>Ga0115552_1000002_pt1 | contig 406318 bp, 364 predicted proteins | sample COGITO_mtgs_1103_3_FD_87178 | JGI IMG/M metagenome (GOLD analysis project Ga0115552, IMG submission 87178) | Pelagic marine microbial communities from North Sea - COGITO_mtgs_110328 | ecosystem: Environmental > Aquatic > Marine > Epipelagic | place: Germany:Helgoland, sampling site Kabeltonne...
CTCCTAAGTAAATTCAGGGCGACATTGCCCTTCTTTCAGCTTAGAAGCGGATCAAAGAATGTGAGAACACTTAGGTGTTTAATGCGGCAATACTACCGCGGAGCGGTTTAGTCCAACTGCCCAAAACGGCCCCTCAGAGATAAAAATGTGATAGTTTTTGCTGTCGAATTTACAGGTTTTGCCGCTATATCTGAAATTAATCTGATACTTTTTTGCAAATCTCCAAATGTAATGGAATCAATACCTTTTTTTAGACAAAATCTTAACTACTAAATAGCAGCTGCAAGTTCCGCACCTTGCCGAATCGCCCTTTTTGCATCAAGTTCCGCAGCAACGTCAGCGCCGCCTATGATATGTACCTGCATGCCCGCTTCTAATAAGCTTGCATGCAGCTCTTTTAGTGGCTCTTGCCCGGCGCAAACAATAATGTTGTCTACGTTCAACACTTTGCTTTTATCGCCAATTTTGATGTGCAGGCCTTCGTCATCTATTTTTTCATAGCTAACGCCATTCATCATTTGCACTTTATGGTTTATCAGTGATTTACGATGTACCCAACCAGTGGTTTTACCTAAACCTTTACCTACCTTCGTGGTTTTTCTCTGTAACAAATAAACTTCTCTTGGCGGTTTAGGTAACTCTTTTTCCATCAGTGCGCCGGCTGCTTCATATGTTTTATCAACCCCCCAATGAGCCAGCCATTTATCAAGATGTGTGGTGAGCTCTTCTTGCTCGACTAAGTATTCAGACACGTCGAAACCAATGCCACCCGCCCCAATCACGGCCACTTTAGCGCCAACAGGCTTGTGATCACGCAATACATCGATATAGCTCAACACCTTAGGGTGGTCGCTGCCAGGAATAGTTAGCCCACGCGGTTTAATTCCTGTGGCCATCACAACTTCTTCAAAGCCTTGTTGTTTTAGCATGTTAGCATCGACTCGCGTATTTAAATGAAGCTTAACCCCGGTGACTTCAATGCGTTTGTTGTAATAGCGCAGGGTTTCGTAAAACTCTTCTTTGCCAGGCACTTGTTTTGCATAGTTAAATTGGCCACCAATCTCATTCGATTGCTCAAACAAATGCACTTCATGTCCTCGCGCAGCGGCATAAGTTGAAAATGCTAAGCCTGCTGGACCCGCGCCTACTACCGCGAGTTTTTTTGGAGCAGCGACTGATTTAAAAATCAGCTCAGTTTCATAGCAAGCTTGTGGGTTGACCAAACAGCTTGCCCGTTTTTGCTCAAACGCATGATCAAGGCAGGCTTGGTTGCAGGCAATACAGGTATTTATTTGGTCTGACTCATTGCGCATCGCTTTGGCGACAAAGTCGGGGTCGGCTAAAAATGGGCGAGCCATAGACACCATATCAGCATGTCCTTGTGCCAATACAGATTCAGCAATTTCGGGTGTATTAATACGGTTAGTGGAAATTAGCGGAAGCTTTACCTCGGCTTTCATTCGCTGCGTTATCCAAGTGAAGGCAGCACGCGGAACCGATGTAGTGATGGTTGGTACTCTTGCTTCATGCCAACCAATACCCGTATTAATAAGAGTCGCACCGGCTTTTTCTATCTCCTTAGCGAGATAGACCACTTCTTCCCAATGTGCTCCGCCTTCTACTAAATCTAACATCGACAAACGATAAATAATGATAAAATCGGCACCTACCTTTTGACGAGTTTGTTTCACAATCTCAATGGCTAGGCGAGCTCTATTTTCTATGCTACCGCCCCATTCATCGTCACGCTGGTTAGTGCGTTCGCAAAAAAACTGATTAATTAAATAACCTTCTGAGCCCATGATCTCAACGCCGTCATAACCAGCACTCTTTGCGTAGTTTGCACATTCGACATAATCTTTGATGGTGCTGAGTACCCCTCTTGACGACAGCGCTCTTGGTTTAAATGGGGTGATAGGGGATTTAACGCCCGATGCTGAAACGGCCAATGGATGATACCCATAGCGACCCGAATGTAAAATTTGCATACAAATTTTACCGCCTTCCTTATGCACAGCTTCGGTTATTACACGATGTTTTTTGGCGTGCCGTGAACTGCTCATGCGTCCAGCGAAGGGAGCTACCCAACCGGCTATGTTTGGCGCAATTCCACCCGTCACGATCAATGCAACACCGCCTTTTGCGCGCTCAGCATAAAATGCAGCAAGTTTCTCAAAGCCTCCTTTTTCTTCCTCCAAACCTAAATGCATTGAACCCATCAATGTACGATTTTTCAAGGTAGTAAAGCCTAAATCTAAAGGCTCAAGTAAATGTGGATAGGGAGAATTGGAATTCATGGGTTTGATTACCTTATTTTTATTGGGTTGCGCTTCATCGTATGCGTTTAGTTAACATAAATATAGAGCTCCCTTCAGAATATTAATGCTTTTTTTGAGTTCTTGCATATCGCAATAGCTGAACTGTGCAAATTTTACTCTAGACTTTATTAAGGTATCCGATATAAGTTAATCAGAAGTCAAACGACACAGTTCGAAGAACTAAGCACCAAAGGCCCAAAATATGACAATTCAACAGAAGTTTTTTTATGCAGTCGCGACGATTGTCGCCTTTTTTGCAGTTGCTTTAGCGGTTATTAGTGGTTTTCAAAGCGCCTCACAAACGCAAAAAATGATTAGTTCAGACATTTTGAAACAACAAAAACACATTATTGACGTGTTAGATACCACTGACACAATTATGGCTGAGAGAGTGCAAAACAGTATGCGCCTGCTCAAAAAAATGGGCGCTGAATTAGGGCCAGCGAAAATTGACGGTACTGTATCCGTGAACGGTGTTTCTGCTAATAATATTTACTTAGGTTCTTCTGGGCAAGGAAACAACTTTACTCTCGTTGACGGCTTAACTGAAATAATGAATGGTACTGCGACTATTTTTAGCAAAACTGGCCAAGATTATATTCGAATAGCAACTAACGTTATTAAAAACGACAAGAGAGCTATTGGAACTAAGCTAAGCCCCACAGGTAAGGCCATCGTTAATATTAACAGTGGGAAACCTTATTTTGGCCAAGTTGATATCCTCGGAAACCCCTATTTGACAGGCTATGCGCCGATGTTTGACAGCAATGGTGAAACTATCGGAATTTGGTATGTGGGTTATTCAGCTGATTTGCGCTCTATTCAAGATACGATTGCAAATGGTCGCTTATTGGATGAAGGCTTCATTGCGTTGCTCGATGCTAAAGGCAATATTCGCGCTAACTCGTCGAATTTATCTGAGAGTGACGTAGAGAAAGCACTCGGCAACACTGACGATTGGCAGCTAACAAAAGTGACTTATGATAAATGGGGCTACAGTATTGTATTGGCGGCAAGTAATGCTGAAGTTTCAAGTACAGTATGGTCGAGCGTCATTGGCGCAGCTGTGAAACAGTTAATTGCTGGCTTGGTTATTTTAGGGACAATTTTCTTCTTACTTAACAAGATTGTCGGGCAAAGAATTCAAAATTATATCGATACTATTAATGAAGTTGCGTCTGGTCGGGGTGACTTAAGCGTGCGGTTTGACGAACGTCATACTGATGAGTTTGGCCGCATGGCAAAAGGCTTAAATAGGTTGTTCAGTAAAGTTGAAGATACCATTACTGACGTAAAATCTACCTCTAGCAAACTTATTGATAAAGCATTGGCGTTAAATGAGCTTGCCACCAACGCGCAAGCATCGGTCAAACAACTCAGCGAAGAAGTGTTTTCTATGACTCGTTCCGCGAGTATTTTGGAAGAAAAAGCAACCGCTGTTGAACACAATACGGCAAAAGCTGATGAGGCGGCAACAACCGCAGACAAAGAAACAAATTTAAGTGTAGAGACGCTGAATAAGACAATCATTGACATCAAAGGGCAGGCTGACAATACGCAAAATTCGGTTTTAGTCATTGAAGAGTTAGCGCGCTCAAGTGAAGAAATCAGCGGCGTAATGGAAGTTATCAGAAATATTGCAGAACAAACCAATTTGCTGGCCTTAAACGCAGCTATTGAAGCCGCCAGAGCGGGCGAGCAAGGAAGAGGATTTGCTGTTGTTGCTGATGAAGTAAGATCGTTAGCGAGCAGAACACAAAAATCCACTGAAGAAATTAGAACGATGATTGAGAGGCTACAAGCCGGCAGTAAAGAAGCATCAACAGCAATGGCCACCAATAAAGCATCAGCGCTTGAAACAGTTGAATCCACATCAAAAACGGGTGCTGTTTTACAGCAAGCATTAGCGGCAGTTGATCAAATTAAGTCCTTGAATAGTGCAACGGCAATAATGGCAAGTCAGCAAAAAGAAGTGTCGATGGATATCAAGTTAGGTATCGAAAATGTGAATCGAATCACCGAAGGAAATACGGCGAGCGCTACAGATATGAAGAAAATGAGTGATGAGTTATCTGCGTTAGTCAGCACTATGAAAGATAAATTGAACAACTATAAAACTACTTAAACAAATAAAATAAAGGGGTCAGGGTGAATTAAACCAAGGGGCCTAAATCAAGAAATCAAGGGGTCAGAGTACATGAAAAACATTACTGTTTTTCATGTACTCTGACCCCTTGATTTCTTGATTTCTCAGCCCCTTGGTTTAATTCACCCTGACCCCTTTATTTCCCTAAATGAATGCCAAGAGTTCTTCAAGTTGATGAATTTCTACGTGGGGAAGCACTTTAACCGGTTCATTTTTTATTTTCATTGGTCGGTGGCAAGCGTGCCAAGCGCTTGAAAATCCTGCGTTAATAGCACCCCAAACGTCTTTTTCTAAGTTATCTCCGACATGCAAAATACTGCTTCGGTTAACACTAAGGTAATTAGCGGCTTCATCGAACATATGCGCGTGTGGTTTCATCGGGCGCTGGCGACTGGCTTTTAAAACCTGCTGAAAATAGCCATCAAGCCCTATTTGCTGGGTGTTTACATTGCCATTGGTAATTGCAATCAATGGCATGTGTTGGGACAATTTTTCGAGTAATTGGCATTCAGCTTCACCCACTTTAAAATTGCTACGCTCAAAGTAAAACCAGTCGAAACAAACTTTTACAGCGTCAGTTAACTTAGCGCCACTGTAACCAGATTCTTGAAGTCCTTTTGTTAAGATAATACGTCGCAAATCACCCATGTCTGAAAACAGTTCCGGATCATCGCGCAGCGCTTGTCGTTTGTATTGTTGCCAATCCTCTTTAGCAAGGTGAGATGCATTTGGATACTCCTCGGCAATAAAATTTAACAAACCTTTTTCTGCTTCAACAATCAATGGCCAGTTATCATATAGAGTATCGTCTAAATCGAAAGTCATCGCCTGAATTTTAGGAGTCGGTTTGTAAATAATCACTTCTTCTTCGCCCTCGGATGCGCTTTATCATAAATTTGAGAAAGGTGCTGAAAATTAAGGTGCGTATAGACTTGTGTCGTTGATAGGTTAGCGTGCCCTAGCAACTCCTGAACACCTCGCAAATCGTTACTAGATTCTAATACGTGTGTAGCAAAAGAATGGCGCAATGTATGCGGACTTATTTGTTGATACAAGGTTTGTTGCTTAGCCCAATAATCAAGTCTGTTTTGAACTTGGCGATTCGAAATTCGGGTTTTGCGCTTGGATAAAAATAGCGCCTTTTCATCAAGCGAGGGTAACAATTTGTCACGCTCGCTGAGCCATAAGCCGAGCGCTACCTTTGCTTGACGCCCAAGCGGTAAACGTCGCTCTTTGTTGCCTTTACCAATCACTCTGACTTCGTTACCGGCTAAAATATCGTTCAATTCAAGGCCCGTTAGCTCTGATAAACGCATGCCGCAGCCATAAAGCAATTCAAACATCGCTTTATCTCTAATGCCTAAAAACTCGGTAGTATCAAAATTCAGTAAACTGCCCATTTCATCTACGTTGAGCTGTTTGGGTAATGGCTTTGATTGCTTCAAGGACTGGATGGAGGCAACAGGGTTATTGCTTAAGTATTCTCGCGTTACCATGAACTCACAGAAATTACGCAATACTGTGAGCCGCAAATTGATGGTGCGTGTTGATAACTTTTCTTTACTGCAGTGCATGAGCATCATCTTGATGTGATCAGCAGTAAGTTCGGCCCAATTGTCGATATTAAGGTGGTTTAAGGCACTGAGAATTTGACGTTGATAGTTTTTACAGGTGTGTTCAGAAAGCTGACGTTCTACGCGAATATGATGGATAAAATCAATCACCCAAGAGCTCAATTGAGGAGGGATTTGTTCTTCAATAGCCAAGGAAGCATTCAAAATTGGCTGTTAACAATGCGCGTTTTATAAAAAGGTTTTTCGCATGCAAGCATTTCACTCACAAACATTTCACTCACAAACGTTTTATTAATAATGAAGTAAGTCAGGCATCGAGACATTGAGGAACTCCTGAAGCTGTCGTATTAACAACGTGTCCATGTCTGGGGTAAAGTGTATTGGATCTGCACTACCAATAGCTAATATGCCTAGGTCGCGCTTATCGCCAAGTAACACAAGAGCAACTGATTCGGCAATGGCATCTCCGAACAAGAGTTGTTTTTCATGCTGGCTTAGGCGTCCAAAAAAGAAGTCGCTGTCTTTGAAGCGTTTTTCCATAAACAAACGCTGCTGAATTTCAGGTAAAGCAAAAAGCCCTTTGAATGGTTTGATTGCCGCGGCTGACATATCGAGCTCATCCTGCAGCGTTTCTTCAATGGTGTATTGCATTTCTGCGAATTCAGTACAGCGCAGTAGGCGAAGATTTAAGTCGGCATATACGCGATAAATTTCTTCGTTCTGCTTAGCAATAGAGATGAGTTGGCTGAGTTTAAAGCTGAGTTGACGAACTTTTTTACGAAGCTGACTGCTCTGTAACTCTACAAGTGAAACGGTGCCCTTTTGCTTATGCGGCACCTGCACTTTTTCAGCGACGTCTGGATTTTTAACAAAAAAGTCTTTGTTATTAAGAATGTACTCGCGTACTTCTGCTTCCGTGATTGCTTCTGAGGGAAAGTCTGGCGCTAGCGCTTGCGCAGTATTTCCTTTAACACCTGATTTATTCATAGCGTTATTTGTCCGTCATAAATGTGTTCTGCGGGGCCCGTCATTTTTAATAGACTGTCTTCCCCTTGCCATTTTATAATTAGTTTACCACCAGGAAGCGTGACATTCACTTCTTTATCTAGCTTGTCTTGCATAATACCGATCGCAACCGCTGCGCAAGCCCCGCTGCCGCAGGCAAGAGTCTCTCCGCTACCGCGTTCAAAAACCCGAAGCTTTATCTCGCTGCGACTCATTATTTGCATGAAACCAACATTTACGCCTTCTGGGAAGCGTTCATTATTGCCAATTATTTTGCCAATACCCACAACATCGTGAGTGTCTACGTCATCAACTTCGAGAACGCAATGCGGGTTACCCATCGACACTACACCACAGAAAAAAGTGTGTTCATTTTCACGGATAATGTAGAAGTTTTCTTGTTTATTTGCTTTGAATGGAATGCGCTCTGGGACAAATACGGGACGCCCCATATTCACCGTTACGCTGCCGTCTTTTTCGAGATACAGCACCATGCGGCCGGCTTTTGTGCTAACAATTATCTTGTTGCGGTTTATCAAGCCTTTTTGTTTAACAAATTTAGCAAAACAGCGAGCCCCATTGCCGCATTGAGAAACTTCGCTGCCGTCAGCATTGTAAATTCGGTAATGAAAATCTTGGTCTGGATCGTAAGGCGGTTCTACAATCAGCATTTGATCGAAGCCGATGCCAAAATGGCGGTCGGCAAGCTGCTGGATCTTCTCTTTGGAGAAAAACACATTTTGGGTAACGTTATCAATAACGACAAAGTCGTTGCCGAGCCCGTGCATTTTAGAAAAATTTAACAGCATTTGCGTCTTATAATTATTATTATATTTGTAAGGCTATTGCCCTAGTTTACGTAATTTTATGCTCGCCTTTCCAGAGATCTTTTAATTTTTCTCTCTCGCGAACCACAATGGTTTTTGTTTTATCGACCATAATTTCAGGTGGCCTACAGCGACTATTATAGTTGCTAGCCATCACGAAGCCATAAGCACCAGCGCTTCGAACTGCGAGATAATCTCCAGGCACGATCGCCAAGTCGCGATCTTTACCTAAAAAATCGCCGGTTTCACAAACAGGACCGACAACATCATACTTTTGCGCCGCAATATCCAGTCGTGGTTGAACGGGAATGATGGCCTGCCATGCACTGTATAATGCAGGGCGTATTAAATCGTTCATTGCAGCATCGACGATCGCGAAGTTTTTCTCTTCACCTTGTTTTAAAAACTCAACTTCGGTAACTAAGATGCCTGCATTTGCAGCAATCGCTCTGCCGGGCTCCAAAATGAGTTTGAGATGCTCGCGGCCGTGCATTTTTGCAGCCATAGCTGCTGCATATTCATTCGGATGAGGAGGCGTCTCGTCGTTATAAGGAACGCCTAAACCGCCGCCAACGTCAAGATGTGAAATGTGGATATCGTGCTCAGCCAGCTCGTCTATTAATATTAATAACCGCTCTAATGCATCAACAAACGGTGTGATATCGGTCAACTGAGAACCAATGTGACAGTCCATTCCTTTAACGTCTAAATGGGGCATTGCAGCAGCGCGTTTGTAAACACGTAGCGCATCATCACGAGCGATACCGAATTTATTGGCTTTCAAACCTGTTGAAATATAAGGATGCGTTTTTGCATCAACATCCGGATTAATGCGAATTGAAATAGGCGCTTTAACATCCATTTCACCCGCTACTTTATTAATTCGGTCTAGTTCTGCGTCGGATTCAACATTAAAACACATGATGTTTTGATGCAGCGCAAAACGAATTTCTTCCGATGTTTTACCGACACCAGAAAAAACCACTTTTGTTGGATCGCCGCCGGCTTCAATGACACGGCAAAGCTCGCCTTTACTAACGATGTCAAAGCCCGAACCTAACTTAGCTAAAACTGACAATACACCCAAGTTAGAGTTCGCTTTTACTGCGTAGCAAATAAGATGATCGTGTTTAGCAACAGCATTATTGAAAGCATGCCAATGACGTTCAATAGTTGCTCTCGAATAAATGTATACAGGTGTGCCATGCGCCTTTGCAATATCAGCAACTGCGACGTCTTCCGCAAAAAGTTGCGCATCTTTATAGGTAAAGAAATCCATTGTTATTGACCTTCTTTACTGTTTAATTTATTCAGGGCTTCGCTTTCTGTTGAAGGCGTTTTTTCATTACTCGGCGCTTGCTTCGGAAGGTACAACGGACCACGTTGACCGCAGGCACATAAAAATAGGGCTAGCGCTATGCAAAGCGCTAATTTTGACATTCGATTCATGGACATAAAATAACTTGCTTAATATGCGCTTAACATTGCACTGCAATGGCCTAAAATGCAAACTCTTTCTAGGTCTAGCGCTAAATATTTACGCGACTTGCGGTGCGGAGTTTTTCACCTACTTCGTCTGGAAATTCAACTTGTTGCCAGAGTTGTCGGCATATCGTTGCAGTGTCGGATAAGTCGCCCGCCATGATCCAGTCAATAAACCCGTTCACGTTATCAGGGAAGCAAATTTTTGTGGAGTGGTGATTGTTTAGCCATTCTTCAATGTCGTCTGTATTCAGGCTAAACAAGGTGTCTGAAATGCCTAATTGACGCAACATGAAAGCGTTCGAAAATTGCTCGAATTGCCCACTTAAGGGTTTCATTAGAAGGGCTTTACCTAAACTTAAACATTCTGTTGCTAGCTCAAATCCACCGTTCGCAATCACCTGTTTACACGACGCCAGCGCTTCATGAAAGCCCACCTTTGACGGTGGAAACCAGTGAATATTTTTTTCTACAAATGGAAATTCAACATCGGGGTGATAACAATAAAAGCGGTTTTCACTCAGCGCTTGCAGTACTTGTTGTATTTGGCCTGTGTCCTCGAAAGGCAGATAAACAAGTGTGAAATCTGATTTCTTTGATCTTCCGTGCCGGTCAACATTATTGATTGAAGAGTTTTTCGGGATTGAAGACGAAATCAAAGGCGGCACGAAAGGCGGGATGATCGCTTGGTTATAATGATACCAATGCACACCAAGAGCATACTGGGTTGGTGCAAAATACCGGGTCACCCATTTATCAACCATGCTTTGAGCTTCGGTTGGCACTGCATACATGAATGCGGCTTGATGACTGATAGAGAGTGAAGGGACACCCCGATTTTTAGCAGCCCATGCGGAGATGGGTTCAAAATCATTTAACACGAGATCATAAGCACTTAGGTCTAGCTTTCGAATATTCTGCATAAATTCGATTAATCTGATATTTTTCACTGTTTTGAAACGGTGCAGCGAGCCGTTTTCAGTGACAAACGAAAGCCCACGTCGTGTTTGATAGTCACCGAATATTTCCATGTCGAAGTAAGCATTAGCATCTCTACCTGAAAACAGATAGTCAACCTGCACATCTGTGCGTTGCGCAAACGCTTCAGCCATCAGCCTAGCTCGTGCTATATGACCATTTCCTGTCCCTTGCACGCCATATAAAATTTTCATGCTGTAGCCTTAAGCTAAAATGAACATACTAATACTGGCAATACTTATGCCCAGCGTCGCGCCAATGATAACGTCGGATGGGAAGTGGACGCCCAATAGAATGCGCGACAGTCCAACTAAACTTGCCCAACTAAACGCGAAGATGCTGTATGTAGGGTAAAAACTGCTGATTATTGTTGCCATTAGGAAGGCGGCAGCAGTATGACCAGACGGCAAGCTAAACTTGTCGGAGGGCGTGATGTGAGCAGTGAAATTGATTAAGCTAGCGCTGGGTCGTTTACGTTTAAAGCATTGTTTTAAAAACAAATAAATCGGGACCTCAAGCGCGTAAGCCATGAGTGCAGTATAAAAGAAAAGTACGCCGTGGCTGTTATCTAAGCAAAATAACAAAGCACCCAAAAAAATGTAAAGGTGACCGTCTCCGGTCCTTGAAATCATCCGTATACTTTTTAGGACGGCCAAGTTACCTGTTGTTGAATACCGATTAAACCAGTAAAAAAGAGCTGTATCTAACTTTGTAATACGCTTAAGTGCCATACTTTTCTCACGTTAGCCAAACACATGATAAAAGATACTTTCTCAATATGAATAAACCGTGACAGTAAGAAGAAACCTATGTGACAAGGCTCGTCGCTCGGATATTGTAGTTTCATCTATGGTCAGAAATGCTAGTATAAGACTAGACGTTTATAAGGCATGCCTAAGCAAACGATTTATCAACGATAGTTTGAGGAATATCATGGAATACAATACTTCTGAATTATGTGATTTATTCGCTGATAGTGTCGATGTACTCGACCCTATTTTTACCAGTTTTGGTGGCCGCTATTCTTATGGTGGTGAGGTGACCACTATTAAATGTTTTGAAGACAAAGGCTTGGTTGACAGGGTATTGGCAACGCGAGGTGATGGTAAAATATTGCTGATAGACGGCGGTGGTTCAACTAGGCGAGCCCTAATCGATGCATATAACGCACAAATGGCTGCTGAAAATGGCTGGGAAGGTATTGTTTGTTACGGTAGCGTGCGTGAAATTGACATACTCGAAGACTGCGATATTGGGATCCATGCCTTAAGCGCTATTCCTGTGAATTCAGAAAGCAGAGAAGTTGGCGATATCGATATTGCCGTAAATTTTGCGGGAGTCACTTTCCTGCCCGAAGATCACCTTTATGCTGATGGTACTGGCATTATCCTCTCGCCAGAGGCATTAGACATCGATTAATCTTTGGTACCTTTAAAGCAAAATTTTTCTAAAGCTAAGAATTAAAAAAAGGGAGCAAATTTCAATACCTTGCTCCCTTTCTTGTCTCTCTATATGTTGTCTAGTTATTTGAATAAATCATTCAAATAAGCAGCGATGCGCACACCGCCTTCTTGCAGTCTTTCGGTTGCGATAGGTATGTGCTGATACAAATAATCCCAGCTAATATTATCTTTTTCTGGATAAATTACATCGCGTATTTTCGCACTTTCAGCAATGTAAATGAGTGGGTCGCTTGTATTCCATTCAGCCGCTTGCTCAGCTGTTATTTTTTGACTCAACCACTCTGTCCACTCAGTATAAGACAGTTGACGTCTATCAATTAAGCCTGAATCCCAAACGCGGTGTAAGTTTGAGTCTTCCCAGAAAAATTTGACCTTTCTATCGTTACCTCCTTTATCTGTGCCATTTCCTGCGTGCAGCGGTTGGTGTAAATCGCCGATGATATGCACAATAAAGCGTAAGGCGCGCTGGCGTTCTGCTAGTGGCGCTGTTTTATCTTTTACAATATTAGAGAATTTCGTCAATGCGGTATAGGCATCGCCTTGTTCAGGAGCACCTACTTCATGATAATGTTTGCCCGCCGGCACCGTTACATAGTGGTATGCACCGGCTTCTTTCTGCCAAAAGTCGTCAGGGTTTGAGCGATTTTCGTCTGCATAAGTTGATGCCTCAGCAAGGCTTTCATTAGGCAGCAACATTTCAATTGCTGCTTTCGCTTCAACCGTCAAATACTGCTCCGCTATTGCGCCTGTGATGCGGTGGCCTGTTTGTCCCCAAGCATGCACTTGTTGAACTGAGCTAGCTGCAAGTAGGGCAGAAGCAATCAATAGTTTTTTCATAGTTTGTCTCTTGTCATGATTTAAAATAAGTCACTAATTTTGTAAGTAACCTTAAAGCTTCTGAAGCGTCAAATCGTGCTTCAAAAATTGCTGGCTAATATTGCTTGTTAAATATTATTCGTAAATTTTATAGCTAATGCTGTTAACAGACTTTGATGAATACCGTTAAAACCACCGTTACTCATCACCAAAATTTGATCTCCTGGTTCCGCCAGTTCCACAACCGCTTCTATAATACGGTCCGTATCTTGGTATAGATGTACGGGAGCAATACTGTTTGCGACCAAAGCTTGCATCGACCAGTCGACATTCGGCGGCTCGAACAAAAATACCTCACTGGCTTGTTGCCAAGAATTTGCTAATGTGTCTTTGTGTATTCCCATTTTCATCGTGTTTGAACGCGGTTCGAGAACGGCAATTATTCTCGCATCCCCCACTTTATGTCTAAGCCCCGCTATTGTGGTTTGGATTGCCGTTGGATGATGAGCAAAGTCGTCGTAAACCGTAATCCCTGCGATCTCTCCTTTCACTTCCATGCGCCGCTTCACATTTTTGAAGCGAGAAAGAGCATTCATAGCGTCAGCCGTTTGCACGCCAGCATGATGCGCAGCCGCAATTGCCATAACAGCATTGCTGACATTATGATCACCGATAAGCTCCCAAGTTACGCAGCCAACCAGCTTATTATGTTGCCATACGTTAAATTGACTGCCGTCGGCATTAATCAGTTCAGCGCGCCAATCACTCGCATCTGAGTCGCCTACTTTTTGAGTTTCACTCCAACAGCCTTTATGCAATACATCTTCTAAATTAGCGTCGTCAGATGGAGATATGATCATGCCATTGGCCGGAACGCATCGCACTAGGTGATGAAATTGCTTCTTGATAGCGTCGAGGTTTTCAAAAATATCCGCATGATCAAATTCAAGGTTGTTCATGACTAAGGTTTTAGGGCGATAATGTACGAACTTAGAACGCTTGTCGAAAAATGCCGAGTCGTATTCGTCCGCTTCAATAACGAAGAATGGAGAAACACCTGTGCGAGCGGAAATACCAAAATTCTCTGGTACGCCGCCAATCAAGAATCCGGGATTAAGGCCAACGTCTTCAAGTATCCACGCAATCATGCTGGATGTTGTGGTTTTGCCGTGTGTTCCCGATGCAGCAATTACCCAGCGATCATTCAGAAGATTATCTAATAACCATTGTGGGCCACTAGTATAGGGTAGATTGCGGTTAAGTACGTATTCCACCGCTGGATTTCCGCGCGCCATCGCATTGCCAATAATGACCATGTCGGGACAAGGCGTAAATTGTTCAGTGTCAAAGCCCGCAGTTAACTCAATACCGAGTTGCTCCAGTTGTGTACTCATCGGCGGATAAACGTTGGTGTCTGAACCCGTTACTGTGTGCCCAAGTGACTTTGCAATAGCAGCAATGCCGCCCATAAAACTACCGCAAATGCCCAAAATATGTACGTGCATGTTTATATTAACTTGTCTTTTCGTTGTACCGCTAACTGTATCAAAACATCGGGAGATGAGGATCTACTTTTTACGATTTATTTTCATTTTCGCTTTTCAGGAACAAGCGCCAATGCGCTTTGCTGCATACGTATGCAACAACAAGGTCGCAATTTGAACACTTCCCAGTTACAATTGTTACCCAAGTTATACAAGGATGAGCATTCTGCATAAAATCGTCAGTGCAATATGCAAGTCTCAATCGTTTTGATCTCACATCTAAGGAACACTTGGTACCATGAAACGCTTAAACTCTCAGCTTCAACAAGATGGCGCTCCGCTCGAACTTATTCTTTTAATACGTACTATTTTAGCCGGTTGCAAAGAAATTTCATTCCGCGTTAGTCAAGGTGCTTTAGCTGGTGTGCTTGGCTCGACCTTATCTGAAAACGTGCAGGGCGAAACGCAAAAAAAGTTAGACGTTATTTCTAATCAAATATTAAAAGATACGTTGCGTGAATCAGGTTACGTTAAGGCAATATCTTCGGAAGAAGAGGATACTGTTGTACCTTGTAACCCTGATGGCAATTATCTAGTGAGCTTTGATCCCTTAGATGGTTCATCAAACACGGAAATCAATAGTTTAATCGGCACCATATTTTCAATTACGCATGCGCCCCAGTGGATGAAGCCAGATGATCCGTCTGCATTCCTTCAGCCTGGAACGCAAATGGTTGCGGCGGGATACGTATTATATGGTCCATCGACCATGTTGGCGATGACAACAGGCCGCGGCACCCACCTGTATACCTTGGATAAAACACACGGTGGCTTTCTGGTCACTGACTCCAACATAAAAGTACCTGAAGACACCGCTGAATTTGCTATCAACGCATCTAATCAACGTCATTGGGAAGAGCCAATTCAGCAATATGTGAAAGATCTCATTGCAGGGTCTGAAGGCCCAAGAGAAAAAGACTACAACATGCGCTGGGTAGCAGCGATGGTTGGCGATATACATCGCGTGCTTTGCCGCGGTGGTATTTTTGCTTATCCTTTCGACAAACGTAACCCTAAAATGCCGGGTAAGTTACGCTTACTTTATGAAGCAAACCCAATGGCTTTCTTAATGGAACAAGCTGGTGGTTTAGCCGACACGGGGCAGGGCCGCATTATGGAAGTCATGCCGGAAGAAATTCATCAGCGCGTACCTACGCTGTTAGGTTCTAAAAACGAAGTGTTGGCTTGCTTGAGCTATTATAAGTAGGCAAAACGCTGCTATTGACTAACATCTAACGCAATTGACCCACTGTTTAAGCGTCATTAGACCAAACTCTTAGGCGCTTTATGTGGATAGTATGCGGAGATTTTCTTATAATCGCGGCAATTAATTTATTGATAGGAAATATCCATGAGCTTAAACGATGTGCCAGTAGGCAAAAACGCACCTGATGAAGTTAATGTCATCATCGAAATACCAGCATACTCTACACCTGTTAAGTACGAAGTAGACAAAGACACGGGCGCATTATTTGTTGACCGTTTTATGGCAACCTGCATGCAATATCCTGCGAACTATGGCTATGTAAACCTGACATTGTCTGACGACGGTGATCCGGTTGATGTACTTGTTATGTCTCCGCATCCTCTTATCGCTGGTTCAGTGATTAAATGTCGCCCAGTTGGCGTATTAAAGATGACTGATGAGTCGGGCGAAGATGCAAAAATAATCGCTGTGCCTGTTTCAAAGCTAACTAAGATTTATGATGACGTTCACAATATCGAAGATGTTCCTGGTTTATTGAAAAATCAAATTGAGCACTTCTTCGCGCATTATAAAGATTTAGAGCCAAACAAATGGGTGAAGATTGAAGGTTGGGCTGATATCGATGCAGCTAAAGCAGAAATCTCATCTAGTGTTGAGCGATACAACAAGACGGCGTAAATGCCGTTTTTTGTAACAGCTATTAAACAATCATATTAAGCTCGCATTGTGCGGGCTTTTTTTTGCTCGATATTTAAGTGTTAAAGTTTATACTATTTAAACGCGCAAAATATTCCACCAAGGAGAACTTGTTGAAAACAAAAATAAACGTTGTTTTATTAATGCTGATCGGATGTTTATTTACGGCTGTTTCAATGGCGAACATAGACAACGAACCGAAAGAACTATATTGGGAAGATATGGTGCCAAAAGGCTATGTTGTGCCGCCGAGCGCAATTGATCATAACGGCAATATGAGCCAACTGGAGCCGGATGCACCGCTGCTTCAATCGTTGAATGGTCAGTTTGTTAAAATTCCAGGTTTTGTGGTTCCACTTGAAGGTGACGCCGATAATATTACTGAGTTTTTACTGGTTCCGTACTTTGGCGCTTGCATTCATGTACCGCCTCCACCATCAAATCAGATAGTTTATGTTAAATTTTCTGAAGGTGTGCCGATAACCAACTTATATGATGCTGTTTGGGTAACAGGTATCTTGTCTACCGATGGTTGGAAGGGCGATATCGCCACCGTTGGCTACACGCTGAAAGGCCAAGCTGTAACTGAGTTCGAAGGATAGGCGCATACGTTATTTTTGCACGAACTAGTGCGTAATCACATTATAAGTTGGGTAAAGTATGAATTTTTTGGCGAAACTATCAATTGCTCAAAAGCTGTTTTTAATTCCAATTATTGGAACACTTAGCTTTGGTATCTATATTGGCATAAGCACCTATACCGCATATGCTAATGTGGCTCTTCTTGATGATGCTCGAACAAAGCAGACGCCAGCCCTGTTAAAGTCGAGGGAAGCACTGAATTCAATGGAAGGCGTAAAAGAGACGCTTAGTGCCGCTGTTACCACTGGTGATGAAGATAGTTTGATTAAGGCCGAGACGCTTGCTGCCAGAACGTCTGACAATCTAAAGTTTATCATCCAGCTCGATAACAACATGGCGAAAGACGTCAGCCCGATCTTAAAGTCCTTCGATTCTTATTTTAAAACGGCTTACGATGTAAGTAAGTCAATGGTTGATAATACAGCTGACTTTTCAAAGTTACAGACTGCGTTGCAAGACATGAATGCTTCTTACGACAGAGCAAATACTGATTTAAAAGCGTTTAGTGAACAGCGCGAAGTGTCGTTTGAAAATGCTATCAGTAGTGCTAATGAATCTGCCAAGTCGCTTATTAAAATCGGTATTTTCATGGGGCTAGCAACCATGGTTATCTTGTTTTTAACAGCCCTTCCTATTGTGAACAACTTGCGTAAAAGCATCGTGGATGTTGTCAATTCATTGAAAGATATGGCGCAAGGCGACGGCGATTTAACCATCCGGATTAAAACGGATAACGCCGATGAAATTGGCGATTTGGTTTACTGGTTTAATCAATTTATTGAAAAGCTGCAGGGAGTTGTGAGGGATATTGGTAACTCAAGTAAGCCTCTATCAAACTTAGCTGAAAACTTAAATCAAGTGTCTAACCAAGCGCGCGTTACCATTTCGTCACAGCAAATGGCTGCGGCGGATGCTAAATCAGCTGTTGATGAAATGACGAATAGCGTAGGTGCTGTTGCAACGAGTGCTAACGAAGCAGCAAATGCAGCTGGCGAAGCATCGACCGCGGCGGATGATGGTCAACGAGTCGTGAACCAAACGGTATCGAGTATTCAAAGTTTGGCCGCTAGAGTAGAAGAAACCGCAGTAGTTATTAAGAAGCTAGAGCAAGACTCAAATCAGGTTGGCGTAGTATTAGACGTGATTAAAGGCATTGCAGAACAAACGAATTTGTTGGCTTTGAATGCTGCCATTGAAGCCGCTCGAGCAGGCGAACAGGGCCGTGGATTTGCGGTTGTTGCTGATGAAGTAAGGACATTGGCCTCACGCACCCAAAAGTCGACAGAAGAGATTCAAGCAACCATTGAACAACTACAAAGTGCAGCGCGCTCTGCAGTTTCAGTCATGGCGAAGGGGACAGAGCAGGCTGCGGTTAGCGTTGATGAAGCAAATAAAGCCGGTGCAAGTTTGAATGCAATTACGGAGACCATTAGTCGCATAACACGCATGAATGACCAAATTGCTAATTCCACGGGTGAGCAACAAAAAGTAGCGGACATGATTTCGTCCAATGTTGATGAAATTAATGCACGCACAGAAGACACGACGTCTAGTTCTGAACAATTAACTTTAGTTAGTTCTGAGCTAGAGCAGCTATCAAAAGACTTTAATCGTATTATGCAGCAGTTTAAGTACTAGAAAAAAGGCGGGTTTGCAAAGGCGAAGAAGTTGATGTCAGGCATGGTAATCAAATATTGCTGTTATTTTGTAAACTCGCGAGGCATGATTAACGGATTATTTATGTTAAAAACAGCCCGTAGAGACTTTTTCATTGCAACCTGCATTCACTAATACAAGCAAAGTTGAAGCCCTTTTACGGGAAACAGGCTTCAAGGTTCTGATTATTTTTTCCGTTCTGATTGCGTTGGTTATCATTGCGGCAGCACCTCAGAACCCTATTTTTGCTTGGGCTTTCCCAATATCTTGGTTTCTACTTTCAATAATAGGTTTATCTAAAAAGAGCGACGCTAGTCTTTGTGCTAAAGTTTGGGTAATCTTAACCGTTCCTTCTGCGCTTATACTCGTATTGCTCAACGGCATTTTTCCTGCCACCTTAGTTTCGTTGGTAACTATTTTTCCTGTGATGTTAACGAAAGGCTACTGGCGAGCTATTTCAATATTTGTTATCGCCAGCTCTACATTATTAGTACCGTTTTCTCCGATCGATTATGACACTGGCATCTGGTTAAGATTATCCGTGACTAATATGTTTATTGGGATCACGGTGTTTCTATTAGCATCGTTTTTAGAGCGCGCGTTAGTGGATAGTTTGGACAAGTCCGATGCGTTAAATGAAGCATTAGAAGGTGAGCGAAAGGCTAATCATGCACAGTCTGTTTTCTTAGCCACGATGTCACACGAAATTCGCACGCCAATGAATGGCATTATCGGTTTAGCTGATATTATTCTGTCATCGACTATTACTACGGAGGAGCAGCGACCTAAGCTTGAAAGGATAAAACGGGCAGGCTCTACCTTAAACACTATTTTGAACGACATACTCGACCATACAAAGCTTGCAGCAGGCAAGCTTGTCATTGAAAGCGTGCCGATAAGCCTCCGTGAAATAATTAATGAAACGACACTTTTTTTTCAAACGTTAGCAACTAATAAAGATATTAAATTGGCAGCAAAGGTCGATAAATCTGTAGATTTTTCGCTCATGGGCGATCCGACGAGGATCACTCAGATTCTTAATAACTTAGTAAGTAATGCCATCAAATTCACCCCAAAAAATGGTCTGGTCAATATTTCGCTTAAGGTGATTGAGGACAGTGCAGCAGCTCAAACCTTAGAGTTTTGTGTAGCCGATACAGGTATTGGTATTTCAGATGAAAGTTTGAAAGATATTTTTTCGCCATTTGTTCAAGCGAATAGGTCGACGACGCGCGAATATGGCGGAACTGGCCTCGGACTGCAAATATCGAAAAGCTTGCTTGATAATTTAGGCGGCGAAATATGGCTTGAGAGCAAAGAGAATATTGGCAGCCAGTTTTATTTTCGGCTGTGCTTAGAAAAAAGCGAGCAGTCACCTATCAATATGTATAACGATGAGCAAAGAGAAATGCCGCAGTTCACCGGCAAAGTATTGGTTGTCGAAGATAATGAAATTAATCAGATTGTGGCATACGAAATTTTAACGTCGTTCGGACTTGATGTAGCGTTGGCAAATGATGGAAAGCATGGCATTGAAGTAACGAAGGAGTCTTGCTTTGATATTATATTCATGGATTTACAGATGCCAAACGTAGATGGCTTCGAGGCGACCAAAGCAATACGTTTAAGAGACAAAGTCACGCCAATTATTGCGCTCAGTGCCTCAGTGCTGCAGGAAGACGTTGCCCATGCGCGTCGTGTTGGTATGAATGCTCATATTGGCAAGCCGATTGATCGCAAAGAATTGATTACGGTCTTACAACGATTCATCAAGACATAAAAATCTAGTTTAGGTATACTCTGCGCCCGTAAATTATCATCTATTGAGCAGTACAAATGAGCGTAATCATTAACCTAATTCGCAACTTACTTGGTGGCATCATTGCTTTTTTTGATGTTATTACCCGCGGTAGCAAGTTAAAGCGCACAAAAGAAGACCAGCAACAGCTTGAAAAAGAGTTGCAGGAGCTTACGCTGTATCAATTTTTTGCCTGTCCTTTTTGCATTAAGACTCGCCGTGCAATGTATAAAATGAATTTACCGATAGTTAAACGCAATGTATCTAAGGGCTCGCCTTATCGCGAGGAACTGCTTCAAGGCGGTGGAAAGGTTCAAACGCCTTGCTTGCGCATTGAGTCAGCTGCAGAAACTACATGGTTGTATGAATCTTCCGAGATTATTGATTATTTGCGCAAACGCTTCGCATAAGACCATCTTGTATCAGGCCATGGCACATCAGGCTGAAAGGCACACATAGGCTGCTGCATACATAGCCGAGCACTTAACTGTTAGCAAATATATGCTCGGCAGGATTAAATAGCACCCAAGACGTCAGAATGTATTTATCGTTGGAAGTTGGCACATTGCCGCGGTGAGTATGCGTAAAACCGCTAGGGGCAATCACCATTCGGCCAGCTTTCGGTTTAATTTTCTTATCTTGATAGTAAAATTCGGTTTCGCCGCCTTCCTCTACATCATTCAAATAAAACATGAACAATAAGTTTCGATGCAGAGCATCAGTTGACCCTTTTTGCGGATAATTTTCAGAATGCCAATAGGGATAACCGCCATCACCCGCAGTATATTTTTGTGCGTTAATTTCGCCCATTCTAAACAAGTAATTTACAATTTGCGGTAATCTGGGGAGGGCCTGTTCGTTGAAGTTATCGGCGGTTAATTTTACTGGCTTACCTGTCTTTATATCTGCCATGGTTAAGCCGATTGGGCCAATTAACGCGAAATAATAAGCTTTGAAGTAGTCGACAAGATGCTTGCCAGTGACTGCGCTGACTTGCGGAGAAATCTCTTTAAATTCTGTGTGGCGAGAAATAGAAACATCGGTTGAACGTTTCTTAGAAGTGTCCACACCACCGCCTGTTTCACCGGGGGCTAGGTGCTCGCTGGTTTCAAATATATCGATTATTTGCTGACATAACTGGGGCGATAGAGCATTATCAATAACGCTAATAAAATCGGTATTCTTCACGAAAACTTCCTTTCTCATCCTACTGACTTGATAATTGTTGGTAAGTCTTATTCAAGCTCTATTTTATGCTCTTCAAGCTTGGCGCGGATATCATCAGGGATGCGCACCGACTTTTTACTGGCATAGTCAAAGCGAACGAGCGTTGTTGTTCCCTTGGCTTTTTTTGTATTTGACTGCCATAGCTCTTGGTAAACGACAAAGGAGCTATTGCCAATACGGCTCACCCAAGTTTTGACCTCGACAGGGCCCGCCAAATAAATCTGCTCTAAGAAATCAACGTTATAATTAGCCAAAATAAGCGGCCAATTATTCAGGTCCAAATCAGGTGTAAAGTATTTGAATATTGGTAGGCGAGCAGTTTCAAACCATCCCACTAATACTGTATTACTGACATGCTGCAGTGCGTCCGTTTCATAAAAGCGAACATCGAATTCAATACTTAACACCTATTTCTCCTTTTATCTCTTGAAGGGATACCTAAATACTTATTGTTTACCCTGTTGCACAGCTAACATTGGCGCTAGGAATTTACCGGTATGCGAGGCTTCAACCTTGCAAATGTCTTCTGGCGTTCCCTCAGCAACGATAAGACCACCACCAGAACCACCTTCGGGACCTAAGTCAATTACCCAATCCGCTGTTTTCACAACATCTAGGTTATGCTCAATGACCACTACCGTGTTGCCATGATCACGCAGACGATGCAGTACTTCAAGCAATTGCTTGATGTCGTGGAAATGCAGGCCTGTTGTCGGCTCATCTAAGATATAAAGGGTTTGACCGGTGTCTCGCTTAGACAATTCTTTGGCGAGCTTAACGCGTTGCGCTTCGCCGCCTGACAGCGTCGTGGCAGACTGACCCAAGCGAATATAGGACAGGCCTACATCCATCAAGGTTTGTAGTTTGCGATTAATTGACGGTATTGCATCAAAGAAATCACGAGCGTCCTCAACGGTCATTTCCAAAATTTCATGAATGTTTTTGTTTTTGTAACGAATTTCAAGTGTTTCACGATTGTATCGTTTGGCGGCACACACATCGCAAGGGACATAGACGTCAGGTAAAAAGTGCATTTCTACTTTAATCAAGCCATCGCCCTGACAAGCTTCGCAACGTCCGCCCTTAACGTTAAAGCTAAAGCGCCCGGGTTTATAACCGCGTGAACGTGATTCTTGAGTGCCAGCAAAAATTTCACGAATTGGCGTGAAAATACCTGCGTAAGTTGCAGGGTTAGAACGCGGCGTTCGGCCTATAGGGCTCTGGTCAATATCGACCACCTTATCCATGTGTTCTAAACCTGTGATTGTTTTGTACGGTGCCGGCTCGTTAGTGGTTGCACGGTTTAATTCGCGCTGTGCAATACGATAAAAAGTATCGTTAATTAGCGTCGATTTACCTGAACCAGATACCCCAGTAATACAGGTCATTAAACCTTGCGGTATCTTTAAATTAACGGATTGTAAATTATTGCCTGTGGCGCCTGTCAACTTCACCCATTTACGATCTTTTGTGCTATTTCGCTTCTTCGGTATGGTAATGAACTCTCTACCCGAAAGATATTTACCCGTAAGTGAGTGTTCGCTGTTCATAATATCTTCAAGCTGGCCTTGAGCAATGATTTCACCACCATGCACGCCTGCGCCCGGACCAATATCAACGATATAATCTGCTTCTTTTATTGCGTCCTCATCGTGTTCAACAACGATAACTGTGTTGCCTAGGTCGCGCAAATGACGAAGCGTTTCGAGCAGCCTAGCGTTGTCGCGTTGATGCAAACCGATAGATGGCTCATCTAACACATACATTACACCCACTAAACCGGCACCAATTTGGCTAGCAAGACGGATACGCTGAGCTTCACCGCCTGATAGTGTATCTGCGCTGCGAGAAAGCGATAGGTAGTTCAAACCGACATTGACTAAGAAAGCCAAGCGGTCTTTTATTTCTTTCAATATTTTATCGGCAATTGCCGCGCGTTGGCCAACAAGCTCTAAATTTGAGAAGAAACTCAAACACTCGGCAATCGACTTTTCTGCAACTTCGGGCAAGGTTGTGCCTTCGATGAATACATTGCGAGCTTCGAGTCTTAAACGGGTTCCTGAACATGCGGAGCAAAACTGATTGCTCATATATTTGCCGAGTTCTTCGCGCACGGTATTAGATTCAGTTTCTCTAAAACGACGTTCCATATTTGGAATAATGCCTTCGAATGGATGCTTGCGCTCCATAATGTCGCCGCGTTCATTAATGTATTTAAACTTAATCGATGTGCCTTTACTGCCATATAAAACAAGCTCTTTTGCTGTCTCATCTAACTTTTCAAAGGGCTTGTTTAAATCAAATCCGTAGTGGTCCGCAACCGACTGCAGCATTTGGAAATAATAGTAGCTGCGTTTATCCCAACCACGGATTGCACCCCCACTTAAACTGATTTCGTGGTTACCCACGACTCTATGCGGGTCGAAAAACTGTCTTGTGCCTAAACCATCGCAGGTTTGACAAGCGCCAGCTGGATTATTGAATGAGAAAATTCTAGGCTCAAGCTCTGTGATGCTGTAGCCACAGTGTGGACATGCGAAGTTGGCTGAAAACACGATCTCTTCTTTGTGTTTTTCAGCATCATCCATATACGCCACTTTGGCTGAGCCAGCGGAAAGAGTAAGCGCAGTTTCAAAGCTTTCAGCCAAACGTAGCTGTAAATCATCACGCACTTTAAAGCGGTCAACGACCACCTCAATGGTGTGTTTCTTGTGCAGGTCTAAGGTAGGTGGATCGGTTAGGTCGCAAACTTCACCGTCAATTCGAGCTCGAATGAAACCTTGTGCACACAGGCCTTCCAAGGTTTTAACATGCTCGCCCTTACGGTCTTGTACAACAGGCGCTAGCAGCATGAGCTTGGTGCCTTCAGGCATTTCCAATACGCGGTCAACCATTTGGCTGACAGTTTGTGCATTTAGCGCGACATCATGGTCTGGGCATTTTGGTACGCCGACTCTCGCAAACAATAGGCGCAGATAATCGTAGATTTCTGTGATTGTTCCTACGGTTGAACGCGGGTTGTGCGAGGTTGACTTTTGCTCTATCGATATAGCAGGCGATAGTCCCGCGATATGGTCAACGTCTGGCTTTTCCATCATTGACAAAAACTGTCTTGCGTATGCAGATAAGGATTCCACGTAGCGACGCTGCCCTTCCGCGTACAGCGTATCAAACGCCAGCGAAGATTTCCCAGAACCAGACAGACCAGTGATAACAACTAGCTTGTTTCTTGGGAGTTCAATATTGATGTTTTTCAGGTTATGGGTGCGAGCCCCGCGAACTTCTATTTTATCCATATTGCCTTAGATGAGATGGTGCCAGAACAATCGATTAGTATGACACAAATTTACGAGAAAATATTCGTTTGTTACGCTTCTTACATAGAAGGGATCATGCGGTGCATCGCACAGGCGGTCGTAAAGCAGATAATACTGCCGGCCACCCCCTAGATCAGATAATGATTCATACGGTGATGAGTCAATCAGATTCTTATGCTAATATTGCACGCCTTCGATATGTTCTGCGCAATGCAGATTGATTATTATCTACCAATGGAAATAACAATAAGTTGAACCCACAAGAAACACGTGCAGCCATTAGCTTAGCCTTAGTCTACGTTTTGCGTATGCTTGGCTTATTTATGGTTATTCCAGTTTTAGCAATTGCGGCTGTAGAGTATCCAGATTATTCCCCCCTTTTAGTTGGCTTAGCTATCGGTGGCTACGGATTAACGCAAGCGATACTGCAGATCCCCATGGGCGTCTTGTCTGATAAGTGGGGACGAAAACCTGTTATTTATATGGGACTTTGTTTCTTTGCGATTGGCAGCCTAATTGCTGCTAATGCAGATACCATGACTATGCTCACGGTAGGACGAATTTTGCAAGGTGCGGGCGCGATTGCCGGAGCTGTAATAGCCTTGGCAGCTGATGTCACGCGTGAATCAGAGCGTGCAAAAGTAATGGCGATTATAGGTGTTTCCATTGGTTTTTCATTTTATGTAGCCTTGTTAACCGGCCCAATAATTGCTGGATACTATGGCATTCAGGGGATTTTTTGGATTACAGCAATACTAACTCTTTGCTGTTTACCCTTGGTGAAGTTTGGCGTGCCTAATCCTGAAGTAAGCAGCCCATCTGGCGATGCACTGCCGCAATTGAGTCAATTAAAAAACCTCGCCAAAGACCCGAGTCTTTGGCGTTTAAATGCAAGCGTGTTGACGGTTCACTTGCTGATCACTTGTTTTTTCGTACAAGTTCCGACCTTACTTACTCAGGCTAGTTTTGGTCTTGATGAGCATTGGAAAATTTACACGCCAATTTTGTTCATTTCGATATTGATTTTAGTTGTCCTAATGAAAGTGTGTAAGCCCCTGCAAACATCAACGTCCTTCATTATATCACTAGCACTAATGGCATCAGGGTTCGGGCTACTGCTATTACCAGAAGTGAACTGGCTCATCATTATCGTTGCCGGTACTTTATTTTTTGGCGGCTTCAACTATATGGAAGCGCATATGCCGGTGATGGTTTCGAGCATTGCCCCTGCTGGTAAAAAAGGCAGCGCGATGGGGATTTATGCTAGTTGCCAATTTTTTGGTGCGTTTCTAGGCGGACTTATATCTGGCTTGCTGACGGGTTGGTTGGGCCCTAAACTCGCTTTAGTGGCTTGTTTAGTTTTCATCGCTGTTGCTATGTACATGGCTCTGGGATTGCAAAAAGCGACGAAGGTTAAAAGAGTGACACTCGCAATTCAAAGCTCAGATGGTGATAAACTGACAGCAAATAAAATACAGTTGGAAAGTGATTTTGCTAAGCTTGACGGTGTACAAGAAGTATTTGTCGATGTAGAAAAAAATGCAGTGTATTTAAAAGTCGACAGCAAGGGCTACGACATAGAAAAAGCTAACGCATTGATTAGCTAGGGAAGAATGCAAACAAGGCAAAACCAGTACTCGATCCAAAGAATAGATTATCTCAAAATTGGGCGAATTGGGTGTGCAATACATCGAATACAATAGTATATTACCCATCAGAATATTGACGTCATCATTGCGCCTGTATAATGCACAATACTAATATCAACTTGCATATTAGTTTAAGCATCCGGTGCTAATGAACTCGACTATTAAAACAATTTAAAGTGTAAAAAAACAGGAGTTAGCATGGCCTCTAGAGGTGTGAATAAAGTAATCTTAGTTGGCAATTTAGGCAACGATCCCGAAGTTCGTTATATGCCTAATGGTAATGCCGTTGCCAATTTGAGTATCGCCACTAGTGAAAGTTGGAAAGACCAACAGGGTCAACTTCAAGAAAAAACAGAATGGCACAAAGTAACGATGTACCGTCGTTTGGCAGAAATTGCGGGGGAGTATTTGAAAAAAGGCTCGCAAATTTACTTGGAAGGTAAATTGCAAACTCGCAAATGGCAGGATCAACAAGGTAACGATCGATACACAACAGAAGTCATTGCTGACCAGTTACAGATGTTAGGCGGCCGTAATGAAAGTGGCGGTGGTCAAGGTGGCGGCGGCCAAGGCGGCGGTTATCAGCAGTCTCCACAAGGCGGCCAAAATAACCAAGGCGGTTATCAGCAAGGCGGCGGACAGCAGGGCGGTGGATATAAGCCAGCACAACAGTCACCGCAAAAGTCTCCTCAGCAGGCACCGCAAAAAGCACCGCCAATGGCAGAGCCTGACTTTGATTTCGACGATGATATTCCTTTTTAACTTCTGAACTGAAACAAAAATAGCCAAAAGCCCAGCACAAGCGCTGGGCTTTTTAGTATCTAGAACGCAGAAACAAATCAAGGGGCCAGAGATCTTGAATTTCAAGAACTCTGGCCCCTTGAAGTTTTTGAGTTCGCAGCAGCAGGGTGGAGGTGATTGATGTTTTAAATCGCTCAAAGCTAGTGCTTTAACTTATAGTGGCGTCATTTGCGACTTGTCTGCTGTGGATTGAATACGTCGAATTCGGGCTTGGCATATGCAGGCTTTTACCGCAGTCTACTATCTTAAAGACGCCATTCTTTATTGTATGTTGCGTTTTTTGTTGCCAAAACTAGCGTCATTCTATAGTCATGTCGCCGACATCGTTAAATTCTCGGATATAGAGCTTGTTGAGCCGACTTTTGCGTCCTTTTTGCGCTAATCACATTGTTCTCCTTTAATTTGAATGGCAGCTAAGAAAAATCTCTTACCACTGATGGAATCTTGGTGTTGGCGTTGATTTCTTAAATAATATTTTTCATTTCTTCCTCAAGAAGCGTGATTATTGTCTCTTTATTACACGCATCATTGGGCATAAAAAATTGTTAAATATATTGTTCAAAGCCTCTTAATCATTGGCTTTAGGTCCGATAGAAGCTAACAGTATGTTGAATAATACGTATGAGTTGCGCATTACGTGGTCCGTTTTCGCATACCTAATCACCAAAAACGATCACATACAATCGTTCGGTATTAAAAGAGCGTGAAAGGTTAAGAGAATTTTTTCAAAGTCGATAAAACACAGAGAGTGCGAACTCAACGTGATCTGTGCAACAACATACTTATCGTTATTGAAACACTTCGTTGACTAAATCTCTTTATAGCGAAAACAACCAATAGGCACAAATTACTTATGCGTTTGAGTTGGCGACAACTTGTAAAGTCAAAATTAAAAGGGAAGTCATCGTACTTTTCTATCGGCATCGCTTTTTCTGGCGAAAGTGTGCTCTTGTGCGCTTTGCAAAAGAAGGGTGATGAACTGCAGTGGGTGTTGGATGCAAGTTTTAGTCACTCCAATTGGCAAGGTCAACTGGCTGACTATGTACAGCGTCATAAATTGGCCAACACTGATTGCTATGTATCACTGACATCACATTGGTATCAGTTGTTGCAGATTGAGAAACCCAAAGTGCCGGATGAAGAAGTATATGCCGCACTTGGCTGGCCACTTAAAGATTTGCTTCCTCCAAACACAGAATACGTTTACGACTATTTGAATCCTCCAGCGCAAGTAGCAGGCCAGTCTAAACTTAGCGTTGTTGCTATTCCACACAAAGATATTACGAATATAAGCAAGGGTATCTACGACGCTGACCTCACTTTAAAAATCATTTCGATTGAAGAAACCGCTACCGTTGAACTAACACCAAAATCAGACGATGCGGTGATGAGTTTAGTGCAAGAGCACGGTGAAGAAATCGTATTGAACATTGTAAAAAATAATGAGTTGTACTTTACGCGCCGTCTTAAAGGGTTTGAAAACCTTGGAAGCTACAGTGAAAACGAGCTCTCAATGGGTATTACTGAATCACTGTGTGTGCAAATCCAGCGTTCTATGGACTATTTCGAAAGTCAATTAAGACAATCACCGGTGCGCAAAGTATTACTTAAGTTAGATACTGCATTAGCAGAGCAGCTAGCTTCTCAGATTCAAGAGAATATGGGTTTGCCTGTTTGTCCTTTTGAACCAGAGATAAGCTGTGGCTCTGGCTTCAATTTTAAAATGGCAAGCTTTTCTTGTTTAGGCGCAGCTTATGTTAAGCAATCTATGCTGGTTGAGCAAAAAAATCGCAAACAAGACGAGACTGATAGCAGTAATCTGAGCAGTGCAGAGGTGGCTTCATGAACAGCCGCATTAATCTTTATCGTGATGAGTTTAAGCCGCAGTTCGTTTGGGTTTCTGCAACGAACGCCATTGTTTTTAGTGTCCTCACTCTATTGCTTATGGGAGGCACTTACTTTGGTGTTTGGCAAAGTCAACAATCAAGCGCGCAAGAACTGGCACAGATACAAGATGACATCATTACGAAAGATCGTCAGCTTGCTGAACTCACCAAGCAATTGACGGATCGTCAAAAAAATCCGGTTCTGTTGTCGAAGTTGGAAACACAAAAATTTAGGCTGTCGACAGCGAAAGACCTTGCCGACAGATTATCTAACTTAAGCAAGCTGCAAGAAAAACCATTTTCAACTGCCCTTACCTCATTCGCTGAGGTTAACAACAGCAGCGTGTGGTTAACCTCATTTAAAATCAACGAAAAAAACATTGAAATACAGGGCAATATCAATGAACCCGGCGCGTTACCCTCATGGTTAAAATCGATTGGGAAAACTAGCTTCTTCAACAGCCGTGATTTTCGAGCAGCAACAGTATTTAGAACAGAGGGCCAGTTAGGCTTCAAGATTGAAAGCAAAGCAGCAAAAATAGAAGAAACGCGAGGAGAAACCAATGAGTAACTTCACGGATAACCTCGAAGCTAAGTTCAGTTCAATTTCGGCTCGCGAGCAAAAGCTGGTGTTCTATGCGGTGCCGCTAGTAATTTGTTTAGTCTTTATTCTAGGTTTTATTGAGCCTGCTATAACGCAGACAATTGAAACTCGCGGTAAAATTTCTGTGCAAAAGCTTCGCCTTGTGAACGGATCCAATAGCGTAGACTTAGTGCAAGCGCAACTGAATGTTGATCCTGACGTTGCATTAAACAATCAAATTGCTGACGTTAATCAGCAAATTGCGAGTTTAGAAAGACAATTTGCAGAAGAGCTTGAGCAATTAGTGCCGCCTTATGCGATGCCTTTAGTGCTAGAGCAATTATTTGCTAACGCAAAAAAACTTAAGCTAATGAGTATGGCTTCTATACCGCCTACCAATATATTCAAAGATGATGCGGATCCGACTAGTTCAGAAAATCCTGTAACGAATGCCATTGGACCTGAATTATTTAAACATGGTTTAAAAATTAGATTTGAAGGTTCATTTTTTGATACGCGTGATTTCTTAATGTCAGCAGAGCAAAGTGATTGGAAGCTACACTGGCAGGAAATTGAATTTGTAGTTAGTGAATATCCAAGAGCACAAGTTGACATTGAATTGTTTACGTTAAGCAGAAGCGAGGCATATATCAATGTTAACTAATAGATTGAGTCGATTTTTTCAGACAGCAAAACAGCTCTTCCTATTGTGCATCGTGTTGTTCAGTATATCAGGAGCAACGCTTGCTAAAACGCTGACCGATCCCACGCGTCCTCCTGGTCAAAGCAGAGACGCAAGTGTCACCAACGAGCTAAACAATAATACTGCGGTGACCATCACCGCGGTGTTGAAAAAGAATCAAGTATCTTACGCTGTAATTAATGGTAGCTGGCTGAAAAAAGGCGAGAAAATCGGCGTATGGCGCGTTACTGATATAACCGATGCTGGCGTGTTTTTGAAGAATGAGAACGAACCAGAGGCAAGCCCTCTAAGGTTTTTGGTAAATGAGAAAAGTGATTTTAAGAAGCAGACAAATAATGAATAATTTACGTATCTGCAAAGCATTAAGTCTTTGTTTTATTGCCGTTTCAATGGCCGGTTGTCAAGTGCCTGTTAACAGTCATGTTGAAAAATCACTTGCCAAGGAGCTCGACGCTCAGATGCAATTGCCTGAGCCTCAACCAGCCCCAGAATTGGAAGCAGCAGTTTCTGATTATTTGCTTGCTGGCGAAATAACTACGCCAAGCGACACTCTGTTTACAGCAGATAAGTACGATATCAACGCAAGACAGATTGACGCAGTAAGCTTTTTTGCAGGATTGGTAAAAGACACACCTTTCTCAGTTGCGATCCATCCGGGCGTAACGGGTCTTATTTCTCTTGATCTTAAGCAAGTTGACCTAGACACTATTTTTGACCTTGTTTCTGACCTTTACGGATTCCATATTGACCGCACGGGTAACGTTTATAAGGTCTTCCCTGCCGGCATGCGCACCGAAACTTTCTCTGTAAATTACTTATTGATGAAACGCGATGGAAGTACGCAAACGAGCATTATCTCTGGTGGTGTTTCTGAAAATGCGAACAACAATAACGGCGGAAATAATAACAATGGTGGCGCAAACAATTTCAGTGGAAATTCACAGGTAAACAATAACCAAGGCGGCAGTAATATCGGCAACGGTAACGGCTCGAACGGCACTTCAATTTCTACGCGCACTGAAACCGACTTCTGGAAAAACCTCGAAACCAGTTTGAAAGAAATGTTAGGCAATGAAGAAGGGCGTTCTGTCATGGTATCCCCGCAAGCGGGTTTAGTGTCAGTACGAGCATTGCCAAGCGAATTGAAGACGATTGGTAACTTCCTCAATAGATCCGAAGAAAGCTTACAGCGCCAAGTCATCATTGAAGCACGGATATTGGAAGTGATACTAGATGATGAGTATCAACAAGGCATTAATTGGACTCAAGTACTGTCGCATGCGGGCAGCACGGATCTTACTTTTGCTACTTCCGCTGGCAGTTTTGCAAACGATATTACTGCGTCTCTTGGCGGTATTACGAGTCTGTCATTTTTGAATAAAGATTTCAGTGGTGTTCTCAATCTGTTGGACACACAGGGCAACGTACAGGTGCTTTCAAGCCCCCGCGTTACTGCTATTAACAATCAAAAGGCGGTGATAAAAGTAGGTAATGACGAATATTTTGTAACGGATGTATCTACCTCAAATACGATCACGTCTAGCTCAACGTCAGTGACACCAGACATTGGTTTAACACCTTTCTTTAGCGGCATTGCGCTTGATGTTACGCCACAGATAGATGCCAACGGCAGCATTCTACTGCACATTCACCCTTCGGTTATTGAAACAGAAGAGCAAGAAAAAGTAATTACATTGAACGAAGAGCAATACATTTTACCGCTAGCGCAAAGCACGATCCGTGAGTCAGACACCATTATCCGCGCAATGTCGGGTGAAATTGTGGTCATTGGTGGTTTGATGCAGTCAATTATTACGACCGAAAACTCTCAAACACCGTTGTTAGGCGATATTCCAATTCTGGGTAACTTGTTCAAAAGTAAGCGTGAGAAAGAAACTAAGAAAGAACTCATTATTTTACTGAAGCCCACAATTGTTGGTAAAAATACAATGCGCGAGCAAATTGAAACCAGTCGTGCGCAAATGGCCGATTGGTTGTACGTGGAGTAATCATGTATTTATATCACTTTGGGATTAGAGAATTACCTTTTACGCTCACACCAAATACGAGTTATTACTTCGGTTTGCCGAGTCATAAAGAGGCGATCCAAGTCTTATCTACCGCACTCATGAGCGGCGAAGGCTTTATCAAAGTGACAGGAGAAGTTGGTGCGGGCAAAACATTGATTTGCAGAAAGTTACTCAATGAGCTACCTGATGGCTTTGTGACTGCCTACATTCCAAATCCTTATTTGTCACCCGCTGAGTTACGTCGCTCAGTCGCGGCGGAACTAAACGTCGATTTACCAGAAGGTACCGATACGCAAGAATTCACTCAATTGATTCAGCAGCGTCTTGTTGAAATTCATAAACAGCGCAAGAATGCGGTTCTTATCATTGACGAAGCACAAGCTTTGCCAGATGAAAGCATTGAAGCTTTGCGTCTAATGACAAACTTGGAAACTGAATCTCAAAAACTCCTGCAAGTCGTTTTATTTGGCCAACCTGAATTGGATGAAAAACTGAGACAGCCTAAGCTGCGTCAGCTGCTGCAGCGCATAACGTTTTCTTACAAGTTGAAACTAATGGATGCAGATCAGCTCTATCAATACGTTCGTCATAGAATGGCTGTTGCCGGCTATCGCGTTGAGGGTTTATTTGATGAAGTGTGTTGTGAACTATTGCATAAAGCGAGTGGCGGAACGCCGAGAATTGTTAACGTGCTTTGCCACAAATCACTCATGCTAGCGTATGGTGAAGGCGTACAAAAAATTACGCCTCAGCATGTGAAAGCGGCGATAGATGATACTGAAGCTGCAATTTTGATTAACAAAAAGAAACGCTGGGCTTGGGTACCGACTTCATTGTTTGCGGCAGCCTCTGTTTTGGCGTTGGCGATTACCAGTATCCATATGAACTTTGATTTTCTAGGTTCGGGTTGGATTAAATGAGTGTCGTAAACAAAATGCTCAAAGATTTAGAGCAACGCGACAAACAATTAGTTTACGAGGCTGATTATGTGCCTGTTGAATCACAGGGCGCAAAATCACGGAAATTATTGGTTGGCGTTTTGGTACTAGTTGTCGCATCAGGCGCCGCGACGTGGTTGTTATTACCCAACGACATAGCCAGCAAAAGTATTGAAGCGAAAGCGCAGGTGCAGACACCAACTCCCTCAACTGCCACTATTTTGCCCGCTGCTGCTAAAGTGGATAGCGTTAACCCATTCCAGCAAGAAATAACGGAACAACAACAGGCTCAAATTGTGTTGAGTGAGCTTGATCAGGCAACCCTTAATAGTTTAGAAAATGCCAAGCAAGCTGAAGCGGCAACTGTTGTAGCAGAGGCAAAACTAGCCGAAGTGAACAAAGAGTTAGCGCAAAAAGTTCAGCAAGTTGCAGTAAAAAAAGCAGTGTTACAGCAAGCTCAGCAACAGGAAAGTACGCAAAGTGCTAGTGTGAACAATGCTAATGTCGTCGACTATGCAGAAATCGAGCAGACAAACACAGCACCGACAGAAACAAAACAAACAGAGGCCGACGAAGCTGTTTTCAACGTTTCTTCCAGCAATAAGAGCGCATCCACGCATCGAATGATAGAGCAGCGCATTCAGCTGTCACTCAAAAATGGTGATACTGCGTCAGCACTTAAAGATCTAAACAACTTACTTGCTTTAGAGCCAAGAAATGCGAGTGCAAGAAAGCGCTTATCAAGTCTTGAATTTGCGCAGGGTAACCCGAAAAGAGCCGCTTTTTTACTCGACCAAGGTATCAAACTATCGCCAAACGACAGCAGCATGCGATTGATGCTGGCGCGCCTATTGTTCCGTGAAAACCGGAATGCACAAGCACTTGCGATACTCAACGATCATCCTAAAAGCGTTATCGCAGACAATGATTTGCTTAGCTTTCGTGCGGCACTCGCTGAAAAGCAAAAAGACTACGCAACATCTTTAGAAGATTATGCGGTTTTACTGCAGCGCCAGCCGAGCAATGCGCGTTGGATGTTGGGATTAGCCATAAGCCAAGACAAACAAAAAATGATTGAGCAAGCCGTTATTACTTATAAGAAAGTCAAATCATCGAATCAGTTATCAGCACAGGTTGTTAGTTTTGTTGATGGACGCTTAGCAGCCTTGGTGGGGTCATAAAATATGAAAATTCGATTAGGTGACTTGTTAGTCCAAAATAACTTAATTAACGATGAACAGCTTAAAACCGCGCTGTCAGAGCAACGGCAGTCAGGACGTAAACTGGGCGCAACCCTAATTGCATTGAACATGGTGACAGAGGACCAACTTCTTGAGCTATTGTCGACCCACTTAAATGTGCCATTAATTAAAATTGATGATTACCGCGTCGATCCTGAAGCAGTCAAGCTGCTGCCGGAAATTCAAGCTCGCCGATATCGGGCATTAGTGCTCGACGATAAGGGTGACAAGTTGCTTGTAGGTATGAGCGACCCTGGCGATATCAATGCAGTTGATGACCTCAGTAACAGGCTACCGAAGCCAATTGAAATTGCGGTTGTCAGCGAAACGCAGCTGTTTGCTGCTTACGAAAACTTCTATCGTAAAACTGAAGAAATAGCGTCATTTGCACAAGAACTAGCGGAAGAGTACGACGACTCGCAAGACTTCGAACTCAATATGGGCGTTGACGGCGAACAAGAAACTGCGGTAGCAAAATTGCTGCAGTCGATATTTGAAGACGCGGTAATGGCCAAAGCTTCCGATATTCACATTGAGCCTGAAGAAAAGCAACTGCGCATTCGCCAGCGCGTAGATGGACAACTGCAGGAAACCATCATTCCAGAGCGTAACATTGCCGCAGCGCTGGTCCTGAGACTGAAGCTAATGTCTGGCTTGGATATTTCAGAAAAACGTTTACCACAAGATGGTCGCGCGCAAATTAAAATTAAAGGTCGAGTGATTGATGTTCGTGTCTCTACTATGCCTGTGCAAGCTGGCGAGTCGGTGGTGATGCGATTGCTTGATCAATCACAGGGCATACTGACGCTTGCCCAAACTGGGATGCCGCCGAGCATTGTTAAGCGCTACAGAAAGTTATTGCAACGCCCGCACGGTATGATTTTGGTTACGGGCCCCACAGGTTCTGGTAAAACCACCACGTTGTATGGCTCATTGAGTGAGTTAAACAAGCCACAATCAAAAATCATTACGGTTGAAGATCCTGTTGAATATCGCTTGCCGCGAATTAACCAAGTTCAGGTGAACCATAAAATTGATTTAACTTTCTCGCAAGTACTCAGAACCACGCTTCGTCAAGACCCTGATATTATTATGGTGGGCGAGATGCGAGACAAAGAAACGGTTGAAATCGGCCTTCGTGGCGCATTAACAGGCCACTTGGTTCTTTCTACTTTGCATACCAATGACAGTATTAGCAGTGCTATTCGTCTGCTAGATATGGGGGCACCGGGTTACTTGGTGGCTAGTTCACTAAGAGCAATTATAGCCCAGCGACTGGTACGCCGCATTTGTGATAACTGTGTCGTGGACGAAGAAGTGTCGAGCGAAGCGTATTTTTGGTTGAAAACACTAAATGAAGATATTTCAGACATCACATTCAAAAAGGGCAAAGGGTGCCAAAAGTGCAACCACAGCGGTTATCGCGGTCGTGTTGGTGTATTTGAATTATTAGAAATGACTGAAGCAATGATGACTGCGCTGAAGAATAACGACACCAGTGCGTTTTCTGAAGCCGCGCGGGTTAGTCCCGAATACAAGCCATTGGCTCACTCGGCTCTGTTATATGCAAAAGAGGGCATCACTAGCATCGATGAAGTATTGAAATTAGTCGAAATGGTGGGTGATGCGCAAGACCAAGAACATACGGAACATACGGTCGAAGATGATGTTCCGGAATTGTTAGTTCCGCAGCCTGAACGAGGACCGTCGATACTCAAAGACAGCTTGAGCTCAGATTTTAGCGGTTCAGGTTTGTCACTGGAGGATGATAGCTAGTGGCTTCATTTGCTTACAAAGGTCGTGAATCGAGTGGTTCGCTTGTAGATGGCACTATCGATGCAAGCGATGCGGTGACCGCTGCCAAAATGTTGATGACAAGAAATATTGTTCCTGTTGATATCAAAGCGTTAACGAGTAAAGCTAGCAAAAAAGAAGTGTCCAGTGATTTAGGATTATTCGTGCCGCAGGTCAGTATTGACGATTTAGTCAACTTTGCGCGTCAAATGTATTCATTGGCGAAAGCAGGCATACCCATCATTCGTGCTGTTGCCGGATTGTCGAACACAAATTCAAAGCGCATGCGCCTTGCGTTGACAGACGTCATTGAGCAGTTGGAGCGAGGCCGAAATTTATCTTCAGCACTGGCGCAACATCCAAAAATCTTTAATCAACTCTTTGTCAGTGTAGTGCACGTGGGTGAAAATACCGGTCAGTTAGATGCGGCTTTTAAGCAACTTGCTGAATACCTGCAAAGAGAGCAAGAAACTCGAAAACAGATAAAAGCAGCGACACGTTACCCAATGTTTGTCGTATTTGCCTTGGTTGCTGCCCTCATTGTCATGAACATTTTCGTTATTCCAGTGTTTGCTGGGATGTTCGAAAAGTTTGATGCTGAATTGCCTGGTATGACCTTGTTTTTAATAGGAATGTCTGACTTCTTTATCACCAAGTGGTGGGTCCTAATTATTATCATTATCGTATGTTTTTTCATAACAAGGCGTTATCTTGATACTAAACAAGGGCGTTATAAATGGGATAAATTAAAACTCGAGATTCCGTTGGTGGGTTCGATCATAGAACGTTCCTTGCTAGGTCGCTTTGCTCGAAGCTTTTCGATGATGTTAAAAGCGGGTGTGCCATTAACGACAGCGCTAAATTTAGTTGCTGACGCGGTTAGCAATAGTTACATGAGTAAAGCGATTATCGATATGCGTCAGCGCATCGAAAAAGGTGAAGGGTTATCGCGCGTGGCATTGGCCAGCGGATTGTTTACGCCCTTAGTCATGCAGATGATTAATGTGGGCGAGGAAACAGGCCGTGTCGACGAGCTGCTGCAGGAAGTTGCTGAGTTTTATGAGCGCGAAGTTGAGTACGACTTAAAGAGTCTGACTTCAAAGATAGAGCCAATTTTAATCGCCATTGTGGCTGCTATGGTGCTGGTATTAGCCTTGGGCATATTCACACCAATGTGGGACATGATGAGCGTGGTGCAAGGCAAGTAATGTCTAGCAAGCTATATCGTCTAATCTGTGTGTTCATCGTCATTATGGTGATTGGCACAGGCTTATACAAAAGCCTCTTGGGCAGTAATAGCGAATCGTGGGAAAAAGTTGGTTTTGAAAGTTTGAAAGCGTCGATGCAAAAAGGCTTAGCGCTAATGCATTGGCAGTGGCAGTACGAAGGTCGACCAAGTTCGATTTTGTATGAAACGACTCAAGCACAACGTGTTGACCGAATTGACATTAATGCTGACGGTTGGCCAGATTTAGCAAGGTCACGCGAAGCTTGTCGCGATTTTTTAAATATCTTTGCCGATTCAGTCGTCGTTGAAGTAAGTGGTTTAGAGCTTGATGTTGATATTACGAAACAGTTAGGCATTAGCGTTGAGTTTTTAGTACAGCAAGAACTTAACGACTCTGGCGAAGCAGTCGATATCTGTCGATATAGCCGGAAAAATCAAGAATTAGAATATCACCTTGGAACAGGCAAGCTGTTTTAAGTACAAATTGAATAAATGCAGGAGAGATTATGGCAACGGGTAACAGCATAAAACAACAGGGCTTTACGCTTATAGAGCTGGTCATTGTTGTTGTCATCCTTGGGCTTTTGGCTGCTACAGCGATACCGCGTTTCTTAGATGTACCGAAAGATGCAGAAGACGCAACTGTTGAGGGTGTTGCGGGTGGTTTTGCAACGGGCGTTGGTTTAGCTCGAGCACAGTGGGAAATTGAAGGTAGACCACAGGACAACAACGGCAACAATCTGAGTTTTGTCACCATAGAAGGTATTTTAATTGGGATTGACAGCGATACAGGTTATCCAACCGGTCAGCTCAACAACGATTCAAGCACTGAAGATGACAGCATGACTCGCCTAGATTGCGAAAGCATCTTTAACTTAATTATGCAAAGCGCACCAACGATTACGTCAACGTGGAGCGCACAAGCAGTAGAAGATTTTCGATATTTCACGAATGTGAACGAGAATGCTGGGACTGGCGGTAATGATGTTTGTCATTATTATCTAACTAGAACCATCAAGAACAACACTAATGAGCCGACCACCACTAATTCAGGTAATGGCTTTGTATACGACCCAAGGATTGGTCAGGTGATTGTGTTTAGTAATAACTAATTGATTAGGTAGTGCTGAATATTAACAACGATTTTTAATTTTTAAATTTAATAGAAATATCCATTTCGAAGGAAGTATTATGAAAAACCAAATGAACAAACAGAAAGGCTTTACACTAATCGAGTTAATCATCGTTATCGTAATCCTAGGTATCTTGGCCGTAACAGCGGCTCCGCGTTTTATTGATTTGCAGTCTGATGCTAAAGCGTCAACACTAAAAGGTGTGAAGGCTGCGCTGCAAGGAGCTTCACAGCTGGTTTATGCAAGAGCGGCAATTGATGGTAAGTTAAACGGCACTGTAGCGGATCCCGTAAGCGTGACGCTTTCTTCAGGCTCAGTCTCAACGGTGAATGGATATCCGAACGCAGCAACAATCACTTCCGTTGCTCTTATTAATACTTTCGTTGATTTAGACTCGGCAGACTTTAGCGTTGTTGCTGACGCAACCAGCAACCAATTTCTGATTACTCTTGGTGGTAGTTCAGCTGCAACATTTGCAGAAGCTACAGCTGCAGGTTGCCTAGTTAGTTATACTACGGCAGCTGCAAATAGCTCGCCGTCAATAGTAGTTAATAGCACTGGCTGCTAATAGCACACTGTAAATATAAATTTTAATGTTGTGGCGAGTGTCTTCACCTAAACATAAAAAAGCTCAAGGCGGGTTTACCCTCCTTGAGCTTATTGTCGTGATGGTCATCCTCGGCATTTTAGCAATCTATGCAGTTCCCAAATTTAGCGGTGCATCCGGCTATTCTGAATATACCTATCAGAACCGACTAATATCCGTGTTACGCAACATGCAAGTTAGAGCAATGCAGGATTCACGTCCTTTGTTTTGCCATCGAATCAACTTTATTAGCACAAGCACTCAAGTGGCTTTCGGGCCAGCCTCCACAAATTATACAGCGGGCAATGAAGCTGCCACTTGCGCAACGTCGATCGACTACAATTCTCCCGAATTTTTAAGAACCTCAGCGACAGAAATCCTAGAATCGGGCGTGTCGATGACAGCCGTTGACGGTTCAACACCAATCAATGCAATCGATTTCAACTCTTTTGGCTCACCTCAAACGGCAGTATCTAATTGCAGTGCAGGCTGTCGAGTAACATTCACAGGCCAAGCTGCAGCTCAAGTATGTATTGAATCGGAAGGGTTTATTCATGCTTGTTAATTCACCTATTCAAACTAAGCCTGCGCGTTTTCACTCAATGCCCTTTCAACAAGGTTTTACCCTGATAGAACTTGTCGTTGGCATCGTCATATTTGCTGTTGCCATGGTGCTAGTGGTTAGTTTTTTACAGCCGCAAGTCAGAAAGGGAATTGATCCCATCTGGCAGGTGCGAGCAGCATCGTTGGGCCAATCAATAAGCAATGAAATTCTAGCAAAACCGTTCGATCAAAACTCGAATCAAGTAGGTGGAATGGAGCGTTGTAACGAGAGTGTACCCTGCACTGCGAGCGGCGCTCTCGGTCCCGATGCTGGCGAAAATCGTGGCTCTTACAATGATGTTGATGACTACCATGGCCTAAACGACAGTGGAGAAGCTATTATCAACTCACTCGGCTTAAACACCGAAGTTGATGGCACTCAAATTTATGCGGGCTTCAATGCGCAGGTGAGTGTATTTTACGACCAAAACGTTGACGGTATTGATGACACAGCAATAGGCAATAAAAAACTTATCACCGTCACTATTACCACACCTGGCGGCCAGGACATTGTCATAACCAGCGTAAAGGGTAATTTTTAATGATTATCCCAAATTCGACCTGTAAACTGAATCGCGGTTTCACCCTAATTGAACTGGTTATGGTGCTGGTGGTGTTAGCGATCGTGTCGGTCGGGATCACCCGTTTTATCCGTTCTTCAACGCAAATTTTTATTGATACTAGTGAGCGCGAGCGTTTGCTGCGGGAAGGCAGTTTTGCGGTTGAACGCATTAATCGCGAAATATCTGATGCGGTGCCAAATTCAGTTCGATTAACGGGTAATGCAGGCGTGCACTGTTTACAGTTTGTGCCAATCAAATGGAGCACTTTTTACTTAACGCTACCGATGACGCCAAGTTCCGACCGTGAAATGGATGTGTTCGAAATGCAAGATATCGATGGCAACGTATTTACGCCAAACAACGGCAGTGACTACGCATTGGTTTATCCAACTAGTTCGGACGATGTCTATTCAAACACAAGCAACAGACGCCACCTTATTAACTCATGCAGTGATGATGGCGATGGTGATTGTGCAACCGACGATGACGCTGACGGTGTTGTGCAACTTACGCTGAGCGGTGCATTTTCACAAGCAAGTCCAGCAAAGCGCATGTACATTGCCAGTTCGGCGGTAAACTATTGTGTGCGTAATAACGCTATTTATCGGCATGAATCAACTATTTCACCTACCCAAACTACCTTCACAAGCGGTGGGGTATTGATGGCAGAAAACTTAGCCAATGCTCTCAGTGCAGACCCCAATTCAGCCGGTGCAAATAGTCAAAACCCATTCAGAGTTATTGATGCTTCATTGCGTCGAAACGCCTATACACAAACGCAGTTTATTTTTGCCAGAGACGGTGAATATATGACTTTTACACAGGAGATCCATGTTCCTAATGTGCCCTAGTAAAAGTTTCAAGGCTATTAAAGCTATTAAAGCTATAAAAGCAACATCATCGCTAACTTATGACAGCAGCAGAGCAAGAACAGCTGCGCGGCAAGGAGGCAGCATGATAGTAATGGCATTATTTGCGATCATTGTTTTAGCGCTACTGGCCGGCACGCTCGTCAGTATGCTAAGCACTTCATCAAATTCTGTGTTATTCGAAGTGTATGGTGTGCGCGCAAAAAATGCAGCGCAAGCGGGAATTCAAGAGCTAGCTATGAGCTCATTTCCTTTGGGAGTAGGGCCACAATTGTGCAACCAAGTTATCGTTAATCCAGCAACCTTTGCTTCCATTTCTGGATTTCAATCGTGTCAATTTACCGCTAGGTGTACCACAACAGATATCAACTTTAATGGCCAAGACTATCGCTATTACCGTTTTTCAAGTACTGGAAGTTGTGGATTTGATGGCGTTGTTGTTAGCCGCACGGTTTCTGTTGATGCCATGCAAGAGAATTAAGTAATGAACGATGTATTGATTTTAGAAAGACACGGTGCAGCGTTGCGCATAACGGCAAAGGGTACAGTTTGTCATGATTAACAGTATATGGACAAAAAAGCTAGCAACTAAAATGATGTCTATTATTTTGGTCGCATTATGTTGCTTGCCAACCGTACATGCTCAGCTTACCGGTAATTTGCATCTTGATAATACTTTTGAAGCTTATATTTCTACCGATGATTCGGTGCAGGGCACACTAATAGCGACCGGTACAAACTGGCCGACAATGTATGTTTTGGCAAGCCCCTTAGTGCCAGGGCAAGACTATTATTTGCATATCAGAGGTACGGATGCAGGGGGCGTAGCCGGATTTTTGGGTGATTTTCAAATCGCAGGAAGTGACCACACTTTCTCCAACGGTTTAACAACGCTGAGTACGAATACCACGGATTGGTTTGTCAGCAAAACTGGATGGAATAGTTATTTAAATGTCACGGCTTACGGTGCAAACGGAGTGGCACCCTGGGGAGTTAGAACTGGCATTAATCCCAGCGCGCAATGGATTTGGTCGTCTAATAATGATGCTGACAACCTAGTTTATTTCACTACGAAAATTTCGGCCAGCACCAAAATAGCGCCTTTAGCCGAGTATCGCTTTGAAGAAAGCACTTGGAATGGAAGCGCCGGAGAGGTGCTCGATAGCACGGGGAATGACTATCATGGCACAGTTAGAAACGCTTCCATACAGGAAAATTCGTCGCCAGCATTATCTGGAAATCCTGGTACATGCGCATACGTCGCACAAGACCGAGGTTCAATTCAAGTAAGCGGTCTACCCCTAGACACAAGCACCTTAGGTGCAAAAACAACCGTTACATTCTGGATGAATTGGGATGGCACTGACAGCGTTATGCCGATTGGTTGGAATTTTCACGACCTTTGGATTGTGTCCGGTAGCATAGGATTTAACACTTGGAATAATGATGTTTATGGTCTTTCAAGTGCTGGCTTAGCTAATACTTGGCGTCATGTTGCGGTTGAATTTACCAACGGCAACGTTTTAGGTAATCGAATATTTATTGATGGGGAGGAAAAAGTACTCTCACAACAATATGGTTCACCTAATAATGCCCGTGCATATGTGAACTCAGAACTGCGTATTGGGGGCGTAGCCAACAGCACTGCTTATAATTTTAGTGGATTATTAGACGAAGTTAGAGTGTATGAAGGTGCGTTAACAACGGCGCAAATTAATGCCATTATGGCGGAAAGGCACCCTTGTATACCTCCAGCTCCAATCCTTGAATACCGTTTTGATATATGTAGTTACGATGCAATACCAGGTGATGTTTTCGATCAAGCCGGTAATTTTAACGGCAGTTCGAACGGCGTACCGTCTTCTTCGAATGAAAGCATTATTAATCAGTCTCTCGATTTACGTGAAAATAATACTAGTGATTGGGTTTCAGTACCGAGCAACGCGATTGATGGTTTAAATGATTTTTCAGTGTCGGTGTGGTTTAAAACCGCAGTAAATAAAAATCAACAAGAGATACTCCACGCACTTGGTAACAATACGAATGATGACGAACTAGAAATACACCTGAGAAACAACAATACCGTGGTTGTCAAAGTGAGAGACGTGGAACGCTCATTAACCAGCAGTATTTTGCTGACAGACGACAATTGGCATCATTTGGCAATAGTGAGAGAAGACCGAAACATATGTTTGTTTATTGACGGTGCACAGCAAACCTGCACTACCAACGCAAGCGCAGGTGTGTTATCCGTTACTAACGCCAACGCAATAGTGATTGGGCAAGAACAAGACCAATTTGGTGGTGGTTTCAGCACAGCACAAAATTTCGAAGGACAGCTAGACGAATTTAAAATATACGATGTCAGATTATCAGACAGTGACGTTACCAGTATTTACGTAAATGAATTGGCTGGCACCAACTATGACGCTAGCGCCCGAGATGCGGTCAATTGTGACTATATTTGCACAGCGTCTGGCACCCTTAATGCGGTAGGTATTAGAATTGGAGGTGGTGGCACCGATACCCAAATCAATTCAATAACCGAAGCTTTGAATATTCACGCCGGTTGGTTAGGAGCTGGCTCACCTGCATCGGGTTTAATAAATGGTGGTGTCTATAGTGTTGCGCAAAGTGGTTCAAGTACGGTTGACCGCATCGACTTTGGTGGCGCGCAACGCACTTTTGCAGGCACGTTAGCCTACCCAGGCTTCGGTGCCGTGGGTAGTCAAAATCTTTCGCATTTTTTAGTACACTCGTCGGGCACTATCAGCCTAGCAGCTGGTGATTACACGATTTATGTTGAGAGTGACGACGGCTTTAGTTTTGTCATGGAAACGCTGTCTGGTGATCCGGTTGTATTCAACAAATTTGGCGGCTCAACTGCAGGGGCTAGCAATGAACTGCGCTTTGAAGGTCCAACTGGAAACGCACAGACAGGTGGGTCGTTCAGCTTAACGCAGGACTCAGTGTTTTCTGTTGCGTCAATATTTTTTGAACGCGACGGCGGTGACTTTATGGAGGTTTCGATTTCAAATAGCATTCGTACCTCTGCTCCGCCGTCAGGCTACGAAATCCTGAGCGATGGCGCGCTCGGCGGTAAGGTGACATTTGGATGTCCAGTCATTTCGCAAATAAATCATTACCAAATTATTCACGACGGGCAAGGTCTCACTTGTGCTGCTGAAACCGTTACTATCAATGCGTGTACCAATGCTTATGATGGCTCATGTACACTAAGTAATGAAGCCGTTACCTTAGATGTTCGAGCAATGGGTTCGACTTCGGTTGCAGACACTATTAGTTTCGTAGGAACGGGTAATGCAAACATTCCCTACACAGTTGCTGAGACCGTTGTTTTATCCCTAGAAAATGCCTCGATAGCTGCAGCGAGCCCTGTGGTATGTTCCGACGGCAGCTCAAACAGTTGTAGCCTAGTGTTTGCAGATGCCGGCTTTAGATTTTTAAATGGCAGCACTGGTTTGTCTGACATTATTAGTAACCAAATTTCAGGAACGACCTTTCCATTAAGAGTGCAAGCGGTTCAAAATAATGATGGTGTTTGTGAAGGGCTATTTAGCGGAGATAAAAGCATTAGCCTTTCCCAAGAAAACGTCGACCCCAGCGGTACTGCGGGTCTTAGCTTTAGCGTTAACGGCATTGATATTGCTAAACGTCCAGGTAGCACAGTAACTACTTTAAACTTTGGTGCCGATAGTATTGCTAATATCCCAACCCCTATTTATCACGACGCTGGACAAATACGCTTGCACGCAGACTACAACATCGGCGGTATCACTTTGTCTGGCAACAGCAATACGTTTTGGGTCAGCCCAGCTGAACTCGTTGTCAGTGCAACTTTAGGCGGTAATGCGCTAAATGGTGCAAGCGCAACGGCAGCTCGCACTCATAAAGCGGGCGATGACTTTGAGCTTAGTATTACTGCACTCAACAGCCAAGGTGTTATTACGCCTAATTACTCACCCGGACAAATACAGTTCAGGCTGCAGCGCACTGGCCCAACCCTGAGTGATAGTGTCGATGGAGCATTAACTTACGCAGCGGCGTCAATATTGACAAGTAACGCGAGTCCTGTGTTCCAGGACGTAACTCTTAGCAATTTTGCGCTAGGTGTGTCTACTTACACGGCCGCTTATTATTCCGAAGTGGGACTCATCAACCTAGATGTCCAAGACAGCAATTATGGTAATGCTGGTATCGTTATTCCTGCTGCTGCGATAAACGTAGGTCGATTTATACCAGACCATTTTAAGCAAACGGTAGCTGATAATGGTTTCTTTGCGGCTACATGTAATGCAACAACGGCATTCACTGCTTATAGCGGTCAAAAAGACGAAGCGACTAATAGTATTGGTGCAATTTCATACTTAACCAACCCAGTAATCGCAATAACGGCCTACAATAAGCAAGGAAACATTACCCGAAACTACTATCAAGATAGTCAGGGGAGCGCCAATGACTTTATGAAACTCGGTGTTGCCAATGTAAGCATGAACACACCGACCCTTGATCAAATAGCTGTGGGTGTTGATACCAATCTACTACCGTTGACGGCGAATATGAGCCAAGGAACCTTGAGCCAAAATGATTTAACCGCTCTGCCAGGCGTTGTCGCTTTGCCGAAAGGGGTCTTGCACTATCAACTTTCAGATGCCGATAATTTTTTCTATAACCGGTCTGCAAATGCACTAGTGGCGCCATTTACTTCTGATATTGATTTCTCTGTTGCAGCGATTACAGATACAGATAACGTTAACGTAACGACAACCGTTGCTGCATCACCAACAGGTGTCGAAATCCGATTTGGGCGCTTGGTGTTGGGCAACAGCTTTGGTCCTGAAACGTCAAATTTCCCTCAACCTATGCAGCTTGAGCATTTTGACGGTACAGGTTTTATTGTTAGCTCAGACAATAATTGCTCCAATTATGATGTGAGCAAGATATCCCTTACGAATATCAGTTTAAACCCTGCTCTTACTCCTAAACTGGGTGGGACTGGCAGTTTTCAGTTAGGTAAAACCCAAGCAATTGAACTTCGAGCACCCGGAGCGGGAAATCAAGGACAAGTAGGTGTTTCATATGATGCCTACGATTGGTTAAAATATGATTGGGATAATGATGGTGTTTACGACGATAGCCCCTCTGCAATAGCCACCTTTGGGATATATCGAGGCAACGATCGAATAATTCATTGGCGTGAAGTCTTTGAATAGTAAGAGTGACTAGCGGATAGAAGTTTTTAATGCTTATCGCTCTTTTACGTCTAATAATAGTCGGCATTACTTGCCCTTATTAAAAGGCGTTGGTAAAGTTACGGGATTAGCCCTATAATCCTGTTCTAATTGCACGCGGGTTCTATTTTCGGACTGAATTCACGGGCCTAAAAAACAACAAAAATAACGCAAAGGCATTCCATGTTTAAAAAGCTACGAGGCATGTTCTCAAACGACCTTTCGATCGACTTGGGTACAGCGAACACGCTTATCTATATAAAGGATCAAGGTATAGTCCTAAATGAACCCTCGGTAGTGGCGATTCGCCAAGAGCGCGCGGGTGGCCCCAAAAGTGTTGCTGCTGTAGGTCATGAAGCAAAGCAAATGCTGGGCAGAACGCCGGGAAATATCAAAGCTATTCGCCCAATGAAAGACGGCGTTATTGCCGACTTCTATGTGACCGAAAAAATGCTTCAACACTTCATTAAGCAAGTGCATGACAATAACTTCCTCAGACCAAGCCCCCGCGTGTTGGTCTGTGTGCCTTGTGGTTCAACACAAGTAGAGCGTCGTGCAATTCGTGAATCAGCACTTGGCGCTGGTGCTCGTGAAGTATACTTAATTGATGAACCTATGGCTGCTGCAATTGGTGCTGGATTGCCAGTATCAGAAGCAACCGGCTCAATGGTGGTCGATATTGGTGGTGGTACAACAGAAGTCGCTATTATTTCACTGAATGGTGTTGTGTATTCATCATCTGTCAGAATCGGCGGTGACAAGTTTGACGAAGCCATTATCAACTATATTCGTAGGAACTTTGGTTCACTCATCGGTGAGGCTACTGCTGAGCGAATTAAGCACGAAATTGGTACAGCTTATCCTGGTGAAGAAGTTAAAGAAATTGAAGTACGTGGTCGTAACCTTGCTGAAGGTGTTCCTCGCGGCTTTATACTCAACAGCAACGAAATTTTAGAAGCGCTTCAAGAACCGTTATCAGGTATCGTAAGCGCGGTCATGGTTGCTCTCGAGCAGTCACCACCAGAATTAGCGTCTGACATCTCCGAGCGCGGAATGGTGTTGACAGGCGGTGGCGCATTATTAAAAGATCTCGATCGCTTGCTAATGGAAGAAACTGGTATTCCGGTCGTTATCGCTGACGATCCACTCACTTGTGTAGCTCGTGGTGGTGGTAAAGCTTTCGATATGATTGACTTACACGGCGGCGACTTATTCAGCTATGAATAAGGCCTGGCGTTAGCCTTTATCTAATATGAATGAAGTTTTTGCACGTGGTCCAAGTTTATCCGTTAGGTTAGCCTTCGTTTTGGTGCTATCCCTAGGTGCTATGATAATAGATACCAAAGTAGAGAACTTTGCCACGGCAAGGACTTATTTGAATTCGATGGTAAGTCCGTTGCAGTACATTGCTAATTTGCCGGGTGCTATGCTCAGTTGGAGTGCAGATCGATTCACTTCCCGCCAGCAATTGCTTGAAGACAACGAAGAGTTAACCAATCAGGTTACTTTGATGAGCGAGCAACTCCAACGCTTTCGAATTTTAGAACAAGAAAATAAAAACCTGCGCAAGCTTCTCGACGCGCCTGTGCGCGACAGCATGCATAAAATGATCACGGAGCTAATGGCCGTTGATACAAACCCCTACAGTCATCAAATTGTGATAAACAAAGGTGCCATCGATGGCGTATTTGTAAGTCAGTCGGTGCTAGATGATTCTGGCATCGTCGGCCAAATTTCTGAAGTAGGAACAACTAACAGCAGAGTCTTGTTAATTTCTGATGTAACACACGCCATTCCTATTCGAATTGAACGCAATAACGTTCGATTTATTGCGGTGGGTGACGGTAGTTTGGACTCTATGCAATTGCAGCACGTGCCTCACAGCGCTGACATCGAAATAGGGGATGTTATCGTTTCGTCGGGTTTAGGAGAAGTTTTTCCTGAAGGTTATCCGGTAGGCACGATAAGCAATATTGTGCGCAATGAGAGTCGGCCTTTTGCTGAAGTGACGGCAACGCCGCTAGCTAAGTTAGACCGTATCAAATATTTGCTGCTGCTTTGGCCTCAAGAAACGGCTCCTTCCGCTGCAATTCCGCCAGATGCCGATTTAAATGATGAAATGCCGCTTGAAGATCCAAAGGGAAAGCAATGAAATTAAATCAGATGCTAATACCCGCGAGTATTGTTGTTGCATTTATTTTACAGATTATGCCCATGCCTGCTTCCATTGACGTTTACCGTCCGGACTGGTTGCTGCTTATTTTATGTTATTGGACTATGGCCTTGCCGAATCGAGTAGGCGTAGGAGCTACCGCCGTTTGTGGCATAGTCTTGGATGTGCTCTACGGTACGTCTCTAGGTGTGCATAGTTTCGCTATGGCTATTCCAGTTTATTTAGTGGCGGCTAACTATCAACGTTTTAGAAATTACAGTGTGGTGCAACAAGCCATCATGATTTTTATTCTTTCTATGCTGTATCACATGGTTGTGTATTGGTTGCAATATTGGCTCACCGGCGTGCAGTTTAGATTTGAGTTTCTCTGGCCCGTTATTACGTCTGTGTTTCTGTGGCCATGGTTGTTTTGGTTTTTAAGACGCTACCGCAGATTACTTCGAGTCACTTAACATGGCGAGCGAGCGTGACTTACCCAGAGTCATTCTAGCGTCAGCATCTAGCCGCCGCCATGAACTTCTATCCCATATCCTGAGCAACTTTGAGGTCCAAACTGCTGACATTGATGAAACGCCGCAATCAGATGAGCTACCTGCTGCACTTGTAGGGCGTTTAGCAAAATCAAAAGCACTTGCAATTTGGAATAAAAACCCCGACGCAATAGTTATCGGAGCTGATACTATTGTCACCCTCGGTCATGAAATCTTTGGAAAACCCAAAAGCCAAAATGATAGTATAGCTATCTTAAAAAAGCTGTCCGAAAAGCGTCATACGGTCATGACCGGAGTCGCCATAATTAGCGCAAGCAAAAATTTATCGAAAGTAGTGAAAACTGAAGTCGAATTTGCTTGTCTATCTACTAAGCAAATACAAAATTACTGGCAAACGGGCGAGCCTCAAGACAAGGCTGGTAGTTACGCGATCCAAGGAATTGGGGGGAAATTTGTTAAGCAGATTACTGGCAGCTATAGCAATGTTGTAGGCCTACCCTTAGTCGAAACACAATTAATGTTAGCAGAAATGGGAATACATGAATGAGCGCAGAGCTGTTAATTAACGTGACGCCATCAGAGTCCAGAGTCGCTTTGATCGAAAATGGTATTTTGCAAGAAATACACATAGAAAGGGATACTAAAAAAGGCATAGTCGGCAACATCTATCGAGGTAAAGTGAGCCGAGTGCTACCAGGAATGCAGGCGGCATTTGTCGATATCGGCCTAGATAAAGCCGCTTTCCTGCATGCTTCAGACATTGCCGTGCACGATGAAATTGCCGCTGAGGTATCAGAAACAGCGATAGAAAAGAAGGACATCAGAGAGCTAGTAAGAGATGGACAAGACATCGTTGTCCAAGTGGTTAAAGACCCTTTGGGAACCAAAGGTGCACGCCTAACTACCGACATAACTATACCTTCACGCTATCTCGTATTTATGCCTAACGTGACTCACGTCGGTATTTCACAGCGCATTGAGGATGAATCTGAACGTTTACGCTTAAAGAATCTAGTTGAGTCACTATGTGATGAGAACGGTGGGTTTATTCTGCGCACCGCAGCAGAGGGTGTTTCAGAAACTGAGTTGCATCAAGATGCCGATTTTTTACGCCGCCTATGGGCAAAAATTCAATCTCGTTTAAAGCTAAAAAAATCCCACGTGCTTTATGAAGATCTCCCCCTAGCAAGGCGAGTACTGAGGGATTTTGTGGGCACTGAACTTGACCGTATTCGAATTGACTCAAAGCTTTCTTTTACTGAGCTGCAGCAGTTCACTAAAGACTACGTTCCAGAATTAAGCAGCAAGCTTGAATACTATAAAGGTGAACGCCCAATTTTCGATCTGTATGATGTTGAAAACGAAGCCCAGCGGATACTCGAAAGGCGAGTTGATCTAAAATCAGGTGGTTATCTCATTATTGATCAAACCGAAGCGATGACTACGATAGATATTAATACAGGCGCTTTTGTTGGCCATCGAAATTTAGAAGAAACAATTTTTAATACCAATATTGAAGCCACCCTTGCTATCGCAAGACAGCTACGTTTGCGTAATTTAGGCGGCATGATACTTATCGATTTTATCGATATGATGGAACAAGATCACAAAAGACGAGTCTTACATAGTCTCGAAGGCGCAATGAGTAAAGACAGAGCGAAGTCAAATATACATGGTTTCACCGCTCTGGGGCTCATCGAGATGACTCGTAAGCGCACACGGGAAAGCCTCGAACATATCCTCTGCGGCGAGTGCCCTGCATGCAAAGGACGCGGCAGTATTAAAACGGTTGAAACGATTTGTTTTGAAATTATGCGTGAAATTGTTAGGGTCAATCGAGCCTACGATGCCGACAAATTCGTAGTTTACGCATCATCTATTGTCGCAGATGCATTGTTGGGCGAAGAATCTCATATGTTGGCCGAGCTAGAAGTGTTCGTGTCCAAGCAAATCAAAATACAGACGGAGTTGTTGTATCATCAAGACAAATTTGATGTGGTAATGATGTGAAAAAAGTATCCAGTGTAGCAACTTATATTGTCCGAAAACTATGGACCCTCATCGCAATTACGCTAGTCGTATTTGCTTTGTTGATGAGCCTGTTACGCTATTCTCTTCCATATTTAAACGACAAAAAGCAGATCTTTGAAGACTTTGCTCAAACAGAATACGGCGTTGGCCTAGAAATTCAGTCAATTTCGGCCTCTTGGCAGGGAGTTGGGCCTGTACTCGTGCTCGAGGGCGTTACTCTCGAGCAGAGTGAAAAGTCACCTATTGAGCTTAATATCAACAACATTTATGTCGAAATTGATTTTTGGGACTCGCTGCTAACGCGGCAGTTTTCATCAAAAAACTTCAGCTTAGATGGTCTCGTTTTGGACATAGATCTGCAGCAAATGGAAAGTTCTAACAACGACTTTCCGATTCTAGACGCCTTAGAGGGGCTATTCTTAGAGCAGTTGCAAACCTTCTCCTTGGTTAACAGTGAAGTATCGATTAGTGGCGCCAACAATCGTCAATCTTTTGATATTGCTAACTTATCATGGATAAACAAAGGAGAACGTCACCAAGGTTCTGGGCTTATTAGTGTGTCAGAGCTTGCAACTAACTCGGCAGTATTTGTTATTGATTTGAAAGGCCGCGCCGATAATTTCGATGGCACTATTTATGCCAAGGCTGATGAGTTAGACGTATCGCCATGGATCAACGAATTTTCTGCGTTAGAGAGTGAACTGCTCGAAGGTAGAGCAAATTTTGAGTTTTGGGCTGATATCAATCGTAAATCTATCACTAAGGTTTACGGAAATATAAAGCCGACTCGATTTATTTGGAAGCAAGACGAGGTTGATTTAACTAGCGGCATTGAATCCGGTATTTTCGTTGCCCAGCCGGCAGATAACAAATGGCTATTTAACGTGAAAGACCTCACGCTATCAGTCTATGACAAAACCTTAAAGACAAATTGGAAAGGGTCTATTTCCAAACAAGGTGAGATACAGGTTCAAGCCGCAGATAGTTTTGAAATTTCACCGCTTTTACCCATTGTCGGCTTGTTTAATGGTGGTCTTCTCCAACAATTCAACGCTATCCAGCCTAGCAGTACTATTTCAGATTTGGCCTTTCAGAAGAGACCCAAGGGAGTTTCTGCTCACTTTAAAATGCATGATATTCAGTGGAGTGCGAGTGACAGCGTGCCGGGAGTTAAAGACTTGCAGGCTGAATTTTCATGGCATAAAAACATAGGTTCGATTCAACTTATAGGCGACGATGTAGCGATTGCTGCGGATAAAATTTTTCCGCAAGCATTGAGTATCGATAACGTTAATTTACCTATACAATTTTATCAAAGCGATGATTCATGGATCGTATCTTCTTCGTCGGGCGTTATTGTGCTGCCTGAAACAACGATTTCGCCAGTCTTTGAATACCAAATAGATAAGGCTTTTCTATCCTTGGCTGCGGATATTGGCGAATTGGACGTTTCCCATATTCGACGGTTTCTTCCCTTAGAACCTTTTCTTGGTAATGGTGTTAGCCAGTATTTGAACAATGCGTTTTATGCCAATGGAAAAATAGAGAGTGCTCAAGTGCTTTGGCATGGCGCGTTTAATCAATTTCCGTTCGATCAAAATCAAGGAATATTTCAAGCTAATGTGGCGATTAAGCAGGCAGACTTCTCGTTTGCAAGTAATTGGCCAGGCATTACAAAGCTAGACCTTAATCTCGCGTTTGAAAACCTAGGTTTAGCTATGCAAAGTTCAGAGGCCGCCTTAGGCAACGTTAGAATTTCGACTCTCAGGGCTTACATCCCAATATTGACCAAAGGCGCTGACCTAATAATAGAAGCGATGGCGACAGGCACTGGTGGTGAGGTTTCTAACTTGCTAGCAAACAGCAGCTTGTCAGAGGGCCTTGGTAAAATTTTAAGTAAGGATATTCTTGTTAGCAACAAGCTAAGCACACAGTTATCTCTTCATATCCCATTAGATGCGCCTGAAAATACATCGGCAAGTGGCATTGTTAGGCTGCCTGACAACGACGTGCAAATTCCCAGTTTATTGTTGCAGCTCGACAACGTCGATGGGCGGGTAATTTTCGACAACGACAAAGTAGTGTTCTCCGATTTAAAGGCGGACTTACTCGGTCAACCCATTATTGCTGAGTTTAATGGTGCTAACAGTGACACTGAATATCGTTTCAACGTCGGACTTGATGGAAATTGGGATCTAAGCCCACTGGTTCCTTATGTGAGCGATGAGCTGGACGAGTACGTTACTGGACGCGGAGCTTGGAGTTCATCAATCAATGTTGCAATAGGAAAAGAAGATTTTTCGTACATGGCAACGCTATTTTCCAAGTTGGACGAGGTCAATTCTATTTTGCCTCCCCCTTTTGACAAAATAAAGGATGATAAGAAAACCCTTAAATTAGAGGTCAATGGCAATCCTCAAGCCTCTAACATTACACTCGCATTCGGTGAGCAGATAAAGTTTGATGGCATACTGCCGCATAAAGAACTGCAGTTCAGCCGAGCACATTTAGCTATTGGTGAAACAGACTTTGTCGGGCGGGGCGTCGGTTTTAGTATCAGCGCAAACTTGCCGCAAATACGCTTAGGTCCATGGTATCAGAGTATTTCAGCATTGTTGGCAGGTGTTTCTAAAGATAGCCAAACAGACCGAAAACCGATCTTTGATGCACCTCAACGCATATTTATTGAAACTGAAAACTTGATATTAGCCGGTCAAACACTGACAGATGTTAATGCGACTGTTAAAACAGTGGACAACAATTGGATACTTGATGTTGTATCAGACGAAGCCAAAGCACAAATTACCTTTCACAATCGTTGGGTGGAGGAAGGGATTGAGATTGACGCAGATTTTGTCCGTTTTGATAATTGGGTGGAACAGGACAATCAGGTAAGGCCGGAAATAGAACCGCAAACTTTGCCTCGCATTAGATTGAACTGCCAAGACTGCCAAGTATTTGGTAATCGTTTAGGCCAAGTTAAATTTGAAAGTTTTCCAAATGATGACGGCCTAAGAATAGAAGATATTCAAATTAATGGTCCGAATGGCCAAGTTCATGCAAACGGTCAATGGTATAAGCGCAACGGTGACCACTATACGTTTATTAATGGTGACTTGAAAAGTGACGATTTCGGCGAGTTCCTGAAAGACTTTCAATTCGATTCAGGGATTAAAGACAGTGAAGCGGTCATGGACTTCGCCTTTACATGGAAAGCCTCCCCTTTCGACTTTTCATTTGACTACTTAGACGGTGAAATGCAGTGGGAATTAACTGACGGTTATATTACTGAACTGAGCGACAAAGGATCGCGTATCTTTACTTTATTGAGCTTAGATTCGCTCGTTCGAAAGCTCAGTTTAGATTTTAGAGATGTATTTGCAAAGGGCTTTTTCTACGACGAAATGCAGGGCAGTGTGCAAATTACAGAAGGCAAGGCCGATACGCGGGATACCAAGATAGACGGCGGTGCGGGTGAGATGGAAATATACGGCTACACTGATTTAGTCGCTAGAGAACTCAACTACAATGTTAGTTTCACGCCTAACGTCACCGGTAATCTGCCAGTGCTTGTCTATTTTATGGTGAACCCTCCGACTGCTCTTGCTGCACTGGCATTAGACCAAGTATTGACCTCAGCCAAAGTTATCTCTAATGTCAATTACAGCATAACCGGTAAGTTGGAAGAGCCTATTTTAATCGAAACGGGAAGAGAAAGTACCGAGGTTGCTCTTCCTGCCAGAAGAGACGAATTACCTGAAGTTAACCAGGGCTTTGTTCCACCCACATCGGAAGATACCCTGATGATGGATGTGAATGATGATGAACAAAAAGGATCGTAGTTAGCATGATATTATGGATCTCAAATATGAATTTCACTAATGGCTTATATTGATGACTGACCTTGTTGCTATTCAAATAAGTTCGACACCAAGCATTGAACAAAACTTGATACTAGTTGAACGACAGCTTGCGGCCTTGCCTGAGAAACCGCAATTAGTGGTTTTACCCGAATGTTTCGCATGCTTTGGCTCGCGTGACAAAGCGCAAATCGAGATTGCTGAAAAACTCGATCATGGGCCAATTCAATCGGCACTAGCCGAACTAGCAAAACGTTACAATAAATGGATTGTTGCTGGCACCGTTCCAATAAAACCAACGGATGTAAACGCTGGAGAAAGCGATCGCCAGAAGTTTTATGCTGCCAGTTTGGTTTATAACAATGATGGCGTTCGTGTTAGTCGGTATGACAAAATCCATTTATTTGATGTTAGCGTGAACGATAATACGGGCCGTTACAAAGAGTCGGCGACAACCTTGCCTGGTGAAAAGGTCGTTACTTTCGATAGCCCGTGGGGGACCGTTGGACAAATAATCTGTTATGACGTGCGCTTTCCCGAATTAATTCAGCAAATGCCACAATTAGACGTGCTGGTAGTTCCCAGTGCTTTTACTCGCCGCACAGGCGAGGCGCACTGGCACGCCTTACTGCAGGCCAGAAGTATCGAAAATCAGTGTTATGTAGTAGCATCTGATCAAACAGGCGTTCATAATAACGGGCGCGAAACCTATGGGAATAGCTGTATTTATTCTCCTTGGGGTGAACTACTCGCTAACCTACCTGCAAACGAAGGTTGGGTGGCTGCTAAGTATGACAACGTATTATTGGCTAATATCCGCAAAGAAATGCCAATACACCAACATAAAAATAATAGGAAACCATTTTGAGCCAATCTGTCGAACACAATCTTCTTACTGCCTCAGGGATTGATAAAAATAGGCTCTCTTCATTGTTAGAAGACGTGTTTTCTCATCAAGCTAACTTTGCCGACTTATATTTTCAATCTAGCCAGCACGAAAGCTGGGTATTGGAAGACGGGATCGTGAAAGACGGAAGTTACAATATAGAGCGTGGGGTAGGCGTACGCGTCATATCGGGTGAAAAAACAGGATTTGCTTACTCAGATGAAATTTCAAGTCGCGCATTAGAAGATGCTTGCAAGGCTGCTCGAGGAATAGCACCGGCGGGTGGCACTCAAAAAATAGAGCGTTTCTCAAGAGCTAAGCTCAAATCCTTATATACTGAACAAAATCCAATCTTAACAATGCAGGACAGTGAAAAGATTACGCTCCTGCAAACTGTTGATCGCTATATTCGAAAAGCGGCGCCTCATGCAACCCAAGTGGTTGTTAGTTTAACGGGTGTGTATGAAGAAATCTTGGTTGCTGCTACAGACGGCACTTTTGCTACCGATATTCGACCGCTCATTCGCTTAAATTGTTCTGTATTGCTTGAAAAAGACGGTAAGCGAGAACGTGGAAGCGCGGGTGCGGGTGGGCGTAGAACCTATGAGTACTTTCAAAGCATAAGCAGCGACAACAAGCCTTTGTATGAAAAGCTTGCGGACGATGCAATTCATATGGCACAAGTTAACTTAGCTGCGGTTCCGGCGCCAGCGGGTTTAATGCCAGTGGTACTTGGCAATGGTTGGCCTGGTGTGCTTTTGCATGAAGCGGTTGGTCACGGTCTTGAAGGAGACTTTAATCGTAAAGGTGCCTCAACGTTTAGCGGTCGCATTGGCCAACAGGTTGCAGCGAAAGGCGTTACGGTAATCGACGATGGCACAATGTCTGACCGTCGAGGTTCGCTGTCTGTAGATGACGAAGGCGTTAAGTCGCAGCGCAACGTTTTGATTGAAGACGGTATTTTAAAAGGTTACATGCAGGACAAACACAACGCTTCCTTAATGGGTGTTAGTCCAACGGGTAACGGCAGACGCGAGAGTTATGCGCACTTGCCCATGCCGCGTATGACAAACACTTACATGCTCGGTGGTCAGCATCGTCCTGAAGATATTATTGCATCAGTAGAGAAGGGCGTTTACGCACCTAACTTTGGTGGTGGTCAGGTTGATATTACGTCTGGGAAGTTTGTATTTTCAACGTCCGAAGCGTATTTAATCGAGAATGGCAAAGTAACTACACCCATCAAAGGGGCGACATTGATTGGCAATGGACCTCAAGTAATGCAAAAAATATCGATGATAGGCAATGATCTATCACTAGATATGGGCATCGGCGTTTGCGGTAAAGACGGTCAGTCTTTACCTGTTGGTGTTGGACAGCCCACGCTTAAAGTAGATGAACTCACGGTGGGCGGCACAGCCTAGCAAACAAGATAAAACCACGGGACTATGATTTATCTCTTAGTCCCAGTTTCTTTCCTAACAGCTTTCCCTTCAGCATTCTAATGATTGCCACTTTGTTAGTTTCAGGCTGCGTGGGAGCATCGATAAGCAACTGAGTGTAATCCTCGTCTGTTAGCGTTAACTCCCCAACGTGAGCCATCATGACTGAATTTGGCTGCAAAGCCTGCAGTTTGAGTAGTGACTGTTTGTATAACTCAGGTAGGTAAACTGGAAAAGGAGGTGACAATTTGCTTTTCACTTTAACAATAAGATCTGCAACATAAATGCGCTTGCTTGGAATATGCATTACTGACAAGTCTCTATCGGTGTGCCCGGGAGTCTCAAAAACCTGCCAATCATCAAAACCTGGAATGGATTGTTTATCCGTAAGTGTGAGATCAGGATGTAAATGTGCAGGATACCAAATGTTCTTTCTTGGCCTATTCATCTTGCCGGCGACCCAAAGCGCTAATGAAATATCGATGATATGAGCAAGTCTGCCTTTGACGCCTTCGTACCACTGCGTCTGTTTTTCGCAACTTATAATCTTACAGCCTGTTTTTTTTCTCAAGTAATGAGCGCAACCGGCGTGGTCGGGATGCATATGCGTCACGACGACAACCTTTAAGTCGCTAAGTGGGCGTTTCAGCTCATCACTGAAAAAAGCCTGTAAGCATGCAAAGTCGGCTTTTGAACAGCCGTCAAGTAACATGCACTTGTCAGGGTATTCAACTAAGAATATATTTTGTATAAAGCCTTTTAAGACGTGGATCTTCATCGCAGTAATAACTCGATTAACTCATTAGACCAGTCTCATCTTACTCTTTTATTTGGACACTCACTAATTATCTTCGTGATGATTATTTATTAGTGAGAGTCTTAGTTCGTTAGCGAGCTATTTCTTTTTCTTTGCCGCGGGTAGCTCGACAACATCGGCTGATTCGACTTCAAGTATGCCGTCAATTTCAGCGCCTTTCATAATCTTCATTACAGACTCTTTGTTTTTAGATAACAAAATGCCTAGCTCTTCAGAAAGTGCTTCATTCAGTTCGATGCCTTTTGCTGCAAGATACGCGCTGAGATTGTCGGCAACCTCCAACATTTTGTCGTACTTGTCCGCCTCTTTTTTGTCGGTCGTTACCAATTTCTCAACTCCTTTATGCTGAACCACATACTGGGTGATAACTGCCATGCTGGCCTCCGTTATTTTTTAATAAATAAATCTACGTTGCACACTATACATTAATTACTGTATAAATAAACAGTTTGTTAATTGCATTAACTGTCTAGTCCTATTATCTGAAGCACTAAAATACTTGCTAGCTTATTTGAACTATTAAGTCGCTTCAAGAGTTTAAGTACCTTTAGTGAGTGTTGTGCTTTATGGCTTTTGCTACAGGCGCGCTTTTAATTAACAGTTGGACCTAAGATATATATTTCATGGTTCACAGAAGCAATTGACCGGAGTCATTTATCCAATTCCAGTTTTCTAATGTTAGAGGTATCATTTTTGATTTGGACGATACGTTGGTACGAACAACCTTAGATTTCGCCGCAATAAAGCGTGCGATCGGGTGTCCAAAATCAGACGATATCTTAACTTTTATCCATAATTTAGCTTGCGATGAACGAAAAGCTGAAGCCAATCAAGTTGTGCTTGAGCACGAGCTACAGGATGCCCAAACCTCGGTGTGGTTGCCCGGTGCTGAGGCTTTTGTTGCTTTAGCAAAACAACATGCTCTGCCACTGGCCATCGTGACTCGCAATTGCAGACAGGCGACAGAAATAAAACTTAATAACAACAGTATCGCTATAGAGCACGTTATTACTCGCGAAGACGCGCCTGCAAAACCCGACCCGACGGCATTGCTTAGTATTGCAAATAGTTGGCAAATTGAGCCATCAGATATTGCCTATTTGGGTGACTATATTTATGACATTCAAGCTGCTCATAATGCTGAAATGCAGGCTTGGCTGTATAAACATCAAGCAGGAGTTGACGACTACAAAGCGTGCTTATCCTATATTGCTAAAACTTAAGCTTTTGATAATACGGGCAATCTTATTTTGATAACCTTAATACTAAAAACGCAATCATCGCAGAGTGTGTTACTAGCTCAAACTCAATGAACTTGCCGCCTTTAATTACAACTTTTGTCCAGTTGTTTTCCGCATGGAACTATAGCAATATACCCTAAGGATGAAGTTAATCGAAAGTGCAAGGAAGCATTGTGTTGATAGAGCGTATCAATTTCTCAAACGAGTATATCTATTTATCTATAGGGCTTTTCATACTAAGCATAATATTGCTGTTTAGCGCCCTCACTTTGTTTCTTCTCTATAAAAAGCTACTGTCTAAACATCAAACTTTAGCGAATGACTTTGAGGTGCTAAATACCCGAAATAAAGAAGTTTTGGAGACACTTCATTTTCAGCAAATTAGCGTTACGAATATCGGCTCTACGATTCAATCAGTTATTTCTGAGGAATTTCAGCAACAAAATAGCTCGCTTTTTTTCGCGAACGAAGATAGTGAGCGCAGAGGAGCAAAAACAAACAATTGGCGCAAGGTTTCCGAACTTGCCGAGCGCTTGGCCTATTTTGCATTGAGAAATGAAAACAGAGAACTTGCTGACATTGGCGTAAGCTCTAAAGCTGTTTTTGCACAAAACGAAATGATGTTGAAATCCATTCTCAGCTCAAAAGAACAACAGCTCGACCTTGTGCAGCAAGACCATAGCATGCTCAAAATGCCAACAGGAATGCTGGATAAAATTTTGCGAGGAGCCGTTATTCACGCTTCAAAAGCTGCTAATCCAAACACCATATTGAGCGTGCGATGTGACACAGGCATGAATAGCTTTAATTTTAGCGTGACGGCGTGGGGTGAAGGGATAAGCAGTCAGGAAGTGCACAACATTAATTTGTCAGTGCGTACCAACCCTAGGTTTCATTTTGCTAAACGCGCACAAGATGATGAAGGCGATTTGAATTTAGCCAGCATTCACCGGCTTGTTGCTCAATTTGGTGGCTCTGTAAAATTAGCGTGTGCACTTAATTATGCCACTGTCATTTATGTTTCTTTGCCAGCAAGCAAGAACGCTATATCCTCAAATCATGAGAAACCGTCCGCGAAGAATGACTCTTTAAAACCGACTCACAATATTGAATTGTCAAAAAGTGCAAATACTGTTGTTGCTGGTAAATCAAAAATTCTGATTATTGATCAAAATGACACTGGCCAGATGATAGTGCACAGGGCATTGCAATCGAACTATCAATGTTTCGCATGTACTTCACCCTTAGAATCGATGCAAGTGATCCATAATTTGCAGCCAGAGCTCATTCTAATTGACCAAATTTTACCAGACATGGACCCCTTAGAGCTGTTAAAGCTTATTCGCAAAAACCCACAGACTGAACATACCCCTATTGTGGTTTGCTGTGGCATAGCAGCGCAAAGTTTTCGCTTATCTGCATTACGCTTGGGAGCGAGTTGCATCATCGAAAAACCGCTGCGCCCAACCGAATTGCAACTAACGGTAGCAGGCTTGTTGGAGCAACAGCAGCGAGTTGCTGAAAAGGTAGATGAAAAGCTCTCAGAATACCACAGTCAACAGCTAGCAGTTCCGCAAGCGTCAGCCTTTGAAAGCGACAAAGATAGCCGTTTTATTGTTCGTTTTAATGAAATGATGGACGAAAATTTTGCTAATGAACAGTTTACAAGAGAAATAGCTGCCCAGCATATGAACGTGTGTTTTCGCACTTTGAATCGAAGATTAAACGAATATTACTCGCATAACTTCAAAGAACATTTGAAAAAATATAGATTAGAGAAAGCCAAACACTTGTTAACCAAAGGGCACTCGATCAATGAAGCTTCGCTAGAAGTTGGGTTTAGTTCAGCTTCATACTTCAGCACTTGTTTTAAAGCGGAGTATGGTTTTGCGCCATCAAGATTGGTAGCGCACTGTGCTTAAGTTGCCTTAAGAACTAGTGACCGCCGCCACTTAGTATCTGTATCTGGGCGATATCAGTGTCGCCCTTTAATACTTTTAAAACAGCGTCTTGGGTTAGTGTTCTCATGCCATCTTTTGCTGCTTGAGCTTTCATCTCTGGAACGGATGCCTCTTTATAAACCATTCCTCTTAATTCAGCCGACATGCCGAGCAATTCGTGAACGCCCGTTCGTCCCTTGTAACCAGTTCCGCCGCAAGTATCACAGCCGGTACCGCGTGTAAGCTCGACGTCTGCATCAAAATCAACTTCCAATTCACCTAAATAGCTTTCACCATATTGGCGGCGAAGAAATGCTTTGTCATCGTCACTAGCAAGGTAGGTTTCTTTACAATCAGGACAAATGGTTCTTATCAAGCGTTGCGCTAATATACCGACGCAGGCATCCGCAAAGTTAACGGGGTCTAAGCCTAAATCCAGCAAACGTGTAATCGTTTCAGGTGCTGAGTTAGTGTGAAGCGTTGATAATACTAAGTGACCTGTCAAGGATGCCTCAATACCGGCATGTGCAGTTTCTTTGTCTCGCATTTCACCAATCAGAATGATGTCAGGATCGGCACGCAAGAAGGCCCTCAAAGCATTAGCAAAGGTAAAACCAATTTTAGGAACCACTTGCACTTGCTGTAAGCCTGGCTGCGTAATTTCCACAGGGTCTTCGGCAGTCCAAATCTTTTTATCAGGCGTGTTTAAATAACCTAACACTGCGTGCAGTGTGGTCGTTTTACCTGAACCTGTTGGTCCCACAACAAGCAAAATGCCGTGCGGATTTTTAATCATTACTTCCAACATGCCCATATTACGAGGCGATAAATTCATCTTGCCTATCGGCATTGCACCGCCGGTTGCGAGTATACGCATAACAACTCCCTCACCGGCAACGGTAGGGATAGTAGCAACACGCACTTCAACGGGCTGGCCTGACATTCTGAAGGTCAACTTACCATCTTGAGGAACGCGTTTTTCTGCGATATTCAAGCTGGCCATAATTTTGATACGCGCGATTACCGCATTGTGATGTGATGCAGGAACTTGGTTTATGTCTCTAATAACGCCGTCAACGCGCATTCTCACGCGTGTTGGTGCGCCTTTTTCTGGATCGACATGGATATCTGATGCATTTAATCTTTTTGCATCGTGTAATACGCGACTCACCAATCTGACAACGGCAGGAGCGTCATCTGAAAGGTCGTCACCTAGCTCTTCGTCTTCATCACTGCTTGTTCCAATTTCGTCAAGAATTTCATCCAAATCGCCAGGCCCAGAGCCACCACCGACATTCTCACCAAGATACTGAAGAATGTGAGTTGGAATACCAACGGCGATTTCATAGCTATCGATGCCTAAGGCACTCTCAATTTCCATCAATAGTGTGGCGTTATTTGGTTCTGCCATCAGCACGATAGGACTGTCGTTTGCGTCTGATACAACCGCAACGTGGTTGCGTTTCAAGTAGGATAGATTGAGTCGACTGTCGCTTTGATATAAATGATATTTGTCAGGTAAATAGCCAATGTAAGGAACCTGATAGTGGACCGATATTGCGTTACCTATTTCATCTTCGGAGATACGGTGTTCGGATATAAGGCGTTGAATAATCTGCTTAGTGCTTGCTTCGTGTTCAGATAGTTCGTCGATAGTTTTCTGGGACGTCAATCCTCTATGGATCAAATATTCGAATTGATGCTTGGTGCCGCCTAATTCATAGCGAAACTTGTCGCCTAAAATTTCTGCAACCTTCACCGCAATTTCAACGTCTTTTTCGTTGAACGGTGAATCGGTTTTATTGATAATTTGCATGACGCCCATTAATACATCGGCGTTGATGACAGGCACACACAATATGTTTTGGGTTCTAAACGTGCCTGATTTATCAAACTGACCTGCGAATCTGAGTCTCGGGTGCACTGATGCAAGCTGTTCAGCATTATAAGGGTCGTCAATTACAAGAGGACGTTGCGCTAAAGCGACATAACCGGCGATGGATAGCGGACTGATAGGGACTTTTATTTGTCTTGTTTCTTTTCCCGTTTTGAAGCGCGCCACGAGGTCTTGATGCTGGCGTCTGCGCTGAAACAAACTCATACGTTGCGCACCAAATATCTGCAAAATAATTGGCTCGACTTGACCGTAGGCATCCATGAGCGTCGGATGCGCGTCAAGCTGTGCTCGCAGGTTATCTATGGCTGGTTGATGCGCCGTACTTTCAATCATATAAAATCTTTCTTCCTCTCTATACCGTCATCATAGAATGATACAGCTTATAGACCTAGACTAAATTTGGATACATACGTATAGGTAAGCTATCGGCAATGTTATCAAAAATCGTCACTTTTTCTTAATTTAGCGATTATCTGCTGCAATTTACGAAAATTATCCTGTATGTTAATTCGTATTATTAATAAATTGTAGACGACTAGTCGGACAGTTTGTCTATTCGTTAAGGAAAATAGAGTGAGCAAGTGCAGTTTGTTATACACTCTGTGTCAGGTACTTTTTTCGAAGGATAGTTTTCAGTGAATGCATCTACAGGTAATCATCAGTCACTTAGGTGGTTAATAGCTCTTGCTGCTTTATATACACTGTATCTCGCGCAGTCCTTGATTATACCGATTCTGTTCTCAGGCTTCATCGCTTTGTTAATCAGCCCATTAGTAAAGTTGTTGAAGTCTTTTCACATTCCGCGAACCATCTCCTCCTTTGTGCTATTAGCAATGCTTGTAGCGCCTTTCAGTTTTTTAGCCTCGGAGTTAGTGGAACCTGCCCAAAAATGGGCACAGCTGTTACCAAAAGTATCGGTGAAGCTGAATCAACACATTAATTCTATCAGTGAAGAATTTGCTAATCAAAAGCAACAGGCTGAAGCAGAAGAGGCCGCTAAAAGTGCAGCCGCTGAGGGTGAAACAGAAGAAGACAGTGGGTTTTCCTTTTTTGGCTTATTTTCAAACGATAAACCTGAACCAGAAAAACCGGAACAGCAAGATGAGAACACGGTCGAAAAACGCATAAAACAAGGAGGCATAGAACTTCTAGTTGAAGGGCTTAGCGGCGCACCTATGTTTTTAGCCCAATGTTTTGGTTGTTTAATATTAATCCTTTTTTTACTTATCTATGGGCCTTCTGTTTTCATGGCTATAAGAAGTTTTCCTCATATTCCGGACAAACATAAGTTTGACGCGATTGTTTTTGAAGTACAAAAAGTATTATCAAAATATATTGCGACGATTAGCGTTATTAACTTCTTTCTAGGCGCAGCTACCGCACTTGCATTCTCCCTGCTTGATATAGACGATCCTATTTTATGGGGTGTATTGGTCGGTTTACTAAATTTTGTGCCTTACGTCGGTTCGCTAATAAGCTTTACGATATTAACCTTAGCAGGCTCAGTCCAGTTTGGTTTCACGCTTCTTGCAATAATGCCAGCAGGTGTGTTTTTAAGCATCAATTTGCTGGAATCCCAATTTGTTACGCCAATGGTTTTGGGCTCAAAGATGCAGTTGAACCCTTTAGTTATTATCCTATGGCTGTTCTTTTTAGGGTGGCTATGGGGTATCGCTGGCGTGCTGCTGGCGGTTCCTATTTTAGTTTCGATTAAACTGACCTTAGAGCGACTCGATATATTGAGTCACTGGGTAACTTTCATTGAAGCTAAACTTTAGGGAGTGAGCTGGACCAAGTCATTGAGTTGTAAAACCTCTGTTTGTTCTGCTGCACAGGCTTACTTAAATATGCGTAATATTTTCATTTGTATCGGTCAATATTTCACTTATTAGAAATCAACATGAACACTAGTTTTTTAAGTTGTTGAATTTAATGCATAACTTCTAGTGATTCTTGTGGCCCAATGATTGCAATTTCCTAACTACGCAACGTGAGTTGTTTAGAACAAAAGGAGAATAATCATATGGCTAATTCAACATCAGGTAACGCTACTAAAACAAAATCTACTCATCCGGTTTCTGACAAAGTGCAGTCGTCTTTGCATGAGTCGGTCGATACTCTTGCGGAAAAAGCTGGCTCTACAGAAGAGCGGCTGCGAGACGCTGCGCATTCGGGCTCAGAAAATTTTGCCGCAAAACAGCAAGAAGTTCAGGCGAAATGGGAGCAATCTGCAGTTAAAAAATACGCCACTGAAAATCCGATAGCGACCGCGGGTATTGCCTTTGCAGCAGGTGTATTACTAACCAGCCTATTACGCAGAAAGTAATGGCTGCTGAATAGGAAGCATAGACAGTGACTACAAGCGCACATTCAGAAAGTCATCCTCAGCAAGACAATGCTGAGGATGAGAGCTTACGATTACAGCAAGAACAGGCAGTTGAAGCTTCGTTTCAAGCGACCTATTCTGCCGTAATCAACCTGTTCAAAGTCAAACAAAAGAAATACCAGAAAACCTTCGACCTAGCCTTTTTAGAGGGCAAAATTACGCTTCAAGCCGTCGCTATATTTAGTCTATTAGGCCTTCTTGCATGCGTCTTCATTACCACACTATGGCTTCTCATAAACGTGGCGATTGTCGTTGGTGCTATGCAGCTTTATTCATCCCTATGGTTAGGTTTGCTGATGGCGGCTAGCGTGAATGTATTACTGCTCGGGATCTTCTTTTATTTAATGAAGAAGGTTAAACGGCAAGTGGGTTTCACTCGCACAAAACGCATAGTCAAAGGTGACATATGATAGCGTCATTATTTAAAAATGCTCGACAAGCGGATAGGTACGAAACAGATTTACAACTTCTGACTAAGTTAGAAAAGTCGCAAAGCCAGCGTGCACAGAAAAGGGCTCTAGCGCTTATTTCTTCACCTAAAGGACTGGCAACTATTTTTGTAACCGGCTTAGCTAGAGGGGTCATGAAGCCGAGCATTGCTCGGCAACTGAAAAGCATGGCAATTATTTTTGGGAAAACAAGCTTAGACGAGTGGCTCACCGGCGACGCTCTGCAAGACACAGAAATAGAATAGTCTCGCAACGCTAGCGCTGAATTTCACCATGCTCTAAGCGGCTTTATTGCGACTGTAGTGCTGTTTACATGTAAAACTGCCTTTTATAAACCGTTGTGATATTGCACATTAGTCGATTGTGGCACAAGTCTGTTCAGGCTCGCTTCTACCCTTAAATCGCCGGTAAGAAGTTGTTCAAATTGCTGAATCAACTGCACTTTGTCCGGTGACTCCTTATCGCCAGCGCCTATATTCGTTAAATCAATCATGAATCCATCAAACAGGTGGGCTAGGTCGTTTATAATTTCCATGTTCAAAAACTGGTCCTGATTATAAATGCTTGGGTAGCCAGCTTTTTGTTTATCAATAGCAAACGAGTCGCCCTTCAGATTAGTAATGCTTGTAGACTTGTCGCAAGACAGCATACAGCCATTATCTATGCGTGGCTTTTCACAGCCAACGCTCTGTTGAAAGAAGCACTGGCGGCTGGCCATCAATAAGATGGGATGATAAATGCTATACATCATCTTAAAGTTTTTAGGGCGCGCGATTGTTTGAATTTGCTGACGATTAATTTCGTTAGAAATAAACGCACCGCTGCAAGCAAAGGTTTCTTGCATAGCTAACAGAGCATACGAGTTTGTGGTGTTTAAAAATGGCCCTGCAATCCACTCAATGCCTAATTCAAATGCACGGTGTGCGATACCTGTGTTATTGGTCACAATTAGCTTAGGTTTTACTCGCTCTAAAATAGTCACAGCTACATCAAAGTCTTTACCAATCAATACGGGTGGAAACCATGGGATCAAACGCGGATTAGCAGACAGAAAATCAACATACTGGGTGCAACCTCGCTTGTAAGCATCCGGTAGCTTAAAGTAAATATCGGCGTCTGTAATTTCAGCTAAATGTAAATCACTTTTGTCGCAGATTAATAGAGACAGTTTAGGTGGCGGTGCATCTGCTGACTTTGGAGCAGCTCTCGGATTTTTTTCAAGTGTTGGCAAAATAACCTCTGGCAACACTTCTCTTCCGTCATTTAATTTCAAAGCTAATTCGTTTTTCAGCGCGGTGAGTGCACTAAACGCTAAACTCATATTTGCCGGCATAGCGTCAGCACCAATTTTGGTGAGCGTATACTGGGAGTTATCGAAGCTTCTAAAGCGTTTATCCAGTGAGACTAAATCGATATTAGGTTTCTCGCTCTCAATTAAAGCCTGTTTCGATTGCACGGTGATTGTTCGAATGTTGCTTGACGAGCCAGGTAACACCGACGCTTCTTCAATCGTAGCTGTTATGCTCAATGGTTTACCAATCTCACCGCTAAAATGCAGCTTCAAAAACATCTTTTCGATACTTAGGTGCTTTATTTTGTCAAAAACAGTGGCGTTTATTTCATTGCGCTCTTGCTGCAATATTTGCTTTGCATCGTATATTTGTACGACGGAAATTGCGTTGCTATTCTCAAGCGCGCGATTAGTCGAATTATCACGCGGATTTTCGATAAACATGGACTGATTCAAATCACCACGCAAGAACGCATTAGTCAGGTCACGGTTAAATACTTTATAAAGTCGTTCGCCGTCTTGCGTTAATTCGCCGGTTTCTAAATAGCCATCTATTTGTTTACGGAAACTATCTACCACCGTGTGCACATAGCTTGCGCCTTTAATGCGCCCTTCAATTTTAAACGAATGAACGCCCGCTTTTATTAATGCAGGCATATCGAAAAAGGCTGAATTATCTTTGATGTTAAGCGGAAAGTTATTGCCCGTTTCAGTTGTTTCGTATTCTTCGCGACAAGCTTGGCTGCAGCGACCTCGATTCCCTGAATTACCAACGCTAGCAGAAGTTGAATAGCATAAACCAGAGAAGGCAACACATAACGAGCCATGCACAAACACTTCCGTCAATATACCGTGCTTGTTACCAACGTCGGCCATGTCAGTAATTTCGCGTAGGTTTAATTCTCTCGACAAATTAACCCGCGATGCACCTAATTTCTTAAGAAAAGGAATTTGCCCGACGTTGTGCGTAGTCATTTGCGTAGAGGCGTGAATATCTAGAGTTGGGAAGTACTTTTTAATTAAGTAAAACATACCAATGTCTTGGACAATTACGCCATCCAAGGTGGTATTTGCCAATTTGCTTAATAACGCCGCCATTGCTTTGAATTCACGTTCTAGAATGACGATATTTAGGGTTAGGAATATTTCACAATCGTATTGATGCGCTAAGCGAATAACGCCCACAAGTTCATCAAACGAGATATTTGAGGCTCGATTGCGAGCATTGAAGGTATCTAAACCACAATATACCGCGTCAGCTCCGGCGATGATCGCCGCTTTAATCGCATCTACATCGCCGCCCGGCGCTAATAATTCAACGTTGGAATTCATTTTTATCACTTGTACTAATATTGCGGTAAATTTACTTGCCGAGGATTTTACCTGTATATGCAATCTCTTTATACCGATAAAATGCCGAGATGATAGAATAACCTGCCTAAATATCTTTTTATGCCAAAACGCATCAAACACGGCAGCGATTAAAATGACTGTACCTATTTTGTATTCCCTTAGGCATTGCCCGTTCGCAATGCGAGCCAGATTGGCTATTTTTAAGTCCCAGAAAGCAGTTGAACTGCGCGATGTTAAATTAACCAATAAACCAGCATCAATGCTAAAGGCCTCTCCAAAAGGCACCGTTCCTATTTTGATTGTGTCGGCTTCGCAAATAATCGATGAAAGTTTGGATGTGATGTTGTGGAGCCTAGGCGAGAGTGATCCTGATAATCTATTGCTAAGCTCTATTGTTGAGCTTTCTGACTTATTAGCATTTATCGATATTTACGACAGCGAGTTTAAACCCTGCATAGAGCGTTATAAATGTGCAAAACGCTATCATGAAACGAATTTAGAAGCATGTCGCAACGACTGTGAAGTGTATATTCAAGACTTGGAGCGGCGTTTAAGTAAACATGCTTTTGTTATGGGCGAATACGAGAGCTTAGCAGACATTGCGATATTGCCGTTTATTCGTCAATTCGCCAAGGTAGAGCGTCAATGGTATGTGCAGTCGTCCTATGAGAACGTTAAACGATGGTTAAATAACTACTTGCAAAGTGCCTTGTTCAATAAAGTAATGGCGCAATATCCGATCTGGGAAGAGGGAAGCGAGCCGATAATATTCTGTGGCTCGTAGTCAAATTATAAGCCCCTTTTTGCGCTTGAGTTTGCAAGTCCTCGCAGCGGTAGTAGGGTAAAAAAGATATCGAGACTAAACAGAGGATAAATGCGACTCCTTATTTGAGTGTATACTAAGGGCTCAAGCACTAATCTAATATCAAGCATAAATCTAATATAAGGAAATGAAATGTATCATTTAAAATTAGTAGGTAGTTTCGCATGCATATTGTTAATCAGTGCATGCGCATCTATGGGATCGGGAACTAACGCGGAAAAGCGTGTGGCTATATTAGAAATGCAGCAGGACGCACTTGAAAAACTTTATTTAAAGAAACCTGCCGCTAGAGCAGAATTAAAAGCGTCTCCCGGTTATGCCGTATTTTCAAATGCGAACGTTAACTTATTTTTAGTTTCAGCAGGAACCGGTTACGGCGTGGTAAATGATCAAACTCAGAATAAAAAGATTTACATGAATATGGCAGAAGGAGGAGTGGGTTTCGGTATTGGTGCAAAAGACTATCGCATCGTAATGGTATTTCACAATCAAGCTGCAATGCGTAATTTCGTTGATAAAGGCTGGACCTTTGGTGGCAATGCCGACGCTGCTGCAAAAGCCGGCACAAAAGGGAAATCGATAGAAGGCGAAGCGTATTATGGTGACGTAACTGTATATACAATGACTGAGAGCGGTTTAGCTTTGCAGGCGACGGTAAAAGGAACTAAGTTTTGGAAGGACGAGCAGCTTAACTAAGTCGATAAAACACTAGCTAGGAGATGTATATTGTAAATGAATACTTGCCTTGTTTGTTATTCTCTGTATAATTTGCGCCCACTGTCTCCACAGGTACTTTATAAGTTCCTAATAAAAGACATTGTTTAGCGGGTCGAATAACTAGGTCAACAAGCATTTGCTTCTTTAGTTATACGCCACGCAGCAAGCGACTTGAATGTAGCAGTAGAACCTACTTATGCAAACTAACGGCTAGCAGCACGCTAACATATGAACAGGACCTCAATTGTAGGTCAATGGTTTACGCACACCTTTTCATCCGCGCTTTTTTTATAAGGCAATAGGAGTGAAGAGGTGATTTATTTTGTTCTTTCGATTGGAGCTTCATCGATGGCAAATCAAAGAATTCGTATTCGTTTAAAGGCGTTCGATCACAAGTTGATCGATCAGTCTACTGCAGAGATTGTAGAAACCGCTAAACGCACTGGCGCACAAGTATCGGGTCCTATCCCTTTACCAACACGTAAAGAGCGTTACACGGTTCTTACTTCTCCGCACGTTAATAAAGACGCACGAGATCAGTACGAAATCCGCACACACAAACGTTTAGTAGATATCATTGAGCCAACTGATAAAACAGTTGATGCTTTAATGAGATTGGACTTGGCTGCCGGCGTTGATGTTCAAATCAGCCTGGGCTAACAAGAGAGGGTTATAACAATGTCGATTGGTCTTATCGGTCGTAAAGTGGGCATGACTCGTATCTTCACAGAAGATGGCGTATCTATCCCTGTAACTGTTATTGAAGCGACCCCTAACCGTGTTACTCAGTTACGTACTGAGTTAACTGACGGTTATCGTGCACTACAAGTTACCGCTGGCACTAAGAAAGCTAACCGCGTAAACAAGGCTTCTGCAGGACATTTTGCAAAAGCTGGCGTGGAAGCAGGCCGTGGATTGTGGGAATTCCGCCTTAATGAAAATGAAGGTGGTGATATTGAAGTAGGCAGTGAAATCACTGTTGAAATCTTCAATGACACGAAGAAAGTCGATGTAGCAGGTACATCTAAAGGTAAAGGTTTTGCCGGTGTAATTAAACGTTGGAACTTTAGTCACCAACGTAATTCACACGGTAACTCACTATCTCACCGTGCTCCGGGTTCAATTGGTCAAAACCAATCACCTGGTAAAGTATTTAAAGGCAAGAAAATGGCTGGTCAACTTGGTAACAAGCGAATCACCACTCAGTCTTTAGAACTTGTACGTGTTGATGCTGAAAACAACCTTTTATTAATTAAAGGTGCCGTACCTGGCGCTACTGGCAGTGACGTTATCGTCCAGCCGGCTGGCAAAGCGTAACGTCTGGGAGTAATCTGATGGAATTAACATTTAAAGACGCGAAAGGCGCTCTTGAAGTATCCGACACTACCTTTGGACGTGAATTCAACGAAGCACTTGTACATCAAGTGGTTGTTGCATTCGGTGCAGGTGCTCGTCAGGGTACTAAAGCGCAGAAAACACGCGCTGAAGTACGTGGTGGTGGTAAGAAGCCATGGCGTCAAAAAGGAACAGGCCGTGCACGTGCCGGTACTATCCGAAGCCCAATTTGGGTTGGTGGTGGTCGCGCATTCGCAGCAAAGCCTCGTGACTTTGAACAAAAAGTTAACAAAAAGATGTACCGTGGTGCGATTCAAAGCATCCTATCTGAATTGGTACGTCAGGACCGCTTAATCGTTGTTGAAAGTTTTGGTGTAGAAACGCCTAAAACTAAAGAACTTTTAGCGAAATTGAATGAATACGAATTAACTGATGTATTGATTGTTACTCCTGAAGTAGACGAGAACTTGTTCTTAGCTTCACGTAACCTTTATAAAGTTGACGTTCGTGACGTTCAAGGAATTGACCCAGTAAGCTTAATCGCATTTGATAAAGTGTTGATTACAGCTGAAGCAGTGAAGCAACTTGAGGAGGCATTAGCATGAACGAAGAACGTTTGTTAAAAGTGCTTTTAGCACCTCACGTTTCAGAAAAAGCCACTATGGCCGCTGAAGCAAGTAACACAGTTGTTTTCAAAGTTCTTAAAGACGCGAACAAAGCAGAAATTAAAGCTGCAGTTGAAAAATTGTTTGAAGTTGAAGTGAACTCTGTTCGTACCGTGGTATGCAAAGGTAAAACTAAGCGCCATGGACAGTCTTTTGGTAAGCGCAGTGACTGGAAAAAAGCATATGTTATGCTTAAAGAAGGTCAGGAAATCGACTTTGTCGGTGCCGCTGAGTAAGAAGGGGATTAGAAATGCCATTATTGAAAGCTAAGCCAACTTCTGCAGGTCGTCGTCACGTTGTTCAGGTAATTAATCCTGATTTGCACAAAGGTGCTCCACATGCTCCTTTATTAGATAAACTAAGCAAATCTGGTGGCCGTAATAACAATGGTCGTATTACTGTTCGTCATATTGGTGGTGGTCACAAGCAACACTATCGTATTATTGACTTCAAACGTAATAAAGACGGTATTCCAGCGAAAATTGAGCGTTTAGAATATGATCCAAACCGTTCGTCTAATATCGCTTTGGTATTATACGCAGACGGTGAGCGTCGTTATATTTTAGCACCGAAAGGCGCTAAAGCAGGCGATGCTATCCAATCTGGGGCTGATGCACCTATCAAAGCAGGAAATGCAATGCCAATGCGCAACATGCCTGTAGGTTCAACAGTACATGCGATTGAAATGAAGCCAGGTAAAGGTGCACAAATTGCACGTTCTGCTGGTCAATATGCACAAATTCTTGCTCGTGATGGAGCGTACATAACACTACGTCTTCGTTCTGGTGAGGTTCGTAAAGTATTATCTGATTGCCGTGCAACTATCGGTGAAGTAGGTAACGCTGAGCATATGCTTCGTTCACTAGGTAAGGCCGGTGCTACTCGCTGGCGTGGTGTTAGACCAACAGTTCGTGGTGTTGCCATGAACCCGGTTGATCACCCGCACGGTGGTGGTGAAGGTCGTACATCTGGTGGTCGTCATCCAGTAACGCCTTGGGGTGTACCTACTAAAGGTAAGAAGACCCGAAGTAACAAGCGTACCGATAAACTTATCGTACGTCGTCGTAATAAATAACAGCGAGGATTCACCATGCCACGTTCTCTCAAGAAAGGTCCTTTTATTGACCTGCACTTGCTGAAGAAGGTAGAAGCTGCAGTGGAAAAGGGCGAAAAGAAACCAATTAAGACTTGGTCTCGTCGCTCTATGATCATCCCAGATATGATTGGGTTGACCATTGCGGTTCATAACGGTCGCCAGCACGTACCTGTTTTCGTCAGTGACGAAATGGTTGGCCATAAGTTGGGCGAATTTGCGCCAACGCGTACTTATCGCGGCCATGTCGCAGATAAGAAAGCCAAGAGATAAGGGGAATAAAATGGAAGCATTAGCTAAACACCGTTTTGCTCGTACGTCACCTCAAAAGGCACGCTTGGTAGCAGATCAAATCCGCGGATTGCACGTTGAAAAAGCTTTAGAAGTTTTAACGTATAGTCCAAAGAAAGCCGCTGCGCTGGTCAAGAAAGTTCTTGAATCAGCAATTGCCAATGCTGAAAACAATGAAGGTGCTGATATCGACGAGTTGTCGGTAGCTAAAATCTTTGTTGATGAAGGCCCGACTATGAAGCGAATCAAAACACGGGCGAAAGGCCGTGCTGATCGTATCTTTAAGCGTAGCAGTCACATCACTGTGGTTGTGGCGGATAACTAGGAGTAGATTATGGGACAGAAGGTTCATCCTACCGGTATACGCCTGGGTATCAGCAAACCATGGACATCAACCTGGTACGCTAATACAGCAGAGTATGCAGATAACTTGTTTAATGACCATCAGGTCCGTCAATATTTGACGAAACAGTTAAAGAGCGCGTCACTTTCGAAAATCGTTATCGAACGTCCAGCTAAGAGTATCCGTGTGACTATTCACACTGCTCGCCCTGGTGTTGTTATCGGTAAGAAGGGAGAAGACGTAGAGAAGCTTCGCAATCATGTTTCTAAGTTAGCCGGTGTGCCAGCTCAGATCAACATTGCTGAAGTTCGTAAACCTGAGCTAGATGCGCAGCTAGTAGCTGACAGCATTTCAAGCCAGCTTGAACGTCGTGTTATGTTCCGTCGCGCTATGAAGCGTGCCGTACAAAATGCAATGCGTTTAGGTGCACTTGGTATCAAAGTTCAAGTAAGTGGCCGTTTAGGTGGTGCAGAAATCGCACGTGCTGAATGGTATCGTGAAGGTCGTGTACCTTTGCACACTTTCCGTGCTGACATCGACTATGCAACGTCTGAAGCAGCTACGACTTACGGTATCATTGGCGTGAAAGTCTGGATCTTTAAGGGTGAAGTATTAGGCGGATTGCCTCTTACACAAGAGCAACCAGCTCCTGCACCTAAGAAGAAAGGCCGCAACGCTAAACGAGAGGGCTAATCATGTTACAACCAAAGCGTACGAAATTTCGTAAAATGCATAAAGGTCGTAACCGTGGTCTTGCTGTTGCCGGAGGCAAAGTAAGCTTCGGGACTTATGCTTTAAAAGCTGTCGCGCGTGGTCGTATGACCGCTCGTCAAATTGAAGCAGCTCGTCGTGCCATGACTCGTCACGTTAAACGTCAAGGTAAAATTTGGATTCGAGTTTTCCCTGACAAGCCAATTACACAGAAGCCTTTAGAAGTTCGTCAAGGTAAAGGTAAAGGTAACGTTGAGTACTGGGTATGCCAAATTCAACCAGGACGCGTGTTATATGAAATGGAAGGTGTTCCAGAGAATATAGCTCGTGAAGCGTTTGCATTGGCTGCGGCGAAATTGCCATTTAAAACAACCTTTGTAACTCGGACGGTGATGTAATGAAAGCTACTGAACTTAACCAAAAAAGCGTAGAAGAGTTAAATGCAGAGTTAGTTAATTTGCTTCGTGAGCAATTTAATCTTCGCATGCAACATTCTACTGGCCAGCTTGAAAAAACTGACCAAATAAGAACAGTACGTCGCAACATCGCACGTGTTAAGACTATTTTAACTCAAAAGGCTAACGCGTAATGACTGAACAGAAAATTCGTACAGTACAAGGCCGTGTAACTAGTAACAAAATGGATAAAACCATTACTGTTATGGTTGAGAGAACTGTTAAGCACCCAATTTATGGGAAGTTTATCAAGCGCTCAACTAAGCTACATGCGCACGACGAAGCTAATGTTTGTAATGAAGGTGACGTAGTAACTATTACTGAATGTCGCCCTCTTTCTAAGTCTAAGACTTGGATGTTAGTTGACGTTATAGTTAAAGCTTAATTTAACGCAGTTCAAAAAAGGCGCTACCTTTCGAGGTTAGCGCCTTTTTTATTGCCTTTGCGTTATGTCATGTCTTTATATTAATAATTAATCACTGTATTTCCCTTTAGTAATCTGGCGACCATAAGTATAAACCCGATCATAAAAAGATAGATGCTAAGCATTATCTGCGTAATTAATTCTAAAGTTGAATTACTTTAGAGCTTACATTAAGGTTTATACCCTATAACGAATACTAATCTGGGTGGAACCTTGAAAATTAGCGAATTAGCGAAGCGGACTGGCTTAAGTTCACATACACTGCGTTATTATGAAAAAGTTGGGTTATTAGAACCATCACAGCGAAGTGAGAGCAATTACCGCATGTATAATCAAGATGACGTCATCACAGCTCAATTTATTATGCGGAGTAAAGAATGTGGATTTAGTCTGGCAGAGACATCTTCTTTATTAGCTATAAAGAATGACAAAAGCCAACATGTTTGTGCCGAAGCAAAGCAAATTACGCAGTTAAAAGTTATAGAAATAGCTGAACAGATTAAAAAGTTGAAGAAAATGCAGGCCACCCTGTCAAAGCTTGAAAAATTCTGCTGTGGTGGTCAGGAAAGCGCAGAGTTTTGTTCAATCATATCCTCTCTAGAAAAGGAAAGTTAACTTGCGTGGTGCGTCAAAGTTTCAAGGCTTCTGAGGGTATGTCTAAATAAAGAGTGATTCTGCGTCCTGCACGATTGACCACAAACTCGAGCGTTTGTGCGTTGCGCACATGTTTTTGAAGCTCTGCAAAGCTCGTTTCGTCATCGATGTTAAATCCATTCACTTCTAGTAAAACATCACCCTCCTTGAAAAGCGCAGAGTTGAATAAATCCGGATTTTGGCCTGGTATGATAACTTTCCCACCGTCATTAAATAAATTGGGAAGTAAGGTGACTATGTGCTCAATTTTTCTTGGACGAGAGCCAATCTCTTTTGCTGTCATTTGATCGAATTCAACCAATAGCTGCTGCTCCTCTAACGAATTACTTCTTCCAAGCCTAATTACATAATCCGCCGACTCAAATTCAACTACGATTGATTTTTTATTGATGCGCTTGATGTAAACAGAACTATCGTTAATCTCGTCGTCTACTGAAAATTCACCGATTATTTCTTGCGTTTCTACCTGCGCATAACTTTCGCTTTCTATTTTGCTATATACTATGCCAAGCAATTGAATTTTATATGGAAGTCCGTCTGTACTATCAGTCGAGTTAGGAGCGGTAGCTGATTCTTTCGCTACATTTTTCGGAGTATTGTTAAAGCTTTGTAGTTCATCGTCGATACTTTTATTTGTGCTTAGCACTTTACCGGCAACCTCTTTGGGTTCAACCGAGTAAATAGGTTCGTAATTCACATCATCCTTAATGGATTGTAAGCTATAGATAGATATAGCAATTACCACAACGATAATGGCAGTTAAAAATTTGGTCATGGCTACTCCTAAAGAACCGATTTATTGTAGTCAACAACGCACGACTTAACCACTATACTTTTCAAATTAAGCATGAGCCTTTATTTGACTTAAAATATGAACAAAAATTTAAATACCCGATATTTAATTCATTTTTTAAGTCTAAATTTAATTCACTATCTGCGCCTCTTTCTTTTTTAAAACAATATCCATAAATAACAAAGGCTTATGCTTTCTCTTTAAGTTGGCATACTATGTGCTATATGGTGTCCAAGCAGTATTACGTTTTAATTGGAGAAACACATGTCTATAAGCAACACCGTAAAAACAATACTTTTTGCATCGATTGCAGTTACGGGTTTAGCAGGAGTTGTTGCGACTAACGGAGTGACTAACCTATTTTTGTCTGACGCAGAGAAAGCAGCAGCGGGCAATAATAAAGAACAACCTAAGTCATATATCGTTCAAGGTAAAGGCTCGGAAAGCTTGAAAACAGCGGTAACCAGCATTGGTGGTAGCGTTTCAAGAGAATTTCCGATTATCAACGCCATCAGTGCGGTATTGACTCCTTCTCAGGCTGAAGTGATTGCCCAGTTGGATGATGTGCGCATTCAAGATGACCGTTCGGTGGCTACTATGGGCCTTCTGGGACTGAGCAATAAGTCCTTCGCAATAGATAACTACATTGCTACACAAGTTGATGCTGATAAATTACATGAAAAAGGAATTACAGGTGCTGGCGTGACGGTAGCTGTACTGGACAGCGGCACCATTTTGGATGGGGAGCACGGACAAAACCTCTTAAAAGGTGTGAACAACCAGACCAGAGTGTTTAACAAATACGATGCTATTCAGGGCGTCACTACGCGCTGGTTAAATGACGACAGAAATGGTCATGGAACACACGTCAGCAATATCATCGCTAGCAGTTTGAAGTCTGAAAATGGAAAATTTAACGGCATAGCGCCAGACGTTTATTTATTATCCGTTAAAGCGTTTGATCAAAATGGTCAAAGCAGTTATTCCAAAGTGTTAGATGGTCTTAACTGGATTTACGAAAATCGCTACAGATACAACATCCGCGTACTTAACCTTTCTTTAGGCAGCGATGTGCAATCCAACTATTGGGATGATCCAATTAACCAAGCCGTAATGAAGTTATGGGATGCAGGCGTTGTTGTAGTGACCTCCGCCGGTAACAGCGGACATAAAGAAATGAGCGTTACGGTTCCTGGTAACACTCCGTACATCATTACCGTGGGCGCAATTACAGATAGTTACACACCGTTTGATTTTAGCGATGACCGCGTGACAACATTCTCGTCAACAGGCCCAACGGTTGAAGGTTTTGTGAAGCCTGAAGTTGTTGCATATGGTGGCCATGTTGCTGCTAAAGTGGACAAAAGTTTTGCACTGGGCAAGTTCTTTGAAAGCTTAACGGGTGAACAGTACCAAGAGATTTCTGGCACTTCACAAGCGTCAGCAGTTGTTTCTGGTATTGCTGCACTCATGATTCAGTACAACCCAAGGTTATCTCCTGACGATGTTAAATGTCGTATTATGTCTAGTGCAAAAATGGCTGCGACACCTGATGGCAAGATGGCGTTTAGTCCATTTGAGCAAGGCCACGGCATGGTAAACGCTTATGACGCAGTCGCAAGTCGCAACACGGGTTGTGCTAATAGAGGCCTCAACATTAAAGATGACTTAGCTGGCGTAAATCATTTTGCGGGTCCAGCTCGCTTAAAAGACGACGGTACATTTGCAATATATTTAGGTGGCGAAGAAGTGCTATCTGAAGGACATCAGTGGGGCGATACAGGTATGTTCTCTGAAGGACATCAATGGGGCGATACAGGCATATTCTCAGAAGGACATCAGTGGGGCGATACAGGTATATTCTCTGAGGGCCATCAGTGGGGCGATACAGGTATATTGAATGAAGGACATCAGTGGGGCGACACAGGTATATTCTCAGAAGGGCATCAGTGGGGCGACACAGGTATATTCTCAGAAGGCCATCAGTGGGGCGATACCGGTCTATTTGCTGAGAGTTTGAATTCAGGAGACACGTCAGATTCACTTGTTATCAATGAAGACGGTGAAGTAGCTATTAATGAGTGGGTGGTTGAAGAGCAAGCAGAAGTGCAAGTTCCTGTTATCGAATAAGAGCGACCAGCTACTCAATTAGGGCCGTCATTTGATGGCCCTTTTTATAGTTGTCATAAAAGTAACTTCATATCAAAAATCATACGTAAGTTAACTGATTTATGGCTTTAAATGGCCTACTATTCAGATTCTTGGATAAATCAGCTAATTTTTAATCAACTAAGTAAAGCAAGCTACAAGACAAATACGGCAATCATATAAATGAATAAAATAAACCGCTTTCTAGGAAACATATTACGCGCAACATTTTTAGCTGTGTTTTTGTGTGGTTTTTCTGTTTATGCTGGTCAAGAGAATATTCGTTTTGAAACTATCGGTTTGGAGCAAGGGCTTTCGCAAGAGAACGTGCGCGCTATTCATCAGGATTCCGAAGGTTTCATGTGGTTCGGCACCCAAGAAGGCCTCAATCGATTTGATGGCTACCAATTCAAAGTTTTCTCAAACAGCCTTTATGATACTAATTCCATTGGTTCTTCTTACGTCTATTCTATAGATGAAACATCTGACGGAAAAATTTGGTTAGCTACTAACGCGGGTGTCAGTGTGTTTGACAAAACTGCGCATTCATTTAAACGCTACAATGAATTTGTAGGTCGAGCAGGAGAAAAGGTTAATAGCGCACTGGTTGTCTACGTTGATAGTTTAGACAAGGTCTGGGTCGGAACGAATAACGGCTTAAATAGATATAATCCTGTAAATGATTCATTTGAGCACGTGACATTAGATGGTATTCAAAGCGACAAGCCGATACTGATAGAGTCGATTGTTGAAGACATTAGCAGCGGCATATGGATCGGCGCAACAAATCATGGCTTATTTCGATATGATGCCCTAACAGAGCGGGCTGAATTGTTCAATGGTATTTTTGATAACAAAAATGATAGAGAAAATGAACAAGTCGCCTCGCATATCCTCAAATTGTTGGTAGATGCAGACCAAAGACTGTGGATTGGTACATTGGGTCAAGGAGTCTATGTCCTTGATTTAAAAATACCTAGAAAACCAAATAATTCCCATCTCCTCTCTAAAGTTGAAGGCTTAGACGCGGTCACAGTTAGGGCGTTTTACCAAGATGTAAATAAAACAATATGGGTCGGAACAGATTCTGGTTTATACGCTTACGACAAAAACAAGCAGTTCATAGAATTACTGAGATACGACATTACCAACACCAAGTCAATTTCTGACAACAAAATTAGAAGTATATATCAAGACAATGGCGGTGTTTTTTGGGTGGGTACATACCGTGGCCTCAACAAATGGAATACGGCAACCGCTAACTTTGACTACTTTCGCTATCAAGCCAATAAAGAAAAAAGCTTGAGCAACCCGAACATTAATACCATATTTAATGCTGGTAACGATCATGTTTGGGTTGGGACTCACGATGGCCTCAATTTAGTCGATTTAGTGTCAGGTAACATCACCCAATTTAACGCAGACGCTGATAATCAAAATACTATTCGTAGTAACAACATCACTGCACTTTTCACTCAAAGTAAATCGGAGCTTTGGCTTGGTTATCGCGGTGAAGGCTTAACGCATATTAATCGCAAAACCGGCGCGCATACCCATTATCAGAACATTAAAGATAAAGAAGACTCCTTAGGTGCGAATGGCATAACCGTTATTCAAGGAACCCGCTCGGGAGAAATTTGGATTGGCGCATTTAATGGTGGGTTAAACCGCTTTGACAAAGAGACTGGTAAATTTAGACGCTACATGCATAGTTCTAATAATAGTTTTAGCCTAAGCAGCAACAAAGTGACCTCGATATTTGAAGATTCTCGCCAAATGTTATGGGTGGGAACATATGATGGTGGCGTCAACTTATTCAACCCAGCTCTAGGTACATCAAAAAGAATACAGAATGACGAGAACGATATATATTCTCTCGGCAATAATCAAGTGTGGGCAGTTCATGAGGATAAGAAAGGCAATATCTGGATTGGAACTGCTGGGTCAGGTTTAAATTTCTTATCAGCAGCAAATAGACAAAGTGGTGTATATAAGTTTGAAAGAATAGGGCGAGAACAGGGCCTGCCTAGTAGTGTTGTTTTCAGTATTTTAGAAGATACAAATGGAATGCTTTGGTTGAGTACTAACCGGGGCATTACTAAATTCAATCCAGCAACAAAGCAAATGCTCAACTACGACAGTTCACACGGGCTTCAAGGTAATGAATTCAATGCTGGAGCCTACCACAAGATGCCCGACGGTAAGTTTCTGTTCGGCGGCACTAACGGTGTCACGGCGTTTTATCCCGATGATATCGAACCAAACAAACATGTACCGCCAGTAGTGTTGACTAACTTCCAACGTTTAAACGAAGTGTCGGCAATGAATTCTTCAAAAACTCATCAGAATAAAATTATCGTATCGCACAAAGATTACTTAATTGCTTTTGAGTTTGCAGGTCTAGATTTTGCAAGCCCAGACAATAATCGGTACGCTTACAAATTAGATGGTTTCGACGAAGATTGGGTTGAGGCTCGTGACGTTAGAAAAGCAACTTATACAAACCTACCCGCGGGAAATTATGTATTTAAAGTAAAGGCGTCAAATAACGATGGTGTTTGGAATGAAACCGGTGCAGGTATCGTTCTTACAGTTCTGCCCGCTCCGTGGTTTTCTTGGTGGGCCTATACTATTTATTCACTGATAATTTTACTCGCCTTGTTGTGGTTGTATCGCTCTTATTTGAATAAGTTAAAACAAGAAGAGACCTATCGTTTACAGCTTGAAAACGAAGTACAAAAACGCACTGTTGAACTTAGCGCTGCGAATGAACAATTAATGAATGCTAGTGTTACCGACCAATTGACGGGATTGCACAATCGCCGATATTTAGCGAATATTATCAAAGAGAAGTGCAATTCGATTCTGGATGAATTTAGAGATCATGTTTCAACAGAGGGAAGCGATCCTTGTGAAGGACCTCGACTTTTTTTCCTAATGTTTGATTTGGATGGTTTTAAACCGATTAATGACACTTATGGGCATGATGCTGGTGACAAAGTGATCATGCAAGTGGGTGAACTTTTACAAAGCGTCTGTCGTGAAGACGATATAGTTATCCGCTGGGGCGGTGACGAATTTATCGTCGTTGGTAAGATTTATGAGAAAGGCGAAGTGTCTGCACTGGCCGAAAGAATAAGAGATACCATTGCAAAATACGGTTTTAACATCGGACTCGCGCAGCGTATGCATCTATCCAGTTCAATTGGTTATGCGCTCTATCCATTTGCTCATTTTAGTCCAGATTCACTGAGTTGGGAGCAAGTGCATTTGCTAGCTGATAAAGCGCTCTATCGTGCTAAAGACAATGGCCGAAATACTTGGTGCGGTATGGTTCAACCTTCTGAGGCGCCGCCTGTTGGGGTAATGAATACGCTTATGCATAACGTAGACAAAGCCGTTGAACAGCAGCATATTATTCTGGAAACACCGGGAACAATAGCGTCGAAGAAAGAAACTCAGGTTCAGCCCACGACACTAAGTGATAGAAAATAGACCGGCTTTATCGCGCTAATTTCTACGCCGACGCGTTCAAGCTCTTTTTTAATTTATAGAATGTTGGCTCGCTAACACCCAGTAAGGTCGCTGCTTTAGACATATTATCGGGCTGGCTTTGAATAATAGCAGCTAACAGTATCTGCTTAATGCTATCTAAACAGCTGGGAACGAGTATTTCTCCATTCGCGACGGGTTGAATACACACTCTAATAGCTTCCCATGTCTTAGGTTTTTCGCTGCGCTGGGCGTGCAAATCGAGAAGAATTTTATTTACTCTTCTTCTAGCGGTGCTTGTCGGTAGCTGCATTCGAGTTGCAAGATCCTTCATTCTGCCCCTGCACGATTGATACGTCATAACCAGTAATTCATCTTCAACCATATTGCCTAACGAGCAATGCATAAAATCTGGATCCAGACGTATTTCAGTCAGAAATGCCAGAGCACTTTCCTGAAGTTTTACAGAAAAGTCATTAACAGTGTTAGCTTGCTTATTTGCATTAGCATTGGGTTCAAAATTTACTATGCTAGCACTGGTGGTCTTTAGTTCATTTTTATAAGTTGACTGGGAGGATGAAAATGAGCTTGTATCACCTAAATCACTTAGCCCTACTGAATTACCAGACTGCTCAACCCTGTCAATCGCCTCGCTTTGCTTCGAGCCTATCAAGTCTTGGTCTAAATTAAGTTCTTGTAGCGTAATTTCATCACTTTCTGAAAGTAGCGCGGCCTGCATCAGTTTGTTTTCTAACTCTCTTACATTACCCGGCCACGAATACGCTTTCATTTTTTCTAGCGTGTCGGTCGACAGGTACTTCTTTTCAGTATCAAATTGTTTTGAAAATTTATTTAAAAAATGGCGTGCTAACAAAAGTAAATCATCGCCGCGTTCGCGCAATGGTGGGTTATTTAATGTCACTACATTCAAACGATAATACAAATCTTTTCTGAATCTGCCTCGCTCTACTTCGACAGAAAGGTCGCGGTTGGTTACAGCAACAATCTTAACGTTGACGTTGATAACCTTTGTTCCACCCACTGGCGTAAAGTGCTTTTCTTGCACGAAACGCAAAAGTTTTGGCTGCATTTGTAACGGTAATTCACCTATTTCGTCGAGCACTAAAATGCCGCCGTCAGCTTCTTGTATTTTTCCTGCTGTGGCTTTGTTAGCTCCCGTAAAGGCGCCTTTTATGTAGCCAAATAATTCTGACTCAATCAAGGTTTCAGGTATTGATCCGCAGTCGACGATGATAAGTGGTTTGTCGTGCCTAGGGCCAAGTGTGTGCACAGCATTAATTAATCTTTCTTTACCAGTACCACTTTCACCAGTTATGAGCACAGTTGTGTCGGCGGACGCGGCTCGTTGGGTTTGTTTCATTATTGCCTGCATCACTGGCGAGTTATAAACGAGGGCACTGGAAGATAGCCCCCCTTTTAACTCTTTAAGCTCGTGCTCCAGCTTTGCATTTTGGCTCTCTAAGCGTTTGTTCAACTCATCTTCCAGTTGGCTTCGACGCAGGGCTTTACCTATTTGACGCACAAAGCCTTGAATTAAGACCTTTGTGTCGTGTGTTAACACAAAGCGTGACGACTCACCGATAATAAAGAAGCAATCATCAGTGTTAATTTCGAGTGGCAGCACCCAATAATTATCATCTAAGAAAATCAGGTCCTGTTGTTTTTTTGTGTCAATCGATAAAGAAATTTGCTGCTCTAAGATTTTATTAGCAAAAATTTTATCCGACGATATTGCATTGACTGTAGCGTTATCGTCAACCTCAAAACACAGAGACTTCGGCGTTGTATTTTCTAAAGGAGCGCGCCAGAGGCCCGCGATATTAAAATCAAAGGTGTTGGCCAAACGCTGAACTACGTGCTGTACTAATTTTTCGAAATCGAACTCATCGGCGATGATGCTCGAAATATCCCATAACAAAAGCATATTGCGGTAGTTTGTCATGGTATCTGAGGTGAAAATGCCGCCTAAATAATTAAATTGTTCTGCATTAACGCTAAATTTCTCAGCCTGCCATGTAATAACGTCAGATGTATCACTTGACTGAGCAGCCTGCAGCGCTTGTTCGGCTCTGTTCATTATGACAGTAGCTTTGTCAATATCTGCGTTACTTGGCTCATCAAATTCAACCACGGCAACGCCTACTTTAAATGCAAGTTTCCTTGGCATACCATCGTTAGAATGCTCAATTAGGTAGGGTTGTTGATTCAGATATTGCTGTAATTTATTCCCTAACACTTCTGCTTCTTTCAGGCTGTTAGTAGCACAGGAGACGGCAAATAATGCACCGCCTAAACGACTAATGGTATCTCCATCTCGAGTGCAGGAGGTAATTTGATTGGCTATTTCATTGATCAGTGTATCGCCAAGTTGATTTCCCTCTTTCTTGTTTAGTTGTTGAAAATCACAGCAGTGTACTAGACACAAAACTACGCTGTGTTCGTCAGATAAGTGATTGATTTTTTGCAGCAATGAAGCGCGAGCATCTAGCTTCGTCAAGGGGTCCGACACTAATTTCTGATGTTCGTACACCATTTGTAGGATAAGGTTGCCAGTGCGTAAAGAGTGCAAAAACGCTTCCTGTTGTTCACAGAGCGGACTGTTGCTAGTGTTCTGGCTCAAATGTAAAATCCAACTAGGAACTTGCGCTTTAAAATAAAAGTATAAGCGATATTGATTGGACTCATTGCGCTTGCCAATTGTTTTTCTTGCAGTGAATTCAAGCGATCTTTTGGGTATTAATTGGCTATCGTATTGTGCCGATGGATCGGTGCTCGTCATCGATGAGCTGATGCACAGTACGTGCGCGTTATCGCTGGAAAATTCAAACTGTGCCGACTTGTCGGTGTAAAATTTCGTAATATTGACAATATTAGTTGCAGAGGATAGTTTGTCTTCATACTGGAGATTGCCAATTTTAATATTGTTGATAGTTTGTAATGACTCACTAACAATGGAAATCAAGTCAGCTTCAACCTGAAGGCGTAATCCTTCTATTTGGCTGAATAGCACTTCATTTCCTGACATATTATTCTCCATTGTTACACTGTTAATGATACTAAACGAGGAATAGCTCGTAATGTGTGGTATAAAATTACCTTAACTGTAGAGTATATAAACATATTTTTATCGGTGAAAAAATACTAACATTGATACCTAAATTGGAAACTCAGGCTTTATGAATACCTATAGCGCGCACACAGTCTCTCAACACATCCCCATAAAAAACGTGGGTGAGCAAGCCGTGCCGTTAATGGATAAGTTTGGTAGACGGTTTGAATACTTGAGATTGTCGATCACCGATGTTTGCAATTTTAGCTGTCAGTATTGTCTTCCCGACGGCTATCAATGTGATACACCTCGCAACTTTATGTCTGCGTCAGAGCTCAACGCGGTGGTGCAAGCTTTTGCTAGAATGGGAACGAAAAAAGTACGCATTACTGGCGGCGAACCGGCTTTACGCAATGACTTAACGACCATTATTCAGCAAACTGCAAGTGTAGAAGGTATTGAGCAGGTTGCAATTACCACCAATGGTTACAAACTTGAAAAGGACCTAAGAGCATGGGTTGACGCAGGCCTAACCTCGCTTAATGTCAGTATTGACAGCTTGGACCCCCGTCAGTTCCAACAAATAACCGGTGATGGGCGTTTACCAAGTATCCTTAAAGGACTCGAACTTGCCGTTGAATTAGGCCTGCAGGTTAAGGTCAACGCCGTACTTCTGAAAGAGTTTAATGCCTCCCAGTTGTCACTGTTCTTCGACTTTGTAAAATCAAACAACATCACACTACGATTTATTGAGCTAATGCAAACAGGTGATAACGAAGCCTTTTTCAATGCTCAACATGTAAGCGGTGAAAGTATTGAAAATAAGCTCATCGAAATGGGCTGGTCGCGCAAGCAAAAAGCACAGTGGGCTGGGCCTGCGAAAGTGTATAGGCACGAAGATTATCTTGGCCGCATTGGCTTAATTATGCCCTACAGCAAAGACTTCTGCGCAGACTGTAACCGCTTGAGAATTTCTGCGCTTGGTAAACTGCACTTGTGTCTATTCTCTGAAAAAGGGATCGATCTTAGAGATACAATTGCCAAAAGCCTAAACGAACAGGATCCAAGTTGTTTGGTTACTGAAATACAGAATATGCTTGGGCATAAAGAAGCCACTCATTACCTAGACAAAGGCTTTACGGGAGCAACACAACACTTGGCTATGCTAGGAGGATAGCAAACCTAGTGTGATGTGAAGTTCATCCAGTTTTGCTTTAAAGACTTGTTTGCGCGATGATATGAACGACTATTTACTAACAACATCCACTCTATAGCGTTTGTTTTTTACGCTTACTCGGAACTTATGAACACACCCTATACACATCGTTGGTACCACTTTATTTGGCGCTGGTGTTACAGTCTTGTGCTTATCTTACTTTTACCGCTCGGCGTGCTCACGCTGCTGTTAAAATCGGATAAAACTAAAGGACAACGAAATCGTAATCGCGAACGTTTTGGTTTCATAGGAAAACTAGAGAGCCAAGGGATTCTGGTACATTGCGTTTCAGTGGGTGAGGTGAACGCTGCAAAGAGTATCGTATTGCGCCTGCAGCAACGCTACCCTAATTTGCCAATTACTATATCAACGACCTCTTCAACCGGGGCAAAACAAGCTCGGGAAGTTTTTGCAGACAGCGTTCAATACGTTTACTTACCAATTGATATACCTATTTGTATGTGGATGTTCTTTCGAAAGCTGAAGCCAAAGCTAGTGTTGGTTACCGAGGTTGAAATTTGGCCAAACATGCTACACCAGTGCTTTAAGCGCAACATTCCTGCTGTATTGATTAATGCCAGAATGACTAATGAGTCGCTAAAGAATTATCAACGTTTAGCCTATTTGTTTAGGCCTAGCTTGCGCAAGTTTTCGCGTATTTGTACTCAGGGCCAACAGGACTTTGATAACTTTTTAAAGCTAGGTGTTTATAAGCCAAACTTGACGTTGAGCAACAATATGAAGTTTGACCTTGAATTAGACTCAACGGACGATGTGAAGGCAACAATCCTTAAAAAACAGCTTTGTCTGACAACACAAGCGGTTTTTGTTGCCGGTAGCACGCACGATCTAGAAGAAACGGTTTGTTTGGATGCGTTCAAAAAGTTGCGTACTACGCATCCGACCCTAATGCTTATTATTGTTCCTCGCCACCCTCATCGTTTTGAAAAAGTCGCTCAGCTTTGCCAAGCGACCGGATACACAGTAGTAAAGTTAAGCGATTTATCTGAAGCGCCGCCAACGAGCACACCTGACATATTGCTCGTAGATGCAATGGGAATGCTCAAGGCATGTTTTCAGCTAGCGTCTTGCGCATTTGTTGGTGGTAGTTTTTCGCCCAAAGGAGGGCATAACGCGCTTGAACCTGCCCTATACGGTGTACCGACAATGATGGGGCCGAGTGTTTTTAATAATCCCGTCATTTGTGATGCTTTAGTCGCTGCGGGTGGCCTGAAAATATTGTCTACGCCAGAGCAACTTGCTGAGACAGCGCTGGAATGGCTTGATGATGTTGATGCTGCAATGCGGGCAGGAGAGGCTAATAAACGAGTTATAGAGCAAAATAGAGGCGCCATTGAACAAACGTTAAAAGCAATTGAAGAGGTTTTTGAATAAAAAGACCTTATAACTTTCTTGCTGCTAGTAATGCAGTGCCCTTAGCAAGCCAAGGAAATTCCCAGCTCAAAATGGCAGCACAGGTAATATGCGTTAGTCAAAAAAACGCCAGTCACGTTATACGATGACTGGCGTTTCTTAAGAGGTGCTACCTCTTCTACTTATGCGTGTCTTAAATTAATTAATCTTCTGACGTTACTGGAAAACCTCTATCACGCATTAGCGCTTCGACTCTTGCGTCTCTGCCTCTGAACTTACGATAAGCCTCTTCTGGATCCATCGCGTTGCGCACAGAGAACAAATATTTCACAAGTCTGTCTCCCACTTCTTTATCATAAAAGCCACCTGGAGCCTCAGCAAATGCTTCAGCTGCATCAGAAGTCAACACTTCTGCCCACATGTAGCCATAGTATGCAGCTGCGTAACCTTCGCCGGAGAAGATATGGCCAAATTGTGTTGTTCTATGGCGCATAACCACTTCTTTGGGCATGCCCAAGCGAGTGAGTTCATCACGCTCAAAGCTGTCTGGCTCAATCTTGGCAGGATCGGTGGTATGGTAAAGCAAGTCCATAATTGCAGACGACATATACTCGGTCGTCTTAAAGCCTTCATTAAACGTCGATGCATTTTTGATTTTATTGACCAATGTTTGTGGTATCGGCTCACCTGTTTTGTAATGTACTAAATAATTATTGATAACTTCATCGGTTAATAACCAACGCTCAAGCAACTGTGACTGGAATTCAGTATAGTCGCGCACGCCAGAGTGCGAACTTGGGTAAGCAACATTAGCTGACAAGAAATGCAAAGCATGTCCAAATTCGTGGAAGTAGGTTTCTGCATCATCCCAAGAAATTAAGGTCGGCTCGCCTTCAGCGCCTTTTACGAAGTTTGAATTGTTTGAAGACAATACCGTCTTCTTGCCATCAAAGGTGGTGTAGCTACGATATGTTGTAGCCCAAGCGCCTGAGCGTTTGCCTTGTCTTGCAAAGGGGTCAAGGTACCATAGACCTATATGCTCGCCACTGGTTTTGTCAGTAACATCCCATACTTTCACGTCTGGATGAAACACAGGTACTTTGCCCTCAGCTACAGGCGTAAACTCAAAGTTAAATAATTCGCCTGCAACAAAGAACATTGCCTCGCGCAGCTTATCTAACTGTAAGTATTGTTTTACCTCATCGGAATCGAGAGCATATTTATCTTTACGTACTTTTTCAGCATAGAAACGATAGTCCCAAGGCTCAATACTAATATTGGCACCTTCAGCATCGGCAATAGCCTGCATGTCGGCCACTTCCTCTTTGACTCTTGCGATAGCTGCCGGCCACACTTTTTCCATCAGATCCATCGCGCGCTCTGGCGTTTTGGCCATACGATCTTCTAAACGCCACTGCGCATAGTTGTCGTAGCCTAAAAGCTTAATACGCTCGTGGCGCAAGGTCAGAATTTTCTTAATGAGTTCATTGTTATCGTATTCATCGCCGTTGTCACCACGACTGTAATACGTGTTCCAGACCTTTTCACGTAAGGCTCTATCTTCAGAATACGTCAGAAACGGATCCATTGAAGAACGAGTGTTAGTGATTGCGTACTTACCTTTATTGTCACGTGCTTCAGCCATTCCAGCTGCTGCATTCACGAAAGATTCAGGTAAACCTGCAAGTTGGTCCTGCTCTAAATACAGTACATAATTTTCTTCATCGGCTAGGACATTGTTTGAAAACTGAGTATGTAAAGAGGCTAATTCTTGGTTGATGTCTGCGTAACGCTTCTTATCCTCTTCGTTCAAGGTTGCGCCATTTCTTGCGAAACCGTTATAAGTCATCCAAGTAATGCGTTGTTCTTCGCTTGTTAACGTCGCTAACTCTTTGCTTTCATAAACAGCTTTAACACGTTCAAACAGCTTTTTATTCTGTGTTATTTTTGATCTGAAAGAAGAAATGACAGGGGCCATTTCTCGTTGAATTTCTCTGAACTCTGGGCTGGATTTATTCGAGCTCCATATGCCCCAATAAGTAAACACCCGACTTAAATCACTGCCCGCGCGCTCCATTTCAACGATAGTGTTTTGGAAGTTAGCTGGCTCTGGATTGTTCGCTATCTTGTCGATTTCAGCTAAATTAAGCGCCATGCCTTTTTCTAAGGCAGGTTTTAGGTCAGCGAGGGACATTTTATCGAAAGCAGGCACGCCGCTGTATGGGCCTTTGAATTCAGCAAGCAGAACATTGTCCACACTTTGCTGTGCTTGAGTATCAGCTACAGGTTTTTGAGATTCTACTGGCTTTTCAGAGCAAGCTGCCATTGAAAGCGCAAGTGCTACCGCAGAAAGCGTTAATACCGCTTTTTTCATTTGGTTTTCCTTTTCATTATTATTGTTGTTTATGATTCGATTCTTTACGTATATTTTTAGAAATAGGTTTCAACAATATTAGGCATTCAACCTACGATTGGCAAGTTTGAGGCGGATAGTTTTGTGACAACTCCAAACATAAGTTGATACTTTTCGCTCAGCTTCTTGTAAACTGAGCATGTTTTATACATTCAATTAAGTCATAAAGGAAATTAAATGAAAACTATCACTGCTGCAATTTCTCTCTCTTGTGTTTTGATGCTGTCGTCTTGTGCTACCTACGACCCCTATACTGGTGAGCAAGAAGTGAGTAAAGCAGGCAAAGGTGCAGGTATAGGTGCTGGCGTTGCGGCTGTTGTTGCCTATTTGGCAAACAAAGACAAAGACGCAGGTAAGCGTAATGAAAGAATACTCAAAGCAGCTGCTGGCGGCGCTGTCATTGGTGGTGGCGTCGGTTATTATATGGATACACAGGAAGCGAAATTAAGAGAGCAATTACGTGGTTCAGGCGTGAGTGTTGTGCGTGAAGGCGACAACATTAATCTTGTTATGCCTGGCAATATTACCTTTGCTTCGGGTAGCGCGAATATCGCTAGCGACTTCCTATCTGTTTTAGACTCAGTTGTTTTAGTTATACAAGAGTTCAATAAAACACTGGTTGTTGTAAGCGGCCACACTGATAGTTCAGGTTCGGATGCTTTGAACCAAAGCTTATCTGAAAAACGCGCATCGTCGGTTTCTAATTATTTCAACAACAGCGGTGTTATTACTGACAGATTGGAAGTAATTGGCTTCGGTGAAACTCAACCAATCGCAAGCAATGCGACAGAAGCAGGTAAGCAGCAAAATAGAAGGGTCGAAATCTCGTTGATCCCAATTACCCAGCCTTAATGAAAGCGTTGGCGTAAATTGAGCAGCCCTGATGGCTTATTGGGGCTGCTTCTTTCAACACGTTTAACGATGTTGTGAAAATTTAGTTACCTAAACCTCCATGGATAATTGGTACACACATATATTGACCGCGCTGGCTAGGTTTAGTGAGTCGATACTACCACTGCCGGGAATAGTAAATGCGTCGGCATCAAAAGCTGAAAGAGCGTCACTTGGCACCCCGCGAGCCTCATTTCCAAATAAGTAACAATCGTAGTTAGCAAATTCTTTCGCGTTAACTTTACTACCCTGCATATCTAAATAAGCGAACCTTTTAAAGCGCGTTTGTAATTCGCTAAGCTCTACATCTAACTCAATAGGTACATGAAAAATAGCGCCCATGCTGGATCGCACAACTTTGGGGTTAAATGGGTCGACACTGTTAGGGCTGAGTAATAAGCGAAAATGACCAAACCAAGCGAGCGTTCGCAATATAGTGCCTAAATTTCCTGGGTCCTGCACTTCGTGCAAATAGATGCAGCGTTCAATTTCGTTTCGCCCGTTTGCGGTTCCTGCTTTCTGCGGTTGTATAACTTGGCTATTCATATCGTATTTAGAACGTAAATTCGGCAGAGGCACACAAGCAATAATCCCTTGTGGTGTTTTAGTGTCGCTCATTTGGGCCATCTGCTTTTTATTTACGGTGAATATCGAAAAATTGGCGTTTAGTTGATTAGCCCACGCTTCATATTCTTCAGTCACGAAAAGCTTTACGCTTTTGGGGGCGGTTTCCCCTATCACTTCTTTATATGCATTAGCCTTCTGTCGTTCCGCTTTTTGCAACTCAAGCACTAGGTGTTCGCCTTCAACCAAATAATAGCCCAGCTGCGCGCGGTATTTTTTTTGATGTAGTTTCTTAACATCGTCTAGCTTCATTTAGGCTTACCTTAAAATACTGTCTGTTAGCGTGCAAAATCTACGTTTGCTAACGCGATACTGTTCATTCTTGCGGCTTGATGTTTGTCGTTAATACAAACAGCCAACCTTTACTGTTGCCGATTGTATCGCTTCGTTAAATATAAGTCCGATAAAAAGTCGCTAAATAGTCCTGTCTTTTGTTGATTTGCGAGGTGGTTTATACCGTTTCTCCTCTGAATCAAGCGATAGCTTGCGCAAATAAATACTACTCAAATAATGATTTAAAACCAGAAGGAATTTGCAAATCGGGTCTGCAGGCTTACAATAAGCTCCGATTTACCGAAACTAATAGTATATTCACCTTATGGCTCGAACAAAAACCAGTAAAAAATGGCTGGACGAACACGTTAACGACCCTTACGTAAAGAAGGCTCAAATTGACGGATATCGTTCTCGCGCTAGTTATAAACTCATCGAAATTAATGAAAAAGATAAGTTAATTCGCCCTGGCAGTGTCGTTATGGATTTGGGATCGGCACCGGGAGGCTGGTCTCAGGTAGTTGCGCCATGGGTGGGCGACTCCGGTCGTGTTATCGCATCTGATATTCTGCCGATGGATGGAATTGTAGGCGTCACTTTTATTCAAGGAGACTTTACCGAGGAAGCGGTTTACAACCAGATCTTAAGCGAGCTAAATGGCGAAAAGGTAGACGTTGTTGTATCTGATATGGCACCTAACCTAAGTGGTGTTAATACTACCGACCAATATTCCTCAATCTACCTTGTTGAATTAGCGTTAGATATGGCGCGTAATGTATTAAAGCCGGGCGGAAGTTTCTGCGCTAAAGTATTTCAAGGGGTGGGCTACGAAGAATACGCAAAAGACGTCAGAAGCTCCTTTGATAAAGTGCTTGTTCGTAAACCTGCAGCTTCTCGTCCGCGCTCGCGAGAGGTTTATATAGTCGGTAAAGGATTCAAAGCTTAACGTTCAAGTAACGGCAGCTTATCGGTAACACCGTTCCATTTGTCGGCGTCATCCGGCGCCGGTTTGAGCTCTGTGATGTTAGGCCACTCCTGACATAACTGTGCATTGATTTCCAAAAACTCAGCCTGTTCTGGCGGTAGCTTGGTATCTTGATAAATGGCATCTGCAGGGCACTCTGGCACGCACAATTCACAGTCGATGCAAATTACTGGGTCGATAACCAAAAAGTTTGGTCCTTCAAAGAAAGCATCAACGGGACAAACGGCAACACAATCTGTGTATTTACATTTAATGCAATTGTCGGTTACTACAAAGGTCATGGCGACTAACTATTCAAACATTCTTAATTATGACAAGTGTAAAGTAGCAGTGTTAAAACACAAGTCACTTTATTATTTTGCTTTTAGAAGTACTCAGATAAATTGACGCCCAATGAAATCGAACTTAATAGTCACTGTGTTTATTTAAATAAATGACATGTGTGACGGATAACATAATAGGAAGTAGAGAGAGATGAAAATATTCGACGAATTTAAGCAATTTGCGATTAGAGGAAATATGATTGATATTGCCATTGGTGTCATTATTGGCGCCGCCTTTAATAGGGTAATAGACGTGCTTGTCAAAGAGGTTTTTATGCCGCCTCTCGCTTTTTTAACCAATGGCTCAAACTGGGAAAATCAAAAAGTAATATTGCGAGAGGCATCAAGCGTCGGTGCAAGCAAAGTTGATGAAATAGCGCTAGGTTACGGAAAGCTTCTTGAGACGATGGTTGATTTCATCATTATCAGTTTTACTGTTTTCGTTGTAGTAAAAGCGATGAATTCACTTAAAAAACGAGCTGAAGATGTAAAGGATAAAACAGTTAATACACCTCGTGATATTGAGTTGCTGCATAGTATAAAAGAGTTAATGGAAGCACAAAATGAATTGTTATCCAAAAAATAACGAAATAGGGTGAAGTATAACTGAACGTAAAGCGCTAGTTTCAAACATCAATATGCTCGCACACAGAGGTATCTAAACAGGCGTAACTGTTTTAAAATATCGTGCCCTGACAGAAAGGCTGTCCGGCGTTTTAAAGAGTCTTTGTATTATGTTGCGTTTAACCGATATCAAATTACCCCTCGATCATGATGAACAGGCTCTAGAGCTTGCCATCTTAAGCAAGTTAAAGATAGAGAAGAGCCAACTGCTGTCATTCAACTTGTTCAAGCGCGGGTATGACGCACGCAATAATAAAAATATTCAGCTCATTTATACCCTCGATGTTGAGGTGGGCTCGCAGGAAGAACTGTTAGCTCAGTTTGCTCGGGACCCTCATGTGCGTATTACGCCAGATATGACCTACAAGTTTGTCGCACAAGCTCCAGCGAATCTAAAAAACCGACCCGTTGTTATTGGCCTTGGGCCATGTGGTTTGTTTGCTGCTTTAATTTTAGCTCAAATGGGATTCAACCCGATTATTTTAGAGCGAGGAAAGGCTGTACGCGAGCGCACGAAAGACACTTTTGGTTTCTGGCGCAAGCAGGCACTAAACCCTGAATCGAACGTACAGTTCGGTGAGGGTGGTGCGGGTACTTTTTCCGATGGCAAACTGTACAGTCAGGTCAAAGATCGCAAGCACTATGGTCGCAAGGTGCTGCATGAATTCGTCGCGGCTGGTGCGCCAGAAGAAATCATGTATGTAAGTAAACCGCATATTGGCACCTTCAAACTAGTCAATATGGTCGAAAAAATGCGGGCGACAATTATTGAGCTAGGCGGTGAATTCCGTTTTAGCACCAGGGTCGAAAAGCTAGATTTAGACACGAATGGTAAAGCTCATAAAATTAAAGGCTTACATTTATCGGGTGGGGATTATCTGCCTTGTGACCACGTCATTTTGGCGATCGGTCATAGCGCTCGCGACACTTTTACCGCGCTTCATGAACAAGGCGTTTACATCGAAGCCAAGCCTTTCTCGGTGGGTTTTCGAATTGAGCATGAGCAGAGCATGATCGACAGGGAACGTTTTGGCGAAAGCGCAGGAAACGCCATTTTAGGCGCGGCAGACTATAAGTTAGTGCACCACTGTAAAAACGGGCGCACGGTATACAGTTTCTGTATGTGCCCGGGTGGTACTGTAGTTGCCGCAGCTTCAGAGCCTGGTCGCGTGGTCACCAACGGTATGAGCCAATATTCTCGTCATGAACGAAATGCAAACAGCGCCATTGTTGTCGGTATTACGCCTGAAGAGGATTACCCAGGGGATCCTTTAGCTGGTATTGAGTTGCAGCGACGTTTAGAAGAGCTTGCGTTTACCGTTGGGGGCGAAAATTATCATGCGCCAGCGCAATTGATAGGCGACTTCCTAGCAGGCAAATCGAGTTCAGAAATAGGTGATGTGAAACCTTCTTACACACCAGGCATAACGCTAACGGATTTAAGTAAAGTTGTACCTGACTTTGTTACGCAGGCGATCCGTGAAGCTATACCCGCTTTTAATCGTCAAATTAAGGGTTTTGCTAAAACCGATGGCCTATTAACTGGAGTTGAAACTCGCACCTCTTCACCTATCTGCATTAAGCGCGATGAAAATTATCAAAGCGTTAATGTACAAGGTTTGTATCCTGCAGGGGAAGGCGCTGGCTATGCCGGTGGTATATGGTCAGCAGGAATAGACGGTATCCGCGTAGCAGAAGCGCTAGCGCTATCTATGGTAAGCGACACTTAAGTTCTTGTTGCTGCGCTCTGCGATAAGTCGCCTTTAGCAATATCTGATTTTGACTGTCCAGCAGGTTACTATCATCGGGCTCTATGTTAAGTGCCTGTACAATGAGTTCTTTGGCTTTAATATCGCAACCAAGTTCACTTAAAAGCATCGCGTAATTATTCAGATAAGACACCTCTTGCTGAGCAAAAGGTAAGCCTTGCGCAAACCAATTAGCCGCGGCTAAAGGCTGTGTTGAAAAATAATAATTAGCCAACAAAAAGTAGGGCAGCCAATAGTCAGGCCACTGTTTTGTTGCTGTTTTAAGAGCAGCGATGCCTACGCTTGACTGCTGTGTGCTGATCAAATCTTGGCATGCTTTGGCATAAATAAAGGGATCAAGATGTTCGCTGCTTTTGTCGCTTGGCAACATTGCTAACATCCAGTACTGACCCCGTTGCCAAGTGCGTTCAAACGTAGAAAAGTTCAGGCGATGCGATTCGGTAACACCTGTATGCAAAATAAACTCGGCAGCGTCGAGATCGTAGCCAATGACAACCGCATAATGCCACTGAGGAAACAAAGCGATAGCATTGTTTTGCAGCACAATCACCGGAATATTTTCAGCAAGCAAACTCAACAACTGCTTCATGTTGCCATTTTGTGCATAGGCCAGCAGGCCGAGCTGACGAGTCGCCGCCACCATTTCAATTTGTAGGCTACCCTCTAAGCCTGGAATGAAAGTGTTCGGTGCGATCTGCAGTGGATGTTGTTCCAAGCCATAAAAACCAGCAACTTCAGCTAGGGTTGTAGGACCGCAAAAAAAGTCTTCTTGAGAATGAAACGGTACGTTTGGGACAAGGTGTTGACGAGCAATATCTGGAGGCTGTTTTAATATCTGCTTAGTTTGTGTGGGAGTTTGGCAAGCACTTAGTAGGAAAATTGACAGACCTAGCAATAATAAGGTCTGCCACAATGAAGGCATAAAAAATTAGGAACTGATTGGACGTATAAAAGGATAAACGTCGGTAATGCCCATTAAATCTAGTATCGCAACAACAACAAGCACCGTTACAATAGTACCTACGATACCGCCTGCAGGCATTTCGTCAATTTCGTTGTTTAAAGCGTCTAGCTCTTGATTAGTCATATTTGCGATGCGTTGCTTTGCTTCTGCAGGGCTAACGCCCAATTCAATCAGCTTACTCTGCACTTCGGCACTATCCACAAAGGACAATACTTGCTGCTTATTATACTGGTGCTGTTGATTAGCGATAACTTGGTCTGAGCTAAACACTCCTGCCGTTGCCTGGCCGATACTGAATACAAAAATCAAACTTGCGATACTGGCTTTAAGAAACTTATTCATTACTGATATATCCTTCAATATGCCATTTTTAATAGCAGTGTTTTAACAACAGATGTATTTCTGAAATAGGATGCTCATGTTTAAAAACACAGGCAAGCTTAGGAAGGTAAACCATTTAATGACGCTATGCAACAGAATGTATTGTTAGGTGATGGTGCTCACAAATTGCTTATTTATGTTCAACATCAGTGCGTGGATCCATTTCAAAAGCAGCAGGGCCGGTCATTTCTGTAACAGCTCTGAAATTGTCTTTTGTTTCTAAATCAAACGGAAGCTCATGACTGCGTCGTCTTAATACTACAATAATAAAAAATGTAATAAGACAAACGCTGGTAAAGGCATAAAGGCCATTAGCGCCCATTAAACTCATAGCAAGGGATGCCAAGGGAGCACCGATGGCAGAAGATAAGCCAAGCGTTATTAACATGGCACTGCTTATTTCAACAAAATCCTCTGACGTGGCGTTATCATTGGCGTGAGCTAAACATATTGCGTATAGCGTCATGCATGTTCCTCCCCAGAAAAAGGCAGAAATAGCAGCGGGCCAGCCGCCAAATGTTGTAACAACATACGGTAAGCCAACAAATAGTAATGATACAGCTGCACCCGCTAGTGCTAAATACATGAGTACAGTACGTCTATCAAATCTATCCGAAACCTTCCCTAATGGCAGCTGAAAGCAAGCGCCGCCAAGCACTGTGGCTGATACAAATGCCGCTAGCTGACTGCTTTCAAAGCCGTTATCTTTTGCATATATGGGTGCTAAAGACCAAAATGCGCCAGTTACCAAACCCGTAACGACGGCGCCAATGAGCGCGATGTGTGAATGCTGCCAAACCTTGAATATATTTACCTTTACTTGATGAATGGCTGCAGGGGCTGCGGACAAAGTAAGTGACACAGGTATGATCGCTATCGACACAAATACCGCAGCCAAACCAAACAACATCCAATCTTGAGTATTACCTAAATTCAATAATTGCTGTCCACTCATTACCATGACGAAATTTAATGTTGTATAAACCGAAAGTATTGAACCTCTATTTTTTGCATCTGAACTTCCATTTAGCCAGCTTTCGATAATCATGTATAAACCGGAAATTGCAACACCAATGAAAAATCGCAGAATCATCCAACTATAGAATTCGGGTAGTAGCGGAAAAATTAAGATCACAACAGAATAGCAAGTGGCTAGCACCGCAAAACTGCGAATATGTCCAACCCTTTTCAACATGTAGGGGGTTGCCAAGCACCCAGAAACAAATCCTAAAAAATAAGCAGAGCCCGTCAATGCCACTTGTGTGTCAGAAAACCCAGCACTACTGGCAGCAATGGGCAGCAGGGTGAGTAGCAATCCATGACCAAGGAGTAAGAATGCATTAGAAAGCAGTAATGCGGATATAGGAACTAATGCGCGTAACATATTACTCCAAGTGGCCATTGTGAATGCGAATTAAGCATCTGCTCGTTCTTTTTCAGCTGTGGTATGAGTGCTAGTTGGCTCGTTCACTTGCCACACGCTGATGTCTAAATGCCATAAAAAATAAAGGAAGTAGTATAAGTTGTACATGAAGTTTTTTCGTGGATTTATATAAATTATATCTACACCAAGGAAGAACTATGCCAACTGTAATTTTAGAATTTATAGCTATTAATCATGCGTTTGCTGATTTTATATAAAATCGTCTGTTTGATATTAGCACCAATTTGGTTTGAACTTGATAAAAATGCACTGTTTTGTGCATGCTCGGACTTATATACAGTAAGCGCGACAAAATGTTGCAGTGGATTAGAGGCCAGGGTTTTAGGCGGATTTTTATTGATAAATAGTATGATTTTTCTCAATGAACTAAAACAAGTTACTCAGCGTAAAAAGTTATTGAAGTATGGTCAATTTGTCACGTTTAGGGATTTTGTCTATGAACAAACCACTCAAGTTACTCTCGACTTTAGGTGCATTTGCCGTCGTTGCTGGCCTTGTTTATGTTGCTGGGGAAATGGCTTTATCTGACTCTCCGCTGCTCGCGTTAGCGCCAGTAGCTTTAGTGCTCTCTATTATTTTCGTATTTATTCGTATGAACGATAAGCAAGACTAATTGGTATGGACCAGATAAATGACTTCAACCTTGTTACGCTTGTCGATACCAATGGCGAGGTAACCGGATACGCAGAAAAAATAGAGGCGCACTTACGAGGCGACCTTCACCTCGCTTTTTCCTTAATGATCACCCGTTCTCAGGGCAATAGCACCGAGTATCTTTTGCAGCAGCGAGCAATGCACAAATATCACAGTGGTGGTCTCTGGGCGAATACCTGTTGCTCACACCCTTTGCCAAATGAGAGTATTAAGGATGCAGCACAAAGACGGATATCTGAGGAGTTGGGCATTACTTCGATGTTAAACCTCTCCACAATTGGCCAAATTCGTTATAAATACCCACTCGATAACGATATGATTGAACATGAATTAGATAATATCGTTACCACTGACGTAGATGACATTAAGTGGCGCAAAAATCCTGATGAAGTAATGGACGTCAGATGGTGGAAGGAGCATGAAATAGTCAAACAGCTTAAACGTGAACCTTCTGTATTTGCCGCTTGGTTTCCGATGGTATTTGACTATATCAAGAAAAACAATGTGGACGCATTATCATCGGTGTGAGCGATGCCATAAATTGATCAGCAGCATGTGCGACATCGTCAGGCCAAAGAGACCTATAAATATCCATCGCATTAAATCAACATTTACATCATTTACACCAAAAAATTCGAATAAGATTACTGCCAACACTATCGTCAGTGCTACAAATGGTAGGCTTAAAATGATAGCCTTTGGCACGCTAAGTTGAAGTTCCTCACTAACGTCATCTAAGTGCTTTGGCGAATGCAGTAAACAAAAGTAAAGTGCAAAGTGAAGTAAAGGGGTCAGTGTCAAGCTACTGATTACCAGTGCCGCGCACTCGACGAGCGTTAACTTATCAAGCGTAAGATTCGCTTTCAGCAATTGCACAATGAAGTACGCGAAAGCAGCAATCCCAATCCAGAACATGATTTGCATACCTTGAATAATCAAATTGGCTGCTTCAGCTGTGAGAAACAACAAGGTGAAAAGCGTTAGTAATGTCGATGAGTACATGATTGAGGAACCACAAATAATAATGCTTGCCATGCCTAATCGAGCATAACGAGGCATTGTATTTCGCCAGTCAGTTGAGAAATGATAAATAGATACACAGAAGAATAATCCGAGACTTGTTGCTGGAAAGCCCACCCATAAAGCAATTGAAAAAGCAGAAATAGCAGTGTAAACAAGAATAAAATAGAGAGCCGAATTGAATGAGGAAATCAGTTTCAACGATTTCGCTACAGAAAAATCAAGCGCTCCATGAGGTAAGCCCAACAACGTGACTGCAATGGCTAAACCTACAATCATATATGATTCAGGAAGATGCAAATTTAGCAATGCCCCTATTATGCATAACAGAAATACGCATAAAAAAATTTGGGTGTAGCGCACTTTATTCATTGTTGCCGACCGTTATGCTTGTTTAGCGACTTCGTACGCTTGAATAAAAAAGTAGTAAACGCCGCGGTGAGTGCGCTGTAGGCTGCACGCAAAAATGCACGCTTGGGCATTGCTGCAATGACGCTAATCACGTCAGTCGTTGTTGCTTGTTCCGTCATGAAGCGGGCAAATCGCTTCGCTTTTACTTTTTTAAACATTTGCTCAAAGATAGTGACGCCTATCTTCATATCATTTCGCAGAACTCTTATCATCAGCGCATCCATTGTTCGGTATATCACGTTGATAGGTGGTGAAGGAGCTAGTTTTCCCTGCTCTATTAAAGCTTGTGCGCACTGTTTTGCCCAACGTTGAGAGTTTAGGAAGCTAAAACCAGTAGCAACCCTCATTGCTCCCCCCGCAATACCCCCATAAATCAGATTTTTATGTGTCTTGTTTAGGTTGTTGTGGTTAATCGAATACATGGGCAAAGCTGCCTGTTCCGTTCGCAGTACCTTGTAGTCATGCTGCTCAAACATGTGCTTAAGTCTCTCGGTGAGACGTGCTTTTAGTGTCTCCTTATCAATAACAGTAATACTAAAGCACGTAAACTCAACGAGTGCATGGTTTGAACTAAACGGCAGGACATATACGAACTCAATCCCTAACTCAGAGTAACGTAATTGGTCCATTAATTTTACGGTAAATGGCTCTAATATATCTGCGTTAATTGAAATTTCTTCGCCGTAAAAACATTGAAATAATCCATTGTGTTCGTGATGCAATGGCGGTGGACGAGTGTCGACTACTTTCTTGGCAAGCATCGTTCCATTTGCAGTTGTGATGAAAACCTTGTCTGCATTACACTCAATGGATAGTACGTCACAATTAAATATTATTTCTACGTTTGTTTCTTGCTCAGCATGCTCGATGGCCAGCGCGCCGAGGTGCTCGGACCTTATGGAGCAATAAGGGTAAAACGAGTCGCTCATTGTGTATTGACGCTGCTCGGTTGACAGGCTCCAACTCGACCACTCATGAGAAATAATCGCCTTCATATAAAAGGGGAGGTCTTCGCTATTCCAGAAACTCCAAATGCGATCATGTTGAGGGCCATTTTGCTGTTCCAACACTTTTACGGTATGCGGGTAATTAAGCTCTTTCAGAGCAAGCAATAGGGATAAACCCGCGGCGCCAGCACCAATGATGATTAAATCGGTAGGCTGTTCCTCCGCATCGTTGTTATTCACAAAGCGTTGGTCATTGTCGTGGCATTGTTATTCGGGGAGCACTCTCTATTCGCAAGTGTGGCTTGAAGATGAATGTGTAGGTTAGGATCGTGTTTAGGCGCTTTGTCAGCGAATTTCCTAGAACGTAAATACCAGAGCGCTTTGCTTGCCAGCAAGGCCTTGTGTGACTTTGATATCACCATTCTTCCCCTCCAATATTCACAGTTTTGCTTCAGTAGCTTTCGACCTATTTCTCTATATACGTAGGCCGCCACTGCAATTGCTGGCCTGTTGCGTTGAGGTAAATAATACAGTCCGGCTAAACCACTCTGATAGTATCTCTCAGCGAGTTCTAATAATCTAGTGATAGCTGTTTGTACGCTTTCTTGGTCATTCTTTTGAGCAAGACTAATTTGCTCTGGCGATAGAGAATCCACCCAAGCTCCAGGAATGTAGCGACGATTCATTTTAGCGTCTTCCAAAACGTCTCTAGCAATATTAGTCAACTGCATACCAATGCCTAAATCAATGGCAAATGCGCATCCATCTTCCTTTGCACCCAAAATCGGTGCCATCATTAAGCCGACTACACCAGCGACTTTAAACGCATACCGCACTATTTCTTGTTCTGTATCTAAGGCTTGTAGACTCAAATCTTCGCTAACGCCTTGAATGAGTGTTATACCGTTTTTTCTGTCAATACCATGCTGTTCGCAAAGCAGCAAAAAGTCAGCAACTAAGGTATGTCCTGTTTGATTTTGATTAATCGCATCGCTCAAATTTGCTAATTCTATTCTTGCTTGCTCTTTGTCCAGACTCTCGTCAGCAATGTCGTCCACTATGCGGCAAAAGCTATATAAACGGGCGGCAGCTATGCCGGTTTCGCTGCCTAAAAACAGTCGAGCAAAATTAAACGACTTGCCATGCTTTTTTAAGAGGGCCGTAGGGTCATCTTGCATAAACTACAAACCCGGTGCCGCAATAAGACTATCCACCACTTTTGCCGATGACAGCACTCCTGGCAGGCCCGCGCCCGGATGGGTTCCTGCACCGCATAAATACAAGTTTTCTGGTCCTTCCGATTTATTGTGAAAGCGAAACCAAGCCGATTGCTGAAATGATGGGGCGATAGAAAAACCGCTGCCATCGACACTGCTAAAATCATGTTCAAAATTATTCGGTGTTTTTGCAAAACGATGGACTATATGCGCTGATAAGTCGGGCATAATCGTATCTTCTAGGGCCTTAATTATCTTATCACCGTATGCTTTTTCTTGCTCGGCCCAGTCAATACCAGAGAGATTGTTGGGCACTGGTGCCAATACATAGAATGAATCACATCCGTCAGGCGCCATACTCGGGTCTGTCGCTGTTGGTCGATGCAAATATAGAGAAAAATCGTCCGCTAATATTTTTTTATCAAAGATGTCACTCAACAAAGCTTCGTAACGTTTGCCCAGCCAAATTGTATGATGCACTACATCTGGATATTTCTTGGTTGTGCCAAAATGTAACACGAATAAGCCCATAGATAGTTTGGCGTGCTTGGTTTTAATTTTAGCACTAATACTCTGATTTTCTTTGGGAACCAAGTGTTGATACAAAAATTTAGGATCGATATTCGACACCAGTTTGTCACATTCGAAGGAACCCTCATTTGTGTGTACTTGAGTCACTCGATTTGAGTCGATTGTTAAATTGTTCACGCGCGTATTAAGTTTTATTTTAATGCCTTGTTCTCGCATCAGCGTTTCAAAACCATCAACCATCGCGCCGGTTCCGCCCATAGCAAAGTGCACTCCCCACTTACGTTCTAAAAAGTGAATTAAGCTGTAAATGCTGGTTGTTGCGAAAGGATTACCACCTACTAACAAAGGCTGGATAGAAAATGCTTGTCGTAATTTATCGTTTTTTAAATAAGTGCATACCATCTGCCAAACCGTGCGATAGCAATTCAGCCTAATTAGCGCTGGTACTTGCTTTAGCATTGTTGATATTTTGTGGAAAGGTTTATCAGAAAGCTCTGTAAAACCAACATCAAAAATAGCTTCCGACTGGGCTAACAGAGCCTTGTATCCTGCTTTATCGTCAGGCTCAATTTCATCAATGCGAGCCAATGTTTCCTCGATGGTGCCGCCATAATCAAAATGGCTATTGTCTGGATAGACAAAGCGATACCAAGGTTCTACAGGAACGAGCTCAATATAATCTTCTAATTTTTTATCAAAAAGTGAAAATAGTTCTTCAAATAAGAATGGAGCCGTAACAACGGTCGGACCTGCATCAAAAACAAAACCGTCTATTTTATGCTGTTGCGCCCGCCCGCCCAAGCGTTCGCATTGATCAATAATCACGACATCATAGCCTTTAGCACGCAGCCTAAGTGCAGATGCCATGCCTCCAAAACCGCCACCAATAACAACAGCCTTATTCATGAATACTCGCTTTTGTTTTTGTTCGTAGGCTCTGAGCCGCTTTAATAACAGATGCCGCGCAGTTTGCAGGAAGTAAGCTTAATTCTTTCTCACATTGCTTCAATAAATATCGGGCACGATTGCGCGCAATATAAGTGGCCTCTTCGATACAGCTTCGTGACGCTAATAAATTAATCAGGTTAAGTTGACCGCGCTGCAAGTCTTGTTGCCAATCGTCCAAGTCATCAACAATTTGATAGGCGATGGCAAAGTTATTTAATGCTTGATGCGCTGTTTGAACATGCTCATCCATATCGGCCATTAGTAGAGGAAGAGATAAAGTAAGTTGTATTAGCGGCCCTGACTTCATCGCCGCAATTCTTTCATACTGTTTTACGTTAATGTCAGTTGTTGCATCGATATCTTGCGACTGGCCGTGGATTGTAGTTGATACGGCTCTGTGGGTATGCGACAGCAATGTAGCTAATGAGTGATGTGACCCGATGTCTGCTAACGCTCCGTATGCGGCTGAAATCATCACATCTCCAGCACATATTGCGTGCGATTTGCCGTATTTTTTCCATACCGACTGCCTACCTCTTCTGATTGTTTCTGAATCTTGAAGATCGTCATGGACAAGAGATGCATTGTGAAGTAATTCAATAGTACAGGCCATTGCGATTATTGACTTTTCAGGCAATCGCAGTGCAATTCCGGCTTCAATACAGAATGTAGCGCGAGCTCGGTTGCCGCCACTGTTTAAATGGAACAAGCCAGGTTCGCTATCCTTTATTCTAAAGTGCATGTCTTCTTCACACTGCTTTAGGATAAAAGACATCGTTGGTAAGTCGAGCGCTTTCGTTTGTATCATAGGTATTACTCTAATATGAGAGCGAGCTTGCGGGCCCAAGTTGGAACCGCAAACTCGCTAGACCAGTGAATAATATGCGCTTATTTCTAAGCGTGTTTCTCTGCTACGCTTTGGCTTTCACTTGTAGCCGCGTACCATATCAACAAACCAAACGCGATCTTGTTAACCAAATCAGCAAGGTTATACACTATGTTAAGTGTTTCTTGGTCAGCTGTACCCGTCATATAACCAAGCACGTAACCAATTGGGTATATCGCCCAACCTACCGTCACGATCCAACGCATTGCTTTGTATGCATACGTTACAGCAGGACTTGCGTTTGCTTCAGCAGCTTTTCCAGCTTCGCCGAAGAAGATTTCATATAGAATATAAAACCAACCTAACATGCCGATTACAAAGCCCACTGTAATATTTAAATAGCCAGCTTCTGACATGTATCCTGGTATAAGCATCACTAAAGTACCAATTAGTAGACGCCAGAATATTCCAGCAGATGCTACGCCGATTGCACGCAGTATCAAATAGAATTCAATCATTAGAAGTGGCACTGTTAACAACCAATCTATATACCTATACACGGTAGGTGTCGATTGCGTAGCAACCCATACATCGCGCATATAGAAATAGTGAACGGCTGCTATGAAAGTTACCAGCGCTGATACTACAAGCGAGGTTTTCCATTTGGCGGTTACACCCTGCGTTTCCCAAAGGAAAAACACAGTTGACGCCATCAATGCCATAGAGATTAGCCAAAACGAAATACCAACAAAATCGTCGGACTCCAAATTAGCTGCTGCACTTGCAAAGGTGGGTAACATTAATAAAAATAATGCAGTAACGATCATTTTTATATGGACGCTGACGTTGCTCAACGAGAAGCTTTTTGTTTTGTTATAAGCGTTTTTTGTAGTCATAATTTTTTCTCTGTTTATCCTTTAAAAAAATTTTTATGGTACATGTTCATTAGAGGATCTTGTTTCTTGTGTTGCTCTAATGACAAATTTCTACGCTCCATTTTAAGATTGGTTGAAATATTTACAAAAACTTCACAAGTTGGCTGGAAAGAATTTTTGACGCGCTTTTCTATACCTCAGTGAATTCAAAGCTTATAGAGTTTTCTATAAAATTTAAAATACTATAAAAATTGGCGTACTTAAAATTGATCTTTCCAAATTGAAAGTCTCATATAACGACTCTTAAGTTTCTAATTTTATTAAAATAAGAAATTTTTGCTGTCAATAATATTAATAAAAGAGCATTTTTATTAATTGAAAAAAATCCTTTCAAATATGCACGCACCAGTGTTTTAGGATGTGAGTAATATTACTAAGTATTGCTCGACTAACAGCGTAAGAAGATGATCATAAAAGCGACTTGTAAATAAAGTGTTAATTTTACCGGTTGAGAAAGGCGAAGCAGCGGTTTTCATTTTTCACTAAAAAACGCCAAATTCGAATCAACTGTATTCACGCAATATCAACGCGTTGCTATGCAAATACTAAGGTCTTCGTTTGATGAATAATAACGCGATCTTGTAAGTGATATCGAATACCGTTCGCAAGCGCATTCACTTCACAACGCTTTCCTTTACGAACCATATCTTGTGCTGAATCGCTGTGACTAATGCGCAATACTTCCTGTTCAATAATAGGGCCTTCATCAAGGTCTGAAGTTACGTAGTGACATGTTGCGCCAATTAGCTTTACACCTCTTTCATATGCCTGCTGATAGGGTTTTGCTCCAGCAAATGAAGGTAAGAAACTGTGGTGGATATTGATTGCTTTCCCTGCGAGTTTTTTGCATAAGTAATCGGGTACAATTTGCATGAATCTGGCAAGCACAGTTAAGTCAATTTGGTAATGTTCGAGTAATCTTTCAACTTCCTTAAACGCTGCTGTTTTGTCCGTAAAATCAATAAAATGAAACGGTACTTTATACCAGTCGGCATACTCACGCATGGTTTCATGGTTGGCAATGATACATGGAATATTGCACTGTAGCTCACCAGTGTGCCATCTATGCAGCACATCAATTAAGCAGTGAGACTCTCTGCTGGCTAACAGGGCAACGTTTGCATTTTTTTCAGAATCGCTGAGTTTCCAACGCATATCGTAACGTTCAGCTACTTTGCCAAAAGCATTCACAAAGTCCTCGTGATCCACTGCAATCGATTTCGCATCAATTTCGTGGCGCATAAAAAAACGATTAAGTTGCAGGTCGGTATGATGACTAGCTTCTAGAATGTTCGCACCATGCTCTGCGAGAAATTGGGAAACAGCCGCCACTAATCCGGTTTGGTCGGGGCAGTCGATAACGAGACGATAAGTTGAAAGCAAAGCAAATTTTCCTTTTGCGTTGATGAAGTGGTACTTTGGATATAAAGTATACAGTGGGTGTTTTTTAATTGGTAAGTAATTTTAGTTATATACCTACATAGCACTTTCTTAATGACAGTTTTCGTTGTGATCTAGGTCAATCTAGTTTGCGGTAAATGCAGCCGCAAGACTAAAGTCGCATTATTGTCATCCGAACTTTGTACTATAAATGTAGCTTAAAGAATGAGCACGAAAAATAGCGCACAATGTTGGCGCTGTATTTTATATTTAGTAATTTACGTCAGGTAATAGGGAATGGATATGACAAGAGTAGCGTTGGTAACAGGTGGAACACGCGGAATTGGTGAAGCGATTTGTATAAAGCTTTTTGAAAAAGGATATAAGGTGATTGCCAACTACGGTGGCAACGATGTCAAAGCCGCTGAATTTTCTGAGCGGACCGGAATTCCAACAGCAAAATTTGATGTGTCAGACTTTGATGAAACGGCTGCAGGCATAGCGAAAATTGAAAGCGAATATGGCCCGATTGACATATTGGTTAATAACGCCGGTATTACTAGAGACGGCACAATGCACAGAATGACTTTTGAACAATGGAACGCAGTTATTCAAACTAACTTGTCTTCTTGCTTCAATACTTGTCGTGCAGTTATTGATGGAATGCGCGCAAGAGAGTTTGGCCGCATCATTAACGTTGGTTCTGTAAATGGTCAAGCGGGTCAATACGGACAAGTTAACTACGCTGCCGCTAAGTCTGGTATTCATGGGTTCACCAAAGCTTTAGCATTAGAAGGAGCGGGCAAAGGGATCACAGTAAATGCCATTGCACCTGGATATGTTGACACTGATATGGTGCGAGCTGTGCCTGAAGAAGTGTTGGTGAAAATTATTAAAACAATCCCCGTTGGTCGTTTAGGTAAACCTGAAGATATTGCCAACAGCGTGGCTTTTTTAGTCGATGACGAATCTGGTTTTATTACAGGCTCTACATTGTCTATAAACGGCGGTCAACACATGTACTAAGCAGTTCTGCATACATTGGGAAGACTCATTGCTCTTTGCGATAGACCCACTGTAATGCGGCAATGCTTTGAACTTGGAAATCTATAGTAAAAACGGAGGCCATAGCGCCTCCGTTTTTGAGTTTAGTTTTCTGTTTATGAGCGAGCTTTTTGCGATATATCTAAAATTCGAGTATCGCATTAAATGTAGTTGTGGAAGGGAACCCATCGGCAATCAACTGATTGCGGCTTTGAAATTCACGAATGCCTGCTCTGGTCGCGGGGCCGATAATGCCGTCAGCGCCACCAACATCAATACCCATGGAGTTTAACTTTCGCTGCATCTGAGCCATTTGACTGATGCTGTACTTAGGCAATTCCGGTAGTGGTTTGCTCAATTCATCGTTACCTAAAATACGATTGGCGAGCTGACCTACCGCAATGCCATAAAATTCAGAATTGTTCCAACGTAAAATAACGTTAAAGTTGTGATAAGCCAAAAATGCTGGCCCTTCATGTCCCGCAGGTACAATTAATGTAGATGGAATATCAGATTCACCTACACTACTGCCATTGGCTTTTGTGATATTCAACTTTGCCCAATGACTGATTGGTTTTTTCTCGTTACTTACACCGGCATAATCGAAATCAGATGGCAGCACTACTTCACGCCCCCATCGGAGACCGGGTTTCCACCCTAGTTTATTTAAAAAGTTTGCCGCTGACTCAAGTGCGTCTTTTTCACTATTCCATAAATCGGCTTTGCCGTCACCGTCGCCGTCAAGCGCATATTTCATGTAAGCGGTGGGCATGAATTGTGTGTGTCCCATTGCCCCAGCCCAAGACCCAATCATTTGTTCTTTATTAAGTGATTCGCGATCCATAAGTTTTAACGCAAGCATTAACTCACCAGTAAAATAGCCACTGCGACGAGGATCACATGCCAGTGTAGCTAATGAATCAAGTGTAGACATTTTGCCTTTATAGTTGCCAAAATTAGTTTCAAGCCCCCAAAATGCCAGTAAATAATGACCGGGTATCCCGTATTTTCTAGTCAACTCAGCTAAAAACTCTTTTTTCTCGGAGAGTGCCTCGCGGCCCTTCTCAATACGCCATTGATTGACTCTTGCGCTATAGTAACTAGGGAACGTTTGAACAAATTCGGGTTGATTGCGATCGTATTCCAACACTTTCGGAATTTGCGTTAAGTTTGGAATTTCAGCTGCTACACGAGCTTCTGATACACCTTGTTGCAGCGCAATTTCTGCGAGATTGACTTTACATTCAGCAAAGCTAGGCTGTTTTTCGGCGGCAGGCTCAACCATCGTTTGCGCATGTGACGGTGTTGCTATTGAAAGTAAAATTGAAAACGCAGATAGAGACGAAAACAAAATTGCTCCTCTCTTCCTAAATGACCTGTTAATGTGAGAAAGCGGTCGAAACATAATATTGAGTATTCCCTAATACAAAAAATGTGATTTACGTTGATGAATACAAACGTAGTCAAAACTAGAAGACGAGATTATTACTCATACAGACCATTAAATACACAAAAAGTGCGATAGTTCGCACTTTTTGTATTTTTGCTTAAAAGGTAGTTAAGCCGATAGCGATTTACAACAGCTTAGGAATACTTATCAATAAACTCAGTAATTAACGGGCGAATATTCTTACGGTACATTGAACCGCTAAATATTCCATAGTGACCTGCACCCGGCTGAAGATGATGTTTACGCATGTTTTTAGGTATGTTTTGACAAAGATCTTGCGCTGCTTCAGTTTGCCCAATACCGCAAATGTCGTCTTCAGCGCCTTCAACGGTGAGCAGGGGAGTGTTGGTAATTGCATTGAAATCCACTGGCTTACCATTGTAGGTAATCGTTTTGTTTGCTAGTTCATTGTTTTTGAATACACGTTCAATCGTTTCTAAATAAAACTCAGCAGGCATATCGAGAACTGCCATATATTCGTCGTAAAATGCTCTAAAGCGCTCGCTATCTTCGTGTTCACCAAACAACAAGTTTTGAAAGTATTTTTGGTGTTTTTTCATGTGGGCTTCTTTGTTCATAGAAATGAACCCACCTAACTGCATAAATCCAGGATAAACTTCACGCCCTTCGCCGGGGTAACCAACGGGTACTTTCATAATAGCGACATTTTCAAACCAGCTCATTGGATGCTCGTTTGAAAAATCATTCACGCGCGTTGGATTTTTACTGATATCTATTGGACCAGCCATTAATGTCAGTGACTTAGGTATATTTGGACTTTTGTCTTGTGCCATTACTGCGGTTGCAATTAATGCTTGAACAGTCGGCTGACAGATAGCAATTAAATGTGTCTCTGGGCCTAAGTGATTCATCATTTCAATTAAATAACTGACATAACAATCGAATGAGAACGGGCCTTCTTCTAACGGTACTTCACGAGCGTCCAACCAATCCGTGATATACACTTCATGGTTTGGCAGTAAGGCCTCCACTGTTCCCTTCAATAAGGTAGAGTGATGCCCAGAAAGCGGTGCAACTAGCAATACTTTGTCTTTATCAGTTTGCCCTGCTTTATTAAAATGGATCAGGTTGCAGAATGGCTTTGCGAATACAATTTCATCTTGAACCTTAACTGCTTTACCTTTTATATCAATTGTAGTGATATTAAAGCCCAGCTTGTCATACCGTTGCGTTACTCTCATTGCTGATTCGAGCGTGGCACTGGCAATACGTCCGCTCCAAGTGTGCGAGTATGGATTGCTGGGATGTGAAATGAGCTCATTAACTAAGCGAAAACCTTCACTCATTAATTGTCCGCTTTTTGCAAAATAATCGTAGGCTTGATAGTTCATCACGTCTCCTAGTACTTCAATGCCAGCAACGGCGTTGGGCAGATGTTAGATAAATTAGCTCAACAGTTCTTGCTGGGTAAAAAAAACTCCAAGCGCTTGGACCACTACATCCTTGCGCTTGGAGTTGATTTATATAGTATACAACCCGTATCGGTGTGTATAGATAGAGCTCATTACTTAGCTTTAGCAGCCGCGCTCATTTTAGCAGTCATCTCTTCACTCAAGCCTTTGATCATTTCGCCAGCTTTGGTTTGAGCACCAGAAACTAGAGTATACGTTTCTTTTGCTGCTTCAGTTACTGTCTGCTGTAAACCTTCTAAATACGCTTTTTGTGCTTCAGCAAGGCTTGTTACGTCTTTCTGCTGGCTTGCAGTTTCAGCGAATGAAACACCGCCGCTTAAAAGCGTAGAGAAAAGTGCATTTTGTTTTTCAGCTAGTGCTTGAAGAGTAGACATGTTTAATGTCGCTAATTCAGTAACAGGCTTCATTGTTTCTTTAAGTTGTTCATTCATTTGGTCTAACATGATATATCTCCAATATTTAGAAAATTAAGGGTTAATTACGCTTTTGTTTCAACTTCTGTTTGCTTTTCAGGTGTTGCTTTAACATCAGTTGGTTTAATTTTTGCCGGTGCTTTTACTTCTTCAGCACTTAGCGTTGCAACTGGCTTCGCCGCAGTCTTAGGAGCTGGCGTTGCTTTCTTTACTGGCTCCTGCGCTACCGTTTTTGAAGCTGGCTTCGTCTTAGTAGCTGCTTTGGCCGTTTGTTTTTCCGGCGTTATCTTTCCTGCTTCTGCAGCAGGTTTAGCTACTGCCTTCGACGTCTTAGTTGAAGCCGTTTTCGATGCGGTTTTCTTTGCTGGCGCTGCTTTTTTCTCTGGCGAAGCCTTTACAGACGCTGCCTTTATTGGCTGTCCTTGTGCAACTGCCGCACTGACTTTCTCTTTTGCTGCTTCAGTTGCTGCTGCGATACCAGACTGCATTGCATCTGTGTACTGCTTTGAAACTGCACTGACGGTGTTATAAGTCACTTTAGAGTTGCTGGTTAAGCGTTCTCTTACCGATTCTGCATATACAGACTGAGCAGCTAAAACGCCTTGCACTTCAGTTTGTTGTGCAACGGTTTGCATTAACTTCACGCTGTCTTCAACTAGCCCAGAGAAAAATTGGGTTTGTTGCTTAGTCACAGTTTCTATCGCTTTTACATTAGCGGCTAACAGCTCATTAACTGGCTGCGATGACTTTTTCATTTGTTCTGAAAATTGACCAAACATACTCTTTCTCCTGTTTATTTGATTAGACTTTGCTGCGTTGCAACATTTGACATGTTCAAATAATAGACGATATCCAGAGAAGATCAAGAAATATTTTGCTGCACTGCAACATATTTTTCATGTGAATGAGGAGAGTTTAGAGGTATTGCAATTAATTATATGATTTAGTTGTCTTTTTTGTTTTTTGGGTTCAGGTTCCAGGTTGACATATTTTGCTCCATGATTTTTGAAAACATGCCAATAGGACTGTTGTCGACCATATTTTTCATTAGCCCTTGAACTTTATCTTGCTGTGCTATGAACTGCACGATGCTCTGTTCAAGATACTGTCTAACGAATACTTCCATATCGCTATCATAAAATCGAATAAGCTGTTTGAGCAAAACATCAGTTAATAGAGACTGTTGTTCGTTGGCTTCTGATTCACTAATGATTTGTAGCAATACCGACTTCGTAATATCCGCTTCAGTCTTTGAATCAACTATTTTGAACTCAGTTCGATCGTTTATCAGAGTCTTGATAAAATCTAGATTGACATACTTGCTTTGTGAACTGTCGTATAAACGGCGATTCGGATATTTTTTAATGACGACCAAGATAACCTCTAAGAAATAGTAAACAACGAAAGGTAAGGCAAAGCCCTCCCAAAAAAACGAGTAAAAAATAAAAAGGCTCAATTAAGAGCCCTTAAATTCTAGCCTAATTAATAAAAAGTTGCTTGGCTTTCATTTATAGCATCAAAGTTGTGTCGCTTTTCATTCATCCAAGCGTTTCAATACATAGTCTCCTGGAGCGTCCATAATAGCCGGATGTTGTTTACTTTGGCCGGGCTGTGGTGCTTTAATTTTTTTACCAGAAGTAGATTGCATCCATAGATGCCAGTCCGGCCACCAAGAACCCTTGTGCTCTTTAGCGCCATCAAACCAGTCTTGTGCTGAATCGGGCATTTCGTCATTTAGCCAATGTGGATATTTACCACCTTCAATGGGGTTAATAACACCAGCCAAATGGCCAGAACCAGCCAGCACAAAACGACTGTCGCCGGATACTAGTTTTGTCCCTTCATACGCGCCTTGCCACAGAACGATATGATCAGCGACGGTAGATAAAAAGTAGCTAGGCATATCAATTTTGCCTAAATCAATTGGTACTCCATCAATAACCACGGCACCAGGGTCTTTCAGTTTGTTTTCCCAATAGGTGGTGCGCATGTATTGTTTGAAGCATGCTGCTGGAATGTTTGTTGCGTCGCTATTCCAATACAAGATATCGAATGGCGCAGGGTCTTTACCTTTAAGATAATTTTCTATAAAAAATGACCAAAACAAGTTGTTTTCACGCAACAGACTGAAGCTCATACCTATTATTCGGCCATCAAAAACGCCTTTCAGTTCTGCGTTTTGTTCAATCATTGGCAGCATGTCTTCAGAGAAGTAATTTCCGACTTCTCCCGGTTCATTAAAGTCTAATAAAGTTGTTAAAAAGGTGAGTGATGCGATTGATTCGTCACCAAGGGCTCGTAAATAGGCGGCGGTCATTGCCAATAAAGTACCGCCAACACAGAAACCAGTTAAATTAACCTGCTTTTGTTTTGTTATGGCTTTTACTTGTTCAATTGCTTCGAGTGGCCCTTTGCGCATGTAGTCCGTAAAGTCATTGTCCGATAATTCTGAGGTCGGGTTCACCCATGAAATCATGAATACCGAATACCCTGCGTTCAGCAAGCCCTTTACCATCGACTTCTTTTCATCTAAATCAAGAACATAATATTTGTTAATAAAAGGAGGCGTTATTAATACTGGTACTTGGTAGTGCTTTTCTTGAATGGGAGTGTAATGAATAAGCTGGATGAGTTCATTCTGGAAAACTACTTTTCCGGGGGTATATGCTAGATTTTCACCCAGTGTAAAGGCATCGCTGTCAGACTGTCGCATTTTAAATGCTTCTAAGGGGCTTTTTTCTAAGTCCTCAAGGAAGTTCTGCATACCTTTAACTAAATTTTGACCTTTTCTGTTAATGACTTCTTCGCAAACCTCAGGATTCGTTAGCACGAAATTTGTAGGTGAAAGCGAATTCACGTATTGACGTGTAAAGAACTTAGCTTGCTTTGCTGCTTTCTCATCGCTGAACTCAATCGCGTCAATCATGTTGCTGAGCATATCGGAATTAGCTAAATAAGATTCTTTTATGTATCGAAATACTGGGTTTTGATCCCAATCGCTGTGCGCAAACCTGCGGTCAGAGGACTTGCTTTTTGCTTCTGCGGTAGACGCTTTTTCGTCGTTGTTATTTTCGCTTAAGCTTTGCCCCATCATTGCTTTAGATGCTTGCTGCCATAAGTCGGTTTGTTTTTGCATATACTGCATTTGTTGCTGAATGAGCTTATTCGAGTCAACTTTAATATCGCCGTTTAACAAGGCCGATAACTTTTGCGGATCGAACATCCCAGGCACTGATGCACCTGCGCCTTCTGCGGTTTTATTTGTTCTTGTTAACACCTCTTGAGCCAAGGCGTTAAATACGGTCGCATATTTTTCGATATAGGCTAAAACTTCAGTTTCATCCGTACTCATATTCATTCTCCATTCTATGCTAGTCGGACTTTTTCTGCCCTTTTAAAAAACCTTCCATCATTTTCTGATACGCGGTAAAGCCCGTCAGTCCGTTCTCTAGTGACGGTTTAATGAATGTTTCAAAGGCTTTCTGTGGATCCTGCGCGCATTTCTCTGCTAGTTCTTCTGTTATGCTCGTGTGAAGTTGACTAAAATCCGGAAGTCCAAAAATTTCGCGTGCTTCGGCGGGGCTCAGTTCCAATTCTATTTTGACTTTCATAGGGTTTCCTCCAGAATAAGCTATTGCAAAATAAGCAACTAGTACATCTAGACAGCGTATTTATCGATAAGGTTTCTATAAACAGCCGGCCTAAATAATAACGACGATAGCGTTTTTTATTATTGCTGAACTTTTAGCCTATGCCGCAGCCTAAACAATGTCTATAGTTTTCGACTATTGTAGTAGGTTAATTATACATTCTCATGCGCGTAGTCATGCTTGACAGAGCTGTGCCTTCTTTTATTTAAATGGCGTGTGACTAACAGGATGAATAAAACGTCTGGCTTCGAGACAATATACAATTACAATGCGGCAACTTATCACTAGAATGCACAGAACATAAATTGAATAAACACTCATCAAAACTCAATCAACACTTATGAAGAGAACAAAAACGCTTTGAAGATAAAAGAATTACCTCTATTGCCCTTTCGATGGCTAAAACGCCATTTTTGGAAATTGTTCATTGTTGCTTTAGCTGCCTCTGTGTCCTATGTGATTTATGTTGATGCTCAAGTAAAACAACGATTCGAAGGGAACAAGTGGCAGGTGCCTGCGCAAATATTCGCACGGCCATTAACCCTACAAGTTAAGCAAGAGATTACGATTGCGGAAGTTAAAGATGAATTAAGCTTGTTGGGATATCGGCGGGTTAGCGCGGCGAAATTGACAGGTGAATACCAGACCTACTCAAATCAACTTCGCATTCAACGTAGAGCGTTTCATTTTCCAAATGGTTATGAACCAGAGCGAGATATCCGCATCACTTGGCAAGGCGAGCGTATTGCTAAAATCGAATATTTAATAGGTAAAGGTGCAAATCCAACAGCGAAGTCGATTGCATTAACGCGTTTAGAACCTTGGTTAGTTTCTCGTCTTGTGAGTGGACTCGACGAAGATCGCATGCTGGTCGGCAAAGACGACATTCCTTTGCTGTTACAAAAAGCTTTGGTGATCGTTGAAGACCGCGATTTTTATCAGCATCACGGTGTTGCACCAACATCGATCATTCGCGCATTTTTTGCCAATATAGTGGCTGGTAGGACGGTGCAAGGCGGTAGCACATTAACTCAACAGCTAGCTAAAAATTTCTTTTTAACCCGAGAGCGCTCCTATATTCGAAAAGCTAAAGAAGCCGTCATGGCAGTAGTCATAGACGCTAGGTATTCGAAGGAAGAAATTATTAATGCTTATATAAATGAAGTGTTCTTAGGGCAGAATGGCGCTGTTGCAGTGCATGGCTTTGGTTTAGCGAGTCACTTCTATTTTGACAAGCCATTACCCGAACTCAATGTTCCTGAGATAGCAACATTGATAGGCTTGGTAAAAGGGCCTTCGTTTTATTCGCCTAGTAAGTACCCTGATCGAGCATTGGAAAGGCGTAATGTTGTGTTGCGTTTGCTGTTTGAAGCAAATGAAATTAACAGTGACGATTATGCTGGTTTTGTTGCGGCGCCGCTAAACACAGCGAGTAGTGAAAGTTTAGCGAGTGGCAAGCATCCCGCATTTATGGACAAAGTGCGAGATGAACTCAACGCTGTTATTAGCAAACGTGCAGAGCAGTTGTCGGGTGTAAAGCTATACACAACCCTCGATATAAACGCGCAGCGTCGTGCGGAAGCGGCAGTGAAGGAGCAAGTTGATAGTATTGCGCAAAAACGTGATCAACCAGATTTAGAAGCTGCAATGGTTGTATCTGATGTTCAGAGTGGTGAAATTAGAGCCATAGTGGGTGGTAAACAAACCGGATTTAGCGGCTTCAACCGTGCTTTGAATGCCTATCGTCCTATTGGCTCATTAGTAAAGCCAGCCGTGTATTTGTCAGCATTAGAGGACCCTGAGCATTATAATTTAGCGACAATGCTTGAAGACACGCCAGTCAAAATGCGCAGCACTGGCGGAAAGTACTGGGAGCCGTTAAATTCTGATAAAGAGTTTCGTGGCCAAGTATCTTTAATTGAGGCCTTAACCAAATCCTATAATGTGCCAAGCGTAAAGCTAGGCATGGCTGTTGGGTTAGAGGAAGTGGCTTATACAATTAATCGCTTAGGCGTAGATAAAGAAATAACCTTAGTACCCGCGCTTACCCTAGGCGCAATTGATTTATCTCCACTGCAGGTTAACCAAATGTACCAAACCATTGCTAATAATGGTGTGATGAATCAACTGCATAGTTTAACTGCGGTGACCTCTAATGAAAATGAATTGCTGTATTTGCGCGACGTAGAAAGTGAGATTAGAGCTGATGAGTCGGCTACTTATTTAGTGAATTACGCACTGCATAAAGTGACGCTTGAAGGTACAGCAAAAGCGGTAAGAAAGGCTTTTCCAAACATAAATATGGCAGGAAAAACCGGCACCACAAATGATTATAGAGACAGTTGGTTTGCGGGTTTTGACAGAAACTTAGTGACCAGCGTGTGGATGGGATCAGACGACAATGCACCCGTTAACTTATCGGGTGCAAGTGGCGCAATGCAGGTTTTTATTGCGTTTCAGAAGAAACAGTCACCCAAAAACCTATCTCGACGATTTCCTGATGGGCTTGGAATTGCCCATTTTGATGCCAAAACAGGAGAGCTTTCAGCGCCAGGTTGTGGCGATATCCTAAGTGTGCCGGCAATTCTCAGCGTGCTCCCCGAAAATGCTCGCGGCTGTGATGGTCAACCCGCTGTTAGAATGCAGCCTAAAAAGAAGAAAAAATCGTTCTGGGAGAAGTTGTTCGGAGAGTAATCTCGTCTTTATTTCCTACCTAATGTATCAGCTGTCATTTAATTAACACTGACCCCTTTATTTTTTTAAGTCGATTGCGTCCTTATGGGGCGAATATTTAAAAATGCACCATTGTGGTGCTTTTTTGTTTGCCTACGATAAGTTGAAAACCCCTATCTTGTTGATATTTATCGCTATTAAGTGTTGGCACTGGTCTTGAATAGTAAATCAAAACTACACTATTTCTTTTGAATTACGCAGGAGCATACTATGAAATTAGTCACCGCAATCATTAAGCCATTTAAGCTTGATGATGTTCGTGAAGCTATCTCTGAAATCGGTATTGACGGTTTGACTGTCACCGAAGTGAAGGGATTTGGTCGTCAGAAAGGTCACACTGAGCTTTATCGTGGCGCTGAGTATCAAGTTGATTTTTTACCTAAGGTGAAGCTTGAGATCGCAATAAATGATGATCAAGTTGAGCGTTTGGTTGAAGCCATTGTTGGCGCAGCGAAAACAGGGAAAATTGGTGACGGAAAAGTGTTCGTCTATGACTTAGAACAAGCAGTGCGTATTCGTACTGGCGAAGCAGACGCTGACGCTCTGTAAGTCGCGCAGCCAGATAACCGGAGAACAAAAATGGAAATCACATTCGAACTTGGGTATGCATTAGATACCTTTTACTTCTTAATCTGTGGCGCACTAGTAATGTGGATGGCGGCAGGTTTTACTATGTTAGAAGCGGGTTTAGTACGCGCTAAAAACACCACTGAAATATTAACTAAAAACGTATCGCTGTATGCAATTTCTTGCATCATGTACATGATATGCGGCTACAGCATAATGTACGGTGGCGACGATATGTTTTTCCTTTCAAGCATCATGGGTGACGGCGCAACCGGTGCTGAAGAACCAGCAGCTTACGCACCATCAGCTGATTTCTTCTTCCAGGTTGTTTTCGTTGCAACGGCAATGTCAATTGTATCTGGTGCGGTTGCTGAGCGTATGAAACTTTGGGCATTCCTAGCGTTTGCAGTCGTGTTAACGGCTTTCATCTATCCAATGTCTGGTTCTTGGACTTGGGGCGGCGCTGACGTATTTGGTATGTTTAATTTAGGCGCACCAGTACCAGAAGATGCTGCTGCTGACTGGATGCCTGCGTTCCGTTTCTCAGACTTTGCTGGTTCAGGTATTGTGCATATGGCGGGTGCTGCTGCAGCATTGGCTGGTGTCTTAGTGCTTGGTGCTCGTAAAGGTAAGTATGGCGCAGACGGTCGTGTTAATGCTATCCCTGGTGCAAATTTGCCATTAGCTACATTAGGTACATTCATACTTTGGATGGGCTGGTTCGGTTTCAACGGTGGTTCGGTTTTAGCGACCGCAAGTGTTGAGAGTGCAAATGCGGTTGCAGTAGTGTTTATGAATACTAATATGGCTGCAGCAGGTGGCTTAGTCGCTGCATTATTGCTAGCAAGAGTACTTTTTGGTAAAGCTGATCTGACGATGGCATTGAACGGCGCATTAGCTGGTTTGGTAGCTATCACAGCAGAGCCTTCTACACCGACTCCTCTGCAGGCGACATTGTTCGGCGCCTTGGGCGGTATTTTAGTTGTCGGTAGTATTTTAGCCTTGGACAAGTTGAAGATTGATGATCCAGTGGGCGCAATCTCTGTTCACGGTGTTGTTGGCTTCTTAGGTCTTATGCTAGTGCCATTTACAAATCCGTTAACTGTTGATGTAGCTGGCGGTGGAACGGGTGGTGCAACGTTTGTTGGGCAGCTTGTCGGTGCTTTGACTATCTTCTTCTGGGTATTCGTGACGAGCCTAGTTGTTTGGCTAGCGCTTAAAGCCATCATTGGCATACGAGTTACTGAAGAAGAAGAGTTTGAAGGCGTAGACATGAGTGAGTGTGGCTTAGAAGCTTATCCAGACTTTACTACTAGCCGTCAAAACTAATATACGCTAGTTTAGGAGCCGGCCATGGATAGCTAGCTCTATTAAGAAAACTCAAGGATGATGCAGGGAAGCACCAGTTGGCGTGAAAATAACAATAAGTACACGCCAATAGTTATTTTTAGCAAAAAGCCCCGATTTATCGGGGCTTTTTGTATCATCCAACTTATAGCCCTTATATTTCAACGCAATATGATCTTAGCGTTCTCCACATACATAAACATACTATCCGTTTAACGTTTACTGATATTCAATTTGAAAAAACTCATGCTCTTCATTCTGTTGCCTGCCCTCATTATATTCTCTGTCGCCTTATTCATCGACGCTGCAGCAACGGGTTTACGCTTGTTAAACACGGGTGTTTCCTTGACCCATTCTTATAATATTAGCCGTGACATCTCTTATGGCGGTGAGTCGTGGCAAAAACTCGATATTTATCGAGCCCGGGATGCCGATGAAAATACGCCGGTCATCGTTTTCTTTTTTGGTGGTGGCTGGTCTTGGGGAGATAAAGCCTATTTTGAATTTATTGCAGACAGTTTCGTTCGCAAAGGGTACACCGTAGCCATCCCAAATTATGTGCTTTATCCTCAAGGAAAATTTCCGCAGTTTGTTGAAGATGGTGCTAAGGCGATTGTGTGGATAAAAAATAATATTAGCGAATATCAAGGCAGCGCTGAAAAAATCTTTCTTGTAGGCCATTCAGCCGGTGCATATATTGCAGCGATGGCGGCAACAGATACCCAATATTTGCAGAAAGCAGGTGAAAGTAAAAGCTTCATAAAAGGAGTTGCTGGCGTTGCAGGGCCCTATAACTTTACCCCGAAGGCCCAAGAGTATATCAATATTTTTGGCAAAGAAAATTTTGACAGCATGAAGATTGCTCAATACGTGACTGGAAACGAAGCACCCATGATCTTACTGCATGGCGGTGGAGATAAAACGGTAGGCGTGTTTAATCAAGAAATAATGGCCGAAGCGTTAAAAAAAGAAAACGTGAGGCATCAATCGATAGTATATAGCAGCAATATTACGCATATTAAAATACTACTTAAATTACATCCTTGGTTTGCTGATAGCGTTAATGTAGCAGAGGACATTGATCGATTTTTTAAAAGTCTGTAAGACAACATAAGCGTAAACTAACAATAGCGAGTGTCCCACATTAAGCCATTAAAGCCGCCGTTATGAAAAAAATTCAAGGCCGTTGGGCTTTATTTATAACCGAAAGTTAAACTCGAAAAATATGTTTCAAATTCGGCATCTGCATTGCCAAATATAGGTACCCCCCAAACCACATTTAGTTTCCAATTTCCCTCTTGTTGCAATTTAAAGCTTGTTTCTCCATTTAGGTTTGTGCGACTTGCTTGTTCGCTATATGCAAAGTCAGATATTGAACTAAGAACAACCAGTGCATTTTCCAAAGGCTTTCCTCTGAACATGACTTTTACAGGAAGCACATTCTTTTCGCCTAGTCCGTAAGGGTTTATGAGAGGTACTATTTCCAACATGTGCCCGATAGGCCGCGTTGCATTTTCGGTAAGGCTTTTACCAACTTGGATTAAGGTTTTAGCTTTTCTAGAGTATATTTCTCGGCCCAGTTGCTGTTCTTGCTGTAAGCGCTTTCTTTCATCCAATACTAGCTGTAAACCTTCCTCATTGGCGTAATCATTAAATTTCTCGCTATCTAAACTACTGTAGCTATGGTAGCTCTCAAACCCTATGACATGCGTACCTTCCGAATCAAGTGATATCATTGAGAGCCCCTGGGTTATTGCGTTATTAGATATAACCCCTGCCAGTTGGTCACTGTAGCCATTATTACTGTATGCACGTAAAGCCACTATTCTGTCCCAATTTAATATGAAAGAGTTGACATCTTCAGCGTGACCCACTAAAAATTTCATTGGGATTTTTCCGGCCCCTAACTTAGTCTGAAAAGTATTAGGACTTAACCAAAAGTCGTGCGCCTGAGCAGAAGAGAAAACGACACTGAGTAGCAAAAATAGTGAACATTTATATTTTGATTGCATAGGAACTCCAATTAAACGTTTATAAATTGATATACAGAGACAAAGTGCCAGTGCATCATATAAATAATACGTTCAAGATGGTTGCTTGGATGCAAAATAATGCTGACCATATTTGATAACAAAGGCTCGCACATCAGTTACTTGAAACAAGGCATATTTCTCAGGGCAATAGTAGATTACTACGAGGCTAATATTGAACTATCAATGTGAGCCAATAACGGTCATATGTTGCAAAATTCTAATAAATTTTTTGATTCTTTTTGATCGTTATTCTGGGTGAAATGAAAGGCTATTAGGCACAGAAAGGTAATAGCATAAATGCGCTTAGGGAATAGTTACACACTGATATATTCAAAGTCGGTTGGTATATATGTATCTTTACGCTGACGTACACGGTTTATTGCCAAAGTATAACTTTACGAGCTTACGTTTACTTCTACTGATCGGCAGTCGTTCACTGTTAGACATTTCACACCAAGCTTTACTACCTGAAATATGGACCGTAATGACGTGTTTTTTATGCACCCAATGTGAACGATGTATCATTACACCTTCATCATCGAGAGTCTCTGCAATCTGATTTAACGCACCAAGAATTAGTGTGTTGCCCTTCGTTGTCTTTATATTTACGTAGTGAAGTTCGGAGCTAATTGAAACAATATCTAGGCCCAGCGCCTTAGGGATCCTCTCATAGAATTCACTCTTTAATACCTCTCGCTTTTCGACCTCACTTTCGCTTTCTGTTTGCCGCTGTTTTTTTCGTGTAGGCGGGTTACTTTTGTCTATAGGTAGTTTGTAAGTAACATTAAGCAGTAAGGGAATGTTAATTAAAAACCAAATCGTAACTAGGCCCGGTGTCACTTCGAGAAATTCTGAAATCACACGAAAAATGGGACCTTGCCGTTCGAGAATATCGATCCAACTATCTGGTTCATCTTCTAAACCGGGAAACCAATAATCAATTGATGCAAAAATGGGAGATACAAGCACTGCCCCTAGCAATCCGGAAATTAATAATAAAACGTACAAAGGGAAGTGCTTTTGGGACATCTTAGTCGTTACGTAGCTAGCAAACATCAGTCCCAGCAATGCTGCCGTAATTTGGAGGAACCAAAATAGCAGTCTTGGGAAAAAGTCTAGGCCATCAGAAGACTCAGGCTCCATTAAAGTAAACAATATGGTAAGGCCTATTGCTGTTAGGGCAAAACCACTCTTTAATGGTGATCTCCCTATGACCGTGTCGCTCACTAACACTTATATGCTCCAAAAATTATTTCGTATGCATTTATACAATGAACACTTAAAAAATAGTGATTTTTTGTATGAATGGTTGTTTTTTCTCATTAGCTGCTGATAAATATAGACGAACAATCCATCGCCATTCATACATTAAATTGACAGCTTCTACATTTTTAATATACAGCACGCCTTCCTTGTTTATACTTTTATTAAAGTTAAAGAGGCTATCTGAATCGCTTAGTTAATTTAAACAATATGTGATCGTTTTATGTAAAACGAATAACTAGCATTTGCGCAATATACAATCTTACAATTAATCAAAACACTCTGGAGTTATTTTGACATGAAAAAGACTATTTCATTGATATTCTGTATTTATTGGCTGACTTTTCAATCAGCCTGGGCACAGGATAATGGCGCAGCATTGGTTCCCTTACCTTCGCTTGACGACTTCACCAAGGGATCAGATGGTTGGAGTTTCGGACTAGGTCTAGGTGTTGAATACGAGACCGCATACGAAGGCTCGGATGAATTTGGATTGGAACTCCAACCAGCTGGCGCCGTTCAGTGGCGCAGCGGTGAGAATATTTTCTATTTTGCCGGAGAGGCATTTGGTTGGCGCGGTCTTCGTGATGACAAATGGCTGTTAGAGGCCTTATTAGGCTTCGAGGAGGGGCGGCAAGAAAGTGACTCTGACGAGGGACGTCTGAATGGACTAGGCGAACAAGACGAAGGGTTTGAATTAGTTCTTCAAGCACGGCGCGCATTCACGTCTGATTGGCGTTACTGGCTGGTTGGTCGTGTCGTAACCGGGGGTGATGGAAATCTAGGGTTATTTGGAGTCGGCCGCCGGTTTGGCGATCAAATTGACGGTACTGGTCATGAAGTTAATCTGGTAGCAGTTCTCCACGATAGTAAGTACGCCAATAAGGGCTTCGGCATAAATGCAACGCAAGCGGAAGCATCAGGTTTAGCTGATACGACATTGAGTGGCGGACTGCGTTCGATTGGCGTTGATTATAGTTTTCGGCATTATATCAATGAAAATTGGCAGGTTTATGGTGAAGCTTTGTTTGAATATTACAGTAGTGACGTTCGAAATAGCCCCATCGCTCGAAGTGATTATGAAACCGAAGTTGGCGTTGGGTTCATTTATATATTCTAATTTGCATACTTACTAGGTTGATAGGCTGCTTAAATCTGAGGGGAACATCAGAGGCTGTTCTTTTTGTTCACATGATTATAGCTATTATCAATACATAGCAGCCTAAGCCAAATGTATGCGTAGGATCTCGTTAGTTTGTTTACCCCGAAACTAATTGCAGAAACTTCGCATATAGCAATTTTCAGCCTCTATTGGATTACAGTATTCTTTAGTATCACGAGTTATTGCGTAAATTACATCTGCAACCTTCTGTTCAAAGTTAAGAGCCAATTACATTTTTGACGTGGATCAAAGATTCAATAAGTGAATATGCTAATTTCAGCAGCGAATAGGCAATATAAAACCATAGAGGAATTTGATATGACCCAGATGATGAAAGCGGCTGTCTTTGTTGAAGCTGGACGCATAGTCTTGGATGACAAGCCAATTCCAGCGGTAGGCCCTAACGATGCTCTGATAAGAGTAACCACAACAACTATTTGTGGCACTGACATTCATATACTGAAAGGGGAATACCCTGTAGAAAAAGGCCTAACTATAGGGCATGAGCCCGTTGGTATAATAGAAAAGCTTGGCGCTAATGTTTCGGGATACGAGGAAGGTCAGCGAGTGATTGCCGGTGCTATATGCCCTAGTGGATATTCTCATGCTTGCCTCGATGGACTGCATTCACAAGACGGAGGAAGCTGCAGGCACGGTATCAAAGCACTTGGTGGTTGGCGTTTTGGCAACACCATTGACGGAGCACAAGCTGAGTTTTTGTTGGTTCCAGATGCAATGGCTAACTTAGCTCTGATACCCGATGGACTAAGCGATGAACAAGTACTCATGTGCCCTGATATCATGTCTACTGGTTTTGCCGGGGCAGAATCAGGCAACATCAAGATCGGGGACACTGTTGCGGTTTTCGCACAAGGACCAATAGGACTGTGTGCAACTGCAGGAGCTAAGCTACGCGGTGCAACCACCATTATTACCGTTGAGACAGTCAAAGCACGCATGGAAATGTCGCGTCGATTAGGGGCTGACTTTGTGATTGATTATCACAAGGCTGATCCTGTTGCAGAAATCATGCGCATCACTCAGGGTCGAGGCGTCGATGTTGCTATTGAAGCTCTGGGGCTGCAATCGACTTTTGAAAATGGTCTGCGCTCACTTAAACCAGGAGGCACTTTGTCGAGCCTAGGAGTTTATGCTAATGATCTCACTATTCCACTGGATGCTTTTCATGCAGGACTAGGGGACAACAAAATCATTACCTCTTTATGCCCAGGAGGGAAGGAGCGAATGCGCAGATTGATGAATGTAGTTGCAGCCGAACGCGTCGATCTGAAACCTTTAATTACCCATCGCTATGCACTTGACCGCATCGAAGACGCTTATGAACTGTTCGCTAATCAAAGAGACGGTGTTCTTAAAGTCGCCATATCGCCTTTTTGACGATATGGGGAGGTGCTGTCCACTTAATCGAGAACAGTCAAGAGATTAACGCAGAATTGATGGCGTGTTTCTATATCGACAGTTGCACGCTAACAGGGCAGTGATCCGAACCATGAATATCATTGTGAATTTCAGCGTCGTGGATCTGTTCCTGTAATTTGGGCGATACTAAAAAGTAATCAATTCTCCAGCCCACGTTGCGTTCTCTAGCGCCTGCTCGATAACTCCACCAACTGTACTTTACCTTTTCAGGGTGGACATAACGAAAAGTGTCCACGTAACCGGCGGCAACAAGGTTGTCGATGCCGTCTATTTCCTGTTGTGTATACCCTGCGCTTTTATTGTAATTTGGCTTTGGTCGAGCCAAATCAATATCGCGATGCGCTGCATTTAAGTCGCCGCAAATCACGACCGGTTTTGTCTCTTCAAGTTTTTTTATGTAACTCAAGAAGTCGGCATCCCATTGCGCCCGATAAGATAAACGTTTCAAGTCATTGCCTGAGTTTGGAGTGTAAACGGTGACTAAATAAAGATCGCTAAATTCGGCACATAACACCCGTCCCTCTTGATCATGCTCTTCGATGCCCATGTCTTTTGTGACGTTAATGGGTTGGATGCGAGTAATGATACTGGTACCCGAATAGCCTTTTTTTACCGCTGAGTTAGTGAATATATGATAGCCATTTAGCTCACACAAAGCTTCAATCACTTGTTCGTCTTGCGCCTTGGTTTCCTGTAGGCAAAGGACATCGCAGTCAAGAGACGCCATAGATTGTAAAAAATCTTTTTTGATTGCTGCTCGAACGCCATTAACGTTCCAAGATACTAGCTTCATCGAGTTCTCCAAAACTACCACTTCATTATAATTGGATGCATATTGTATAGATTAGCGAGCCAATGCCAAGTTTTGTTAACTAGTTGATAAGCTTTAAGGCGAAACTTAACATCGTAAACAAGCGTGCTATGCAAATTCCCTTTCGCACTCAACCCAATTCAGCGTTACACTGTATACATATCATCTGTTCATAAAATTAAAACAAAAGAGTACAGCATGCTTAAATCAATTAAATCTACCCTTGTTCTGTTTTCTAGTATTTCAATGACATTTCTGCTTCCTAGCGCAAATGCCTATGACCGCATAACGGGTGAAACCTTTGCTAGTCGCTCTGAAGTCATTGCGCAAAATGGCATGGCGGCAACGAGTCAGCCCTTAGCCACTCAAGTTGCATTAGACATATTAAAAAGCGGCGGAAATGCCATTGATGCAGCGATTGCCGCTAACGCTCTGTTGGGCTTAGTAGAACCTACGGGAAGCGGCATCGGCGGTGATTTATTTGCAATTGTTTGGGATGCAAAATCGCAAAAGCTGTATGGTCTGAACGCTTCAGGACGATCGCCAAAAGGACTAACGCGAGACTATTTTGTGCAAAAGGGTTTAGATAAAATCCCTGCGTTTGGACCACTGCCGGTATCGGTACCTGGCGCTGTTGACGGTTGGTTTATGTTAAGTGAACGATTCGGCTCTAAGCCCATGCAGGAATTACTGGCCCCATCCATTGAGTATGCTCGAAATGGTTTCCCTGTATCAGAAGTGATTGCCTACTATTTTGAAATGAATCAAAAACGTATAGGCCAATACCCTGGCTTTGAAGAAACCTTCACCATCAATGGTAATACGCCCAAAAAAGGTCAAATATTTAAAAACCCAAACCTAGCAGCAACATATGAAAAAATAGCCACAGGGGGACGCGATGCTTTTTATAAAGGTGATATTGCGCGCACCATCAGCGGTTTTATGCAAAGCCAAGGTGGACTGCTAAGCTATCAAGATATGGCGTCACATACATCAAACTGGGTTGAACCAGTATCAACCAACTACCGCGGTTATGACGTTTGGGAATTACCACCTAATGGTCAGGGCATTGCTGCACTGCAGATCCTTAACGTTCTTGAATTATATGACCTTGAGAGCATGGGTCGAGACAGCGCTGAGTTTGTGCACACTATGGTGGAAGCCAAGAAGCTTGCATTTGCAGACCGCGCTAAGTTTTATGCAGACCCCGACTTTAATCAAATTCCGGTGGATTGGTTAATTTCTAAAGAGTATGCGAAAAAACGCCAGAAGCTGATTGATCCAAATGCAGCGGCAAAGCGCATCGATGCCGGTAAACATGAAGGAGACACTATTTACCTGACTGTTGCTGATAGCCAAGGCAACATGGTGTCTTTGATCCAGAGTAATTACCGCGGTATGGGTTCGGGTATGATCCCAACCGATTTAGGCTTTGTTTTACAAAACCGTGGCGAAATGTTCTCACTAGATAAAAATCATTTTAATGCTCTTGAACCTGGTAAGCGTCCGTTCCACACAATTATTCCCGCGTTCGTAACTCGCAATAATAAACCCCTCATGAGCTTCGGCGTTATGGGCGGCGGAACGCAACCGCAAATGCATGCACAGATCATTGTTAACATGATTGATTTTGGCATGAACCTGCAGGAAGCAGGCGACGCACCACGAATACTCCATACCGGTTCTAGCTCACCTGAAGGGGATATCATGACCGATGGCGGCTTCATTAGTTTAGAATCTGGTTTTTCTGCCAAAACTCGTCGTGATTTACTCCAAAAGGGGCATACTCTTAAGGATGTATCGGGTGCTTTTGGTGGCTACCAAGCAATCATGCTAGACGATAAAAACAAAGTGTATTATGGTGCATCAGAAACTAGAAAAGACGGTCAAGCCGCAGGATACTAATTAATGAGTCAATCGCAAAAGGGTATTTGCGCCGAGCCAAATTTGCACGCCCAATATTTGCTGTTTAACGTTGTTGACGATGACTTTCCAGCAATGCGCGAAAAGCTCTCGCGATTGCTCGACTTGTTCGAGCACTTTGACGATGAACACTATGAGGCTATGGTGTCTGGTGTTATCGCAATAGGCTCTAGTTTTTGGTCTGAAATTTACCCGCACAGCTCGCCACAAGAGCTGGTGGGTTTTCCCGATATGCAGTGCGACGATCGTTGCGCGCCAGTACTTCCCTGTGATTTATTTATTCAAATTAGAGCCGACCGTCTGGATATTTGTCATGCGGTAGGTATTGAAGTGCTTGATTTGTTGCGTGTTCACGTTGAGCTAGTGGAACAAGTGAGTGCGTTTAGATATCTTGATGGTCGAGATTTAACGGGGTTTCTTGATGGTGAGGATAACCCGAGAGGCATGAAAAAACTGGATATTGCTATCGTTGGTGACAACGACCCTGAGCACAAGGGCGGCAGCTATATTCACATTCAGCGTTATCGTCATGATATGAATCGTTGGAATGCACTGTCCCTGCGCCGACAAGAGGGCGTTATGGGCAAAACCAAAGAGCACAATCTACCTTTGGTTGACAGTGGGCGTTCCTCTCATAATTTTCGCACTAAATTAACGGGGCCGAATGGTGAATATCCAAGTTTGTTAAAGCAAAGCATGCCTTACGGTGACATGCTTATGCAGGGCTTGTTTTTTGTTAGCTGTGCAAATAACAGTAAGTCCTTCAGAGATATGTTGCATAGTCGTATTTTTGGCGATGAAATGGGGCATTATGATCGTTTTCTTGATTATTCAAACGCGGAGACAGGAGCCGCTTTTTTTGCGCCTTCAATTCAATTTATAAAGCGTCATGCCAAAGACTATGATGATGGGAAAGTGCCTTTTTGAGTATTCTAAAGAACGAGCCTACGGGCGACGACGCTAAATCTGAATCCCAGAATCATCATATAAATGACCTTAATATTGCGAACAACGCGCAAGTTCCCGCAGTTCTTGTCGAATCTCTTTTATTTTCGTATGTCGCTAGCAAACCCATAATCGACATTAAAAAATGGCAGCTAGGTAAATCAGAACAAGTATTCTTGTACGGCCCGTCAGGCTGTGGAAAAAGCACGCTGTTAAACTTGATTTCCGGCATTTTGTCACCCCGAGAAGGCAAGGTCAGTGTTTTAGGTACGGATATCGCGAGCTTAAAAACTAGCAAGCGGGATCGCTTCAGAGCTCAGCACATTGGTGTTGTATTTCAGCAGTTTAACCTAGTTCCTTATTTAAGTGTCCTTGACAATATTCAGCTAGCTATGCACTTTGCGAACGATGATTCTGATAAAACAGATGCTATGAAAAAAGAGTCGACTAAACAACAGCGGATCGCCTCAATGCTACATGCCTTGCAGTTGCCCAGTGACTGCATCTCGCAAAAAGCTAGCGAGCTGAGTGTAGGGCAGCAACAGCGGGTTGCTATTGCACGCGCACTCATAAATAAACCGGATGTGCTGATTGTCGATGAGCCGACGTCTGCCCTCGACGCAGCGGCCAAGGATGCTTTTATGCAAGTGCTAACCGACACGGCAATAAGTTCGAATGCCGCGCTCATTTTTGTTAGCCACGACCAGTCACTTGCTAGGCATTTTAAACGAGTTGAATCATTAACTGACATAAATTATACAGCTGCTGCAATGCCTGAGCCGGAACGTAGGACATGATTTTTAGGGTTGCCAAACAAAGCCTATTGCACAGAAAAGTATCAGTCATGCTGACTTTTTTAGCGTTATTAGTTAGCGTTTCATTGTTGCTGTCAATTGAGCATATTCGAAAAGAAGCAAAAAGTAGCTTTTATCGCACGGTTTCGGGTGTAGATCTGATTGTAGGTGCGCGCACAGGGCAAATTAATTTGCTGCTCAGTTCGGTGTTTAGAGTAGGGGCGAACGCTAACTCTGTGAGCTGGGAAAGCTATCAAAGTATTGTGGCGAATCCTCAGGTTGAGTGGTCTATTCCGCTTTCACTGGGCGATTCGCATAAGGGCTTTGCCGTTATCGGCACCACCAACGCTTATTTTGAGCATTACCGTTATGGTGATAAGCGTCAGTTGAGCTTTCAAGCCGGCGGACGTTTTACCAGCAGTGGTGAGAACGGCGGTTCCATTGATAGTGAAAATGGTGCGGCGAAAATGTCTGCTGTGAGCCAGCACTTTGATGTTGTTCTAGGTGCGGAGGCAGCTAAACAATTAAACTATAAAGTGGGAGATGAGATCATCATCTCTCACGGTGTTGGCAAAGTTAGCTTTAGCCACCACGACGATCATCCCTTTACCATTGTTGGTATTCTGCAATTTACGGGTACGCCGGTTGACCAAGGAGTGCACGTTGGTCTGAATGCGATAGAATCGATTCATACACAAGGTAATCCAAGCTTATCCAAAAGCACAATGTCTCGCGCGAGTTCGAAAAAACAGCAGGATACTGAACATGTTGATGCCGAGCACGAGCACGAGCACGAGCATGAACATGAACATGAACATGAACATGAACACGAGCACAGTGACAAAGCAGCTCCTCAACCGGCAAATACGCCGCTTGAAACCTCGAACAAACAAGATTCGAATAAACACGCACTTGTTCAGCCCACTCAAGTATCAGCTTTTATGCTCGGACTTAAATCTCGCATTGCCGTATTGCAAATTCAAAGACAAGTTAATCAGTCCAAACTTGAGCCTCTGTCAGCTATTATTCCCGGCGTTGCTTTAGGTGAGCTATGGCGCTTAGTCGGTGCCGTTGAAAATGTATTACGCATTATTTCGGCAGCAGTCCTTGTGGCTAGTCTATTAGGCCTAAGCACCATGCTGTTAGCGTCACTGCGTGAGCGTAGAGCTGAAATTAGCGTGTTCAGGGTTATGGGAGCAAAACCGAGCTTTGTATTCTGGTTGCTGCAGCTTGAAGCACTCAGTATTGCCTTGGGTGCTAGCGTCTTTGCTGTCTTGCTAGTAACAGGCGTTATTTTACTTAGCAATGATTGGTTGTTGGCGGAATATGGTTTGTCGCTGAGCGCAAATATTTTTTCTGTACATACTCTATCAATGATTGCCGTTGTGCTAATTGCCACATTTGTAATTGCGCTTATTCCTAGTATTGGTGCATACCGAAACGCGCGATCGCTCAATTGAATTAACTAGACTATAATTGAAAAAGCGACCTTAAAAGTTAACTATTCTTAAAAACTGCTAATAAAGCAGCGCTACTGGACGATATAGTATAATAATATTCAGAAGTTTAGTCTTCTGAACCTTTTCTGTATTCTAGAGAGTGTTATGTCTAATCTAATGTCATCAATTGATCAACGCACGCAGCTAGTGGGTGAAAACCGCTTAGAGTTGCTGATGTTTAAATTAGGTTCACGGCACACTTTTGCGCTTAACGTATTTAAAGTGAGGGAGGTTATTACCGTGCCTCCACTGAATCAACTCCCAGGCTCCCACCATCACATTAAAGGCATAACAAATTATCGTGGCGGGTCAATTCCTATCATTGATCTGAGAACAGCGATCCATTTGAGCAATAACAGTGCGCATTATGAGCCTCAAAACGTGATTATTACTGAATATAATAGAAGCGTCCAAGGGTTCCTGATAGGGCAAATAATGAATATCGTGAACACATCATGGAGTGATATTCAGCCACCTCCGACTTCGGCTGGAAAGAATAACTACTTGACTGCATTCACCCGAGTTGAAAATGATGGTGAAATGGAGCTTGTCGAAATCATCGACGTTGAAAAAGTACTCTCAGAAATCATTGAGTACGATACCTCCATTTCAGAAGACCTGTTAGATTCAGATATAAAAGAACACTTGGTGGGTCAGAAAGTGTTAGTTGTTGATGATTCGTCAACCGCTCGTGGCCAGATCCGCGAGACGCTCACTCAATTAGGTATTGAAATCATTGAGGAAAAAGACGGATTGAGAGCTCTGAATCTTTTGCAGAGTTGGGCCGACGAAGGTAAGGTTGTTACCGATGAAATTCTAATGATGTTTACAGATGCCGAAATGCCGCAAATGGACGGTTATCGACTCACCGCTGAAGTGCGTAAAGACCCCAGAATGTCAGACTTATTTATAGCCTTGAATACCTCGCTGAGCGGCACATTTAATGAAGCGATGGTTGAAAAAGTTGGTTGTAATCGCTTTATTTCTAAATTTCAGCCGGACTTACTGGTAGAGGTTGTGCAGCAAAGAATGCGGGAAGTTTTGAAAGCTAATGAAAATTAAATTGGCATTTTAATCTAGTAATGAATTTAACTGCCATTTACCCTGCTAATAGTTGACGGTGGCTGATGTATTTATTGCAGCGAAACTATGCTTTTGCTGCAATATGCAATAATCTAAGCGTATTACTTACGATTAGGTCTCCAAAATGATGAAGTTAACCACCCTCAGTGTTCTTTTTATTAGTCTCTCCTTATGTGTTTCAGCGTCTGCTGCAGCAGTGGTAAAGCCTGCACCTTTGGTGTCTATACCAACCCATGACAATTTTTTTAACAGTATTGCAAAACATTGCGGCAAGGCGTTCGAGGGTAAAGTTGTATTTGATAATGATCCCAGTCCTGCATTCGATGATAAGTTAGTAATGCATGTCAGAAAATGTTCTGAAGAACAGCTACAAATTCCATTTCACGTTGGACCCGATTCGTCACGCACATGGATAATTACTAAAACCGGAAGTGGCTTGAGTTTAAAGCACGATCATAGACACAGCGATGGTAGCGATGACTCATTAACAATGTATGGCGGACACACGGTTGATGCGGGTTATGATCAGGTTCAATCATTCCCAGCGGATCAATATTCCAAAGAGCTATTCACGCAAAGCGGTATTCCACAGTCCAATGGAAATACATGGCAAATGTTCATCTATGAAGAAAAGTTTACCTATAGAATGGTACGTGAAGGCAGGGAGTTTCGCGTTGATTTCGATTTAAGCAAGTCGATTGAGGCCCCAACTGCGCCTTGGGGATATAGCGACGAAAATAGTCGCTAATATGGCATCTCTTTTTGTAGATAAAAAATCGACTGGTTGGATTGAATGTTAATATAACAAACATCAAGCACTTCAAAACAAGGAAGCAACAAATTACATGCTAGGATTAAAGCAATATTGTATTTTCTTTTCGCTTATTTTGTGCGTATCGACAAGCCACGCTGCAGATTTTGCGGAAAATTTGTACACAGGTTATAAAGAAGTTCTCTATCAAATCAAAATTATTGATAACGAATCAGGGCAAAAATCAACCATAGGTTCGGGCTTTATTATTAATGGGCAAGGGCTAGCGGTGACTAATTATCACGTGGTATCCGATTTCATTTTGTATCCAGATAAAAACCGCATCGAGGTAGAAGATATCGACGGTAAGGTAAGCCAAGCTTCGTTGGTCAACTTCGACGTTATTAACGACTTAGCCTTAATCCAAATACAAGGTGATGCACTTCGCAGTAAGTACTTACCTATTGCAACGCAGTTGCCAACTCAGGGCTCGACAATCTATTCATTGGGCAATCCCCACGACTTGGGCATGATAGTGGTACCTGGCACATACAACGGGCTAAAGCAAAACAGCTTCTATCAAAAGATACACTTTACCGGTTCTGTTAACTCAGGCATGAGCGGTGGCCCTGTGGTAAATGAGAGCGGGGAGGCAATGGGAGTTAACGTTGCTACAGCCGGCAATCAGCTTGGCTTTTTAGTTCCTCTAAACAAGTTAAAAGCTTTAATCAATAAAAATAAAACGATTGAAATTGGTGACTATAAAAAAACAATCGCGGAACAATTGCAGCAAAATCAACGGCAACTGATTGCTCAGCTAACCGCAGTTCAATGGCCAAAAACACCATTGGGAATGGCTGATGTGCCCGACGCAATGGCCGACTTTATAACTTGTTGGGGAGGCTCCAACGCTGACGATAAAGAAGCTCAGTATCTGGCTGTGCGCAAGTCGTGCTCTCTTGATCAAACAATTTATATTAGTAGGCGAATGCAGACCGGTCGGGTTGCGGCTAATTTTGAATGGTATTCAAGCGACAAGCTAAATGGTTTTCGTTTCTACAATATGATTGATAAACAAATGCGCATGATGACGTATCAAGATGGCAGCTCAAAAGAAGACTTTTCAGAATACCAATGTCAGCGAGATGTGATTGAAAACGTCAATAATGTGAAATTTAAATCTGCAATTTGCGTCAAAAATTATAAAGAGTTTGTTGGCTTATTTGATGTATTGTTTGTCTCTGCCACCCTAGATAAATCGAACGCCAGCTTAGTTTCGCGGTTTTACCTTTCAGGGATCAGTCAGGCGTCTTATAAAGCGTTTACGCCTGTATTTATGGACGCAATATCATGGCAGTAGTTATCGAACTTCTTTCTCGAAACAATCAGGTGCTTAGCCACCAGGTTCTTAGCTTATCTTCAGCCACGCTTGGACGCGCATTTTCTTGCGATAAGCATATCGACGATCCTTATGTGTGTGCACAGCACCTAAATATCAGCATTGATGAGTTGGGTGCAATTAATATTCAGGATAATGATTCGGTAAACGGTGTCAGGGTGAATGATAAGGTAGTGTCAGAAGCGCAAGTAAATGCTGACGATATCATCACTGTCGGCAGGAGTCGCTTTAGAATCTTTGCTGCAGATAGCAGTTTGGCGCCCACGAAAAAGCTAAATCCGATGGAAGAATATATCGATCGATTTGCAAAAAGACGGTTCTTTTTCGGTTTATTAATTGCACTCACTATTCTTACCACAGTCGACTCTTACTTTGGCACGTTTAGCAAATTTGAGGTTAGTAGCTTGATAGCGAGCATTGGCGGCATGCTGCTGGTGGTTTGCATTGTCCCTTTTATATTTGGTTTGCTATCGATATTGAATAAAAAAGACGCTCGATTAATCACTCAGTTCAATTTGGTTTTAGTCAGCTTGGTAAGTGTGTTCTTATTTTCGTATCTTATTAAATTCTTACTATTTAATTTCGACAAAACAAATCTTATTGTCTCTGTTGAAACCCTCTTTACTTGGGGATGCTCAATCGTCGTATTTTGGTTAGCGTTATATGTCGCTTTTCATCAAAGCAATCGTAAAAGAAATGCGATTGTGTTTGCTGTTTTTGGCGCATTAGCCTGTGCAAAGCTTTTGCCTGGGTTTTTTGATGAAAACAATTATATTGAGAACCCTAATGCAAATGCTTTTATCATTAGTCCTATCTTTTTGATTTCAAAACCCGAGTCGACTCAGGACTTTGTTAGCAGCGGTGAAGCTTTATTTGTGAAAGCTAAACAAGAGAGTGACGATCTTTAAAGTGAGATTGTGTCAATAAACTAAATCGTCTTTTGACACGTAACTCTTGCACTTACTAAAAACTTAGGGCTGACGCTTAGCCCACTATACTGGGCTACGAAACTATTTATGGATCTTATTTTTTTTGACTTAGATGGAACGTTATTAAACGACGAATCTAAAATATCAACTTTTACGAAAGATACTCTCGTCTTGCTAAGAGAAAAAAATATAGCTTACACCGTTGCAACTGGTCGCACTATGCTCTCTGCGAAATCTATAGTAGACGGTCATTACTTTGATTTACCCCAAATTTATAATAATGGGGTGACGGTATGGGATCCTAAAATTCAACAATTGTCTCTTGAAAATCTGCTTGATAATGCAGAAATTTCAGCAATTATTAACTCGTCGTTGTCCCACGGGATCACACCCTTCGTTAACGCGATCGGCAACCACAAGCAGCAAAATCATCATCACATCATCTATCATGCAGAGACACTTCACGAGGTAGAAAAAGAGTTAGTGAATAAGTATTTTTCCCGCACCGACGCACAACTCTTGCCTTTGCATACTTTACCTTCTGATAGCCAAGTAACTAATATCAGCATGATAGGATTGGCAGATACAATTCACGAAATGTGGCTTGAATTAAACACGTATGACAACCTCATTGCCTATTCTGGTAAGGCTTTAGAAGGAGAAAAATATAGTTGGATGGATGTGCATCACTGCCGTGCGAGTAAAGGAAATGCAGTAACAAATTTAAAACAACAGTTAGGTGCTAGTAACATTATCTGTTTTGGCGACGGTGATAATGATTTAAGCATGTTTGCGCTTGCTGATGAAAGCTATGCCCCAGACAATGCAAAAGCAGAAATCAAAAAGTCTGCGACCGCTACGATAGGTCATAATCACAAAGACGGCATTGCGCACTTTTTGCGTGAGCGTTTCTCGCTGTAGTTCATCTTTCGCTATTATTGGTTTGGGGCTAGGGTGCGAGCTAATAATCGTTCTTTTTAAGATAAACGCGTCGCTAACTAGCTTATTAGAAAGGGACAACTCAGAATAACCAGTCTTCCAGTGTTCTCCAGTTTTATGATATTGGTACAGGGCAATAAAAAAGAGACTAAACGTTTATCGCTTAGTCTCTTTTTTTCGTCCAAATTTTCTTAGACAAGCTTACATGATGATCTTAGTTCGCAGTAAAAGTAATTTCATCAAAGTAAGCGACTGTCGCTGTTCTGCCATCAACCATATCAGGGAAGATAGCGATGCCTGTTATTGCATCGTTTTCAGGTCTACCAATTTCACCAGTGAAATCAATCGTTAACTGTTCCCATTCATTGACTTTAGTGTTGCTCACAGTTAACTCGCCGTGTGAGCCATAACCATCGCCATTGAATTTCTCAAACTTAACGCCCACTGGGCTGATTTTATCTTTGTACACCCATATTTTGACAATCGCGTTACTTGAGTTTAATGCAAACTCTTGAACTGTACGAGTAACCGCCCCTGCGAACCTGCCGCTGCCAGCAGCTGCAGTTTCTAGGGTGATTTTTGCGACTTGTGCAGTTGTGTTGCCGACACTACTTGGGTTAGCAACAAACTCAAGAGCAGGGTTTGACACATTTTCAAATACATCCCAGCTAGCTTGCTCAGCTTCTGTACCTTCAAAGTCAATACCGGCAGTCACATCTATGACTAAATCTCCGCCAGACTCTGATGATGAAGCGACTCTTGCAGGAACCTCACCGCCACTGGTTATTTTAAAGTTATCCAAGTAGAACTCTGCGCCTGGTGCTGAATTATAGTCCGGGAACACCATAAATAAGTCGATATTAGCCGCATCCAACCCAGCATCAGCCAACGCTGAAATTGAGAACGAATAGGTTTGCCAAGTATCTAATATCGGTGCCGCATGACCTTCATAGCTTTCGGAGAGGCTTACTTCAGCATTTGTTCCAGTGCTACTTTCAACTTTAAATTTCCAATCTACCAAACCAGCGTCAGGTTCTTTTAGCATTTTAAAGTCAAATGTAATGATGCCATTGGTCAATGCAGAAGCATCGAATGTCATGCCATTAACTGCACCGCCACCATCTCGAGAAGTAAAGCCAGCAACACTTGGAGCAGTTAGCGTGAATTTCGTTACCGCACCGTTTTCACTATCTTGCAGTACCTCTGTTGTGCCTCCGTCGTTGATCCAAGCTGCCCATTCTGGTAGTGCCGCATCTTCAAAGACAACAAGTTCTACAGCAAGGGGTTCGACTGGGTCGCTTCCGCCACCGCCCGTGCCGCCGCTTGAAATTAATGTCAGGCTTATATCATCAATTGATACCGCACCCACTTCAGCGCCCATATCGAACAGGATGCGGTTGTTTGCATCACCAAACCCTGTAGCCGTTAGGTTTAAGTTATAAGTAACCCATTCAGTGCTTAGCGCAACAGTTTCCGTTGCGTTCAAATAAGGGTCGTAGTTTTGACCGATACCGGCAATGATGGAGCGTGATACTGATGCTTTAGCCTTGAAAGACAACAAGTAGTTAGCATCTTGCACTAAAGTTACTACTTGGCTCAAGTTCACATCCCATGGGTTGCCTGCAGCTGTTACGTCTACGAGTAAGTAACTATTATCACCCTCTGTAACAATGTTGCCTACTTGATTCCAACCTTCAAATCCATTTTCGAAACCGCCATTTACAGCAACTTCGTCGCCAGGCTCAGCACCACCACCAGCGCCAGGATCACCACCGCCTGTATCACCAGCAACACAGCTGTTTCCACTTGCCGCACCAGGCGCAGTGCCTCCACCGATAGTGACAGAGACGTTGTCAAAGTATACATCAGCTGAACAAGCTGCATCGCCGCCGCAAACCACGTCTAGCTGCAGTGAGATACCGCCTGTCACGTTGTTGCCAGCAATCGCGCTGTAGTTATAGCGAGTCCAAACAGGAGCAGGGTTAGCGATAGTATCTAAGTCTTGTCTATCCGCACCGGTTCCACTGCCAAACTCTGAGAGCAGGGCAGGGAATATGACGCCGCCACTTGCTAGCGAGCCGCACATGTCAAAAGAAATATCGATTGTGTCACCCGGCATAACCGTATCAACGCCAAGACCAGCTTGACTTAATGCGGGGTTATTTCCAGGACCTGCAACAACGTGGCCAACCCACGTACTGCCGCTATCTTGCGTATTATCAGCAGTAATCGAACCACCGTTTTCCGCAGCGTCCCAGCCAGAAAGATCGCCAACTTCGAAGTCACCGTTGTTGGTCAATTGACCGCCAGTGTCACCGCCGCCAGCGTTGTCATCGACTGCTGCTAATTTGAGGCTCACATCATCAATGGATACCACGCCAACTTCAGCGCCCATGTCAAAGAATACGCGGTTGTTTGCATCACCAAAACCCGTTGTGGTGAGGTTTAGGGTGAAGGTTTGCCATTCAGTTGTCATCGACACATCTTGAGCAGCGTTAGTCCATGGAGCATAGTTAAGACCAATGCCTGCGATCATACCGCGCGCTGCTGATGCTTTGGCTCTGAAGCTTAGAATGTAATCTTTGTCTGGCTCTAGGGCGAGTACCTGCTGCAGGCTCACATCAAATGAATTACCAGCGGCCTGTACATCTGCTTGGAAGATACTGTTACCGTTCTCCATCACAATAAGACCAATTTCATTCCAGCTAGCAAAGCCGGCATCAAAGCCACCGTTAACAGCTAATTCAGGACCTTCAGCACCGCCACCGCCAGCTCCGCCATCTACCGAGGCTAAACTGAGGCTAATATCATCAATAGATACCACGCCAACTTCAGCGCCCATATCAAAAAATACGCGGTTGTTTGCATCACCAAAACCTGTTGTGGTGAGGTTGATGGTAAAAGTTTGCCATTCAGTCGTCAGCGCAATATCTTGGGCTGCGTTAGTCCAAGGAGCATAATTCAGACCAATTCCTGCAATCATGCCGCGAGCTGCTGATGCTTTGGCTCTGAACGTTAGGATATAATCTTTGTCAGCTTCTAAAGGGAGGACCTGCTGTAGGCTCACATCAAATGAATTACCAGCGGCCTGCACATCTGCTTGGAAGATATTATTACCGTCCTCCATCACAATAAGGCCAATTTCATTCCAACTAGCAAAACCGGCGTCAAAGCCACCGTTTACGACTAACTCTGGGCCTTGAGTACTGCCACCGCCATCATCTATTGCCACGAATGGAATAACCATGTCGTCAAAATAGAAAGTCCAGTTTGCCGAATCGTTCGCTGCATCACCCGCTACGCCATTATCGAAGATTAATGTAATGCCGGTATAACCTGTGCCTGAGATGTCTGTAAAGTCGAAACTTAATACTTCCCAACCTGTACCATCATGGCTAACAACTCTTTCTACGTCATTTGCATCAACATCACCCTCAAGCTTGAAGGTAAGCGCTACTTGACGTTGAGACCAGACCTTAAGTTGAAATATATTATCCGCAGCAATCGATTTACCGCTGAAAGAAGCCGATGATAATCGCTTTCTATTTTGTACATTCGCTTCAAGATTAAAAGGAGTATCGAAGGTTATGGTTGAACCGCCAAATACTTCACCAGCGAATTTTTGCATGCGTGCAACATTTGCACTTGGATTGATTCCAGTAGGATCAGGGTTAGCTATTACATCTGTCATAGCACCACCAAAGTCTGAGAAAACCACTGTTTCGTCAAAACCGATTACTACAGATGGCACACTTGTAACGACAAGCGTGAACTCCTGATTGGTCGATAAAGCTCCATCGCTAACTGATAACTCAACCGCAACATCGCCTTCAGCATCCGGAGTGCCGCTTATTGTGCCTGTAGTTGCATCAAAGCTTGCCCATGAAGGTAGTGTGCTAACTGCTGATTTGACGAGCGTATCGCCGTCAACATCGGTGGCAGTTAGGGTATAAGAATAGCTCGCTCCAACAACGCCGTTTTTGTTGGCTATGCTCGTAATAGTAGGGGCAGCGTTAACGACCACAACACTTAAGTTTAAAAATAGCGGGGTTGAGTTCACACCGTCAGAGGCTGCTAGAGTGACTTCATAGTCGCCAGCATCAGCACGAGCGGGAGTACCGCTTAGCTCTCCACTTGTTGAGTTAAATGTTAACCAAGCCGGCAAAAGAGATGCTCTAAATGTTATTGCATCACCGTCTGCATCTGACGCTGTAAGTGTATAGGTAAATAACGTTCCTGCAGCAGCCGTATCTGTATCTGCTGACGTTATGACAGGAGCGCTATTTGTAGCAGGTGCTGGCGCAACTTCTTTATCGTCGTCGTCACTACAGCCTGATATAAATAGCGCGCTTAGTATTAATAAATAAAATGTTTTGCCGCGAACGCGACTCAGCAAATTTGCCATGTTGATGCCTTTTAATTGATTGGAAAACAAAAAACCGAGGTCATTATTTATCCAAGTTACACATTGGTTAACCTAAACAGTGCTTAGCATATGCTGAATCAAGAACAGAATAGGTGTGAAGGTTTTATTAAGTTCGTTTACAACTCAATTACAAAATATTCACATTTTAGGTTAAAGCGTTCCCAATTATTAACAATGTAAATGCGTTTAAAAGGACTTAAATGCGGTGAAAGGATCATTTCACAGGGCATCATTGATACCTTTGCTTTAAATTAGCGCCAACATGAATTGCCGCTCGAGGGTTTACTGAATTAGGTCAACTTGGTCACATCGGTATCTGGTCGCAGCCCAAAATGGCCTAAAGAGTATGTATTTAGCTCATTCGTTTTAAAGCAAAACGGTTAGCTTAGGGCGTTATTTTGCATCAACAGCTTACTGTTTAAAAATTGCGTTTTTATAAGACGAACAGAGGTGAACAACTAGCTTGGAATATGAGTTTTTTGATCTCAACGAGAGATTGGCCCATACTTACAAGGGAGAGTTAAAACTGTATTCACTTTATTCTGCTCGGTTACTGTGCGGATACCGCGGTCTGCATGTTTTAGATCAGGAGCCGACTTTTTTGACTCCTGATGATATTTTGCCAAGGTTTGTTTCGTCATGAGCAAGCAGGCGAGACAACAATACAAAAATAAATCATGACAGAGGAGTATGTAGTGGACAAGATTAAAATTATTTCAATTACGGCGATCGTAATAATAGCGGCTGTATTTGGATTTATTTATTTACAACCAGCTAAGAATACCGTGAACAACATCCCCAGCGTAGATTACGCTAGCGATCCTGTTCCAGACTTCAATGAATATGAAAGAGTTCAAGACAAAAAGCGCGCTTTCTTTGACTATTTAAAGCCTGCTATAGCGTCTCAAAATGAATACATTTCTACCGTCCGCGCACTGATCGTTAAGTATCAGCAAATGCACACAGATGGACAAGCATATTCTGAGAGCGAACAAGAAGAATTAGATTGGTTAATCAATGAATACAGAGTCACCAATAGCGAAGAACTAAAGCCCGTATTTACGGAATTACTTCGTAAAGTTGACGTAATACCGGAAGATTTAGTGCTAGTTCAAACGGCTAATGAATCAGCGTGGGGAACTTCTAGATTTGCTCGAAAGGGCTACAATTTCTTCGGTTTGTGGTGCTTTGAAAAAGGCTGTGGCTTTGTCCCAAATCGTCGCAACGAAGGGGCTAGCCATGAAGTGGCAAAGTTCGACGACCTGACTGAAGCCATGTACTCTTACATGCGGAATCTTAATAGTCATCCAGCTTATAAGGATTTACGCGCGATCCGTTTGCAGCATCGCAATGCACAAAAAGAAGTGACGGGCCATGCCTTAGCTGAGGGCTTAAGTAAGTACTCAGAGCGTGGTGAAGAATATATCGAAGAATTACGTCAAATGATTAGAGTTAATCAAAGCTATATTTCTACTGAGGGCATCTAAGAATATAGCTGCTATTGGCAAGTATATACGCTCAGCCTAAATCGAACCTGTTGGGTAATAACTCACCTAATGTACTTTCCCAACTTTTGTTCAGTGCTTTGTTTACGCAAAGCACTGGCGCAACTGGGTCTTGCATGAACTCTGTTACTACCTGTCTGCATGCGCCGCAAGGCGAAATTGGATCGGATTGATTGGACATGACGTACAGCGCTTTTATGGATTGCATGCCGTCAATGACCGCAGCGGAAATAGCTGAGCGCTCCGCGCATACGGTTAGTCCATATGATACATTTTCGATATTGACACCATAAGCGACGCGCTCTTCACCGTCGGTTTCGTATACTATCGCAGCAACAACTTGAACGCCTGAATAAGGACTGTGAGAGTAGCCCAGATGTTGTGTGAGACCCTGCATTATTTCTTGTTTATTTAACATTTCAATACTTTATCTACTTTATAACCATTTATACTTTCGACGGCATCATACAAGGTTGTCAGAGTAACAGCAAAGCCTTCCTAAACTGTCATAAGATGCACGCATACCCACTCCTATGCCGATCTAATAAAAAATTCGGTAAATAGAATTATATTTTAATTACTCTTTATGCACTCAATATACTACTATCAATGTTGAAGGTTTATATACGACTAGTGAAACAACCTACACAAATAATCAAAAAATAACGCTATTCAGGAAAGGACACCATGAAGAAAATATTAAAACTTGTTAGTGCCAGTCTGCCGATGTTGTTTATCAGCTCAATGGCGTTTTCCGATGCGACTAAAATGCTAGAGCAACCGGATCTGTCAGATAATCATATTACTTTTGTTTACGCTGGTGATATTTGGTTAGCAAACCGCGACGGTAGCAATCCGAAACGTCTAATTAGTGACAATGAGACACAAATGCGGCCGCATTTTTCTCCCGATGGCTCACACGTCGCTTTCACAGCTGACTATGGTAATAATCAAGACGTATATATTGTCTCAATTAATGGAGGAGAGGCAACGCGGCTCACTTGGCATCCTGTTGATGACATGGTTGAGGGATGGTCAAACGATGGTAAACGTGTGGTGTTTACCAGCATGCGTGAAGTGAATCACAATCGTTCTCCGCAAATGTTTGAAGTCGATATTGAAGGCGGACACCCTCTCAAAGTCATGGAAGCCAGGGCAGTAGATCCAGTATGGGCGGCAGATGGCGAGACGATTGCGTACCGACCATTCCATAAAGCGCATAGAGGGGCAAGTGGTTGGCGCCAGCATCGAGGCGGAACAACGCCACCTGTATGGATTTATAATACGAAAAGCAGTAAAACAATAGAAGTACCAAAGCCAAACAGCAATGATTTTGAACCGATGTGGATAGGTAATGACCTGTACTTATTATCTGATCGAGATGGCTCAGTTGCGCTGCATCTTTACACAACTGAGGGCACGGTAAGCAAAGTGCTCGATACTAAACCTTGGGATATTCTCTAATGCCCACGGGTCTGAAATTATTTTTGAAGCGGGTGGTGAGTTGCTTATGCACGACACCAACACTAAGAAAACGCAGACGCTGGCTATCGAAATTAATCCCGACTTACCACAACGAAGAGTGGCTTGGAAAGACGTTAGCAGCAATATCGAATTTGCCTCGCTTTCTCCTACTGGCAAACGCGCAGCTATCGTTGCAAGAGGAGAAGTGTTTACGGTGCCTCTTAAAGAGGGTGCAACACGCAACGTATCCCAAAGCGATGGGATAAGGGAAATGACCGCGATATGGTCTGTGGATGGCAGTAAAATTGCCTACCTTTCTGATGCTTCAGGCGCTTATGAGTTAATTATCAGTGACCAATTCGGCAAACAGCAAGGCAGCAGTTATGCCCTGACTAAAGTAAAAACAAATTATTTTGAGTTAGTCGCTTTTGTGGATAATGACAGCAAAGTAATTTACCGAGATAGTCACTTAAACTTGAAATATTTTGATTTGAAAAAGAAAAAATCTTATGTGATTGGCACCGATCCAAGGCGCAAGGGTTTTGTAGAAGGGTCTCAACAAATAGCTGTTTCACCAGACAGTAAATGGCTTGCCTATTCATTATTAGGGCCAAGTAATAATCAAATATTGTACCTCTATGATTTCGAATCAGGCAAAGCATCACCAATAACTCGTGGAATGAGTGACGCAGCGCAACCTGCGTTTTCTGTTGACGGCGAGTACTTATACTTTTCTGCATCTACCAATCGCGGCCCCACGGTTGCTTCCATTGATATGTCTCAGCAAGACAGGCCTTATCGTGCTGCCTTATATGCTGCTGTTTTATCCTCTGCGGGTAAGTCGCCGCTATTGCCAAAATCTGATGAGGAAATCTCCTCAGAAAAAGCGTCTGACGAAAAAAAGGCTAAAAAGAACGAAGATGCTGATGCTCAAGTTAAAGCCACTCGTGTTGACGTAGATGGAATAATGGATCGCATCGTTGCACTTCCCATCGCAGAAAAAAACTATTCACACCTTGCTGTCGGCTCTGACGACGCGCTTTATTATATTGACCGTCCGCAGCCAGGTTCAGGCCTCGACGCTTCAGGAAACGCTGCAGATAAAAGCAATTTAATGCGTTTCGATATGACAGAAAAAAAGTCCACCCAAGTGATAAGCGACGTTGTTAACTTTGTACTAAGCCAAGATGCAAAGACGATACTGCACGCCTCTTCTGAGGGTAAATGGCAAACTGCCGAGATCGGAGCGAAGATTGAAAGCAAGCCGCTTAATACTGCTGAATTAAAAATGAAAATTGATCCCATGAAAGAATGGGCTCAAATTTTCGAGGACACTTGGCGTATGCAGGTGGATTACTTTTATGCAGAGAACTTGCATGGAATAGACTGGCAGGCTGTTTACAAGCAATATCGTCCGCTACTCGATCACGTTGGTACACGAGCTGACCTAAACAAGCTAATCGTTGCAATGATTTCGGAACTGCAGGTGGGTCACAATAGAGCTTATGGTGGTGATGTTTTTAATCCAAGCACCGTTAACGTAGGCTTGCTTGGTGCCGATGTTCGCTATGAAAACGGCGCGTTTCGTTTAGCTAAAATCTATACCGGCGAAAGTTGGAACCCCTATTTAAATACCCCCTTAGGCATACCGGGGATCGATATCAAGCAAGGAGATTATATATTAGCGGTAAACGGCAAATCATTTTCTGCTAACGACAATTTTTTTGCGGCTTTCGAGAATACCGCAGGCAAACAAGTTAGTTTGGTGGTAAGTGCCGATCCAAAAGGCAAGAATTCGAGAAAAGTGGCTGTTGTGCCGATGAGTAACGAACGAATTGCTCGTCAGTGGTCGTGGATAGAGGCCAATCGTAAGTATGTAGATGAGCAATCTAAAGGGCAAGTTGGTTATGTCTATGTACCCAATACCGCAGATGCAGGGTTTACTTATTTCAACCGCATGTTCTTTGCGCAGTTAAATAAGAAGGCGATGATTATTGATGAACGCTCAAACGGTGGCGGTCAAATTGCCAACTATATTACGGATGTATTATCGAGTACTTATTTAGCTGGGTTTAAAGATCGTGACGGTGAAGTGTATGGTTCGCCCGTTGGCGCACTTGATGGGCCTAAAGTGATGCTAATAGATCAAGATGCAGGCTCTGGCGGCGACTTTCTACCTTATGCCTTCAAATATGAAGGGATTGGCAAACTTATCGGTACTCGCACTTGGGGGGGCTTAATTGGTATTGCTCACAACCCAGCGTTCATAGATGGTGGACAAATGAGTGTGCCGTTCATTCGAATATTTGATGCAAAAGGTGAGTGGCTGGCAGAAAATACGGGCATTGCTCCCGATATCGAAGTTAAGCTCATGCCTGCTGAAGTTAATAAAGGAATTGATCCCCAGCTAGACCGAGGCATTAAACAAATGATGGATGAACTAAAGGCCTTTACTCCTATTCGTGCTGTAGAAGCACCGAAAATTCCGACTGAGTTGGGCCTCTAAGGAGAGTAAACATTTGCATGAAGGGCATCGTTAATATCGCTATCACGATGCCTTTTAGCGTCAATTACTCTGAATAATAAAACTCAAGTGGATAGGCGCTTGTTAAGCTCGGCTTGTAAATTTAACGTCTGTTGTATTTACTTTTATTTTTTCACCTGTCGAAATGTATTCAGGCACTTGAACTGTCAGGCCGGTCGACAATACTGCCGGTTTTGTGCGAGCGCTTGCAGAGGCGCCTTTTATTGAAGGATCGGTTTCCGTAATAACCAGGTCAACGGAGGCTGGCAATTCGATGCCTACCGGCTTGTCGTCTACTATCAGCACCTGCAAACCAGTGGTTTCTTCAGTAATAAATAGAAGCTCTTCACTGATGGTTTCTTTATCGAGCGAATAGGGAGTGTAGTCCTCATTGTCCATAAAGACATATTCGTCGCCATCGTTGTAAGAGAACATCACTTTTTTCTTATTGAACTCCGCAGTATTGATCATTTCATCAGCTTTGAAACTCTCATCTGCTTTAGCACCGGTAGCAACTTCATATAGACGCATTCTATATAAACTTGCTCCTGCTCTGCCGCTTGGAGTTAGCTTCGCTATATCCTTCACAAAATAGACTTTCCCATTGTGTTCAATGGCTGCGTGTTTCTTTATTTCACTGGCTTTTGGCATACTGCTTCTCGTTAGTGTTAATAGTAAAATTTAACTTGGTTTTAGAATAAAAAGTTAGAGCGCATCGGCTAAAGACATCACACTTTATAGCCTAAGCTGTTGCTCAGAAAAACGTTCAGTTTGCTTATCTTTTAACTATTGCCAAGTTGTAGCACACCGTCCCAGTCATCTGGGACGCCATGTAAAATGAGCTGTTCTACTGAGTTTACATGCTGCTTTAAGATAGGGTCCTGCGGATGTTGTTTTTTCGCGGCACGGAACACAGAGAGTGCATCCCTCAAGTTACCGTCCAGACGGAAAGCTAAACCTTTCTGTATGGCGTCAACAGCATCCAAGCGTTCCTGTTGCAATTCGTCGGATAGATGAGACATGACTTCTACAAGCTTGATAGGTTCTTTGCGCCCTTTTACTCTGACCCAATCAATGGTGCGAGAGACAAACGCATGGTCGGCCATCGTAATCAATTGTTCACTGACAATAATATCCACGTTGTATATAGATTTTAAAGTCTCAAGGCGTTGTGCAATATTAACGCTATCGCCAATGACCGTTGTATCCATTCTATCGTCAGAACCTACGGTGCCGATAATAACGGGCCCAAAATGGATGCCAATACCGATACTGACAGCTGAGTAACCACTCTTTGCGCGATGTTGATTATATAATATCAATGCGCGATTTAGGCCGATAGCAGCGCGAATAGCGTCTTGTGCTTTGTCACAATCTGAACCGTCTGGATTATCAAACAATGCCATAATCGCATCGCCAATAAACTTATCGATAAAGCCCTTATTGTCGTGGATTGGGGCGTTCATTCTTAAGAAGTAGGAATTTAGGAAATTCAAAAGCTCTTGTGGCGTCATGGTTTCTGATAAGGTGGTGAAGCCACGAATATCACAGAATAAGATAGCGACGTTATCTTCATCGGCATGACCAAGTTCGAGCGCTACGCCTTGCTTGTAGATATGATCGAAAAATTGACGAGGCACAAACTTCTGGAAATTTTGAGTTAACTGCATAGCTTCATCAGCTTTTAGCTGGTGAGAACGATCCTCTATGTCCCGATACTGAATCAGTTTATTTTTGATGCGTTTAGTTTTACGCAAGGTAATTAACCATAGCGCAGTGCATGAAACCGCATAAATTGATAAACCAATAACCCAAAACAGCACAGTCTTAAGTTCCTTTTACTTCGCAGTTATTTGTTTGAACGCCCTGTCAGCCGCCGCTATTGTTGCTTCAACAACCTCAATGCTGTGCATTTTAGACACAAAACCTGCTTCGTATGATGCGGGCGCTAAATACACGCCTTCGTTGAGCATTGCATGATAGAACTGGTTGAACTGAGCAGTATTGCAATTAATTGCTTGCTTGTAATTCGTAACATGTTCTACGTCAGTGAAAAATATACCAAACATACTACCAGCGACATTTATACTCATAGGTATATTATTTCTATGTGCTGTATCTCTGATACCTTCAGCCAATATTTTGGTATTTTTAAAAATGCTGTCGTAAAAGCCCGGTTCAGCTAATTGAGTTAGCGCTGCAAGCCCTGCTGCCATTGCAATTGGGTTGCCGGACAATGTTCCCGCCTGATATATCGGACCGGTTGGTGCTATGTGAGTCAGTATTTTCTTTTTACCGCCAAACGCACCTACAGGCATACCACCGCCTATAACCTTACCAAGACAAGTAAGGTCGGGTTCTACACCATAACGCTCTTGCGCGCCGCCCAAAGACACTCTGAATCCCGTCATTACCTCATCAAAAATTAGTAGCGCACCGTAATGGTCGCATATGCTTCGTAAGCCTTCAAGAAAGCCTTCAACAGGAGGGATGCAGTTCATGTTTCCAGCTACGGGTTCCACAATGATGCATGAAATATCATCACCATGCTCATCAAAAGCAGCTTGCACTGAGTCGAGATCATTGAAGTCGACGGTTAAGGTGTGTTTGGCAAAGTCGTCAGGAACACCTGGTGAACTTGGCACGCCCAAAGTGAGAGCGCCTGAGCCGGCTTTTACAAGCAGTGAGTCAGCGTGGCCGTGATAACAGCCCTCAAACTTTAATATTTTGTTTTTACTGGTGTAGCCACGGGCTAGGCGAATTGCGCTCATTGTGGCTTCGGTGCCCGAATTTACCATGCGCACCATTTCCATCGATGGTACCAATTTACTGACTAATTCAGCCATGATAATTTCAGCCTCGGTGGGGGCTCCGTAACTTAAACCAAATTCAGATGCATCAATAACTGCCTGTCTGACTTTAGCGTTATTATGACCCAATACCATGGGGCCCCACGAACAAATATAGTCAATGTAACGATTACCATCTACGTCCCACATGTAAGGACCATCGGCTTTGTTGATGAAACGAGGCGTGCCGCCGACGGCTTTGAATGCGCGAACAGGCGAATTTACGCCGCCAGGAATAGTAATTTGAGCTCTTTCGAAAAGTTTTTCAGATTGGGTTGTCATAGTTAGCTTTGGCCTTTATTGCTGTACCAATGTACGGGTCTGTCGAAGTCGGAAACTTTATCTTCAACGCCTAAGGTCAGTGCAAATAATGCCATTCTGACCAATACGCCGTTATCAGTTTGTCTAAAAATCGCCAGATTAGGATTGAGATTTAAATCGTTATCCAGTTCATTCGCTTCCACTCGAGAGTCGCGCGGTAGCGGATGCATAATCACTGTTTTGGATTGGAAGTGTTTGGTATATATTTCTTGATTCAAACGAAACTTCCCTCGAAATTTATTTGCTTCATCTTGTGACGGAAAACGTTCCTCTTGTATGCGGGTTTGATAGCAGATATCCGCATCGAAACTGCCTTCTAATTGCTCTGTTATTGTTAATTTGTGACCTGCATTTGTAATCATATCGCAAATATACGCCGGCATACTTAGCTCTTGCGGTGATATTAGGGTGAAGTGGACATTTTTATACAAACATAACAGCTTTGATAGGGAGTGTACGGTGCGGCCATATTTTAGATCGCCAATCATCGCAATGTTTAAGCCATCAATCCCTTCGCCGTGAGACTTTCTTTCTTTTTCAATAGTATACAAGTCGAGCAACGCTTGCGTTGGATGCTCATTCGCACCATCGCCACCATTAATAACCGGAACTCTGCTTCCTTCCGCAAACTCCGCGACCGAGCCCGCTTGTGGATGGCGCATTGCGATAATGTCGGAATAACCGCTTAAGACTCTTGCGGTATCATATAAAGACTCACCTTTTGCCAAGGCTGAATTGCTCATACCGGTGGTTTCTCTAACTTCGCCGCCAAGTAAATTAAATGCGGTGCCGAAACTGACTCTTGTTCTTGTGCTCGGTTCGAAAAATAGGTTTCCCAATATCGCTCCTTCCAGAACCTGAGTCCGTTTTTTACGAAGCGCATAAGGCAGCATGCTATCGGCAACCATAAAGACTTTTTCAATTGCACCTCGGTCAAACTGAGCAACACTTAATACATGATTACCAGTAAATACAGTCATGAAAACGGCGCCTTTAGAGTGAAATATCAATTGCGGTAGAGTTTATCAAAAAAATGCAGAATAAAGCGCTAAATTTCATCAATTTCCACTAAAAAGGTCAGATAATGATGACAGTGGTTATTAGGATGACACTTTGGCATGTTCAGTAAACAGTTTTGCTATTCTAAGTGTTTTACAAACCACTTTTCTAGCATAGGTCTGTAGCTTTTCAGTCTCTTGCTCATAAGGTAAACCAAGCATACTTAGCATGTGGTAGTCGCCTTTCAGTAGATTGAAAAAATCAATAGAAAGCTCCCTAGCATCGGACTCTGGAAGTGCGCTTTGAGGGTGTTGCATGAGTAAGTCTTTGACGAGGTTAACGCTATGCAGTGGGCCCGCATCATAAAACAACTGCGCCAGATGCGGATTATTCTTCGATTCACCAATAACTACCGAGTACATCGCAATAACGCGTTTATCGTTAAGCAATTGAATAAAGTTGAAGGCAATCGAATAAAGAATGTCGTCGAGCGCCTGGGACTCAATGCACGAGGCGGCTTCTTCGATGCGGTATTCTTCACATTTGCTTTCAATTACGGCGTTGTACAAAACATCTTTGTTCTGAAAGTGTGAATAAACCGTTTGTTTGGATACGCCGCTTTGTTTGGCGACAGCGTCCATAGACGTGCGATCGTAACCTTGCTGCAAGAAAAGCTCTCCTGCGTGATGCAAAATTTGTCGGCGTTTTTCGCTGCTTTTTGGTCTGCCTACCATTCTCGGTTGGCTTTGCTCTGGCGAATTTTTAGATGCTGTCAATGTAGTATTCATAAGGACCTTTATATTACATGAATTGACTTACATTCGGGACAAAAATTATTTTTTAATAGCATAAACTTCTGTAAAACAATAATCAAACTGGACGGTCTAGTATTTATAGTTTAGCATCATCGAGGGTTATGAGTAGTCTTAAAAACTCAGATGCGAGTATAAACATACGGAGCTGTCAAACTAACGCTGTGTTAAAAGCTTCCATAGGCAACAACATATGACATTGATTAAAGTATCGGATTCAAATATATGAACACTAATAATGCCGTAGGCAGCAAACTCTCGCTGCTCTTTCTTTGCATCAGCAGTTTTATTTTGCTGATAGTGTTGATTTTATTTTCAGGTGATAAAACAGCCATTGCGTTTGCAGATAACCAATCATTAGTGATTGAAAATGCAAAAGTAAACGTACAGGCAATCACTATTCAGTCGGCTTACACTAAACAGCGAAAAGTATATGGTTTGATTGAGTCTGCACAACAGGCTAACTTGGGCTTTGAACTCTCTGGTGTTATCAATGAAACACTTGTTGCGGAGGGGCAAAGGGTTGTGAAGGGTCAGATATTGGCAACGCTTGATAAGCAACGGTTAATGGCGCAAAAAAAGGAGCTTGATGCTGCATTGCTGCGCGCAAAAGCCGACGCGAAATTAAGGAGTTTATCTGCAAAAAGAACCGCAGAATTGGTTGAAAAACGACTTGAGCCAGACCAGCGTCTAGACGAAGCCAACGCAGCCTTAGATGCCGCAAATGCGCTCGTGAACGAGGTTAGAGCGAGGCACGAAAGCCTAAATGTTGAACTTCAGAAATCGTCATTAGTTGCGCCGTTCAATGGGCAGGTTGTAAAGCAACTGCTAGATTCTGGAACTGTCGTCACAATGGGGCTGCCTGTGTTTGTTTTAATGGCGGAAGTCGACTTGGAAGCTAGAATAGGCTTACCAACGCAGTCTCCATTGGCTTTGAGTTTAGGTGAGCGCTACACACTCAGTTACGAAGACCAAACCGTACCAGCTAAACTTATCTCGCTGGCGAAACAGCGCAATAGGGCAACGCGAGCGATTGATGCCTTGTTTAAGATAGATGCGCAAGCCGCAGAAAAACTCTATCTTATGCCTGGCGATTTAGTGTCGCTATCAGTAGATGTTGAAATTGACAAACAAGGCGCTTGGATCCCTATCGGTGCCCTGTCCAATGGCGTAAGAGGTTTGTGGACTTTATTTGTTATCGATAAATCGACGGGTTCTCAAATTATCCAAGCACGCAGTGTGTACGTTGAGTATATGGAGCAAGACTATGCATTCGTATCGGGAGCACTTGATCACGGAGATTTGCTAGTGGTCTCTGGCCTGCATCGACTAACGCCTAACCAAGTAGTGCAAAACATCCAAGTGATAAACACGGCGAGAAACTAAACAATGTCGAACGTGCAGAATAAATCACCTTGGTATACCACTTTTTTTCGCAGTGGCCATTTACTTGCTTTGAGTATTATCATCATTCTTGTTGCTGGCTTGTCGGCTGTAAGCAGCTTGCCTCGCTTAGAAGACCCGCGCATCGATCTGCGAAATGTGCTTATTCTTACCTCTTATCCCGGTGCTTCGCCAGAGCGAGTTGAAGCATTGGTATCCGATGTATTGGAAGATGAACTTCGCGAGCTGTATGAAATTAAAGAAATTAAATCTACCTCAAAAGCGGGTTTCTCTAGTTTATTGGTTGAACTGCAAGATTGGGTAGACGATTCAAGTAATCAGCAAATATTTTCAAAAATCAGAGATAGCCTTGAGAATGCATCCGCGAAACTCCCAGTAGGCGCGAGTAAACCCTTACTAGAGGACAAGCGCGGAGCGACAGCATTTACTATGCTTATTTCTATTGATGCAGCGAATCCAGACACAACGTCGCTATCTCTATCAGGAAGGCTCGCCAGCGAATTAGTGGACCGAGTGCGCAATGTTCCAGGAACCGAGCTAGTGCGCTTATATGGTCAGCCGATAGAAGAAATTGTGGTTGCACTTAACCCTCAAGCTCTAGCTGCGGCAGGATTGAGTATTGCGCAAGTAAGTGAGCGTATTCGCAGCGCAGATTCAAAATTACCGGCGGGCGTATTGCGTACTGATCAAAAGAACATCCGCGTGCAGGTGGCTGAGCCACTCGAAAACTTAGATATTGTTGCAAACATCCCATTGGTCGCAGCTGATGGAAGTTATTTGCGCTTAGCAGATGTTGCAACAATTGAGCAATCATGGCAAACACCGGAGCGCGAGTTTGCGTTTGTTGATGGTCAGCGCACCATTTTTATGGCTGCCCGCATGCAAACTACAGTACGAGTGGATCAATGGACCGAAGCAGTAAAAAGCAAAATTACTGATTTTAATGCCGAGTTTGATGGCACGTCGCAAGCAAACATGGTGTTCGAGCAAAATGAATATACGCAGGCCCGTTTAACCGAACTCACTGAGAATCTGCTGCTCGGGTCTTTGGTTGTCATGTTGGTTATTCTTGTGTTTATGGGGGCTAGAGCAAGTTGGATAGTCGGTTTGGCGCTGCCTCTATGCGCAGCCTTTGCTATTTTCTCTCTTAGTTTCTTTGATCAACAAATTCATCAAATGTCCATTTTTGGTATTATTATCGCTATCGGTCTACTCATCGATAATGCGATAGTTATTACGGATGAAATCAGGCTGAACTTGCTCGACCAAAATTTAACGCGCTTGCAGGCACTCGAAAAGTCAGTGAAACATTTATTTTCGCCGCTGTTAGCGTCAACGCTAACAACGGTCTTAGGTTTTATGCCTATCTTTCTATTAACTGGCAATATTGGTGATTTTATCGGTGCAATTGCCATCAGTGTGGTTATGGCTTTGTTGGGGTCACTGGCTATTTCACTCACGATTATCGCGGCGCTGGCTGCTCGATATCTGCCGAGAGATGGTGGTGTTGGGCACGCTTGGTATCGGCGTGGTTGGCAGATGCCGGCAGTGTCGCATCAATTTTCAAAATTGTTAGGCAAGCTGATAAAGCGACCCTTGCTGGTATTGCCGCTGATTAGTATTTTTTGTTTATCTGGCTTTGTGCTATCGCAGCAACTACCAAGTGTTTTCTTTCCTAGTGCAGACAGAGATCAATTTGAAATTTATGTATGGTTGCCCAACGGTGCTTCGATTAAGCAGACTAAACAGGTAGCGCAAAGCATTGATGTCCTTATTCGAGAGAAGCAGGAAGTGCAGCAAGTTACTTGGTTAGTAGGCGCTTCCACACCTTCTATATACTATAATCAAGTGATGTCGCGAGACAATTCCCCCGAGTTTGCCAACGCTGTTGTCACCACTAACTCCATTGCTGGAGCGGCCGCATTAATACCTAAACTGCAGTATGAACTGCAGGATGCTTATCCGAACGCGCAAATTGTTGTGCGTCCATTTGGCCAAGGGCCACCGATACCTGCACCCATCGAAGTGGACATTTTTGGACCAGACATCAACACACTAAACGCCTTGGGTGAACAAGTGCGTTTAGCGATGAGCAAAGTTCCGGGTATTACTCAAACGATTGCCTCGATTACAACAGGTGAGCCTGAGTTGCAATATGATGTGTCTGAAAATGATTCTTATATTGCGCAGTTATCGTTAAGCGAAATTGCAAAACAGTTGCAGCTGGCACTTGCAGGAACCACAGGCGGTTCTGTACTGCAGGGAACTGAAGAGTTACCGGTAAGAGTCAGAATCAATGACTACCAACGCGGCAGCATGAAGGAATTAGACGCTTTGCCGCTTATGAATCAAGAGTTGATTCAAAGTGGAGCCAGCATTGGTGTCGCTTCATTGGGTGAATTCACCCTAGTACCCAGCATAAGCGGCATCACCCGATTAGACGGTGAGCGTGTAAATAAAGTTCAGGCGTTCTTGCTGCAAGGCGTTCCTGCTATTGACGCCAGTGAGCAGTTGCGTGAGCTTCTCGAAAATGGTGATTTTGTGTTGCCTCAAGGTTATCGTATAAAGATGGCTGGGGACGCAGATGAGCAGCAGCAAGCGCTTGGACAGTTAGCTACCTATGCTCCAGTTTTGTTAGTGCTTATGATCACGGCGTTAATTCTTACCTTCAATAGCGTCAGATTTGCTGCTGTTATTGGCATGGTAGCGGTATTGTCAGTTGGACTTGGTATGTTCAGCTTATGGGTGTCAGGTTTGCCAATTGGTTTCAATCCTCTATTGGGCAGTGCCGGATTGATAGGTGTGGCGATTAACGGATCAATCGTTGTGATCGCGGCTATTAACGGAAATGCGAAGGCTAAAAGTGGAGATACCAAAGCTATTGTTGAAGAAACGATGAGCTGCAGTCGACACATTCTATCGACCACATTCACCACGGTGGGTGGCCTTATTCCGCTATTGCTATTTTCACAAGGCTCTTTCTGGCCACCGCTCGCTGTCGTGTTGGCAGGCGGGGTTGGTTTCTCTGTTATCTTGTCATTATTTTTTACTCCCACAATTGTTGCAATGATGTGTAGAATACGCACTAGTAAGCTACAAAAACGAGCGCAAAGAACGACTAATGCCTAAATTTCTGCAACAAATTAAACAATGGTGGCAAACAGATTGTGCTTTTTGCCGCCGTTCACGTTTAATAATGATATGGGGCTTAATTATGTTGGTATTTTATTTATATGTCTGGAACTAAGTTCGAATCCGAATCGATTTTTATCAAAGCAGCATCAACTCACAATGGCATGACCTCAATTTTAATCGGGTCTGGTCTGATATTAGTGGGTGCGCTTGCTTGTATTTTCTTACCTAAACTATTTTTTCTTCCCGGTGTTTTTGTTATCAGTGGCGGTATTGTAGGTCTGATCATCGGTTGGTTTAAATTGAAAGAGCCTAAGCACAGCCTAGAGTTAACGCGCGAACATATTATTTACTATCATCGACGCGGGAAGTGGCGAATTTCATGGGAAAACATTCAACGCGTTGACGTCCCTCGTATAACCAAAGGGATAGAGCAGGTAGAGCTTGAAATGATTGGCTTTAGATTGCGCGATGCCGACATTTTCCTCGATGAAATTTCGCCGCGTCTTATCACCTACCTGTTGATGGAGCAACGGCCGTTGACTATGCAAAATCGTGACGCTAACTGCACGTCAGGCCAATGTTATGGTTCGGATATGATTGAGGACGACAAGTTTGTGCGTGCCAGTGGTGAGGGTATTAAAGGTATATCCGCTATGTTTGGCAACCGAATGAATAAATTGCGCAACCAATTGGGCTATGACGTCTTTATCTCTAGTAATGAAATTGATAGGGAAGCCAGGCAGTTTATTACTCTGATAAAAGATTGCCAAGCCGCTGCGGCAAAAGCTAAGGCTTAGCGTTATATTTGCTTGTCTTTCGCGTCACCTGCTTCTACTTCTTTCTGAACAGTGCTTTGCCACTGTTCAATGATTGCTTCAGCTTCCAGTAAAAGGATGGAAATCAGTGTTTTTAATGACTGATGTTGCTTGCGCTTTAAATTACTTTCCGTTTCGTAGCACGCTTTTTGAAGACTCGTAGCGCCGGTATAGGCGCTAACACCGTGAAGCTTATGCACACACTCTTGCAATGATTCAAAATCTTGCTTTTGCCAATGCAACTCAATATCAAACATACTCTTTGGCAGTAGCGCCACAAACTCGGCTAGAAACTCCCTCGCAGCATCTTCATTTCCATGTGCCTTATTAACCGCAAGTTGCCAATTAATTGCTGCGTTTTTAGGCTCGATATATTCAGCCCCTTGACACCAGTTTTGTATTAGCTTAATTAAGTTATCCAAATCAATAGGCTTCGGTAAATAGTCGTCCATTCCTGAGGATAAAAATCGTTCTTTCTCTTCTGGAAATGCATGTGCGGTAACAGCAACGATTGGCGTCCCCATATTGAGTTCAGTTCGTCGTATATGTTTGGTCGCTTGCAATCCATCCATATTGGGCATCTGAATATCCATCAATATGAGGTCATACTCATTTTGTTTACATAATTCAACGGCGTCTTCGCCGCAGGTAGCTGTATCGAGTGTAACGGGTGAATCTTTAAGCCAGGTATCAAGTAGTTTTAAGTTTAACGGCATGTCATCGGTTGCTAGTATCCGAGCTGAGGGGAGCGATTTCTGTCCAGATTCACTTCCTTGTTCAGCCTGTTCAATTTGAACGGTATTTAGGTCATTTATACACTTCAAAGTTAGAGGTGAACGCAGGATAACGGGTTTATTATGGGCGTCGTTTATAAGATGCTGCTCTGGTGGTGGGCCAGAAAACATGAACACTGTTTTTTTGCATTCTCGTTTTAACACTCGCTTTATAACGCTTGTTCTAGCTGTGATATCTCGCATGGGTAATGAAGCAAAGATATAGTCGAATGACGTTTCATTTTTGTCAAATGCGGCTATTGAATCATAGCTAAATGTTATAAAACCGATGCTTTTAAGCAGTTTGCACGTTATCTTGCGGCTTTCGGGCATAGGGTCATAAATAGCAACTGCTTTCGCTTGGAAACGTTCCTGTAACCCAAGACTTAATTGATTGTTGACGGATTTAAATGGCAGGTTAACGGTGAATTTACTACCTTGAGAATAACGGCTCTCAACCTCAATACTTCCTTTCATTAAGAATGTTAATTCTTGGCATATGACCAAACCTAAACCGGTTCCTTGGAAAGACCGATTCAACTCGTCATCAAGTTGATTGAACGGTTTAAATAGTTTTTTCTTGTCGCTATCGTTTATACCTATGCCAGTGTCTTCGACTTCAACACTGAGCATGTATTCGTCGTCACTAAATTTGAATGATTTTGCGCGCAGCGTTATCTGCCCATAGTTGGTAAACTTCAACGCATTGCTGAGCAAGTTGTTCAAGAGTTGTTTAAGCTTAAAACTGTCTCCTATTAGCACTGCTGGAAGGGCGTTGATATCAAGCAAAAACTCTAACTTTTTTAATTGCGCAGATTTCGCCATTAAGCTGGCAATATCTTCGAATGCGTCACGCGGTGAAAAAGGTTTTTGATTTAGAGTAAGTTTTCCTGCTTCCATTTTTGAAAAGTCGAGAATGTCATTAACAATCATCAGGAGATCTGATGCAGCACTGTTTATGATGCGCACATGTTCATCTCGTTCAGAGTCGTTCGTTTTACTCTCCAATTCATTGCTGAAGCCAATAATGGCATTTAATGGTGTTCGAATTTCATGCGACATGTTCGCTAAAAACTGACTTTTTACAGCACTCGCTTTTACTGCTTCTCTGCGTGCAATGTCTAAGTGAACATTCTGTTCTTCAATAAGAAGAAAGTTATTTTCAGCGTCGTTAGATGCCTGCAATACTTCTTGTTCGAGGCTAAATCTGACTTTTAAAATGATGGCTAAAACAAAGCATAAGGTTAGCCCTAACAATGCGGATTGAAACACATAGGTGGTAAACGAATTGACCGGTAATTCGCCGGCAACAAACAATGAACTAATAATTGAACCTAAGGCTAATATTAGCCAACCTGCCAAGACTGTTTTAGCGGGCGAAAACAAATGACGGATACTTTTTATTGTAAATAAAATATTCAAAAGCAGGGTGACAAAACCGATAACGCGGATAAGCAGAGCCCGCGTAAATTCGCTAAACCAAGCAAATAAAATGATGACAAAAGTGATAAGAAGCACGATGAACAATAGCTTCAACGCTAAATGGATGGTGCTAAACATCTTGGGTTTTGGTAAAAAGGTGAGAGTGAATAACGTTGCAGAAGCGCAAACTAAAGGTAATAAAAGATCTAGACTGTGGAAAATGCTCAACGCGTGCCATTCTTTCGGCAGAAGTTGAACATGTCCACTCCATACCATCTGCCAAAGAAATACGAGACAAACGAGGGTAAATAGCATAAACGCGCTGACTTCCCCTTTGTCGAACAAGACAGCAATGCAGTAGAGCGCAATGACAAGCAGAGCGCCGTAAAAAACGCCCCAAATCAAGTAATCCAAAAGAGTCTCTTGCTGATGCTGCTGCTCGCTCATAATACGAACTGGAGCGATAATAGGTATGCGCTTAGCTTTGACGAATAAGTAGAGTTGATATGTGTGCTCAGTGTCGAGTGTGACGCTGAAGGTGGGGGTGCGATAAAAATGTTTACTCTGATCTCGTCCGCCGCTCACTGCGTCGAGTACTTCGCCATTAGAAACTAAATAAAAATCAACCTGATCGAGTTGGGAGAAATTAACATTGAGAACCCAATTATTGCCCTTGGAAAAGTTGGCGACTTCGCCATACAGCCAAACGCCGGCTGGGTTAAATCCGTAGTTAGGAATTTTGTAATTTTGGTATGACAGGTTAGTGCGACTTAATTTGAATTCGTCGAATGATAATGCTCGGCCTTCTTGAGGATATACGGCAAGCGTTGATGAAATATTTATATTAGTTGAATCGTCTGTTAATTTGACCGATTCGATGGCGTGCGCGAAAAACACTAAAAGAAATAGAGTTAATGCCACTAACGCACGTATTTTTATTAGTTTAAACACAAGAATTGTTATGCTGAAAGCGAAAATAATATAACATGGTGCTAATATAGATTCTGCGGCATCATATGTACAGCGTGTTAGCTCAACAACGGTTTAGCAGCACTGCAGTTTTTTGATTTTATCCAATAAGAATAAATAAAAGTCAATCATGAGCAATGAAATAACCATTAATACCGACGGTATTGAACAATTACCTTTAAGTCGGTTTACTGAAGACGCCTATCTCAACTATTCCATGTACGTCATCATGGACCGAGCATTGCCGCACATCGGCGATGGACTCAAGCCTGTTCAGCGACGAATTATTTACGCAATGTCCGAGCTTGGGCTAAGCAATAATGCTAAATATAAAAAATCTGCTAGAACAGTGGGTGATGTATTAGGTAAGTTTCATCCACACGGCGACTCTGCTTGTTATGAAGCCATGGTGTTAATGGCGCAGCCGTTTTCATATCGCTACCCATTGGTTGACGGGCAAGGCAACTGGGGAGCACCAGATGATCCTAAGTCTTTCGCAGCGATGCGTTATACCGAATCACGCCTAAGTAAGTTTAGTGAAGTTTTACTAACGGAGTTAGGACAGGGTACAGCAGACTGGCAACCAAACTTCGACGGCACGCTAGATGAACCCAAAGTGTTACCGGCTCGCTTACCGCATATTTTGCTGAATGGTATCACTGGTATCGCTGTTGGTATGGCTACCGATGTACCTCCTCACAATGTGCGCGAAATTGCCAATGCGTGTGCTTTATTACTCGATAATAGTCGTGCTGAACTGAGTGAACTGCTTGAGCACGTGCAGGGGCCTGATTACCCAACTGACGCTGAAATCATTACCCCGCGCAGTGAAATACAAAAAATTTACGAAACCGGTCGCGGTTCAATCAAAATGCGCGCTGTTTACCATGAAGAAGCCGGTGATATTATCGTGACTGCGCTGCCGCATCAAGCCTCAGGTGGTAAGGTGTTGGAACAGATTGCTGGACAAATGCAGGCCAAGAAGCTGCCAATGGTTAGCGACCTACGCGATGAGTCTGATCACGAAAATCCAACGCGTTTATTAATTACACCTCGCTCCAATCGCGTTGATATTCATCAGTTGATGCAACACTTGTTTGCAACAACCGACTTAGAAAAAAGTTATCGTGTCAACATCAACATGATTGGTCTTGATGGTCGTCCTCAGGTAAAAGACCTGCGCTCTATTCTTAATGAATGGTTGGTCTTTAGAAAAGACACGGTAACACGCCGTTTACAATATCGATTAGACAAAATATTAGCACGCCTGCATATTTTAGAAGGCTTACTCATCGCGTTTTTGAATATTGATGAAATTATTCACATTATTCGAACCGAAGAAAAACCAAAACCGGTGTTAATGGAGCGTTTTGGGCTTACTGATACGCAAGCCGAAGCTATCCTAGAGTTAAAACTACGTCATTTGGCAAAGCTTGAAGAGTTTAAGATAAAGGGCGAGCAAGAAGAGCTAGCCAAAGAGCGCGACAGCCTGCAGCTACTATTGGGCTCTGAGCGACGCCTGAAAACATTGATTAAGAAAGAAATCTTAGCCGATGCAGAAACTTACGGTGATGATCGTCGCAGCCCCATTGTTGAACGCACAGAATCGAAAGCGATATCTGAGAAAGAACTTGTTCCTTCTGAGCCGGTAACGGTCGTTGTATCTGATAAAGGCTGGGCTCGATGCGCGAAAGGGCATGATATTGATGTTGAAGGCCTGAGTTATAAATCAGGCGATAAATTTCTGTGCAGCGCCAAAGGCCGCAGTACACAGCTTGTTGCCTTCATAGACTCATCTGGTCGTGCATTCTCGTGCGATGCGCATGCATTACCTTCCGCAAGAAGCCAGGGTGAACCGTTAACTGGGCGCTTTAGCATTGTCGGCGGCGAAAATATTGAACACGTTGTAATGGCGGCTGACGATAAGCAATACCTGTTTGGTTCTGATGCCGGCTACGGTTTTGTCGGTCAATTTTCTGATATGTTAAGTAAAGCTAAGGCAGGAAAAGCCTTTGTTTCTCTGCCAAGCGCAGCAAAAGTTATTCGCCCTCAACCGGTAACTGATGTGAAAACCGACTGGTGTTTGTGTATATCTAATGAAGGAAGAATGCTGCTGTTCCCATTGAAAGATTTGCCGGTATTAGGTAAAGGGAAGGGGAATAAGTTAATGAACATTCCTTCAGCTAAGGCAAAAACGCGAGAAGAATACCTAACGGTGTTAACCGTTGTTCCTGAAGGTGCAGACATTAAGGTGTTTGCTGGCAAGCGCGGCATGACGTTAACTTCAAGCGACTTAACTCATTATCAAGGCGAACGTGGCCGCAGAGGGAATAAGTTACCTCGTGGACTGCAGCGTGTAGACTCAGTTGAAATAGAGTCAGGGAAAGCAGCCCTTGAGCCATTAGCGGACGATATTCCTGGTGAAGACTCAGGCAGCAACGGAACACCGACTAGCGAATAGGAGATGTAGGGTAGTCTGGGAGCGTAAGGACATCAAGCGATGAGCTTTGTCCTTACTGCTTGTTCGCTTTTTCGTACAGCCACTTTAAAATATCACGCCAGCTAATAACGCCAACCGGACGTTTATTGCTATCAACTACAGGCAAACAAGAGATTTTATTTTCATAAAAGATCTGTATGACCGCTTTAAGGGAGGCATGTTCAGCAATAACAACAGCTTCCCTTTTGACTATCTGATGCACTCGTTTATTTAATGTTGCTAGGTCTTTGACCGTTGCAGAAGGCTTGTCGATGTTAGGGTGAATTGCTTTCGTATAGTCTCGATCGGAAATAACAGCGGCCAGTTCACCTTTATCATTAATCACCATGAGGTGATGGAATGAATTCTGCTCAAACAATTCTTTTACTTTTACTAACCTATCGTCGATATGTACCGTGATGACGTTTTTCGACATTAAATCTTCAATTTTCAAGTGTGTACTACCCGCATTTACATAGATTATTGATACATCTTACGTCATCCTTGCGACGACATAATAGTGTTCGTTTAAGCCCCCGTCTTTCTTGCGAAGGCAAGAATCTCCCTGATGCTACCTCTATCTGTTCAAAAATAAAGAATTTTTTGGGAGATCTTTGCCTTCGCAAAGACGACGAGTGGGATATATTGCTTAAGCGAACAGTACTATGCGCCGGCAAGGATCTCTCCATGCACCAAAAAGATAAAGAGTTTTTTAACTTAGCAATAAGCCTGTTCAGCGGCTTTTTTCATAACTCAGACGCCAAGCTTGATAATGAGATGCTTTACTTTGCCTAACTTCCTTCCCTGAGTAATCGTGCCGGCTGTAGCTTCAATTTCTGGAACAAATACAAGGCGCCCAAGCCAAACACAATAGCCGATGATAGTAGCGCAACAGCAACACCAAGCCAGTATACATCCCATTCAAACACTTTCAGTCGAACTTGAAGTACTAGGGCAGCAATGGTGAGCCCAAGTGTTATTGAGAAGGCACTGACAACCGTTGCCAAAAGCGTATATTCAATCGCAATTGCCCTGCGAATGTACGATATCCGCGCGCCAATACAGTAGAGAATAATGGCATGATAGCTCTGCTTACTTCTGCCTGCCGCCATCACGCTGGCAAGCACCATCAAACTTACTATTAAGCTGATGGAAGAGATGACACTAAGACCGTTGGTCCCTTTGTTAAGTAAATCGCTTGCTGAATCTATAAGATCTTTTGTGCGAACCGTAATGATGTTTGGATAGTTTCGCGCTAGTTCGGTTTGCAGAGCCAATGCTTGTTGGTCGTCCATATAGGCAGTGCCAACATAGGCGTTAATAAAGTCATCAAGAGCGCCGTCTGAGAATATGGCTTCAAACCAAAACCGGGTTTGTATTCCTTTTTGACTGTAAATGCCGGTGAGTAAGCCGGTTCTTTCTATTCCCACTATCGAGAACTGTACCTCATTACCTGGCTTTAGCTGCATTTGTTCGGCTTCACGGTCTTCCATGATGAAGGCGAAGTCGAGGTTCTCATTTTTACTTATGTTGTGCGTGATTGTTTCATCCCAAATTGCGCCGTCAACAATAGTGATGCCGTCTATATTGCCCGACAAGTAACTCAATTTATGCTCGTCACGCGCCATGTCTTGCCAATCAACCTCAGGGTCGGTGATATCGCGAATAAGCGTATCGTTGATGCCTGACACTCTGCCGCGCACCATTGGCGAAAGCGTCAGTTTTGTCACACTATTGAAGTTTTCTGCAACCTTGTTGACTGCGTCCTTTTGATCATCCAGTACATCATAGAGCACTAGCGCTGGCGATTCTTCTGGGATAGTTGTCTCTACTAGGCGAAGCAAGGAAACTACAATAACCGTGCATGCGACTAGGAGGGTAAGTGCTGTGCCTAACGAGAGAAGGGTAATACGAAGTGGCGTGCCGGGGCGATGCATATTCGCAAGGGCCAAGCGTGTTGCTGCATGGCTAGCTAACCAAGGGCGCTGCTCCATGGTGCGGGAAAGCCAGCGAAGCGCGTGCACTACGCCTTCAAAAAACGCCAAACAAATGAGCACGGTAACAACAAATGCAAGACCAAAGAACACGTTTGGAATTGCAATCAATACGAGTCCGCTGAGCAAGACCGCAAAAAAGTAACTGGCGAAGCGCCAGCGTGGTGAGATTGCGTGTCCGCTTAGCTCATTTGCTCGAAATAAATGTGCAACATCTATTTGTAAGGCGCGCCCAAGCGCGGGAAGTGCAAAGGTGAACGCGGTAACAATACCAAAGAACCAAGCGGCTATCGCTGCAATCAGCATATCGGTGCTTTGTATGGCAAGCGGCAAGTCTTGGGCTAAAATTTCACTGCCCAATAATGCCAAAACACTACCAACGAGTACGCCAATGAAACCGGAGAGAGCCGCCAAAATAGCAATTTGGATAATAAAAACTTGCCCAATACGTGAATCTCTTAAACCACAGGCTTTAAGTGTGGCAATGGTTTCGCGCTTGCTTTGTAAATAAACAGAAATACTGTTAAATATCCCTAGACCACCAATGAACAAGGTGCTGAACGCAACAATAAGTAAACCAGAAGCAACTTGGGATAAACGTTCGGCGACGCGTTCACTTCTATCCTCAAATGTTTGAATTTCCCATTCTGTATTGGGAAATTGGGCAACAAAATTAGCTTCCCACGTTTGTGCGTCTACTGTTGTTCGAATGCGATATTCATGTTCAACGCGACTACCGGGGCGCAGTAGACCAGATTCGTCCATGGCTTCTTCTGAAATTAAAACAGGCGTGCCCCGCCAGCTCGCGTTGAGCCGTCGGTCTGGTTGTTCCAATATCAACGCTCTTACAATAATTGCTAAATCGCCAATGTAGACTGTATCTCCGACGCTTAGTTTTGAGCGTTCTGCCAGAACGGGATCGATAGCGATACCCCACAGACCGTCCTTATTTGCTAACGTGTTGCTCAAGGTTTGGCTTGGCTGTAGCTTGAGTTCACCATAAAGCGGGTAAGCAGCATCTGCGCTTAATAGTTCGACCAAGGCGAACTCACCGTCTTCGGTACTCATCATTGTGGCGAGTTCACGGGTTAGTGAAATGTCTCCAGTTTTCGCTATCCAATCTAAGACTTCTTGATTAATCGGCTCGCTCGATTCAATCTCGACGTCGCCGCCCATGAGTGCGCGAGTGTCTGAAAGCAATACTCTGTCGAGCATTTGGTAGAGGCTTGCCGCCGCCATTACCAAGCACACACCAAACACTAGGCAAGCACAAAACAACCAAAGGCGCTTCAGACTTTGTACTAAGTCGCGCCAGGCGAATTTACACTGAAAGTTCACTATTTTCCTCAACACGAAGTTTGCCAGATTCTAGCCAAAATAGCCTTTTGCAGCGCTTAGCTAAGCGCATATCATGAGTAACTATTACTAGGGTCGATTGCGATTGAGCGTGTAATTCAAACAACAAGTCGGCAACGCGCTTACCGGTTTTCTCATCTAAGTTGCCGGTGGGTTCGTCGGCGAGAATGAGTCTAGGTTCATGCACAAGTGCGCGCGCGATGGCAACACGCTGTTGCTCGCCGCCGGATAGTTGTTGTGGGTAATGTTGAACTCTGTCTTTCAGCCCCACACGGTCAAGCATGGTTTTAGCTAGCTGTGTAGCATTGGGCTTGCCTGCGATATCTAAAGGCAGCGCCGCATTCGCGAGTGCGCTTAAACTATCTATTAAATGAAAGGATTGGAAAACAATGCCCATATTGTCGCGTCTAAAGTCAGCTAGTTCATCAGGGGATAGTGCTGATAGCGTTTGACTGTCTAACTCAATCTTGCCTTGTGTGGGTTGCTCCAGCGCCGCAAGAAGTTGCAGTAGTGTCGTTTTTCCTGAACCTGAAGGGCCCACAATTGCAACGGTATCGCCGCGTTCCATATTAAAGTTCAAATTATCGAGAACACGCAACGGCGCTCCTTCTTGGCCATACTCCATCGTAAGGTTGGAAACCTGTATCAACTTATCCTCCTCCCAGCGCAGTCTTTTATTTTAAATCAATTCAACATACGCTAAAAACCCTAAGTCAGACCAACATATCGTAGTTTAACTATTAATTCACGGTCACATTTGGGGCGGCAATCCTAATATGAAAACGAAAACAAGTAAGATAGTTACTTGTTAAGTGCAATGTTTCGTTACAATGACCATTCTTTTATTCCTTCATGTCCACTTTTTAGGCTGTTATGCAACTCATTAAGATTAATAAAGAACGTTATCGCCGCCATTTGAACTATGTCATCGTTGCCTGTGTGGCTGCTTTACTTATTGGTAGCTTGGGCATTTCGCAGACTTTAATTGCACTCTTTCCTGACGAAAGCGGCAGCCATTTTCACTGGAACTTGACGGGGGTCATTGTTACAAGCTTAATCATCGGCCTATTGCTTAATAAGTACAAGTCTCACAACTTCATGATTGAAGTTGCATATGTATGGGAGCTAAAAAAAGCGCTTAATAGAATAAACCGAAGAATGTTGAAATTAAAAGCGGCTGCGCAAGAGGGTGATATAGATGCAATGCTTGCGATTAACTACAGTTACGCAGGCTCACGCCTGTTGTGGCAGTTGGACGACAATATGATCATCATGGACCAGTTGGCGATTGACCAAGCCGCCCTAGACAGCTTGGCGGTGAAGTATCATTTGACGCTAGATATTGAAAAATATGACGACAGTGTTTTGAAAAAGTTTTGAAAAATAAAAGGGGGCAGAAAAGAAGAAAAGGGGTCAGGGTTAATTAATTTTCTGCAAAAAGTCATAAATGACGTTTTTTAAGAAAATTAATTAACCCTGACCCCTTTTCTTCTTTTCTGCCCCCTTTTCCTATCTATTCGCTTTTTCTTCTTTAATTCTACCCATCTCTTCATCGTTGGCTCTATCGCCAATAGTTTCGTTCTTGTAATGTTCCAAAGTAACGGTGGGTAGCAACTTGCCGAAACCTTGCAGCCGTCTTCTTGGATTGAGCATCGTCAAACGTGTTAGTAACAGGTTGTTAGGATACATTATGATTTCTTCTTCATCGGTAATAAGCTTGATATTAAACAAGTTTACATCGGCTATTGTTCCCTCAACAAAGTTGTCACCCTCGAACACCCTAATAAAGTTGCCGCGGCTGTATGAAGGTTGAAATAACAAGATAAAGTAGGCCGTAATATTGCTGAGTAAAGACCAGTTAGCAAATAAAGCAACACCTGTAATGGTAATCAGTGAAGTTGAAACCAGCAACAACCCCGAGAAGTCGATACCCCAAACTAGGAATAATGCGGCTAGGGTCATCGTGCCAATAATAATACGCATGATATTAAACGCCTTCAGCGCGCTTTCTTCACTGAGCTTACTAATTTTCACGCCTTTTCTTATCTTCGGCAAGGTCCATTTTACAATAATGATATGCAGCAATATAACGCCGCCGGACCATAATAGGGTGATGTAGTACTTGTCCATCCAAGTAATAAAATTTGAAATAATCGGTAAGTCGGACATTAAGTTTTCCAGTAGGGAGTGAGAAGATAGCTGGCCATTCGATATTGTGTTCGTATTTTAGTATGCTTCATCAGTAAAAGTATTATCAAATTAGTTAAATAAACCAAATAAAAGTATGCAAATATAATTTTTAACGATATATAGTGGCGCTATATATGTTACCAAGGAAAAATATGAAAATCGCAATTTTGTCGCGGAATCCTAAGCTTTATTCTACTAAAAGATTTGTTGAAGCGGGAGAGAAACTAGGTCACCAAGTCGATGTTATCGATACAATGCATTGCTACATGGATGTGACGAGCAGTCGTCCTTCGGTGCGCTACAAAGGTAAAGCTTTACCACGCTATGATGCAGTTATCCCTCGAATTGGTGCATCGGTTACCTTTTATGGTACCTCTGTCGTTCGTCAGTTCGAAATGATGGGGACGTATTCAATTAATGAGTCTGTTGCGATCAGTCGCTCAAGAGATAAGTTACGCTCACTGCAGTTGCTATCTCGCAAAGGTATTGGTATGCCGAGAACAGGATTTGCCAATCACCCAGATAGAATTGACGACTTAATTAAAAACGTAGGCGGTGCGCCTGTTGTTATTAAATTGCTTGAGGGTACTCAAGGTATTGGTGTGGTATTAGCCGATACTGCTAAAACTGCTGAAGCTATTATTGAGGCATTCATGGGGCTAAATGCGAGTATCTTGGTCCAAGAATATATAGAAGAAGCTGGTGGTGCAGACATTCGCTGCTTGGTTGTCGGTGGCAAAGTGATTGCTGCAATGAAGCGTCAAGGCGCGCCGGGCGAATTTCGTTCGAACTTGCACCGAGGCGGTTCAGCCAGCTTAGTTCGCTTGTCGCCCGCAGAAAGAAAAACAGCCGTAGATGCTGCAAAAACCATGGGTTTAAATATGTGTGGCGTTGACATTCTGCGCTCAAAAAATGGTCCAATGGTGATGGAAGTGAATTCTTCGCCCGGATTAGAGGGGATTGAAACTGCCACCGGAAAAGACATTGCTGGCATGATCATCGAATTCATTGCCAACACAGCAACACCGAACAAAACAAAAACCAAAGGTAAAGGCTAAGCATGAAGCGCCAAAACTTTGTAATTGGCGGGGAAGTCATTAAACCTGGCGAACAAAAGCGTTTGTTGCTGCTAATGCCTCCTTTGTATACCGCTACTACTATGGGTATTCCTGTCTTTGTGCTACACGGTAAACGTCCTGGACCCACTTTGTTTGTCAGTGCTGCAATTCATGGTGATGAGCTAAACGGTATTGAGATTGTTAGTCGCCTAATTAAGGCGCGTGCAATAAAAAACCTAAGAGGCACACTTATAGCGATACCGATGGTGAATGTGTACGGTGTTCTCAATCAAAGTCGCTATTTACCCGACCGCAGAGATTTGAATCGCTGCTTCCCAGGTAGTAAAAAAGGCTCGCTTGCAGGGCGTATTGCGCGTTTATTTTTGGATGAAATCGTTAGCAAGTGTGATTATGGTATCGACTTACATACAGGGGCTATACATCGTTCTAATTTACCGCAAATACGCGCTAACTTGGACGACCCTGCAACATTGGAAATGGCCGAAGCGTTTGGCGTACCGGTGTTGTTGAACGCTGATATCCGTGACGGCTCATTGCGCCAAGCTGCAGCAGATGAAGGTGCTAAGGTACTACTTTACGAAGCGGGCGAAGCTTTGCGCTATGATGAATTCTCAATTGCAGCCGGTGTAAAAGGTATTATAAAAGTGATGCGTCACGTCGGCATGTTGAATAAAACTAAGTCGGTAGGACACAGCATTAAGCCATTCGTAGCAAGACAAAGCGGCTGGGTTAGAGCAAACGAAAGCGGCTTTGTTATGCACAAAGCGCAGTTGGGTGACCACGTCGTGAAGGGGGATTTACTTGCAGTTATCTCTAACCCTTTCGGTGAGCAGTTAGGTACGATTGACTCCCCAAGCACAGGTGTTGTCATTGGTAAGCAAAACATACCCCTAGCGCAAGAGGGCGAGGCGATTTATCATATTGCATACTTTAAAAAACCCAATGAAGTCGCTGAGCATGTCGAATTGTTGCAAGACAACTTGGATATAATTGATTCGTCTGATTAGGCAACCAATACAATTGGTTAACCTTTATTATTGAGAAGTGTAAAATGAAAAAGAAGCTTACGGTTGGAAATTTGGAACAATGCGACCTCCCTGAACTAGGTATCAAAGGCCTCCATGTTCGAGTCGATACAGGCGCTACCACGTCATCTTTGCATGTCGATAATATTGAAGAAATTGATGTTGGCGAAGACACTTGGATAAAGTTTGATATTCACCCAGATATTCATGATGTGAAAAAGCTGATCCGCTGTGAAGCTAAAGTAGCAGGTCAGCGCAAAGTAAAAAGTTCAACTGCTACAAGGCAGCGCCGCTATGTCATTGAAACAGATATCGTGATGGCCGGTGAGCGCTGGCAAATTCAATTGACGCTAACGGATCGCTCCGAAATGACTTACTTGATGTTATTTGGACGTGAAGCAATGGCCGGCAGGTTCATTGTGGATCCAGAACTAGAATATTTGCTGAATAAGACATAATAAATGAGTGCAGGCACTTAAGCTTGCATGAAGCAGTCAGTGATCTGTGATATCAAACTAAAAAGGCTCATTTAATCATAAATGAGCCTTTTTTTCCTGAGAAATGTTTCACTAGAGCTTGTATAGAGACACGTTATACGAGCTTTTTATAACAGCTTTTTATGCAAGCAAAGTTGTTCAACGCTTTTACATCAGTGGTTTATTCTAGCCTACTACTGAACGTTTGTGCTTTCAAAAATCTTGTCTGCCGATGCAGCAACAAAACCTTGATAATACTCGCCGTTTTGCATTTTATAGCGTTGTGCAAATTCATAAAAACAGCTTGGAATAGACACTTCCACATCGCTGAACTTGACTTTTGACGCGTCAGCCATCGTTGATGACTGAGCTAAACACACATCTTCGCCGCCTTTAATTTCGCCACCGGATGTATTTAACCTAAATCCAGCCTGTTTGAGGATGTCATTTACTTCGGCTAATTCATCAATCTTATGAAGATGATTAACACTAACCGTGAAATGATTAGCGCGGTAGCCCCACGCTGCCATCCATGCAGCGTATTCAGACTCAGCTAACAACGTTTTATAGTCATCGTGTGAAACTGACCAATGAGTTCCTGAGTATAGGAAGTTGTCGGCTTCAGTCGCACCTTTTTCTACGCTTGAAACCATCTTGTTGATAATCGTTTGTGCAGCTTCAGAAAGCTCGTTTACTCGTAACTCACTGATAAATACTTTAGGTTGCGTTGTATCAGGATGCTCAAAGTGCTGTGCGCTTAGCTTCTTACTTGCAAAGTCGTAGTCACCCTTTTGCTTATAGCCCAGCGCGAGAAAATGTGCAGCCAGTTTGTTCAAATTAACGCTTTCAAGATTAAACGTGCGCAGAGCAATATGATCGTTAATGATCTCAGCTTCACCGGTTTTATCCGCAAGCAACTGGTGTATCTTGTTCGCCGATGGGGTTATTTGAATGTAGTTATCCCAAAGGCCCTGAAACAACTTATTAATATCTGTGTGCATGTTTATTTCCTTATCAGCTATTAAAATTTAAGCCCAGGACTTAATGATGATGGCAACGTTACGACATCTAGTTCTACCGACGCTACTGGGTAAGCGCAGTAGTCTGCCGCATAGTAAGCGCTTGCACGATGGTTTCCGCTTTCGCCGATGCCACCAAATGGCGCAGCACTGCTCGCGCCCGTAATAGGACGGTTCCAGTTAACAATACCAGCTCTAATACGCGCTAAGAAGTAGTCATAATCTGCTTTAGAGTCGCTTAACAGACCAGCAGACAAACCAAAGCTGGTGTTGTTTGCGTGCGCGATTGCCTCATCAAAATCGGTGTATCTGATCACCTTTAGAAGAGGACCGAAGTGTTCTTCATCGGGCATGTCGCTTGCGATTGCAGTAACATCAATAATACCAGGAGTAACAAAACCGGTATCTTTTTCTGTGTGCTCTAGCGCGAGCAAACTTGTTGCACCTAAGCTTAAAAGCTGTTGCTGAGCACTTAACATGCCGGCAGCGGCAGCTGAGCTGATCATTGCACCCATGAAAGGTTGTTCTTCTGCGTCGTAATGGCCTACTTGAATATTTTTAGTGACTTCTAGCAAGCGCGCTAACAAAACATCACCTTGGGCGTTGTCTTGAATGAATAAACGTCGAGCGCATGTGCAGCGTTGACCACTTGTCACGAACGCTGACTGCACAATGTCATGTACGGCAGCGTCAACATCGGCTACATCTTTAACGATGAGCGGGTTGTTGCCACCCATTTCTAAGGCTAAAATTTTGCCTGGATGACCTGCAAATTGTTCGTGAAGAATTTTACCAGTGCGAGAGCTTCCAGTGAAAAATAGACCGTCAATATTCGCATGACTAGCTAAGGCTTTGCCCGTTTCAACTTGCCCCTGAATGAGGTTTAATACGCCATTTGGCAAGCCTGCTTTTTCCCAAAGCTGAACAATGAATTCGGCTACCATAGGAGTCAAATCGCTGGGTTTAAAAACGACTGTATTGCCTGCAATCAATGCTGGAACAATATGACCGTTGGGTAAATGTCCTGGGAAATTATAAGGGCCAAACACAGCAACCACACCGTGTGGTTTATGACGAATGATTGCTTGTCCAAGCGGCATTGCGTTTTCAACAGTGCCCGTGCGTTCGTGGTAAGCTTTTTCAGAGATAGCAATTTTACCAATCATTGCGCCTACCTCAGTGGCAGTTTCCCACTCAGGCTTTCCCGTTTCTTTCGCAATAATCTTAGCAAGTTCAGTTTTGTGCTCACCAAGAAGTTCAGCAAACCTCTTAATAATTTCTAAGCGTTCATCTACCGTCATTAAAGACCAAGCTGGAAAGGCATTACGAGCGGCAACAACTGCTTCGTTTACTTGTGCCGAGGACGCTGATTTTGCTGACCATATAACGACATTTTTTGCAGGATCAATTGAGTTAATATCATGGCCTGAGCCCTCTATCCATTGACCATTGATAAAGTGTGTTGAATTTGTCATTTGTACTCCTAGTGCTTTGTGTTGGCAGGTGAGAAACGAATTGAGTCGCCGTCTTTAATACCTAATGCCTTGGCCGTTGCGCGTTCTATTGCAACACGATTACCGTCAACATAAGCGATTTCTGCGATACAAGCTCTAAAGTCTTCTACCGATGTATTGATTGCAAAACAGGTTTCACCGTCGGTTTGAGCGAGATTGTCATTAATAACAATAGATACTTTGCGGCTAGCTTGCACCGTTGCAATATTCTTTACGTCGGCTTCAACCGTAGGGCCAGCATCAAATATATCCACGTAACCACGGCATTTGAAGCCCTCTTGCTCGAGTAAGCGTAGCGCGGGTTTGGTTTTTTCATGCACCTTACCAATGCAATCTTGCGCAGCTTTACTGAGCAGTTTCACATAAATAGGATATTTAGGCATGAGTTCAGCAATGAACACTTTATTACCGATCCCTGTTAGGTAATCGGCAGTTGGGAAATCCATTGAGAAGAAATGCTCTTCAAGCCACGCCCAAAAAGGAGAACGGCCTTTATCGTCACTAATACCACGCATTTCAGCAATGACAACGTCAGCGAAACGTTCTTTATGCTCAGCCATGAAAAGAAAGCGCATTTTAGATAGAAAGCGACCGTTCAGACCCTGTCGTGCATTCTCTCGCAAGAATAGTGTGCAAATTTCACTGACGCCAGTGTAATCATTGCAAAAATGCAGTATTTCAGCAGTATTGTGCACATTCAATTCACGTGATGCATGCACTACTTTACTTACGTGATAGTGATAAAATGCGTCTTGCAAACCGACGGTTGCTTCAATGCCGCTAGTACCGACTACTTCACCGGTTTCCGTATCTTCCATCACGAAAAGGTAGCTTTGCATACCCGGTTCAGTCGGCGTTGACTGAATAGCAGCTTCTGCTTTGACTAATTTGCGTCGCAGCAAGGCTTCGTTCACTGGAAGTGAAGTAAAGCCTATACCTGATTCTTGCGCTATTTCGCTCAGTGCCTTGTAATCAGATACCTTAATAGGACGAATAATTTTCATCAAATGATCCCTATGGTTGTTGGTGGCAACCTAAAAAAGACTAAGCGGCAACGACTGAGGCGACAGCCTTCTCGAAACGAGCTAAACCTTCAATAATGTCTTCATCTGGGATAACTAATGAAGGAGCAAAACGAATAACGTTCACGCCTGCTATTAAGCACATCATATGCTGTTCGTTTGCTGCGACCATGAAATCACGTGAGCGGCCCGCATATTTCTCATTTAACGCGCAACCTAATAACATACCTTTGCCGCGAATTTCGCTAAACACATGGTACTTGTCATTAATTTTACCTAAAATTTCGCGAAATAGAGCTTCTTTCTTCAGCACGCCAGAAAGTACTTCTGGTTTGTTAACTACGTCTAATACTCTTTCCGCTATAGCACAGGCTAGTGGGTTACCACCGTAGGTACTGCCGTGTGTACCTGGCTTTAAACTACTCGCTATTGCGTCGGTAGTTAACATTGCGCCGATTGGAAAGCCGCCGCCTAATGATTTAGCTGTCGTCAAAATGTCAGGAGTTACGTCAACGCCCATATAAGCGTATAAATAGCCTGTTCTGCCAACACCACTTTGCACTTCATCAAAAATGAGCAAAGCATTGTGTTTATCACAAAGCTCTCTCACGCCTTTAACAAATGCAGGGTCAGGAACGATAATGCCGCCTTCACCTTGTAAGGGCTCCATCATGATGGCGCAAGTGCGCTCTGACATCATTTCAGCTAGCATTTCGAGATTGTTATATTCACAATGCACAATGCCGCCTGGCTTTGGACCGAAGCCGTCTGAATAAGCCGGTTGACCACCTACAGTAACGGTAAAGAAAGTACGACCGTGAAAGCCCTGCTTGAATGAGATGATTTGATCTTTGTCTTCGTTGTAATGGTCAAGCGCGAATCGACGAGCGAGTTTTAAAGCAGCCTCGTTAGCTTCAGCACCTGAGTTCGCGAAATAAACTTTATCAGCAAAAGTAGCGTCACATAACTTTTTAGCTAAGCGCATAGCTGGTTCGTTCGTGAATACGTTACTTAAATGCCATAGCTTGCTGCCTTGTTCCTGCAATACGTTTACTAGTTCAGGATGGCAATGGCCTAGCGCATTAACCGCAATACCGCCCGCAAAATCGATGTATTCGTTACCCTCTTGATCCCAAACGCGAGAGCCTTCTCCACGCACCGGCACCATTTGTGCAGGGTTATAGTTAGGTACCATTACATCGTCAAACGTTGAACGATTCACTTGCATGTCATACACCTCTTTGCTTAGCTATATTGCACTCACACCAAGTAATAGGTGCGAGTAAATTGGCTACGTATTATGCCAGAAGGCGAGACGAAAGCAATTAACTTATTCGTCGCAAGGCCAGTAAAAATAAGGGTTATGCACTTATTTGCAGAATTAGTGAATATTTATTTTGCGAAAATTTGGCTACAAAAATAACACGGTGATTCGACGCTCTAGCTAGCAACAATGGCTTGTAGACGCACTAAATATTTCTTAAAATCGGTGAATATAGGTACATAAGACGAATTGCGCGTGGTATGAATAGGCATATTCATGCAGAAATTCTTATTGAAAAGAAATGTTTATTGCCAATTGTAAAGTGCAATTGTCAGTCGTTGAGAGCTCTGGGGGTCTGCTGGATCTCTGGTATCTTTATTTCGAACCCAGTGAGGTTAGTTTTCATCAACAGCACAACGTCATCTGACACAATACCGAAGTTGCGCAGGTACAGCATAGATGCTTGCTTAGATATTAGGCCATTGGCCTTCATCATTTTAAATTGCATGTACCCTTGGCAACGAAACAAAAGGTCGGTGAGAGGATGCAATTTGTTTTCCTTTACATGGGCATAACTGATTTCTTTGATTCGCGTGTAGTCCTCAAGTCCAATGCCGATCATTAACCAGCGGCATTTTAAAGCGGCTACTAGCTCGTTAGTTAGATGATCAGCGTAGCGACTCCAAAGTGAAATAAGATATTTATGCGATGGAACGAGCGTGTATAAAGCTTTAGCTTGCACTGGATTATTATTTTTCTGCGCTTCGATTACTTTCTCTCGCAACTTCCCGTCAAATGCCTTGAGATACATTTTGGCAATGGCGCTTCTTCCAAGCGTGCTCATCAAGCCGATGTTGTAACCTAGATACCACTTCATACATTCTTTTTCCGCAATTGCTCGGCAAGCCTTACCGCTTCCTAGCGTGTATTCCCACATATGTTTTTGCAACTCTGGAAAAATAGCGGATTTTGGCGGCAAGCCGCGTTTCGCGATCAAGGCCGGTAGCAGCGTTCGCAAACTTTCAATGCCAACAAAACTAAGTGCACTGCGTAAGCTGTTGATAACAATTAGCTTTCCTTTGGAATCGAAGCGGCGGTATTTAGGTTGTTTTACAAACTTGATGATAGCATCTGACAGCCAGTCTAATTGTATGATGATAACTTCTAAGCGAGATATTGAACAAGACTCGGTGTATAAAACATCAAATATCTTGCCTATAGAGGGATCGTACCCAAGCACTTTTTCTAATACATAGTCGGTATTTTTGAATCGCTCAGCGAGGTCATTAATGAGACTGACATGAAATTCGGCCTCGACTTGTTGAATAAATAAATTTTGCTTTTGGTGCAATTCCTCGCGATTTTTTATCGCGACTTCTTCTACAAATAATAACTCTCTGCGAGCTTCGGCTTGCTCAGAGTCTTCCATGATGCGCTGTTTCTCAGTTTTCTGGCCAGACAGCAGCACCGCCTCGTCTAAACTGACAAGAAGGTGCTCGAATCGCGAATTTATTGTCGAGGCTAATTGAGATACGCTTAACTTCATGTTGTTTCTCTACATCTATATTCTGTTTTTAAAAAATTATCCAGAATTCTATGACCTTCCTGAGTTAACAGTGATTCGGGGTGAAACTGAACGCCAAATATTGGCAATGTTTTATGTTGAATACCCATTATCTCTATATCGTCACTTTCGCTGCAAACTGCAGTAATTTCGAGCAAACTTGGCAAGGTTTCTAGCTCTAACAGCAAAGAATGATACCTTGTTGCCGTAAATGTGTCCTTAATGCCCTTGAATATGCCTTTTGTTTGCTTCACCTGTACTTCTGAAGTTTTACCATGTTTGATATTTTTTGCACGTATTACTTTTGCACCAAATACTTGTCCGATCGCTTGATGACCCAAGCATACGCCTAAAAGTGGCACTTTTCCCGCAAAAGTAGCAATTGCATCAAGGCAAACTCCTGATTCGTTTGGCGAACATGGTCCAGGAGAAATAACCAAATGCGTAAATTCGAGGCTTTGCAGTTCGATAATGCTCAGCTCATCGTTTTTAACGACTTTTACCCTAGCACCCAACTCTTCAAAATAACGTGCTAAATTGAAGGTGAAGGAGTCATAGTTATCAATGATTAAAACCACGTTTGTGACTCCAATTGTAAACCTTATACTGCCAAAGCATCATTGCTAATTGCCTTAAAATACCGCACGAGTATTTTTATGGTGCAACGAACCCTAATGCTTTATATGTTTTCGCGAGTGTCACGGAAGCTTTTTCTCTTGCTTTAATCGCGCTGGCTCGTAAAACGTCATGCAAATAAGCATCGTCTGCGCGAATGCGAGCATATTCTGCCTGAATCGGAGTTAACATGTTAACCACAGCTTCAGCAACATCACCTTTTAAGTGACCATACATCTTATCTTCATATTTGGGCACTAGGCTTGCAACTGATTCACCGGTTGTACAAGACAATAGAGACAAGAGATTCGATACGCCAGGCTTCTCAGCAACGTCAAAGTAAATGCGCGCTTGCTCATCACTATCTGTAACCGCACGCTTAATTTTTTTCGCCAATTTTTTGGGATCTTCTAATAAGCCGATGACGTTATTTGGATTATCATCCGATTTGGACATTTTCTTCATGGGATCCTGTAAGCTCATCACGCGCGCGCCCGATTCAGGAATAAACGGGTCGGGAATGGTAAACACCTCACCATATAAGTTGTTAAAGCGCGTTGCAATGTCGCGTGTCAGCTCCAAATGTTGCTTTTGATCTTCTCCTACCGGAACCTTATTCGCCTGATACACCAATATATCAGCAGCCTGCAGGACAGGGTAGCTATACAAACCTACGTTGATGTTGGATGCATTTTTTAACGACTTGTCTTTGAATTGCGTCATACGATTGAGCTCACCCATTTGCGTGTAGCAATTGAGCACCCAGCTGAGTTGCGCATGCTCAGGAACATGCGATTGCATAAAGATACTGCTCTTTTTTGGGTCAATGCCACAGGCAAGGTACAGCGCGAGACCGTCAAGACAGGCTTTATTGAGGGCTTCAGGATCTTGACGCACCGTTATAGCATGCAAATCAACAATCATATAAAGGCAGTCATTTTCATCTTGCATGTCAACCCACTGGCGCAAGGCTCCCATGTAGTTGCCCATAGTAAGTTGACCTGAAGGTTGGCAACCACTTAAAACGATCGGTTTTTGCAAGCTCATTTTGTTTACGACTTCCTAGTGTTATTTAAATTTGTTTTTCATTGCCGCAATGGTGTCGGCATAATTATCGCTGTTGAATATAGCAGACCCTGCAACGAACATGTCAGCGCCAGCATCCCAAATAGATTGTATATTGTCGACTTTAACTCCGCCATCGACTTCTATTCGCGCGCACAAGCCTTTCGCTATGATCATTTGTTTTAATTCGCTTATCTTTTCGAGTGTGCTTTCGATAAACGACTGGCCACCAAACCCCGGATTCACTGACATCAACAAGACATAGTCAAGCTTATCAAGGACGCAATCCAGAACGTGCAGCGGTGTCCCAGGGTTCAGTGCCAAGCCTGCTTTGCATCCATTATCTTTAATTAACTGAATACTACGATCCAGATGCATTGTTGCTTCAGGATGGAAACTGATCATAGTAGCACCCGCCTTAGCAAAAGCCTCGATCATCGTATCGACGGGTTGCACCATTAAATGCACATCAATATCTGCCGTAATGCCGTGTTTGCGCAACGCATCACAAATCATGGGGCCGAAAGATAAATTGGGAACGTAGTGATTATCCATCACGTCGAAATGAATGAGATCAGCTCCAGCGTCCAGCACAGATTGAACATCCTGCCCTAAACGAGCAAAGTCAGCGGACAAAATTGATGGTGCAATTAACGGTGTGTGCATTGTCTTATCCCAAAAGCCTTAAGTTTACCGAACTTTTATGATTGACAAAAGCATTAACCGCGCCCTTTATTGGTGAGCATGCATCATAATGGGGCAGTAGGGGAGTGATAACTTCGATTTCTACCAATATATTTTCGAACAGTGCGCAATGAAAAAAAATTAAATCAATATAATTCAGTAAGATAAGTTTTTTTATGCGGTTTTTTGTATTTAGGCACTACTTTTGCTCTACCACTCTCATAAGCACAGTTAGCTTGCCAAATTAATGATTGCTGGATCAAAGACTTAAACTAATGACTCAATTCAGCATCGGCACACGAATAATAATAAGACGACAAGAAGAAATCGCTTAAACAACTTGGAATTATACGGAGAACTCACATGAAAACATTTAAACGCGCAGCAATTGCTGCAACAATTTTGACAGCAACATTAGCAAGTCAATCTGCAATGGCGGGTTGGTCAGCAAATATTGGTGTAGTCTCTGATTACCACTTCCGAGGTATTCAGCAAACAGAATCCGCATCAACCAGCGCTGGTGTTGATTATGCAGCTGACTCTGGGTTTTACGTTGGCGCTTGGACGGCTGACGTCCAAGATGGGCTTGAAGTCGATTTATACGCCGGTTACGGTATTGAATTAGAAAGTGGTGTCACACTTGACGCTAACTTTACCTCTTATCAATACACTGGTGATTTTGACAGTGCATATAATGAAATTGGCTTGAGTGCGGGTTACGGTTTATTTTCAGTCGGCTACATACAAGGCAAATGGGACGGCGTAGTCGGTGACGAAGATGCAACTGAAGGCGATTACTCTCTTATTACTGTAGGTATCGAAAAAGACGGTTGGTCTGCGCTTATCGGTTCATACGGTAAAGATTCAGACGGTGAATATGCTGAAATAGCATATGGCACAGAGATTGGCGGCTTTGAAGTTGGTGTCGGCCTTGTTATCAGTGGTTCAGACCTAGATGACAGCGAATCTTTGTATTTTTCGCTCAGCAAATCGTTTGAGCTATAATTTAAAATTATAAGCACAGATTTTTAAAACCCTGCGAATCTATTGGTTTGCAGGGTTTTTTGTTGATGATTTTGTGATTAAATATTGTGCATTTTGGCTTTTGCGTTATACTCATTGCAGCTTTTTTGTTTGTGTGTTGTGACTTAAGTTAATCGTTTGCACTATCTGCATACACTTTATTTTTGCAATGCACGTTAAAGAGAACTTACCGTAAAGAGTGTTAAATTGAGTATGAAGACTAAACTAAATGCAAGAGTGTCGAGAAAGGCAACGGTGTTTACATCAATGTCTGCTTGTGTTTTTCTAACTTCTGGTCTGTATTTTACATTTATCGCTATCCAGCCTTCCATTAGCGATTGTGAGCAAAGCCGATACATAACACAAACTGACGAAAGCGGTCTGTCATCTAGCATTCAATGTTCAAATAATGGTAACGAGGTAAGTTGGTTGGCATGGGTTACGAATAAGTCGACATCAAATCAGTTTCATTTTCTTGATTTGTTGGAACTGCTATCGCAAATCGACCCTGAAGAAAAATAGATGGTACAAGTGATAAAGAAGTGGCTTCGATTAGTTAAGAGTGTAACGGCAAGCATGATGGGGGTTCAATCCCAAAAGAACTATGAAGAAGACTTCGCTGAGCAATCCGTCATTCCTTTCGTTGTTACAGGCATCATTCTCGTTATCTTATTTATACTCAGTCTTGTTTTATTGGTTAACTTCTTAGTTTAACGGCTGTTCATAAAACGTTTGCCAAATTTAACGACTTCAAAGCTGTTTATGCTAAATTTAAAAGTGCCATCCGCTCACAAAACACCCCTGCTCAAAAGCCATCCGTAAGCTAAACCTGAGTGTGTTTCTGTAAAAATATGGCAAGCTCATCATGAGGAATGGGTTTTGAAATCAAATAGCCCTGAATGAAGTCACATCCCAACTTTCTTAGTTGTTCAAATTGTTCCTCTGTTTCGGCACCTTCGGCAACGATTGGGACAGACAGGCTGTGTATCATTTGTGTCAGTGAGCCAACGATCCTTTGTTGACGGCTGTCCACGTCAATTTTGTCCAGTAGAGACCTATCGAATTTAACCGTGTTGTAGTTAAACGCCGCCAGGTAAGAAAGGGAGGAATAACCAGCGCCGAAGTCGTCAATTGCTACTCTAAAGCCAATGCTCGCTGCCATTTCAGTCCAAGCCTTCGCTTGTTTGAAATTAGTTATTAAGGTCGTTTCCGTTATTTCAAGTTCGATACGATTTGGGCTAATTTTATTTCTTTCAAGCTGGTCTTTTAAGCTTTCGACAGCTCTATCATCACCCAGTTGAGAGGGACTTAAGTTAACGGAAATGACAATATCCTGCATCCCAACACTATTTAAGTAAACCGCTTCTTCAACAACCTTACTGACTATCCAGTCAAACAAGATGTTCATATTTTCACTTTCTTCAAGCACATCGATAAAAGTAGGTGGTGGAATAAAGCCAAGTTCAGGATGCTTCCAACGACACAGCGCTTCAACTTTTACTACTTTTCGGGTGCGGCTGTCTACGATGGGTTGGTAAACTAAAAACAGCTGGCCATCTGCAAGGGAGGAGAGAAAATCGTTCTTTACGGTAAACTTTAATTGAGTTCGCGCTCTCATTGATTCATCAAAGAATTTATACCGGTTCTTTCCTTCCTGTTTTGCCTGATACATCGCAATATCAGCATATCGTAACAGTTGATCTGCATCGATGGCTTGGGCCTCTTGCAGCGCAATACCGATACTGGCACTGATCGCGATATTCGTTTCATATACGTGAAAAGGAGCGGCAAACAGTTGAACAATCGACTCCGCCATTTGCAGCAAGGCTTCTTGACTGCTGTAATCGTTATAACAGATAACAAATTCATCGCCGCCGATACGATAGACTTTAATAAATTTATTGGCGACACCTTTTAAACGGTAGCCGATTTTCTTCAACATGATGTCACCAGCTTCATGTCCTAAATTGTCGTTAACTGGTTTGAATCCATCTAAATCTAAAAAGAATATAGCGACATTAAACGATGCATTTTTGTTACGGATATACAGAAGGTCGTCAACTAAAACGTTGCGTGTAAATAAGCCGGTAACACCGTCAATTGTAGCCTGGCGCAGCAATCGTTTTTGTGACACATCTAGCTCATGCTCATACAATTCGAGCATATCGATTGCATTTCTAAACTCGTCCTCAAGGTCATGAAGTTCGTCGTTAAACTTCCTTTTACGCGCTTGACCAAGGCGAAATCTGGCGGTGTTATATTCTTTATTTGCAATTAGCTTTATGGCGCGGCGAAGTTTGTTTATCTGTGATATCGGGATGATTGAAAAAGTAATCAGCGTCAGTAAAATGCCCAACGTAACCGTCATAAAGATAATAATGAGCTGTTCTTTTTGTTGGTTTTGGTCAGCGACAAGGGAAGTGATATCCCGCACGAAAATAAGTTTTAGCTCGGAACCTGCGCTACTGATAGTCTCAAACCAGATAAAATATTCCTTCTTCTCAAAGGACAGGAGTATTCCCGTTGTTTCTGCCTGTTTTATTTTTTCTAGAGTGAGCTGTAAATTCAACACACCATCAATTCGTTCAAGTCCTGTCATTATATCTGTTATATAGCGTTTAAGGTTGTACTGTTCTGTCAGAGGCGCTTCCAGCGGAGCCAAAACACCAATGTCACTGCCAACAATCTGGTACAAAAACTCGATGGAAGGTGCGATGTCAGATAAGAGAGTCAACGACCACTTATCTTGCCAAAAAGGAACAGGTACTGAGGATGCAAGCTCACAAACTTGATGGCATATAATTGCTGATGTCGGTCTAGCATCAGTTAACATGTCGAGACGTAATGAGTTAGTTTTCTCTTTAGGAAAGTCGCCGAATTCGAAAGCTTGTTTATCATTTGAGATAGACATCGAAGATAGAGCAAAGCTCAGTCGAACCCTTGGCCAAACGTCCTCAAAGTAAGCAGCAGCCTCTTGCGGAGTTCGATTAGCTAAGCCCCCGAGAGCAAAGAGCTCTTCAGCTTTAGATACTTGTTCCTTTAGCTGCTGTTTAAACAGTAATTGAGTGGCTTGCAAATGAGATTGTTTAATGCCATTCATGTTTTCTTCAAAACGAATAGACTGCTGTGCCGTCACAAAACCATAGGATGCCGCTAAGGACAAAATGGCAACAACAATCACCAGTAGAAGAGTTTTAAATAGTAAACCGCGGATTTGAATCATGAATTAAAAATTGTTTGCCAATTCCGTTGAAAGTGAGGGCTAGCACACTCGAGTAAAGGCGTCGTGCTGCTTTGTTCCGATGCGGTGTAACTTACCATAGAGTGTTATTTGCGTCACTGAATTATCGATATTCTATTGGCTTATTTAAGCATTCACAATTCGGCCTTTTGTGATGTTTTCCCGTTTATATCGATTAAATAGGGTGTACGTTGGATTCTTTAGAGAATACGGCAACAAGCTCTTTGACCGGCTTGCGCGTATTCGCGTTTTGACTGATGAATCTTCTTGCAGAAAAACTCTTAAATTTTGCGCCTTGGTACAATTCACGGGAAAGCGGTGTATCGTGATTACTGATTACGACGGTAATTGGACGATTGCGCACAGTTTCTTTTGCGGTTTCTGCCAGCTTTGCTTGTGCTTCTAAGTTGAAGCCATTACTTGCATATTGAGTAAACGATGCCGTTTTACTAATTGGGATATACGGAGGGTCGCAATAAATAACGCTGTTGTCAGGTGCTTGTTCAATCACATCGACATAGTCTAAGTTGGTAAACTCCGCTTTCGCAAAACGCTCTGCAAAATGACGAATTTCAGCTGATGGCATCTTGGGCTTAACGTAGCGGCCGAAGGGGACGTTGAAACCGCCTTTGCTATTGTAGCGACAAAGGCCATTGTAACCGTGACGGTTGAGATAAACGAATAATAGCGCTCTACGAAATCCATCCTCAGTGGCGTTAAATTCTTCTCTGCGCTGGTAGTAAAATACTGACTCGTTAGATTCTGGCGTGAATAATCCGGCTAAGTCAGTGATGAATTTCTCCGAAGAATGTTGCACTAACTTATACAAATTAACTAAATCAGCATTAATGTCATTTAGTTGATAGCTGTCATAATCTGCGTTTAATGATACAGAGCCTGCACCGAAAAAAGGTTCGATCAATTTTGGCGATGATGGTAAGTGAGGGAGAATATGCTCTAGCAGAGAGTATTTGCCGCCGGCCCATTTTAAAAAGGCTCTATTCTTGTTATTTTTATGCACGACTGTGATTCTAACTGCGAAGTGTTTTCAAACGTGACGCTACAGTACCATAAAATTTAGCGATTTCGTATTTCTAGCTTTATTTGTGTCAGGTCTTTTGCAAACGGCTCAGTTGAGCGCACTGATTCAGGCAATAGTTCAGTCGCTTGTCGAGCTGCATTAAGCGAATCAAAACGCTGTTTGAATAAAACAACATGCCACGCACCACCGTACCTTGTCGTTTGATAAACCCAAACGATATCTTGTAATTGATTGTCAGCTATAAATTCACTGAGTACAGATCTATTTTGAATACCCGACAGTTGCAGCAGCACCGCGGGTTCTGATAATGCTAGTAAGGCCGCTTCATCAAATTCATACAGAGGGTCAATTGACTGCTCGGGAGCAATTTCATCCTCTAATTCATCGTCTTGTGATGGCGATAACAGTTGACTGCCTAGTGTTGCGTCTAGCTGCTCAACGCTAAGAATGTCAGGAACAGCGAAATCACCTTCAGCGTCTTCTACAGAAAGATCTGAATTTAGTGTTTCACTATTTAGCAATGTTTCGTCGAGTTTTGCTGTTGTCAACGCATCCTGCTCTTGCGCTTCTTTTTTTTCATCAATGCTTAGCTTGAGAGCGTCAATTTTAGTGTCGCTAGTTTGCTTTGCCTCATCCCACGAGCTGACTAACTCAAGATTGTCTGGAACTGTTTCTGTGGCCGCGGTTTCATCGGCGATGTCTTCTTTTCGTTCAATTTCTAATTGCTCGTTTCGTACCGCTAACTGATCGGCGTTAATGTCTACTTCTGGTGGCAGCGAACCTGTTTGCAGTAGGGATTTTACATGGTCAGGATATTGCCAACTCATCAGCCCTATAAAAACGGATAAAAGCAGCACCAATACGCTAACGATAAACCACTTTTGCGTCACAATTGGGGAAGAAAACTCGTCTCTGCGAAACATATCGAGAGAAAAGACAGCTCTTTCTTCTGCCATCAAGTTTTCTAATGCATTAACGTCAAATTTTGTTGAATCAACAGATTGAGTGGACAATAGAACGGGACGACTACTGTTTCGTTTTGGAAGCCATTTTTTAGCCTTTTCAGCCCATGCGGTTTCGCCAAAAAGTATCACGTTAACGTGATGATTCGGAGAAAGCTTTTTACTCTCTGTTACCCAATCCCAAAGCTCTTGTAAAAACGGATTTGGAAGTGTTTGAGCCTGTTTAATACATAATAAAAATGGACCTGGCTGTTCATGCAAATCTTTAAGAAGCTCTTTTAAAGGACGTACAAAACTACCGACTTTCTGACCTAAAAGTTGACGGCAAATAATGCGCCGAAAATCAGGTGATTCCATTGTTAGTTCAGATGTGAAGTAGGATATCTCGGTGTTTTCTTTTTGCACCGAAAGGAATTCTTCGAGGGCTCGTTGCTGTTGAGCAATACTGTCCCCGCTCACGAATATCAACTGAGATGAATAATTAACTAAGTGTTCCAGCCGTTCTTGCAATTCTGACAAACAGTCATGTCCTTTTAAATTTGGTTCTACAAATTTTTGCTTCAGTTTTAGTTAGTTTAATATTGCGCTTAGTTCGTCATTTGTAACATCATCTATTACTTTAGCTTCCCCGATAGTTGTGGGAACGATGAAGCGCATTTTACCAGATAAAACTTTCTTATCATGTTGCATATGCTGAATATAGTGCTCTGTAGACATATCTAAAGGGCCCGCAATAGGCAGATTAAAGACCTCAAGTAAGTTTTCTATGCGCCTAAATTCTGACGTTGTTATCCAATTCCTTAGCATTGCTAATCTAGCTGCAAGCACCATGCCAGCCGCAACCGCTTCGCCGTGCAACCAAACACCGTAGCCTTTTTCTGCCTCTATTGCATGACCAAAGGTGTGGCCAAGATTCAATAGCGCTCTGACGCCATGTTCTCTCTCATCCAAATTGACGACTTCTGCTTTTATTGCGCAACATGTTGCAATGACGTAGCGAAGTGCGTCGGCGTCACGGTTTTTGATGCTCGTGCGTTGGTTTTCAATCCACGTAAAGAAGTCACCATCGTACATGATTCCGTATTTGATAACCTCAGCCATTCCGGCACAGAATTCTCGTTCAGGTAAGGTTGATAATGAATTTGTATCTATGAAAACAGCTTTTGGTTGATAAAAAGCGCCAATCATATTTTTGCCAAGTGGATGATTAACTGCAGTTTTTCCGCCAACTGATGAATCGACTTGCGATAGCAGTGTAGTAGGTACCTGAATAAATGGAATGCCACGTTGATAACACGCTGCGGCAAATCCGCCCATGTCACCAATAACACCACCACCTAATGCAATCAGAGTCGTGTCTCTCGCTGCTCTGTTTTCGAGCAGTTGTGTTAGCACAACATTAAAGTATTCGATTGTTTTGTATTGTTCACCGTCTGGCAGGATGATGTCGAAAGCGCTAATGCCAGCCTCGCTTAAAGGCTTTTTGATGCTATTAAGAAACAGCGGAGCGACAGTCTCATTGGTGACAATGGCGCATTGCTTTCCTTGAATAGCAGAAAGCAAAAAACCGGCTTGATTAAACAAACCGGTTTCAATGTAAATAGGGTAGCTACGCTCTCCCAAATCAACGTTTAATGTGGGCATTGCGTGTTATCCTTTCTAAAAAACCCTAAAAATTACGCCATTACAAACCGATTTTGCCGATAATTTGGTTTGCTACAGCGCGTGCGCTTTGGTCGTCCGTTTCAACTACGTAATCCGCTACTTCTGCGTATAAAGGATTGCGTTCGTCAGCTAAATCTCTCAAAACCTGCTCTGGATCATCGTTTTGTAGCAGAGGGCGGCGCTTGTCGCGTTGTGTTCTTGCAACTTGCTTATCGATGGTGGTTTGTAAATAAACTACGATCCCACGTGCCGAAAGTCTATTTCGCACATTTTTCGATACAATAGAACCACCGCCGGTTGCCAGCACGATGCCTTGTTTATCGGTAAGATCGTTGATGATGTCTTCTTCACGTTTGCGGAATCCGTCCTCACCTTCAAGATCAAAAATCCAAGCAATATCAGCACCTGTGCGCTTCTCTATTTCTTGATCAGAATCGTAAAAATCGAGGTGGAGTTCGTCTGCAAGATGCCTACCGATAGTGCTCTTTCCTGCTCCCATTGGGCCAACAAGAAATATATTACGTTTTTCAGCCATGTCTGATTAATTCACATTCTTTATCTATGATTGAAGTCGGCTTGGTGTGTTCTTATCAACCAACTTTGACTACCACATTAACGCGTTTTTAAAGTTTTAAACGTCGATGCGAGCGAATAATTTCCTCATTGGAAAATCTATGTCGGGATTATCTCAATTAACTAGCCTGATATGCAAGCATTCTTATTCAAGGAAAATGTAAAATAGTGTGCTTTAGAACTGCAAAAGAGCGAAGGCTATGCCTTCACTCTTTCAACGGGGTGATGATATTAGTGCAATTACACTAATAAATCAGCAATTAAAAGCCTTCTTCGATAATTTTTGGTGTAACAAATATCAGCAACTCACGTTTTTGTTCAATTGTTGACGTTGTTTTAAACAAATTACCGAAGTAAGGAATATCACCTAAAAGGGGTACCTTTGTTACATCATTAGTACTTACCTGTTGGAATATTCCACCAAGGACAATTGTTTCGCCATTTTCTACCAATACTTGAGTGCTAATTTCTTGTGTATCAATAGCAACTGCTGGACCGGTTGATGTAGAAACGGTATCGCCACGTGTATCTTGAGTAACAACCAGGTTTAATATGATTCTATTGTCAGGTGTTATGTGCGGCGTTACTTTTAAGCTCAATACTGCCTTTTTGAATTCTACTGACGTAGCGCCGCTAGATGTTGCTTGTACGAATGGAATTTCCGTACCTTGTTCAATATAGGCTTCCTGCTGGTTAGCAACAGTAATGCGCGGACTAGCGATAATTTCACCTTTATTTTCTGCTTCGAGCGCACTTAGCTCAAGGTCAAGAATATTACCGTCTAATAAATTCGCGATCTGAAAACCTATGCTGCCCGCTGCACTTGATACTGGTAAGTTAACGTTTAGTCTGTCGCCAATATCAGGAACTACACCCTGGCCAGCAGTATCGGCACCGATAATTGAGCCTGAAACGGAATTGTTGTCGCCAGCGCCAGTAAAGCCCCAACGCACACCCAACTGCTCGTCCACGTTATCACGAACGGTAACCATACGAGACTCGATAAGAACTTGCTTTACTGGGATGTCTAAGGCGTTGATTACGCGTCTTGCTTCATCAATACTTTCTTGAGTATCACGGATCAATATAGTGTTTGTGCGGCTATCAACCGTTACATTGCCACGAGTAGAGAGTATACCTCCATCACTTGTTTTAAGAATTACCGCAATCTCGTCAGCTTTCGCGTAGTTGATTTCAATATTCGCTGACTTCAGTTCTGCAAGGTTCTGTACCTGTTGCTTTGATTGAAGCTGCTGTGTTTCACGGGCAGTTAACTCTTCGGTAGGTGCGATAAGCAGGATATTGCCTTCCAAACGCTTGTCTAATCCTCGAATTTTTAGAATCATATCGAGCGCCTGGTCCCAAGGAACACCGGATAAACTGATAGTGACGTTACCGTTCACCGTGTCAGTAGTTACCAAGTTGAAACCATTGACCTGTGCAATAATTTGCAACACTTGACGCACTGGCACGTCTTGGAAATCAAGAGAAATAGGCTTGCCTTCATAAGTCGTATTTTTAGACTGCTGAACTTCTTCTTTGCTTAGCGGTGTTACTGCAATAGTAACAATGCCGTCAACTTCCATTTTTTGAATCTTTACCAAGCCAGTATAACGAACTTCGACTTTAGCTTCGTTGTCGTCTTGAAAAGTTTCTATGCTTTGCACTGCTGTACCAAATTGACTCACGTCAACTTCAACATATTGATCCTCGGCTAGCATGGTTTCTTTCATCGTTAGTGTCACAAAGCCTTTTGCCTCTACGATCGTAACGGAAGGAACACTACCTTCAAAACCGATAAGTACGTTGCCGGTTTTTGCAGAGCGATTAAAATCGATGCTGTTCAATGTGCTTGAACTTCCTAGGCTTGCTTCGCCTTGTGGGTCAACTAAATCGATCAAGTTTCCAGGTTCTTGCGCAACAGCGCCTAAGCTGACAATGGCTAGCACGAACGCAATTATTAAGGCCCAGTGAGGTCTATTGCTGTTTAAGCGTTTGTTAAAAATATATTTATTAGACATTATCATTTTCCCCAGCTACTGATGACATGGTTAATGTGGCGGTTTTAGTTTTCCAACAACCAGCTCCGTCAGGTAACATTTCTTCAATAACCACTTCTTTATCCGTTATGTTAATAATTTTGCCGAAAAATAGACCGATGTATTGGCCTCGTTTCGCCTTGTGTAAAGTGCCATCATTGGCTTTGATAAGAACCCACTTTTGACCGCCAGTGTCAAAAACACCTGCCATCTGCAGTGCATCAATACCGTAAGATTCTAATTTTTCTTTCGCTCGTTGACGGTTTGGCTGACTACAATTAGCTGTCTGCACCGTCACGCTTGTTGCCGCTTCATTTCTTTGCTGCAGCCTTTGAAAAGGACTGCGCATATTGCTGGCTGTATAGTTAACAGGCTGCAACTGCTTAAATTCAGGGTATTCATCTATGTTGATGCTGGTGTTTGCCTTAACGCTATCGGTGTATGTAATTAAATCATCAATTTGCGCACTGCAAGCTGACAAACCAACACAAGTAGCAAGGATAAGATACTTATTCGACGCATTTATCATTATTTTTGCTCCTCAGTTGCTATATCGGCCTGAGTAATCGCAGCACGATAAGTTTTTGCCTGCATCTTTAAATTAAGTACCCCTTTGTTACTTGTAATATCAAAGTCATGTAGCGTCACAATTCTTGGGAGATTGGCGATGTTAGACGTAAATGAGCCGAATTCGTGATAAGTTCCAGAAACTTCGAGTTGTATAGGCAACTCAGTATAAAATTCTTTCGGATTTTCTTGCTGCCAATTAAGTAACTTGAATGACAAACCCGCATCTGTGCCGACATAAGTAATATCGTCCAAAAGCCCTGGTGTTTCATTGCTAGTTGGCAAAGTCTTCAACATTGATGAGAAATCACTCTTCATTCTTACAAGCTGCTTTTCGTATGCATCCAAATTAACTGCAATCCGATACTTCGATTCAAAGGTTGTTCTAAGCTCACTTTCTTTGCTTTTAGAAGCGTCCAGCTGCGGTAATTTGCCGCTTATGATGGCGTAATAACAAATAGCACCGACAACGACGACGCAAAATATAGCAACCACTGTTTTGATTTCTTTCGGCCAAATGGCTACTTGTTCAAAATCAAGATCGTTTATTTCTTTTAATTTAGAAAAATCAAAGGCCATTATCGATTCCCCTCTTCATCCGTTTCTGCATTTTGAACCGGAGCAACTTTCGGCGTAATAGAGAATGTTAATTTAAAGTCACTCACTGCATTCGAAGTGCTCACGTCTGCAGTAATTGAGGACAATATGCCGCTAGTAAATACATCCGACTGCTCCAAGTTTCGCATGAATGAGGACAGGCGATTATTTGATTCGCTAATACCAACAATTTCGATTAAGTTGCCGCTACGAGACAATTTCTCAAATGAAACACCTGCAGGCACAATTCGTGCTAACTCATCAAACACGATTGGCGATACGTTCTTGCTTACTTGCAGCTGCTCAATAAGCGCCATGCGTTGAGCGATCTCAGCTTTTGAACGACGAATATCTTTAATACGCTCAATTTGTGTATCTAACACGCCGATTTGTTGTTCAAGGTAGTTGTTTCTTGAGTTCTGATTACGAATTTGCTGTTCAATAACTTCGCCGAGTATCCAAAACACAGCCAACACAAGAATCGAGATAACTACCAATGAACCAATATACTGTTTCTTGTGGCGCTGACGTTGGGCTTCACGCCATGGAAGTAAGTTTACATGTGCCATTGCGAATAACTCCTACTTGCTAAGCCCATCGCAATCGCCAGTTGTGCAGCAAACTTTTTCAGTCTATCAGCGTCAACGTTTTCAGCGATGGTCAAATTTAAGAACGGATTAAACGCTTCAACTTCAATCCCGAGGTCTTTTGCTAATTCCTCAACCACCATTGGCAGTGAACCAGCGCCGCCTGATATTAAGATCTTGTCAGGCTGCTGCTTATGAGTCGTTGACGCATACATTTGTAATGCGCGTTGAATTTGCTGTTGCAGAGCGGATAAAAACATGGGCAACGTATCTTTAAACCAAGAATCTGGTGCTGAACCATCAGCAATTTGGTTCTCAACTTCTTGAATGTCTAGCGAATGAATAACCGCTAAATCTTGTACGAATTTATTCATACCGAAGTTGTGTTCTTTGCTGTAAATAACTTCACCGTCTTCAACGAAGCATACCTGAAGTAAGCTTGCCCCGACGTTAATGCAGCAAGTTGGCTTGTCTTTTTTGTGAGTTGCAAAGTGAATCAGTGCGTTACCTAGTGCGTATCCTTCGATATCCATAACGACTGGCTCGAAAGGTGCTTCTCTCACTAACGTGATTCGACTATCAATCATGTCTTTATGAGCGGCGCTAAGTAACACTTCAACTTTTCCGCCGTGAGTTTTACTTTCACCCAATTCTTCAAAGTCTAAGTACACTTCTTCTAAAGGATAAGGAATTAAGCTATCGGCTTCGATTTCAATTTGACTTTCCAATTCAAAATCAGTTTGATTCGGTTCCATGAAAACCACTTTACTTAAGACGGATGCGCCGGCAACGGCTATCGCGACATTTTTGTTTTTGGTCTTCAAGTTATGCTTAATCTTCGCTAATGCTTTGCTTACAGCGTCAAAATCTTTAATTTCGCGCTCATTAAATGCGCCACCAATAATAGGTTCGCAAGCGAAAGCATTTACTTTGGCGACAGAACCGCTAACATCTAGGCATACTGCCTTGACGTATTTAGTTCCGATGTCTAGCCCGATAATACTTTGGGCTTTTTTCTTAAAAAGCGGTTTCATTCAATAGTAGCTCTGTCATAGTTCTAGTATCATAGGTTCAAATAATACTGATTTTTTTAAACTGTATGGATCTGTTAACGACACCTAAGTATAAAAATTGAGTATTTAAGCCCAACAATTAAAAGTGAAAACAGTTCAGTGAAGTTAATAAAGAAGCTCATATTACTGACCACCCTAGGTTTTTTTCTAGGGGTCATTAGCATCATAGGTATGTATTTTTATCTCAAACCAGAGCTTCCTAGTGTGGAAGTGCTGCGAGAAGTAAAATTACAAACACCCATGCGTATATTTACCCAAGACGGTAAATTAATATCTCAATATGGGGTAAAAAGAAGGATACCGGTTTCTCTAGAGGAAGTCCCCGAGGCCTTGGTACAGGCTTTGATCGCAACCGAAGACAGCCGCTTCTACGACCATATTGGCGTCGACCCAATCGGCGTAGCTCGCGCCTTCTTAAACCTAGTTACTACGGGTGAACGAGGGCAGGGAGCCAGTACTTTAACGATGCAAATGGCGCGTGGTTTTTTCTTAACCAGGGAAAAGAAATTCAGTCGTAAAATCAGGGAACTGTTCATTGCACTGCATATGGAGCAAGAATTAAGCAAAGATGAAATTCTTGAATTATATCTCAATAAAGTTGAATTAGGGCACCGCGCCTTCGGTTTTGGTGCTGCTGCTCAAGTGTATTATGGGAAAAATTTAAATCAATTAGATTTAGCCCAGATAGCAACATTAGCAGGGTTACCGCAAGCACCATCGACACTAAATCCAATTAGTCGGCCAGAGCGCTCAAAAGAGCGTCGGCGCATCGTCTTGCTGCGTATGTTGGATGAGGGTTACATCAACAGACAGCAATTCGATGAGGCTGCACAAGCACCTGTGACGGCGAAGAAGCACGGTGCCGAATTAGCGCTCGATGCTCCTTATTTGGCTGACCTTATATATAACGAGATGGTAGAGATATACGGCAAAGAAATAGCAGAAACTAGTGGTTTCAATGTGTATGCAACGGCGAGTTATGACATGCAGAAAGCGGCGCAAGACGCGGTTATCCAAAACTTACATGATTATGACGAAAGACACGGATTTAGAGGCCCTCTCGCGCAGCTGTGGGAGCCACTCAAACGCCCGAAAGTAACACCGATTGCTGCATCTGATAGTTCAGAACAATCTAATGTTGAACCCGAAGAAACGCCGGCTCCCTTCAATGAAAACGCTTGGTCAGTTGAAAAAGTGACAGCCTACCTCGACAGCGTCGATGAAATAAAACCATTGTTGCCAGCAGTGGTAATGGCAGTTCAACAAAAAACTGCAGACGTGATTATCGCAGACGGGCGAATAATTAGACTAACTTGGGACGGATTAGATTGGGCGAGGCCTTATATTAGCGATCAGTCGCAAGGTGATGACCCAGAATATGCAGCAGACATTCTTGCCGAAGGTATGCTGGTATATATCCGAAAGCGTCCTCAAGATGACGTTTGGCAATTAGGACAATTTCCCGATGCAACAGGTGCTTTGGTTGCACTTGATCCAAACGATGGCGCTGTAAAGGCTGTTGTAGGCGGGTACAGCTTTTATCAAAGTCAATTTAACCGAGCCACGCAGGCGAAACGTCAAGTGGGTTCAAACATTAAGCCCTTTGTGTACGCTGGCGCCATTGAAAGTGGCTATAATCTAGCAAGTATTATTAACGATGCTCCTATAAATCAATGGGATAGCTCATCGGGTGTTGCTTGGCGTCCACAAAATTCGCCTGCTGTTTATGAAGGACCAATTCGGATGCGTGTCGCGATGGGCATGTCAAAAAACGTTGTGTCGGTTCGTTTGTTACGAGGAGTTGGTTTGGATGAGACGGTAGACTATATTGCCCGTTTTGGATTCGACAAAGACGACATACCAAGAGACGAAACCTTGTCCTTGGGATCGGGGTCGCATACGCCCATTGAAGTTGTTTCCGGGATTGCCGTTTTAGCCAACGGTGGTTTTGCCGTTCGCCCTTATTTTATTGAACGCATTGAGAATGATCTGGGTGAGTTATTGTGGCAGGCAGAGCCTGTTTATGCATGCAACCCATGTGATACTGACACACCTTCTAAACAAGAGTCTGCAGAAGATGAGCGAGACATAGAAGCGATGCTTGCCGCAGAGTTTGGCAGACAAACAACAAACACTGCGGTAAAGGCCAAAGTTAAACAATCTGCAGAACAAGTGATTAGTCCGCAAACTGCTTTCCTAGTCACTGAAATGATGCGCACTGCCGTGAAAGCTAACGGCAATTGGAACAATAAAACCTACTGGTTGGGCACAGGGTGGCGCGCAAAGAACTTGCTGCAGCGAGACGACATAGGCGGTAAAACAGGAACGACAAACGATTCAAAAGATACTTGGTTTAGTGGCTTTGCTGGCAACTTAGTGGCAACAACATGGGTTGGATTTGATGATGCATCGCGTCAACTTGGTAGAGCGTCGAGAAATCAAAATTTAGTTAACAAAAATCCAGAGAAATTTAATTGGATTGGCAATGCTGTTATTGGTGTTGAAGATGGCGCTAAAGGAGCTCAACCTGCCTGGATCCGCTTTATGCAGGATGTGCTGAAGGATAAGCCCGAAGTGCAAAAGCAAATTCCAGAAGGTATTGTTCGAGTAAGAATTGATATTAAAACAGGTAAGCTAACGAAGCGAACAGACCATACCGCTATGTTTGAATACTTTAAAGTTGGAACTGAACCAACCACTTATGTGACCGATGATGAGTTATCATTGCCGATAGATGAAGAAAATCCGGAACAACCAAAAGATGATGATATTTTTTAAGCGTCTACGGTAGGGTTTGTTGGAAGGTTAGCAAGCCGGAAATGAACATAGTAGTATTAATTATTAACGCACCAGGCAAAAAAAGAGAATTCACGAATGAGCGACAAGAGTCAGCGCAATCACCTATATATTCCCCACTCAGGGCCGTCTTTACTTGAAACGCCTTTGCTTAACAAAGGCAGTGCGTTCACTGAGAAAGAGCGCAAGAATTTTAATTTACTTGGCTTACTGCCTCCACGATACGAAACAATTGAAGAACAAGTTGGCAGAGCCTATAAACAATACAAAGGTTTCGAGGATCCGCTAAATAAGCATATCTATTTACGTGCTATTCAAGATAATAACGAGACCTTATTCTATCGTCTTCTGCAAGCGCACATTGAAGAAATGATGCCCATCATTTATACGCCTACAGTAGGTGATGCATGTGAGAGTTTCTCTGACATCTATCGCAGCTCTCGTGGGTTATTTATCAGCTATGAAGAACGTCATTTGATGGACGATATTTTACGTAATGCAACCAAACGCAAAGTAAAAGTCATCGTTGTGACGGATGGCGAACGTATCTTAGGTTTAGGTGACCAGGGTATCGGCGGCATGGGTATTCCTATTGGCAAGCTTTCCTTATACACGGCGTGCGGCGGTATCAGCCCTGCATACACATTGCCTGTAATGCTAGATGTCGGGACCAATAATCAGAAATTACTCAACGACCCAATGTACATGGGGGCGCGGCATGAAAGAATAAACCAAGAGCAATATTATGAGTTTGTGGATATGTTTATTTGCGCAGCTCGCAGACGTTGGCCTGAAGTAATGATTCAATTTGAAGATTTTGCACAGCCAAATGCGATGCCGTTGTTGCAAAAATATCGTGAAGAAGTGTGCTGCTTTAATGATGATATTCAAGGTACTGCAGCGGTCACCTTAGGTACGATTTTAGCCGCCTGTCGTGTGCGTGGTTCGAAACTGTCGGATATGAATATTGTTTTTGTAGGGTCTGGCTCAGCAGGTTGCGGCATTGCTGAAATGCTTGTTCAACAAATGATATTTGAAGGTTTGAGCGACAACGAAGCGCGTAAACATGTCTTCATGATTGATCGTTTTGGCTTGTTGACTGAGGGTATGGAAGGTTTACGCGATTTTCAGCAAGCATTGCAACAATCCAAAGCGGCGATAGAGTCTTGGTCCTACAGTGGCGAATATGCGTCGTTGTTAGACGTTGTTCATTGTGCTAAACCCGACATTTTGATTGGGGTTTCCGGTCAACCTGGTTTATTCAGCGAACAGGTTGTAAGCGCAATGGCACAAAATAGTAAGAAGCCTATTATTTTCCCGCTAAGCAACCCATCTCGTCAGGTCGAAGCAAGGCCAGAGCAAGTGATTGAGTGGACCGACGGCAACGTTGTAATTGCAACTGGAAGTCCATTTAAACCTGTCGAATACAAAGGTCGCGTATATCCAATAGCGCAGTGTAATAACAGCTACATATTCCCTGGTATTGGGCTGGGTGTTATTGCGTCTAAAGCACGTATTATTAGTGATGAAATGTTAATGGCCGCTAGTAACGCGCTCGCTGATGCCTCGCCGATGGTGAATGATCCTAACGGTGAGTTACTGCCGCCTTTAACCGAAATTGAGAACTTGAGTCGAAAGATTGCATTTGCGGTTGCAAAAGTGGCGATGGAGCAGGGCTTAGCACTCCCTATTCCAGATGAAATGTTAATGCAGCGTATAGAGGGGGATTTCTGGAAGCCTGAGTACCGCCCTTATAAGCGCGTTAGCATCTAATTTATCAGTTCAATAAACGCCTGCTTACACTTGGTGTAAGCAGGCGTTTTGCAAGTAACTACAATGCGGCAATTAGGCCTTTATCGGAAAGATCATTTTTTCGGCTGCCACAAAAAATTAGCGATTAAAAAATCTATAACCATAATATATTCATAGAGTTATAATTTCCCGATGTATCAAAAAAACTTAGTTCGGCGCTAATGACAACATAAACACTTTGCTGTTACGCGTAAAGTTGTACATTTCTTTTTTGGCTGAGGGCAATGCGTCCACTGTCGTTTCTGCAAAGCCCTGCTCTAAAAACCAATGTGCTGTGACTGTAGTGAGAACAAATATACGCTCTAGTCCACTTAAAATAGCTTTTTTGCGGATCTCCTCTAGCAATCTCTCGCCTCTGTTTCCGCCTCTATAGTCATGATGGGTTGCCACACAGGCTAACTCTCCGCAAGCGTCGCTCTTATACATATATAAAGCGGCGCAGGCGATAATCATTCCATCTCGGACAATCACGGTAAATAAATCAATCTCATTTTCTAAGCGCTCTCGCGAACGCTTCACTAAAGCACCGCTTTCTTCTAAGGGTTTAATTAGCTTTAAAATACCGCCAACGTCGTCTATCGTCGCCGTTCTTAACTGTTCATAGTGATTCTGTAATACAAGTGAACCGGCACCATCGCGAGTAAATAGTTCTTTCAGCAGCGCACCATCAGTATGATAATTGATGCAGTGCGCGCGGCTTACTCCTGCCTCCACGGACGCAATCATCGCGGTTAAGCATGTAGTTTCTGCATCAATGTTCGCAAGTGCTAACTCTTTCTTTATGAGATTTAACTCAATCGTTCTGAGCAATCTACCATCCTGATTAAAAATGCCATCCCGCTCTGAAAGCGTGATGATTTTGTCCGCTTTCATGGCAATCGCTGCTTGGGTCGCAACGTCTTCATGTGACAAGTTAAAAACTTCGCCAGTGGGTGAGTATCCCATGGGTGATAGCAGCACAATTGAGCCATCGGAAAGATGATCATTAATGCCCTGTACATCAATACGACGAACTAGACCGGTATTTTCAAAGTCGACACCATTTCGCACACCTAATGGACGCGCGACCACTAAATTACCAGAACACACCCTTATTTGTGAGCCATGCATTGGCGAATTGGGCAAGCCCATCGTCAGTAAAGCTTCAATTTGGCTGCGCAAAGACCCCGCAGCGTCTTTAACGCATTCCAAGGTTTCTTTATTTGTAACCCTGATACCGTCTCTAAACATCGACTCCTTATTACGGAGCTGCAAACGAAGATCAATCTGCGGACGAGCGCCATGCACAATGATAAGTCGGACACCAAGACTATTTAACAAGGCTATATCTTGAATGATCCTAGGAAAATTAGGGTCCTCTATAGCTTCGCCACCGAACATGATCACAAAGGTTTTACCACGGTGTGCGTTAATGTAAGGAGCAGAGCTCCTAAATAGACGAATACTTTCAGTATCAGACAGTGCCATTCTGGTCTCTCTTCAAAGATGTCTTAAATGCTTCATGAAATACGCTCATAGGTTACCCAACGAGTTGATCAAGTTTTTCAAGTTCGACATAGAGTGCTCGAATGACCAACTCCTTATTCGTTCCGCCAAGCACATTACGTTTGTTCAATACTGACTCTAATTCTAGAACTGGGTAGACATCTTCTTCTATCTTGTCGTTAATTGCTTGAAACTCGGCAATAGTTAAATCTTCTAAGGCTTTGCCTCTTGAAATTGCGAAAACCACGGCCTGCCCAGAAATATCATGTGCAGTTCTAAACGGAATACCTTTGGCTACTAAATAGTCGGCTAATTCTGTTGCGTTTGCATAGCCCTGTTGAGCAGCAGCTCGACACCTTTCTTCATTTAGTGATAGGGTGTCGAGTACTTCAACCGCAATACATAAACAAATATGCCATTGGTTGACGCTGTCGATTGCTCCCTCTTTATCCTCTTGCATATCTTTGTTGTAAGCTAGCGGTAAACCTTTCATTGTAACTAACAATGCTTGCAAATTACCGAATACACGACCACATTTTCCGCGCATCAGTTCAAGCGCATCTGGATTCTTTTTTTGTGGCATGAGTGATGAGCCAGACGTAACAGAATCGCCCAGCTGCAGAAAACCGGCTTCGCCGCTATTATAAAAAATTAAGTCTTCAGCCATGCGCGATAAATGCATCATACTTGTGCTGGCATTAAACAGAAGTTCTAGCACAAAGTCGCGATCAGAAACGGCATCCAAACTGTTTAAACAGGGGGAATCAAAGCCCAACTCTGCTGCGATCTTGTCACGATCAACTGGGAACGTGGTTCCTGCAAGCGCACCGGAGCCCAGAGGACATTGATTTAGACGCTTTTGTAGGTCTTCAATGCGACTAACGTCACGTTTCAACATTTCGACGTAAGCAAGACACCAATGAGCGAAATAAACTGGCTGGGCGCGTTGTAAATGAGTGTAGCCAGGAATAATTGCATTTTCGTGACGAGTCGCTACTTTTAGCAGCGCACTAATGACATTTAGGCAATCTTCTCTCAGCGATGCCAGATGCGAACGACACCACAAACGAAAGTCAGTAGCGACTTGGTCGTTTCTGCTGCGGCCGGTGTGAAGCTTCCTGGCTATATCACCTAGTTCAGCTGTTAATGTGGCTTCAACAAAGCTGTGAATATCTTCTTCAGGAGAGTTAGCAAAATCTAAGGTTCCTGCTTCAGCCTGCTTTTTTAGCGCATTTAGCGAACTTTCTAATTGAAACTGTTCATTTTCGTTTAATACTCCGGCTTCCTTTAAAGCTCGTGACCAAACGATAGAACCCCAGATATCTTCAGATGCCATCACATAATCGAAAGGCAGTGAATCATTCACTTGCTTAAACATGTCGCTGCTACCGGACTGAAAACGCCCACCCCATAATGCCATGATGCTTCCTTATTTCTGTTTTAATGCTTTGATGCGGCTAGACAAACTAAAGAGTCTGATAAAACCTTCAGCGTGGCTTTGATTGTAAACGTCGTCTGCCCCAAAGGTTGCGAAGTCTTCTGAATATAGACTGTTCGGCGATTGACGCTGCACAACGGTAGCTTGGCCTTTATATAGTTTTACGACAATTTCGCCAGTAACTAATTTTGCAAAGCTTGCTGCGCTCGCTAATAAAGCATCATTGAGCGCTGTAAACCAGCGACCGTCGTACATCACATGTGAGAACTCAAGCGCAAGTTGCTCTCGGAATTTCAGTGCTGATTTGTCTAACACAAGACATTCGAGGGCTTTGTAAGCTTTCATTAACACGGTACCACCTGGCGTTTCATAGCAACCGCGAGACTTCATGCCAACCAGTCTATTTTCTACAATATCAATGCGCCCAACACCGTGTGGCGCTGCTAGTTGATTAAGTTCTACCAAGGCTTGATAAGGTGACAATGCTTTGCCGTTGACGTGCGTTAAGCGGCCTTCATCGAAGCTAAGAGAAATACGCTCTGATTTATCTGGCGCATCCTCTGGATCAGTTGTCATTGTCCAAACTTGCTTGCTTGGTTCGCACCAAGGATCCTCTAGTTCACCGCCTTCGTGCGATATGTGCCAGGCGTTTGCGTCACGGCTGTATATTTTAGTTGCTGACGCACTTGACTTAATATTTCTACTCGCCAAGTAGTCGAGTAAGTCTTCACGTGACACCATGTCCCATTCACGCCAAGGAGCAATGACTTGTAAATCCGGCGCTAATGCTGCGAACGCGCCTTCAAATCGTACTTGGTCGTTGCCTTTACCGGTGCAGCCATGGCTTAGCGCATCGGCACCTACTTTGCGAGCAATTTCAACTTGGGCTTTGGCAATTACTGGTCGAGCCATCGATGTTCCCAGCAAATACTCGCCCTCATATACCGCACCCGTTGTAATGGTAGGGTAGATAAAGTCGCTAACAAACTCTTCTTTCAGATCGACAATGTGGCATTCACTCGCCCCAGACGCGATGGCTTTGTCATACAAGCCTTCAAGCTCTTCTTCACCTTGACCAACATCGGCAGCAAAGGCGACGACTTCGCAATCATAGTTTTCCTTGAGCCAAGGCATAATTGCCGACGTGTCGAGTCCGCCAGAGTAGGCTAATACGACCTTTTTTATATCGTGTTTGTTGTCTGTTAACGCCATTCTTAAATCCTTAATTACTGATAAGCCATTTTTATTAGCTCAGTTGTATAAATCGGTAGTGATATTTGTCTATGTACTATAGTTGCTAATCGCCAAGTTGCTAACTTCAATCTATCGCAACATTACCAACTAGCATCGCCAAAATAGCATTTTGTGCATGCATGCGATTTTCAGCTTGGAGCATTAGCAATGATTGCTCGCTGTCCATTAAGCTGCCGCTTATCTCTAAATCACGATGAGCTGGTTGGCAGTGCATCACGTAGCTTGCGCCTGACTTTTTCATCAGTGCTTCATTGACCTGATAGGCTGCAAACTTTTCTTTTATTTGTGCCAACGGCGTGTTGTCGCCCATGGAGAGCCATGTGTCGGTATACAGAATGTCGGCCTGTCCCAATTCATCAATGTCATTTGCAATGGTTAGGCTCACATCGTTTTCAAATGCTAATTTAGCCGCATGTTTAGCGATATTAGCGTTAATTTCGAAACCTTTTGGTGTGATGACTGTTTGATGGCAGCCTAAAAGTGCACCCACTATCAATAGTGAATGAGTCACATTATTACCGTCTCCAATATAGGCCATTGTTTTACCTTTAACCCCACCCAACTTTTCAAACATAGCGAGATAGTCAGCTAGCGCTTGGCACGGATGATAGAGATCGCATAAGGCATTGATAACTGGAACATTGGCACCTTTGGCGAGATCTACCAGCGTTTTATGCTCATAAACTCGCGATACAATGGCATCGGCCCAGCACGCCAGATTAGCGCCAACATCAATGGGGTCTTCTCTGTCTTTGAGCGGAGAGCCTTGGCTGTCGACATAAACCATATGTCCACCTAGTTTATGAATGCCAATATCGAAGCTCACTCGTGTGCGTAGCGACGGTTTTTCAAAAATCGCAACGATTGATTTACCCTCTAAAGGGCGGCCAAACTTTTCAGGATGCGTTTTAAGTTCCACTGCAAGTTTTAATAACGAATGCATCGAAGTTGAGTTCCAATCTCTGAAGCTGAGTAAGTCCTGCATTATCTATTCCTATCCTTTTCTATATTCAGTATATTTTGCTCGTATTCACAATCGTTATGAGGAAGGGCTCGAGGTGATTGAAGTGCCTATTTTTCTGTTTGTTTGTGAAAACATCATGTTGATGTCATTCCAACTGCCTATGCTGACAGCTTTGCCCAGGGTTTTAGATGCCTCTTGTGCCGCTTTTACTTTAACTATCATACCGTCTGTAATAACGCCTGCGTTGATGAGGTTCGCTATTTTGGTATCGTCTAAATTCTCGATATGTGCGTTATTTTCGTCTAAAACACCGCTAACGTCTGATAAAAGATATAAGTCTGCATATAGTAATGATGATATACATGTTGCTGCTTGATCGGCATTTACATTGTAAAGTCGCCCCTTCAGATCGCTACCAATAGAACAAATAATTGGGGTTAAATTTGCGTGCATAAGCTGATGCAATAATTTTGCACTGCGTGGATGCGGATACCCAACGGCCCCAAGCATTGGCATGACTTCCTCGCAGACAGCTAAATTACCATCAGCTAAAGAGATACCAACACCGGTTAAACCCGCTTTTGCTGCCATGCATACCATCTGTTTATTCAATGTGCCTGCTAATACACCAGTAACTGCAGGCATTTGTTCATCGGGCGATATACGCAAACCCTCATGCTTTTCGCTAACAAAGCCCAGCGCGGTCAGTTGAGTTTGCAATTGCGCACCTCCGCCATGAACTATAGCAACGTTATGACCTTGATGCTTAAGAGCGGCGACGGAGGAAAAGAAACTGTCTTGCGCCTTCTGGTCTTCAAAAAAATTGCCACCCACTTTTAATACAATATTGCTGATATGGTGTTTGGCTGCTTGAGCAGTATTATTCATATTGACAATAGTCCTGTTTCTGTTGCTTGGTTGAATACTAAATTTGCGCATTGAACAGCTTGCGATGCAGCGCCTTTCAATAAATTATCTATCGCCGAACTTATCACTAAATAGCCGCTATCTTCATCGAATTTCCAATGTATGTCACAAAAAGCAGTATTTGCAACGTCGTCAATTTTGGGCCATGAATCACGTAAGCGAATCATGGGTTGATTGCCATAATGCTGTTCAAATTTCTGTTGGATATCGGAGGCCGTTACGCCGGTGCGCAAACGCATCGTAATTGTTGTCAAAATACCTCTTTTAAATTGACCAAGATGAGGTGTAAAGATAACCGGAGTGCCGCAATATTCTTCAATCTCTGGCGTATGACGATGTCCCAAAACACCGTATGCTTGCAAACTTACTTCAAAATAACTGGTGGTCATAGAGGGTTTCCGGCCCGCTCCACTTACACCCGATGTTGCATTTATTATCGGTCTGACATTGGGATCGAGAAAGCCGGCTTCAGTCATCGGTTTGATAGCCAACAAAGATGCAGTGGGGTAGCAACCGGGCACAGCAATAAAACAGGCTGTCTTGATTGCATCTTCGTGCCATTCGGCTAAACCATAAACTGCGCCACTAAGCACGCCAGTTTGTTGATGTTGGAAACCATAAAATTGCTCGAATATTCGTGTATCTTTGAGTCGAAAAGCGCCAGACAAATCAAAAATTTTGGCTTTTCTTCCACTTAACGCTTGCGCCCAATCGTGGCTTGCTTCGTGCGGTGTTGCTAAGAAAATGGCATCATATTGCTTGGCTATTTGGCTTAATTCGCCAGAGTCTAATGCTTGAGTGACAAGTTCGGTTTGTCCAAACAACTGTGGATGAATAGCGCCGATCGGCTTATCACTGTCAGCGCTTCCTGCAGAAACATAGCAGGTGTCCAAAGAAAAATGTGGATGCCGAATTAATATTTTAATTAATTCGGCGCCTGTATAGCCACTGGCGCCGATGATACAAGTTGAAATCATAGTAGAGTCTTTTTTTTTGAAGGTAAAAATCCCTCTCACCCTCAGTGTAACCTAGCAGTAAAGATTACACCAAGAGCGAAAGTGCTATGGTCTTTTAAACGACGATCTCGAAGAAATGCTTGGAGCAATAACCAGACCGATATCGTCGTAAGAATTCCCGATAGCAAAGGGAGGGAGGGAGATGGGACAGTGGCATCGATAACAAAAATTTAATAATAAAATTAGTCACTTAAAAAAACTCAGTTGCAATTTGGTCTCAAGCACAATGGTTATTGTGATATGTGTATTGAGAGGATAGTAAATATTGAATATTTATGCAATAAAAATGTATAAATAATTATCGCTTAATTACTATTCTTTATTGCTATGTTGTGATTGTTGATAAATAGCAATACTATTTACCTTATCGAATTGAATTGTTATCCAACCTTGAAGCGAGGTCTTATGTCTGTAAAAACCATTGCCCTAGTTGCACACGATCACAAAAAAGCAGATATCGTTGTATGGGCGCAAAAAAATAAGGAAGCGCTGGCGTTATTCAAACTGGTTGCCACCGGCACGACAGGAAGTTTGTTGATTGAAAAGGTCGGTTTAGATATCACGCGCTTGCAAAGTGGCCCTTTAGGTGGCGATCAACAAATCGGTGCCCTCATTGCCGAACAAAAACTGGATGCGCTATTTTTCTTTTGGGACCCAATGAATCCCGTGCCGCATGACCCTGACGTGAAAGCTCTGCTGCGCCTGTGCTCGGTATGGAATGTGCCGGTTGCTTGTAATGTTTCTAGCGCTGATATGTTGGTCTCATCTCCGCTGTTTTTAGACCCAAATTATAAGGCAGACTTACCCAACTACGAAAAATAATTAACTAGAATAAGCTGATGAGCACAAAGCGTTGCTCAGTATTAGTTATCTGCGGCCGATAACACCTTATACCAAGTTTTTATGTTTGGGTTAGTGCTCTTTAGTGTTTGCCATACTCAAGCAATTTATCGCGAATTGGATGATCATATGACCGAACAAACACAATACCCGTGGACACTTCAAGCCCATAGAATATTCAGATGGATCCTCTTAGTACAACTTGCGATATCGATTTTTATCGGGTTTATTACCGATGATTTGTTTACCGCTTTCATTGTTGGCTTGCCAATCGTTGCTATCCCCTTTATTTTTAGTATCCAACAACCACATGCCGTTATCAGTCGACATGTGATAGCGGTTGCTACGCAACTAATGACTGCTCTGCACATTCAGCAAGCTTACGGCATGACCGAAATGCACTTTGAAGTGTTTGTTGTGCTGGCCTTTTTGATCCTCTTCCGCGACTGGAAAGTTGTCATTTCCTGCACCCTGACGGTTGCCGTTCATCATATATTGTTCTTCATTTTGCAGACCAATGGTGGCGGAGTCTTTATTTTTGAAGACAACAAACTGTTTTTCTACATTCTTGTTATTCATGCGCTGTTTGCTCTAACAGAAGGCGGAGTTTTGACTATGCTGTCTCGCAGCAGCCACAAAGAGGCTGTAGCTGGAGAATTGTTGAAAAGATCAGTGATGAGAATAATGGGTTCTGACGGCCGCTTTGATCTGCAAGACTCGCAGCTAAACGACCATCCTCAGCTCGCAGAATTTAACAGTTTGATACGCGGTTTTAAAGCACTCATCGATAAGGTGAACAGCGTTGGCGTGGGCTTGGTTAACATTGTTGAAAAAGTAAAAGGCGCGTCGGATGATTTGGATAGCTCTGTTGACCAACAAAATCAACAGGTCAGCAGTATCTCATCCGCAATGCAAAATATGACGACAAGTATCAATGACGTGGCAACCTTATCCCACAGTGCCAATCAAATTGCCGATAGAGCAAAAGTAGATACCGACGAAACGAGAGACTCCATTGAAGGCTCTAGCAGAAATATTGCTCAGTTAAAGTCAACATTGCAAACGACATCACAAGCGATCGGTGACTTGAGCTTCAAATGTTCAAATATATCTGAAGTGATGCAATCGATAAAGTCAGTGGCAGAGCAAACCAATCTTCTTGCGCTAAATGCCGCCATTGAATCTGCGCGAGCAGGGGAGCATGGTCGCGGTTTTGCTGTCGTTGCTGATGAAGTGCGAAATTTGGCTATCAAGTCAAAGGAAAGTGCTGAAGAAATTGAACTGATTACGAGTCAGCTAACCGAGAGCGCCAATCATTCGGTCGAGAACATGGATAACTGCGTAGCGATGGTTGAGAAGGCTGTTGAGTCTGCCGCCCAATCGTCAACAAATATGGCGGCGGTACTCAGAGGAATTATTGAAGTCAACCAAAACGTCACGACGGTTGCAGGCTCGGCCACAGAGCAAGCGCAAACTTCTCAGTCAATTAGCCAATCGGCTCAAGAGTTGGTTCAACTATTCACGGATGAAAAGGAACAAGTTCAAGGACTCAAATTGGACGTTGCAGAACTCAATCAACTTGCAACCGATTTAGCAATGCAGTTGAAAGCTTTTAAGGTTTAGGCTTTACAGGGTTATGGGCTCTAAAAATAGTAAAAGCGAGCGCAGAATCATTCGATGGCTGCTTCCATTGGCAGCGGTAGTCTGGTTCTGCATTGCGTTTTGGGCCATCAACTGGGTTGGTGAGAGCAAATTTAAGGATTTCGATCCAGAGTTGAGACTCTCATCTGAAATGATGTCACTTTCAATGGAAGCAGAGTTGCTTAGCTTGCTGCCAGTTAGCGTCGGACAGTATGGCCTAGAAAATATCGATAGTGATGCTGAAAATGTAAACGGGACTATTTTCCACATTACGCAAGGCTCATGCTTTTGTGAAACATTAAGCGAATCACATAAAAATACGCTGAATGAGTGGGCATCAAGTGAGCAAATATCTTACCAAAATATCGATGTTTCAAGTATGTCTACGCTGCGACGCTTTGTGCCTTCAACCCCTGCTGTTATTGTATTGAACAAAAATCGAGAGCTTGTTTATTTGGGACCATACTCGACGGGGATGGGATGTTTTCAAAGTTCCGGTATGGTAGATGAAAGAATTAAACCTTACTTTCAAAACTCCGCTGCTTCACTTCGTGCAACAATACAGAGTGAGGCTAAAGGCTGTTACTGCGCCACTAAAGCCCCACTTGGTCTGCAAACTTAAGTCCTTACTTTATTAAAGGTGAGTCATCGCTTTCTTCACTAGCCCCATCGTCATGGTCTTTTCCATGCTTTCTACCGCGTTGTTGATGCATTTTGCCTTTTCTGTCTTTCTTCATGATTTTTTCGAACTTTTCACGCTGCTCTGCGCTTAATACACTCAGCATCTCAAATCGCGCTTTGGCTTTATTAACGGCCATGTCGAGTTTCTGCTGTCGGTTGTCTGCATGGATCGCTTGCCACGCATCTTCATCGAACTCCTTGGCTTGAATTATCTGAGTAAGTTGCGCTTTAACAATTTTAGCTTGTGCTCTATTTGCTTGCTGTTCGGTTTTATTCGTTACCATCATTTGCGTTAATTTTGCCTGTTGCTCTGCATTAAGATCCAAAGCTTTAACGATACGCTGCATTTTTTTCCCTGGATTTTTATGCTTTTTACCGTCTTTTCTGTCTTTTTTATCCTCACGAGCTGCAGTGAATTGTGCTTGCTGTTCTGCGCTTAGCTGATTGAACACTTTATTTTTGCTTTTTGCTTCAATTAGCTTTCTTTGTAAATTAAGCGTCATTTGCTGGTCGATGGCGTTTGTAACTGCGACTTCATCCCAACTGCTTGCTTGCATAATAGAGCGCATATTTTCTCGCAACTGCTGCTGTTCAGAGCGATATACGCTTAAATCTTGTTTGCTTTCTTTGCGTATTTGCTTAATGTCTTCTTTTTGTTGCTGAGTTAACGACAGGCTCGCCATCAATGCGCGTTCATGTTCACCGTGATTTCTTTCTTTCGCATACACTGCATATGAACCCGCACTCAACAAGCTTGCTAGTGTTAAACTAAGTAGTAATTTTTTCATGTTCTTTCCTCTCGAATTAAGCTAGTTATTAAAGTTAGGTCTTAATAGACTGTCGAGATAAATCATAGCGCAGTCAATGCAAAGAAACGCCAAGCTAGTGTAAAGCTAGTGTAAAGGTCTCAGGACCTTGCTTCAGATTCACTTATAATAGTGTTAATGATAAGCTCAACCTTGCCATAAGGCCTTTCGTATAGGCCAATGAAGCACTAAGGCGGATAAATGTACCAAGTATTAATAATTGACGATGATGTCGCATTGACGCAAATGCTAGCCGAATATTTAGAGCAAAATGGCTTTGCCGTTGATGTTCAAAATTCGCCATTATCGGCTATTGCAGAAATACGAGAAAAAAGTTTCGACATCGTTTTGTTGGACGTCATGATGCCTGAATTAGACGGTTTCGAAACGCTAAAACAAATCCGTGCTTTTTCTATTGTGCCGGTAATCATGTTGACCGCTAAAGGGGAGGATTATGATCGCATACTAGGACTGGAACTGGGCGCCGATGATTATCTTGCGAAACCATTCAATCACCGCGAACTGTTGGCTCGAATGAAGGCACTCACACGAAGACTTGATGACTTAAGCAGCTTCAACCAAGTTCAGAATCTAGAATTTCACGGCATAAAAATAGAAGAGTCTAGCCAACGAGCCTTGATTGCTAATCACGCCGTTGATTTCACGAGCACTGAGTTTCACTTACTCGTGCTTTTGATGAAGCATGCTGGTCATTTGTTAAGCAAAGAAAAGTTGAGTGAGGAGGTATTAGGCCGTCGACTCAGCGCTTTCGACCGCAGTTTAGACATGCACGTAAGTAATGTGCGCAAAAAGCTAGCGCAACATGGTATTGAAAATGTGATTAAAACCACTCGAGGTTCAGGCTACATATTTATGAGCGAACTGTAATGCGGCTGGCTAAGTTTAATCCTTTTAATTCGCTATTTGGACGCGTTTTTGTTTGGTTCTGGACTGCTTTGCTTGTTATTTTAGTCAGCGCGTTCTTTTTGACAAAACAGCTTACGGACGTGTTGGAGGTTAATGCAGTGGGCGAAAAGCAAGAAATTGAGGCCGGTGCAACAATCCAGCGTCTCAGTAAAGTCTTGTTGCGCAGTAGTAATTTGCATCAATCTTTGCGCAGATTAGGTAAGCGGAATGGGCTTCAGATCGTAGCAATTAATACTAAAACAGAGCAACTCCGTACTAGCTTTCCAGGGCCATTGGCTGGTAACGTCAACGAATTAAAGGCTTTCGTTGAAAGTGATGCACCACTGCTAATAAGACTCAATAATATGGAATTCGTTGGTCCTTATAGTCTTAGTTTTAAGCAGGAAGAATACAAGGTGTATGTTGGCCGCCTTTTGATGCGCTCAGAGAGGAACGTGATGTCTCGCTCTAGAGTTGCTATCGCGGGTTTAGTGTTGGCTATTTTTCTAAGCACAGTGTTTTGCTTTGTTTTGGTTTTGAGCATCACAAAGCCCCTTGGCGCATTGCGTTCTGCTAGTAACCGATTGGCTAAAGGCGATTTGACCACACGCATTCAAGGACTAGAGAGTAGGAAAGACGAGATAGGTCATTTGGCCAACGATTTTAATACGATGGCGTCTCGTCTACAAAGCCTAATCGATGGGCAGAAAACATTGATGGCAAACGTATCGCATGAATTGCGCACACCTTTGACCCGCCTGCAGCTTGCGGTTGCTCTGTTAGAGGGGCAATTGAGTACGGAATCTGAAGATACATCGAGAGAGCTAAATGAAAAACATTTGGCACGTATTGAAAGTGAAATTATCAAGATGGATCAGATGATTGGACAAGTACTCACATTGGCAAAAATTAATGCTTCTCAGCAATCTATTGATTTGCAGGAAGTAAGCTTAAGTTTCTTGCTAAAAGATGTCCTTCACGACGCAAGCTTTGAGGCCGAAGCATTGAAAAAGAAGCTTAACGTCAGCGCTATTCCAGATCTTGTGATCCACGCTGACATGCGCTTACTAATCAGCGCACTCGAAAATATTCTGCGAAATGCTATTCGTTTTGCTAAAAAGGAGGTTAGCTGTGAATTTACTATTACTTTTTGTGAATTACCTGCAAATGAGTCAACTTCCGATAAAATCAGCACAGAATGTATTGAAATTAAGATAACGGACGATGGTTTGGGTATGACTGCGATTGAACTCGACACCGTGTTTTATCCCTTTTTCCGTGGTAGCCATCAAGTGCATGAAGTAAGTAAAGGCGCTGGACTTGGTTTATCTATCGCCAAGGCAGCGATTGAAGTGCATGGTGGTCAGATTTATGCGCAGGCTCGCGATATAAAACTGGCAGAAGCATCGCCTTTGTCTGGCTTATCAGTAATAATACAGCTTCCGATTGTCCGAAAATCAACATAGCGATGACATGCAGTTAACGAAAGAGACAGAATTGCCAGAAAAGTTTGATAGCGTTATCAAACCCTGGTTCAAAACCAAGATGAGGTCTGGGTTTTGGACTTTAGCTGACGGTACTTCGCTGCATTATCGATATGCGCATCACAGTGCAGCCAAATCCATTATTGTTATTTCCTCTGGCCGCGTGGAGTGTGCAGCTAAGTACGCCGAAATTATCTATGATTTACATCAAAATGGTCACTCTGTGTTTATTCATGATCATCGTGGTCAAGGCTTGTCTACTCGTTTAGATGAGAATCCTCACTGGGGTTATGTTGAGGATTTTAATCAGTATGTAAGTGATTTTGGCAGCATGATTGACGACGTTTTGCTGCCGATGTTAAATGAGAACTATGTAGAAGCTGAGCACAACACAACAAATAGTGACGCGTTAATGCTTAACCACGCGCTGCCGCCACTGCACCTGCTTTGTCACTCAATGGGAAGCGCAATTGGTGTGTTGCTGGTGAAAGCTCGTCCCGAACTTTTTGCTAAAGCTGTGTTTTGCTCACCTATGTTCGGGATAACGCCGCCATTGCCGCCGTGGATGGCAAATTTCTTGGTTCGACTCGGTGTTCGTTTCAACAAGCTAAGAGGAAAGCGGACGAGTTATTTTTTTGGGCAAATCGACTATAGCCCAACCGCATTTTACAAAAACCGTTTGATGAGCAGTAAGGTTAGATATGAGATTTTTCGTAAAACCTATGCGCAGCAGCCTGAGCTACAGTTAGGTGGAGTAACCTACGAGTGGTTAAATGCGTCCTTAATTGCTATGAAAGAAATTCGTCAACAGGCTAGCCAAATTGCTCAGCCTTGCCTTGTTATCTATTCTGGCGCCGACACCGTGGTGGCTAATGAAGATATTGAACAGGTAATTGGTGACTTTAAAAACTGTGAATCAACATTAATACCCGAAGCATTGCATGAGTTACTGTTTGAAAAAGACAAGTTTAGAGTGCCAGTGTTAAAGAAAATACTGAGTTATTTTTCAACGCCGTAAGGTTAAATGGTGAGTTTTCAACTTTTCCTTGTTTAGAATGAAAGTGAAAACTGCATACCATAAAAAATCGTTTTATTTGCATCCCAATATTCCGCATCGATTTGACGTGCTTTCACAAAGCCTTCAATTCTTAAGTTCCCTGCTTGTATCCCTGCACCGAGAGCAGCATATCCATCTAGGTTATCTGAATCATAATTGTCATAACCGTAATGAGAATCAAAAATTTGGTCGTTATCATCATGTTTGTAAATTGCCTCAAATACGTCGAAACCCCCTTCAACATACATGAATACGTCGCTAAAGTAACCAAAGCGAACGCCTAAATCTAATCCCAAATATTCCTGTTGATAACCAAAGTCGTCTATTACGGTGATGCTATTAAGAGAAGTAATAACCTCGCTTTTAAAGTTGCTGTAGCGAGGGCCCATTATGCCCGAAAAACCGACGCCGGAAATACTGTCGGTGTCGTTTAATTCATGCTTAGTAAAAATCGTGAAGCGATCAGAAGCGACTGCGCTCGCCGATACGAATAGTAGAATTATTAGAGCTGTTTTTTTCATTATTTTGGCAAGTTGATTATATTTTATAAGTGTGAAGATACAGGCAAGCAACTGAATCAAACCTGAATACAACGAATCTTATAAAAAATATCCATATGCAGGTGGGTATCAGGCAGCTGCAGGTTGTAATCTCTACAGCGTGGTAACAGGCATACTAAAACCAAGCTGACGCCAAGCCTCATAGCTTACAATCGCAATGGAATTAGAAAGGTTGAGGCTGCGGGCATTCGCTAGCATTGGGATCCTAATTCGGCGATCTGGGGCAAAAGCATTGCGGATGTCATCAGGTAAACCAGAGGTTTCTGAGCCAAATAGCAGAACGTCGCCCTCTTGGTAACTAGGCTCATCATGTGGAATGGAACCTTTGGTGGTTAACGCAAAAATTCTGCGGTCCCCCATTTCTTGTAAAAACGCATCATAATTTTTATGTATAGTCACATTTGCTAAATCGCGATAATCAAGTGAGGCTCGTCTTAATTGCTTTTCTTCCATACTAAAACCGAGAGGCTCAATTAGGTGCAGATGACAGCCATTGTTAGAACAAAGCCTAATGGCATTACCCGTGTTAGGTGCAATTTGGGGTTCGAAAAGCGCAATATGAAACATGGGTAATTATTACCTAGCGTAAATACGTGAGAAAGAGGGTTATTCTTGTTTTTGTTCGCGGCTCAACAATGCAATGGCAGCTTCCTTGGCAGATTTGCCATTATAAAGTACTTGATATATTTGCTCACAAATGGGCATCTCAATATCGTTGGCCTGAGAAAGTAACCTTACTTCGTCAGTGTTGCGGTAGCCTTCAACAACTTGGCCAATACTGTCAATTGCTGCGTTGACGGTCATTCCTTTCCCAAGAGCTAGACCGAATCGTCGGTTTCGAGATTGGTTGTCGGTGCACGTCAATACGAGGTCGCCTAAGCCAGCCATTCCCATGAAAGTTTCTTGCTTTGCGCCGATAGCCAAGCCAAGCCTGCTCATTTCAGCCAGTCCTCGGGTAATCAACGCTGTGCGGGCATTTGCACCAAAGCCAAGACCATCGGCCAGACCTGCGCCTATCGCAATAACATTTTTGACAGCTCCGCCCAGCTGAACGCCAATCAAATCATCGTTTTTATAAACACGAAATCCTTTTGAGCAGTGCAGTTTTTGAGAAAACGACTCGCAAAGTTCAGTGTCGGTAGAAGACAACGTAATAGCGGTGGGTAGCCCTGCAACCATTTCTTTAGCGAATGTTGGGCCAGACACTACGGCAATGGGAATGCTGCTGCCCAGTACGTCAAGAGCGACCTCTTGCAAGATTCTACCTGTGCCAGGTTCAAGACCTTTGGTTGCCCAAATTAGTCGGTGTTGCTCATTTAAAAATGGCTTTATTGCTTCTAGGTTTTCTTTGAAGGCGTGACTTGGTACCACGACAAGTATGTCTTTAGCGCTCTCTACCGTTTCTTTAAGATTGGCTGAAACTGATAGGGCATCAGGGAATACTGCATCGGGCAGGTATTTATCGTTGCGTCGAGTTTCACGCATTGTAGAAACGTGGTTTTCATCACGTCCCCACAGTACCGTTGGATTACCGTTTCGCGCTAAAACAAAGGCGAGCGCGGTGCCATAAGAGCCGGCACCGATGACTGCTGTGTTTGCTGTAAAATTGTTATCCATTTTTGCCTTCAAAGTTTTGCAGCGCTATGCGTCAAGCTGCTGCGGTGCATCAGGTGCTGCGCCGCCTTGTTCTGCACGCTTTTGCATGTATGCTGCAAAGATCGCGTCGAAATTTACCGGTGCGAGGTTAAGTGGTGGGAACGTACCACGGTTAACTAAATTCGACACCGCTTCGCGTGCATATGGGAATAACATATTCGGGCAGAAAGAACCCAATGTGTGTGCTTTGTTTTGATCTGGCATGTCGCCTACAGCAAAGATACCGGCTTGCTGAACTTCACATAAAAATGCGGTTTCTTCGCCAAGCGTTGCGGTAACGGTGATTGATAAAATCACTTCAAACAAGTTGGCATCAATTTCGTTGGTGCGTGTGTCGATATCAAGCTTCACCTCAGGTTTCCACTCTTTTTGAAAAATGGCAGGACTATTTGGCGTTTCAAACGAGATATCTCTTGTATAAATTCGTTGAACACTAAATTGAGCGCTTTGCTGAGCTTGTTCTGGTGCTGCTGCGGGTGTGTTGTTTTCTTCAGCCATGAATATTTCCTATTGATATTTCTTATCGTTATATTGTTTAAAAATGAAAAAAGGCTATGAGTACATAACCTTTTAGATTGTTTGAATCAGCGATATGTGAGCAATGACTCACATCGTGCTTAATCGTTCCTACTTATGCGTTCAGTAGAGCCTCGAGTGTGCCTGCCGATTCTAGTGCGAATAAATCATCGCAGCCGCCTACATGGGTTTCGCCAATAAAAATCTGCGGTACCGTGGTTCGACCGTTTGCACGTTCGATCATGACAGGACGTAATTCTGGTTGTTTGTCTATTTCATAGTCAGTGAACGTAATCCCTTTCTGCTCTAACAACGCCTTTGCGCGTGAACAATACGGACAATAACCTTTAGTGAATAATTCTACTTTTTGCATATTTACAAATCTCTTATTTGGAGACGGGAAGGCTGGCTGACTGCCATGCACTCATTCCGCCTTTTAAAACGCTAACTTTCTCAAACCCTGCTTTCAATAGCTGTGACGCTGTCTTTTTCGCAGTGGAACCCATCGCACAAACTACGATAATGGGTTTATCTTTTGATTTTTCAAGCTTTGCGAAGTTTCCGTCTTTCAGTTCTTCCGGCTTTATTTGCCTAGAACCTAAGATATGTCCTGCTTTGAATTCTTTTGGCGCGCGAATATCGAGTATCACAGCGTCTTCTTTATTCATTAGCAAGGTAGCGTCATGCGTTGAAAGTTCTTTGATTGGTGACAATGCTGCACCAACATAGGAATAAATGATAAGTACGACTAGCGCTACCCAGGCGATTGATAAAATTGAAATCAATGGCGTACTGGTAGCAAACTCTATTATCTGGTCCATAAAAAACGCTGTCATCCTGTTACTGTTTGAAGTTGGCAAAGTATATAGAAAAAAAGGACAGAAACCAGCATTTATGCGGTTTCATCTCGAATTCTTTTCAACTCGAATTGGCAAAGTGTTGTATCAAGAACAGTTTTTATACATCAAAATTTGATGATATAAAAAAAGTTTTATGCAAAAGCACGTAAAAATGATCATAAACAGTTTATAAGACTGCGTTTTATTGATAGCTTTAGTCACAGATTTTGTCATTTTTTTATTTTTTACTTTAACGCATCTATTTTCAAGGTTATTCATGACACAGACTAAAACACCATTAGCGCTCATTATACTAGACGGTTGGGGGTATCGAGAAGACACGACAAACAATGCTATCGCGTTGGCCAATACGCCTGTTTTAGATGACTTGTATGCGACCAAACCTAACACCCTAATTTCCGGTTCAGGCTTAGATGTGGGATTGCCAGAAGGGCAAATGGGAAACTCTGAGGTTGGTCATGTCAATTTGGGTGCCGGACGCGTCGTCTATCAGGACTTTACGAAAATTACGAAAGCTATTCATGATGGCAGCTTCAAAACCAACCCCGTTATTGTTGGCGCAATCGATAAGGCCGTTGCTGCAGGAAAAGCTGTGCATATTATGGGCTTGTTGTCGCCAGGCGGTGTTCATTCGCATGAGGAACATTTGTTTGCTGCAATCAAATTAGCCGCTGAAAAAGGCGCAAAGAGCATTTATTTACACGGCTTTACTGATGGTAGAGATACCGCGCCACGAAGCGCTGGCCCTTCTATCGAAGCTGCAGAAAAAATCTTTTCTGATTTAGGCCTTGGTCAAGTTGCGAGCATTGTAGGACGTTATTTTGCTATGGATCGTGATAGCCGCTGGGATCGCGTTGAACAAGCTTACGATTTGATTATTTCAGCTCAGGGTAAGTATGAATACGCTTCGGCATCTGATGCACTGGAAGCCGCTTATGCTCGTGATGAAAATGATGAATTTGTTAAAGCGTCGGTCATAAGCGGTTATCCAGGCGTTGAAAACGGTGACGCTATATTGTTTATGAATTTTAGAGCTGACCGTGCAAGAGCAATGTCACATGCAATGGTCGATGCCGATTTTAGTGGCTTCGAGCGCAGCAAAGTGGTTAAAACCGAGTTTATGATGTTAACCGAATTTGAGTCTAACTTGGATGTTCCGTGCGCCTATCCACCTGAGCCGCTTGTCAATGTGATGGGAGAGTGGTTATCAACTCATAACAAAACACAGCTGCGCATTAGTGAAACCGAAAAATTCGCTCACGTCACTTTTTTCTATAGTGGTGGTAAAGAAGATGAATATCCTGGCGAAAAACGCATTTTGATCCCTTCACCAGATGTCGCTACTTATGACTTGCAGCCTGAGATGAATTCCGAAAAATTAACGGATGAGCTGGTTGCCGCGATTAAATCGAAAGAGTTTGATGCAATTATTTGCAACTATCCTAACGGTGATATGGTCGGACACACGGGTAAGTTAGATGCGGCTATTAAAGCCTGTGAAGCAGTTGACCATTGTCTTGGTCGCGTTCTTGAAGCACTTAGAGACGTTGGCGGAGAGTGTTTGATTACAGCCGATCACGGAAATGCTGAACTAATGGTCAACCCTAACACTGGTGTTGCGCACACCGCGCACACAAGTGACCCAGTCCCGTTTATTTATTTTGGTCGAGATGCCACAGCAAGAAAGGGGGGAACGCTGAGTGACGTAGCACCAACGATGCTGCATTTGATGGGTATGGCGCAGCCACCGGAGATGACCGGTAGCACTATAATGACCCTGAAAAAAAGCTAATTAAAGGTTTTAAGGCAATGCAATGAAGTTGAGCATAATAAAAACAAAATGTAGCCTTGGTAGCTGTTTTCTGGCTATCGGGCTATTTATGCTCATCCCACATGCTTTTTCACAAGATACTGACTTGGCAACCATTCAAGAAAAGATCAAACAAACACAAGCCCAACTGAACAAAAAACTAGAATCTTCAGAGCGCTTGCAGCAAGAGCTAAAACTTGCCGAACTGGAAATTGCAAAAACGGCGACGCAGTTAAATCAAACCGATAAATCATTGCAGACAACGCGTCGAGAAACTGTCGAACTTGAAAGCAAAAAATTACGCATTTCAACTGTGATTAAAGAGCAGCAAAAGCAGCTTGCGGGTCAGCTTAAATCTGCATTCATGGCGGGAAATTACGACTTTGCGAAGATGTTTTTTAATCAAGACGACGCCGGTCGGTTTGAACGAACGCTAACTTATTATCAATATCTAAATAAAGCGCGTCAGCAAGAAATTAGTAAATTTAGAGCACTGGTGTTGGAGCTTGAACAACTGAATACGAAGTTAGCTGAAAAAACTCAGCGTTTAGAAAGCTTCTTGGTAACGCAAAAACAGCAAAGCAGTCAGTTGAGAGAACAACAAGCGTCACGGCATCAGAAGTTAAAACAACTGGATCAGCAGATAAGGTCTGATACTGCCAAGGTGAACCAGCTTCAACAAGAAGAGCGCTCGTTAATTAATGCCATCGAACAGGCAGAAATAGATGCGCGAAGCAGAACTAAAGAAGAAGATATCGCTTTGGTAGGGTTAGCACAGTCAAAAGGAAAGTTAACGCGTCCCGCCGGCGGTAAAATCCAGCAATTATTTGGTAAGAGAAGACAGGGACAAGTCCGCTGGAAAGGCATCGTTATTAACAGCAGTGAAGGTTCACCGGTTCAAGCAGTACAAGACGGGAAAGTGCTTTATGCTGACTGGCTCAAAGGATTTGGTTTGGTAACAATAGTTGATCACGGCGAAGGCTACATGACGGTATATGGACGTAATCAGGCCTTACTGAAACAACCCGGTGATCCTGTGCTACAGGGCGAGACGATTGGTTTAGTGGGCAGTAGTGGAGGGCAATCGAGTCCAGGCTTATACTTTGAAATTCGTCATAAAGGTAAAGCGCTGAACCCGCAAAGCTGGTTAAAATAATAGACTGCTCAGTTTAGTTGCGCCCAGACCAATAATAACGATGAGTATGACACCGGCAAACAGATTCGCCAGTAGCGTATTGGTATGCTCTTGCATTATTTTCTTTTGATTCATGACATACAGCAAAAACAGCACTGAAATTGGTAGCAAAAGTGCATTGGATGCTTGCGCTAAAATAATAATGCCTAGGGGTTTAAAGCCCGACGTTGCAACCAGCACCCCACAGACTAATATGCTGACACAAACCAACTTAAACTCCTTAGCCTGCAGTGTCGGTTGCCAAGAGAATAAGCCACAAATTGCATATCCAGCCGCTAGGGGCGCTGTTATTGCACTTGTCAGCCCCGCAGAAAATAAACCTAGCGCAAAAAACAAATTTGCATAATCGCCCAAAATGGGCTCAAGCTGTGACGCAATGTTGCCTGGCGAAAGCACGTTACCCGTCAAGTAAAAAGCGTTCGCTGCGCACGACATAATAGCAAATGTCACAATGCCACCTAGACCAATTGATGCAAACAATTGTCGCTTGTGCGCAGGTAGTTCAGTGCTTATTTCAGCCTTAGATAGAGGCATCTCGCGCGATTGTTTAGCGCTTAGACCTGCATGCAAAAATAAATTGTAGGGAACGATGGTTGTGCCAATAATAGCAAGCAGTAAAGAAGTATTGGAAAATCCAAATTGGCTTAAGCCCTTACTTAATGTGGCGGTGTCGATGCCTGCAATCAGCATGATAGTAATAAACACAACGCTCATTAATGCAACGAGGCCAATAAGTACTCTTTCAACCAAGTGATAGCGATTACTAAGTAGCAATATCAGAGCAATAGAGCCTAGTGTTAAAGCCCACACCGTTATACTACCGGGCAATATGTTGGCCAAGCCAAGTGCTGCTCCCGTTAAATTCCCGCCTTCATAGGCTGCGTTACCAACGCCGATTGCCGCACACACTAGCGCAATACTAAACCATTTGATGAACGTATTTTGGCTGATATTGACAATAGCTTCTGATAGGCCTTGGCCTGTTATTAAACCCAAGCGAGACGCCATTTCTTGTAAAACGTAAGTTGCGAAAATTGAAAAACACAGTGCCCAAACTAGCCCATAACCCAAACTAGCGCCTGCCATTGATGCCGTGGTTACGGTGCCTGGCCCGATAAAAGCGGCGGCTATAATCAGCCCTGTTTTTCCTGATTTCATAGGTCGTTTTCCCCAAAACATCTTTTAATAGTTGTTATTCGTTTGGAATTCCCTCTATCATCTACTGCATTGTTCGAATTCGCAAATTTAAGTCTTCTAATTAATCATGAATTTACTGCTTATATATCAGAGTCCTGAAATCGCCGACATGCTGCATTCACGTTATTATGTTGAAGGAGCAATATTTGGTGCCGCTGTTACGCCTGAAATACCCATGCCTGATGTCTGGTTACCTTGGGCAATAAAAAATCATGGGCAAATGCAAAATAATCAACAAGCCGACTCGATTACAGATGCCTTGTTTGACTACTTTAAGTATTGTTTGCAACAGATGAAGGATAACGCACAATGTCTGCCAAGTTATGCCGTTTTCGAAGACGATGGCAATAGTTTGGTGGATTTTTCAGGTAGTAATTCGCCGCTCTCTCAATGGCTTCAAGGTCTTCTCATGGCGCATTCGAGCATGGAGTCAGTATGGCAACATGCGTGGCAACTCATGCAGGAGAAAGCGCCAGAGCAGGCACCTGTATTGGCAAAAAAGTTGAAGCACAGTTTGGGTATGTTTAGTACGTTTGCAGATAATGCGCTCGCTATGGAGCAGGCAAAAAAGAGAGGACAAGCGGATTTTGAACGAAAACTGCCCTTGATCGCTCTTTCGCTGCCTGAAGCCTTGAATACCTACGTTTCTATTTCAGGTGAGCTTGCAAGCTACCTACCAAACCAGTTTGAGACCTTTGTTCAAAAACCGCTTTAGTGACGGTCAGTTAAAACGGTTTTAGAATCGCCAAAATCACAATTGCAAGCAAGGCGAGTACGGGCAGCTCGTTGATCATTCGATAAAAGCGGGGGCTTTTTGTATTTTTATCTGCTGCAAACATCTTAAGCAACGAATACAGATAAAAATGGTAAACATAAAACAGCGCTACAATGGCTAATTTTGCGTGCAGCCACGCAGATGCTTTGAACCACGCTAAACCATATTGATACATTATCAATATTCCTAAGATGAGCGTAAGCAAGGCAAAGGGCGTCACGAAAAACCATAAACGACGTTCCATTATTTTAAATTGGTCTTTAGTCTCCTGATGCTGACTCTCTGCGTGGTACACAAATAATCGGGGTAGATAAAAAATACCAGCCATCCATGCAATCATAAAAAACACATGAAAAGCTTTTAACCACAAAATACTCATTGCTCTACCTTTTTACTTTATCGTTTGGTTGTCTGAATAAATAGTTTAGTGCTGCTGTCTAAACAAATAAGAATGCAGCATATTCCACGTAATTATCCCTATTATCTTGGGCTTGCCGTGTTCGAAAACATGAGCGTCAACATTAAGTTCTTGGTATATATAAACCGCGCCTTGTCTTTGTTTGTGCAGTGTTTCGTATACCTCAGCCATGGTCGATTGGTCACTTAAACCTTCCATTTGATGAATAGCCAACGGCAGCACGCCTTCTTGCAAACTCACATCCATTGACACTATCTGATACTGCCGGTCTATTTCAAATATTTGTTCTTGCAGCACCAGTTGGTTGGGGTTGGATTGCAAATATTTATACAAAGCGGCTTTCGGTGCATCAACAAAGTGTTTAAATTCTGTTTGCATAATAGCCATCACGCCAGTTTCTTGCAGTGAGTCTCGGATAGCTGACGTGGTATAGGGAAGATTTTGAAATTCTAATTGCTGAATGAATATAGAGCGGTTATTGCATAACTGTTTGCTAGTGACGTAAGCACTCACAATCACCACGATGGCTGGCAGTATGACCTGAGAATTTCCTGATAGCTCCATTACGGAGGACAGTGCTGCCATGGGCGCATGCAGAACTGCTGCTAACATACCTGCTAATCCGAGCAAAGCAAACGTCGACGTCATCTCGCTTTGATCGCTCATACTGTAAAGCGGTTGCAGAAGAATGACGCCTGCTAGCATGCCGATGATCATAACGGCACCGATAATGCCGCCGGGTACACCTAGTCCGATAGCGAATACAGCAAGAACGAACTTTAGTGCGAATAGCAGCAGTAGTAAGCTTAATTGTGGATCATTGGCGAATAAGGTTTCAATAGCAGCAAACTCAGCTCCTAACGCCTGTGGCATAAAGTAACCAACAATTCCGGTGATAACAGCAGCAAGCAACAAACGCGTTATCATGTTGACATGACGAAACAACGTTATGACGAGCATAAGCTGTTTGTTGAAAAGTGCCGCCAACAAACCAAGCGCGATGCCAAACACAATTAGATATGGCAGTAATATATTATCGATAACTTGAAAGTTTAGAAACGTCAGCTCGTTTTCGTTACCAAATACGATCCGCGTTAAAACTGAACCACAAGCCGCGGCGAGCATAACCGGGATAAAAACGTGAACTCGGTATTGACGAAGAACGACTTCCATGACGAAAATCACGGCGGCGAACGGCGTATTAAATGCGGCCGCTACACCGGCTGCAATGCCACAACCGGTCAATATCCGTAAACTATTAAAAGGTAGTCTGAACCATTGACCTAAAAAGTGACTTCCTGCGGCCGCTAAATGCACGGTAGGGCCTTCTTTACCCACAACAAATCCGCCGGCTAAAGAAAACACACCACCAAAAAACTGGTTGATAGAGGTTCTCAGGGGAATATGCCCATAGCGCGTTTTGATGCGATGGATAACAAAAGGAATACCCATTCGATAATGCTTAAACCCAGTCAGTTTAGCGACAAAAATTACACAAATAATTGCCGATACGGGCAAGAAAAAAAGGTATTTGCTCTCAATTGCAGCGTACTGCGCTACGCCACCAAGAAGCATTTTTTGTATCAATTCAAAAGATAATCTGAACACAATAATAATGCTTGCTGCGCACACACCCGCAATGATGCCTAATAAGCACAATTGAAGTGATGTTCTTGGGTGCGAGACTTCTCGCCTCAAGGATTCCAGGAAGGAGCGCAGAAACATGATGTGTTTGGGTTTATACTGGTTGCGAATAGGTCTATCATAGCGGTTTGAGCACCCCCTTGCCATCGGTGATTCGGTTCTCGTTGCTCTTTTTATGTTTAGATATCAATAACAATGCCCTGAATTGTGGAGATTTCATTGAAATTAAGCGAACTGCGCGGCCAACTTGGTTTCGTCAGATATTATTTAGCCCTAGCTTTTGTGCTTGCGTGTGTGTTTTACGCGGGTCATGAGTATGCGGACAAAAAGAATCACTTGCTATCCGCCAAGATAGATGTGATGCAGAGTAGTATCGACAACTTAAAACTAGAAAATCAAACCTTAAATTCTGAGCTAAATGTCAAGAAAGTTGAGCTAGAGGTAGCAAGTATTGCTAATGAACAGGCTCAATTATCGTATAAAGAATTTATGCGCAAAGATGCTGAACTTCGTGAGCAGATTAGTTTTTATCAAAAGGTCATGGCGCCAGAGTTGACACAGGACGGTTTCGTCGTTGAAAGTGTTGAAATATTATCTACAGCTAGCACTAATAATTACGCAGTTTCAGTCATGATGCTGCAGCGAGAAAACATCAAAGCGATCATCAAAGGAACGCTAAACATTACGCTGCAAGGAAGTCAGAACACTGTACCGATCAAGTATAATTTAACAGAATTGCTAGATGATAAAAGCAACAATATGGCGTTTTCATTTAAATACTTTCAAGTGCTTGAATTAAGAGTGACGCTACCTGAAGACTTTATTCCTGAACAAATTGAAATCAAAACAGACATCTACAAGTATAAAACAAAACGCGGTTCGTACGCTCGCACAATACAATGGAAAGAAGCTTTTAGTGAATCCGATTGAATACTTGATTAAATTACTCAGGTATTAGATAATTCGTGCCCGTTATTTTTAGCCCAACGCTTTTACTAGAGGAATATTATGTCTGAAGAAATGGCATTGCCAATTGAGTTTTCTGAAGCTGCGGCAAAAAAAGTGAAAACATTAATTATTGAGGAAGAAAATCCTGAGTTAAAACTCCGTGTATACGTTACTGGCGGTGGTTGTTCGGGGTTTCAATATGGCTTTACGTTTGATGAAAAAGTCAACGAAGGTGATATGACAATTGAAAAAGAGAGCGTTACGTTGGTTGTCGATCCGATGAGCTTGCAATATCTGGTTGGCGGTATTGTCGATTATACTGAAGGCTTGGATGGCTCGCGCTTTTTCGTAAATAATCCGAATGCATCAACCACTTGTGGTTGCGGTGCAAGCTTCAGTATTTAGTAGACAAATAAATCAGTATAAAATGAAGAGCGTGTAATAATTATGAAGCTAATTGGTTCAACAACATCACCTTACGTTCGTCGCTTACGCATTTGGATGAGCGATATTGAGCACGGCTTTGAGCAAGTTGATATATTCAACAGTGCGGATCGCGCGAGACTGGTTACGTCGAATCCAACCCTAAAGGTGCCTATGCTAGAAGATGGCAAACGCACCATCTTCGATTCAGGCGCAATCTATCGTTATTTAACGAAAAAGTTGAGCAAGCAGGAACTCAGTTGGGAGCAGACCAATTTATTAACGCTTATCGACTCTGCAAATGATTCACTGGTACAGATCTTTTTATTGTCTCGTTCTGATATCGATACAAGTGCTGACAAGCTATATTTTCGTTTACAAAGAGAGCGCTTTGATATGATTTTTGCTGAGCTGAATAAAGCAGCTAAAGAAGGTCAATTCGAAGAGTGGAATTACGCTACTATCAGCCTATTTTGTTTGCTCGATTGGGTCTCATTCCGCGAAAGATATGATTATTCATCGCTGTCGGCTTTGGTTGATTTTCATAATGCGACGAAAGAAAGACAGGAAGCGCGGGCAACGGACCCTCGATAAGATAGGTTTTACACGCTAATTTAATATTGAGGGAAATGCACCTCAGCTCTAATGGCAACACCAAAAGAGGTGCTGAAGTTTTCCTCGCGCAACCACAGTACAAAAGGCTCGACCTCTAAGAATAGCCAAGGTCGCAGTATATTCCGTTTATATCTCATACTTACCAATACTTGCTCTTCGCGATAAGACGGCTTGTTTAGACCATCTACTAACGCCGTGAATAGATAGCTGGTTTTGCTATCATACAGATATAGGTACTGTATTTCATGACGCCAGAAAAGATCTTCACTCTTATCTCGATAGCGAAACGTATTATCGAATTCAATCGCTTCATTTTGCGAGATTGTATGATTCAGTGATATTTTAGTTTCGACTCCTATTTGATCGTCGCTGTAGTAATTCACTTCCGCATAGTAATTCATGCTGTTTTGCTGATTTAGCTCTACTCTGTCGCTATATCTGGCGCGAGTATAAACTTGAGAACCGCGTCCAAGGCCAATACGATACGCTATTTTTGAATCCGGTTTATCTCTAAATTGCAGTGCAACTGTCGCTTGGTCGTCGTTTCCTAACTGTTGATTACGCGCTGCTTTGACGGCTTGTTGATTTAAATCCCCTTCGTCATCTGAGAGCAGCAGTTCTACTCGATCTTGCAGCGCTGGTAGTTTCACGCGAATTTTAAAACGAAAATCTAATTGGCTTAAATCACCGCTTCTTGGCTCCCATCCAAAGCGCAGTTTGCCAGACGCCTTAGCTCGCTTGGCTGACGGAGTATGCTCGGCAACAAACCACTTGTTGACTTCTATTACCGAGCTTTCAATTCCGTAATTAAAATGGCAATACCAATCGTCTAACCATGGTTGCGCATCACAATAACGGAACTCTGAAGTCGACAACTTTGGTACTTCTTGGGCTGGTTGCTTCTTATCTGTCTCTGAATTTGTAAGGTCGGATGCTTGTGTAGCAGGTTCGGTAATTTCTTTTTGCACTGTTCCTATTGTATTTGAATCGGCTGTATGTGATTGTGCAGCAGTTGGAAAATGAATAGTTACGACACTAAAAAGCAATAGGCAGCAGACCGCCTCGATCGCCCTGTAGCAATGTCCTTTTGCTGGATATGAGCAGTCAGTCACGTCGTTCATCCATGCGCTTAATGATGACGAGATTATTGCAAATCCTTGATTCGGAACATAAGTATAAAAACAAGTTAATTAAAGCCAGTGATATTTGTTAAAAGCAACGTATAATACATTTTATGAGCTGATGTTGCCTAAGAGGTCATGATACTCAGTTTTCAGCATCTACTATCTAGTAGACGGTAGCAAAAAAAACAAAATTTTAACAATGGAGATTTACAAATGGGTCCTAGCGTTTGGAGTATTATAGTTATATTGCTGATAGTCGTTTTACTATTTGGCACAAAGAAATTACGCAATGTGGGCGGTGACTTAGGCTCTGCGCTTAAGGGATTCAAAAAGGCCTTAAGTGATGATGATGCCGATTCAGTCAAAAAAGACACAGACAAAGACGCGGATTTTGGATCTGTGGAAGACAAGCGCGCGGCTGAAGAAACGGTAAAACCAAGTGAAACCAAAACTAAGACAACTACGAAAGAGTAGCACATGTTCGATATCAGTTTTTGGGAACTCTTCATCGTTGGTATTGTAGCGCTGCTCATACTTGGGCCTGAGCGTTTGCCCGGTGCAATTCGCTCAACGGTAAAAACAGTGCGCAGCGTGAAAAACATGGCTTCAGGTTTTAAAACCGAAATTGAAGAGCAGTTGCGCGTGCATGAGTTACATGAAAACTTAAAAAAGGCGGAAAAGATGGGGCTTGAAAATGTCAGTCCTGAAGTTGCTCAAAGCGTGGAAGAGCTAAAACAAGCGGCACTATCTGTGCAGCAGCCGTACAAAAAAGCCGACAAAGACGCTAGCAAGACAGATGCTCTCGATACAGAACCTCACGACTACGAGCCTCAAGAGAAAGAATCTATCAGTAATATTGCTCAAGAACCCAAAAAGAAAAGTAAAGATGACCACACAAAGTAGTTTTATTACCCACCTTGTTGAGTTGCGAAGCCGCGTACTAAAAGCACTTGCGTCTGTTCTCGTTATTTTCATGGCACTAGCCTATTGGGCCCAAGACCTCTACGGAATATTAGCTGCACCGCTGGTGGCGACAATTCCGGAAGGGGCGTCGATGATTGCAACCAGTGTTGCTTCGCCGTTCTTCGCACCATTTAAACTTACGATGGTGTTGTCTTTCTTTATTGCCATTCCTTATGTTCTGTATCAGATTTGGGGCTTTATCGCGCCTGGTTTATATCGCAATGAAAAGAAGCTAGTTGCACCACTTTTACTCTCTAGCACATTGCTATTTTATAGTGGAATGGCCTTCGCATATTTTGTTGTTTTCCCGCTTGCGTTTAGTTTTTTCGCCGCCGTTGCTCCAGATGATGTGCTCATTAGCCCTGATATTTCCGAATACTTAAGCTTTGTACTAAAAATATTTTTTGCTTTCGGAGTGGCGTTTGAAATACCGGTCGCCATTATATTAATGTGTTGGACTGGCATGACGACGCCTGATCAGCTTCGTGCAAAACGTTCACACGTTATTGTTGCCGCTTTTGTAGTCGGTATGCTACTAACACCACCTGACGTTATTTCCCAAGTATTACTCGCTATTCCCATGTGGTTTTTGTTTGAAGTGGGCGTTGTTGTTGGAGGTTGGTATACCAAGAATGCGAGGCGAGATCAGGATCCCAACGATGAAGTTTCCATGGATCCAAAGCCAGAAGAAGAAAAGAATAATTAATAAAATAAGGCCAATCCTTCATGATGAGTTCATTAATAAACGCAATCTCGCCAGTTGCCGGTAAGAAGCGCTTAAATTGTTTTGATGAAGTGTTTAAGCTGAATGCGCCTAAAGCTCAACAGAGCCAGCTGCCGTCCGAGAAAAATGCAGCTATGCCAATGAACGTTGTCACTTCACCTGCTTTGCAAGCGCCTGAACCGAGCAATGCTGTTGTTAGCAAACAACAGCGATTCTTTTTTACGAATGGCCAAATTTGGGAAAACAAAACCAGCAAAGAGTCGCGCGTTGACAAAGGCGACCAAGCACTCGTTAGAGATGGCGCATTAAGCGCATTTTATCTTTCTAAAGTTGACGGTACACGCGGTGTTAGAGTGAAGAGAGTAAAGTAATGCAGTGGTTTGACATTGGCGTCAACTTATTAGACCGGCGCTTTTGCGCGGCCGATGTTATTGCAAGAGCGTCTGAGCAATCGGTTGACCAGCTTTGCGTGATTAGTTCTACTGTAGAAGAAACCCTAGCTTCACAGGCATTTGTAAACGCCCACAATAAACAAGCGGGCTTTCAACAGCTAGTTTACACCGCCGGTGTGCACCCTCATTATGCAGACGCTTTTTCCAAAGACGTCATCACTCAATTAAATGCACTTTCAACTGATAAGAACATGATCGCTATCGGAGAATGTGGATTGGATTTTAATCGAAACTTTTCAACGCAGGAAAACCAATTACAGGCTTTTGAAGCACAATTGGAATGTGCCGCTGACAACCAAAAAACGGTATATCTGCACGAGCGCGATGCGTTTGAAGACCAAATTCGCCTGCTCAAAAAGTATTTACCTAGAATACCTTATGCCGTAGTACATTGTTTTACTGGGTCGGTTTATCAAATGCAAGCTTACTTGGATTTAGGCTGTTACATCGGCATCACAGGCTGGGTTTGCGACGACAAGAGAGGGAATGAACTACAGGAGGCGGTAAAACACCTGCCGCTTGATAAATTGCTGCTTGAAACCGACGCTCCTTATTTGTTCCCCAAGAACGTAAAGCCAAGAGCAAAAAACAATGAACCTAGTTTTTTACCGCATGTTGCAAAGAAGATTGCTGAGCTGAAAGGAGTAGATTTGAATTTACTTGCAGAGATGTCGGTAAAAAATGCGAATAGAGTATTTGGGCTCTCAGCTTGCGATGACTAAATTTAGGCAGCGCTTATCCTATAATTACTATGTGCTTGCTGCCTTAGTACTCGCATTCTCAGCTCTTATGCTTTTTATGGTGGTTTCCTTAGGGCAAGATATAGACAAACACGCTTTAGAGCCGGTTTACCACTTTGAAGATGTTCAAAATAAGCAAACAATCGATACCATTGATCAAATCGAAAGCAAGCAGTGGCTTAAGAATGATAATCAGAACTTTGGCTTAACGAAGTCCTCTCAATGGCTGAAAGTTGATTTAGCAAAGACGCAAAACAACCAACTGTTAGAAATAGACTATGCGATGCTCGATAGTGTAAAAGTTTGGTTTCGTAGCAAAAAAGAAGGCATTAGCGGTGTCACCAATGAGCAATATTATATTATTGAGCATTACGATTTAGGCGACAGCCTTAACTTCATTCAGCGTCCGATCATTCATGATAAATTTTTAGTCCCTCTGCCAAATGATGCGGCCGGTGTACAATTATTATTGAGAGTTCAATCTGACGGACCTTTAAAAGCCCCTTTAAAGCTTTGGTCTAAGCAAGACTATGTTGTTTATACTGCATCGCATCGTCTTTTTATGGGCTTGTTTTTTGGTTACATGTTAGCCATGGGGCTAATTAATCTATTTTTGTTTATTACTACACGCAGTGTTTTGTTTATTACCTACGCTGGTTATGTCTTTTCGTTCGGCATGTTAATTGCGGCTATTCATGGCTTAGGCTATCGCTTTATTTGGTCAGAGAGTCCTTGGCTGCAAGAAAGAACAACTGTAGTGTTTGCATTTATGATGATTAGCTTTGTGATCGTATTCTCATCACAGATTTTACAGCTAAAAACCTCTAGCCCTAACTATCATAAGATTTTTAGAGGGTTTTCACTCATTTACATGTTGTGCGTTTTGGCTTCGCTTATCGTGCCATATGCCATCATGATCAAACTATTACTTGTACTTTTGCTCTTTACTATTCCTGTGATTTTGATAGTTAGTATCAGCTTAGTGCTAAAAGGCAGTGCTATTGCGAAATTCTTTAGCGCTGCGTGGGGTGTTCTTCTGCTGTCTGGTCTCGCTGCTGCTGCTGATAACTTTCATTGGATTAACCTATCCATTGATTCCAGTTATTTACTCATGGTAGGAGCGACGACGGAAACACTCCTTTTAGCGCTAGCCATCGCAACTAGCTATAGCGTCCAACGGCTGGAAACAAAAAAAGCGCATCAGGATTCGGCGCAAAACGAATTATTGGCGATGCAGGCTCAGGACGAAGTTATTGCTTTGCAAAAGCAAGCGCAGACAGATCTTGAACAAGAAGTCACGGCGCGTACCCAAGAGTTTGAAAAAGCATTGGCGGGCTTGTCCAAAGTCCATGACGAATTACAGGGAATGAGTCAAACGGATAAGCTAACGGGCTTGTCTAATCGGCGATTCTTTGAAGAACAGATTGTAATAGAAGCAGCTAGGAGCCGACGCGAAAAACAGCCACTAGCGATTGCATTGCTAGATATTGATCATTTTAAGAAGATTAACGACAACTTCGGGCACCAATGCGGTGATGATTGTCTTATTGCTTTCGCAAACATGTTAAAAGCGGTGATAAAACGACCAGGAGACTTATTGTCGCGCTATGGGGGAGAGGAATTTGTTGTTTTACTTCCCAATACCAATGTTGACGGCGCTAAAAATGTACTAGAACAATTCAGGTCGGCGATTGAAAACTTACAGGTCGATACTCAGGGTCATCAAATTAAGTTTACGGTGAGTGCAGGTGTCACTTCTCGCGTTGTAACAGACGAGCAAGACTCTGAAAAGATGGTGACTCTTGCTGACAAACTGCTGTACCTCGCAAAAGGGGCCGGTCGAAACTGTGTTGTTTCTAGCCAGGGTATGTCGGCAAATAGCCAGGCGAGCAACAAAACATCGGGCAGTCGCTAATGGAGAAAAGAACAGCTAACGTTATTGACGCAACACACTCAAAGGCAAAAGATGTGTCTGATCGCGGTGGCAAGTGGGTTGCAGTGCTGATCGCATTAATTGGCATTATCTTGTTTACATTGGCGCTGACTTTCTCTGAGCAGACCGAAGAGTCTTTGATCAACAACAAAGCGCAATTGCACATCGCGTCCTCTGATAAAGACGACATCAATACCGTGATGCAATTGGAAGAGCTTGAATGGGAGCCGATCAATGGCAGTAGTTTTGCTTTTTCTTCAAAAGCACATTGGTTTAGCGTTGATATACCGCCAAGCACTAATGAAGACTCGCGTTTAATTGAAGTTTCCTATTCAAATCTTGATTTTCTTGACCTCTGGTTTGTGGACAAAAATCAGGGACAGGCGCTTATCCTCAGTCAGTTTAAAACGGGTGATAATTATCCATTTTCTCAACGACTAATTCGCCATGACCAACTCGTCTTTCCGGTTCCAAACAGCGCATCCGTTGTTTCACTGTACCTACGTGTTGAAACTCAAGGGCGAATAAACGTTCCTATAAAACTGTGGCAAGAGGAGGAGTATATTCAATTCATTGCCTCGCACAGAGTTTTTACTGGCATATGCTACGGTTTTATGACTGCGATGGCCTTGATTAGTTTATTTTTGTTCGTGACTTCTCGCAGTATCAGTACATTGCTGTATACAGGGATCGTATTATGTTTATCATTCGCTTTAGCAAGCAGTCAGGGCTTAGGATATCGTTTCTTATGGCCAGAAAGTGTGCTGTTTCAAGAGTATGCCGTATTATTTTTTGCCGCTTCAGCGGTATTGCTTTCTAGCGCTTTTGCCGCTGAGATTCTGGAAATTAAAAGCACCTTTAAGAAACTCTATCGATTTTTCATTATCTTCGGCATTATTGTTACGGTTTACATTGGTCTTATTTTTATTTTGCCTTTTAGTGTGATGGTTCCGACATTGGCGCTAATAGCCGCAATAGGACTGTTTTTACTGTTTGGCTCTACGATTTATATCGGCTCAAAAGGGAACTCAGTTGCGAGCTACCTAAGCGCCGCTTGGTGTTCATTATTATTGGGTGGCCTACTTGGGCTTGCAGACAGCCTAGTTTGGATTAGCCCAAGTCTCGATCCGAGTTACCTCATGATGGTAGGCGCTGTGATTGCTGCGCTTTTCATGGCGCTAGGGTTAGCCGAGCGATTTAATAAGCAGCGACTTGCGGCAAAGCGAGTGCATTTAAAGACAGTCGAGAATAAACAAAAGGCTAAGCTGGCAAAAGACGAGCTTTTACGATTACAGATAGAGGCTAAAGAGAAACTTGAACAAGCTGTGCGTGAACGCAATTATGAGCTAGCAATCGCGATAAGAGAGCTGAATGAAGCAAATCAGGAGCTTGAACGGAAGACATCAATAGACGCATTAACAGGCGTTGCCAGCAGACGTTTGTATGATAAAAAAGTGTTGGCAGAGGCACGTCGAAGTCGGCGCGAAAAAACACCATTAGCCATTGCGATGATAGACATTGATCATTTTAAAGTGGTCAACGATACCCATGGTCACCAGTGCGGTGACGCGGCCTTAAAGCATTTTGCTGCTATTCTCCAGGAATGTATAAAGCGCCCAACGGATACAATTTGTCGCTATGGCGGCGAGGAGTTTGTCGTTATCTTGCCAAATACAGATTTAGAAGGCGCGCGAATTTTGATGGAAAATCTTCGTTCATCTACTGAAAAAAGTCAGTTTGACTGCGAAGGCAAAACAATTCAATTTACCATTAGCGTTGGCGTGTCGACGCGAGTTATTGTAAAAGAATCAGAGTACGAGCTGCTTCACGCATTTTCAGATAAGTTGCTCTATAAAGCAAAAGAAGCCGGACGTAATCAAGTAATGTCCGCAGAGTTTTCACATTAATAAAGGAAAAATATGTCACAATTTCCACTTAGCCGTCCCCGTAGACTGCGTTATACATCTTCGATTAGGCGATTAGTTAGTGAGTCAACACTTACAGTTGATGATCTTATATATCCCATGTTTGTATTGGATGGGTCTGATCATGTTGAGTCAATCGAGTCTATGCCTGACGTGTTTCGATTCAGTATTGATAAATTAATTGAAGAGGTACGTGAAGTAGTCGCACTCGGGGTGCATGTATTTGCACTATTCCCAGTGACACCTGCGGATAAAAAAACACTGTGTGCCAGCGAAGCGTTTAACCCTGAAGGTTTAGCTCAGCGCGCGGTAAGGGCGTTGAAAGAAGCGTTTCCCGATATTTCAGTGATTACCGACGTTGCGCTTGATCCCTTCACCGTGCACGGTCAAGACGGTTTAATAGATGACAACGGATATGTGATGAATGATGAGACAACGGACGTGTTGGTGAAGCAGGCCCTGTCTCACGCAGAGGCGGGTGCTGATATTGTCGCGCCATCGGACATGATGGACGGGCGCATCTGGGCAATTCGGGAAGCGCTTGAATTAGAAGGATTTAAAAACACCAGTATTATGGCTTATTCAGCAAAATATGCATCAAGTTACTATGGTCCGTTTAGAGATGCTGTGGGTTCAGCTGGTAATATCAAAGGTGGTAATAAGAAAAATTATCAAATGGATCCTGCTAACTCAGATGAGGCACTGAGAGAAATCGAGCTCGATATTAACGAAGGCGCTGATATGGTTATGGTAAAACCAGGAATGCCCTACCTTGATATTGTTCAGCGCTGCAAAGAAGAGTTTGGTGTCCCGACTTTTGCTTACCAAGTTAGCGGTGAGTATGCGATGCACCAAGCTGCTTTTGCCAACGGCTGGTTGAACAAGGACGCGGTGATTTTGGAGTCGCTGTTGGCCTTTAAGAGAGCGGGTGCCGACGGTATATTGACTTACTTTGCAAAAGACGCGGCTAAGTTACTGCAGGCTAAGTAACCTTTGTAGGTAATAAAAGGCAGCCTTGCTGCCTTTTGCGCAGATTAAAGGGAATAAGAGGCGCTTACAAAGACCAAATAAATCAATGAATCGGTGATTATATTTCGACTTGAATATTATCGATAATACGTGTTTTGCCTAAAAACCCAGCACCAAGAATCACCAGTTCTTTGTCTTCGTGGCTTGGTTGCAGCAAACTGCTCGCTGACCGTATATCGATATAGTCAGGCTTAAAACCAATGCTCGCCAAGCGCAGCCTATACTCTTGGATCATGATTGAAAAATCTCTGCGACCGCTTTTAATTTCAACGGCCATGTTGGAAATTAATTGATATAAACCAGGCGCAATTTCACGCTGTTCCTCATTCAAATAATTGTTTCTAGAACTCATGGCTAAACCATCAGCTTCGCGTTCAGTAGGAACACCATGAATAGTCAAGTTCATGGATAAGTCGGTTACCATCGCCTTAATCACTTGCAGTTGCTGAAAGTCTTTTTCACCAAAAAACGCCATATTGGGCTGTACCATATTAAATAGTTTACAAACGATAGTTGCAACGCCTCTAAAATGGCCAGGGCGACTGGCACCGCAAATCATGTAGGACAAACCCGGTACTTCGACGAAAGTCTGTTGCTCTAAACCTCTGCTATAAATGTCCTCAACTTTTGGCATGAATAAAACATCAACGCCCAATTCAGCCAAAGATGCTTTATCTTGTTCCATTGTTCTTGGGTAGGCATCGAGATCTTCGTCAGGCCCAAACTGCAGTGGATTGACAAAAATCGAGACAACCACCTTGCTTGCGTGCTTCTTCGCCTCTTTAACCAGTTTCAAATGGCCATTGTGTAAGTTACCCATGGTAGGAACGAAAGCAATTGCTTGCTTCCCTGTTTGCCACTCGCGGCGAAGTTCTCTTAATGATTGAATATCGCTAACTATTTGCATACCGTCTACTAATTGCATCGCACTCACTCGAAAGAATGTTCTGGGCCAGGGAAACGTTTCGTTTTCACGTCATCAATATATGTACTTACCGCTGAGCGCATATCATTGCAGTCTGCCAAGTAGTTTTTGCTAAATTTAGGCATATAGTTTGCGCTAATGCCAAACATATCATGCATCACCAGAATTTGTCCGTCAGTATCGACGCCTGCGCCAATCCCAATTACCGGTATTGTCAGGGTCTCAGAAATACGTTTTGCCATAGCACTAGGAACACATTCCAGTACTAATAATTGAACACCTGCTTTTTCTAGCGCTATTGCGGCATCAATAATCTTTTGGGCTTGTTCCTGTTCACGTCCTTGCACCTTAAAACCGCCAAACACATGCACTGACTGTGGGGTTAAGCCTAGATGGCCGCACACAGGGATGCCGCGCTCTACCAAGCCAGAAATAGTTGATATTAGCCATTCGCCACCTTCAACTTTAACCATACTTGCGCCACTCGCCATTAGTTTTGCAGCATTGGTGTAAGCGAGTTCGGTTGTTGCATAACTCATAAACGGCATATCCGCTATCACAAACGCTCTGCTGGTACCCTTGCGTACGCAAGTCGTGTGATAAGCAATATCGTCGATGCTGACCGACAGGGTGTCGTCATCGCCTCTCAGCACCATACCGAGTGAATCACCAATGAGCATCACATCAATTAGCTGCTCATCAAACATTTTGGCAAAGCTGGCGTCGTACGCTGTAAGCGCTGTTATCTTTTCGCCTTTTTGCTTTAATTGCATTAGCGTTGAAGTGGTCACTTTTTTCATCTGCTTATCTCTTATTATTTATAACGTCACACTTGCTTTTTGTTTGATACTAGACGTTTGTTGATCAATCCGATACAAACCATCTAGGTTGCATTTAGCAACCCAAGATGCAAGAGAACGACCATCTTGCATAATTAGATCAGGCGATATTTCGAATAAAGGGACGAGTACAAACTCTCTCTCTTGCATACCGTAATGAGGCAACGTTAATTTGCTAGTTTTCAAGGTAAGATCATTAAACAGCAATATATCTAAATCTAATGTGCGAGGACCCCAGCGGTCGCCTACACGCTCTCGACCTTGTTGATTTTCGATATCTTGTAGCGTCGCTAACAACTCTTGTGGTTGTAAGGAAGTTTTGATTTTACAAACCGCGTTCACATAATCAGGTTGATTTTTCGGTCCCATTGGTGAACTAGCGTAGAAATGAGAGCTAGCACCCAAGACCATCTGGGGGTGCATCTCGATTGCTTTTAATGCCTGTTCAAGTTGTTGAACAGGCGCACCGAGATTGCTTCCTAGACCAATATAGGCAATATCAGACAACATAATTAATTCGCTTTCCGTTTTTTATTATATTTTCTTTTTTTCGGAACGCCGCCCGACTGGTTGCGTAAGTTAGCCACCATATCTTTGCGCTGTTCGGGCGTTACTTCTTGAAATTCAGTCCACCATTCTCCAAGCTCAAGCAAATCACCGCCTTCTATTTGACCTCGTATTAACAGAAAGTCATAAGCAGCTCGGAACCTTGGATGGCTCAGCGTTTGATAAGCACGTCGCCCGAACCGCTTAGGCAGACGCAATTGCAATTGCCACATTTCACGCACAGGCATACTGAAACGCTTGGGTATCATGATACGCTGAGTTTGCCTGAACAAAACCTCTCCGACAGCAATATTAAAAGCGTCATGATGTGCAACGCCGGACTCACTCATAATCAGTTGTGTACGTTCTTCAACTGGATACCATAAAAAAGCCGCATACAGGAAAGCCGGAGTGACTCGCTGTTCGTTGTTAATGCGGTAATCCGTGTTTTTAAGGACTTGTTCTACTAGCTTCATTTCTCGACAGGTATCGTCCACAAGTAAAGGAGCTAGCTGTGGGAATAATTGCGCGAACAAACCGTATTCATGTAATAAATGGAAAGTGCGAAGCCCACAGCCGCCGATCAATAATTTTAGGACTTCTTCGAACAGTCTTGCTGGCGGAATGTTGGCAAGCAAATGAGCTAGTTCTTTTATCTGGTCACCCACTTCTTTCGGTATCGACATGCCCAGTTTTGCACTGAATCTGATTGCACGTATCATGCGCACCGGATCTTCACGAAAACGTGTTGCAGGATCGCCAATAAGCTCTATTTTTTTCTCTTTAATCGAGGACATACCGTCGGCAAAATCGATGATACTTTGATCTTTTGCACTGAAGTACATGGCATTGAACGTGAAGTCACGGCGTTCGGCATCTTCTTCAATGCTGCCGAATACATTGTCGCGCAGGAGTTGTCCTTGCTGGTCTTGTTTGGCCAGTACATCATCAACTTGGTTGCCGCGACGACCTTTAACTTGAGTTTTATTCTCTTCTTCGTTTGCGTTTACGTCTTCATGATGTCCGCGAAATGTAGCGACTTCTATTACATCTCTACCGAAAACGATGTGTGCCAGGCGAAAACGTCGGCCGATTAGTCGACAGTTACGAAAGCACTCTTTGATTTGCTCTGGTGTTGCATTCGTTGCGACATCGAAGTCTTTAGGGGTTTTTCCCATCAGTTTGTCTCGAATACAACCGCCCACTAGATAAGCTTCATATCCTTTCGCGTTCAGCCGTCGCAATACTGAAAGTGTATTGTCACTAATATCAGAGAACGTAACTGGATGCTGTCCTTTTGGGATAACGACAGGATTAATCACTGTTTTTTTTGTTGGGGTGCTTGGCATGCCACCTTGACCTATTATTAACAACGTCGTGGAGCGTTGTCTTTGTTATTGTTGTAACCGTATGTTGTATTCATAAGGTTTTGAAATCGTATTCATTCCTAATTAACCATATTTAGGTTAAGTCCGCGAATTATACTGTATTTATGTCAGAAATCAGAATTTCTCTTCTTTTTACTAGTAAATTAGGCGACCAATGGGTCAGAGCCCAATGAATAAGCTCTTCTATTGTCATTTTTTCTGTCAATGATTGGCACGATAGTCCAATTGCTGCAAACGCGTAAATTAGATTTTTCGACGCTTGCCCATTATCAATTGCGGCAGCATGGTTTTGCTTGCTTAATTTTTGCCCGCTTTCGGTGCAAATTACAGGCAGATGAAAATATTTTGGCGAGGTTTTACCTAATAAACTGTAAATGTGTTGCTGCTGCACGGTAGTATCGATTAGATCAGCACCACGCACAATATGGCTTACGTGTTGTTCAATATCATCTACGACTACGGCAAGGTTATAGGCAAATAAACCGTCCTTCCGTTTAATGCTCAAATCCTCGCTACAGAACAATGGATCGACCTGCACATGACCTAAGTGCATGTCGTCAAAATAGGTGTTTCGGCAAGTATTTATTACTCTAATTGCGTTGTTTTCCCAAGAAAGCTGCTTTTGTCGGCATGTGCCTTTGTAATATCTTCCTTTTGACTTTATTTCTTGGCGAGTGCAGGCGCAGGCATAAACTAACTGCTGTTTGTGCAGTGTATCCAGTGCATTTTGATAAGCATGCTGTCTATTTGTTTGATAAACAATATCACCATCCCACTGCATGCCATGCGCAAGAAGCTGAGACAATATAACTTTATCCGCGCCTTCTTGTACTCGTGTTGTATCAACATCTTCAATTCTAACTAACCATTTACCATTGGCTTGGCAAGCATGCAAAAAACTTACTAAAGCACATACTAATGAACCAAAGTGAAGTGGTCCACTCGGTGATGGTGCAAATCTTCCAACGTATGCTTGCATTACAAAAACCTGGACATGATTAATAACTTGCTTGCTAGAGAACAAAAACGAGGCAATAAAAAACCGCGAAAGCTAACGCTAACACGGTTTTATCTAAATCAATAGAAACTCAGCTAAGATTAACCTTGAAGCTGCTTCTCTTTAATTTCTGCCATTGTTTTGCAGTCGATGCACATGTCAGCTGTCGGGCGAGCCTCTAGCCTGCGAATACCAATTTCTATGCCACATGAATCGCAAAATCCAAAGTCATCATCTTCGATGCGCTTGAGTGTTTTTTCGATTTTTTTAATCAACTTTCTTTCGCGATCTCGGGCGCGCAACTCTAAGCTAAATTCTTCTTCTTGAGCTGCTCTATCAACCGGGTCTGGAAAGTTCGCTGCTTCGTCCTGCATGTGGTGAACGGTGCGATCTACTTCTTGACGAAGTTGGTTTCGCCATGCTTTTAGAATCAGTCTAAAGTGATTCATTTGAGCATCGTTCATATATTCTTCGTCGGACTTTTCCTGATATGGCCTAACGTCAGCTAAACCAAGTAATCCTACTGCTTTTTCTGTTGGCATTTGCCATTTCTCCTAAACGTCGACATTCTGCATCCCTTTGCCTGATGTTTTCCGGCAAATCACATCGTACGACAATGTCTTTTTCCATTTATCTAACGCCTTTTTGTGCGCTAAATACAATAATTCTGTGACTTACTTTTTTCTTTGAGGACCGTAATATGGTGATTTTTACACAAAAATCAATCTTTTTTTAGTCAGCAATTGGTATTGATTGAGCTAACTCAATAAAATCACTAGAAAAATTGCAACCATAACAAATTACTTCAACACCTACTTTTTGTGCTTCTGACACTGCATGAGCATATTTTTCATCAATATGACTCGCAATGTTAAACTGCGTAATACCCGAATGTTGCGCACAAAATAGCAAAACGGCTTTGTGTCCTGCTTTTGCTAATTCAGCTAATTCATTAGCGTGTTTTGTTCCTCGTTGCGTAACAGCATCTGGGAAAAGCCCTAGTGAATTTTCGCATAAGGTCATCGATTTCACTTCAAGGTAACAATCAGGCATACCATCGGCCTGCATAAAAAAATCAATTCTGCTTTCGCCAACTTTATATTCAGGGATAATTTGACCGTATTCAGCGAGCTCTATTATTTTCCGCTGTTGCAATGCAGCTTTTACTATTTTATTTGCATTATTGGTATTGATACCAATCCAATGCCCGTCATCATTTATCGCCAATTCCCAAGTATGCGCGTACTTGCGCTTTTTATTCGCAGACTCGCTTAACAAAACTTTCCAACCAGGTTGTGCACAGTTAGTCATTGAGCCTGTATTTGGGCAATGCACCGTTATTAACTGGCCATTGTCGAGCTCGACGTCGGCTAAAAAGCGTTTGTAGCGCTTTATCAAAACCGCCTCGATCAGCGGTGACTCAAACTTAAGCATAAAGTCTTTTACCTATTCGCGCTTTTTAGTAAACCACATTTCAGAATAACGTATTTCAGAATAACGTATTTCAGAGCAATATATTTCAGCGCAATACATTTCGGAGTTCATCCCAGCGTTTTGTTGTTATTACTTTACTGTTATTATGACATCATACGAATATTGGCTTTCGCCAATTCTCTCATAATACCATGCAAAACATTATGCAGGATTGCCTGGTTAACTAATTTTGTATTTTTAGAACTACGCATGTTTTAGCCTAGCACTTTTTAAGTCAAAAGCTTATTAATCTTGGCGTTTCATACAACCCTGATGGAGTCCCAATGTCAAATTTTTATGTTTCACTGAGTCACGAGCCCGCTGCTGCTTCATGGGGAGCAAATGCGAAACTTTCGTTTGTAGAAGGAGGTGCCGTATTGCATCTTCTCGATTCAGGATTGAACCTGCGTCAAATTCAGAAATCAACACGCAAAATTGGGTCGCTCGGCGTCGAAAATATTGAATTTGTCGGCGATTGGGATGCTGAGCAACAGTGGGCGTTCGCAACAAGTTATTGCGGCGCTGGTTTTAAGGGGGCAATTACATGGTGTAAAAATGCAGACGAAAGCGATTTGAAGACACGTTTTTCTGCGATGCAGTTTACGCGACGTCTAGTGAACGAAACTCCTGAGGAACTCAGTCCAGAGTCACTTGCTACAGAAGCCGCTGAATGGATTCATTCATTAGCTCCTGAGCACGTTACTACGCGTATGCTTACTGGCGAAGAGTTACTCAAAGCAGGCTGGCATGGCATATATGAAGTCGGTCGCGGCAGCTGCCGTCCACCCGTGCTGCTTGAACTCGACTACAATCCGACAGGCAAGCCTGACGCTGTCATAGATTTCGCTTTAGTGGGTAAAGGCATTACTTTTGATAGCGGTGGCTATAGCATTAAATCCAGTGAAGGAATGTTGGACATGAAATGCGATATGGGAGGCGCTGCTACTGTAACTGGCGCACTCGGACTGGCTATCATGCAGGGTTTAAAAAAGCGCACGAAGCTTTTCCTTTGCTGTGCAGAAAATCTGATTAGCGATCATGCTTATAAATTAGGTGACATCATCACTTACAAAAACGGCGTAACTGTCGAAATAGTGAATACCGATGCTGAAGGTCGCTTAGTACTTGCAGATGGTCTTATGGCAGCAACCGAGTCTGGTGCACTGAAGATAATTGATGCAGCAACGTTAACAGGGGCTGCGGTCATGGCTGTTGGTAAAGAGTTCAACGCTATTTTTAGTTTAGATGAAGAGTTTCAAGCATCTTTCTTAGCGAGTGCAGCAAAAGTGCACGAACCGCATTGGCGCTTACCATTAATGCCATGGCATCAAGAGCAGTGTGCATCACCTTTCGCAGACACAGCAAATAGTCGCCCAGTGAAGGGTGGAGGCGCTGGTGGTGCGTCTAATGCAGCCGGATTTTTATCGCGCTTTGTGGGTAACGAAGGCAAGGGTTGGGTTCATATTGACTTAGCGGCAGCGTACAACCGTAACGGCACCGAACTAATGCCTAATGGTGCAACAGCCATAGGGATAAGAACTATTGCCGACCAACTTATCGGCTAGTACAACGAACGGGCGGTTTAGATGCCGCCCAATCTTTCTGCTAATTCTTTATATTTTTCAACGTCACCGCGCTCAAATAACGGGTTACCTTGATCATCTTTTTCTTTCGCCATAAGTAGACTTTCTCTCTCTAAACGCTCTACTCTCGTGCTTTGTACACCGAAAAACTCAGCTACTTCGTTCACTGTCATTAATGCCATTTTTAGCTCCGCTTAATTAATATTAAAAATCGTTATGTTCAATGTTAACGACAGTAACGATAAAATTATGAGATAAATTATCATACCAGTATCTTTATAGAGTTCATAAACTAAAAAATAAAACCTGATAAATACAGCTTCATTAGTTAATATTTGAGTCTTTCACTGCCATTTTAATGCACAATAGCGCATACTCACGCTTTTTCTAGGAGAGACCGATTTGATAGAAATATTGTCAGCTGCAACTATGCTATTTCTGATCATGGACCCTCTTGGCAACTTACCCATTTATATGTCGGTGTTGAAAACCATCGATCCCAAGCGCAGGCGCGTTGTTATTATTCGTGAACTCGTTATTGCGTTAGTAATCTTAATGGTGTTTTTACACAGTGGGCAAGCATTACTTGATTTTCTCAAGATAAAACAAGAAACCGTGAGTATTGCGGGGGGTATTATCTTGTTCATTATCGCTATAAAAATGATTTTTCCGCGGCCGGGCGGCATTATGGGCCTGCCTGCTGGCGAAGAGCCGTTCATTGTTCCTTTGGCTGTTCCAATGATTGCTGGGCCTTCAACCATGGCCGCACTTATTTTATTGGCTAATCAAGAACCCAACAAAATGACACAATGGAGTGTTGCGCTTTTTGCTGCTTGGTTAATCAGTGCCATTATTTTAACTATGTCGAATACCTTTCATCGTGTTTTAGGTGAAAAAGGCTTGAATGCCATCGAGCGTTTAATGGGAATGATCTTAGTGATGATAGCAATCCAAATGTTACTCAATGGCATTGGTAGGTATTTCCAACATCAGCTAAGCTGAAAAACCTGAAAGTGATACGAGTCTACTGACGCTGTTAATCCTGCGTAAAAACGGACCCAATATATTAATTTTTAAACTGAGTTTTCAAGAATGACCAATGAAAGTATGAAACAAAAAGGTAAAGTCGAGTTTAGTGGCGAAAAGTTGAGCACATTTCAGCAGGTCAGGGATCTTTCGAAGAAGCCAGCGGTTGCATTTTCCGCTGCTTTATTACAAAGAATGTTGCCCAACTATGAGTTATTTTGCGATGTCAGCGAGTTTGGTGATAAAGAACTTGCGGCTAAGCTCGTAGAGCTGATTTGGGAGTGGTTAAATGCGTCGAAAGCAAAAATCAATTTTGCGGTTCAGTTAGAGAAACTTGAAGAAGTAACGCCCGACATCGAAAATTTTGATAATTTTGGTGTTTATCCAGCGTTAGATTTTTGCATGGCATTAACGGCAACACTTCAGCTCATGTCTGATGAAGAACCTAATGGTGCAGTAATGGTAGCAAAATTGAGTCAGGGCGGTGTTGAGGCTTATCTATTGGCATTGTCGGAAGCTGATTTAAGTAATGAAGAAATTAAGCAGGACCCACTCATGCAGTTTGAAATTGAAACTCAGCTTGAAGTGCTGGCAATGTGCAAGAATAAGTCGATTGACTTCAAATCGCTGCGCCGCGAAATGAAAGCGCAAGAGATGTCTAATATCGGTTTAAGCTTGGGAGAGTAGCGTAAGGGTGTTTGCCGCTTCAATTTTTAATCATAACGTTTGTTTCTAAGGTACTTAATTACTCTACAACGAATAGTTGTGCACTCACTTGTTGAGTTGATTTGTCTTTAATTAGCCGCCAACTGTCGGGAAGTTGCATTAAATTACCGTTAACTTCTCTTTCTATGTAAATCTTTGAACCACTTTTCACAAGTTCCTGAGCGTGGATTAATTCAATACAAGGCTGCACTAAATTTTGCTGAAATGGTGGATCGATGAATACTATATCCACCTTCATTGGATCGCGTTTTAATAAATCTAGCGTATTACCTTGTAAAACACGCGCGCTCTCTTGATCGTATTTAAGCAAAGTAGCGTTGGCCTGCAGCTGCTTCGAGGCTAGCTTGTCCAATTCCATAAAAGTGACTGATTTAGCTCCTCGGGATAAGGCCTCAAAGCCGAGTGAACCTGCGCCCGCAAAGCAATCGAGACAGTGTGCACCCTGCACATCCATCATTAGCCAATTAAACAGAGTTTCTTTAGTCCGATCGGTTGTTGGACGAAGTCCTTCAGCATTAAGCACCGGTAGCTTACGACCACGATGACTACCGCCAATAATCCGGATAGAACCAGTGCTTGAATTTGCTTGTTTTCTTGCTCGCGTCATGTGCTATGAAAGTGTTAGTATTGAGTTGTATTTAAAATTATATCCGAATCTACCCACCTGCTGTTAAGGATTTTTTGAACAACATGGCAAATCTGTTTAATTGGTTTAAGAAAGATCAGGCTAAAAATGAACCTGAAAAGACTGAAAAGCAAGCGCATGAAGCATTAGAAGGTGACACTAAGAATGCGACTGACGCTGATGCAATTGACGCTGGACAGGTTTCCAGCGAGCATCCACCAGTTGAGCAAACAGAAAAACAGTTGGATATCGTCAATACGGCTCCCAACTTAACTTCTGATGTGACGCCTGAATCTGATACAACTGTTCAACCAGAGCTAGAAAACCCATCTGTAAATGAAACTCTCTCGGACGATGAGAGCAGCGATGACCCTTTTAAAAATGCGCCAACAGTTGACGCAGAAGAACAAAACCTACAGGCAGTAGATTCGTTCACTGCAGAAAAGCCAACTTCAGTCGGTTTTTTTAGTCGCTTAAGACAAAGTTTATCGCGCACCAAAGAAAGCATCGGCACCGGTTTCGTGTCCTTGTTTGCCGGTAAAAAAATTGATAGCGATTTGTATGAGGAATTAGAGACACAGTTACTTATCGCTGACGTTGGTATCACCACAACCACAAAAATTATTAATAGCCTTACCGAGAGTGCAAAGTTGTCACAGCTGAAAAATGGTGATGCACTTTATGACCTCCTTAAAGAACAGATGAAAGCTTTGCTGGAGCCAGTTTCTAAGCCCCTCGATCTAACAACCCAAAACGATGAGAATGGTAATAAAGAGCCTTTTGTTATCCTGATGATTGGTGTTAACGGTGTCGGTAAAACGACAACCATCGGGAAATTAGCAAAGCAGTTTCAAAGAGAGGGTAAAAAAGTCATGCTGGCAGCCGGCGATACCTTCAGAGCCGCTGCAGTAGAACAATTGCAGGTGTGGGGCGAGCGCAACAATATTCCAGTGGTTGCACAACAAACCGGCTCAGACAGCGCGTCGGTTATCTTTGATGCGTTGGCCTCGGCTAAAGCGAAAGGAGTCGATGTACTTATCGCCGATACAGCGGGTCGACTGCAGAATAAAAATCACTTAATAGAAGAACTTAAAAAAGTGGTTCGAGTAATGAAAAAGATTAATCCGAATGCACCGCATGAAGTTATGTTGACGCTTGATGCAAGCACGGGTCAAAATGCAGTAAGTCAAACCAAAATATTCAACGAAGCAGTGGGTATCAGCGGCATTAATTTAACCAAATTAGACGGAACGGCAAAAGGTGGTATTATTTTTTCACTTGCCGATCAATTCGGCATCCCGATCCGTTATATTGGGATAGGAGAAGGAATAGACGACCTTCGTCCATTTGAAGCACAGCAGTTTGTTGATGCATTGTTTAGTCAGGATATTACTGAGCAACAGTAAAGGATGTCAGGTTGATAAAGTTTGAACAGGTAAGCAAAACCTATCCCGGAGGCCAACAGGCGTTGAGAAAAGTCGACTTTCACGTTGAACAAGGTGAAATGGCTTTTTTAACTGGTCACTCCGGTGCAGGAAAAAGTACCCTACTGAAGCTTATCAGCATAATGGAAAGGCCTACTGTTGGTCGTGTGCTTATTAATGGACATAATCTTAGCTCAATTAAGCGTCGAGACATTGCTTACATTCGACGTGATATAGGCATGATCTTTCAAAGTCATCAGTTACTGATGGACAAGACGGTCTTTGACAATGTGTCTTTGCCTCTTGTTATCGAAGGTCACACTCGAAAGAATATCGCTAAACGTGTCGACGCCGCATTAGAGATGGTTGGCTTACGAGATAAAGCAAAAAACCTTCCAATTACATTGTCAGGCGGCGAACAACAGCGTGTTGGTATTGCAAGGGCTGTCGTCAATCGGCCTCCCTTATTATTAGCAGATGAGCCTACAGGAAACCTTGACCCGAAGCTTTCTATGGAAATTATTCGCCTGTTTGAAGACTTTAATCAGGCGGGGGTTTCTGTTTTCATAGCGACCCATGATTTGGGCCTGATTGCGCGCATGAAGTATCGAACATTAACGCTGAAGAATGGGCAAATGATCACTGATGGCCTCGATGAGCAGCCGAATCAAGGACTGTACGTATGAGTCTATTATTTAAAGGGCGCGCACAGGGCGCTGAATCGGTCAAAATTGGCGCTTTTCAGATGCTTATCATGTTTTTTACCGATCACTTACGTCAAGCGGTTAACAGTCTTGGTGAACTATGGCGTTCACCTTTTGCCTCCTTAATGACTATTGGTGTTCTCGGTTTTAGCATTACTTTGCCTAGCACGCTTTATGTGCTTGTTAAAAATACTGAACAAATCAGTCAGCAGTGGGAGCAAGCATCAGAAATATCACTGTTTCTTAAAAGTGGTGTGACAGATGCCAGTGCTCAGCAACTATTAACGCGCCTGCGCCTCTGGCCTGAAATAGCTGAGGTTGCCTATATTAGCTCTGAAGAGGGCTTAAAAGAGTTTCAAATACTCTCTGGTCTCGGTGATGCCTTAAACTACCTTGAAACCAATCCACTGCCCGCCGTGGTGCTTGTTGTGCCAACCAGCAAACATGCAAGCCCGACCGCTGCAGGCATTCTCCTTGATAAGTTGCGCAAAGAGAGGGAAGTTGAAATTGGCAAGTTAGATATAGAGTGGTTGGAACGTTTGTATGCACTTATTGGCATCGCCAAGGATCTTGTTACCTTGCTGGCGGTTCTCTTATTTTTTGCAGTAGTGCTTATTATCGGCAACACCATTCGACTTAATATTTTAAATAAACGTGACGAAATTGTTGTGATGAAGCTGGTTGGCGCCACCGATGCTTTCATTCAAAGGCCATTTTTATACACCGGCTTTTGGTTCGGTTTCTTAGGCGGAGTAATGGCCTGGGTTACCGTATTGCTCATCTTGCTGTGGGTTGACTACAGCATGCAAAATTTTATGGAAAAATACCAAGTGAGTTTTGATCTCACCGCTATGGATTTGAGCACCTTAATGGCAATGCTCACTGTGTCTGTTGGTCTAGGAATAGCTGGGTCGCTGTTATCTGTTCAACGTCACGTAAAAGACATTGAACCGCGATAGAAATCCTTGTTTCATGCATGCACAGCCTTACACTCTTTACTCAAGTTTTATTATTTTTTATTTTGGATAGATTACATTGCTAGAAAGTCAGAAAAGCCCATTATTGACTGAGTGGATGACACTACAAAATCAGTGCGATGCGTTTGAAAAGCTCTCATTAGGCATTAAATTGCTTGCGGTTTTGCTTGCTTCTTTGTTTTCTATTACACTTACCCGCCCTGAAATTATATTGGTGCTCAATAGTATTTTGTGGGTTCAGGATGCCGTTTGGAAAACGTTTCAATCTAGGTTTAGCGAACGCTTGCTGCAGATAGAAAGCAGTTTATCAAGCTCGGGGAGCGACAGCAGCATCCAGTTCAATACCGCTTGGGCAGCCAAGCCACGAGGGAGAGTATTTTTGGTGTCAGAGTATTTACGACATTTGGCGAAACCGACGGTTGTTTTCCCTCACCTCGTTCTTATCCTCTTAGGCGCTTATATTGTTATCTTATTGTAAAAGATGATTTGTTGTAATACCGCCAAATGCAAGGTTCTGGCGGTTTGATTTAATGTAGGATTATTGATGTTTGCATATGTAGCAAGGCAAGCGATATACGATAGCGAGAAACGTGTTTTTGCTTATGAATTACTTTTTCGTGACGGAATCAAAAACTGTTTTCCTGATATTTCTCCAGACGAAGCCACCAGCAGCATGTTGGCCGGCAGTCACCTTTCGGTTGGCGTCGAAAGTATTACTGGAAACAAGCCAGCCTTCATTAATTTTCACCAAGACACGCTGCTGTATCGATTCCCTTCAACTCTTGATCCGCTCAATGTTGTTATCGAAATTGTTGAAACCGTTGAGGTAACGAGTGAGCTAATTAGAGCGTGTGAGCATATTCATAACCTAGGTTATAAAATTGCGTTAGATGATTTCGATTTTTCTAAGCAATGGAATGCGATAATGCATTTGGTAAGTTACATCAAACTAGAAGTTGACTTGGTTGACTTAAAAGATCCTGTTGTTATTCAAAAATTAGCGGACTTTAAAAAACAGGGTAAAACCTTATTGGCAGAGAAAGTGGAAACTCATGACGAATTTGAGCGTTTCAAAGAGGCCGGTTTCGATTATTTTCAAGGCTACTTTTTATCTCGCCCAGAAGTCATAAAACATAAAGATATAGAGCTTTCCACAACCTCGGTTGCTGAATTAGTGAGTATTAGTGTCTCGGAAGAATTTGACATAGAAAAGGTGAATAAGGTCTTCGAGAAAGACGTCGGTTTGACCTTTAAGCTTATGCGTTTCATTAACAACCCAATGTTCAATAAACGACAAAAAATAGAAACTTTGGATCATGCTTTAAAGTATCTGGGTCACGTAGAACTTAAAAAGTTTATCGCATTGTTAGCAATTGCTAATTTAAAGGGCAATAAACCAATTGATTTACTTGTAACAAGCTTAGCTAGAGCATACTTCTGTAAGTTGCTTGCGACAGCTATGGAGCAGAAAGAAGATCCACCCAACAGCTTTATATTAGGGCTGTTTTCAAAGATTGATGCACTGCTAGATACTGCAATGGTTGATGTATTGAAGACCCTACCCTTTTCCGACACTATCGTTGATGTGCTTTGCGAAGTAAATGAAGAAGGTAAGTTGGCTAGTCAATATCGACTTTGTAAAGCTTTAGATAGAGCCGATTGGGATGCTATTGATACAATTTCGAAAGAGATAAAACTGTCTATTTCAGAGATTTTTTCAATGCACTATGAAGCGATGAATTGGGCAAACGAAATGAAGTCGACATTCGACTAGTCGCTCGGTTTTCCTGCATTGATTTAACCGTTAGGCTTTGTTCTAGGGAAAAAGTCAGATAAAGCCTGACGCATTTCGTTGCTCCAGCGAATAGCATCGTTAAATATACTGTGTAGTTCTTTTTGTGAAATATCTAAGTTGCTAGCCTGGCTTATGATTTTGCCCCAAAGCCCACTTTCAAATGCTTTGACTGTTACAAGGTATTGAGTATATTCACCTTCTACTCCCAGCAGTGCTTGTTTTATATCATCACTGATAGGCAGCTTCTCCAAAATTGACGGCATATCGCCATCCAAAATGGTATCCAAGAGAGAAAATAAACCTACGATAAATGCTGACATCGCTTTTTTCTTACCGTGCTTATGCAATTCGAATAACTCACAAAATTTGGCTCTGACCAGCGACACCTGCAGCAACTCAACTGGTTTTGCGTCATTTAGACTTGCGAGTGAAAGCAAGGCGATAAACTTTTTAACGTCAACTTCACCCAAATAATGCAGTGCATGGCGAAGCGAAGTGATTTTTTCGCGCTTATTGATCATGGGATTGTTGATAAATCGCAGCAGCAAATAGGATAGAGCAGCGTCACGCTCAATAATACTTGCTACTCTCTCGATATCGAAATGGGCATCAGCGCTCAACGACATTAACTCGAGCAGCGTTATTTTGGATGATGGTAAAGCTTTCGCTGATTTGGTCTGAGGTTGGGTGAAAAAATAGCCTTGAAAATAATCAAAACCCAAATCACGGCACATTGCAAACTGATCAAGAGTTGATACTTGTTCTGCAACAAGCTGAATACCTGAAGCAGCAAGAGCAGGTATGTGCTTTTCGAGCACTTGGATGCTGATTTTATCGATATCAACTTTAACAATATCAATATAAGGGTAGGGTGCTAAAACAGCTGACTGCAGCCGATTATCGTTAAGCGCAATTTGGTATCCTGAGTTTTTAAGGAATTCACAGGCGTTCATCAAACCTGAATTAACGGCTGGATTTTGTGTGAGTTCAACAATGATATTTTCTGAGGAAAGTTCTTCAGGAAAACGGTTAATAATGGTTTCTGGAAGAAAGTTAATGAAGGCGCGTTGATTGCCAGAGATATCGTCAATACCCAGTGTATTAAATCGTGAGTTTATTAGCTCTGATTTTGTAGGATCGTGCTCAGGATAGCTACCATTGGCGCCATCTCTAAACAAAAGTTCGTAGGCAAAGAGCGTCTGGTCTTTGTCTAAGATTGGCTGGCGAGCAATAAATGCAAACATCTATACTTCCTTGTTTGGCTTTAACTAATTGAACTGTTCATGTTTTCAGCCCAATGCATCGCTTCGTAATAAAGCGTGTATAGGCGTTCACCCGTTAGTTCAAACTGAAGGGCAATATAATCTATTTCTTCCCAATTAGCCTCTTCAAATGCAAAACAAGCACGCATTTGCAGGCCCATCGTCGAATCAATATTCTTTTTACACAAAGCATCTCGTAATTCTTCGCCAACTGGCAGTTTTTCAACTAAATGCTCCATTTGCTGATCAAGCAGCGCATCGAGCATTGAGAAAAGCCCCAATAAAAAGCTGGTTGGCGGGTTTTCGGGTAACTTTAATTCTATGGACATGAGCGAGCAAAAACGAGCTCTCACCAGAGATTGAATTAAGAGTTCCGAAGGCTTTTCGCCGCGCATATTCGCCAATGCTAATAGGGCAATGAACTTTTTAATCTCGACATGACCCATATAATTAATGGCGTGCTGCAACGACTCAATTTTTTGTCGCTTATTGATCATCGGATTGTTGATGAAACGCATTAGCTTATATGCCAAGCCAACGTCTTTTTCGATCACTTTAGCGACTTCTTTGGTATCAAAATTAGGCGAATTACTTAAACTAACAAGCTCAGTGACAGAATGCAGTGATGTATTTAAATCCCGGTGACGTATCATTTCAGGGCGAGCCAAAAAATAGCCCTGAAAAAGTTTTACGCCCATTGCTTTAAAACGCTCAAACTGTTCGTGCGTTTCTACTTTTTCGGCAATTACTTTAATGCCTTGGGCATTAAATGCCTGAATTTTAGCTACGGCGGCGGCACCTTGCTTTTCAATTTCTTCAACTTCAACTTTAATATAATCAACGAAAGGAAGAAAAATATCCCATCGAGGAGCAAAATCATAGTCGTCCAATGCAAGTTGATAACCAAGGTTACGAATGTGCTTGCAGGCTTGAACGAGTTCATCGTTCACTTCAACGGTTTCGACTATTTCAATAACGACACTCATTGGATCGAGTGTTGAAGGGAATCTATACAGCAGTGTATCTTTGTGGAAATTGATAAAGGCAGGTTTGTTGAAGGTAATATCTTCAATGCCAACGGTAAGGTGACTGTTTGCGATCATGCTGCTGGTGGCTTCGTCAGGCGACATATCAGGAAAACAATTGCTGTCACCGTCCCTGAATAATAGTTCGTAGGCAAATACACGTTTTTCAACATTATAGATGGCTTGTCTTGCTACATATGAAAACATTAATTAACTGCTCGAAAGTGAAGCGAAATAATAAAATACTGCTTATCTTTGTGATCGTTTCTTGAATTTAGCATATAATAATACAGCGTTATCGCCTAATTATAAAAATATTAGGATAAAAGTAAATATTTTCGATCTTAGACCTTGAGTTCTGAGTGAGAAGCCTTATATTTGTCTAAATAATTTAATCGAACTTTCGGTCTGGTATATTGTCTATCAATGTACGAGTTGTTCAGGAACCCTGAGCTTTCACTTGCAGAACGAAGCAACGAGGTAAAAATGAGTACAAAAATGCAAAATTTAGCATTAAGCGTCCCGCGCAGTGGCAGTATCGAAAGCTACGTTTCAGCGGTGAGCAGCATTAATATGCTGACGGCAGATGAAGAAAAGTCTCTCGCAGTTCGTTTATTTGATGACGGTGACCTTGAAGCTGCACGAAAGCTAGTTATGTCACACCTTCGCTTCGTAGTTCATGTCGCGAAATCTTACGCGGGATATGGTTTGCCACAGGCTGACCTTATTCAAGAAGGCAACATTGGTCTTATGAAGGCGGTTAAACGCTTCGACCCGAGTGTAGGTGTTCGCCTAGTTTCATTTGCGGTGCACTGGATAAAAGCGGAAATTCATGAGTTTGTGCTCAAGAACTGGCGCATCGTGAAAGTTGCTACAACGAAAGCACAGCGTAAGTTGTTTTTTAACCTTCGCAAAGCTAAGAAGCGTTTGGGGTGGTTTACACACGCCGAAGTGCAAAAGGTTGCGGAAGAACTTGGCGTTAGTACCAAAGAAGTGCTGCAGATGGAAGCTCGTATGAGCAGTCAAGACGCCGCCTTCGATTTAACGAATGATGACGATGAATCAAGCGCGTTTGCTCCAGCCCAGTACCTCGAAGACAAGACCACAGATGTCGAAATGGACGTCATCAACAGCGACCATGATAAAAACGCGTCGAACAGTTTGTACTCAGCAATAAAAACGCTTGATGCAAGAAGTCAGCATATCATTGAAACACGATGGTTATCCGACGATAAGATGACCTTGCAAGATCTTGCAGATGAGTATCAGGTGTCAGCAGAACGTGTTCGCCAAATTGAAAAGAATGCGCTGAAAAAACTACAGGCAGCAATGGTATAGGCAGTATCGCCTAACTAAGATTGTTAGCCTAATGCTAGTATAAAAAAAGCGCCGATGGAGACATCGGCGCTTTTTTGTATTTCGTAACATCACTTTTGTTCTATATAAAACTAAAAGTAAGTCTTAGCTGAGGGACATAAAGTGCTTATTCGAGTTGCCAAGTTTATCGCTGTCTCGGCTACTTGTTAAATTTACTTAAGCCTCTTTCTTTTCTGGTATCACCCAATATTTACCCGTAAAGCTGGCGACAGAAACGTCACCATCATGAATGTCAACGGTGAGCTCAATAGGGCACTTTTTATTAGCCTTCAATAAATCAAAGCGAGCTTTAACCGATTCAATATTGCAAATAGCGCGAGGACGCATTGTAATCGGCTTATGATAATGAATATTACCATCGCCAAGCACAATTTCACCCTGCATTTCTTTTTGCTTCAACTGCAAAAAAATCATTCCCCAACCCGTTAACGTTGCTTGTGAAAAAATACTTCCGGCAAACATGGAGCCATGCAGGTTTATATTCTTATTCAAGGAGGCTCTGGTTTCAATGGTACGCTCAGTGTATTGGTGAAGCGTTATGCCCATATGTTCAGTAATCGGTATCTTCTCATGCCAAGTGTCTTGTAACTCTTTACACCACTGCGGATGAAGTACAAGCACATTGTTGTCGACTAATAATTTGAACATATGCTTGCGCTTCAATTTGCCAAGCTCTAAAGGGGCTTCTTTTTCGATACTGTAACCACATGATGAAAAAAATGATATTGAGGTTTCTCGAGAGTTAGTGACAGTTCTTTTTGCGCCTAAATCACGAGCTACAACCTCTAAGGCGCCGAGTATGAGGTGACCTACGCCTTTGCGCCTATACTTTTTGTCTACCGCTATATGTCTTATTTGCGCCTCTTCTGCTGTATTCAAATGAATTCGGCCGCACGCAACTATTTCACCAGATGGATTCAAAATAACTCGATGCTCACTGACAGTTTCGTATTCATCTTTTTCTGAACCTTCAGGAAATCCCCACTGTTCGCGCAGCCATTGCCATCTAAAATGAAAATAGTCATTGAGTTCTTGTTCTGACTTAGGCGTTGATATAGTAAACAATAGCTATCCTCATGTTGTATTTGGGTGACGATACTGCATTTTTGTAATCGTTAAGTGTAGCTTGAATTGCGCCCAATTGACTAGTAGCGAATAAAATTACGGTCTTTTGTTGTGAAAAATAAAGATGAATACAAAGTTTGGTGATGAAGTTAAGTGATATTGAATTTAGGTTTCAATCCAAAACGTAACAGGACCATCGTTAATCAATGTTATGGCCATATCTGCGCCAAAAACACCTGTTTGACATTCGCGATATTCATTGCCTACATGTTCAATGAAAGACTGATAGATAAACTCTCCATGTGCAGGTGTTGCGCCTTTTGAGAATCCTGGTCTGTTACCTTTCGTCGTATCTGCAACCAAGGTAAATTGTGATACCACCAACAATTCACCGTTGATATCCGTGAGACTTTTATTCATTTTGCCATCGGCGTCAGAAAATATTCTGTAATTGAACACTTTGCGAGCCATTTTTTCGACCTGAAGTATGTCGTCCCCTTTTTCGATACCAAGTAAAAGTAGAATGCCAATGTCAATACTGGCTACTGTTTTGTTATTGACGTTGACGGATGCCGATTTTACTCTCTGAATGAGCCCTTTCAAGCGTTGCCACCTATTTCAAACATTTCATTCATGATATTGGTAAGGGCATTTGCAATACCTTGTTCAGACATGCTGTGGCCCGCATTATTTACTATTTTTAGGGTAGACTGGGGGAGTGCTTTGTGAACAGAATACGCTGCTTCTAACTTACACACCATATCATAACGCCCGTGCACGATATGACAGGGAATGCCTTCAATTTTTGATATATTGTTTAAGATATAGTTTTCTTCAATAAAACATTTATTCAAGAGGTAATGACACTCGAGTAGCGCAAGACTTTTAATTTGTTTATCAGTGCTTAAATCACTCATCATGACATTAGGTGCAATCAGCCTAGAAATATATCCTTCCCAGTCAAACCATGACTTCAGTGCTGCAAAGCTTTGGCTGGCCTGATTGCTTTCAAACAAACTGATAAACTGCTTGCAAACAACATCAGATGAAGACTTATCGCTAATGTGTCGTGAAAATTTTTCGTACGCCTCGGGATATATTTGTGCTGCGCAACCGGAAGGTAATAAAAACCAGTCAAAGTCTTCTTCGCGGGCTAGGAATACACCTCGCAATACCATAGATATCACAAACTGGGGATATTGAATTGTGTATATTAACGCAAGCGTTGAGCCCCACGAACCGCCAAATACGATCCATTTGTCTATACCAAGCTGCTTGCGGATTGATTCAAAGTCTGCAACTAACAGCTGAGTTGTATTATGTTTAGTGTCGCCAAACGGGGAAGAGCGGCCGCAGCCACGCTGATCGACACCGATAACGCGGTATTTGAGTGGGTTAAAGGGCCATTGGTAATTTTTACCCAAACCAGCCCCTGGACCGCCGTGCATGTATATAATTGGGATGCCCTGAGGATTGCCGCTTTGCTCAACGTACAGTTTGTGGCCATCCGAAACCTCTATGGTCTGGTGATGATAAGCTGTGTTGGTGTGAAAAGTTTCGTGCATATAGTGCCTATTACTAAATGTTACGAAGTATTGTACTGTTGATGAAAAGACGGCTGAACATTAAGAGTTCTCTTTATATATTGCTATTAAATACAGGTAAAAACAGACCAACATGGGTGTAATATGCTTTCAATCAGAGCGATAGTCAACACAATCGCATACATTGAAATGCTTAGAATTCTTACTAGGCTGTTGAATGTTCGGCCACAAAGTAGCCTGAAAATACAACAGTTTTATGTCATTTATCTTTCTTCCCGTGTTAAAATCCAGCGTGTTGCGGTTTTAATATTGTAAAAGGAAATTTTTATGCCCCGTTTTTTTATGTTGCGTTCACTATTTTGTCTTTGTTTTTTGTCTCTAACAGCTTGTCAATCGGCAGTAGATGGCGCTTATTACGGCATGTGGGAAAAATTGGGTGTTGAAAAAAGAGATATACTTGTTGACCGCGTCGAAGATGCTCAAGATAGCCAAAAAGATGCTCAGGAACAATTCGCCTCCGCACTTGATGAATTCAGTGCACTTATTAATTTTGATGGTGGTGAATTAGAAGATATTTACAATAATTTAAGCGATCAGTTAGAAGCCAGTAAAGAAAGTGCGGCGTCAGTAACGCAAAGAATAGATAAAGTAGAGGGAGTGGCCAACGCTTTGTTTGTCGAATGGGAAGCTGAAATTGATATGATTTCTAGCGCTAATCTGCAGCGGGATAGCAAACGTAAACTTGCTGAAACTAGAAGAAAATATGCAACATTACTAGTCTCGATGAGAAAAGTTGAAAAGAGCATGGCGCCAGTTTTGGTTGCGCTACAAGACAACGTTTTTGCTTTAAAGCATAATTTAAACGCAGAGGCGATAGGGGCTCTTCAAGGTGAGTTTAACAGTATTAAGCAAGATGTAAGCAGCTTGATAAAAGAGATGAATGTTGCCATTGCGCAATCAGACGACTTTATTAAAAGCATCAGAAACTAGCGTAAGCTGTCAATTGAGCCCACCAACTGGGCTCATCACGCCGTTCACATGAGCTTTTTTTATTCAGATTCTACCGCCTCGATATCAATACCCATTTTCTGCATGATGTCTCTCGCTGAAGCTGGTATACGATTTGGATTATCCTTCTTAATATCACTGTCGTCGGGCAGAGGTTGCCCAGTAAATGCATGCAGAAATGCTTCGCATAGCAACTCTGAGTTAGTGGCATGACGTAAGTTATTAACCTGACGTCGGGTTCTCTCATCAGTAAGTACTTTCAACACATTAATCGGAATTGAAACAGTCACTTTTTTGACTTGCTCATTTTTTTTGCCGTGCTCAGCATATGGGTGAATATATTTACCATTCCACTCTGCCATGTGAATCCTTAACTTTTTAATTATTGTAAAATTTTAACTGGAATAGAAAAAATATCAATCTAGAAGTGTAAACTTCTTGACGTCTACCCGTATAAAACGTAATTTAGACGTCTAAACGTCCAAAAGTGAGCAGTAAAATCATGGTTTCATACGCCCAAGGCATCGACGCACTAAATCAGTCTCTATCTGAATTGAGAGATATTGATGTTTCTTTCGAATTTTTTCCTCCGAACTCTGAAGCGATGGAGAAAACTTTATGGAAGTCCGTTGAACGTCTCGCGCCACTAAAGCCAAAATATATGTCTGTAACTTATGGTGCAAACAGTGGCGAAAGAGATAGAACACACGCGGTCGTGAAAAGAATTTATAAAGAAACCGGCGTTTCAACTGCCCCCCATTTAACCTGTGTAGACGCAACGCCAACAGAGCTTCGACAAATTGCAAAGGACTACTGGGATTCAGGTATTCGACGCATTGTAGCGCTGCGTGGAGACTTACCGCCGGGTGTAGAAAAAACCGATATGTACGCGTCAGACCTAGTGACTTTATTGAAAGATGTCGCTGATTTTGATATTTCGGTTGCGGCTTATCCAGAAAAACATCCAGAAGCGCCTAATACACAATTTGATTTGTTAAATCTCAAGCGCAAAGCAGAAGCTGGTGCAAATGAAGCAATTACGCAGTTTTTCTTCGACACTAGCGTCTTTTTGCGTTTTAGAGACAGAGCCGCCGCAGCAGGCATCGATTTAGATATCGTTCCTGGTATATTGCCTGTTACCAACTACCAAACGCTCCAGCGTTTTGCTGGATTTACGAATGTACACGTTCCCAACTGGCTGCATAAAATGTACGACGGACTGGATGCCGACGATCAAGCTACTAGGAATTTGATGGGGGCAAACATCGCTATGGATATGGTCAAAGTATTAGCAAAAGAAGGAGTGAAACATTTTCACTTTTACACTTTGAATCGCTGTGAGTTGAGTTATGCAATCTGCCACATGTTAGGTTTGCGTAGCCAAAAGTAAGCATTCTTGGATGATAGGTTTAAGTTCTCAGCTGTTAGAGGTAAACTGCAAGCTGTATTTAGCATGTTTTGTTTTGAGTATTCGATTAACAAAGTAAGCTTGTAACAGCAACATTTGGAGCTTGCTGCGTTGAATCTACCCGATAGTGTCGCTAAAAAAATAGATTATTACCAACCATTAGTTATTAATGTGGGTAAAGCTTTTATTGATCATATACGGTCAGAGCGGATCACCGTTTCTGCAGGGCACTTAGCGTATGTGTCATTACTCTCTCTAGTTCCCGTCATAATGGTCTTTTTTATGATCATGTCGGCATTCCCTGCGTTTGCTGAGGTAAGGGAGCAACTAGAGAGCTTTATATTTACTAATTTTGTACCTACCGCAGGTGATGTGGTTCAGGATTACATGGCAGATTTTGTGTCGAACGCGTCTGGCATGGGAGCCGTGAGTATTGCCTCGCTATTAGTGGTAGCGCTTCTGCTGATATCCAATATAGACAAAACCTTCAACCACATCTGGCGTACCAAGGTTGAAAGACCTCTCATATTCACATTCGCTATTTATTGGATGGTTATTACCCTAGGTCCGTTTTTGATTGGTTCCAGTATCGTGGTTAGCTCCTACTTAGCCGGTCTTGCCACATTTGCCGAAGAATATACACCAGGGCTCGGCACCTTCTTTCTTAAATTGGTACCAAGTTTCGCCGCCACAGGTGCATTCTTAATTCTATATATGATAGTGCCTAATAGACCAGTAAGAGCAAAATACGCGCTATGTGGCGCAGTGCTTGCCACAGTGTTGTTTGAGTTATCGAAGAAAGGGTTCGCTCTGTATGTGACCAGCTTCCCATCTTATCAAGTGATATACGGTGCGATTGCGGTAGTGCCGATATTGTTCGTTTGGGTTTACTTAAGCTGGATTGTGGTTTTATTGGGAGCCGTTTTTACCTACAGCATCACTGTAACTTGCGATGCTCGTGACGAGCTTGCAGCAAAAGAATCAAACGAAGCAAATAAATTGAAGGATGAGCGCAGCATATGCGAGGTGGACGATAGTCCCCGCTTTCGATAGACATAGCGTTAGGTTGTTATTATTCAACAAGGAAGATTATGCGTAAAACTATTTTTCAGGTTCTAATCGGTATCAATGTAGTTACCTTGGCGATTTCTTTCCTAGCGCCAGTGTTAGTATGGCTTTTGCTAATTACCCTTCCTTTGTTAATGATCGCATTTTATGACAGCAGGCAAACAAAGCATGCAATATTGCGAAACTTTCCGCTAGTCGGGAGAAGTCGCTGGATAATAGAAGGGATCCGTCCTTTTATTCAACAATATATTTTAGAAACTGATACGGGTGGTGCACCAATCAGTCGGATGTTTCGAAATATTGTTTATCAGCGCGCTAAAAACAGTCGAGATACTATTCCATTTGGTACCCAGCTTGATACTTACCAAACCGGTTATGAGTGGATTGGGCATTCCTTGTCAGCGCTCAATGTTAAAGATATCGACATACAGCCACGAGTCACTATCGGCAGTCGTCACTGCAAGCAGCCCTATTCAGCGAGTATTCTAAATATCTCAGCGATGAGCTTTGGCAGTTTGAGCAAACCGGCGCTGCAGGCGCTGAATAAGGGAGCAAAAGCCGGTGGGTTCTATCACAACACCGGGGAAGGCGGCGTTAGCCCTTATCATCTTGAATACGATGCGGATGTTGTATGGCAAGTAGGCACGGGTTACTTTGGCTGTAGAACTGATTCAGGCGGCTTTGACGCAGACAAGTTTGAAAAGCAAGCCTCGCATGCAAATATCAAAATGATTGAAATTAAATTATCTCAAGGGGCCAAGCCAGGACATGGCGGTATTTTACCAGCAAACAAAAATACTCAAGAAATTGCGGACATTCGCGGCGTAAGAGTAGGAACTCAAGTTGACTCGCCGTCTACGCACAGTGCTTTTAATACGCCGATTGAGCTTATTAACTTTGTGCAAACCTTACGTGACCTCAGTGGCGGAAAACCGATAGGGATTAAGCTTGCATTGGGCCGTCGAAGCGAGTTTGTTGCTATTTGTAAAGCGATGGTTGAACTTAATATAACGCCCGATTTTGTCACCGTAGATGGTGGTGAGGGGGGAACAGGCGCAGCACCACTGGAATATTCAAATTCTATCGGCTCACCACTGCGTGAAGCTCTCGCTTTTGTAGATGACTGCTTGGTTGGCTTTGGTGTTCGAGAAGATATTAAAATTATTGCCTCAGGGAAACTAATATCGGGCTTTCATTTAGTCAAAAATCTTGCTCTTGGTGCCGACGTCTGTAACAGTGCTAGAGGTATGATGTTGGCATTAGGCTGCGTACAATCGTTGTCTTGCAATACCAATGAATGTCCTACCGGTGTTGCTACTCAAGATCCTAAGCTGTCTGCTGGATTAGTTCCCGCCAACAAAGCCGTGAGGGTGCAACAGTTTCATGAGAAAACGGTGCACGCAACCGTCGATATTATTTCATCAGTAGGACTGGCATCGCCGGATGAACTTAACCGTACGCATATATTTAGGCGGGTAAATCAGCAAGAAGTAAAACGATATGACGACATATTTCCACATATGGTGATTGGTGGATTTTTGAAAGACTGTATTCCGGATAATTATAAAATAGACGTTGAAGAGGCAAGTGCCAATTCATTTACGCCTAATAAAATCTTAAGCAATATTAACCAGCAGAGGAAATCCTTGTGCGAGAGTGGGTAGTTGAGCCCGCACTCCCGCGCTATATTAAATAGTCGTTTGGATGGGGAACTACTTCCTAACCCACTGGCCATTAACCTGCAAGTAGTTGCCTGATTCCGTTTTTTCGTATGCCTTCTTAGCGGCGAGTATTTCCACCTGTTCTAGAGTGATACCGTTTTTAGTCGCCAGCTCTTGATATTTAGCTTTGCGTTTTGCGTTGATATCGTTAATTAGCTCTATCACTTCAGTGCTCTGGACAACCGCTCCTAAGTAACCATTTTGCTGTTCGCCTACTAGGCCGGTTTCTTTTGCTGTATCTAGTTCAATTGCAAAAGCGACCGTGCTGAATAGTATGGCTCCAAATAGAATGCTTTTTATTGTGGTGATAATCTTCATGTTTAACTCCTAAAATAATTTACTGTCGTCACTGAAAATGTCGTCCAGTTCTTTGTCTACTTTGACACGGATTTCATGGTCAATTTTGACATTAATGTTAATAGTGATGGGCTCTTTCGTCTCTAGTTGCACCTTATGGGTACAGGCGCTCAAGAACACAACAGCGCAGATCAGGGCTAAAATTCTCACGTTCATTTTCCTTTTTCTAAGTAACGTTGTTCAATTCGTTTTTCAATCGAGTCTTGTATAGACCGAGTTATTCTAAGGGATTTCAGCAAGGTAAAAATGTTCTCTTTATGGCCATAGTTAAATATCACCTCTTGTTTTTGATCCGGATTACGCCCGGCGATGGATAACTCCAGATCCAACCAGCCGTCAGACGCAAGCTCTACTTTACTGGACAACTTGCGATACTCCACGTTTTGTAAAAAAGACAGTTCTTTTTGTTGATCTTTAATTGCGTCAAACGCTGGATTATTCTGTATTTTTAATTTGCCAGGGCCATCACTGGCAAGCAATCCATGCTCAATAATAGCGTCTGTAGCGCCAAGTTGGAAAGGCAATATACCGGACATTTCTCCAGTGACTTGTATGCCCTGCTGTTTTTGCAGTGCTACAAAATCAGCGAGATCTAAGCCGCTGACGCTGATGTTAGTTCTCTGTTTTCTGCCATCAAGCCAGAGGTCGGAAATTTTGAAAGTGCCGCCAATAAGCTCGCCTTGAGCTACGTCTAGTTTCGCGACGCTGTCTACAACATCAACAAGCAACTCAATTTTTCGAATCGGGATGCCAACATCTAATTCGTCTATTGTAATCTTGCCACTGTTTAGCTGAATCCCCGCTGAATTTAGCGTAAACCCCTCATTTAATTTGAGGAAAAGCACCTGAAAATCATCGTACTTTAAACTAGCATTCGTTACCTGCAGATTACCGAAGTAATCGGCAGAAGATAAACTACCTGTAAGTCCTGCATTGAAGGTGCCTGCTATCAACTGTATTTTATTATTGAACTGACTAAGCAACTTTTGCAGAGTGTTTACTGGCTGCTCGACTATCGCAATCTTAAAGTTTTCTTCGGTGTGGTTTATCTGCGCTTTTAAGCCCGACCCTAACTGAAGCTGGTGTTCCCCCACTAGGTTCATCTTTGTCGGCTTTTTTGTCGCTTGCTTTTTTAGTGCAGGCTGCGTTTTTAAGTCATGCACCAAGGCGATGTTAGTTAATTTTTTATCAGTATAAGTAATACTTTGAATTTCAGATTGCCCAGTTAGCTTCACGCTGCTGTCGGGCGCCAGAGTGATATTACTGGTGTTGTTGAGTTTGCTTACTTTTACTTGTGCAGTGCTCAATTCGGGAATACTGTTTTTTAGCTCAATTTCCCAAGCTTTGCTGCTAGTGCGCGTTACTTGCCAGTAGGTTTCTATTTGCTTGGCAGTGAGGAACGAGTTGTCCTGTGATTTGGTTTTTAATCCAACAATACGCTGCTGGCCAGTGAGCGATATATCTACTATTTCAGATCCCGAGAGCAATAGTCGGTAATTGAAATTAGCTATTAGTTGCTCAGCGCTCGCCCAATTGCTATCGGGAGTCGCGACCTCAATTTTTGCTGATTCTGAAGAGATAATCCAATCGCTGTCATTTTTAACGGCCTTTCCTGAAAACTTAAGGATTATGTCACCTGACAAGGTGGTATCGACTATGTTTACGTTGGCCAACGGTGACGCTAAGTCAATTTCGTAGATAAGCGAAAGGTGTTGATCTAATCCAAATGCAATATCACTAAATGTCACTGCGGGAAACGCTTGCAGCTTAGGTAAACTGAATATGACGTTGGTGGTGGTGAATACATTGTCTTTAAACAAAACAGGTTCGGTTGCTATTAAATGTGCCTCATTTAATTGTAAGGTCTTAAGTTGTGGAGAAATAAGCTGACACTCTGTAGCACTGGCAGATACAGGAAAGTCTCTGGCATCAATGATTGTCTCTAAATTAGAAAGCGCCAAGTTGATGCCAATAGTGCCTTTCGCTTCGGCGTTAATCGCACAGTTTTCAAGTCTGATTTGTGTCTTTAATGCAAGGTCATGGATAGTTTCAATGCTATCTCCAGTAAAAACAAACTGGCTACTTATGTTGGTATTCATCAAAGTCTGCCAATCCAATTTTTCATGTAAAAATTGTGTTCTCTCTTGTAGCAAAGGACTTTGATTAAGGACCTGAAATGGCGCCCAATTTATTGTTCCATTCAGCTTGCGGTCAACATAGTCTAAGCTGGCCTCGATATCGCCTGAAAGAGAAAATGTTGACACTGAACTTTGCTTTAGTGCAAGGTTCAGTGGCTTGCGCAAAAGATACGACGTGATTGAAAGAGCGTTGACCGTAATGCGCGGCATGTTTGTCGGTAAAGCGATATCAGGCATCTTTGGCGAATCGGTATCTTCGTTCGTTTTGAGCCCAGTATCTCTATGATTGATGGCAAGCTCCGCAATACTTAAGCGACTTTCCTTGCGCTGCCAATCATCCAAAAACCAATTAGCCTCATATATGTCAATAGTAATAGATTCGCTCTCAACACATAGCTCTCGTATTGTCAGCAGAGGTGAGGTGCCAATATCAAACTCCAGACAGGTAATCTGTGTATTTTGCGGCAGGAAATCAACTATCAGCCATTGAGTCAGCGGTACTCGCAACAGGTAAGCACTCAGCGCGAAGAGCATGATCAACGCACCCATCCCCAGCAATATTATGCTGCCTAGCTTTATGTTGCCTGACTCTTTATTACCTAACTCTTTATTACCTAACGTAGGCCAATATACTCGCGAGGACGTTTTCAGTTGGAATCCTTTTGGAAAACAGAAAGTCTTAATGGTGTGAATATAATATCACGTAACCGTCTAATTAAGCATCAAAGTGAGCTTGCATGTCTATCTCTAGTTTTTGATACAAATCATTTACCCTAGGTTGATATCGGCTCATCAAACAAATCTGTAGTTTTGTGTGAAGTTATACGGATCTTTGCCGATATCTATACAATCGATCGAAAGTTTCTTATAAAAACTATTGCTTGGAAGCGACTATTTAAACGTTATTATTCATAGGCTATGAGGTACTCAATGTTTTTTCCTTGGACAAGCAAAGGTCACAAAGTATATACCGGCGTATTAATCTTTCAATTTGTTATGACCCTACTCATTGGGCTCCTGACAGATTCTTTTACGATGGGTTTTATAGTCGGTCTGTTTATTTTACTGCTACCACTCGCTCTTTTTAACTTTGCCAAAGAAGCCTCATACACAAAACATGCAGCCGTAATTGCAAGTCAACTCTTTGTAGCACTCCATATTCAGCAGGCGATGGGCGTTACCTATATGCATTTCGAAATTTTTGCCGTTATGGCGGTCACCATTGTTTATCGCGATTGGAAAGTGGTGCTGTCGAGCGTACTTTTCGTCGCCATTCATCATGTCGGGTTCTACTCATTACAAGTTTCTGGTAGCTCAGTTTTCATATTTGAAGCACAATATTTAATGCTCTACATACTCGCTATTCATGCATTTTTTGCTATTGCTGAAGGTGCGGTTTTAGGTGTGTTGGCTATGCAATCCTATAAGGATGGGTTCGCAGCTTTTGAGCTGACTGAAGCTATTCGAAACATAATGAAAGATGAAGGGAAATTTAATATTAATGTCGAAATGACGTCGAATAACGATTCATCAAAAGACTTTACTAATTTGATGCACGGTTTCTCTTACGTCATTGAACAAGCTCAGCAGGTTTCTGCAAACTTAGATATCGTTGCTATGGAAGTAGAAACATTGTCGTCGGAAGTTAAGCAGGCGAGTCTTGACACCAGTGGGCAAGTTTCAACGATAGCGGCGGCTACGGAAGAAATGACGGTCAATAACCAATCTGTGTCTGATCGTGCGCTCGCGGTAAATACGCTGTCGCAGGATGCAAGAGATTCGAGTAACCAAGCGAAAAAAGTGGTTGAGGACTCAAACCGTGAAGTTGTTTTGCTGCAGGCAGAGTTGACACAAACCTCGGCGACAATTTCTAATTTAGCTGAAAAATGTTTTCAAATTGAAAATGTGATGGCGTCGATAAAAGCTATTTCTGAGCAAACAAACTTGCTTGCACTAAATGCGGCAATAGAGTCTGCAAGAGCGGGTGAACATGGACGAGGTTTCGCGGTCGTTGCTGATGAAGTAAGGCAACTAGCTATGCGCACAAAATCAAATACGGAGCAGATCAGTGAAATAACGGCGGCATTGATTAGTGAGTCAAAGTTGTCAGTTGATAACATGCAGGTATGTTTGGAGAAGTCCGGAAAAGTATCAGACTCTTCAGATTCTGCAAAAGAAATGATCGAAACTGTCGTCGGTAATATTTCATCGGTTAGTGAAAATATATCGTCGGTCTCGATTGCAATAAAAGAGCAGTCAGTGGCGTCAACGGAGATAGCAAGTTCGACTAGTGAATTAGAGTTAACTTCTCAGTCTCTTGGGAGAAATGCAGATGCAACGGGCGCAAGCATCGTAAATCTAAAAGCAGAAATATTGAAGTTACGTAACGAATTAACAAAATTCAATTAGAAGGCTTGCAGGTGATTATTAAGCCTGCAGGCGTTCAAATTTTTCCGCTAGTTGATGAAGGGTTTCTTTGCGATTAGGGTTCACTTCGATACACTCAACAGGGCAAATGCTAACGCAACTTGGCTCGTCATAATGACCAACACATTCAGTGCATTTATCCGCATCAATCTCATAAATCCCAGGACCCATAGAAATCGCTTCATTGGGGCATTCTTCTGGACATAAATCGCAGTTAATGCATTCTTCAGTTGTAAAGTGCCATATAAACCTGCCTCACTCGAATAGTTTGATAGTAAAGGGGCTAACATTCACCTTATTAGATAAATGCTATATCGAACAAAATCAGCACTTACTGCACAATGCGCAACACACACTTAATTGTTAATTGATCAAGCGCAACAAATTACTTGGTTTACTCTAAAAATGCGCTTTCCAGAATGTCCTGAGTGAAATTTTTGCGTAAATAAAAGCCCCTCGGACGGGTTTTTATTATTTGCCCATCTTCACCAATCGCTTCCGTGACTACTGAACCATTAGCGGCTTTGGGGCGAAGCTGTAAATAGCTTCCTACTGTGGCGTCTATGCGCTCGACTTGACCTAAGCTGATCATGTCCATCAATTCTTCCCAATCGTGCTGCAATTGTGCGTTTTGATGCGAATTAGGTTGCCATAAAACAGGCGAACCTACGATGCGTTCAGCCGGCGGTATTTCTCTTTCTCCCTGCACGGGCAACCACAATACACGCTGTAACTTATTGCGCACGTTGCTGTTCTCCCAATTGACGCCCGTGTTATTAGTTAATGGTGCATAACAGACATAGGTTGTTTCAAGTGGTTTATTGCTATACGAAAGAGGCAATGTTTTCAACTCGACACCTAGCTCTGGAAAATCTTGTTCTGGTTTCGAACCGGCACTTGCCCCTAACCAAAGCTCGATCAATTGCCCGGTCCATCCCTTTTGGGTTTTAAAATTCGCAGGTATTTGAATGTTGGCGGCTCTCGCTAAATCCCCCAAAGATAAGCCAGCTAAACCTCTTGCCCGCTGCATTAACTCTTCTATTGTAGAGGGAGCAGTCTTCGGTGTTTTTATTGATTGCATGTTGTTTGGGCTTCACTTGTTAAATAATTAACGCTATTGCTTTGCATAATCTGTAGTTTATGGAAGAATGGACCAATATAAAAGTATAAATGCGCTAGGTAATCTAAGTGATTGATGCCGAAGGATTCCGCGCGAATGTTGGCATAATTATATGCAATAAAATGGGTCAGGTATTTTGGGCTCGTCGATATGGCCAACATTCATGGCAATTCCCACAAGGCGGGATTGACCAAGGGGAAACTGTTGAACAGGCAATGTACAGGGAACTTCACGAAGAAGTGGGGTTGCTTGAAAAAGACGTAAGCATCGTTGGCGTAACGCGCAACTGGCTTCGTTATAAATTGCCTAAACGCCTTGTAAGAAAGGGGTCAAACCCTGTATGTATTGGTCAAAAACAGAAATGGTTTTTGCTCACGTTAAAGTGTGACGAAAAAGATGTTGATCTTCTGCAGTCAGGGCACCCTGAATTTGACGATTGGCGTTGGGTTAGCTATTGGTACCCAATACGCAACGTAGTCTCGTTTAAACGCGATGTATATCGAAAAGTCATGAAAGAGTTTTCACCGCTGGTACTGCCTGCGCAAAAGCCTCATTCTCAGTTGCCCAACAACCGAAAAAATAAGCGACGTCGACCAAGACCGCAAGCATAGCGATTATGTTGAACATGCTTGAAGTTTACTTTACTCGTCTTGTTAACTGCAAAGGAGCCAATGCATGCTAACAACCCTGAAAAGAATAGTTCAAGAAGTTAATCAAATTCCGGGCTTGGAACCTGCGCTGGAGCGTCTCGCTACCTTGGTTAGAGAAACCATGGAGGTGGATTCGTGCTCTATCTATCTCGCCGATCATAGAAACCAAGTGCTCGTTTTAAAGGCGACAGACGGTCTTGAAAAAAGCGCCATCAATAAGGTTAAGTTAAATTTTAATGAGGGCCTAATAGGCTTAGTGGTTCAGCGTGAAGAGCCTCTCAATATCGAGAATGCGCCAATTCACCCGCGGTTCAAACACTACCCAGAAGTCAATGAGGATGCTTTTTTCGCATTTATCGGCACGCCAATAATTCATCAACGCAAAGTGCTTGGCGTCATTTCGATGCAGCAAAAGTCTATTCGACGTTTTACCGAAGACGAAGAATCTTTTTTAGTGACGCTTGCCACCCAAATTGGATTAGAGATTGCGAATGCAGAAATTCGTGGTGTGTTGGATGTAAATTCTGAAACAAACTTCGATGCGCACAAAAGCATAAATGGTTTGCCAGGCGCGCCTGGTTTGGCATTGGGGCAGGCTGTTGTGCTCAATATGAAGCACGAACTCAGTCAACTCATTGCGCGCAAAACGACTGACCAACCAAAAGAAGTCGATAGGTATCGTAAAGCGGTTGAACTTACTCGGACTCAAGTTGATCGTTTATCTGATAATCTGGGTGATAGCTTACCAGAGGATGTCAAAGCGATATTTCAGCTTTACCATCAATTGCTCGATGCAAATAGTTTGGGGCGAGAGGTAGAGCAAAAAATCCGTGAAAACTGGGACGCGGCATCCTCACTGAAATTAGTGGTAGAGAACTACGCTGCAAAATTCGCTGCAATGGAAGATCCTTATATGCAAGAAAGGGCCGTTGATATTGTCGACCTGTCTAACCGAATTTTGCATAACATTATGAACGGCTCTGGCTCTCCTACCAATACCGATCGAAACATACCTGAAAATGCAATCCTCGTTGCACGTGAGGTATCTGCGCCTATGTTGGCCGAATTCTCTGCTGAAAAATTAAAGGGAATTGTGTCGATAGAAGGGTCAAACAACTCTCATGCAGCTATTTTGGCAAGAGCAATGGGCGTGCCTGCTGTGATGGGATTAAGAGGGGTTCCATTAAGCTTGTTGAACCATCAAGAATTATTTGTAGATGGCTATTCAGGGCTAGTGGTACTGGCACCAGAAGAGCAAGCGCGGACAGAATTTTTACAGCTAATCGCAGATGAAGAAGCCTTAGTTAAACGTATTGAGAGTGAGTCTGACCGGCCGGCAATCAGTGAAGATGGCTGTGAAATGACCCTTTTGGTTAATGCTGGATTATCAGCGGGCTTAGAAATGGAGCAAAATAAACAAGGTGCGGGTGTTGGTTTATACCGAACAGAAATTCCATTTATGCTGCGCGAGCGTTTCCCTTCTGAGCAAGAGCAATTTGAGCTCTATCATAGCCTGTTGAGTGCGCATCCGGACAAAGAAATGACCATGCGTACGCTAGATGTTGGTGGTGATAAACCTCTATCTTATTTTCCGATCTCAGAAGAAAACCCGTTCTTGGGATGGCGTGGTATTCGATTGACACTAGATCATCCAGAAATTTTTCTAGTCCAAGTGAGAGCGATGCTGAAAGCTAGCATCGGTCTCAAAAATTTACATATTTTACTTCCCATGGTTTCTAGCATTAGCGAAATTGATGAGTCGAACCGACTGATTAAACAAGCGTTCGATGAAGTAGAGGAAGATGCACTCAAAACGGGGAAGGTGCTTTCAAAACCGGCTATTGGAGTTATGTTGGAGGTTCCTGCGATATTGTTTCAGTTGGAGCTAATTGCTGAAAAAGTCGATTTCTTTTCAGTCGGTACAAACGATCTAACGCAATACCTGTTAGCAGTAGATCGCAATAATTCTCGGGTTGCTCAGCTGTATTCAAGCTATCACCCCTCTGTACTAATTGCGCTAAATCAAATAGTACAAACCTCTAAGCGATGCAATATTCCCGTCACTGTTTGCGGCGAATTGGCAGGGGAGCCAAGTGGTGCCCTCATCCTAATGGCAATGGGGTATCGCAAGTTGAGTATGAATGCACACAGTTTACGTAAGATTAATTGGGTTATCCGCAACGTTTCGATGAAGGAGCTTGAGGCTTTACTGAGTGAAATATTGTCTTGCGCCGGCCCCGAGAATGTTAAAACAATTGTTGATCAATATCTTGAGCTGAAAGGCCTCGGTGGTTTAGTGAGAGCAGGCTCTTGAAGTTTACGGCGCATGTCGCTAGTTTTTATAGAATGAGTAAAGTGTAAATGGATCCAAATCTAGAGATTTTTTTGTTGTGCGTCATGCTGGGTTCACTTGTTGGTGTCTTGGCGGGTCTGTTGGGCATTGGTGGCGGTCTTCTTATCGTTCCAGCTTTGGTTTTTTTACTTCACTTTTTTCTTCAAATAGATATCGAAATTGGTATGCCCATTGCCATAGCAACCTCCTTATCTACCGTTATAATGACAGGATTATCTTCCGCCCGAAGTCATTATAAATTGGGCAACTTGGATAAGCGAATTGTGACCTATTGTGGTTTAGGTATTGCCGTTGGTGCAACCCTCGGTGCGCAATTTGCCAGTTTTATATCGGGAGTATTACTACAGCGTATTTTTGCTGTTTTAGTGATTTTAATTGCACTACAAATGGTGTTTTTCTCACGAAAAGCCTCTAAAAATAAAGTGGGTAATCTTGGGCTGTCTGGCATAGGCGCTAGCACCGGTTTTATCTCGGCATTGATGGGAATTGGTGGTGGTGCCCTGCTGGTTCCTGCATTGGTTTGGTTTCAAGTAAATATTCGTAAAGCGATTGGTTGCGCAGCCTTTAGCAGTATTATTATTGCAGTGTTTGGAACCTTAAATTTTGTGATTACGGGCTGGAATAACCCAAATTTACCTGAATGGTCGTTCGGTTATGTTTACTTGCCGGCCACATTTGGCATAATCGTCACGTCAGTGCTTACTGCCCCAATTGGTGCTAAACTCGGACAAAAATTAGATACGGCTAAATTGAGGAAAGTTTTCGCGGCTTTCTTGGTCTTAGTCAGCATACGCATGATCATAGGAATTGAGTAATACATGACCATCCCAGTACAAAATATCCCTGCGCATTTGGATTTTCCAACAATAAACGCCGTTATTTTCGAAATAGGACCAATAGCCCTGCGCTGGTACGGCGTTATGTATCTGATTGGTTTTTTAGCGGCATTTTGGCTGGCTAATAGACGACTATCCCGAACCGATTGGAGCAAAGAACAGCTCAGTGATCTGTTATTTTACGGTTTTATGGGGGTGGTGCTTGGTGGCCGAATTGGCTATGTTTTATTCTATAATTTCAGCGTTTTTCTTGATAATCCACTTTACCTTTTCCGCATATGGGAAGGTGGAATGTCGTTTCATGGTGGTTGCTTAGGCGTTATCGTCGCGACGTATTGGTACTCCAGAAAACGCGGTTGGTCATTCTTACGTGTGGGCGATTTTATAGCACCATTGGTGCCAATTGGTTTAGGAGCGGGTCGCATCGGCAACTTCATTAACGGTGAGTTATGGGGGCGCACTACTGATGTACCTTGGGCCTTTGTTTTTCCTGGTGCAGGTCCAATGCCGCGTCATCCCTCACAGCTATATGAGTTTGCGCTGGAAGGGGTTTTGCTGTTTGTGATTTTATGGCTATATTCAGCTAAACCGCGCCCGGTTGGATCTGTCGGTGGATTATTTTTGCTGTGCTATGGCGCATTTCGATTCTTCGTTGAATACTTCCGAGAGCCAGACGCGCATTTAGATTTAAACTCACTTGGCTTATCACAGGGTCAAATGCTATGTATTCCGATGATACTAGCCGGTGTTGCCTTAATTGCTTATGCAGTTAAAAAAGGTGAAAAAGCCTAGTCCAACCCAAAACACACAAGAATAAGTAAGCAGTAAAACGTTAATAAAAGCTAAATGTGAGCTAGGAAGTCATTACTATGAGTCAATACGAACAACTATGTCAGCGCATCGTTAATGAAGGAACGTGGTTAACTAATGAGCGCACAGGACAAAAGTGTTTAACCGTGATTAATGCTGAGCTTGAATACGATGTTGAAAACAACTCTTTTCCGCTGGTGACCACTAGAAAAAGCTTTTACAAAGCGGCAATTGCTGAGCTATTAGGTTATTTGCGCGGTTATCAAAGCGCAGCCCAGTTTCGCGCTATTGGTTGCAAAACATGGAACGCAAACGCTAACGACAACAAAGCCTGGTTGGCAAACCCACATCGTAAAGGAGAAGACGATATGGGCAGAGTTTATGGCGTGCAGGGCCGGACATGGCAAAAGCCAGATGGTTCGACGCTGGATCAACTTGCGAAAGTTATTGATAATTTATCGCAGGGTATCGATGATCGCGGTGAAATAATTACATTTTACAACCCAGGTGAATTTGATATGGCTTGTTTGCGTCCGTGCATGCACACGCACACCTTTTCACTGTTGGGCAAGGATTTGTATTTAACTAGCTATCAGCGCTCTTGCGATGTTCCTCTGGGCTTAAATTTCAATCAAATTCAAGTGTATGTGATGTTAGCTTTGGTAGCGCAAATTACGGGCAATAAGCCTAAGAAAGCCTATCATAAAATAATAAATGCCCATATCTATGAAAATCAGTTCGATTTAATGAAGGATGTTCAGTTATCTCGCACTCCTTTTGACAATCCTACATTGACAATTAATCCAAAAATTAGGTCTCTCAACGACATCGAAACATGGGTAACAACGGATGACTTTACGGTGCATGGGTATGAACATCACGATGCCATTGCGTATCCATTTTCTGTCTAAGCTTTTGCCAACTCATCGCTGTTTAAACCATAATAAATGGAGATTTTAGCAGGCTCTCCGCCAATACTTGGTGATGTTTAACTGCTATTTTGAAAAACAAGCTGTTTTATAATAAAGTTAGGTTCCGGTAAAGCCGATAGAAACGATATAGCGCTGCTAAAATGGCTGGCTGACTAATCTTCTGGGAACATGCAACCATTTTCTTTTTTTGTTTGTTAGAAACGACATATATTTTTATCTTAAGGTTCTATTAATGACTGTATCCGTGCTCATATGCGATGACTCTGGTTTTGCTCGCAAAGCAATGGCCCGATCGCTTCCAGATGGTTGGGATATAGATATCTCTTTTGCGGAGCACGGCCAACAAGCAATTGACATGATCAAAGAGGGTAAGGGCGATATTCTTTTCCTTGATTTGAATATGCCCGTGCTGGATGGTTATCAAACCATGCAAATTATCCGCAAGGAAGATCTTCCTACCTTAGTAATTGTTGTTTCTGGTGACGTTCAAGAAGAAGCTCGAAAGCGAATGCTGGCATTAGGTGCCGTTGATTTTATCCGCAAGCCTATCGATAATGAAAAGCTAACGACGATCCTTGCCAAATACGGTATCTATACTGGCGCAACAACGGCACAAAAGCGTGAACAAACAAATTTACTCTCAGAAAATGCGGACGAAGCTGAAAAGTTGGATGCATTTAGAGAGCTTGCAAACGTTGCCATGGGCCAAGCAGGCGAAAACTTAGCTAAAATTCTAAACGAGTTTATCGATCTACCCATTCCTAATGTGAGTCTATTACACTCCAGCGAATTGCATATGGCTCTTGATGAAGTGAATCGAAATAAGCAGATGTCGGCGGTATCGAAAGGATTTATCAGCACTGGCATTAGCGGTGAAGCGATCATTTTATTCAACGACAGCAACGTGCAAAGTATGGCCTCTTTGCTCGGCGATGACATTTCTAATAGTGATGGTAGTGGTGAAATCGAAGTTCTTATGGACGTTTCCAATATTCTCATCGGTGCCTGCTTGAACGCATTATCAGAGCAATTGAATGTTAAATTTACTCACAATACGCCGATTATTTTGGGCTTACACTGTGACTTGCATGAATTGATGAATGATCAGGCTTCAAGGTGGGAAAAAGTGTTGGCAATTGAGATTGCTTATGCAATTTCAAAACACGATATCAGTTTTGAGCTGCTGCTACTTATTCCTGATCAAGATGTCGATAGGGTGTTCAACCGCTTAGTGTTTCAGAAAGGAAGCGAACATGAATAAAGATATTCAGGAGCTATCAGAGTTACATTGGCAGCAAGACCTTTTAGGCTCAATAGAAGTAGGGATCGTTGTTTTAGAACAAGATTTCTCTGTTGCTGTGTGGAATCAGTTTATGGAAAACCACAGCAGCGTTAGACCTAGCCAAATCATTGGAAAAAACCTTTTTTCACTGTTTCCAGAAATTGACGAAACGTGGTTTAAACGCAAGTGTGATCCGGTCTTTAACATGGGCAGCCCTGCATTTATCATCTGGGAACAACGCCCGTTTGTGTTTAAATTTGGCACCAGCCGACCGATTACGTCTGCGTCAGACTATATGTATCAAAATGTCACGATATTTCCGTTAGCTTCAATCACGGGAGAAACCCAAAGGATTTGTGTCTTAGTCTATGACGTTACTGACCAAGCAATGGCCAAGCAAAGCATTGAAGGTCTCAATGCAAGGCTACAGGAAGTGAGTCGAATTGATGGCTTAACGGGCTTGTATAACCGACGTTATTGGCAAGAGCGCTTCGAGAGAGAATACAAAATGGCGATGCGAAATGACCCTGACGTCTGCGCCATCATGTTAGATATTGATCACTTTAAAAAAGTGAATGATACACACGGTCATCATGCAGGTGATTTGGTTATACAGCGCCTGGCTAAATTAATTACATTGGCTACCCGCGAAACAGATATCTGCGGACGTTACGGCGGCGAAGAATTCGCTATTATTTTGCCAGATACGACTGAGAAAACGGCTAAAATCATGGCAGAAAGGTTACGGAAGTTGGTTTCTTTAGACGCCGTTCCCTATGAAGATATAAAAATCAAATACACGATTAGTATCGGCATCGCTCAATTTACGAGTGACTATAGAGAGGCTGTGCTGTGGCTTGAAGATGCCGACAAAGCCCTATATGAAGCGAAAGAAGGGGGGCGTAATCGTGTTGTTTTGGCTCATGAAAGACCGTCAGAATAATACTAGATAGCCCGGTTAAGGGCGTATACCTACAACATCCAAGGGGCACAAACCTTGGCCCTCTAAAAACGAAATACACATCGACAATTGCGTTTTAATACATTCATCGTAGCGTAATCGTGGTTCCTCCCAATAATGGGTTTGGTGCAGCACGTGCCAAAATATCCGTTCCTTGTGGCTATAAGGCTGCGTCTTCTGGTTTTTAACTTGTGACCATTCTTCAAAAGTGTCCCACAAAAAGCATTCGAGCTCAGCATAAGGAAGCTCGTTCTGCCAATAAGAACGCATATAATAAGCAAGCTGTCGTGCTTTGCGATCGATGAAGTGTTGAACCAACAAAGTAATGTGCCAACGTAAATAGATTAGGAGGTATTTACAGTATAGGTAGTGAAAAATAATTCGCGTAGTCACAATGTAAATGACGGCTTAACCCTATGTATTATCAGCGAATATATAAGGAATGAAAAAATCGAAAGGATGATTACCAGCCCAGGTAGCTTGTCCAACCTTCAATTTGACGCGCAACATAGTTTTTCTGAACTTGATCAAAAGTTTGTCCAACAATGTCAGCCTGCCGATAAACTTCCTTAAGCTCAGTTCTTGCTTTTATTTTGCGTGCCTTCTCTGTTTGTTTACTCCAGCTATTATCCCAATAGCTAATTAGATCGAGAACAGGAATAGGAGTTTGCGCAACAACCATGGGTATTTTATTGTTTAACCGACGAATTGGCCAATACGGATTATTGATAACCAGCGCGTCTATTTGCTGCATTGTTGCATGTTCATCAGCCGCGAGCTTAGCGATGGTAGCTGCGGTCATTCCCTGACTCACTAATATGCGATGTCCCATCGTCGTTTCCATATGTTTGAGGGTAGCGCTAATAAATGCTTCTATTTCCAGTGAATAAATGACGAGGTCAGCTTCGCTTATAGATGACGTTACCGAGAGACTGTTCGTCGGTTCATCAACAACAACCTTATCGTCTTCAACGGCATCAGCAAGTGGGGTAGCTGTCGCTCCAGACAAATCATCATTTTGTTGTGTTGAATTATCTGTTTTCGCGGATTCTTGCGTATCTTCGTTTTCAATTGGGAAGGCAATATTTGACCCTAGGCTTAGTCCTAAAGAAGGCATCACTACCGTAGTCCAGCCAACTGCAGGTAAGGATTTTGCAAGTTGACTAAGCGAATCTTGTCTACCCAAGGGCATATCGGCATCCCCAATGATAAGCACAATGCCCTTCGTAATCGGCTGTTCAGACGCAGAAATCAAAATAGGAACACGATTGTTCCCTACGTCAATTAGGGTAAATTCATCCGCATGCAGTTGATTCCTCATATCCATACTTGTCATTTCAGAAAAGGAAGCAGACTGCGCTTCAAGCTGGAATGACAGAGCACTGCTGAGCAACAACAAGCCTGCGAAAATTAAAGAAATAAGGTCTCTTATTATTTTCTGCATAAAAATAAAGTGTGTTTCTTTTGCATAGATACAAAAGCTATCGGCTTCGTTATGAATATGTTTACAACTCATAGGCCTGATTCAATCGGAATAGGCGAGAAAATACTCAAACAGGATAAATGAGCGACGATGCCAATTTACTCAGCATTACTATTACTCTTGATGAAATGAATGTAAAGATTCAAAACGCAGCTTTTCGCCGCTAACAGGATGCGAAAACTCATGCATTTGTGCATGTAAGCAAAGCCGTGGGTTATTTACTTTTGCTTCCTCATGCGCATAGAGTCGATCGCCTAGTATAGGATGCCCTAATGCCAACATATGCACCCGCAGTTGATGTGAACGTCCAGTGATGGGAGTCAATTCCACAAGGGTAGACTTGGCATCGCGCTGGATCACCTGCCAATGCGTTTGTGATGGCTTGCCGTGCTCATGGTCGACCATTTGTTTTGGTCTATTTGGCCAGTCGCATATCAATGGCAAGTCAATTTTTCCCGAATCTCCTTCTACATGACCAAACACTCTGGCAAAGTACGTTTTGGATGTCAGCCTGTTTTCGAACTGACGAGACAAATGCACATGCGCAGGTTTATTCAAGGCCATAATGAGAATACCGGAGGTGGCCATATCGAGCCGGTGTACAATAGTCGCCGTCGGGAAAACGCGCTGCACACGAATTTGCAGCGAATCTCGATGTTCTAGTGCCTTGCCTGGAACAGTAAGTAGCTCCGCAGGCTTGTCGAGCACCAAGATATCCTCATCTTGATACAGTATTGTAAGATAAGGATCTAAGGGCGGTGCATAATGTAATAGCGCCATCTATGGATTGTTCACGACAACACGCAAACTGTCTAAATAAGGTTCTGCGTTTGAAATGATGTCGGTGAGCTTTGCCTTTTGTGCTTCAATAAACTGAATTTCTTCATCGCGAATTGAGGCGTTTGTCTTTTGCAGCGAGCGCAAACGTTCAATTTCAGCGCTGAGCTCTGTTTGCATTGCACTGAGCGCCAGTGACTGTTGTTCAGCCAAGTTCGCATGACCTAACTTTAAGCTTTCTTCGATACCAGAGGTAATTGGGTCGGCAAGTGCTTGAAGAAGCTGCAGTGCAATTTTACGCTTTACTTTAAACAATTGCTCAAACTGAGCTTCAACTGCTTGGTTTTTAGAGTCTAAACACAGTCGTACTGGTGTTGGAGGTAAAAACCGATAAAGCTGCAAACTTGCTTCTGCACTGGCTGATAGCACACTTGTTGTTTCTATCCAAAATGCACCGGTAGGTAAGCTTGGATCTTTTGTAAATGCAATACTGCTTTTGCCCAATACATCAGTTGTAACTGACTCTAAACAGTGACTAACAATCTCACTGTCCCAGCTTAAAAACTGCAATTGCTCAAATTTAGTTGCATTACTACGTTGATAAGTCACTTCTAAACCATCTTCAGTCAAACCTGGAATTTGATGGACTAGTTGCTCTGTGGGGCGAAGAATAAAACTGTAATCATCTTTTTCGTCTTGTGTAACGCCAAGCGCATCAAACAATCTGCTCATGAATTTTAGTAAGCCGACCGGGTTTTCGGCGGCAATGATCGTGTCTAACAAGTCATCAATACGGCCAAAACCTGAGGCATTCAATTCTAGAAGCTTGTCTCTACCTTGTTCAATTTTCTTTTTCAGCTCTTTCGTTAGTACCGCGGTTTGGCCAATAATGTCGAGCTTTAGTTCTGTGTCTTCTGGGTTTTTGAGCGCAGACATGAGGTCGGACTGTACCTGCTTAAATACATCACTTCCAACCGGGCATGTGGACTCAAAGGCACCTAATCCATCTTGGTACCAGTCAAACAACACTTCTTGCGCTGTGTTTTCGAAGTACGGGATATGTAAGTTGATATCGAATTTCTGACCGATGCGGTCGAGGCGACCAATTCGCTGCTCTAACAAGTCAGGCACCATTGGCAAATCGAACAATACTAAGTGGCGAGAAAACTGGAAGTTTCGGCCTTCACTGCCTATTTCGCTGCACAGCAACACTTGAGCGCCTTGTTCATTGGTCGCGAAGAAATGTGCCGCTTTATCGCGTTCGATAATACTCATGCCCTCATGAAACACCGTATGCCGAATCGCTGTTTTTTGGCGTAAATATTCAGCCAGTTGCAGTGCTGTTGACGCGTAGGCACATATAACCAACACTTTTTCGTTTTTGTTGGTTTCAAGTAAGTCGACTAACCATGTGACACGTGGGTCATATTTGGTCCAGTTGTCGTTTACTAGAGGAGCGCGCTCGGGATGCAGACTAAGCACAACATCTTCCTCTAAAGATAAAGACACCGCATATTCTTTTGGCAGCTTCAATGGCGCAGGCATAGGAATTCGTTCAGGGAATCCTTGAATACTGGCTCGGCTATTGCGGAATAACAAACGCCCTGTGCCATGTTGGTCTATAAGCTTAGTTAATAAAGCATGGCGTTGCTCGCCGCTTGCCAGCATTGCGTCGCTTATTTCTTCATCCTGAACTATGGCATTTAATTTGTCTATTTGCGCCTGACTCATATGCGCATTGTCAATCAATGGCGCGACTGCTTCAGCGAGTTCGCCGTAGTGCGTTTCTTCTTCAAGAAATTGCTGGTAATCGTGAAATCTCGCTGGGTCTAGCAAGCGTAAGCGCGCAAAGTGGCTCTCATGACCGAGTTGATCCGGTGTTGCTGTTAATAAAAGCACGCCTTTAACGATTTTACATAGCTGTTCAATGGCGCTGTATTCTTCTGACACATGCTCTGCCGACCATTGTAAATGATGGGCTTCATCTACGATCAAAATGTCCCAATCAACTTGAGTCGCTTTTTCGAGGACTTTTTCTTGTTTAATAAAGTCGATACTGCACAGCACCAGCTGCTCCTGCTCGAAAGGATTATCGCCACTTTCGGCCATGGCTTCCATGCGCTCTTCATCAAACACTGAAAATGAAAGGTTTACGCGGCGCAGCATTTCTACTAACCACTGATGCACTAAGCTTGAGGGCACTGTAATGAGAACGCGCTTAGCTTTGCCGGTTAATAATTGTTGATGCAGTATTAGTCCTGCTTCAATTGTTTTACCTAAGCCTACTTCATCAGCTAATAAAACACGTGGAGCGAAACGACTGCCGACCTCATTCGCAATGTGCAGTTGATGCGGTATAAGCTCAACGCGAGCGCCTACCAAACCAACGGCACCAGAGGTGGCGTGATCGTACTGCTTTTGCAGGCATTCGTGTCGAATGTCAAACCACTTAGGCGAGTCAAGTTGACCACTAAATAGTCGCTTCTCTGGTTGATTGAGCTTTACGTTATGATCAAGAGTGACTTCCATAATCGATGCCTCTTCACCATTGTCTGTGCGCAAACCTGAATATATATATAGACCATCTTGCATCGTTATACTTGTGATTTTTAACTCCCAGCCGTCTATATGAAGGGCTTTTTCACCTTCACTCAAAATTAAACGGGTAATCGGAGCATGAGCAATCGCATAAGTACGATCTTCTTTGACCGCAGGGAAGAGTAAATTTATCGTTCGGTTGTCAGCGGCCATGACAATACCTAAGCCTAAATCAGACTCTGTATTGCTTAACCAACGTTGCCCAACGGTATACTCTTGTGCTGCGTTCATAATTAAAAATCCAAGGTAAAAAATAAAACGGGTGCGCATTGTACTGATACTCAGCGCGGCTGTCAGCTATCTGTTCAAATTACCTTAAAAAAGGTAGTGATAATTATAGAAAACTCATTTAAAGTGAAGGTGTCGTCAATGCTTTCTGCCGCTACAGCCGAATAATCACGGCATCTACACTGATTGCGCAGAAACATTGTTTTCTCACCACCGAGACAACATGCTTTATCTTTGTCTTCGTGCAATCGGAGTAACGGATGCCAGAACAAACGCAAATCACACCTGCTAAGCCGAACGATCAACAAACTGAAGCGAGCACTGATGCGAAAATAGTGTCGCTCTCCAACACTAAACTCTATGTGCTTGACACGAATATCCTATTGCATGAACCGCTCGCGTTTACGTCTTTCAAAGAGAATGACGTCACGGTGCCTATGACCGTGTTAGAAGAGCTGGATTACATCAAAGACAGCAAAAAAGATGTGGCCCGTGACGCAAGAGTTTCAATTAGGGCAATGGAGGATTTGCTGCACAATGCGAGCCCTGAACAAATGCTATCAGGTGTTAGTATGGCCAGTTTAGGTTCTGGAGAAAGTGCACCTACAGGCACATTTTCGATATTTTCAGACTTGTCGATGCCAGATAAACAGCAGGTATTTACCAGCAATGAGAACGACAATAGAATTATTAATGTTGCTTTGCATTTACAGGCAAAACTAGCCCCCAGACAAGTTATCTTGGTAACGAAAGATATTAACATGCGCCTAAAAGCCAAAGGTGCAGGAATGAGTCTGGTAGAAGACTATCGGACTGATCAGCTCATCAGTGATATCAAATATCTATCCAAGGGCTATCACATATTCGAAGGTGACTTCTGGCAAAATGTTCAACGTGTTGAAAGTCACACAGAAGGGCGAGACACTATTCACAATATTCCAAGAAGTGTTCTGCCTGAAGCGTATGTTAACGAATTTCTGTTAGATGAGTCTCGACAGTTTGCGGGCGTAGTGGAATCAATAACAGCTGATAGCTTGGAAGTGCTCGATTTGGGGTACGAGCGCATAATGTCTCGTCGGGCTTGGGGCGTATCGCCAAAAAATATTGGTCAGGCAATGGCGATGCACGCGCTACTCGACCCACATATCGACTTGTGTATTCTGACGGGCCCGGCAGGAAGTGGTAAAACCTTACTTGCTTTGGCAGCGGCGCTCGAGATGATCGTTGAGAAAAGCATGTATGACAAAATTATTGTCACTCGTTCAACGCCTGAAATCGCTGAATCAATTGGCTTTTTGCCTGGCACTGAGGAAGAAAAAATGGCTCCTTGGCTGTCGGCAATAACCGATTCTTTGGAGGTGCTGCATAAAAACGATGAGAGCACCAAAGGCTCGATGAGTTACATTATGGAAAAGGCGAATATTCAGTTTAAATCGGTTAACTTTATGCGTGGTCGCAGTATTCAAAATGCGATTGTTATATTAGATGAATCACAGAACTTAACGGCATCACAGTTGAAAACCATAATCACACGCTGCGGAGAAGGCACTAAACTCATTTGCTGCGGTAACTTGGCGCAAATTGACAGTAACTATCTAAGTGCAGTTACATCAGGTTTAACTTATATTGTAGAAAAGTTTAAAAACTTTTCAGGAAGCGCTACTTTTAACTTAGACGGGGTTGTTAGAAGCCGTTTAGCAGAATTTGCTGAGAAAGAACTGTAGCTTTGGCACTAATTTAAATAAATGATATTATGCGTTTGTTTTAAACAATGTTGTTTTACGTAAGTTTTTAAGCTAATGGTCGATAACCAGTTAGCATGGCGAAATATTAATTCGCCAATCATCTGTAAAGAAAATAAAGGGGTCAGTGTTAATTAATCTGCCCCTGACGGGTCAGATTAATTAACACTGACCCCTTTATTTTTTAGGCAACCTAGTAGATATAGAGAAGTAAGGGTTACATGATAGAAAAGCGCGCCACCATTCTGGTTGTTGATGATGAGCGGATCAATATTCAGATTTTAAATAACGCCCTAGGTGACCAATACAATATCCTTGCTGCGATGACTGGTGAGCGAGCGATTAAGGTGGCTTCTGAATCACTTCCCTGTCTTATTTTACTCGATATTGTTTTGCCAGACATCAGCGGCCACGACGTCTGCCGAGCTTTGAAAAGCAATGAGTTAACACAGCATATTCCCATTATTTTTATTACGGCACAAAGCGGAGCTGACGACGAACTTATTGGTTTAGAGTTAGGTGCTACTGATTATTTCCGGAAACCTTTCGTTTTACCGCTGGTTAAAGCGCGTATCCGCAATCAAATTGAATTAGTCCAAAAGACCGCTGAGCTTGAGAGGTTGGCATGGATTGATGGTCTAACCGGAATCTCGAACAGGCGCCGATTTGACCAACGGTATTTCGATGCCAGCAAATATGCAAAACGAAATAAGCGCCGTATTTCTATCCTTCTTTTAGATATTGATTTTTTTAAACAATATAACGACCATTACGGGCATGTGAAAGGTGATGAAGTCCTTAAAAAGGTAGCACGAACGCTTGAACAATGTGCATCTCGCCCTCTCGATCTAGTTGCTCGCTATGGTGGGGAAGAGTTTGTGATACTGCTGACGGATTCAAGCGAATCCGAAGGTGCTATGCTCGCCGAGAAAGTCCGTGAAAAAATAGAAGAGTTGGCAATTCCTCATATTAAATCGACTATTCACAAAGCACTAACTATCAGCATTGGTGTGACTACAAGCTCTGATAAAGGTTCTGAATTTGATTGTAGAAAGTTGCTAGAAGTGGCCGACGGATGCTTATATGAAGCTAAATCTATGGGGCGAAATACAGTGGTTTCTACTGATTTTAGACCAGAAATGTCTGAATAAACCTAAGACCAGGCGTCAAGCTTTTAATTGGCGCGCAGGCTAACTTAAAGGAGTCAATTATTCCTTGCTGCTAAACGCCGATTGCTTCAGTCTTCACCTTTAATTTCCCTTTTATCAATACATTCTTTATTTGTTAGAAAGCACCAATTTATAGTCTCTCGGCCCGCCAACAGAAGCATGTAGAAAATGTTATATTATAACTTTACACATTAAATGTTATAGTATAACATCTTAATCACTATCTAAAATCTTCTTTTAATATGGATTATATATTGTGACCTGCTTACCTAAACCACTCACTTTTTTGTCATTATCTGTTCTATCCACTTTTGCTATTTCAATTCAAGCACAAACCCTATCTGGTGTTGTTCTCGACAAATCAGGGCAAGCTTTAGATGAGGGCAGCGTGCAGATTATGGGAACGAACATAAGTACGCCTATTCTCGCTGATGGTCGGTTTATTTTTGATAATGTAAAACCGGGTAATGTTGAAATTCACGTTGCGAGTTCAAAGCACATACATTCAAAAACAGAACTCACAATCCCTGAATTAGGCCTGTTTGATGTTGAAATTGTAGTTGCCAATTCGAGTATCGAAATATTTGATGTCACTGCGAGTGCTTTTCATGCTTCAACGATAGAATCCGCAGCACCAGTAAGCGTGATCGCAGGCGATGAGCTTCGCAAAAAACAAGCATCTACGTTGGGGGATACACTTAAAAATGAAGTCGGTGTGCATTCTACCTTTTACGGTTCGGTTGCGAGTTCGCCAATCATTAGAGGACTAGATGGCCCACGCGTATTGGTCACACAAAATGGTTTAGATTCAGGTGATGCTTCGCGTGTCAGCCCAGACCATGTCGTTGCTACCGATGCGTCAACTGCAACACAGATAGAAGTTTTAAGAGGCCCAGCAACATTATTTTATGGTAGTGGCGCGATTGGTGGGGTAGTCAATGTTGTTGATCAGCGTATTCCCGACAATAATGATTGGGAAGGCGAAGTATCAACAGACCGCAATAGCAATAACAGTGAGGAAACTTTTTCCGGTTTCGTTAAGGGTGGCAAGGACAATATCGCCTTCAATGTGCAAGGTTATTATCGCGATGCAGATGACTACCGCATTCCTGGTTACGCAGAAAACGAAGAAGCTCATTCTGAAGATGAAGGTGAGGAAGCGCATAGCGAGCATGAGGGCGAAAAAAAAGGCGTGGTAGAAAACTCCTCTAGCAGAACAAAAGGCATTACTGTTGGCGCTAGCTACTTACTCGACAACGGGCACATTGGATTTTCTGTAGAACATATGTCGAGTTTCTATGGTGTTCCTGGACATGCTCACGAGGATGAGCATGGCGATGAGACAAACGCAGATGCAAGTGAACCCATGGACGAAGAGATCGTTCAAGGTGATCTACAGCAAAATCGCTACCAAATCTCAAGTGAGCTTCAGTTAAATACTGATGCAATAAGTGCAGTTAATACCAGCTTTGCCTTTACAGATTACAAGCATGCCGAAATTGAGAACGGAGAAATCGGCACTGTTTTCAAAAATAAATCTCACGAGGCTCGCGTAGAGCTTATTCACCAGCCGATTGCAGGTTGGCGTGGTGGCTTCAGCTTCCATTACAAAGCCAGTGATTTTGAAGCCATTGGCGACGAAGCATTTACGCCCCCTTCCAAAACCGATAGTTTTGGTATTGGCGTAATAGAGGAGCAACATTTTGGTGACGTCCTGTTTCAAGTGGGTGCAAGAATTGAACGTGTAGAAATTGATGTACCAGCAATTCAAATAGGCGAAACAGCTTTCTTGGCAATGCATTCAGAGGCAGAGCATTTAGAGGCAGATCATGACGCTGTTGAAAGTCATGACCTTGAGAACTCTCTTGGTGGAATGCAGTCGAGCAATGCTTCATTTACCCCGGTAAGTGCTTCTATTGGCGCAGTATGGGACTTTACTGAGGGATATAATCTAGGCTTGTCTTATGTTCACGCCCAACGAGCGCCATCTAGCTCTGAAATATACAGTTTTGGTCCGCACATAGGCACCAGTACTTATGAGCTTGGTGCATTTTACGACATTACTGATGACGGCGACGTGATTTTCCAGGCGCAAGATTTGGCTGTCGAAAAATCGAATAACATCGACATCTCGCTCAGAAAATTTAGTGGAGAATTTGGTTTTGTATTAAATGCATTTTATAACCAAGTGAACGACTATTATTTTGCAGCAGACTCTGGCTTTGTCGTTGAAGGTGAACATGACGAAACTGATGGGTTGGTGGACAACATGGCAGAAGAACACGGTGATGAATTACCCGTGTTTCTTTTCACCGCTGTTGATGTAGACCTTTACGGGTTTGAAGCTCAAGTTAACTGGCAAGCTACGGCATCGTTACAACTTCAAGCACAGGGTGATTTAGTGCGCACAAAGTTAGATGAAAATATGGGCGAGAGCCAATACTTACCAAGAACACCGCCGTCAAGATTGGGCGTGAGTGCTAACTATGTTCTGGGTGATTGGCAAGCTGAACTTTCATTACACAAGTACTTTACACAAGACAGAGTTGCTGAATTTGAAAGCGAAACCAAAGGCTACACCTTAGTGGATCTTGATATTAACTATCTTACATCTTTCAATAATACAGACCTTACGTTTTATTTGAAGGGGCGTAATTTAGGGGATGAAGAGGCACGCGTGCACACTTCCTTCTTAAAAGACCTGACGCCGGTACAAGGTCGTTCGTTTATCGTTGGTATAAGAGCTAATTTTTAATTAGTCTTAGACAGAGCTTCGCCTGCCAGTTAACATGTTGTTTACATTTACGCATCCTTCTATTTTTTAGATTGGATGCGTCTAACAGCAAAGGGTAGGAAATGAGTATCAGTCAGCCAAATGAAAACATACTGTACATCGTTTTAATCAGCGTTGCGGCAACCATAGGCGGCTTTTTGTTCGGCTTTGACAGCGGTGTTATTAATGGAACTTACGATGGGCTAAGCGCTGCGTTTAATACTACCGATTTGTCCGGTGGATTTAATATCGCGAGCATGCTCTTAGGCTGTGCTATCGGTGCTCTTTTTGCTGGCGTATTAGCCGACGTTTTAGGTCGTAAAACCTTACTCATTATTTCTTCTGTTTTTTTTCTCGTGAGCGCTTGGGGATCAGGCGTGTCTGCCAGTTCATTAGAATTCGTGGTTTACCGTATTCTCGGCGGCTTGGCCGTGGGCGCCGCATCAGTAATGGCGCCAGCCTACATTAGCGAAATAGCTCCGGCGAGGTTGCGCGGTAGATTGGTGTCAATTCAGCAAATTGCAATCATCTTCGGTTTGTTCGGCGCATTCGTGAGTAACTACGCTTTAGCAACATATGCTGGCTTATCAACCGACATTTTGTGGATGGGCTTCGAAGCCTGGCGCTGGATGTTTTGGGTTGAACTGCTGCCTGCGGCCTTGTTCTTTTTGATTCTTTTTCTTATTCCTGAAAGTCCGCGCTATTTGGTGTTGAGCCAACAGTTTGATAAGGCAAGTATTGTGTTAACTAAACTTTATGGCGCTTCTGCGGCAGCAACCTTGGTGCACGAAATCAAGGATTCAATTGAAAATAAAGATACCAAACCCACCATCGTCGATTTAATTGATAAGGCTAGCCACCGCGTGAGGCCGATTGTGTGGGTTGCAATCGGTTTGGCAACCTTCCAACAACTGGTGGGCATAAACGTCGTTTTTTATTACGGTACTGTACTTTGGCAAGCAGTAGGTTACTCAGAATCGGATGCTCTATTAATTAATGTTATAAGTGCCAGTGTGAGCATTGCGGCTTGCCTTATTGCTGTCAAAGTAATTGATAAAGCGGGTCGCAAACCATTATTGGTTATTGGTTCCGTTGGCATGGCGATAATGCTCGGGCTTATGGTTTTTGCATTCATGAATTCAGAGTTCAATACACAAACCAACAAACTAGTGATGGGTGAAATGGGGATGTTAGCGCTAATTGCGGCAAATGCTTATGTGTTCTTTTTCAATTTGAGTTGGGGGCCCGTGATGTGGGTAATGCTCGGTGAAATGTTCCCTAATAAAATGCGCGGCTCTGGTTTAGCCGTTGCTGGCTTAGCGCAATGGGCAACAAACTTTGCAGTTATCATGTTGTTTCCAATAATGCTAGCCAGTATTGGTCTTGCGGGGGCTTACGGCTTTTATACTTTGTGTGCGTTCGTTTCTATTTTCTTTGTTATTAAATATGTGCAAGAGACAAAGGGCAGAGCATTAGAGGATATGCAGGGATAGTTTAAAAAGTAACGACTCTGTAGCAGTCTTTTCCATCATGCTTTGCCCTGTATAAGGCTTTATCTGCAGCATCAATTAACATCTCAGGATCTTCTTGCAAAGTAGGTTTCATACAACTGACGCCAATACTCAGCGTTACAAAATCGCACACTTTTGACTCTGAATGAGGAAAGTTTAATGCGTGGATACTTTGACGCACCTTTTTTGCAATAAATTCAGCGCCCGTTAAATCGGTATCTGGCAGTAAAATTACAAACTCCTCTCCACCAATACGTGCAACCATATCGATAGGGCGGTCTACAGTTTGTTTTAAGGTTTTGGCAACGGCAATAAGGCACTTATCACCCTCAGGATGCCCGTAATGGTCGTTGAAACGTTTGAACTCATCGATATCTATCATCAGGAGGGAGATTGGTTTTTTGTCTCGAACTGCAAGCTTCCAATCGGATCTCATTGCTTCGTTAAATTTCCGCCTATTGGGTACGCCAGTCAACACGTCGGTAAGGGCAAGCTCCTCTAAATTCTTTAGATCGATAGATTGACGAACGTGTGCTTTTAGTCTGGCTCTTAGAATTTTGACATTGATAGGTTTCGTTATGTAATCAATTGCGCCCATCTCAAAGCCTTTTTCCTGATCTTCTTGATGTTTTGCGCTAGTGATAAATATGACCGGAATGTTTTGAGTTTCTTCAGATTTTTTGAGTGCTTCACAAATTTGAAAGCCATCAACCGAGGGCATTTTTACATCAAGCAATATCAAGTCCGGCTTTTGGTCTGCCATCGCCTTTTGCAGGCAGTCCTCTGCCGACAACGTAAATATGACATCGTATTGGTCCCTAATTGCTTCGGCTATAAATTTAACCGTCGTGATGTCATCATCGACAATAAGTACAACAGGTTTTCTGGTGATAGTGTCGGAACTCATTAATTGCCCTGTTAAAGTCTTCCTCTTGAGTTTATAGTGCGTTAAATCAATTGTATACAAATTGTTCTATCTTCTAGGAGTTTATAATGGGCGAATCGTTAGAGTCCTTATTCCGTTCTGACTACATGCCGCATGGTCACTGCTATTTGTGGAAGCCTGAGATTTTGTGGTTAAACGTTATTTCTGACGTTTTGATTACCTTTGCTTACTTTTCCATTCCTATCGCTATTTATTATTTCGTGAAACAAAGATCAGATTTACAGTTCAAAGGTATCTTTATTTTATTCTCGCTGTTTATATTATTTTGCGGTATCACGCATGCCATTAGTATTTTTGTGATTTGGCACGGTATTTACGGCATACATGGGCTTGCGAAATTAGCCACGGCCATCGTGTCTTGTATTACGGCGTACAAAGTTTATCAGTCAATTCCTCTAGCGCTCAAATTGCCAACTGAAGATAGTTTGAAAGCTGCTTATGAAAAAGTGAATAAGGAAAGGTTTGAACGACTCAAACTAGAGGGTAAAGCGAATGAAGAAGCAATGTTGAGGGAGTCAACAAACATTGCTCATGTCGGTGTGTTTGCAATTGATGAAAATGGAAAAGTAATCATCGCCAATGATGCTGCTTGTCAGATTTTTGAAACATCAAAGGTGGAAATTGAAAACATACCCATTCAAGAGTTGATTGAAATAAAAAGGATTTCACAAAAAAATGGAAAATCGACCTGGATTAAGCCTTCCGACTTACAAAAATTGTGGCAGTTGCAGTTTGACGACAAAATTCAAGATAAGTTTATTCACATTATTTATGCGGTCACACAAACCGGGCATAGAGTACCACTCAGTTTCAAGCTAACGTCGAACGAGAGCAATGACAGCATAAATACAGGAATTGCGGTTGCCTTTGCTTCATTCCAAGATATAAGTGAACAGTTGAGGTATCAACAGGCTTTGGCTGAAAGCGAAGCGACAACCCGCAGTATTATTGAATCGCTGCCTATCGGTATGCACGTATTCAAGAAGAATAAGAATAGCTTTATTCTAAGTGGCTATAACAATGCTGCTGAAAAAATACTGGCTCTTGATCATAAGCAACTGCTGCATAAGGAAATTGAGGAAGCGTTTCCCGATATTGCTGATACCGATATACCTAGCATTTACAAAAATATCGCACAAAAAGGGGGGAATTGGACTAATCAAGCGGTTGATTATGAACATGGCAATATTAAGGGAGTCTTCGATGTTCAGTGTTTCCAAAGTGTTAAAAACACCGCTATCGTGTTGTTTGAGGATGTAACAGAACAGATTAAGGCTAAAAAAGCGATAGCTGCCAAGGAGTTATTCATTAAAACGGCATTCAACGCCTCTATTACCGGCGTTATCGTCTACAGCTTTGAGTCGAATAAAATTGAGTTTGTTAATGAAAGCTTCACCGAGATTACCGGATATAGCATGGATGTTGCGCTTAATATGGATGAGGCGGCTATGGCTAACTTAGTCCATCCGGATGACAAGCTCCATGCCTTAGAACACTGGCAAGCCCTGAAAAAGTTAGACACTGACGCGATGGCGCATATCAACTACCGATTAAAGCATAACAGTGGGCATTGGGTTTGGTGTTTGGCCAAAGACGTTGTGTTTGAAAAAGATGCTACTGGCAAGGTCGTTCGCTATATGAGCAGTTTCTTAGATATTTCCGAAATGAAGGCCATGCAAAATAACCTGATCAAGCTGAAGGAGTCGGCTGAATCGGCCAGCGCTGCAAAAAGTTCATTCTTGGCAAATATGAGTCATGAAATACGCACGCCTATGAATGCTATTTTAGGCTTAACTAACGTAGTCCTGCGCATGGACTTGGGTGCTAAACAGCGGGATTATCTCAGCAGAGTCGAAGCATCTTCACAGTCCCTTCTCAGTTTGCTAAACGATATTCTGGATTATTCCAAAATTGAAGCAGGCAAATTAAGAATCAATAAAGAGGTTTTTGAACTTAACTTTGTGATCGATAACTGCACCGGCTTATTTGGCTTTTTGGCTGAGCAAAAGGGTATTGAATTTGTAGTCAGTAAAGAAAGTAGTTTGTCAAAATACTACTTAGGCGATCCGATACGCCTCAGTCAGATTATCAATAATTTATTGGGCAACGCGGTTAAATTTACAAGTGCTGGCAAGATAGAGATGAAGGTATCTCGGGTCGTTATAGACGATGTTGACTCACTTAGTTTTAAAATTGCCGATACTGGTATTGGCATGTCGCAAGCGCAGGCTGAGTTAATCTTTGATGTTTTCTCGCAGGCTGATATTTCTATTAGTCGACAATATGGCGGAACGGGTCTTGGATTGGCAATTAGTCGCTCACTAACACATTTACTGGGCGGTAATTTAAGTTTTGAGACTGAGTTGGACAAGGGAAGTGTATTTGAGGTGATATTACCGTTTGCTCCCGCTGACTATGCAGACTTAAGCAATGTTGAGTCGAACACATCTACAGTTGATTTTCCAAACGATGGCAGTGCAGGGTTCGATATTGTTGAATTTGAGGACGTGAAAGCACTTGTTGTCGAAGATAATATGACAAATCAAGTGGTTGCCGTTGAGTTCTTATCCCAGTTAAATATTGAGTCAGTGTGTGTGAATAATGGTTTAGAAGCAATAAATGCGGTTGAAACGGATGTATTTGATTTTATTTTGATGGACTTACAAATGCCGGTGATGGATGGATATAGTGCAAGTAAAGTCATAAAAGCGACACCACATGGTAAACACATTCCAATAATTGCAATGTCTGCGGCGGTCTCTGAATCTGACATTGAAAAAGTAGCGGCGTCGGGAATGGATCGTCATCTGCCTAAGCCATTTAGTTTACCCCTTCTGTTTCAAAGACTATCGGAATTTTTAAGCCACAAGAAGTCAAATGTGCGAGTGCTGCCCTCCAGCCAAAAATGGGATTTGTCAAAATTTCCGAAAAATTTCAATATTGCCGACGCCATGAGAAAAGTGAGTGATGATGAGGCTCTATACTTTAAGCTTATACAGAGTTTTGCAGACGACTTTGACCATAGAGCTTCAACTGTTTACGACGCTTTTGGGCAAGGTCAGTTTGCCGTTATTCAGCGCTATGCTCACACCATTAAAGGCTTAGCTGAAAGCATGGGAGCAAATGATTTGTATGAGGAAGCTAAATTTATTGAATTTGAGTATTCGCAGGATAATTATATCGATCCAGCACAACTATTTGAAAAAGTAGATGACGCTATTGCGTCGATTCGTGCAGTGCACACCACCAAAAATCATACTATACAGCCGATTGTCGGTGGTGGCAGAATATTAGCTTTAGAGTACCTATCAACATTGCGAACAGACCTAGCCAACAGTAAGTTTGTTTCGATAGATGACATTACAAAAGAACTATCAGCTATTGCGGAATTCACCGACATTGACTTTATTGACCGCTTTATTAGCGCACTTAAAAAGCTAGAATACAAAACATGTGTCACTATTCTCGACGAAATTGAAGACGGTATGCGTAAATCGAATTAGCGTTTTACGAACTTGCTTTTTTAGACAGTAAGTTCTCGAATACGGGTTTACGCTTTTGTTGCCCTGCGTTCATGGCCTCAATTACGTCGGGCATTTGTAACATACCGCTTTGCCAAGTGGCTATGTAGTTAAGGCTATCGCTTACGCTGTGGTCTCTTGTGTAGTTAATCATTTCTTTGCAGCCGGCGACGGCCATTGGAGAGTGACCCGCAATCGTTTTTGCAATTTTCATCACCTCGCTTAGCATGCTTTCTTGATCTTTATACACTTGGTTTACTAAACCGCTAGATAGCGCTTCTTGACTCATCATATTTCTACCCGTATAGGCAAGCTCTCTAACTAGGCCTTGAGGTATGAGGTGCGGAAGGCGCTGCAATGTGCCGACGTCGGCGGTCATTCCAATTTCAGTTTCCTTGATACAAAAGAATGCGTCATCAGTGCAATAGCGAATATCGCAGGCACTTATCATGTCAACCGCTCCACCAATGATACCGCCTTGGGCCGCAACTAAAACAGGCATTCTCGCTTCTTCTAATGCGTTGAAAGCGTCCTGCAGTTTCAATACATGACGTCTAAACGCTTCTGCTCTTCTAGCGGGCTCGCCGTTGAAGCTTGCTCCCATATTTTGAAAAACAGATAAATCCATGCCCGCACTGAAGTGTTTTCCCTGCGACGAAATAACAATAACGCGTGCTAATGCATGCTCGTCAATATGCCTTACCGCTTCTGGAAGCTCAGTCCAGAAAGCGTCAATCATGCTGTTTAATTCTTTTGGACGGCATAGCTGTATATGCGCAATTTCATCTGCAATGCTGATGGAAATAGTACTGTAGCTGTTCAGATTTGCTGAAGACATATGTGCTCCTAATATTGACTCAATAATTATTATCTAAGATATAAACTATAACTCAAGCATAAGGTTTTTATTTCCAATATTGGTAAATAAACATATATTATTTGCTAACCATGATCATTCGTTCGCCAACGCAGTTAATCGTTGGTAACGCCAAGTAGCAACAAGGATTAAAATGAAAAAATTTATATCGGTGGGTTTCATTCCATTTTTGGCCTTATGCCTCGTAAGTGCTGTTACTCATGGCTCCAGTGTTCAGACTGCGGACAGCTCTGGTAATCTCAAACAAGGCATTAGTGTTGACGTGATAAGTGCGCAGCCGATTTCGTCTCATGGCCGACTTTACCTCGTCTTTTCTCCTTCTGATAAAGAGGAGCCCAGATTTTATAGTGCCTGGCCTACTAGCAATGTTGAGCCTCTTTTCGCTAAAGACATAAAGGGCTTTGCGGCCAATGAAACCCTAAGCTTCTCTGAAGGGCTTGCTGGCTTTCCTTACAAGACACTAGATGAAATACCTCATAAGAAATGGTTTGTGCAAGCGGTTTACGATACTGATTTTTTGGACTCTAGAATCAATTCACCCCTAAATTTCTACTCAAACGTTGCAGAAATAAATGTTGATGATAAAAGTAAGCAAGCACTTACCCTTAATTTAAATCAACAAATTTCTGAAGAAGCGTTACCAGAAGAAGAGCGATTTCTGAAGTTCGACAAAATGCCGAGTAAACTTTTGTCTAAATTCTGGCAAAACGATATGTTTTTGAGAGTCGGGGTTATTCTGCCAAAAACCTATTTCGATAATCCAAACGCTACGTTTCCGGTAGTTTATGATATTGGTGGCTACCACGCTCGCTATACCCGCGCTAAGGATCTATATGAAAATAAGGCTTTTAAAGACTTCTGGTTTAGCGATGATGCTCCGCAGATGGTCATGGTATTTTTAGATGGCGAGGCGCCACTAGGCGATAGTTATCAAATAGACTCTGCAAATAATGGACCCTATGGTGAGGCAAATATGCGGGAGTTAATGCCTTATTTAACTGAGAAATATCGCTTAATTGATAACGGAAGTTCTCGCTTCACAACAGGTTGTTCAACAGGTGGTTGGGTAAGTTTGGCTATGCAGTTGTTTTACCCAGACGAGTTTAATGGTGCTTGGTCCTACAGCGCAGATGGCGTAGATTTTCGTTACTTTCAGTTGGTGGACATCTACAATGACAAAAATGCGTTTATCAACGAGCATGGGAATGAACGACCTTCCTATCGGAGTAAAGATGGGGAAATAATTTTCAGCATTCAACGTGAAATCATGATGGAAAATGCTATTGGGAAAAAAAATTCGTTCGCATTTAGCGGTGGTCAATGGGGTGGTTGGAACGCTGTATTTGGTCCGAAGCAGGAAAATGGCGAACCTTCGGCAATATGGGATCCCACAACGGGCGAAATTGACAAGAAGGTAGCGAAAGCCTGGGAAGCGTATGATTTACGCGCATTTACCGAAAAAAATTGGTCTTCACTTGGACCAAAATTAGCGGGGAAACTACATATTTGGATGGGAGATATGGACAACTTCTATTTGAATAATGCGATGAACCTTTATCAAGACATGCTCGAAAAGCAAGAAGCACCAAAGTCTGATGCTAAATTCAGATGGGAAAGAAACGTCGGGCACTGTGACTATGAAAGAGTGCCGATGCTGAAGCTTACCTTGCAACAAATGCAAGAAAGACTCAATAATGACTCAAGCTACGATTAAAATGCACGTAAAAAATAGGTAAAAAGTTCGTATGAAGAACAGCAATAAACAATTTGATTTCATTCTTTATGGAGCAACTTCATTCGTTGGTCAAATAATGGTGGAGTATCTTACCAGCTATAAGGGCGAAGAGTATAGCTGGGCAATGGCAGGTAGAAGTGAAAGCAAACTGCAGGCTTTAAAGAAACGTTTTAATATTAAAGATGTACCACACTTTGTTGCTGATGCCGACGATGAAACTGCACTAAAAAATCTATGTTTAAATACGAAGGCCGTTGTAAGTACGGTCGGTCCTTACGCAATGTTTGGCGAAACGCTAGTCAAAGTGTGCGCGCAGTCTGGCATCGACTATTGTGATTTGACCGGCGAGCCGCAGTGGATAAAACAAATGCTGGATAAGTACGAATCGGATGCAAAAAGCTCTGGGGCGCGCATTGTGCATTGTACTGGTTTTGATTCAATTCCTTCAGATCTTGGTGTGTATAAACTACAGCAAGTGGTTATTGAACGAACAGCAGCACCTGCCAAGCAGATTAAAATGCGCGTTAGGCGGCTGAAGGGAGGGGCTTCTGGCGGCACTATTGCGAGTATGTTGAATGTGTTTAAAGAAGTTAAAGAAAACCCTAGTTTACGCAAAGTTTTAGTAAATCCCTATGTGCTTTGTCCTCAAGGACATCCCTTTAAGCAACGTCAAAAAAATCATAAAGGCGCTGAGCACGACAGGTCACTCGGGGTGTGGACAATGCCCTTTGTGATGGCGTCTATCAACGAGCGTATTGTACATCGCTCAAACGCATTACTCGGCAACCAATACGGTAAGGATTTTCTATACGATGAAGCGATGACAGCTAAAAATGGTTTTCAAGCATGGACTTTTACGCTTGGCTTAGGTGCCTTTATGCTGGCAGCAAGCCTGTCGCCGTTAAGAAAATTGTTAGCCAAATACGTTCTAATGAAGCCAGGTGAAGGTCCTACGCCAGAGCAACAGCTTAACGGTATGTTTGATATGCGTTTTTATGCGGATATCGCGACGGGTGAGCGAATAGTAGTTAAGGTTGAGGGAGATCGAGATCCTGGCTACGGCTGTACAGCAAAAATGCTTGCGCAATCTGTGCTCTGCTTATCGAAAGATGTTCCCAATCTACAGGGCGGTTTTTGGACTCCTGCTTCAGCGTTAAACGAAGCGCTTATTGACCGTTTGGCCAAGCATGCAGGTGTTACCATTGAGGTGATGGAAGCTACGTAGTTAAAATGTTGTCACGTTAATAAATTCACCAATTAAACGAAGAAGAGTGTAATCAATATGAAATGTAAAGTAGTGTTAATTGCAGCAATAGTTATTGCTAGTACGAGTGCATTTGTTGCCTCCGCTGAGCAACTTCAAACCAAGGAAAACAGTGCTGTTTTGAGATTATCTGAGCCTGTTGTACAAGACGCTAAGTCCGAAACCTTCGGAGCTGAGCTTGATGAAACACTTCAAAAAGTGACGTTAAAGGATTTAGTCGCACAGTCTGCTGATTATGTTGGGAAGCCGTTTCAGCTTGACACTAAAGTTGCTAAGGTTTGTCAGAAAAAAGGCTGTTTCTTCATTGCGCAACAAGGTGATGATGTTATGCGCGTTGCTTTTCGCGACTATGGTTTTTTTGTGCCAACAAACAGCGCAGGTAAAACAGTCACTCTGGCTGGCGAGCTTATTAAAAAAGAAATGACTACTGAGCAGGTGAAACATTTTAATAAAGACATGCAAGGTGGGTCTGATGCAGTCAAAGAGGGGGTTGTTTATGAGATACTTGCAGACAGCGTGAAGATCCCTAGAGCTTGAGGTATTGAAAGTAGGGCCCATAAATTAAGGCCCTAAAGCTCAATCTTAGAACGAAATATTAACGTGTCATGGCCTCGTTAAGCGGACAGCTTTGCAATTGCTTCCACTAAATAGTCTCGCGAACAACCAAAGTTAAGTCTAAAAAAGTTTTTTGCACCAAAGTCTCTGCCAGGAGAAGGGCCTATGCCTTTTTCTTCACACCATTTTTGTGTATCGGCAACCCCAAGGCCACTCGCATCAACCCAGAGTAGAAAGGTGGCCGCAGGTGCGATGGCTTTCAAGCCGGGTATTTTGTTTATTTCGGTAACAAGGAAATCGCGATTAGCTTTCAAATAGCTTAGCTCAGCTTTGTGCCAGTCATCGCAATGTCTAAAAGCAGCATTAGTAGCGGTTAAACCAGTAACAGTTACCCATGGCACAATTCCTCGGGTGGCTTTATTAAAAGCTGCACGCAATTTGGTATTCGGAATAATAGCAAATGATGTGCCTAGCCCTGCAACATTGAATGTTTTACTCGCCGCCATAAGAGTCGCTGAATGCTGGCTTAGACCTTGATGTGCACTAGCAGGAAGATGTTTGCTTTCATCTAAAATTAAATCACAGTGAATTTCATCCGAACAAACTAAAACATCGTGTTTTCGACAAATACTAGCGATTTTATCTAACTCATCTTGCGTTAAAACAGAACCCGCCGGATTCATAGGATTACACATAATGAATAGGGTCGCTTTAGGATCGGCAGCAGCGGTTTCTAAAGCCACAAAATCAAGCGTCCATCTGCCATCCACTTCAACAGTCGGAATACAGGTTCTATTTAGTCCATTGATGCCAGGGGCTGCTAGCAGCGGAGGGTAGTTAGGCGTTTGTACTATAATAGTATCGCCTTCCTGACAATAAGCTTGTATCGCAACATTGAATGCAGGAACAACGCCGGGTGTCCAAACGATCCAGCTTGGATCGATTTTCCAGTCATATTGCTTTTCACACCAGCCTACAACTGCACCAAGTGCTTCGGTATCATGCGCCGGCAAAGTGTAGCCAAATAAACCATCTTCAACACGCTCATGTAACGCTTGTAAAATAGGCTCTGCGCAACGAAATTCAGTGTCAGCAATCCACATAGGCAGTATTTCCGTGCCTTTGTACTTTTCCCATTTGTAAGCTTTTGATGCTGTGCGGTCCGGTTTATCGCTAAAATTCATTGCGTGTCCTTTAATTGTTGGTGCGTTTAATGCTCAAGCTCTTTTGCCGAGACTTCGATCAGTAGCGTTGCATCAGAACGACTTTGCTTTTTTCAAAATCGATGCAGCGAACATAGTGGTGTTTGAGACAGCATTACATATTTACAGAGTCTAAAGCACAAATCTTAATTGCAAAAGAACTTGTCGATATATTTCATAACGTTGACCAGAGGCTGGCTGCCTCTGGTCAGTTAATGTGGATAGTTAGGGGTAAGTAGGATTTTAAAACGCTAAGCGCCTTGTTGCTCCGCTGCTTCAAGTTCAGTCTCTAAACGCTTACTCTCATCCGCTCTTGGTTTAGTGAACCGAGCGATAAGCTTATACAAAACCGGGGTCAAAAATAAGGTAAACACAACAGCGATTCCTAAGCCACCAAATACTACCCAGCCAATTGAGTTTCGAGCCTCAGCGCCAGCGCCCGTTGACAGTATTAAGGGAAGACCACCTAATATCGTTGACATCAATGTCATCATAATAGGACGCAATCTGACTGCAGCCGCTTGAACAACCGCATCGTTCACAGCAAGCCCTTGGTCACGTAATTGGTCGGCAAATTCAACAAGCAGTATCGAGTTTTTGGCAATCAAGCCTATCAGCATGACTAAGCCAATTTGTGAGTAAATATTAATTGAAGTTCCTGTTAGATAAAGAGCATAAATAGCAGCAGCAATACCAAAAGGCACGGTTATCATAACGACGATAGCACTGTTCATACTTTCAAACTGAGCGGCTAAAACTAGCAATACGATAATGAACGCAAAAAGGTAGGTCATGGCGATCTGGTTTGAGGTTTCTTCAAAGGTGAGGGCCTCGCCAAGAAATACTAAGCCAATGCCATCAGCTAGATTTTCATCAGCGATTTCACGCAATTGGCTAACGGCTTCGGCCATGGTCATTGTGTCGGGTAGTTCAAGTTCAATTTCAATGGCTCTGCGCTGGGCGTGGCGCTCTAATTCAGCCGCAACCCCCTCCTCACTTATAAACGCGAGACTAGAGAGCGGCACCAGCATCCCGTTATTCGATTTAACATATAAATTCGTAAGATCTGAAGGATCAGCCGTCGTTTTATTGGTGGACTGTAATATTAATGGAACTGCTTGGTCACCAATATTCAGGTCGGTTACATCATCGCCATTGATGGCGGCTCGTAATGTAGTCGATATATCTGTAAACGGAACGCCTAGCTCTTCGGCCCTGCGTCTATCGATATTCACTCTTAATTGGGGCTGAGTCGGCTGATAGCCAATGTCGGGTCTACCAAGTTCAGGCAGTCGCTCCTCTATTAGTTTGCTAAAGGCTAAAGCTGATTCATAAATGCGCGTATAAGTGTCACCGGTCAGTGCAAATTCCAAACCACCGCCTTGGCCACGTAAATTCAAACTATTACTGCCGAATGCCCTAGCTGGTGCCCCTGGAATACCGCCTAGTTTAGGTCGCATTTCATTGATAATATCTTGCTGTGATTTTGTTCTGTCGTCCCAATGGGCAAGCGGAACAGTGATAAAAACAATATTAGGATCCCAGCGTCCAACGACGGTATAAATTGATTCAACATCGTCATCTGCAACATAAGGCAGTAAAATCTGTTCAATTTTCTCTGCTTGTCGGTTCATATAGTTTAAGCCAGCGCCGTCAGGTCCGCGCGCAAACACACGTATTGTTCCTCTGTCTTCAGAAGGTAAAAGCTGGTTCTCTATTTGTTCATATAGTAGCGCAGCGCCGCCAGCTGATAAAAGAGAGAGCAAGACAGTGAGCCATGAAAAGCGCAAGGCTTTGTGCAGTATGCTCATATAACCGTTGAGAACTCGGGTGCCAAAGGCGCCTAAAGTGCGGTCGAATAGACTATTGTTCTTACTTTTAACGGGTAACTTAGCGGTTAGTGCTGGTACTAAACTCAAAGCAACGAACGAGGAAATGATGACTGCCCCTGCTAATACTCCGCCAAACTCTCTAAATAATCTGCCTGCCGTTGAAGGTAAAAAGGCGATAGGAATAAAAACGGCCGCTAAGACGGCGGTTGTGGCGACAACAGCAAAGAAGACCTCTCGTGTGCCCAACACGGCTGCGGCTCTCGAACCCATACCCTGAGCACGACGGCGTTGAATATTTTCGGATACCACGATGGCATCATCAACGATAAGACCTGTTCCAAGCACTAAGGCAAGCAAGGTCAAGATATTGATAGAAAAACCGAGTACCCACATGATAACTAGTGCGCCAATCAATGACACGGGTATTGACAGTGCGGGCACTAGTGTCGCTCTAAAGGTACCCAAGAATAGCCAAAGCGTGGCAATAACTAACAAAATGGTGAGCCCGAGAGACACAATAACTTCATCTACCGAGCTGCGAATGAACTCTGCATCATCTGATGTCACTACAATGTGGAGATCAGCGAAACGATTATCGAGGCTTTTTACCATCGCAAGCACTTCGTCAGAAATTTCAATGGTATTTGAGCGTGCCTGACGGATAATGCCTAATCCAACGACAGGTTTGCCATCGAGTCGAACCAAACTGTTGGCATCGGCGGGGCCAAAATAGACGCTAGCAACATCGCCTATTCGGGTGTCACCAGAGATAACGATTTGCTCTATATCCTGCGTGGAGACAGATGTAGCATCGGCTCTTACAATAAGCTCCTGATCTTGTGACTTAACGCTGCCAGCGGGCACGTCAAATGGCGCTAGGCGCAGAGCGGCCGACACTTCAGTCATTGATAGGTTGAAGCTGGTTAAGCGCAATGGATCAACAGAAACACGCATCACTCGCTGGCGTTCACCGTTAAGTGAAACGTCAGCTACACCAGGAATACTTAAAAACAGGGGGGCTAGGTCAACCTCAACACGTTCAGTTAAGGTTTCCATATCCAGTGTGTCGCTACTAATGGCCAAGCTGACAACTGCTTGCGCGTCGTTGTCGGCTTTAATGATTGCCAAATTCTCAACTTCCGCAGGCAAGCGACGCTGCACTCGGCTGACCGATTCACGCACCTCATTCGCTGCATCTTCAAGATTGGTGCCTGGGCGAAACTCAACGCGAATTCGAGAAGAGCCTTCCTCACTCGATGCGTTAATAGAATCAACACCGCTGACTCTGGCGACGGCGCCCTCTAAGCGGCTAGTAACTTCACTATCAACCGTTTCAGGAGAGCCCCCAGGATAACTCGCTGACACTGTAACAATTGGACGATCAACATCTGGAAGTTCTCTGATCTCTAAGTCGTTAATTGCCGCAAAGCCTGCCAAAATAATAAGCAGGTTCAATACCATCACCAAAACAGGACGGCGTATTGATAGCGAAGGTAGATCGTTTATTTGTACTGAGGTATTGATCGAATCACCTTTTTTCATGATAACGCCTCTGGCATGTTGATCGCCTCAAGACTCTGCCCTTGCCTCAACTGCTGCACACCCTCCACAACCAAAGCAGCCTCTGCGTTAAACTTGCCATTGACTAGAATGGTCCCACGCAAGCGTTGCTGTATCTGCACGTCGACTCTATCGGCTTTACCTTCAACCATTTGCCAAACGTAAGCGCCCGTTGCTCCCCATAGCAAAGCAGCTTCAGGAATAGCGACGTACTCTTGACCTTTAACTGACAGCTTTACTCTGAAGCTCATACCTGGCCGATAGATATCGGCAGTGTTATCGAGCAGAGCTCGCACTCTTATGGTGCGATCTTGTTCGTTAATCCTAGAATCAATTTGTGCAATGCTTGCGGGAATGTTTATTTCGCGATTTTGCCAAGGTGTTAAGGTGACTTCTGGATTATTGCCTAGGACTGCGACCGCTACTTCGGGTGCTGAAAAGTTGATGTATAGTGATTTTCTATCATCAATGGTGGTAATGCTGGTCTGTGGAGTAATCCGGTCTCCTACTTCAACGTCGGTGAAGCCAACAATGCCACTAAACGGCGCTTTTACTACGCGTTCTGAGAGTGCTACCTCAGCTTCTTTAACGGCAATTTCTGCAAATCCAAGCTGCGTGCTCGCAATGTCTACTTGGCTTTGCGCAGCGGCACCTTTTTTGCGACTCTCTAATAAGCGATTATATTCTCTAGTAGCGTCCTTCAACTGTATTTTTCCACGCTCGTGTGCTACGGATTCGCGCTCGTTGTAAAGCGTCAGCAGCACTTGGTCTTTCTCAACTTGCTGTCCGGGGATGAAATTAACTGCTGTGACTCTCTCGCTTACAGCGGAGAATAAAACGACGGACTTAACCGCTTCGGCTGTGCCGACAGCTTCAAGGTTAGATTGCTGTGCCTGATAGGCTAGTGGTTGAACCAATACCTGAGTTTTGCTTTCTCCTCTTCCCCCCCAAGATTGCGCATGCACGGCGTTTGAAAAAACGAAACCGAACAGCAAAAAAGCCAGTAAAATTGGGAGTTGCCTGCGGTGAATAAACATAAACAAATTTCTCAGCGTGTTAGTTGTATTATAGACCAAAGTTAACGTTACTTGTTCGTTTAAAGATCAGGTTTTTTACAATCTAGAATCAGTGCTTTTACAATAAATGGAATCTTCTGATATCGCAAAAAAAAGTTGCTCGTTAAGCTTATCATTAATCTTAAAAACGGTGTCTCATTATCCTACAGTAATAAAACAGTCGATTGAAAAACTGCAAATCACTACATTTCGAGTACCTTCCTGTATATCGCATTGCGCCGTTGAGCGGCAATATAACTTTACATTGGAATAGAAGCACGCGACGTTTCGCTGGCAACGAAATAGCAGTGGGACAAAAAGTGTCTGAAATTGGTCGAAACATCGGATTGCATGCGGAGTATGCTTTTTAGTATCGTAAGAACTTTTCTTAGATGAACATAAGACATAAAAAAACCAGCATTATCGCTAATGCTGGTTTTTTTCATAACATTAATCTACAACTAACTATTATCTTTCTTAGGACGACCAGCGCGTTTACGCTCGTTTTCAGTCAGTAGTTTCTTACGGATACGGATGCTCACTGGCGTTACTTCTACCAATTCATCGTCATCGATAAACTCCAGTGCTTGCTCAAGTGTGTAAACAATAGGTGGAACTAATGTTTGCGCTTCATCAGTACCTGATGCACGAACGTTAGTAAGTTGCTTACCTTTAAGTGCGTTTACCGTTAAGTCGTTTTCACGGCTATGAATACCGATAATCATACCTTCGTACACTTCAACACCGTGGCCGATAAACATGCGGCCGCGCTCTTGTAAGTTAAATATGGCGTTAGTCAGTGCTTTACCTGTCGCGTTTGCAATCAATACACCATTTTTACGCTCTCCGATGTTGCCACCTTTGTGCGGACCATAATGGTCGAATGTGTGATAAATCAAACCGGAACCTGAAGTCAGCGTCATAAAGTCAGTTTGGAAACCAATCAAGCCACGGCTAGGAATGATGAAGTCAACGCGTGTGCGGCCTTTACCATCTGGTGTCATGTTAGTCATTTCACCTTTACGCATACCAAGCTGCTCAATCATAGAACCCTGATGCTGCTCCTCAACGTCAATCGTTAAGGTTTCAAAAGGTTCCATTAGCTTACCGTTTTCTTCTTTTAAGATAACTTCTGGACGAGAAACGGCTAGCTCATAACCTTCACGGCGCATGTTTTCAATTAAGATACCTAAGTGAAGTTCACCACGGCCTGAGACGCGGAATTTATCAGGGTCATTCATTTCTTCAACGCGCAAAGCAACGTTGTGAATTAGTTCGTTTTGCAAACGCTCAAGGATATTACGTGAGGTCACGTATTTGCCTTCTTTACCAGCGAATGGTGAGGTGTTTACTTGGAATGTCATGATAACTGTAGGCTCATCAACCGATAAAGGCTTCATCGCTTCGACTTTGCTAACGTCACATACTGTATCTGATATTTTCAACTCACCTAAGCCTGTAATTGCGACAATATCACCAGCGGCTGCTGAATCAATATCATGTCTATCCAAACCTAAGTAACCTAATACTTTACCAATTTTACCGTTACGCTTTTCACCCGCTGCGTTAACAATAGTAACTGCTTGATTCAATTTGACCGTGCCGCGCGTGATACGACCGATGCCGATAACACCAACATACGAGTTGTAGTCAAGCTGAGAAATTTGCATTTGCAAAGGACCATCTGGATCAGCATCAGGTGCCGCAACTTGATCAACAATTGTTTGGAACAACGGCGTCATATCGTCGCTTGGCTCGTTATAATCCATAGTAGCCCAGCCATTAATTGCTGAAGCATAAACAACTTGGAAATCTAACTGATCGTCAGTTGCGCCTAAGTTGTCGAAAAGATCGAATACTTGGTCAACAACCCAATCAGGACGAGCGCCTGGCTTGTCGATTTTGTTAATAACAACGATTGGCTTAAGGCCTTGCGCGAAAGCTTTTTGCGTTACGAAACGCGTTTGTGGCATTGGGCCTTCTTGCGCGTCTACTAATAGAAGTACAGAATCTGCCATTGACATAACCCGTTCTACTTCACCACCGAAATCGGCGTGTCCTGGAGTATCTACGATGTTGATACGGTATTCATTCCAGTTAATTGCTGTGTTTTTAGCAAGGATGGTAATGCCGCGTTCTTTTTCAATGTCGTTCGAATCCATTACGCGCTCTTCGGCTACGCCGCGGCTCGCTAATGTGCCGGATTGTTGAAGAAGCTTGTCAACGAGTGTGGTTTTACCGTGGTCGACGTGAGCGATAATCGCGATATTGCGAAGATTTGCAATGGATGAAGGCATTTTTTACTCTCAATAGATAAATACGAAGGGAAAAAGCCCCTAGGATTGTTGGGCGCGGATTGTACAGATTTATTATTCAATTAGCGACAAAATTTGCCAATTTGTCTGCAAAAATAGTTAAATACTTGATTATTCACCACTGATCCTAGATTTTTTTTACACTCCCTTTGTCATTCCTGCGCAGGTAGGAACCTCCTAACCCACTCGAAAAACAAAACATTATTTTGTTCAAATCTACTGTAAATAATCGAAATCCTTGCTTTCGCAAGGATGACAGAGGATGTTTTACATGGCCAAAGAGTTTCGATCATGTGCAGGGTTCGCAGCTTTGCCTATTTATTTAATATGAGAGTCATATCAATTTCTTTACTAACCCATTCTGCGTCGGGGTCAGACTCAAACCCGATTTTATGGGCAAGTCGGTTGACGCTGAAGTTTGCAGATAGCGTTGCACCATTATCTTTCAAAAGGAATGAAACTGGCTGACTGATACCGCGCAATGTTAAATTTCCAGTAACATCGTAAGCATTTCCTTTCGCAATTATTTGCTCACTTTCGAATAGTCCTTTTGGATGATTCTTAGCATCAAACCAGTCACCCTCGGGCAGGGTGCTGTCATACGTGCTATCACCTGTCTTCGCAGATGCAACGTAAAATGTGGCTGTGATTTTCGGTGAATCTGCAGGAGGCAACACAAGTTCTGCATTCCATTTATTAAAAACCCCAGAGAATTTCATGCCGACATGCTCCCCAGCGAAACTGACTTTACTGTCTTTAGCGCTAAAGGTGAGTTTCTGTTGTGCAGCAGCCAATGGAGCAAACGCTACGGCAATTGCTATGCATAACCAACAACAAAATATAAGTAAGTAGTCACTATTAGTTTTTTCTTTTGTTTTATAGCTGTTGATGTTCTTTGTTAAGTTAAGCAATACAAGCGTTTTTAACATGTGATTATTTTCCCAAGTATTTGTTGCTGTTGTGAGTTTGATTAATCTTTGTGCTTTGACCACCACATTCGGTTTAACAAATTAAGGCCGTGTGCTTTTTTATGCCATATAACAGCAGCGATGTGGCCTATTACGAGCGTAAATAGAACTGCGGCGGTTATCCAGTGTGTATTGTTGGCGATGGTTTCAACCGTCTTGTTTCTTGCAATGCCAGGAATATGCGGCCATTTTATCCAGTCTACAAACACAAAGGTTGGCAGTCCAAAAGGGCTTGCAGAGACCATTACCCAGCCGGATAAAGGCATGATCACCAAAGCCACATAGAGTAATACATGTCCGGTCTTAGCCTTCTTTTTATCAGCATTGGACAGAGTGCTTGGAAGATCTGGTGCCGTTGTGAAAATACGTACGCAGATTCGGATAAATAATGCCCAAAGCATGACCACGCCAGTAGCTTTGTGCAGCTGAAATAGCTTGTATTGGTCAGCCTTACTGATATCGGCATTGACCATATACAAGCCACTTGCAAGCATAAATACTAAACCAAGCACAACGGTCCAGTGCAATAGAATACTCAGGCTATGATAGCGCAATGGTTTAGCAGCGGTCGCACTAGTCATCAGTTTTTACAAACTCACCTTCAATCATCACTGCAACTTCATCACCAATGTTAGGTGCATATTTTCCCATGCCCCATTCGGTGCGCTTTATAGTTGTTGTGGCAGAGAAGCCCATCGTTGGTTTCCCACTAAAAGGTTGGCGTAACATTGCGCCGTTAAATACCACGTCAAGTGAAACAGGTTTAGATACTCCAAGAAAAGTAAGATCACCGTTCATAACGGCAGTTTTTTCACCCGTCATTTTTATAGAGCTTGAAACAAAATCGATACTGGCAAATTTACCCGCGTTAAACCAGCTTTCGTCGGTCGCAAGTGTATTATCAAAATCTTCTTTCTTTGGATCTGGGTAAGCTGTTTGAATTGACATAGGGTTGATTTTAGCCGTGACTTTACTCTTGGTTATGTCAGACGGGTCATACTCGATTGAAGCATCAAAATCGGCAAAACGAGCGACATAATTAGACAGGCCTAAATGAGAAACTTTCCAGACAATTGAAGCATGGCTCAAATCAACTACGTATTGACCTTCAGGCATATCGTTGAAGGGACTTTTTGCAAAAACCCAAGAGATACAGCCCGCTAAACTAAGAACAATAGTAAACGCTGTAATTTTTAAATAATTCATTTTGTCATTCCATTTTTTGTGATTATTTTACAAAGGTGATTGCGCAAACGCGACTTTCACCGGCCAGTATTCATTTTGTATATAACATTACGCTAATATGGCTTAAAAGTGCTCAAAAGTGTTGTAACTTTATTTTCGGACTAAATTTTCAGTCACATTGATTGTTCTCCACTTTTTAGCAGTTGGACGATATTTATTTGTGTTGTTTTGCACCAATAAAAACATATTTGTTTGTGGTTGCACTAAATTGGATCTAATTGGGATCATTTTGGTGCAGTTCGGCAGTTTTAAACTTAACACCGCTGGAGGTTAAGCCAGTGTTTACGCGGTTTTTTATTTGATTGCTAAATGGCACGAATATCGCTTATAGTTTTGTATAGCTATTTTGAACGCATATAGGATAGTTTTAGCATTTGTATGGACTGCAAATCTGTACAAGGACATTTTTTTATTGGAGGACAGTATGTCAATCGAGTCGACATTAGAACTAATTAAAGAGAGCGAAGCGAAATTTATTGATTTGCGCTTTACAGATACAAAGGGTAAAGAGCAACACGTTACTATTCCTACTCACCAAGTAGACGAAGACTTCTTTGAAGAAGGTAAAATGTTCGATGGTTCTTCAATTGCTGGCTGGAAAGGCATTAATGAATCTGACATGGTGCTTATGCCTGATCCAACAACTGCAGTGTTGGACCCATTTGCCGAAGAAACACAGATAAATATTACCTGTGATATCTTGGAGCCATCAACTATGCAGGGTTACGATCGTGATCCGCGCACTATTGCAAAGCGTGCTGAAGAATTCCTAAAGTCAACTGGCGTTGGCGATACTGTATTATTTGGTCCTGAGCCAGAATTCTTCCTCTTCGACGACGTTCGCTACCACACTGATATGTCAGGTTCTTTCTTCAAAATTGATGCTGAAGAAGCTGCATGGAATTCTGGTGCTGAGTTTGAAGGTGGCAACAAAGGTCATCGTCCGGGCGTTAAAGGCGGTTACTTTCCAGTTTCACCTGTCGATTCAGCGCACGATACTCGTGCCGCTATGTGCCTAGTAATGGAAGAAATGGGACTCGTTGTTGAGGCTCATCACCACGAAGTTGCCACAGCCGGTCAAAACGAAATTGCATGCAAATTTAACAGCATGGTTAAGAAAGCAGACGAAATTCAAATTTATAAGTATGTTGTACACAACGTAGCTGATGCCTACGGACAAACTGCAACCTTTATGCCTAAGCCGCTTGTAGGCGATAACGGATCTGGCATGCATTGCCATATGTCAATTAGCAAAGATGGCAAGAACACCTTTGCAGGCGACAGCTACGCTGGTCTTTCTGAAACTGCTTTGTTTTACATTGGCGGTATTATTAAGCATGCTAAAGCAATCAATGCGTTCGCAAATGCGTCGACTAACTCTTATAAGCGTTTGGTGCCTCATTTCGAAGCGCCTGTTATGCTAGCTTATTCTGCGCGTAACCGTTCAGCTTCAATTCGTATTCCTTACGTAACAAGTGAGAGAGCACGACGTATTGAAGTTCGTTTCCCTGACCCATCAGCTAACCCATACCTAGCATTTACTGCGTTATTGATGGCTGGTCTTGACGGTATTAAAAACAAGATCCATCCAGGAGAGTCAATGGATAAGGATTTGTATGATTTGCCAGCAGAAGAAGCTGCGTCTATCCCTCAAGTGGCTCGTTCATTAGAGCAAGCGTTAGCTGCATTAGATGCTGATCGTGACTTCTTAACAGCCGGTGGCGTTATGAGTAATGATATGATTGATGCGTATATTGAGCTGAAGACTGCTGAAGTCCAAAGAATCAACATGTCAACGCATCCAGTTGAGTTTGAGTTGTACTACAGCGTTTAGAACGGCGTGTAAGCGCTTATTATTTAGCACGCGGGGCCGATATAAACTTACTATACTGGCTCAGCACTCACTAAATATAAAAATCTATACTAAAGCCTGTGTTGACAGGCTTTTTTTTTATGTGAAAACAGCTACACTGAGCTAGCTAAACGAAGAGAGCGTTATTAATTAGGGCAAATATATGAATATCGGAAAGTTCTCAACATCGACACGTTTTATAATGCTGATCATTATTGGTCTAGTTCTTTCTACTTCAGTGAATGCAGAAAAAATATATAAAACGATTAACAAAGACGGAACTATTACGTATTCAGACCAGCCAACGCCAGGGGCGGTTGAGGTCGACTTTGCCTCCAATACAACGACAGTTGTACAAAACCCAATCGCTAAGACGAAACAACTTAAAACAATTAAACAGAAAACGCCGGTCGAGCATACCCTTAGCGTCAATTCACCAGCTATCGATGAAACCATTCGCAACACAACGGGCAATGTAAGTATCAGTGCCACTGTTACACCAAACGCGCCCGGCCACTACGAACTCTCGCTACATGAAAAAAAGCTTCGTTCCTCATCAGGTACTTTCTTGGTAAAAGATCTACCAAGAGGAGAGTATTCCTACCAAATAAACTTTGTTAGCACTTCGGGCAAGGTAATTGCATCGTCAGCAGTGAGACGCTTTTTTATGCATAAACCTTCAGTGCTAATTACGCCTCAAAACAAGAGCAATTAAGCCATATCGCGGTGCAAGCCCCATCTCCTTTGTGCACACAAAGGTGCATGAGAGTTAGCAAGTTTTAGCTAATGATTTAATTGCGCAATGAATTCGCATAATATAGTGCATTGCACATTTCTGGTGCAACAAAAAGGGCGTTATGGAAGATCGTTTGGCTGCAATTAATCTTTCACCGTTTCAACTACGCAACATGTTGAAAACAGTAGTGATCATTATAGATGAGCATTTTGATATTTTATATGTCAACGATGCTGCCTTGGCATTGCTGGAAACCGGTTTAAAACAAATCCACGATCGTAAATTCTATGAGTTTTTTCTTGAAGATGGCATTGAGCGTTCGACATTTGAAGATGCCTTTCGTAATCGAGAAGACTTCAGTGAAACCGAGGTGCAGCTATTTTTTAAAGATGGACGTTGTGTGTTAACGGATATGACGGCCACTTGTTTTGATTCTGATGAGCAACGCATGATGTTGCTAGAAATAAGACAAATCGATAAACAAAAAAAGATAACTCAAGAAACCATTCAGCACGCCCAGCAAGAAGCAGCACGGGAACTTGTGCGAGGGCTTGCCCATGAAATCAAGAATCCTCTCGGCGGCATTCGCGGCGCGGCGCAATTGCTCGAAAAAGAGCTGACGAACCCAGATCAGAAAGAATTTACGCAAATGATTGTTGATCAGTCAGATCGCTTGCGTTCACTCGTCGATCGACTTTTAGGGCCAAACTCTTTACCGCAAATGAAATGGACGAATATTCATGAGGTGATTGAGAAGGTGCGGGCGGTCATATTCGCAGATACGCTGCAAGTGATTCAAATAGAAAGAGACTATGATGTGTCGATACCGGATTTGTTTGTCGACCCAGATATGCTGCAGCAAGCCCTATTAAATATTGCAAGAAACAGCATGCAGGCATTGAAATCGGATGAAACACCAAATGCATGTATTAAGTTAAAAACCCGCATTGAAAGACAATCAGTGATTAAAGGTAAACGCTATGGCTTGAGTGCGCTCATTAGTATTATTGATAATGGTCCGGGTATCCCTAAAGAGCTCAAAGATACCGTTTTTTATCCAATGGTAACGAGCAAACATAATGGCAGCGGTTTAGGCCTATCAATAGCGCAAAATTTGACGAACCACCACGATGGCAAAATAGATGTGGAAAGTTATCCTGGACATACGGAATTTACCTTGTATTTACCTATTAAGAAAAGGCTCGAATAGTTATGAATGAACCAGTTTGGATTGTCGATGACGACAGCTCTATTCGTTGGGTTTTACAAAAAGCACTGCAAGCAGCCAACATTGCCTGCGTTAGCTTTGAGAACCCAGAAGACTTATTGCTTCAATTGCAATCAGGTCAAACACCACAAATAATAATTTCTGATGTGAAAATGCCGCAGATGGATGGTATGACCTTGCTAAAAGAAATCCATCAGCACTATCCTGAGATGCCGGTTATTATCATGACAGCGCATTCTGATTTAGATAGCGCGGTGAATGCATATCAAGGCGGGGCCTTTGAGTACTTGCCAAAACCGTTTGATGTTGATGAGGCGGTAACGCTCACCAAGCGTGCGATGGAACACGCAAAAGAGCAAACAAAACTTAGGCAGGTTCAACAAATCAGCCCAACGGCAGAGATTATTGGTGAAGCGCCAGCAATGCAGGAAGTCTTTCGTGCCGTCGGCCGTCTGTCGCGATCCTCAATCAGTGTCTTGATCAATGGTCAATCTGGGACAGGTAAAGAACTTGTTGCTCTTGCTTTACATAAACACAGTCCGCGTTCATCGAATACATTTGTTGCTTTAAATATGGCGGCGATCCCTGCGGATTTGGTTGAGTCCGAACTATTTGGACATGAAAAAGGCGCATTTACCGGCGCACAAGCGGCCCGGCAAGGCCGGTTTGAGCAAGCCAACGGCGGTACTTTATTTTTAGATGAAATTGGGGACATGCCTATTGATGTGCAAACTCGTCTATTAAGAGTGTTAGCTGAAGGCCAATTTTATAGAGTAGGCGGGCACAACCCGGTTAGCGTCGATGTACGGATAATTGCTGCGACACACCAAAACTTGGAGAAGCGTGTTGCAGAAGGGAAGTTTCGAGAAGATTTATATCACCGTTTAAACGTTATCCGTATTCATATTCCTTCACTCAATGAGCGTCGAGAAGATATTGCTTTGCTAGCTAATCATTTCCTAGTCAAAGCAAGCAAAGAATTGGGTGTTGAGGGGAAAGTGTTAACCAAAGCGGCCGCCAAAGTACTATCGCAGTTGGGTTGGCCGGGTAACGTTCGTCAGCTTGAAAATACCTGTCGTTGGCTTACAGTAATGGCAAGTGGACAAGAAATTCATCCCGCTGATTTACCTCCAGAGTTGTTAACGTCTCCTGACGACCTGAAGGTAAAAGAGTCGAGTAACGACTGGACAACACTGCTTTCTCACTGGGCTGATTCGGAATTAGGCGCGGGTCATGACAATATTTTAGGTGACGCAATGCCAACCTTCGAGAAAATTTTATTACAACGCGCGCTGAAGTACACACATGGCCATAAGCAAGATGCTGCCAAAAAGCTAGGATGGGGGCGCAATACCTTAACCAGAAAATTGAAAGAACTGGACGTAGATTTATAAGTGCAAATCGTAAACCATAATTTTGGTAAAATTGCATACCGAAAGCTACGGTAAATAGCGCGTTGTGATGGTTTCGAGCAGCGCAGCGAATGATAAAGAATAAGTAAAGTCACGGTGATTATCAGTTGAACAGTAAAAGTCTTTGTATATTTGGTCGAAATAAAATACTTTGTTAGTCTTAGATGTCTCAAAGCTATAGACGAAGCTGAAAAGATTGAAAAAAGTTGTCTTGGCATGCTTAACATGAGTTGTAATGAATGAGTGACGAGAAAAATCTGATGGATTCAGAAGCGACACATTTTAAGGTTGTGAGTGAATTTGCTGCTAAAATATTATCGCTGAATACAGAATCCGATGTTCTTTGGTATTTGACTCATAATGTCGTTTCAAAATTAGGCTTTGAAGATGTCGTTGTCTACATCTTTGACGAAGAAAGGCAGGTTCTAGAGCAGAAAGCGGCGTTTGGCAGCAAGGCCGGCGAAAATTACAGCGTGATTGAGCCGATCGAACTTAAACTTGGCCAAGGTGTTGTAGGAAAAGTCGCTGAAACCAGAACAACAATGATCATCGATGATACTCGCTTGTGTAAAGATTATCTTGTCGATGATAAAAAGCGCCTATCAGAGCTTGCCGTCCCCTTGTTGGACAACGACCACCTCGTAGGAGTGATAGATTCTGAACATCGAGAATCAAACTACTTTACCGAAAACCATGTCAAAACATTAGTGGCTGTTGCCTCCATCGCTGCTACAAAAATTTCCCAGAATAGATCGCTGAGTAAGCTTCAGGAGACTGTCAGCAAGCTTGAGCAAAGTAGCAAAATTCAAGATGCTTTATTTGAAATTGCCGAACTGATATTTGAAACTGAAAACATGGCTGAGTTTTATCAGCAATTGCATGCCAAAATTTCTAATCTAACCTTTGCGAAAAACTTCTTTATTGCCTTATCTACCAGTGATGGTAAGTCTTTTACAATTCCGTATTGTGTCGATGAAGTTGACGATGTTCCTGACAACGAAACGACAATAATGATTGATAACCCGCCGAGCATCACTGGTTACGTTTTGCAAACTAACGAAGCTCTGCTGGTTTATAAGGATGACATTGAGCGTAAGCTCAAAGAAAAACTGATTTATGTCAAAGGCTCACTTCCCGAGGCTTGGTTAGGAGTTCCTTTTGGCAACGATTCCCTACGGGGTATCGTTGTTGTGCAAAGCTATGATGAGCAGTTTGCTTTTACAGAAAAAGACAAACTGTTGCTTACCTTTGTCGCTAAACATATTCGAAACGCGATTGAGCGCATGCAGGCTCGCTCTGAATTGACTAATTTAGCCTTACACGATCCACTCACGCAATTGCCCAATAGAATATTATTTAACGATCGCTTAGATAGAGCCCTGATTGATTTAGAGCGACGCCAATGCAACATCGTAGCGCTACTGTTCTTGGATTTGGATAAATTTAAATTTGTTAATGATAAACACGGCCATTTTATTGGTGATCAACTTTTGAAAACCTGCGCTGAGCGACTTAACAGATGCGTTCGTGAGTCAGATACGGTTTGCCGACAAGGTGGAGATGAGTTTGTTGTGCTACTAGTCAACATAGACAACGAACAAAATATCCATGATATTGCTAGTGACATTGCTCGGGCCATAAGTGAGCCGATTATTATTGAAGATACCGAGCTAACGATATCCACTAGTATCGGCGTGACGTATTGTAAGCCCGCTCACAAAAACAGTCGTAAAAATCACGGTGAAAGTAAAAAGAAAACCCCTGAAAAAATGTTTTTAGAGGCCGATGAAGCAATGTATCAGGCTAAAGAAAACGGTAGAAACCAGGTTTGTTTTTATCAAGCAAAAGAAGGTGGGGATAATTTTAGTTCTTTCGACCTGGATAGTGAATTTAAGCAAGCATTAATTGAAGATCAGCTATACCTAGTCTTTCAACCCATTATTGATATTCAATCAGGCTTGGTTATTGGCGGTGAATCTTTAATTCGTTGGGAGCATCCAAAATTCGGCAATATGCCGCCTGTATCTTTTTTACCGGAACTCGAAAAAGGCAATCAAATTGTTGCACTAGACGAGTACGTTGTTTGGACTTCCATTCAAAACCTAAAAGCTTGGCATGACAAGTGGCCAAAGCACTTCCGTTCTCTGAATGTGAACGTTTCAGGGAAAGGATTTAACTCCGAATCCATCATGCAAATTTTGGAAAGTACCTACCATACCTTTCCAGAAGTGCTGAACTATTTGACCATTGAGTTAACCGAGAGAAGTATCGTAGCAAACGTAGCAGAAACTCAGATAACGATGCAGAAGATACGGGAAATGGGTGTAAAATTGGCGTTAGATGACTTTGGAACTGGATATTCTTCGCTGAGCTATTTACATCAGTTTAAGTTTGACGTTTTGAAAATAGACAAGAGTTTTATCAGTAATCATAAAGCTGATTCGGGAGAAAATATCATTCTCGAGGCGATTGTTAATTTGGCAAACGCATTAGGTATCAAAACTACAGCAGAAGGCATTGAAACAGCGGAACAATTGTTGTCAATGAAGGCGCTAGGCTGTCACTCTGGTCAAGGCTACTTCTTATCAAGACCAGTTGAAAAGAGTGTTTTTGTGGGCATTTTGCTAGATGGATTAGCTGTTTTAAATCAGCAAACTGATGCCTAATACTAGCATGATAAATCCAACTACAAACTCAAGTACTTTCCAAGCTACGGGCTTCTTAAAAATGGGAATAAGCAGTTTTGCACCATAGCCCAGCGAAAAAAAGAATACGAACGACGCAGTAACAGCGCCGACACCGAATGCCAACTGCTGTCCCTCATATTGCGTAGAAATAGAACCTAACAGTACAAAGGTATCTAAATAAACGTGTGGATTTAGCCAAGTAAATGCCAGACACGTGAATACCGCAGTTACCACACCACCCACTTCTTTACCTTCGGCTTTAAGCGCATGGTCTGTTGTGATGGCAGATTTGAAACTGATTGCCGCATAGAAAAACAAGAACGCCGCTCCAGCATATCTCGCAATTTGTTCAATGAGTGGAAATTTTTGTACGATAGCACCAAAACCAGCGACACCCGCAGAGATGAGAATGGCATCAGATAGGGCACAAATAAGACACACTACGAATACATGCTGCTGTTTTAAGCCTTGTTTTAGAACAAATGCGTTTTGCGCGCCAATAGCCAGTATTAGCGAAATGCCGAGTGAAAAACCTGCGAGTAGAACCGAGATACTCATATTTTGTTCCTAATTGAAAAAGCATTCTGCAAGCAAAAAAACGACTATTGTTTCTGAACATGAGGCTTTAAACGAAGCACCAATGTTTCGGATATCTTATCTTGAATAGCTTGCCTGTTCGGATCCCAGTAAATTTGTAAAAAGCCTAGTAGCCCGGTTGCAAAACCTGCACCATAACCACCGTAGCGCCCAAAGCTTTCCCATAGAGATGGGTAATTTCCGTCAAGCTTTACTACTTCTATTCCAACAATTCTCTTGCCAATAGTTTGTCCACGCCACCAAGCGGTAAATACGCTAAAATAAAGAGCAGCCCAGCCCAAACTAAGGCCTAGATCAGACATGATGCCTTTCACCCATTCTAAGATGCTGTAAATACCACTCCTTTTCTCTGCAGGTTCTGTTGACTCCACAATTTCGATTATATCGTCGGTATAAGCATTGCGCTCTTCGTTTAAGGTATTGATGAACTTGTCCATAAACAGCGTCTTATTTTCATCAGTCCATTGTTTTTGAGCCACAATGTCGTTTGTCGTAGCATTGATATCCTCAATAGGGATTTTCATTGCAGCAGCACCGACAGCCGCACCTTCAGCATATTTAAGTAAACACTCACTATCGCTATTGCAGCTTACATCGATAAGCACAGCAGCTAGGTCGAGAAGACTTCTCATGGTGTCTTCATTTTCTCGCGTTTGCGCAGTTGGACTTAACACCGACTCATCTGACTCTTCAAGATCTGCCACAATAGTAAATACGATTACAAAAATTAAGAATGCGGAAAGGCCTCTAAAGCTTAGTCGCACAAAATTAAAGCGCTTTTGCTGTTTGAGGCGATTACCTGCTTTGAAGAATGTTAGTGCAAGAAAGCCAGCAAGAAGTAAAGCGCTGAGCCCACTGAGCACGGCAATAAGAAATACATCGATGAGCATAGCGACGCCTCTGCGAGCAGGAGTTGCTAGCGGTTGACCCAGTAACTCAGGGGAAACCGTAAAGGCATATGGCGTAACGATTGTGCGCGTTTCTTTGTTCGAAAGCTTTTGATTGTGTTGATTACGGGCTGTTGTTGCATCTTTAATATATGCATCTTTAATATCAGCTTCTTCGATGTCACCATCTTCGACATTAACATCGCGGATATCCTCCAGGTCCTCCAAATCTTCAAAACTTTCTATATCCGCGCTGTCAGCGGTTTCAAAAAACGGTTCTGACTCATTGATCTTGCGCTTGTTCTCAGTACGATTTTTTGATTCTTGTTGAGTTTCATCATGCTGTTTATCGCTCGTTTCAGCAGCAGGATCATGCGTTTTGTACTGTGAGTTTTGAGTTGATTCGTCGAGTGATTCAGCTGCTTTCTTTATATCTGTTTCATCATGCGCTGAATCAAGATCGAAAGAATGCTGTTTAGGATTATCCGAAGAAGCCATAATGAGTCCGTTATTATTCTACTGTTTTACGTAAATTGTTTTATGTAAATTGATTTATGATCAAAACCGCCATGCAATAAAACGGCTTGCTTTCGCACCTTGCGCCATATTAATCGTTTTACATTCGCTTGCGCCAAGTTTTTTCGCTAACAAAAGCAGTGGAGCAACATTTTCTTTTTTCGACAGCAATGTCGTAAACCACGTAACCTGCTTTTTAAATTCAACGCTTTCCTTAATCATACTTCTAACAAATTCAAATTCACCACCTTCACACCACAGCTCATTGTGTTGCCCACCAAAATTGAGTGATGACTGATTTTTAGCTGTTGAGTCTTTACCTCGGCGTTTATGACTATGCCTTGCCAAGTTTTTATTCTTCTTTTGGCTGCCAGCTAAAGCTGCGTCGGCAGAAACGTGGAAGGGTGGATTGCATAAACTGAAATCAAACACCTCATCTTCTTTTATAATGCCTGAAAATATTGCTTTTACTTGTTTCTGATGCCGCACTTTAACCAGTTGTTGCAAGTTAGGATTCGCATCAGCAATTAGATTAGCACTAGAATATGAAGCTCGATTAATTTCGCTACCGAGCATGCTCCAGCCATAACTTTGGCTTGCTATAATAGGATAGATAAGGTTTGCGCCGGTGCCTATATCTAAGCCACGTATCTGCTTTCCTTCGGGAATATTGCCGTTATTGTCTAGCGCAAGTAAATCGGCAATGTAGTGGATATAATCAGCCCTACCCGGCACCGCTGGGCACAAAAAGCCGTCAGGAATATCCCAATGTTGTACTTGATAATAATGCTTTAATAATCCTGCATTTAAGGCTTTAACTGCCGACGGTTGTGAAAAATCAATGCTTAGCTTACCTAAGGGATTAGGGGCTAAGTGGTCTTTCAGTGGTGCATAGTTATCCGCTAAGGCAGCGAAGTCATAGCCAAGGTTATGCTGATTTCTAGGGTGCATTTCAGGTTTCGCATTGCTTTGCTTGCCCGCCGAGCTTGGGGCGCTTTTCGCTGATTTCATTATGCCATTGCTCTACAATGCTTAAAGTAAGTTATTTCTGCCATTCTATAACAACTTGGCTTGCAAATCAGATAGTAATGTTGTCGGCGGCGGGGTTTTCATGGGCACTTTGTCTTTATAGGTCTTTACCCGTTGCACATGAAGAGTTGGGTATAAGGTTGGGTTCTCTAAAACAAAATCTATTCTTGGGTGATGTTGGGTACCTTCATCTAGCCATATATCTAAAAAGGTAGGATCCATTGGTAAAAAGCACGGGAACGCTTTGTCGTGGTAAGGTTCCATTTTAGGATGGGAGTCGCGTGTGATAACAGCGCAACTGTACCTGTTTTCAGCATGCTTGCGATACAATGCGCCGAGAACAAATATGCCATCACTTTGCATGTAATATTGATGCTTTGTTTTGCCAACGAGCTTTGATTCACCAATACCTGTTGCAAAAACAAGGGCGCGTTGGTTTTGTAGCGAGTGCTTCCAAAATGGACTTTGTAGATTGCGTGCGTTGAACGTTGTTTTATTACCTACTGCTAAACCATCATTGGTATCGAAGCAGTCAAACCACCAGGTTGCAGACACTTGCTTTAATTTGCCGTCTTCTCGAATCACAATGTCGATGGTTTTATTAGGATCTTTTCCAAACGCGGGATAGAAAACCTTATTTTTCCCTTGGGGAAAAAAGGGTAAATAGTCTGAAAAATCGGGTTGCAGCATAACAGGACCAGACTGCTCTCCATTGACTTCAATGTATCCACACATCACTGACTCCTAATTTTTATATTGCTAGTACACTACTATTTTAAGCGCAATCTAAGCTATGATCTCTACGTTTTATTTGACCAATGATAAATAATCACAGCTTTACTGTTCATGCACATGCTTTATACTTCGATGTATCAGTTATATAGGTTATTTATTGGCAAATGAATAAAGCGCAACCTCACTTGCATGCATGTCCAGAGTGCGACCTCCTCATTACCATGCCTGACGTTATTTCACATCGCTCGAACGTAAACTGTCCTCGATGTAGTCACAGCATTGCGGTCGGGCATAATAATGCTAGACATTACGTGCTGGCCACTAGTTTTACCGCGCTTATTTTGATGTTTATTGCCTGCACCTTTTCGTTTATTTCATTTTCATCAAATGGTCAAATTCGAACCATCAACTTAGTACAGAGTTTTACACAGCTTTATAGTCAGGAATATTACTTTGTTGCGTTTCTTGTCTTTGCTTTTATTTTACTGCTCCCTACACTATATTTGGTGGCTGTTTGTCTTATTATTTTCTCAAGCTATAAAGGTTTTGAATTTGTAGCAAGCCCTTGGTTAGGCAAATTGATTAGCTATATTTTGCCATGGTCAATGGCTGAAGTGTTTCTTATAGGTGTTCTAGTTGCGTTAATTAAAGTGATTTCTATGGCGGAAATTTCGCTTGAACCCTCGTTTTGGGCCTACGTTATTTTTGCACCGCTATTTACGCATATCGTATCATTAGTTGATAATCACCGACTGTGGCGTTGGATTGAGCAAGGAAAAAGCGTTTCTCATGAGTAGCTCAAGTAAACCAATCACTGCGGCAAATAGCAATTTAGTTGGTTGTACAGTATGCCATCAGTTAGCTCCCATTAACGCTGCTCACTGCAAGCGTTGTGGGACGGCTTTATCTTCACGAATAGTAAACAGTGTGCAAATAACATTAAGTCTGTTACTTACAGCAGTGTTGTTGTATATACCAGCAAATTTTTATCCAATTATGAGCACCAATTTACTAGGGGAAAGAACGGATAGCACCATTATTGGTGGGGTTATCTTATTCTTAGAACAAGAATCTTATTTTATAGCGTCTGTGATTTTTATTGCCAGTGTCATTGTTCCGCTGGCCAAAATGTTTGCTTTGGCGTGGCTTTGCTATTCTGCAACGCGAGTAGAGCCTATAAAAAAGTATGAGCTAACGAGGCTATACCGTGTGACTGAATTTATAGGTAAGTGGTCGATGATTGATGTATTTGTTGTGGCTATTCTAGTGGCGTTGATACAGTTTGGAGAGATCATGTCAATTAAGGTTGGCTTCGCAGCACCTGCGTTTGCTGGCGTGGTGATCATGACCATGATTGGCGCTCATAAGTTTGATACAAGGATCCTTTGGGATAAAGTGGACGAAGAATGACAAGCAACACCAATACAGAAAATGGACAACCGGGAAAAGCAGAAAAAGCGGAAGAGGATAGCATGCCCAGTAGCCAAGCTGCCCCAGAGGCTAACGAGCCTGTGGTTGTGGATAAAGCGCGCTTTTCGAAAGTATGGATCCTGCCCATTCTTGCCGCACTCATTGGTTTGGGCATGGTGTATAACGACTGGCAAAATCGAGGCATTCATATTCAAGTTGAATTTGAGACTGCTGAAGGTTTAGAAGTAAAGAAAACAGTATTGAAGAATCGTAATGTTGATATTGGTCGAGTGAAAAAGATTAGTTTTAGTCAAGATAAAACCAAAATCCTAGTCGATATCGAAGTGGATAAGTCGATGAGTTCTTTTTTAGTCGAGGATAGCGAGTTTTGGGTTGTGAAACCACGATTTGGTGCAACGGGTATTACTGGTTTTGGTACACTTCTCTCTGGTGCCTACATTGAAGTTTCACCAGGCCAGTCTGAAGTAGAACAGTTGGAATTCAAAGGGTTGGAAACACCGCCCGTGACATCACTAAATGCTGACGGCATTCATTTAAAACTCGTTTCGCGCGGAAATAAGCCGCTAAAAGTAGGCAATCCTGTCTTACATAAAGGCTTTGAAGTAGGAGCAGTAGAATCAAAGTATTATGATGACTTAGAACAGGAAGCTCATTACGACGTTTTTATTCAGGCGCCTTTCCACAATCTGATTACTGAAAATACTTCATTCTGGAATGTAAACGGGCTATCAATTACCACGTCGACACAGGGTGTCAATGTAACCATGGCGTCGTTAGATGCTCTGGTTGCGGGTGGTGTAGAGTTTGGCTTATTGGATGGTGCTGTGCCAGGTCTTGGTGTGCCGCAAAACTATCAATTCCAAGTGTATGACTCAAAAGAGAGTATTGATGAACAGCGAGATTATAAGTTTGTTGAATACGTGCTATTAGTTGAAGATAGCGTTGGCGGATTGCACAAAGGAGCGCCTGTAGAGTACCGCGGTATTCGACTAGGAACGGTCAGTGAACCTTACATGGAATTTTGGGAAATTATCGATGTAGCTGGCGTTATCAAGGAGGAGCGTATACCTGTTGTAATAAAGCTTGAGCCAGAACGGTTGATGAAAAACGGTTATATTGCAATTGATATTTTTAAGGCAATGGTTGATGACTGGATAAAAGAAGGTCTAACTGCCTCTTTAGAAAGTGCGAACTTACTTACTGGCAGCTTGATGGTAAGCCTGCAGCCTGGCGGCGAACCAATTGCCGCGGTAGGACAATTTGGAAAATTTCCGGTTATACCCTCGTCCCAGGGGGGATTTGCCAGTTTGAGCAAAAAGTTAGAAAATATCCTGAGTGAGCTCGAAAGGTTGCCTTTAAATGCCACATTAGCGAATATCAATGGCTTAATTGATAGCGCAGATGCAACGGTTAAAACGACAGGTGGAGTGATAGAAAAAGCGAGCAAGACTTTAAACACTTTAGAGCAGAGTCTGGAAGAACTTCAGTCGACATTGAGGGGACTGCAGCCGGATTCTCAAGTTTACCGCTCAGTTGAAGAGATGATAAAAAAAATAGAAGTCACGCTCGATGAAATAAAGCCAATTGTAAAAGAAGTCTCCAATCAACCTAATTCGCTTGTATTTGGTGAGCCTGCAAGCAGTGACAGACAGCCAAAGTCATCCAAAAAGGAAGGGAACTAAGATGCAAAAAGTGTCTATGCTAGTCGTATTTTGTTTGTTGGTGTCGGCGTGCGGAACAATGAAACAGGCGCCAGATACAACATATTACTTGTTCGATGCAGATCCTGTGGCTCAACAACACAAAGTCACAGAAGCTAGAATTAAACTTGAAAAAGTGAATCTACCCGACTACTTAAGCGGCAGCCAGTTAGTTATGCGTGAGAGTGAGCACGAGCTTATTAAGGCGAATTACCACAGCTGGGCTGATAGTTTAGATGAGTCAATTGAGCGCGCTCTGTTAAACGATCTGAATAACATAAACGCAGAAAATGAGTTTGTGGTTTGGTGCAGTCCTTGCGACAGTATTAGCGTGACAATAGAGCACTTTTATCCATCTGCCGACGGCAAGCTGCTGCTCTCAGGATATTTTGAAATTTCGAAAAGCAAAGGTGAAAACAAGCTTTCCCACTTTCAACTCTTAGACGAATTGAGTGTTGATGGTTACGCCAATGCGGTGAAACAAATGCGAGCTCAAATAAGTGAACTCGCCGCTCAAATTAATCAAAATTTATAAACTAGAGGCCTTAGAGCAATAGTATTGTTCCTAAACCTAAGAACGCTACAAAACCGACGATATCAGTCACCGTTGTTAAAATAACTGAGCCAGAAAGCGCGGGGTCTATTTTCAGTTTATCCAGTATTACCGGTACAAAAACGCCGGCAAATGCTGCGGCAACAATATTTAGAAAAATAGCGATAGCGATAACCGCGCCAATTAAAGGATCGCCAAACCATGCAAATGCAACCAAGCCGATAACAATTGCCCAAATAAAACCGTTTAAGCCACCTACTTTAAGCTCTTTTCTTAGCAACACCATGGTGTTGGCAGGCGTTACTTGTTTCAATGCCAGACCGCGTATAATTAACGTTAGCGTTTGGCTGCCGGCAATGCCGCCCATACTTGCTACCACCGGCATCAATACAGCCAAAGCAACTACCTGTTGCAACGTTGCTTCAAACATTCCAATAAAGGCACTAGCCATAAATGCGGTCAACAAGTTGATGCCTAACCAGATTGCACGTGCTTTTGCACTTCTGCGTACCGGTGAAAACAAATCCTCATTTTCATCCATACCTGCACTAGCCATCAGTTGGCGCTCATAATACTCTTCGCTTAGCTCAGATGCTGTAGTCACGTCAATCCGGCCTATTAGCTTGCGATTCTCATCAACGACGGGCAGGGCGCCATAAGTTGAAAACAGCACGTCCTTTGCCACTTTTTGACCTTCATCTGTGGCATTAATCACAGGGAAATCGTCTAAGGCCACATCTACGAGTGGAACGTGCTCTGGTAATGCATAAAGTTTAGCAATAGGAACTGCTTCTGAAAAATGGCCTGAACGATTGATTAGAAAAATAGTATCAGTGTGTCGCGGCATCTCACGACGTATAAGACGAATACCTTCTCGCACTCGCGCATTTAAAGGTAATACCAAATAGTCATGCGTAATCCAGTGTCCTACTTGTTCTTCAGGGTATTGATTTGCTTCGGTAAAGTACTGTCTTTGTACTCTATCCATCGCAGCGTATGCACGTTCAACTAACTCTTCAGGTAGTGAGTCGGCCAGTTCAAGCAAGTCTTCCGCTTCAATACCAACAAACAACTTATCCCATTGTTCAGGTTCTGTGGCGCGCACAAGCACTTCACGAGGATCGCCGCGCATCGCAATGAGGATATCAAGTTTTTTATGGTCGGGTAGGGTTTGCCAAAGACTTAAACGTTGCTCTATCGGCAGTGATTCGAGTAGCGATGCCATCTCATCTTCATCGGCCTGCGCGATAATCGCCGCAATGCCCACACCGCTTTCGCTCAAGTCAGAGTGGCTAATGACCTCTTCAATCAAATCAGGTAAAGTTTCAGACATAAGAGGCTCCCCAGTAAATGGATGATAATGCGCGTAGATTCACATCAAACGACCTAAACTGCAACGGATATTTAGATTATTTATGTATAAAAAGCTAAGCAGATTAGAGGGTTTAGCTCTGTTTTTGAGCTTTTGGATGACTAAGCGTGTTAATTCACAATATTGATTGATTGACCGCTTACAAATGCATTTAAATTGGCGACTACTTGGTCCATTAATGCCTGTGAAGCTTGCTGACTAGCCCATGCTACATGAGGTGTCACAATGCAATTTAACATTGCGTTCAGCTGCATGATGACCGAACTATTCGGAGGTGGCTCTTGAGGCGCAACATCTAATCCGGCCCCTGCTATTTCTTTATGTAAAAGTGCCTCCTGAAGTGCCTCAAGGTCAACAATTGAGCCCCTCGCTGTATTGATGAGTAAAGCGTTGTTGCGCATTAATTTAAGACAGTCTGCATTTATGAGGTTTTCAGTTGCAGGCGTCAGAGGGCAGTGCAAACTCACAATGTCGGCGTTAGCTAACAAGTCATGGAGTGAAACTAATGACTCACCTTTCAGCTCCTTGCGCCCGCTTACACTGTGAAATATTACTCGCATTCCAAATGCCTTAGCATGTAGCCCAACTTGTTGAGCAATGGCACCTGTACCAATGAGGCCCAGGGTACTGCCGTGTAAATCACTAATAGGCTCGTTATGAAAGCAAAACTGCTGCGAAGCTTGCCATTTTCCGCTAGCTATATCTGCTTGAAAATTGAATAAATGACGCCGCAGACTCAATATCAACGACATCACATGTTCGCTAACAGAGCGTGTTGCATAACCGGGCACATTACTCACCTTTATACCAAGCTCTGTCGCTACTTTCAGGTCAACGCAATTAGTCCCTGTAGCAGTAATTGCAATATGCTCGAGTTGAGGAAGTTGGCTCATTAATGCTTTGTCGAACTTCACTTTATTAGTGATTATCAAGTTAGCACCTTGAGCACGTTCTAAGGTTTGCTCAGCATTTGTTTTGTCGAAATTAGTCCACTTATGCGCAAAATCGAGTGATGGAATGCGGATCCCATCTGCAAATGTGGCACTGTCTAAAAATACTATTCGACGCATAGACTTCCTCGAAATCGTTTTGTTGCTATTCTTTCTTGTTGTCTACCTGCTCCGCTTTTTGAGGCTTGAACACGTTGACACCGCATAGGCCAACGATAGTAATAACGCCAACCAAGAGACCAATCCATGGTTCAAATACGCTGAATGCCATTGCTGTTATCACCATTGCACCGCGCTCTGTTGCATCTTTAACCAGTGACAAGGCCAACGTTGCGCAGGCAAACGCCGTTAATACAAGTGTGACGGCAAGCGCTACAGGAAGTAATGGTTTTAGCAAGGTGACTAGCGGTAGTAAAATGAATAAAAACGGCAGACCAAAGGCATAAAAACTGCCGATGCTGTCGAAGATTGAATCGAGCTTGTCGCGTCCTTGGGTCCAACGCTTAAGAAGGACGACTTGAATACCTGTCCACAATACCCCTTGGGTAGCAAAGAAAGGAGCGACAATAGCCATCAAAATATTTCTGATACCAGTGGCCATGTGCGCGCGGCTGCCGTCTAATTCAAGCTTCTCATCACTGCGAGCTTTTTGCGCTTCTTCGATCATTTCATTACCCGTGACAACGTCACCAAAAAACAAGATGTAAGTAATCAATGCTAATGGAAAGGATGCAAGAAAGGTTGCTAATGATGGCCAACCAATAGCGAAGGGGGACGCTTTATCCCATAGTGACGTGGTTGACGCTACAACATCAAGAATTTCCCAGCGGATATTGTATTCAAACTCACCGGTAAAATAGCCAACAGTGCCTGCAACGATAAAACCTGGGAGCAAGCCAAAACCGAGCAGCTTTGCTAACCATCTTTTATCCAGAGCAACGGCATGTAGTGGTTTAGAAAATGCAAATACCAAACACACGACCACGCCTAAAGTACCCGCTATCGGTGCCGACTGAAAAACATTTGCGGCGTCACCGTCTTTGGTTACACGCAAAAATGCAGCCACGGCGGCGCCGAGTATGATCCCGCCTTTAAAGACGTTGGGAACAATATTGATTAACTTTGCGCCAAGCCCCGTAACTCCGAGAAAAATAAGAATGAAGGCAAAGTTTAGCGACAACGCGGTCATTGCTTGAAATTGAGAGGTATGGTCTCCCAAGTAAGCCGGCGCAGTGATGAATGCGACGACGAATGGGATAGCGGGTGTTAACCAGCCAGGTGCATATGGGTCGCCGAAAAACATCCAAGAAAATGAAATCAATAAACTGTGGAACATCGCCATCGTCACGGCTTCTTCAAAACTAAGCCCCAACAAAGCCATAAAATAAGGGACTAATGCCATTCCAGTCGCCCCAGCAACAGCTAAGCCCTGAAGCATATCCGCTAATGAAAAGCGTAAATGAATCAGGGGGATCCGCATGGTAAACGGGCCCCATTTAAAACCAGGTTGTACTTCTCCATCAGGCCTTGTCTTTAGCATATTATTATTCTCAGTATTGGGCTAAAAATTGATAAAAAACATGTTTATAAGCACGCTTTCTTGAATGCATTATTTGTACCTGCTCTATTAAAAGCAAAAACAATAAGCCAGTACTTTTAACATAAATAATATAATTATTTTACATTTGATTGTCATTTTTTTATACATTTAGCATCTTGAAAACTTTACACTGATTATTATTCGAACTAATGTGTTGCCAAATTACAATTAATTACTTTTCAAAAGGACTTGTCTTTCATGCCAATATCCCGAACTAACATTCCAAATTTCACTCGTAAAACTGTTTTTTCAACGACGGCTCTTTTGAGTTTAAGCGTGTTAAATTTTTCTTGTGCCGCCCAAATGCCGGCCGAAAAAAGCCAAGTTACTCCGCCTATTATTCAGCCAGGAGCGCCTGGTCAAACCTCACGTTCGCTCAGTGCTGAAGACGCAGTCAAAATTGCCAATACAAGTTTCACACGTGACGATGCTATGTTTATGCAGAACATGATCCCGCATCATGGGCAAGCGGTGAGTATGGCTATATTAGTCGAGGACAGAACCAATAATAAGGAAATAATCGACATTGCAGGCCGCATACGCAAATCACAAGCTGATGAAATTGCGTTTATGAAGGACTGGCTAGAACAACGAAATGAAGCGACTGATATTGATCACTCTATGCACATGGACCACAGTCTAATGGGCATGGCAACACCAGCGCAAATGGATGAACTCGCGGCTGCAAAAGGAACAGATTTTGACCGCTTGTTTTTAACGTTTATGATACCGCATCATGAGGGTGCGGTAAGAATGGTGGATGATTTACTTGAGCAGTCAGGTTCAGCTTACGATCCCATTTTATATGACTTTATCAACGATATAGTCAACGACCAAAAAGCTGAAATCACTCGCATGGACCTGTTACTGTCGGGTTTGTCGACCGACAAAAGGGTAGGACTAAGCGCAGGCTTCAGAGATGCAGGCGAAGCAGCCTTGAACCTGACGCTGATTAAAACACTACCACGGCCCAACGGTTTCTTCGATCCTGAAAACCCTTCAAATTTACCGCCGGTTAAAATGCCTAGCGCGGATGAAAAATCCGAAAGTCGTGAAGATGAAGAAGGTGGTGACGCAAAAACAGAGTGGGCCGAACGCTGGCCGCTGCTTAGCTTCTGGAATACCGATATGGCGTTTTCAGGCAATACTCTTGTTGCAGGGAATTATCATGGCTTCAATATTTATAATTTAGACGACAACGGTGAGCCAAGCTTAGCCAGTTCGATCGTCTGTCCAGGCGGCCAAGGCGACGTCTCCATTGTGGGCGATTTACTGATCATGTCGGTAGAACAAACTCGAGGCCGCATTGATTGCGGTTTGCAAGGTATCAGCGACGATGTGAGTGATGAACGTTTTCGTGGTTTACGGATATTTGATATCTCAGATATGACGATGCCAAAACAAGTTGGCTTAGTACAAACCTGCAGAGGTTCACATACCCATTCGATTGTATCCTCTGATGACGAAAAGATTGTTGTGTATAACTCAGGTACAGCAGGCGTTCGTGACGAAGAAGAGTTGGCTGGTTGTATTGGTGAAGTTCCGGGAGATACTCGCACGGCATTGTTTCGTATTGACGTTATTGAGATACCCGTGAAAGACCCAGCCAAAGCGCGTATTACTTCAAGCCCCGCTGTTTTTGCTGACGACGAGGGGCGATTGTCCGGTTTATGGCGTGGCGGCGATCATGGTGACGGCACTCAGAAAACGAGCATAACCGACCAATGCCACGATATTACGGTATTTCCGGCACTGAAATTAGCAGCGGGTGCATGTTCAGGTAACGGCATCTTGTTAGACATTTCTGACCCGCTGCAGCCAAAACGTATCGACGAAGTATCCGATACAGGTTTTGCTTATTGGCACTCGGCAACGTTTAACAACGACGGTACAAAAGTATTATTTACTGATGAATGGGGCGGCGGCACACAACCCCGTTGCAGAGCTTCAGATCCAAAAACATGGGGAGCGAATGCATTCTATGAAGTGAAAGACGGCAAGCTAACCTTTCAAAGTTATTATAAAATTGATGCACCACAGTCGGAGCAGGAAAATTGCGTAGCTCACAATGGTTCGGTAGTACCAGTGCCGGGTAGAGATATTTTCGTTCAGGCTTGGTATCAAGGTGGTTTGTCTGTTATCGACTTTACGGACACGGCTAATCCTGTTGAAATTGCTTATTTCGATCGTGGCCCAATTCATGATGAGCGCATGGTGATTGCCGGCTACTGGTCAACATATTGGTATAACGGCAAGATATATGGAACGGAAATTCTACGAGGTTTAGACGTAATGGATTTGCAGGTTAGCGAATTCCTAACAGAAAACGAGCTTGCGGCGGCTAAATTAGCTGATATGGGCGATACGTTTAATCCGCAGCAGCAATTCCAAGTCACTTGGCCTGCAGATCCTGTTATTGGTTTAGCTTTCATTGATCAACTAACACGCAACGGTGGTTTAGCCCAAGCCCATATTGATAGGGCCACAACTTTACTCGAAAGTGCGAAGGAGTCAGTAGCGAAGGGCGCTAAAAATAAATCGTTAGCTGCCTCACTTAATCAATTGGCGCGTGATATTAAACCTGCAAAAGATGATGTGAATACTAAAAAACGCATCGCGGGCCTGCGTGTGAATATGAGTGATATTGCTAAATTAATGTAGTAAAGCTCGGTGTGTTTTTGTTCATTGAAGGCGCACTGACGTAATAACAAAAAAGCGCATGAACTGCGTTCATGCGCTTTTAAAGAGGTAGCTGTAGCGAAACTTGCAATAGCGTTAATTGTTGCCAGTATCTTCGGCTTACGTAAGCGTCACAAACTCTTCACCACTGGTTGGGTGAATAGCAACACAGGCGTCAAAATCAGCTTTTGTTGCCCCCATTTTAATTGCAACACCAAAACCTTGCAGTATTTCGTCCATGCCGAAACCAATACCATGAAGACCCACCACTTTTTCGTCAATGCCAGCACAAACTAACTTCATTTTTGTTGCCTGTCGGTGCGAGGTAACGGCAGTATACATAGCAGCGAAGCTCGAGTTATATACCTTTACGTTTGATAAACCGTATTTCTCAATGGCTTCTTTTTCAGTTAAGCCCATGGTTCCAATAGCGGGGTGGCTAAACACAACAGTTGGGATTAGGTCGTAATCCATGTGTGCCTCTGTTTGAAAATTAAATAGACGCTCACACAATAATCGACCCGCTTTAACAGCAACCGGTGTCAGATCGATTTTTCCGATATTATCACCCACCGCGTATATGCCTTCAGCAGTCGTATTTTGGTATTTATCTACCTTTATGTAGCCCCTCTCATCGAGTTCTACGTCTGTATTTTCAAGCTTTATTTTATCGTTTGCGGGTTCGCGACCAATGGCCCAAACTAGAGCATCACAATCTATATGCCAACCCGTATTAAGGTTCACTTTTAGCGAGCCATCTTGCTGTTTTTCAATCGATGTTACTTCGGTGAAAGGGTGCAGTTTGGGGCCTTCTTCAGCCATTATTTCTACGAGTGTGTCGGACAACATATCGTCGAAGTTACGCAGTGGTTTTTCGCGACGGACCAACAAGTGGGTTTCTGAACCCAAAGAGTGCATTACGCCCGCTAGCTCGACGCCAATATATCCGGCGCCCACGACGACTACTCGTTTAGGCTGTTCGGTAATATCAAAAAACTCGTCAGAGTTAATGCCGAATTCTGCCCCTGGTATCGTTGGTTTAATCGGACGCCCACCGGTAGCGATAGTGATATGGTCAGCTGTATAAATATCTCCGTTGACTTCTATCGTGTGATTGTCGATGAACGTAGCGAAGCCTTTAATAAGCTCTACGCCGTTCTTGCCTAACACGCGATCATACGACTGGTGGATGCGGTCGATATATGCTGTGCGGCTTTCTACTAACTTTGTCCAACTAAAACTGTTTACGGTAACGTCGAACCCGTAGTCCGGACTATATTTGTGGATAGCCTCTGCGACTTGTGCACCAAACCACATGGCCTTTTTGGGTACACAGCCTACATTGACGCAGGTTCCGCCAATCTCTTTAGCTTCAATAATGGCGGCTTTTTTGCCGTATTTTGATGCGCGATTCGCAGATGCTATACCGCCGCTGCCGCCGCCAATGCTGATATAGTCGAAATGATTTTTCGCTTTTGCGTTCTGAGTACTTGTATTCATTTTGTTCCTAAAAGGGTCACTGCAATAAAACTAGTGTGCTAAATATGCCTACAAGACCGCAATTATCAAGTTTTCCTTCAAAAAAAGTTTTATTTACCATTGTGATCCCATTCGGAATACCCAATTATAAATGTATCTATTTGCCACTTATTTTCTTGGCAACAACGAATAACGATGAGACTTTTTATGAATGCAATTGAAAACGTGAGCGGCCTTCCTCTTTTCTCACAAATTAGTACGCAAGATATTGTTCCAGCGATTAAAAAAGCGATAGAAAACTGTAAATCAACGATTGATGAAGTGGTTAAAAATGGAAACGCGACTTACGCTGAGGTGGTTGAACGCATCGACGACACCGACGATATTTTGGCAAGAATGTGGTCTCCAGTGGGCCACATGAATTCTGTCGTTAGCAGCGACGAACTTCGCGAAGCGCATGATGCCTGCCTGCCGATGCTGTCTGAATTTGGTACGTGGGTTGGTCAGCACAAAGGCTTGTTTTCCTTGTACCAGCAGCTTCGTGAGAGCAATGAGTTCGCAAAATTGAATGAAGCTCAGCAAAAAGTGGTGACTAACGCTATTCGTGATTTTACGCTCTCGGGAGTTGGACTGGAAGACGACAAGAAGAAACGTTATGCCGACATTCAGAGTCGTTTGTCTGACTTATCATCAACATTTGGCAACAACGTCATGGATGCAACGATGGCGTGGACGAAACACGTGACGGATGAAGCACAACTTGCCGGCTTGCCAGAGTCTGCCAAAGCCGCAGCGGCTCAGACAGCAAGGAACAAAGATAAGCAAGGTTGGTTATTCACTCTCGATATCCCGAGCTACTTGCCGGTTATGCTGTATGCCGATAGCAGCGATTTGCGCGAGGAAATGTATCGCGCATACAACACCAAAGCGTCAGACCAAGGTCCTAACGCTGGTGAGTTCGACAACGCTGCCCACATTGATGAAATGCTTGCGTTAAAACAAGAAGCGTCATCATTACTCGGATTCAGCTCTTATGCAGAGCGCTCGCTAGCCACTAAAATGGCATCATCGACAGAGCAAGTTACACAGTTTTTACGAGACTTGGCAAAACGTTCGAAACCACAAGCACAAAATGAGCTTCAAGAAATTGTCGATTTTGCTGCGCAGTCAGATGCGCAAACAGAACTGCAGCCCTGGGACTACACTTACTTCGGCGAAAAATTAAAGCAGAAAAAATATGCAATATCAGATGAAGAACTGCGTCCGTACTTCCCTGAGCATAAAGTTGTTAGTGGTTTGTTTGAGGTAGTTTCGCGTTTATATGGTTTGCGTATAGAGCAGCAAACAGGGGTTGATACATGGCATAAAGATGTATCGTTTTATAAAATTTTTGATGCTGATAATCAACATCGTGGCTCTTTTTACTTCGACCTGTATGCTCGCGAGAAAAAGCGCGGTGGCGCATGGATGGACGTTTGTAGAAGTCGCAGACGTTTGTCTAATGGCGAAATACAGCTGCCTGTCGCCTACATGGTTTGCAACTTCAACGGTCCAGTAGATGGTAAGCCAGCCTTGTTCACCCATGATGAAGTGGTGACCTTATTTCATGAATTCGGGCATGGTTTACATCATATGTTGACAAAAATAGACGCAGGTGGCGTTTCCGGGATCAGTGGCGTCGCTTGGGATGCTGTTGAGTTACCGAGCCAGTTTCTTGAAAATTGGTGCTGGCAACCAGAGGCCTTAAGCTTTATATCGGGTCACTTTGAAACTGGTGAAGCACTGTCTAACGAGCTGTTAGATAAAATGTTAGCTGCAAAAAACTACCAATCGGCAATGCAAATGGTGCGTCAGCTTGAACTTAGTTTGTTTGATTTTACGCTACATCAACAAAGCAACGCCGAAAAATCAGTGCAAAGTATTTTAGACGAGATAAGACAAGAGGTAGCCGTAGTCATACCGCCTGCATTTAACAGGTTTCAAAACAGTTTTGGACACATATTTGCGGGTGGATACGCCGCGGGCTACTACAGCTATAAATGGGCTGAAGTACTTTCGTCAGATGCGTTTGGTCGTTTTGAAGAGGAAGGCATCTTTAATCAACAGACTGGACGAGATTTCTTAAGTAACATCCTCGAAATGGGCGGCAGCAAAGAGCCTATGGAATTGTTTGTCGCCTTCCGAGGTCGTGAGCCTGAAGTTGATGCACTACTGCGCCATTCAGGCATTGCAGCATGAGCGTAGGTAATGCAAAAGACATCAGCGTGAAAGCCGAAGCTTTTGCGAGCCTGTATGATCGCGTTATTAAACGGAAAGGCAGTGAGGCAATGGTGAAGGAATTGCTTTCGCAACCGGCTAGCAAGAAGCAAGTTCTCGACATACCTGACGATCGTTTTTTAGCCGAGTTCACTAAGAAAGTGTTTCAATCTGGCTTCGTCTGGCGGGTTGTGCGTCAGAAATGGCCAGACTTCGAAGACGTTTTTTTTGGTTTTAATATAGACAAAATATTGTTAATACCTGATGAGATGCTGGAGCAGAAGGCAAGCAACCCCGCGATTATTCGAAACTTCAACAAAGTTAAGACGATACGCGAAAATGCCCTCATGATTGAAGATGTTCGACGCAAACACGGTAGCTTTGCTAAATTTATCAGCGAATGGCCGAAAGATGATTTAATTGGCTTATGGGATTTTCTCAAGAAAAACGGTGCAAGATTAGGTGGAAATACGGGCCCCTATGCGCTGCGAACCTTGGGTGTAGATACATTTTTGTTGAGCCGCGACGTCGAAGCTTACTTCCATGAACACGGTTTAATTAGTGGTTCAGCTAGATCGAAGCGCAGTTTAACCGCTATCCAAAATACATTTTTTACGTGGCAAAAAGAGAGTGGCCTATCGCTGCAAGAGCTCAGTCAACTTGTTTCTTTCAGCTGCGGTGACAATTACGTGGGTATGGTTTAGCTTACTTGATGTATTTACGCCGATTTTTCGCTACAATCGAATGACTAGATAGCGTATGAGTGTACCTGAGCAGCCTAATGAGTAAATGACTGATGGCATGAAGCTCAATGCAGTAAAAAATACACCGCTCATCAATATCAAAATCCTAAAAAGAAGCCATTAAAATGCAAAGCACAAAACAAACATCAGCACCAAAGCACGACGATGAGCATGGCGAGAATTTGCTAGACCATCTGGATTCAACGCAAGAAGATGCTGCAGAGCAAACGCACTTTGGCTTTAAGCAAGTTGCGAAAGACCAAAAGGAATCGATGGTCGCCGATGTTTTTCATTCAGTTGCGGCTAAGTATGACGTGATGAATGATTTGATGTCGCTTGGTATTCATCGCATTTGGAAGCGCTACACCATTGATTGTAGTGGTATACGTCCTGGCCAGAAAGTACTGGATTTGGCCGGTGGAACCGGTGACTTAGCCGCTAAGTTTAGTCGTATCGTGGGCGAGACAGGGCAAGTGACACTGGCTGATATTAATCACTCGATGCTGATGGTGGGGAAAGAAAAACTCACGAACATGGGCATCATGTCTAACCTTAATTATGTGCAGGCAAATGCTGAGGCCTTGCCATTTCCAGATAATCATTTCGACTTAGTTACGATGGCTTTTGGTTTACGCAATGTGACAGAAAAATTGAATGCACTCGCTTCTATTTATCGGGTACTCAAGCCTGGTGGCCGCTTATTAGTCTTAGAATTTTCTAAGCCAAGCAGTGAGATGTTGAGCAAGATTTATGACACCTACTCATTTCATTTATTGCCCAAAATGGGCAAGTTGGTTGCTAATGATTCTGAAAGTTATCAATACTTGGCAGAGTCTATTCGTATGCATCCCGATCAGGAGACACTCGAGGGAATGATGAAGGAGGTCGGTTTTGAACAAACCAGCTACACTAACTTAACCGGCGGTATTGTTGCTTTGCATAGAGGTTTTAAGTTCTAAATGTATCAAGCTCAAGTGGTGACAAGTGCGATTGAATTTGCAATGAACAAAATCCTGTCTTTGGATGAAGACAGCGGTGTTTTGCTGCAGCCACTCATTGGTAAGCAGTGCGAAATAAAGCTGCATGAGTTAGCCTTTCCACTCGTCTTTAACTTTCACTCAAAAGGTGTTGCAGTCAGTTCAATTGTGAATGACGGTAGTGAGCAAATTATCGCGCAAACGCCACAAGCAAAGAGTCAAAACAAAAATCAATGCGCCATTCGCCTGTCTGTGTTCATTATTAATGAACTAAAAGACACCAGTAACATTACTCGACTCATTCGCGAACATAAATTAGATTTTGACGGAAATTTGCAAATTGCGCAAAATATGAGTGCTCTATTTAATGGTTTAAATATTGATATCGAGGAAATTCTATCTAAACATGTTGGTGATATTGCTGCGCACAATGCAGTGCAGAGTGCAGACTCTCTTGGCCAGTTTATTAAGCGCAATCATAAAACAGCCATGCAAGCGTTAAGCAGAGTGATACTTGATGACAAACCAATTGGTGTTAGGCCGATCATGGTGGAAAATTATATACAAGAAGTGTCCGAAGTGAGAGATGCCGCAGCTCGATTAGAAGCACGTTTGGCCATCTTGGAGAAGCAAGCTAAAGTGACAGCAAGTGCTACTGCAGGAAAATCAACAGGGCAGGACTCTTAAAGTGCAGATTAAACGCTTTTATCTTATCGGTAAGGTGCTTTTACAGCACGGCCTAGATGAGCTCATACCAGCACGCTTTAAGCCGTGGTACGTGCGTTTTGCACGCCGCTGTATCTTTTGGCTGCCAAACAAACACAAAAGCGAGTCTGAAGGCCGTCGTTTGCGTCTTGCGCTTGAGACTCTGGGCCCTGTTTACATAAAGTTCGGACAAATGTTGTCAACACGTCGCGATTTACTTACGAACGATATCGCAACAGAATTGAGTATGCTGCAGGATAACGTACCGCCCTTCGATCCTGAGAAAGCCCAAGAGATGATTAAACGCTCGCTGGGTATACAAGACTTATCGGTTTTGTTTTCTGATTTTACAACGAAACCACTCGCTTCTGCATCCATTGCACAAGTGCATTCTGCGACCTTAAAAAGTGATAACAAACAGGTTGTCATAAAGGTGCTTAGGCCGAATATAAGGCAGACTATTGAAGCGGACGTTGAGTTGATCACAAGTCTTGCTCGAGTTCTACAAAAATGGCTTCCTGATGGCAAGCGTTTACGTCCCGTTGAAGTTGTAGAAGAATACAAGCGCACTATTCTCGACGAACTAGACTTGTTGAGAGAAGCAGCAAACGGCATTCAAATAAAACGCAATTTCCAAGACTCAGATTCCCTGTATGTGCCGCATTTTTATAGTGATCATTGTCGTAAAGATGTCATTGTAATGGAACGAATTTTTGGGATTCCGGTCTCTGATGTAGTGGCATTAAGAGCCCAAAATACTAACATGAAGTTACTTGCCGAACGCGGTGTGGAGGTGTTTTTCACGCAGGTATTTAGAGACAGTTTCTTTCATGCGGATATGCACCCCGGGAATATTTTTGTCAGCAGAGAACACCCTGAAAACCCGCGTTACATTGGCATCGATTACGGCATTGTTGGCACATTAAATAAAGAGGATAAGCGCTATTTAGCTGAAAACTTTATCGCGTTTTTCAACCGTGATTACCGCAAAGTAGCTGAACTTCATGCTGATTCTGGCTGGGTACCTGCGGACACCAATATCGCCGATTTTGAAATGGCTATTCGCACTGTTTGCGAACCCATTTTTCAAAAGCCTTTAGAAGACATCAGTTTTGGCAATGTGCTTTTACAACTATTTAATACAGCGCGCCGTTTTAACATGGTCGTGCAGCCGCAGCTTGTGCTGCTGCAGAAAACTTTATTGTATGTTGAAGGGCTCGGTCGCCTGCTTTACCCGCAATTAGATCTTTGGCAAACTGCAAAACCTTTTTTAGAAAATTGGATGAAAGAGCAGGTGGGACCCAAGGCTATGCTTAAAAAGGTATATGAGAATTTACCATTTTGGAGTGAAAAGTTGCCTGAAATGCCTGATCTATTGTATGACGCGATGAAGCAAATCAAACGTAGTCCGATTGAACAACAAAGGCTGCATGAAATACAAATTGAAGCCATTAAGAGCACTCAGAAAGCCCGTTTTTACAGTCACTTGGCTGCAGCATTCTCAGTAGTAACCGTGCTCATGTATTTGTTTGAAAAGCCAGCATGGTGGAGCGTAAGTTTAGGCTTTATCAGCGTTTTTTGCTGGCTAATGTCGTGGCGCAAACTTTCTTAACTGAGCGGATATCAAAATTACATCAGCCACATGACGATTAATGTTTTGAAAAGAACATGCTAGTCTTTATAAAAAGCGGAAAAGAGTTTTCACACATCGAATTGTCCGGCAATGCTTGCTGCAATCTAGTGTTAAAGCCTGCGTAATTACCAATAACAAGGAATACATATGAAACACACTATAATTGCATCAAGCATTGCGGCCTGTCTATTGATTGTGGGCGCAACAACACCTTTAACTGCAGCAGCAGCTGACAAGGAAGTTCAAGCAACGGATTTAGTCGATATTTTTGAGAAGCTCGGCGGTAAACATCCTGGTTATCGGAAAGCCCATGCAAAAGGGATGTGTGCAGCGGGGACATTTGTGCCCTCAGCAAATGAACATTTCAAAGATGCTGCGTTATTGAGTAATGGCGAACTTCCGGTGTCTATGCGATTCTCTTTAGGCGGTGCAAATCCAAATAGCGATGAAAGAGCACCTGGTACTCGCGGTTTAGGGATGCAAATAAAACTGCCTAATGGCTCATTCCATACTTTTACGGGCAACAACTTCCCGGTTTTTGCTGGTAAAGATCCAGAAACATTCTTTGGTTTCCTATCAACTTTGTTGCCAGATGAAAATGGAAAAACAGATCCGGCGAAAACGATGGCTTTCATTAAAGCAAATCCTTCGGTGCAGGCAAACGCTATGTGGAATCAACAGGCTAAAACACCTGCCTCATTTGCAAATACCGCATTTTTTGGTCTTCACACCTTTTATTTTGATAACGCGAACGGCGAAAAAACCAAATTTCGTTGGGATATACAGCCAAGTTTAGGTGTAAAAACCTTAGACAAAGATGAAGCCGCCAAGATGCCAGAAACGTTTCTTGCAGATACGTTTGCCAAGCAGCTTAAAGAGGGGACGGTGAGCTTCACCATCATGGCAAGTTTGGGTGAAGCTGAAGATAGCGATATCGACCCATCGCAGCAGTGGCCTGCAGAGCGTCCTCAAGTTGAATTAGGAACAATTACCGTAACAACGAGTGGCGGTGATGCCTGTAAAAATACTAACTTCGATCCTAATGTAATGTCTGCTGGTTTCACCCCAAGCGCAGATCCAGTGTTAAGAATGCGTTCACCAGCGTACGCCATTTCTTTTGGCAAACGTTTGAGTAATCAATAAACGCATTTTTTTGAGAAATGTGACAGCAGCGCGTTTGTTTAAAACGCGCTGCTTATAGCTGAACGCTAGAAAAGTATCGAAGGTTCAAGTTCAAATTTCGGTGTGTATGATTTTTGCCACTACCCAGCTTGAACATGACACAAAACTAAGGTGCACCATTTATCTCAAGCGAGCAAATTGAACATGCATCCAGTCTCGGTCTTGTTCGCGCCCCAAAGAGACGGCCCCTTCGTCTTCCCAGCATTTCCACCAGAAATCATATTCAGGACTAGCTAATGTAGCCTGGCTTCTATTCCACTTTAACTTATTGTGTGCTGGATCCCAATCAATAGACGTACCCCAAGCGTGAGTTGACCATTTACTCCCGCCGCGCATTTTTCGCACATTGAGTGCTCCGCCCCACAAATCGAGACGGAGTCGTTTTATTTCTTCCAATCCGTAATGATCAAGTACTTTCTGAAGAACGCGTTCTACTGCAGGCGCTATTTTTTCATGGCAGGTGAAGCGATTAACAATTTTGTCTGTGTCCCAAGCGAGTTTGAGGGGATAGGGAGAGTTTGCTTTGCTTTGATTAGTGCCCACTTCTCCATAAAAAGCGTTCATAGATGCTTCGTTTTGCAGAGGCCATTGTCCGCTTTCGTCGCCAGTAAACTCTTCTTGACGCCATGGATCAGGTAATTTTCCATGCTCTAGTTTATAAACTAGATCGCTGTAAGCATTCTCAGTCTGAGGCCCCAATTTGCCATCAATTGAGCCTGCATCAATTCCAGAAAGGGTTGCTAAATGTTGAATAAAACCGACTAATTTTCGTTCGGTACTCCATTCGGTGGGAAGTACACTGACCTTTTGCAGTGCGGCTTGTGTTTTATTACCTGCGATACCATCGACGACTAGTGTGGAGTGGTACATCTTATTTAATTCTGATTGAACAACTTTAATCATATCCTTATTCATAATGCTCTCTTTATGTCTCAATTTTAGTTGTGACAAATAGCGTAACGCACTCAACTTCTGCATAAATACAAGAGCTGTAATGAGCCACGAACTGCACTTATCTGTTGCTTATTTGCATCTAGAATCAATAGTTTGTAACTTTTGATTGTCTAAATAATAGGCGACATTAAAGAAGTAGCAAGGCTTAATAATAAATTTATATTGAAAATAGAATATCGATAGGAAAGCGGGCGGACTATTCGCAGATAAGTTTCCATCCGGCTTTATGCTGTAGCCAACTTTCGTGGATTAGTTCCGCGTGCACCAAGGGCTGAGATAGTAAAATACCGTCCCCAAATCGCAAATGCCAAACATGATTGTTCACGGTAAGAGCAGGAGCGGGTATGGTATCGTCTCTTCTACGAGTACATAAAATAACGGAAATTCTTACAATACGTAATGCGTTAACCAACATTTCTTTAAAATCTTGCTGGTAGTTATTAAATATTGCTAAATCAATTTCTTGACGATGCATACCAACTAAATCTCTAATAAACATACGTTGCAGCGTAGTAAAGCCGGTTAATTCAACGTGCGTTAAAATATATGCGCCGTGTTCATGAAACTTCTTATATCCAATGTGAAGGCCAAGCTCGTGCAGCGCTGCTGCAGAGGAAATAAGTGCTTCAGTATCGAAGTCGCAAAAATTACTTTGGGCACACATTTGACGGCTTAAAGCCATCGCTACTTTGCGCACCCTGTCGCTTTGCGCAGTGTCGATGTGAAAGCGAGAAACAAGTTGATTGATACCTTGGGTTCTGCGGTCGGCGCGCTGGTAATTGTCCAACATGCCATAAATAATGCCCTCGCGAAGTGCACCACCAGAAATTTGCATATTGTTTAGGTTTAATTGCTTGAAAAGCGCGATGAGAATCGCTAAGCCACTTGGGAAGATTAGCCTGCGTGAATCGGCTAAGCCATCAATGTGCAGGCTATCAACATGTCGACACGCGATTGCTTGATCACGCAGTTCGTGCAAGTAATCTAAGCGAATAGCGTCATTGATGCCTTGCTTTACCAGTATACTAACAACTGCTTGCGGCGTGCCCGATGCACCTAAACACTGCTGCCAGTCGAAGCACTTAAACGTAGCCGCATATGGAGCCAGCATTTCTTCTGCCGCTGAGAGAGCATTATCGAAGTTTGCTTCGTTGATGATGCCATTTTGAAAATACCTTTCCATAAAAGTGACGCAACCCATGTCAACACTGTTTAAGTGAAGTGGCTGCATGTCGCGACCAATAATCACTTCAGTACTAGCACCGCCAATATCTACAACTAGCGTATTACCTTGGTTTGCTGAGGTATAAGCAACCCCTAAATATATTTGACGCGCTTCCTCTTCACCGGATATGACATTGATTTTTTGGTTAAGTATTCGTTCTCCGCGCGTGACAAAGTCAACTGCATTCGTGGCAATGCGAAGTGTCGCGGTGGCGACAACTTTAATATTTGCTCTGGGGATATCATCTAGCTGTTCGCGGAAGGTTTTTAAACAATCTAGGCCACGCTGAATGCTCTCTTCTGATAAATTAAAGTTATCATCGAGACCTGCAGCGAGCCTTACTTTACGTTTGTTTTTACTGACTATTTGAACGCTGCCGCTAAGTACCCTCACGATAACCATGTGAAAGCTGTTTGAGCCTAAATCAACGGCCGCATAGTATTCATCCTGAATAACAGTGTTAGGTACTTCTTGGATCAAGCGCTGCTACCTCTAGTTTCTTCCTTGATGATTTCTTTTGGGGCCACTCGGACGTTGCCCGCCAGAACGACCACCTCTATTGCCCGGACGACCATCAGTTCGGCCGCGAGGCTTACGATGGAATACCGGCGGCTTTACGTCTTTCAATAAGCCGTCAGGATCATAATCCGTTACCGTAATTTGATGATCAATATATATTTCAATTGCAGGTAAATTCAAGGCATATTTTTCACAAGCAAAACTAATCGCAATGCCACTTTCACCAGCACGACCAGTTCGACCAATTCGGTGAACGTAATCTTCAGCATCATCAGGTAAGTCATAATTAAATACATGAGTTACTTTTGGAATGTGCAGCCCGCGAGCAGCTACGTCCGTCGCAACCAATATGTCTGTTGCGCCGCTCGTAAAGTCTTCAAGTACACTCAGTCGCTTTTTCTGAGGAACATCGCCACTTAGCATGCCTACACGATGTCCGTCAGCCTGCAGCCAAGCGCATACGGTTTCACAACCAAATTTGGTATTCGCGAATACAATCGCCTTGTCTGGCCATTCGTCTTCAAGGAGAGTTAGTAAAAGCAGTGGTTTATCTTTGTCAGAGGGATAGAATAATTCTTCTGTCACTCTTGTCGCTGTTTTCTTTTCAGGCTCAATTTGTACGTGCGTCGGATTATTCATATGCTCGTAAGCAAGTTCCTGAACGCGGAAGCTCAATGTTGCAGAAAAAAGCATACTCAAACGCAGCGTAGGATCAGGCATACGTCTAAACAAGTAGCGAATATCTTTTATGAAACCCAAATCGAACATGCGATCTGCTTCATCGAGTACAGCAACTTGTATGTTTTTAAGGGAAAAAATATCTTGCTTGTAATAATCAATAATACGACCGGTCGTACCAATAACAATATCTACGCCTTTCGTTAATTGATCCCGTTGACTTTCATATCCTTCACCCCCATATATTAAACCTAGCGATAATCCGGAGTGTTTACTGAGTAGTTCCGCATCGTTATAGATTTGCACAGCAAGCTCGCGGGTCGGTGCCATAATAATGGCTCTGGGACTCGGTTTATTTGGCTCGTTGTCAGGTTTTGGGTTATTTAAAAGGTGGTGAAATGTCGCCACTAAGAAAGCAATGGTTTTGCCTGTCCCAGTTTGCGCTTGACCAGCAATGTCGTTTCCCGCAATTAATTGAGGGAGTGCCATTGACTGAATTGGCGTACATTTGGTGAAATTTGCTTCCTCAAGCGCCTTTAAAATCAGCGGATGGATCGGAAGATCGGAAAATGACGTATTTGTTAAATGTGTTTGTGGCATAGCTTATAGCTTATCATTGCTTGCATTAAGAACATTTTCTATTAACACTATAGGGCAAAGCTGAAAGTCTCAGCGGATGACCAAATTTGGAGAAAAGAATGAGCGACAAAATAATCTCGTTGAGTGACGAAAAATTCGAAGCAGATGTTATCAATGCTAACGGTCCTGTGTTAGTTGATTTCTGGGCTGAATGGTGCGGCCCTTGTAAAATGATCGCCCCAATCTTATCTGAGATTGCTGACGAGTTTGATGGAAAGGTAACAGTTGGCAAGCTTAATGTCGATGAAAATAACGAAACGCCACCTAAATATGGTATTCGTGGTATTCCGACCTTATTACTTTTCAAAAATGGAGCCGTTGCAGCGACGAAGGTCGGTGCATTGTCAAAAACTCAGCTGGTTGAATTTTTGAACGAAAATATTTAAGTCAGATATAAGACAGCTATTATTAACTTATAAAATTTAAGGCCAACATTTTTTGCTGGCCTTTTTTATAAATAAAGTTATTTTTTTGTAAAACTGGACGATAACTTTATTTAGTGCTAACTTAACTGGGCGCTCATCCGAGCTAACCTTTTTTATATTCCTCCAGTGTCATCTATTAATTAGTTTCCTACTTATTTAGGTAACGTCAATTAATAGGAACTGTTAAAGCAGTTCATTGATTCTAGCTTGTATCAGCCGATTGTTGTTATTTGCTGAAATTGAACAGCATACAAACATTGCATTGGAAGAAAACATAAAATCAAACCTCAATAATTGACAATTTAACCAGAGACTACTTTTGATAGGGCATAGTGAGAAAGAACGAATAATTTGTACTTTATTCTTTGTACTTTATTACGCAGCCTAAACATAAAGACCCACCAATATGAATTTGAACGAATTAAAAGACAAACCCATCAGTGAATTAGTATCCTTATCTTCAGAGATGGGGCTTGAAAACCTCGCTCGCGCTAGAAAACAAGATATTATATTTTCAATTTTAAAGTCCCATGCAAAAGGCGGCGAAGACATTTTTGGAGGCGGCGTTCTCGAGATCCTTCAAGACGGTTTCGGATTTCTGCGTTCAGGTGATAGTTCTTATTTAGCTGGGCCCGATGATATTTACGTATCACCGAGTCAAATTAGACGCTTTAATTTGCGCACCGGCGATACGATCGTTGGGAAAATTCGTCCGCCGAAGGACAGCGAACGTTACTTTGCATTGTTGAAAATAAGTGAAGTAAACTTTGATAAACCTGAAAATTCTCGTAATAAAATCCTCTTCGAAAACTTAACACCACTGCACGCGAATGAACGTTTCAGACTTGAGCGTGGAAATGGCAGTACAGAAGATATTACTGCACGTGTACTCGATTTGGCTGCGCCTATTGGTCGTGGTCAGCGTGGTTTGATTGTTGCACCGCCTAAAGCGGGTAAAACACTTTTACTGCAAAATATCGCGCAATCGATTGCGGCAAATCACCCAGAAGCACAGCTTATGGTGTTGTTGATTGATGAACGTCCTGAAGAAGTAACAGAGATGCAGCGTTTGGTGCAAGGTGAAGTTATTGCTTCAACTTTTGACGAACCAGCAAGTCGCCATGTTCAGGTTGCTGAAATGGTTATCGAAAAGGCTAAACGCTTAGTCGAACATAAAAAAGACGTGGTGATCCTTCTTGATTCAATCACCCGCTTAGCACGTGCGTACAACACGGTTATCCCATCGTCAGGTAAAGTATTGACGGGGGGGGTTGATGCGAATGCACTGCACAAGCCAAAACGTTTCTTTGGTGCAGCTCGTAACGTTGAGGAAGGCGGTAGCTTAACCATCATTGCAACGGCCCTAATTGATACCGGTTCTAAAATGGATGAAGTTATCTATGAAGAATTTAAAGGCACGGGCAACATGGAACTGCATCTAAATCGTAAGATTTCTGAAAAGCGTGTTTTCCCTGCAATTGATATCAATCGCTCGGGTACTCGTCGTGAAGAACTATTAACGACGCCAGACGAACTACAGAAGATGTGGATACTGCGTAAAATTGTGCACGACATGACTGAAATCGATGCAATTGAATTCCTAATAGGTCGTTTAGCCATGACGAAAACGAACGATGAGTTCTTTGAGTCAATGAAACGCCAGAAAGGCTAGTTTGATTAGGATATTTTATCGATAAACCGATGAAGTAAAGCTTAATACGCTAAATAAAAACCGTGCTGTGTTCAACATCACGGTTTTTTTGTAAGTGTACGAAATGTATTTATAAGAATAGCGTTGGATTAAATGAAGGGTCAAAAAGAATGTTACTTCCCTGTCTGGTTTGATAACTTAAATCCTCTGTAACTTACAATAATCATATCGCAATGGTTCCCGACCAAAATATAGCTCCTCAACAAAATATAAATAGTGCAGCAAACTCATTATTTGAATCGAATTACTAAAGACAGCAAAGACACTCAAAGTAACGAAGAGCTTGAGCTTTTGATGGGCGTGATGTAGCGATTACGATTTCAATGCCAGTGCTGCTCGGAATAAGCGTGTTTATTGACAGCTTGTATCACTAGAGTTGGCAAGTTTAATAGAGCTTTAGAAAACGGGTAAAGCTCGTAATGTGCTCTCTTTTGCGCTAATGTCTACTGCATCGTTGGCGCACAAGAAACGCGTCTAATCGAATAACAATATTCAACAATAATAAAACCAAGGTAGGTCCTGAACATGAAACGCTTACTCCCTTTATTCAATCGATTCAAGCCAGCGGCAATTTCTTTAACGGCGGTTTCACTAATTGCACTTTCTGGTATTGCGCACGCTGACGGTCACGGTCACGATAAGGTGTCTATGATGGCCGATAAAATCGAGCCAGAAGTGATTAAATGGCGCCATCATTTGCATCAAAATCCTGAACTATCAAACCGCGAATTTGAAACAGCAAAGTATGTTGAAAAGTATTTGCGTGGATTAGGCTTAGAGGTCACCACCGGTATTGCTATTACTGGTGTTGTTGCCATATTAGATTCAGGAAAGCCAGGGCCTACAGTTGCCTTACGCGCTGATATGGACGGTCTACCGGTTCCTGAGCAGAATGATTTACCTTTTAAATCTACGGCTAAAGGTATGTTGGATGGCAATGAAGTGCCCGTTATGCATGCCTGCGGACATGATACGCATATGGCAATGTTGATGGGAGCTGCAAAGATCCTGACTGACATGAAGGGCGAATTGCGCGGAAAGGTGAAGTTTATTTTCCAGCCAGCTGAAGAGGGTGCGCCATCCGGTGAAAAAGGCGGTGCAGAAGTGATGGTTCAAGAAGGTGTATTAAAGAACCCTGATGTAGACGTGATTTTTGGTCTACACATCAGTTCAAACACTGACGTTGGCAAAGTACGCTATAAGCACGGCGGCATTATGGCAGCGGTTGACCCGTTTAAAATTATAGTGAAGGGCAAGCAGGCTCATGGCGCTTATCCTTGGAAGAGCGTTGATCCAATTACCACTTCAGCGCAAATTATTATGGCGCTGCAAACTGTAGTTAGCCGAGAAATCAAAGTAATTGACGACGCTGCTGTAGTTACCATCGGTTCTATTCATGGCGGTAATCGCTCTAATATTATTCCAAATGAAGTCACAATGGTGGGTACTATTCGCACACTAAACAAGGCTGCTCGTGAACATATGTACGAAGCAATACCACGCAAAGTAAAAGGTATTGCGGATAGTATGAGAGCAGAAGCTGAAGTGATACTGCCATTGGACTATAGTTACCCAATTACCTTTAATGACCCCGCACTGATGGATCAAGTGTTACCTACCTTGGTGCGTACGGCTGGAAAAGAAAATGTGATAGATTCGAAAGCGGTGACAGGCGCTGAAGACTTTTCCTTCTTCCAACAAGAAATACCAGGTATTTATCTATGGGTGGGAGGTAAGCCATTAGACGTATCTGAAGCCGATTCGCCCGCGCATCATACTCCTGAGTTTTTCGTAGACGACAGTGGTATGAAGCTAGGTGTAGAGCTTCTCACTAACTTAACTCTGGATTATATGAATAGCGCAAAATAAGCGCTAAATATTGCTATAAAAAAGCACGATATTGCGTATAATATCGTGCTTTTTTAATGGCTAGCCAAAATTATTAGTATGATCCCTTGGCTTTAACTAACTGAAGTGGTAATTAAAATGGCGCAAGTTGCAATTGTAATGGGTTCAAAATCTGATTGGCCTACGATGCAAAAAGCAGCTCTTATGCTGAAAGAGCTCGGTGTTTCATATGAAGCAAAAGTAGTTTCAGCCCATCGCACTCCCAATTTATTAGTCGAATTTGCTGAAAGTGCAGCAGAACAAGGTGTGCAGGTTATTATCGCCGGTGCGGGTGGGGCGGCTCATTTGCCGGGCATGATTGCGGCTCACACTTATCTCCCTGTATTCGGCTGCCCAGTTAAGTCGAGCCAACTAAACGGTTTAGATTCACTCCTGTCTATTGTACAAATGCCTAAGGGTGTTGCTGTAGGTACGCTTGCTATTGGCGAAGCGGGTGCTGCTAATGCCGGCTTACTTGCCGCCCAAGTTATTGCGCTGCAAGAGCCAAAAGTAAGAGACGCCATCATTGCGTTTCGACAAAAGCAGTCTGACACTGTTATGAGTAACCAAAACTTGGAATTAGAAGAGTGAGAGTTTTAGTTTACGGTTCTGGCCAGCTTGCTCAAATGATGTATTTGGCGGCTGCGCCTTTGGGCGTGATCGTCAGCGCGGTTGATGTTGTGACAGAAACCGTCGTCAACCCTGTGTCAAAAAAGGCCACGGGCGTGCCATTACATCGTGCAATTGAAGAATCCAATGCAATAACCGTTGAATTTGAGCATGTGCCAGAGCACTTGTTGTTGGAAGCTGACAAAAGTGGGAAGCTTTATCCTAACGTGGCTTCTATATTGGCAGGAGCTGATCGCGTTAGAGAAAAAGCGCTGCTGGTGAAAAATAATATCCCAAACTGTGAGTATTTGCTTATAGATCATGTTGATCAGCTTGATGATGTGGTCGAACGTTTGGGTGAAAAAGTTATCTTCAAAGCCAGCAGAGACGGCTATGATGGCTATGGTCAATGGCGCATAAGTTCGGCGTCAGATCTGGTCAATGTACGTAAAGATTTTGCCCTCCTTGATTTAAAAAAAGTGCCTGTTATTGCTGAAAAAATGATGCAATTTGACCGTGAAATTTCAGTCGTTGGAGCGAGAAGTCAAGACGGACAGATAGCATGTTTCAGTTTAGCTGAAAATTTACATCACGAAGGACAGCTGCACGTTTCAGTTGCACCAATTACGCAATTGACTGAGGCATTGCAGACCAAAGCCAAGGACATTTTTGAAACGCTGGCAACCGCAATGGATTACGTTGGCGTACTAGCCGTTGAATTGTTTCAATGCGGTGAAGAGCTATACGTTAATGAGATAGCGCCAAGAGTACATAATTCCGGCCATTGGACCCAGCAAGGGTGTTCTACTAGCCAATTTGAACAGCATATTCGAGCTGTTCTAAATTTGCCCTTGGGCAGCACAGAACTTATCGGAACAAGCGCAATGGTGAATATCATTGGTTGCACTGCTTTTAGCCGTGACCTAATTGGTATTCCAGATGTGCATTTACACTGGTATGGTAAAGAAGTTCGAAAAAAACGCAAAATGGGCCACATTAATGTTGTCGCAAAGTCGCACGCTAGTTTGGGTAAGAAGCTAAAGCAACTTGTCGAATTCTTACCCGTCGAGTATTTCCCTAAATTGGAAAGTGAAGCGACAAGACTGGAAAAAGAAAAAAACTAAAAAGATAGGCTTGACAATCAACGCTGTATCCATAGAATACGCATCCTTCTTGCAGCAGCAAGAATTGTGTTTTAGTGTGCCGACTTAGCTCAGTTGGTAGAGCAACTGACTTGTAATCAGTAGGTCACCAGTTCGATTCCGGTAGTCGGCACCATTCCACACTTTATATCTCCTAGTAGTTCGATTCCAACAGACGGTATCATCCCTACTCAGTCCTTTCGTAAAACGTCTAAAGCTAGGATTTGAATAGAGGCTTAAACACGCGTCCAGAAGCGGAATTTATATAATAAGTCTCGCTACTCAGGAGCTGGCTCGAGAAATATAAGGTTTACAGTATAAATGTTGGCACCTTTGCTTCTATATGCATACTTTCTATTCTAAACTTGCCGTCTGAGATTGTATTAGACTAATACCAAAGTATACAGTCTATCGCCTCTTCACATTTGTCCTTAAAAAGCGTTTTAGTCTGAAAAACGAACGTCAGACCTTTAATTAAGCTGTCGATAAAGATAATAATAGTTTGTCGTCGAGACTCAACAAAAGCGAGAAGATAAACGTTTCATGATCGGTATTATTCAAAAAGTGTTAATGGACTTATTGGTGTCAACTGGCGGCGAAAGTCTAAAGCAGAGCGTTTTACAGCACGCTGGTTTACCACTCGATATGCATTTTCGCATTGACCAAAACTACTCCGATATTGACTGCTTAAAGTTAATCGATGCGGCCGCAGTTGAAACTGGTTTATCTGTAAATGAAGTATACGCATTGTATGCAACGGCCTTCATTAACCAAGCCAGAGATTTATTTCCCCGATTTTTCGAAATATCTAAAACCTCTGAAGAGTTTTTGATGCGCCAAGCGACTGTTCATGCCGTGATGGCTTCTGGCTTGCAACATAGTGAAGATAGAAAACAAGTCACTGACAAATTTTCAGCAACACAGCTCAGTCCAGGGCTCGTGAGAATAGATTATCGCTCCCCAAATCTACTTTGTGGCCTTTTCAAGGCATTAGTTCATGAAGTTAGCAGTATATATAGCGAAACCGTATCAATAAGCTGCACTCGATGTGTCAAGGAAGGTCAAAGTAACTGTAGCTTCAACCTTCAATGGCCGCAGTCGAAATCTGAGCAGCATCAGCATGCCAAAATTAAAGTAATTAGCCCAGATGATTAAGAAGTTAAGCTCAGCCAAAGAGTTACGTCGCGTTATCGCAAGCATCGGTGACCAGATTTGCGATACATTGGATAATAATTTTGACATACACGTTCGCACCGAAACTGAGGATATACAAGGCCAAAAACTCGCTGTATTAGTTAACTTTCTGTTGGAAAAAGTGCGTCGTCACATCGATAAATTTAAAGTGCTTGCAGAGCAGCAAGAAGAGAAGATAGCTGAACGCACTCAAATTTTGAACTTAGTAATAGAGGGTTCTAGTGACGCCGTGTGGATTTGGGATTTAAAAACAAATAAAATTGAATTTTCATCGCACTGGAATTCCTTAGTTTCGAATGACAATTATGACGGTAATATGCCGCTGCAAAACTGGTTCAATCTGGTTCATCCTAACGACCTAGTATCGCTCAAAGCGGCGATTGAAGAAGCAAAAAAATCACAAAAAACACAGCTTCGAAACGAATATCGCTTAAAAACACAGGATGGCAGTTACCGCTGGATGTTGTGTCGTGGCGCATGTCAATTTGATGAACACGGTAATGCTAGCGTGCTAGCGGGGACGCAAACCGATATTAGTGAGCTACGCTCTCGCGACCAAGCTTCGGGATTACCGAACGAATCATCTTTACTCGAATTTTTACAAGATCAGCTAGACCAAAAGCAAGCGGTAACGCTTTACTTCATCCACGTAAAGCAATACAGCAACTTAAGCCAGTTAGTGGAACCTGAATTGGTCAATCCGCTTAGAGCGCTAGTAGTCAAACGCTTGTCAGCGATTGCAGCAAAAGGAACTATGCTTGCTAAACTGACCGGTGATATTTTCGCGATTACGGGTTCTGCAGACAATAAGTTAACAAAAATAATCTGTGGCCTTATAGTCGACCAATTCGAGCAACCTTTTAACGTTGATTACAATGTGAAGCACTACTTGTCGGTATCGGTTGGTGCCGTGGGGTCAACTGAAATTAGCACATCGAGCACAACAGAATTGCTTAAGTGCGCTTCAGCAGCTTTGCGAGAGAGCAGAAAATCAAATGGTGTGTACGTTTATGATAAAGTGATTCATGAAAAAATTGCTCGCCTGGCGTTGGTCGAACGCGAATTAAGAAAAGCCATCAGTAATGGAGAGTTACAAGTGTATTTGCAGCCCATTGTGCAAACCTCTACTCACGATATTGTTGGCTTCGAAGCCTTGGCTCGATTCATACATCCAACCATTGGATTTGTTCCGCCCGATGAGTTTATTCCTATCGCAGAGCAAAGCGGGCTAATGGTTGACCTAGGCGACTCCGTAATCAAACAATCAGTGCAAATGGTAAAAAAACTGCAAAACGGTGCAATGCAAGGAAAAGCGTTTTACGTTGCGATCAATGTTTCTGCGAAGCAGTTTGAAGGTCACAGCTTAGCGAATAAAGTAGTCAGTTTGCTACAGCAGCATCAACTGCCAACAAGCTCCATTCGCCTAGAGGTAACCGAGACCGCCATTATGCAAGACATGAATATGGCATTAAATGAGTTAAGCGCGTTACGAGAGAATGGCATTAAGATAGCGTTGGATGATTTTGGTACGGGCTATTCTTCGCTTAGTTATCTACAAACTTTACCTATCGATGTATTGAAAATAGATCGCAGTTTTGTAACAGATTTAGATACGCAGGAGAATAAAGCCGCCATTATAAAAACAGTGTTTGGCTTAGCAAATTTGCTGTCTCTTGATGTGGTGGCTGAAGGCGTTGAAACTGAAGCTGAGCTAAAAACCATTGAATCGATTGGAACAATGAACATTCAGGGATATTACTTCAGCGCACCGCTGCCATGGGAGAAAATAAACGCGTTTATTGATTCTTATTTAAATATAGAAATTGATGCATCATAATCAGCATTGCGGCAATTGCACATTGCTTCCTGTAAGTCCGGTTCACGCCACTTCTTGTCTACGACATCTGCACTGCAAGCCTTATCATTGTTCGGAGACGTTTTATCTTGAGGTATTTAGCGTTTGCGGAACTTGGTGTCACATGGCGCGTTTATTGCAAACTTTTTAAATGGGCGTCACCCAAGCGTAAGTTTATTTATTAGCCCTTATATCATTAATAGCTGACCAAGAATGGCTATCCATTATCATCTTGTCTAATAAAGAACAAAGTTCAACAAATGAAAAATAAATATTACCCAAAATGGGTTTAAACTACAAACAGGAATTAAAATGAATAAAACGACTCTAGCCCTTATTATATCTGCAGTTTTAGTACAAGGCTGTGGCGGTGATTCAGACAACACAGCGCTAAATGCGCCTAGTTTTAGTTTATCGGTGAGTGATGCGCCGGTTGAAAATGCGGTCACTGTAGTGGCATGCTTTAGTCAAATAGAGCTTAAATCATCAGACAGCGCTAATAATCAAACGTTTCTTATAGGCGACACTTTAGGAACGGCTACCGCAAACGATTTATGTACAGACAGTAACGATGCCATTGTTGCAAATACTCGAGGCATAGACCTCTTATCTTTTACTGGTGCTGATAGCACTGAACTACTAAATAACATTGAAATAAATCCGGGCAACTACAATCAAATAAGATTAGTGATGAGCCCACTATCCTATGCCACCGTTGACTTAGATAAAGACGGTATCGAAGATGACAACGACCAAGACGGACGCGCTGATAGGATCCCTATTAGAGTGCCGTCAAACGAATTAAAATTGGACGGCTTCACCGCAACTTTAGGCGGTATAACCGACCTCACCGTTGAGTTCGATTTGCGCAAAGGAATGACAAACCCCGTTGGTCAGGAAGGTTATATCCTTAAACCTCGCGGTGTGCGGATCGTCGATAACACAGAATCAGGGCATATTGAAGGTACGGTAAGTGAAGCACTTTTAATGAATAATATGTGTGATGTGATGCCGGAGGATTTAAGCGAGACTGTTGCTAGCGTATACGTGTATCCAGGGATCAATTTAGACACTACTGAATTAGCTGACAATGGCGGAGCAGAGAGCATTGAATCCTTAACTAGTGCGCCGGTTCTTTTTGATGGCGCAACAAGCTATAGCTTCGAGATAGGCTTTATAAGCGCTGGTGATTATACCCTTGCACTTACTTGCTCAACAGATACAGATCCAGAAGGTGATGATGATATTGAGTTTATAGCAATAACTGAAACAAACGTCGGTGAAGACGGCTCAACCACTGACGTTAGCTTTGCAGTCCCAGAATAGATAGGGCTGTAAGGCCGCAGCAACTGTATTGAAATTAAAATTTTAATACAGTTGCCAGTGTCTCTTTTGAGCTACATCCTTTTCAATATTGCTATATGCGCTTGAAAGCTAGCGAAAGAGCGCAAATGGAAAAAATATAAGTCCTCAGTTTTTGAATCGCATCAAACTATGTTGCTTTTGTGTAACACATTCTGGTGCGTCTCCAAATTAATTGTATGAAAAACAGACGTCTAAGTTTAACTTCCCTCATTATCAGCCTAATGTATTCGTCAGGCTTAAATCTATTGAACATGTTGTCCCAAAAGCTCCGCTGCGTAAAACATTAGCTTAATTTGGGAATACTAATTAATCACTTTTGCACGTTCAGGTGAAGGCGCAATAGCTGCTTCTGAGTCAATTGCAAAGTCAAGCTGCACTAATACATTTTGATGCCCCTGCGCAGATGGATTGTATTGCCATTTAGCTAGCGACGTTTTTGCCTCGCGGTCAAATACGCCTTCAGGAGTCGAATTTACAACACTTATGTTCGATGTAGTTCCCGTAGAAGTAATATCAAATTTTAGTACAACGCTACCACTAAGTCCCTTTTCAACGGCGTGAGCTGGGTATGCTGGACTTAATTAGCTGTTCTACGTTGTATTTGTTTTTCTCTGCCACTTTCATTACTCATTACCAATGCTTATTATTTACTAGCATGATTATCCTGAAGTATTACTTTAGGTGAGGGGCAATATCTCTAAATTAAATTTTACAGGTTTGCGCAATTTGCAACCAACACAAATCGATTAATAGAATTACTCATCAAGATGAAGAGTGGACGGAACTCGTTATAAGTTCTAGGCAATCCATATTTTACAAAAAGCCTAAAGACAAGTTACATATCGTACTCAAATCTACAATTCTTCGCCTTGTTGCTTAATACGTGTAAATACCTAAGCGTCAAGTTTGAAAATTACTATTGCAAAGAAAGTAAGCTTCTGAAATCATGAGGATTTAACGGATTTATCAAACTGCACTGATAAATCGTTCTACAAGTAAGGACTAAATTAACATGAGACTAGCATTGTTATGCCTAACGTTAGCTTTTCTGTCGTTTTCAATCCATGCAGAATCAAATTCGGGACTCAAAAAACATTTTGAAGAGGATCAACAGATTCGATCTGAGGAAAACCGTCAAAAAGGAAAAACGCCGGACTCAAAAGATGAGATAGCAAGGCGTTTATATGTTTTTAGTGCGCTGGCAAACGGTGATTTAAATACTGCGGACGATTTTTTTTATGCCTCGATCATACTTCAGCATACCAATCTCGAATTTGTTGGTGAAAAATTAAAAAGTGCGAGCAATGAAAATCATCTGTTAGCCTACTATTTGGCACAAAAAGCGTATCAACTAGGTCATGAAAAGGGCGCGTGGCTTATAGCGGCTACATACAATCGATATTTAGAGAATGCTGCAATTGATGTCAATAAATACGGCCTTAAATATGATAACACCAGAGTTTATTTGCAAAATAACTCAATTACAGACGAGGAGCGTATATTGAGAGGATTGCCTCCTGTTCAATCAGTTTTATTCAAAAAATGATATTTGCCCGATAATTAAGGTTACATTTCAAGGAGGAACGTGTGAAATATTTTTTGATACTTTGTGTTTGTACTCTTCTCGTTTCCTGCTCATCAACTCCACACGTACTTTATAACAGTCCTTGTTTCGATTCCCAAGAAGAGGCTGCCATTGTGGGAAGAGAAATTTTCAGTAAGGGGTTCAACAATAGAGTCAGCTACTGGGTGACCGGTGATTCAGGCAAAAGCATTGCCGGTCTTGGCTTGATGTACGGAGGATTTGAACCGACACCGTACTGCCCCAACGGTGGTTATCCAATTCTTGTTTATTTTGACAACAGCGCTTCCAAACTTGATATGGAAAACGTGAAAAGTTGGTCTCGGGTTGTATTAGAATCTATGCTCAAAGAGAGGGCTAACGAGCAATAAGAAACGCTAAAAAGCTTATAAAATCTTAGTCTTACTAAGAGCTCAGGCTCAATTTTGCGAGAGACTAAAAATGCCAATTTTTTCCTGTGCACTCAGGTCTTCAATGCGGCATAAGCAGTCGTAGACCATTCAAAATTGTGTGATAATTTTGCCTCACAAACATGAGTTGTAGTGAGTCACCGTGACAGGAAGTTTGAGACCCAATCGATGCACAGATTAAATCATTGGAACTTCAATATACTGCGTTAAAACTGAAATAGGAAATACGTTATCAAAATTAACAACAGCGCTTGTATCTTAATGATTTATATTTTGAGCCTAACCACAGGATGCGTCTCTATCGTGAAGAACGAGATTTTAGACGCTGAAAGTTATCCTGCATCTCAAAGTGTAACCCAGCAACTTATCGAAGAATTTGAGATTGAAACACGTCAGATCTGCGACAACGATATCGGGTGTTACAACTATTATTTTGCACCTAGCAGGGCTAGTAAGCAAAAACTCTCAATGAACAACAATGCGCACTTTACTGACAATGCTTACTCTACGACCTTATTGGTTAATCGAGAGAGCGTTCCTAAACTTACAGGAAGTGTCTTAGTTATTCATGGTTACAGAGGCAATAAGGATTGGTCTTTGATAACAGCGGCCTACTTTCAATTCTTAGGCTTTGATGTTTACGTGCTCGACCTACTAGGGCACGGAGAATTGGTCGCCACTAAAGGTTTTGGTGTAACCGATACTGAATATATTAAACGTTTCATTGAAACGGAGGTGGATAATTCACAACCTATTATTGCTGTTGGAAATTCTATGGGCGGATTAGTCGCTACATCATTATTGAATCAAAAGACCGTTGACGGTGCTATTTTGCAAGCACCTATGATACGTTTTGATGACGCTTTATTGGGGTATGTCAGAGACCGAAAACCGTGGTATCACTTTCTACTATCCGACACCGTACTAAAAGATGCAGCTAACTCAGCACTTGATGAAGTGGGAGTGAGTTTAGAACAAACAAATACTGTTGGTTTACTCAAAAATAGCATCGCACCTTTGCTAATTTTTTCTTCGAATATCGATGGGGTTGCGCCTTACACTGCTTATGCGCCTATTCACGGAAATAACATAAAAGTTGTTGAGATAAACGAAGTCGAACATCCCTATATGTCAATGATAGGCCAGTTCGAGCATGAAGAGATTGTAAACTGGTTAGCAACAAATTTTGTCGAGTAATTGTTATGAGTGTTATTTTATGCGGCTGTGACTAGAGGTTTATGAACAAACTTCACAGCACGGCCTTATCAAATTTTAAAGCTTTAAAAAGCAGATAATTTAACCCCACTTTGTAAAGTCAGTATGTACTAACATTACAAAATCTTAATCACCTTTTTCGCTTTTCCATCAAGCTAAATATCTTTTCAGGTTGTAAACAAAATAGGTGAAAGCGTAAAAGCGGGTACGCTTGTGTTGTGTACGTTTTTTAATAGCAATACCAAACTTGGGAATACTAAATTGTTTAACCCAAATTAATTAACATTTTTGGAAAGCCTATGAAAATCATTAAAATAACATTTAGCTTGTTTGTATTTGTGTTGTTAAACGGATGCTCAAGCAGCGACGAGGACCCAGTAAACGACGAAACCGCAGAACTTCGTGTGGTACATGCTTCTCCCGATGCCCCAACGGTAAACGTGTTAGCCAATGGAGAAGTGCTTGATTTTTTAGTTGGTGTTAACTATCAGCAAGCCTCTGGAAATTTCACTTTGGAAACCGGTACAAGTTATGATTTTGCGATACAAGCAAACACAACTGCAGGCTCAATAGAGGTACTAAGCATTAATCTTAGCCCTGAAGCGGCCGTATCTTACGACGTGATCGCAGTTGGAAGCGTAGCAGACGAAACCTTAGAACTTCTCACTTTAAGCACTCTTGACGAAGATTTGACTGAAGGCAATGTTAGAGCTCGAGTTGTCCATGTAGCTGAAGATGCACCTACTGTCGATGTATATATAACCACTGTAGATGCAGATTTAACAAGCGCCCAACCCATCGTAACTCTGGGCTATAAAGACAACTCTGGAACAATAGAAGTTGAGGGTGGTGAATATCAAATTAGAATGACTCCCGCGGGTTCTGCTAGTATAGCTTTTGATTCAGGTCCTGTTACTCTTGCCGCCGACTCAGAATTACTGATACTAGCAACAAGTAACGTTTCAACCGGCGACTCTCCAGTAAGTCTGGTAGTGTCTGATGGCAATGCTTCTTCAATTATCCTAGATAAAAATACTCCCGCTTCTATCAGAGTTGTGCACGGCGTTGCCGATGCACCAGCCGTTGATATTATTGCTAATAATTCCCTCGAACTATTTGATAATGCAAGCTATACGTCAGTAACCGACTATGCAGATGTTGCCGCGAGCGATTACTTGATTGATGTTGTGGCAGCTGCCGACAACTCTGTTGTAGTTATCGACGACGCAGCGATTACCCTTGAAGCGGGTCAACGATATACTGCAATCGCAAACAACGAGTTAGCCAATATCGATTTAGACTTAATTGTTGATACACCACGGCGATTTGCAACTGATGCACAAATTAGACTATTTCATGCAGCATCTAATTTTGCAGATGTCGACATATATATAACGGAGGATGGTAATATTGCCGATGTAGAACCAAATTCTACAGATATTCCGTATCAGGCTGGGGAGCTAGCCGAAACAGGTTATGTATTGGTTAGCGAAGGGGACTATAAAGTATCTATCACGCCAGCAAATACAAAAACAGTTCTAATAGAAACCGGGATTCTAAGCTTTCAAGTCAATCAAATTTATACCGCATTTGTTGTTAATGGAGAGACGACCGACGCAGCGCCCAATTTGATTGTCGCTGATGACTTTTAATTCCTAAAAATCCGTACTAATCGAAGTTAGTTTGAAATTGGATTTCATGAAGAGTGATGAATCAAGCATTATCACTTGATGACTAAAAATCCGAAGGGCTTTAATCATTGCGTGATGTTTGGATTTCGCTTCACTATCCTAAGAGAGACACTCTGTGCGGAGTAGCGTGCAGAGTGTTTTGAGGTCTTAGGCTTAGAAACCTCTGGCTACCAGATTAACTGTTTTCGTCAATCATCCTCTTTATTTCTCGCCGCTGACTAAACTCAACTTTTCAGATCCATCAATAAGAATATCTGCCTTTTAAAATAACAATAGGTGAATAAAAGACTCCGTCTGTATTCTGCCCATTTATGCCTGCAAAAATCTCAAAGACGAACGAATGTGCCGGAAATACAACAGAGTGAACAATACAAACGCCATAGACCAGAAACTACCTTGCTTTATCAATTGGTCGAACGGTAATATCCTTGCTTTACCGCAAACGTAGCCGAGCAAGCAAATATTTACCGAAATATGTTGAACGTGAATTTGATGAGTTCTTGCGTTGTGGTCGACTTGAGCAAGGTGATGCAAATCATTCACCCTGACATTTCCACTCATATTGTCAATAAAGCCGAATTTACCAACAAACAAGCCAAAACCGGAGCGGTAACGCTCATCCAGCGCTTCGATAACGCCCTTAATCTAAATATCCATTTCCACATGCTTTTGCTTTTGAAAGACTGTTTTCTTCGGTCGCTAACGTGTGCGCATTAAGTTACATATGTTTACTTGTCCAGAGAGGGAAACTTAAGTATGTTGCCATACAAACAATGAAGACGGACATTCGCAAAGAGCGCGACCGCCAAATATTGAGGCGTTATGTGTTTATAAGGATGAATTTTAAAATTGATTGAAGTGTTTAAATCGGCAATAGCAAAACTTAAGAGTTCTAGTGTCTCAGATGAGCAGATTAGAGAGCACTTCTATACCTTGGCAACACAGGGTAATATCGAAGCAATGTATAGTTATAGCTTAAATTGTTTATTTGGTTTTGGTGGTCCACAAAATTTGGGTCATGCAGAATACTGGTTGCAACTGGCTGCGAATAAAGGGCACACAGAAGCGCAATATTCATTAGGTGTGTTCTATCAAACTGATGAATACTTCGTCTCCGATAACGAAAAATCTAATTATTGGATGACCGTTGCTGCTTCAAATGGGCATGACGAAGCACAGAGTTTTATTGATGTCGACACATAACACATATTTTAAGACGTGCGTCAGAGCTCACTGGGAGGCTAAGACTCAGGACTTCCTCGCTATTATGCCCTATGTGTTGTTGCCCATTATTTAAAAGTTATACCTATTGAGCCAGTATGAAGAAAATTTTAGCATCGTTGTTAAGTCTATTTATGACAAGTTCTAATGCTTGCGAAAACTGGGCTGACTTTGTAACAAGTGCCCATAACTCACTGTCTGAAAAGCAAGCTTCAATAATGTCCGAATATAAGATCGGAGAGCATGAACGCTTCGATTGGGATCAGGAAAATGGAACTTTAGTTTTTTCTAACGGTGATAAACCTGCTGTAATTGCTAAGGTTCAATTTGTTGGTTCAATTTCTACTAAATCAGATACATGGCTTTGGTCTTGGGCAAACTCTACCATTTTAGATAATGTTAAAGACGAAATGCATAAAGTTAAAGAATACGGCCAATCTAAAAAATTCGATGCTCTTATAAATGACAAATGGACTGCTGATGAAATTGATGGTTGGGAAATGACATCAATAACCAGCTACATCTTAAATGCTAAAGGTGCATATAGAACAACGGAAAAATCAGGTTTTACCTACATGGTTATAACCGATATATTTTGGATAAAATAGGTATAACACACTGTTCAAGCGGGACAAATTACAGTTGGCTGGTTCCGCTTTGCGTCACATTTTAGCCAACTACAATTTGCCCCTTAACAGGGCGTAGTAGCCAAAAAGGATTATCGTGAACTTATTAAAATCTCTTGAAGCGCTTGAAGGCGAGAAATGGAGAAAACCAGATTTTGATTCAAATCTAGCTACAGAATGTCATCGCCTATGGTCAGTTCCGATATCGGAGCTTTCTGTCGAAAATCTTCGTATGTTGATAGGTCAGAAAATTGGCTTAGAATACTTGGTTCCATTTGCTTTAGATATCCTTGCCAAAAACCCATTGGCCGAGGGTTCTATGTACAAAGGTGATCTTCTCGCAAATATTGCTGCCATTCCAGAGAGTTTTTGGCAAAAGCATCCAGAACTAAATAACCAAGTCGTAGAAATCAAAAACGAACTTGAAATTATAATTGATACAATCACAGACGAGCTAATACCGCCCTTAAGTTCACGGAAGTACCTATAGTGAGTCATAACAAGGCAATCTTGCGGAACTCCATTTGCTGTCACCTTGTGTGCAAAAACACGCAAACAAGCCATCATCCCACTCAGTCGCGCAATTTGCGGCGCTATGCGCAAAAGGATTTAGCTTTATGAGGGTGTTCTTACTATTTCTCGTTTTAACATTACAAGGATGCTCAGGCTACATTGAAGGCAAAAAAGTCATCAATGATTGCTTTGAACCATTTAGTGTTAACGTAAATTCACTTTTTGAACTGCGCCCAAGAGAAGTTGTTTATATTCGGCCTTTACATAGTGGTTCTAAAGATACTAAATTTTTCCGTAAACATGGTTACAAGGGTTATGTATTAGCAGAGGAGAATTTCGGGGAAAAAGTTGTCGTGAACAGTTCCTCAGAAGTTTTTTTTACTGGAAAGACTATCAAAAGCTGGCCTAGCTTCCTTGGTTACCATGTTGGTGGTAATAGAGAACATACAGACTTTGAAGTCATTATTAATAAATCAAAATACGTTTACTTTGGTTTTTATAAGTATCAAAGCTTTTTAAACTCTTTACCTAAACGGTGTAGGTTTGAATAGCTATAATGCGCATAACAAATTGCTTAAGCCGTTCCCTTCAGTCACTGGGCAGATAGCGCAGCGGTGCTTCGCTATTATACCGCTACGTCGCTGCCCCTTAGCTTTGTGTTATTGAATGTCAGCTATCGAGAAAAGATAGTTTCATCATCGACTTCAAAATAATAGCAAATTCCTCCATATAACGTCGCGACATGAGTCACCTTTTAATCTAAATAATGCCAAATACAAGAAAAATGCTACGTCCGTTTCATGCCCAAAAAAGTCTGTCATATATTAAAAGTCAGCTTTCTATTGCGATCGAATTTGCAGATTTTGAAGTTCTATCTGAAATTAGTACGATTCTTTTCTGTGGTTTTACAGCCAAATAGTTTTTCGCGATTTGCCACAAAATATCCTGCAATAACTGCAAATTTGATGACTATTTTACGCTATATTAGAACTGGTAATTCTTCGTTACGTTTGAGTTTTACTGAACCAGTTCTTGCTTTTCATCAATTTTTGATGAAAAGTCAACTTCATATTTTGTTTACACAAATAAAGGGAAGCATCTATGCCTCAATTAAAAAGAAGCCTACTTGTTTTGTCTGCTTTAGTTATTTTCATGGCATATTCAGGACTGTCTTTTGCACACGAACATAAACAAGCAAAAGGTAAGCTTACTGTTGAAAATGCTTGGGCACGCGCAACGTTTGCACTTGCGAAAACGGGGGCAGTGTATTTGAGTATTGATAATCAGAGTGAAAATAATCTTAAGCTTTTATCGGTTAGTGTTGATTCCACAGTGGCGAGTGATGCTCAACTTCACGAAACTCTGATGGAAGAGGAAATGATGCAAATGCGTGAAGCAACGGACGGATTCGAAATTCCTTCTGGTTCTACCCTTGAATTTTCGCCCGGTGGGAAGCATATCATGCTTATGGGACTCGAAAAGCCACTTACAACAGGCGAGCAATTCGTATTGTCGCTGAGGTTTGAAAATAACAAAGTGATACGAGTTCCGATCGAAGTAAAAGATGCTCGATAAAAGATGCTCTGTAGCAAAGGAGCATAATTAGTTAGCAAACTGGAGAATAAAGAATGAGTCAAATAGATATTGGAATTAGCGAAGGAAGTCGACAAGAAATTGCTCAAGGTTTAAAAAAGCTTTTAGCGGACTCATACACATTGTATCTGCAAACCCACAATTTCCATTGGAATGTCACTGGCCCGCAATTTCGTGAGCTGCATTTGATGTTTGAAGAACATTACACAGAGCTTGCCATAGCCGTGGATGACATTGCAGAGCGCATTAGAACCTTAGGTTTTGCTGCCCCAGGTACCTACCGTGCGTTTGCAGAGCTCAGTAGTGTAAAAGAAATTGACGGTGTACCTGAAGCCAAAGAGATGGTGACTATTCTTATGCAGGCGCATGAGACAGTCGTTCGTACATCCAGAGAAGCACTGAAGATTGCCCAAGAGGCTGATGACGAGTCGAGCGCTTCACTCATAGGGGATCGCATGCGAGTTCATGAAAAAACAGCTTGGATGCTGCGCGCTACACTCTAGAAAATAAACAATCATAGCAACGGTGGCGCACGCTATACAGCAGAAAGGCTGTGATAGTCTGCGCCCTCGTGCTAAAAAACAATCTCCTTTTCTAAGCGAGTTTTCCACCCAAGCCTTTCATGCGATTTGGTTTCTTTCAACGAGAAACTCTGTTTATTGAGCCCTAGCTTTTAAGCGAGATCTTGCCAATCAAGATATCTTTAAACATAACCCAATCGCCCATTAAGCTATATAACGGGTATTGAAACGTGGCCGGCTTGTTGTGTTCGTAGAAAAAGTGTCCTACCCAAGCAAAACCATACCCAATAACAGGAATATACCAGAGTAAAACTAATTGATTAGTTGTCACAGCATAGGCGATGAGCGCCAGCACGCACCATGAACCTATAAAGTGCAACAAGCGGCACGTGCTATTTTCATGCTCTGATAGGTAATACGGATAAAATTCACTGAAGCTATTATATTTTTTGTCCATGTCACTCAATCTCTCTTTTTGTTCTAGTGTGATGTTAGCATATTCTTGCACATACACAATTTTGCTAAGAATTGAGACGCAGTGCTATTTAAACACACAGAACATTAAAAAGTGTCTACGAAACAGGTTGCTTTCCAAGAATAAAACCCAATAATTGTACGTATTCATAGATAGAAAGAAGTAGAGTTATGTTGCCAGAAGCGAATGCGAATCAGATCGATATTACCTTAGAAAACTTCCAGCATGTTATTTTGGAAGAATCAAAAGCCAAATTGGTGATGATTCAGTTTTGGGCGCCGTGGAGCGAGCCATGTGCTGAATTAGCGCCAGTCCTTCAGCATATTGCAGGTGAATACACGGGCGACTTATTGTATGCGCGCGTTAACTGTGATGAACAACAAGAAATTGCAGGGCAATTTGGTATAAAAGGCTTACCTACGGTAATCCTTGTAAAAGACGGGCAACCTCTCGATGGCTTCGCAGGCCCCCAAGAAGAAAGCCAAATTCGTGAGATGCTAGATAAACACTTACCAAAAGCAGAAGATGGACTGTTGCAATCTGCCATTGAGTTGATTCAGCAGGGTAACTATCACGACGCTTTTACGTTTGCTAAGCAGGCGTTTGAATTAAACAGCGAACGTGCTGATATTCGCCTAACTATGGCAGATTGCTATGTTGAAGTGGGGCAGGCTGAAATGGCTAAACAGCTATTAGAGCAAGTGAAACTGGCTGACCAAGATGCAAAGTATCACGCAATTATGGGTAAAATTGAATTAGCTGAGCAGGCTGCAGATTCGCCTGAAATTCAATTGCTGCAGACTGAGCTTGATTCTGATCCCGACAACATGGAGATTAAAGTTAAACTTGCTGTTCAGCTTCATCAAGCGCATCGCACTGAAGAGGCCTTAGTATTGTTATTGTCTGTACTGCGAAAAGAGTTAGGCTTCGGTGACGCGAAAAAAATCACGTTGGATATGATAAATGCGCTACCCGATGGCGCCCCCTTAAAATCGGAATATCGACGTAAAATATACAGTCTACTTTATTAGTGATGAACACTAGATGTTAAATAGCATTCTTTTAGCTATCTGTTTTATGTTAATCGTTGAAGGATTAATGCCTTTAATAATGCCGGACAAATGGAAGCAATTTTTGATGCAAATGGCGCTGCAGCCCAGTGAATCTTTGCGCCGCATAGGCGGTGTGCTGGTGGTTGTCGGCGGCATAAGTGCTTATTTCTTAATAATGAATGCATAAATCGTAAATATGGGGTGATTTTTACCTCATATTTTTGCTAAAATCTCCGCCTAATTTCCTGATATATACCTCTCATGGCTAAAAATGTTGTAGTACTCGGCACCCAATGGGGTGACGAAGGAAAAGGTAAGGTCGTTGATCTTCTTACTGACCAAGCTTCTTTTGTTGTTCGCTACCAAGGCGGACATAACGCAGGGCACACGCTCGTTATCGACGGCGAAAAGACGGTGCTTCACTTAATTCCTTCTGGTATTTTGCGTGAAAACGTAAAGTGCGTGATTGGAAACGGTGTTGTATTGAGTCCCGAAGCTCTGCTTACTGAAATGGCAATGCTTGAAGAGCGTGGTGTGCCCGTCAAAGAGCGATTGGTGATCAGTGAAGCTTGTCCTCTAATTCTGCCCTTCCATATTGCGTTGGACATTGCACGAGAAAAAGCTCGCGGCAATAAAGCTATCGGTACTACTGGTCGTGGTATTGGTCCAGCATACGAAGATAAAGTGTCGCGTCGCGGATTGCGCGTTGGCGATCTTTTCAACCCTGAAGATTTCGCGATCAAATTAAAAGAAGTGCTCAGCTATCACAACTTTATGCTCACTGAGTATTATAAAGTTGAAGCTGTCGATTACGATACTGTGCTAGAACAAGCGCTTTCAGTGGCTGACCTTTTGAAGTCGATGGTTGTTGACGTGACTGACTTGCTTGAAACTGCTAGACAGAATAAACAGTCTATTATGTTTGAAGGTGCACAAGGTACATTGCTCGATATTGATCATGGCACTTACCCTTATGTGACTTCCTCTAATACGACGGTAGGCGGCGTTTGCACCGGTGCTGGTTTCGGTCCACGCAATATTGATTATGTTTTGGGTATTGTCAAAGCTTACACAACCCGCGTCGGTTCAGGCCCTTTCCCAACAGAGTTAGATTGTGAAGTTGGCCAGCACCTAGGTGTGAAAGGTCACGAATTTGGCGCCACAACAGGACGTAAACGTCGCACTGGTTGGTTTGATGCAGTTGCCATACGTCGTGCCGTGCAGTTGAATTCGATTTCAGGCTTTTGTTTAACTAAACTTGACGTGCTAGACGGTTTGGAAACATTGCGTCTTTGCGTTGGTTATAAGGACGCTGCGGGTAATGTCAGCAAAATACCACCTCTAGCCGCTGAAGGTTACGATTTGGTTACTCCAGTGTATGAAGATATGCCAGGTTGGTCTGACAATACCTACGGAGTGACAACTTACGAAGGTCTTCCGGTTGCTGCTCAAAACTATATTAAGCGTATAGAAGAGTTGTCCGGAGTTCCTGTTGATATTATTTCAACTGGACCAGACCGTAAAGATACAATGGTTTTGCGCCACCCCTATGCGGAATAAACCATTTATCATAACCGTCGTATAAACGGACGGTGATGTTGATTTTGAATGACTAAAAAATGCTGACAATACGTCGGCATTTTTTTTAAATGCAGTTTTCACGTTAATCAATAAATAGCGCTATAGGCACTACTATACGGAGGGTAAAAGCATCTCTGCTACTTGCTTTACTTAAACGCTTTGCTAGGCTGTAGATAACGCCCGAATAATTCACACTATTTTTGAGAGCATAATTAATGCAAGACGTATCAGCTACTTTTCAGCAAGCGCAAGTTGCGACCTACAACACAACGAATATCGATGAGTTGAAGCGCACTTTCGCCTCCGGTCGGACAAAGTCATATGAATGGAGAGTGGAGCAATTAAACGCTTTAACGCTCTTAATTGAAGAGAATAGTAGCGATATTATTGAGGCGCTCAATGCTGACCTAGGTAAATGTAAAACAGAGGCTTGGTTAACTGAAATTGGTTATTCGACTGCTAGCATTACAGACACAGTAAAACGCCTTAAGTCTTGGATGAAGCCAAATAAAATCAGTACACCAATGATAGCGCAACCCGGCAAAAGCTATACAATCAACGAACCACTCGGCGTTGCACTTATCATTGGTGCTTGGAATTATCCTTTTCAATTGGTCATTACACCTCTTATTGCCGCTATTGCGGCGGGTAATTGTGCGGTAATTAAGCCTTCAGAGTTATCACTAACGACGTCAGCACTACTCGCTAAGCTTGTGCCTAAATACCTTGATAACGCAGCAATCAAGGTTGTTGAAGGCGGCAAAGACGAAACTACAGAGTTACTAGCACAACCCTTCGATAAGTATTTTTATACAGGGGGAGAGCAGGTAGGGCGTATAGTAATGACTGCTGCCGCTAAGCATTTAGCTTCAGTAACACTAGAGTTGGGCGGTAAGAGCCCGTGCGTGGTAGATGGAGACACAAACCTAGATGTTGCAATTCGTCGGATAGTTTGGGGGAAGTGGATGAACGCCGGGCAAACCTGTGTTGCACCTGACTATGTTTTAATTGAAGAAGAATATTTGGCTGACTTTAGCCAACGTTTAATTGCCGAAATTAAGAAGCAATATGGTAAAGAGCCCTCGCAATCAAAAGATTATGGAAGAATAATTAATCAACGGCATTGTTCTCGATTAATTAATTACCTAGACGGTCAAAACGTTATTCACGGTGGTAAACATAAGGTAGATGACAAATTTATTGAGCCTACTGTTGTGGTGCAGCCCACCGCTGATTCGGCTTTGATGCAGGAAGAGATATTTGGGCCAATCTTGCCGATTGTTACCTTTAAATCGAAGCAGAAAATGCTCGATTTTATTACATCGCGACCAAAACCCTTAGCTGCTTATGTGTTTACCTCGAATGCAAAGTTTGAGGCAGACTTTGTTGAGCAAATCAGCGCGGGCTCTGTGTGTGTCAACGATACCAGTATTTTTATGGCGAATCATGATTTACCCTTTGGCGGTGTAGGTACTAGCGGAATGGGGCAGTACCATGGTAAAGCCGGCTTTGATATTTTTAGTCACACTAAATCTGTTATGAAACGCAGTTTCAAATTTGATGCTCCAATACGATATGCGCCTTTTAGCAAATTCAAGCTCATGTTACTCAAAAAGTTCTCATAGGATTAATATATGCCAGCACCTTTTCACTTAGCTATACCGGTAACCAATTTAGCAGATGCAGAAGCCTTTTATGGCACTCTAATGGGATGCGAACAAGGTCGTCGTTCCGAACATTGGATAGATTGGAATTTTTTTGGTCACCAACTAGTCACTCATCTAGTTGCCGAGATGCCAACAGCACCTGCGCCAAACCAAGTTGACTCGAAAGCGGTACCGGTGCCTCATTTTGGTGTTGTTTTAAACATGGAAGAATGGACCGTGCTTGCTGAAAAGCTAAGCACTGCTAAGCAAAGCTTTGTGATTGAACCCTATATTCGCTTTGCAGGGAAGGTAGGTGAGCAGGGGACTTTCTTTTTACTCGATCCCGCGGGTAACGCGCTTGAGTTTAAAGGTTTTGCTGACGAGTCTCAGATATTTGCTATATCTAACGATGATATGGCCTGAGCTTTTTCTTTTTTGCCAAGGTAAGTGACGTTATTAACCAAGCACGGTGGCCTTGCTCAAGGCTACCGATAAGAATATTTTCATGCTAATCTTGAGGCAGATTGTATTTCCTACATAGAAGTAAACAATGCCGCGAGTCATCCTAAAAAAAGATAATTTAAATAGTCTAAATGCAAATTATGAACAAATAAACCTAAAGAAACCTGTCTTCTTAAACTCTGTGCCTAAGTGTGGTACACATCTTATTCGCAATGTTTGCAGAATGTTCGTTCCAGTAAAGCAGCAATATGATGAGGCCTTTGTTCAATTGCCGATTTTACAGCAACACGCTGTCGCATTTCATCCCGTTCATCCAAAACTTAGCTGGGGTCACCTTTTATTCACTGACGACTCTGCGATTGCACTCCAGCACGCGAAACAAATTGTTATCGTCCGTGACCCGTACACTTGGGTTTTAGCTCGAGCAAGGTTCTTTTTATCTGATACTTTCAAGGGATCATTAGAGCATTTAAAAGATGGTCGTGTTTCGGTGGAAGAAGTATTAAATATGATGATATTCGGTATTCATAACAAAGCACCTACGTTAAATGAAATCTACACACACAATGCAGTTTCATGGTTGGGTACTGGAGTGACATTATTAAAGTATGAAGACATTGTCAGGCATTTAAAAAACCTAGATCACCCTGAAGCCGCGGTGTTCTTCAAAGCCCTCATTGCCCATTTTGGATACCAAGAACTTCCTCAGGATTGGAAAGAACGGGTTTTAGTTGGTGCAGATCGTGAACAAAGTGGAACAGCACGAGAAAACTTAGCGGGCAACATAGCAGAATTACCGGATGAATTACCTATCACACAAAAACAGCTTATTGAGTATGCGGCTCCTGGCTTACGCAGAATATTAGGTTACGTCTGAATAATTAGAGTACAAATATGCTTAAAAAAAGAAAACTAGTGATTGTTGGTGGAGGCTCTGCGGGCTGGATGACCGCAGCATATCTAAATGGCGCATTGAATCAAAAAGGGAAAAATCAACGGGTTGAAATTACCTTAGTGGAGTCACCAGATTTACCTCGAATTTCGGTAGGTGAAGCAACCATACCTTCTATGCGGCATCTATTGTCAGTGGTTGGCGTAGATGAAATGGACTTTATGCGCGCAACTCAAGCTAGTTTTAAACAATCAATTAAGTATGTTAATTGGCTCGATAATAGCCACAGTTACTATCACCATCCTTTTTCTCGATTAACGCCTCAGCCCTTGGATAACAGTGCTGATTTATGGCTTAAGAGTGACCGGAAAATTCCGTTTATGGAAACCTGCTCTATCCAACCTTTAGTCTGCGAAATGGGACTTGCGCCGCGAGCTCTGGGTCAACTCGGCAACAGAGCGCCGCTGCAATATGCTTACCATATGAATGCTCAGAAGTTTGCCGATTACTTAACCGACTTTTCAGTGGCGCGCGGAGTAACTCATATCCGTGCAAACTTAGTCGATGCTAATATGCAAAGTGACCATCACATACAAAGCATTACCCTCGACAACGGGAATACCTTGGAAGCAGACTTATTTGTCGACTGTACTGGATTTAAAGCCAAGTTGATTGAGGAAAAGCTGAAAGTCGGCTGGGAAGACTGCTCACAGTGGTTGATGTGTGACCGCGCCATTACGATGCACGTTCCTTACGATACGCATTATCCAGGGCAGGTAAGACCCTATACAACGGCAACAGCACTCTCGAACGGTTGGGTCTGGGATATTCCTATGCGCGACAGGCGTTCAATAGGCTATGTGCACAGCAGCAAATATATAAGCGAAGAGGATGCCAAAGCGGAGTTGTTCAAATACCAAGGCGAAGGCTGTGAAAATTTACCAACCAGAACCGTGCATTTTAAAGTGGGGCGCCGTCATGAGCCATGGAAAGGAAACTGCATAGCCATTGGCTTGGCTGCGGGTTTTGTAGAGCCTTTGGAGTCGACGGGATTATATTTAAGTGACTTAGGCGTTGTTACTCTTGCTGAACATTTTTCGTTTAAAGATGAGCATAATCAGGCCATGTCGACTCGCTATAATCGTATTATGGCAAATCGCTACTACGAAATTCTCGATTTTATTAATATGCATTATTGTATGACGCAGAGGGTCGATACGGCGTTTTGGAAAGACGTCCAAAAACCTGAGCGAATAAATCCGAGACTGCGAGCTAAGCTAGATTATTGGGCAATAAAACCACCAACTCACTCCGACTTTGAAGACGGCTGTTTTAATGTTTCACAAAATCAATCAATGCCTTCGGATAAGCATGGTCCAGATACACGTCCTTCCGTTGACTCAGGAAGCTTATGGAATCATCAGAGCTATCAATGTATTTTATATGGCATGGGGTTCTGGCGGGAACAAAGTGATGAATACTTTGGGACATATAGACCTCCTTTAAATATCCACCCAGCGATTATCGAAGGCTTGCGGTCTGCGAAAAGTAACTTGCCACCTCACGCAATATGGCTTCAACAACATTTGGGCATGGCAACTTATAAGCCTGCTTATATGCCTGCGGGGTGGCTATTGGAAAGGCAGCCCCAGCGCTAAAAAACTTCCAGAACAATAAAAAAAGGGCAGTAAATACTGCCCTTTTTATTTGTCTGAATTGCTTACGCTAGAAGGTATAGCTAGCGTTTAAGAACAATCTACGTCCAAGTGAGTCATATTGACTGTAAAACGCTGAGTTACCTTGTCTGCTGATAAGGCCACCGTTAAACGCAGAAACGCGAGGCGGAGCCTGATCAAAGACGTTGGCTAAGCCCGCAGTGACTTGAATACCTAAGTCGTCAAAGTTATAAATACCTGACACACTATGATAAAAGAAATTGCCTGCATCTAACACGATGTCAATTTCTCTACCACGAGTTGTTGCCGGTATTGGATTGCCTTCTCGCTCGTATCTATCAGCAACCGATACCTCACCTATCTGATTGATGTTCCAGTTAAGGGTTAAATCATCAAGCGTATAAGCGAAATTATAGTTACCAACATGTTTAGGCTCACCAAACTCGCCATTAGTATCTTCAACTACGTCTGCAAAGAATGCTTGAGTTGCTTTAGTCGTGAAGGTATGTTGAGTATAGAAATTGAAACTACCAGGGCCAATGTCTCTACTGTAGCTAAAAGCTATGTCGACCCCTCGGTTAACTTGCTCAGCAATATTGATAAAGCTATCACGAACTTCAGTTATCGCATTGGTTGTAGGATCACGATCAAACTGATCGCATAAAGGGTCGGTTGCAAAGGAATTAGACTGGTAACAGCGTGCTACGATAGTTCCAGAGCCCAATTGAGTAACTTCACTTTCTATTTGAATATCGAACCAATCTATTGAAAAGTTAAGGTCAGCAAATTCAGGTGTCCAAACGAAACCAACTACTCTAGATGTTGACGTCTCAGGCTTTAACACGCCCAAACCACCACCGGTGACAATTGTTGGCGTAATTGCGCCAGCAGTATGAGTAGGGGCTAAACCGTCAGCAGCGCAGTTATCAGCAACTTGTTGAGAAATATTCCCTTGTGAAAGTTCATCACCGTAGTTGTTACAAACGTCAATGAATCTGCTACCAAAACTAGTTTGGTCAGCTAAATATAATTCATACAACGCAGGAGCTCTAAAGGACGTGCCTCTTGATGCTCGTATTCTATATTCATCTGTAATCGCCCAATTTACACCCACTTTGTAGGTCGTGTCGCTACCAGCGGTATCGACGTCAGTATAACGAGCAGACATTTCAAGCTCTAAGACAGCGGCAAATTTCGAATCGTACAACAATGGCACTTTTACTTCTGTGTATATTGCTTGATACTTATCTTCACCAGCTGTAATCCCTGCGCCAGAAGAACCCCAAGCATTGTTGGCTAGGGTAATATCTCCTGGAGTATCAACAATCTTGTCTTTTTGATAAGAGGCACCCACTACTACCCCTACTTGGCCCGCTGGTAGCTCATAGATAGAGCCTGAAGCAAAGCCTTCAATTGTTAATTGATCATAAACTGTCGTGCCGGTTTCCCCACCAAATAGGAATTCACGCACGTCCTGTGATACAACACCATTCAACAAGTTAGGATCGAACCATGGCACGTCAACACAAGCGATACCGCGGCTCGATGTGGTTTGTCCAACACAAGATCCGATAGCGAAGTTTTGATCACGTATAGCATCTTCGAAAATTCGGTCGTCATAGTATTCAGCATCACTTCTACTCTTCTGAGCTGAAATATCATAGTACCAATCGTTGTCTAGCTCACCAGTAATGCCTAACACGAATCTGGTGTAATCAACCGTTTGGCTAGAATCAGAATGATCCGTTATCGCAGTTGGGCTCAACCATGTAGAATCACCAGTCCAACCTGCACTCAGCGGGTCACCAGCGCCACCAGAGAACACGGCTACGTCAGAAGTGTATTTGTAACTCCAGTATTGACGATAACCATTTGTTTTAGATTCTCTACGGTTAATTAATGCTTCCGTATATAATGTTGTGTCATCATTTAATTGGTAATCAGCTTGCGCAAAAAGCGACATTGTTTCTACGTCAGGTGAAAATGATTCTTGATCTTGGAATGGATGGTCTGCGTTAGTGACCGCATCAGACGGCTCATCGTAATTCACCATAAAGAAACCAGGAGGCATACCAAGATTGCCAGGTTGTCCACTTTGGAAAGGCGGTAAATAGCCTGCTAAATCACCGTCATAATCAAACTGGGCTTTTCCGCCACGTGGGACGTTATCGTTGTCGCCGCTTTGGTAGTCATAAAGCCATATATGACCCCATGGGAGATCATTACAGCGCGGTTTGTTCGTTCTCGGGTCGATAAGATCAGAGCGTCGACCAGTACCAGGGTCGAATACGTATTGCTCACCGCAGCCATAAAAATCACGGTCACCTTTGGCTAATTCGCTTTGCTTACGATAATCGGCAGTAACTCTGAATGAACCTTTATCAAAAGTTTCACCGTATGTGCCATTAATTCTAAATTCTTCACCACCAGATTCTTGAGGTTGAGACAAATAGGCTTCTAAATTGCCCCCATCACCTTTCTTGGTAATAATATTGATAACACCAGCAACCGCATCAGACCCGTATACTGAAGATGCACCGTCTTTCAGAATTTCAACGCGCTCAACCATCGACAGTGGCAGAGTGTTAAAGTCGAATGACGAAACACCGCCTCTTGTACCCGCAGGGCCGGCTCTTCTTCCATTTAATAACACTAGGGTTCTGTTTGCGCCAAGACCGCGTAAACTAATTGTTTGTGTTCCTGTGCCACCGTTTTGTACAAAAGCAGTTGAAGTTGCACTCGTTACTTGGCTGGAGCCTGCTGCAATCGTAGTGTTTCTTAACAAACCACCTAAGTCGCTAATGCCTTGGCTTATTGCGGCTTCACCCATAATGATGTCGACCGGTCTAGCTTCGTCAAATCCACCTTGGCGAATACGCGAGCCAACGACGGTGATGCGCTCAGCTTGTACTTCTGCTTCAGCCTCAGTAGCTTCTGTTTCTTGGGCGTGAAGTGGAGCGATTGTTGTCGTTGCCAGTGCAAAAGCGACTGCATGGACAAGCGTATTTTTCTTGAACCACTTTTTATTGGTTTCCATAATGTTCCCTAGTACTAGTATATTTATTTTATGCACTTTTTATAGTCGTACATTGTTAAAGTAGCCGACGTAACTTAACGACGCTGCTTTTTACTTTGATACTTCCCGTGCTTTTTATATTCACTAAAATTGTGTACAGCATTAAGGTGTTGTGCCAAACAATAGGCATAAACACTCAATAGATTTACATAATATTTAGCTGAGCAATTTTTTTAACACATATCGCCGTTAAATACTAGGAACTATAAAGATTAAAGCGGCAGTCTCAAGGCTCTGTTAACTTACCTGATAGCCTTAAAAAAAAGGGCTGCAAGAGCAAGCTAAGGCGTATCAATGGCTAGTTAGATATTTATCTGTTGATTAAAAAATTAATTTGATACCATCAAGTAAAGGCGTTTTTTAGTCATTAAAAACGGGTTACACTTCCAGTGTCTGAACTATCAGTCGTATAACAGAAACAGCGGAGATCTTTGTCAATGATTATCACTGAACGCTTCGTATTCGTTCACATGCATAAGACAGGCGGCCAAAGCCTGAATGCCATTATCCAGCGCACGATCCCGAGCTACCAGTTTATTGGCTACCATTATCCTCACAGTGAAATTCCGACTTGCTCCATTAACTTACCGATAGTGGGTATAGTGAGAAACCCATGGGATTGGTATATCTCTTGGTATGCATTCAATAGCGGGCCAACGGCGCGCAGCCCCTTATTTGCAATTGTATCTGATAGTGGCAAAGCGGATTTAAAGACAACCATTACGAATCTTGTCAATTTAGGCTCTACCAGCAGCTCGAGTCAAGCGCATCGACAGCAACTTATTAAGGTTTTACCTGAAACCCTTGAGCAAAATAATGGGGTTGGTTTAACCAAAGGTGATATTCGCAACTTTGTAAACAATAACATGGGGTATTACAGCTGGATGTTTCGGCGTATGTTGGGTGATTACACGTCTGCGCAACTTCATATAGGAAGGTTCGAAAACCTTCAGAGCGATTTCTTGCAAATTATGGATAGCCTATCAGTTGAACAAACACCGGCGATAAAACACGAACTCTCTCAACAGGAACGCAAAAACACCTCACGGCACAGCCATTATTCTCACTATTACGACAAGGATTTACAAAATCTGCTTGCTGAAAAAGAGAGTGGGCTGATTCAGCATTTTGATTATAAATTTGAAGTCGTTGGCCCGTCCCAGCAAACTGCGCAGGCTCAGATAAATACTCGCCAGGACAATTCACAAGGCTTTAAAAAGCTGCTTGGACGAGCGAGTAACTATTTAAAGTTGGGTGATGACTATAATGTTGATGCTATAAAAAGCGCTTTGAATGCAGTACCTGATGAAAAGTGGCGTGAGTCTGGAAGGGAGAAGCGCTTTGATATTCATCGCCATACAGAAGCGTTACTGCTGGTAAAATTTGAAGACTTTCGTTTTACGGATCCTGAAGCGACAGCGCTATATCAGCATTTTCAAACCGTCGTCCAGCCTTTGGTTGATCATATTGCAAACTACTATCAGGATAACGGTTTTGTAGTGCGCATGATCTTTGCCAAACTGCTTCCTGGAGGCAAGATCCCAGAACACACTGACACGGGATATTCACTGCTTAACTGCCATCGGGTACATATTCCTATTATCACCAACGATGACAATTTATTTTACGTTGGTGGTGAATTAAAGCGCATGCAGGTTGGCGAGTTATGGGAAATAAATAACGCATCCCCCCACGCCGTTGATAACTGCAGTGCCGAAGATAGAGTCCATCTTATTATCGATTGGATGCCTAATCATGCGGGTAAACCACTTGACGAAGCCGTATTACCCCCAAACCAAAACCAAGACACCATTGCGCGACAAATTGACCCGTCAAAGCTAAACATGATGATCGCCGATGCCTATCAGATGCATAAGAGTGGGCAAATAAAGCAAGCGAAATCTATTTACAGAACCGTACTCGATTTTGAACCTAAACACCTTAATGCTAACAATCTGTTAGGTTTACTTTGTGTGCAAACCGGTGAGTTTGAAACCGCGATTGAGCACATACAAACTGCGCTTTCGGTCAAGTCCGACGACGCACAAGCACACGCTAACATTGCACTTGCATTTAAGGGGCTTAACCTCAAAGACAAGGCAATCAAGCACTTTCAGCAAGCTATCAATCTGGTGCCAAATAACCCAGGAACGCATAATAACTTGGGTAATATGTACAAAGAAGTAGGGCAATTAGAAGACGCGATAAAATGTTATAATGACGCCCTCAGTTTACACCCCGAATATCATGAGGCGCATCACAATCTTGGCAGTACCCTGCTGCTAAAAGCTAACTACAGTGAGGCGGTTAAAAGCTTACAACAGGCGCTGAGCTTACGACCTAATTTAAAAGCCACTCATGTCGAATTAGCAAAAGCCTTACAAGGACTGCAACAAAAGCAAGAGTAAATACCAAACGATGCTCTTGCATGGTTGCGCAAAAGCAGCACGAGCAGCCAGTCGCGTTATTTATAAACCGAAGTAATACTCATTGCGCAGCGAGCGTAGACCCTGAGTTTGCAAATACTAAAATAGTATTTGCAAACTCAACAGCACGTAAGCAACAATCGTTAGGCCGCCCACAAATAATGCATAGGGCATTTGCGTTTTAACATGGGTGAGAAGGTCGCAGCCTGCGGCAAGAGATGATATTGCTGTTGTATCCGAAATGGGCGAGCAATGGTCACCAAAAATACCACCGCCTAATATTGCCGCTAACACCAATGACGGCGGCAAACCCAGCGTTTCAACCAAAGGCATGCCGATAGGAATGAGAATAGCAAAAGTGCCCCATGATGTACCTGTTGTAAACGACATGATCCCGCCTGCAATAAACAACATCGGGACAACCAATATCAACGGTAAGTTTTCACCAACTAAACCCGACACAAAAATACCGGTTCCAAGTGCTTTTAGACTCGTTCCCAAAGCGATAGAGAGTAACACTATGGTAACCAAGGGCAGTAATTCGCCCATGCCGTTGAAGCCAATTTTAACCGACTGTTTATGCGTGAAGCGCTTGTGCAAAAGTAACTGAGCATAGGCAACAATACATGCTAAGAAAGTGGCATACAGCACCGACTTACTGCCGCTACCTTGGGTGATATCACCGTCGCCTGTTATGAACATGAAAGCAAACATACCGATGATCATGACGAATAGAGGTACTAGCATAAATCGAGATTTTGTCGCAGGGCTCGAATCTAACGAAGTATCTACAGACTCTAGAAGTTTTTCCGCTTCTTTCATAGGTCCGTGCACTTTGTCGAAGAAAATAGTGTAGGCAACGACCACTAGCGTCAACCATGCGTAAACGTTAAAAGGTAGGGTTCCCCATAATACAGCCAGTGGGTCTTGACCTAAATCATAAGTGCTGATGAGAGCTAGAACATAGGCTCCCCAGCCGTTTAGCAAAATGAGAATACAAATGGGCGCGCAGGTTGAATCAATAATATAGGCTAGCCGTGCGCGACTCATTTTATACTTATCGAATAACCCGCGAGCAAATATACCCGCAGTTAACACACTCAAATTTGATTCAATGAAAATGGCGATACCAGTAAACATGGTAACCCCGCCAACGCGCTTTTTAGAATTGATAATGCCACTGCTTACCACACGGTTCACGGTTGCGCTAACGCCGCCAGAGTCTCGGATGAATGCAAGCAAAGCGCCAACCAGTAAGCTAAAAATAAGTATCTGTGTTGTGCCGTCAGAGGCTGCTGTTTCTACAATACGATCAATCGTATTAATCGGAGTGCCAAACCAAGAACCAGATGAAGTCGTGACTGTTAACAGCAACTCCGAGCAGAGTATGGCCAAAAATAAAGCAAGAATGACTTCCTTTTTCCAGATAACAACAGCAATTGCAATAACGGGTGGGAGGACAGTAAGCCATTCCATAATTTATTTCCTAGTTTCCATGTTGAAGCTGATTCTGTGCTTCGAATTCAATGAGTGCTTCATAAATCATACTCATGACGCCTCCAAATTTACCCGTTTCAAAACTATCAGCAGCAGCAGTAACGGCACCTTCTTCTACTATGTTTACCTTTGAATGTTGTTTATTGGTCAATAAAATAATGGCCAAATCGAGGGTGGGGTCAATGACAACTGCAGTGCCTGCAGCGTCTTCGTACCCATATGCAGAAGCACTGGCGTAAGAACTAAAAAGCCCTTTGTTAGCATCGCTGTTAGCGAGTTTCCAGCCTAGCCCTATGCTACTAGATTGCCCCGCAGGGCTTAAAAATTTAGACATTGTTGCCTGGCTAAATAGCTTAACGTTGCCATATCCGCCGCCATTTAACAAAGTCTGACTCAATATGGCCAAGTCGTCGATATTTGAAAAAAGTCCTGCGTGACCAGATACCCCTTGCATTGAATAGAAAGCTTTTTCGTCAGCTGCTTCGCCCTGCAGAACATTCCTTCTTATATTAGGAAAATCAGCATTGCCTGGCAGCGTGTTACCAAAGACTTCAGTCGCAGCAAAATCATCTTTGCTAAATCCTGCCTTTAATGGATTGAATGAAGTGTGTTTGAGCCCAAGCGGGGAGAATATTTTGTCTTGGCTATATTCATCCAAAGGCATACCGCTTACCCGCTCTACTAAAAGACCAAGCAACATAAAGTTTGTTTCACTGTACTGCTGTGTGCTGCCTACAAAAGAGTCAAAAGGCAAAGCGGTAAGCAGCAAGCGACTTGTTTTTATCTTGTTTTGAGAATAAAAATACTCGCCATATTTGTTATCGGGTCTATAAAACTCAAGTGTGTCTGCGTAACCTGATGCTTGTGCCAGCAAGTCTTTTACTCTGATTACTTCTCGCCCACTGCCGCGGTATTCGGGGATATAATATTGGAGAGGCTTATAAAGATCTATTGTGCCATCGCTCACGAGTTGCATAATAGCAAGGCTCGTGGCGAACACTTGTGTATTTGAAGAGAGGTCAAACATGTGCTCCGGCGTCATTCGTTGAGCCTCTAACTGTTTATCTTCTATTTGGCTGGTCTGGGTCAGTAAGTCGCCATTAGCGATGTATTTTTTTGCATAACCATAGCTGCTTCTTTTTATGATTTTACCTTTGTGCACGACGGCTAGCGTCGCCCCCGGGAACCCATTTTTTACTTCGTCGTTAATCAGGCGGTCTACTTTCTTAAACAGTGGCTCGTAGGGCTTCACGTTGTAGGCTAATGTAGGGTATGGAATGCTAATTTTGATCGTAGCACCTTGCGGTTGGATGTTGGCTACGCGCAGGCTATTGAGACCATCCACAGTGCGTTTGTGGATAGATACTTTGTTAGCCTGAAGCTGCTTAAATTCATCTAAACCAAGTTTCTGTCCATTAATAAATATATCTGCAGACTTCGCACCATCAGTTTCAATGATGAGCTCTCCTCTACCTTTATAAGCCCTGAATAAACCTCGATTGCGAACTTCATTCGGTGTTTGATATGCAGGGTCTGGAAACACCTTCGATAGCTGATATTGCTGCACTGTCTCTATTATCTGCTGTTGCTTCATTTGCGCTGTTAGTACTTCTGATTGATAAATATTATTCAACTGTACATAGCTTGTTGGAAAATATTTTTCGAGTAAGGCGAATACCGCAGCAGCCGTCTGATTATTGAGTTCACCAGTAACTTGCCAAGGCACAAAGTGCATTTGAAAAGCACTCAAAGTATCAATAGTTTGCTGGTCCATTCTGCCCGTTGCCACAATATCGTAGCCGTAGGTGCTTAAAGCTTTTTGAATCAGTCCCAAGCTAGGTGATGCTTGATTAAAGGCCAGCCAGTGATGCATTAAGCTGTCATTTTCATACCAAGCACCAATGCCTTCTTTATATAGTCGATACCAAGGGAACTTCGGTCCTGGGTCATTTTTTCGTGCCGGCGCGATATCTGAATGGCCAACAACAGCCGTAGGCTCAATATCAGGGTTTCTAGCGAGTATTTCTTTGCTTAATTTGATTAATAGCTGTATTTGTTTTTCTTCAAATTCTGGAAAAACACACAAATCTCGATTTTTTTCTGCTCCCATTATTTCTGGGATCACGGCTTGAGCTGATGCATCAGCGGGCTTGTCCTCCTGACAAGAAGGCGTGTTAACAATTTCAATACCAATACTGTGGTCGTTGAGGCCCGAACGGCCTTGCCAATAACTTATGCCAGCGTGCCATGCGCGCTGATTTTCGTCGACCAATTGAAAAACTTTAGGAACGCGGTAGGGATAACTCGGATCGTCTGCTTTGGGAATTAAGTAATGTGAGCTAACGTTGCCTTCTGCTACTAGCGCATCAACTGACTCTTGATAATTTACTGCGGTAAAGTGCATGACTAGGGACTTAACGCGATAGCTATAGTTTTTAGACTGCATCATCTCAACATCAGAGATGCTTGAGCAAGCCACTAAAAAAACAGTGCTAGCGAAAAGGGAAGCCTGCGCTAGCCTTGTCCAATTTGGCATTATCTTTCCTTTAAAAACGTATTGGTTTTATTGCAGCGGAATATGTTTCATTACTTCCATGATGCTTTTTATCAGAGAACTTTGTAAAAAATTTACTCGGCTTTCGACGCTGCAGTCTACATAAATAGATAGAATATACACATCTACAGTCAATGTTGCCTAGTATAACCTGCTTTATGGCAAAATTAACAAGGTAAGGTTCAGAAGAAGACACTCGACATTCATCAAAAGCGCTATCTTTGCCTCGAGTTTACCTATTTTATGCTAAGCTTAAATGGAACTGAATTTAACAGGAGTCAAAAATGTATACGCCAATTCACTCTATTAGCTCTTTGTTTGAGCAGCTAGGTTTGGGAAGTTCAGAGAAGGAAATGAATGCTTTTATTGCTGCTAACTCTCCATTGCCTGCCAAGGTAAAACTGCACGATGCAGATTTTTGGAACACGTCGCAGCAAACGTTTTTGCGTCAAATGAAACAAGAGGACGCAGATTGGGCAGAAATAGTTGACCAGTTGGACGCAATGTTACGTTAATAGCTTTTCTTTAGGGAAATCATTGAGCACTGGCTATTGCGTTTACTTTAAGGAAAAATTCCCAGAAACAAAATGCGAAAAGCAACTCCGATTCCGTCCCTGTGCTTTGGCCTGATATAGGGCTTTATCGGCTTCCAATATCAATATTTCCTTGGTCAAATCGCTGTTATGGTTGAATGTCAATGTTGATGCACCAAGGCTTATCGTCACATAGTCGTTTATTGTGCTCTTCACATGCGGTATTTTTAGCTCTTCAATTGCGTATCGCAACGTTTCACAGATTACGTTTGCTGCTTCTGCGCCTGTATTTGGCAGAATGCATATGAACTCTTCACCGCCGAATCGGCCACAAAAATCAGATTGCCTTAATAAGGTTTTGTTCAACTCACTGGCTACTAAGCGTAAACAGGCATCGCCGCCGGCATGACCATAGTGATCGTTATATAACTTGAAGTAGTCAACGTCTATTAATATGACGGTAACCGCCCATTTGTTTCTCATAGCCAACTCTATGGTTTCAGATAGTTTACGCTCAAATGCACGGCGGTTTGGAATGCCCGTTAGGGGATCGGTAAGCGTCATATTTAGCAATGCACTTTCTTGTTCTTTCACACGTTCCAAGTACAAAGAAAAAGTGTCGGCGAGCCTCGCTATCTCGTCGTTACCGTCAATGTTGATAACAGCGTCCGGTGTTTTGGAAGCAACAGAAACCTGCGAAGACAGCGAGACCAAGCGCAAGACAATACGTTGATGTAAATAGTAGATAATTCCGAGGGTTAAAAAGACCGCAAAAACACCTGATATGATGGTTAGCTTTGAGTACTGAGCTGCTAACTCGTTAACTTTTTTAGCATCTTCCATACTCTCTTTGTTCACAACATATGCCTGATACTGCAAGTTGCTAGCGACATCCGCTATCAGGTTTCGAACAAAATTATCTCTTCCCCGCGTTCTGCCATCAATGCGAAGTGATTGAACTTTCTGGTTTATCAAACCTTCGGTGCCGAATAATAGTCTTTCCAAGGGCTTTATAAGTATCGTATTGTCTAATTTTCTCTCAACTAATTTGTTTTTTAAAGTCATCGTTAGTGAGTTTAAGGCCAATTCAATTTGTCTAATTTCATGGAGTCTATTTTGTTCGCTGATTTTAACGCTGAGCAATAAGACCTCTACCAACATATTTTCAATTTCGTTGCTATTTTCAATCAATCGAATACTTGCGAAAAGCCTCTGTAGGTTGGTATTGAGCTCGTCCTTTTTGTCATTCAGTAATCGTTGAAATATTATTCTTTGTTTCACTAACCCGTCTAGCTCATTAATCTCTTTGGTGAGCGTCGCAAGTTGTGTTGGCAAGTACTGACGGTCAGTGGCATCATTTAACATCGACTCGTTTATTCTGACCAGACTACTATCAATGGTTTGTCGCGCTAGTTGTTGGGCTGGACTATTTTGTGAACTTGCTAAAATAGAAGTTAATGTTGCAAGATTCTGTATTTGCGTATTAAGCGAAGCAGCATAAGAAATTTTGGGGATAGTAGAGTTAGTCAGATCCGCTAGTATTTTACCCAGTTCAGTTAATCGAACGGTCGAAAATAGAACGACAATAATAAACAGAGCAACAATACCCAACTGAGCATAGGTAAATAACTTAATTGTGTGTCGTGAATTGGACTTCAATTTTTATTACCTTTGTTATTTTGGTGTGCAACATCAACAATTCTGTTGTCTATTTTACTGCTAAGTTTCCCTTTTAGCCTAATGTCCCGCTGCACTAAGTCTGAAATTAAAATATTTTTTAATACAATAGAGTCTTTCATTTGGCTACCCATAGCCAGAGGTGTATAGCCATCTCCGCCTTCGAATAGGTAGTTGGTTGTTGCTAATGTATAAGTTTGCTCTGGCATGATTTTATTACCATTCACTAAGACTGACACAAGCCTTTCTCCGGGTTTGGCTTCTGAATCAAATGTTAGGCGCATGCCTGAAATATGAGGGAATGTTCCTGTTAGTTCATCTAAACCTGATAAGCCAATTTCCAGCGCTTCTACTATATATTTCCCTTTAATTGAGATGACATTGAGTGCGGAACGAAATGGGAGCTCATTTGCTATTGTTCTTCTTGTAATTTCGGCATTTTGCTCATAGGTGGTGTCTCCTCGAATACTGCCACCGTTTATTATTGCAATGTCGGTTGCTGTAAGGCTGCGCATGGCGTCCACAATGTAATTTGCAAAAAGATTTTCGCTTGCTCTAACGATGTCGCGTTGAGTCGTAAATTTTCCGTCCCAATAGCCAATCCTATCGTCTAGCAGCCGGTCTAGTCTCAGTTGATAGGCATTAACTTGGGCCTGAACGGTTAGATCTGGCGGCATGTTTGCGAGTGTGATGAGTTCTGATGACAATATGTCTACTTGCGGGCTAAAGCCTACTGTGGCGACAACTGCCTGACCAGCTTCGTTAATCGAAAGCAGCCTAGGGTGTGTATTTAAAGCTTTTTTATCGACGTAGCTAGTGCTGGAGTTAAATGCAAAATCAATATCTCTACTCTCAAGTAGCTGTGGTACGAAATCAAAAGGGTAGAAGTAATGTAAAAGCACTATATCAGCGCCTGCATCACGCAAAGCTTTTGCTTTTGTCTTAATGGTCGTAAGGGGGTCTTTAACGATGACGTTCTTTAGCAGATATTCGTATATTAGTCGCTCATTAACGATGGAAATAAACCCTAATTTTATAGCGCCTTTGGTAATGATCACTTGATCGACAAGACCATCTGGGGTTAAACCAATACGCTGATCAATGATATTACTAGCGACCATGGGAAACGCAGCTTCGTAGGAGCGCAGCGACAGTTCATCTTCAAAGTAACTAAATTCGCGTTTTGCGACGCCCATTGCATCAGGCTCAAGGCTATTCAATATATCAATAATATGAGAGCCGCGATCGAGGTTGGAAAGTGCACTAGGCCCAACAGAGCCACCGCCAAATATAAAGAATGTTGTTTTTTTACTCTCTCTTTGCTGCGACACCAAGTGCTGCAATTCAGCGTATTTGCCGGAGCGAGGATTTGATATGTCGGGCATTCCAGCAGCAAATACGATAACTGCTTCTTTTGTATCGTCGGCAATTGCGGCGCTGCTTAACAAAGAGATGCTAGTTAACGATATGACGAATAGCGCAAAATTAAATGGAGCCTTATTGAAGAAGAGTGAAACAATAGCAATAATTTTTTTCATAGCGTTAATTATGTGTGAGGGGCTCAAGTCAATTCAGAGCTGCGCAAGGAACACGCTGCCTTTTCCGATATATTAGCATAACTTAGCGGTTTTACATGTGTAGATTAATGTATGGGTATAGATAGAGTCTTAGTTTTTTACAGCGCCACTAACTCGCCCATTATGAACGCAAATTTACGTTCACCGTGCTTACATAAGAAGCCAGCAGGGATGACGCCTTTCATCATTTTTAGATCGTCATGCCAATACTTTGGATTTTCGATCACAGTATAATCCGAGTGGTTGTCGATTAAGAGGGGGTCACCAACAAAGTGGCTGAACCCACTTTTAAGCAGAGCGACGTAGCTTTCGTTGGTTAAGCATATCTCTTCACTTAATAAATATGACCGCCCCGGATCGTATAGGTACCCCGAGGCCTCAATAGTTTCAAGACCGTAATGTTCGTGTAAATCACCAATATCAGCGACAAAAAATGACTTTTCAAAGCGATCATATTTTCGCACCGCAATATCTGTAGTGAAGCTGTTGTTGGCGAACCCTAAGTTTTTTATTAATAAGTCACAAAGTTGATATTCCCGGTTTTCAGGAATTTGCCAATATCGTTCTTCCAACTCTTTTATTGTCTTATCGTCAGTCCAACTTGCTTCATCGCAAAGCATATCTAAAGCATGCAGCAAGGTAAAAACGTTTATTGAGCGCGCAACTTGACGATTAGGGTCATTTGGGTAATGTCCCGATTCGATGAGTATGGTGCTAATACCGCGTTCTGCGATTTTATCGCCGAATGAGCGAGCAGAATACTCGTCATCATAACGAGCAATATTATCCGGCAAGAAAGGCTTAGCTTGGAGCTGCAGTTCAGCAATCAACGCCATCGCCTTTTGTCGGGCTGGATCAATCGTCTTTTTGGCATTAAATGCGGGAGCCAAGAATGCCAGCGTGGAAGACTTGCCATCTGTACCACAGCGATAATAGTCGTGCTGATCATGCAGGTTAAATGCAAAATGTGGCTGTGTTTCCGTCACTAATTTATCTAGCGCTCTGCCTTCAGGTGTTTGCAAGGCCATTGCATCTCGGTTTATGTCTATACCTTGTGCATTTTCCCGCGTTCCAACTTGGGCACCGTCAGGATTTAACATGGGAATAATGTGTATTGTCAGCAGGCTTTGCCAATCTGCGTTTATTGAGGTGACGAGTTTTGCACTGAGTAGGTGAATAATGTCTAAGACGGCAGCTGTAGCAGTAGACTCATCACCATGCATTTGCGTCCACATGACTACTGTTGTAGGCCCAAACCCTAGGCTTAGGCAATTGAGTGCTTGGCCAGAAAAAGAGTGCCCGATAACAGTTTTATTAACAATGTCACGAGAAGATAACTCATCAACTATTGCAATGATATCCTCGGGTATTAACTGCTGTTTGTCGAGATTTGTTACACGATTTTCATAAAGTGATTGAAGCTCGGTAGAGAAAAGTATATCCATCAGTGGACCGTTACTCCCTTAATTGATTTTATACTATAGGCCAATTATTGAATTTAATGCAACTGAAATGATAATAGGTGAATGTAAAGAACGCGAATAAGATAAAAAGCATTTAACGATAAAGCAGCTCTCCCGTCATGTAATGCAATTAGTGAACATAGGTATAAAAACTCGTACAGACATCTTGTGCATCGAAGACTATCATCTCATCGTCGATTGGATTTTTACAGTTGAATTTTTTGTAGGATCTGTAGGTATAACAATGAAAAAAATCTTTTTAGATTGTAAGTAAGAAGCAAATTTTACCTGTGTATTCTATTCGGTAAAACACAGATTTTAGGCTTCAAAAATACAACGTTTCTACCCATGTCGTTTATCAACCCGACAGGTCACGTCCCTTATTTTTGAACGACGTTTGCTGATAAAAAATATGACATTTTTCTTTCTTAATTGAAACGAAAATTTGAGGGATTATTAAAGTACTAATGTGACTTTTTGTGTCGCTATTGTCTTAATGTACTGATGTTCATGCTTTTCTATTGGTTAAATAGTGTTCAACCAAAAAACGCTACGATGCATTATAGTTTTTTCTGCGTAGAAATATTATTACTGAAATAGATAATATTGGAAGTTAAATTAGCTTTCCTAAACGAATTTATCCTGTCTTTAATAGACTAAAATTCATTCAAAGCTTTACGTAAAAAGCCGTCGTTGTTCTTCAATAAACTTTTGCATGTAGTTATGTCATTTTTAGTAAGTACATATAGTATCGCAAGCTTTGCATTGTTGTTTGAAATTGCTAGGGCATTAACCGCAACGTCTTCTTCGCATTCGCTTGCTTGCATGACAATACGTATAGCTCTAGCAACTAATTTTTCATTTGTTGCATTCACATCGACCATTAAATTCTTATAGGTTTTGCCCAATTTGATCATACTCGCAGTGCTGATCATATTCAGGATAAGCTTTTGTGCAGTACCTGACTTCATTCGCGTTGAGCCCGTTAACACTTCAGGCCCTACATTTGCACAAATGCCAATATCAGCAATGTGCATCAGCGGTGCGTTTGGATTACACACAATACAGGCTGTAGTGGCTTGAATAGACTTTGCATAATTCAATGCACCGATAACATAGGGTGTACGGCCACTTGCGGCTAATCCAATTAACATATCATGTTGATTAAAATCTATATTTTGAAGATCACGCTGAGCTGCCTGCATATCGTCTTCAGCACCCTCTACAGCATTTATTAATGCTGTTTCACCGCCAGCGATAATACCTATCACGACATTGTCCGAAACACTAAACGTTGGCCTACATTCAACTGCGTCTAATATACCGAGTCGACCACTCGTTCCAGCGCCAATGTATATAAGACGACCACCTTCTTTTAAGCGCAAAACAGCAGCATCGACAACATTAGCAATTGCAGGAATAGCATCAGCTACAGCTCCTGCAACAAAGGCGTCTTGGTTATTTATGCAATGCAAAGCGTCTTTCGTGCTCATTAAATCAATTTGCTCGCTTGCCAGATTTATTCCTTCGGATGGGATCTGACCTAACTCTTTTAAAATGTCATGCGTTTTTGTCACATTTTGTCCTTTATTGCATTGGTGTTACCGAACAAACACACCGAGGTGGCGACAAACGTGGCTATCATAAGCTGCCACGAGAAGCCTAAGCTAAATTGATATTCAACCGGGAGATATAAACTCATGATATAAGGCTGCATCAGCACAGGTATCAGAAAGCCAATGAGTAGTGCGGCTAAGATCGATAACGGTGATCCGCGGTTGCTAAACAGGGCAGTGAAATAAACGCCAAGCAAGCCACTGTAAGAGAAAATCATGACGCTCAGCGCAAATGCTAACAATGGCATATCGCTGTGTTGCTGCCAGTAAAAGCACAAGGCAGCCATTAGGCTTAGTGCAATAGCTACAACAATCATGCTAATTCTGCCGGCCTTCACCATATGTGTGTCTGATAGCGTTTTGCCATTTTTAAGTAAAATTCCACGATATATATCTTGCACAGCAACTGAAGACATGGAGTTAAGTCCTGAGTTAAGAGTCGACAATGCAGCCGCGATAATTCCAATGGTAACCACCGCCTTTATGCCGTTTGGCAAATCAGTAAGCACGTAATACATAAAGATCGTCACAGTTTGCCCAACAAACTCTGGCGTGGGTGCGTCACCATTAGCGATACTTTGACTCATAAGGTCAGGGCGCTGGTAATAAATATAGAGAAGCATGCCAATGATGACAAAAATAAGCACAACGGGAATACCCATTATGATCGAGGAGGTTAGTGCTTTAGTGGCTTCTTTGGAATCTTTACAGGTTAACATGCGTTGTGTGACGTCTTGATCCATGCCAAAAGCCGCAATGTTCAACAAAACGAAGCCAGTGATGACGGACCAAAACCCAAAAACACCGGAAGGCGAAAAATCCAGAGAGAAATCAATTAAGGTAAGTTTTGACTGTGAGCCATCCGTAGGCGTTTGTAATGCATTGATAATAGTACTGAAGTCGGATGGGATGCTATAGAGTAAGTAACCAAGCACTAATAGGGCTGCTGAAATATACACGATACACTGAATAACATCGCTGTATATAACCGTACGAATACCACCGTACACGGTATATAAGAGCCCAACTGTCGCAATTAGCGTGATTGAAATCATGACGCTTGAAGCTTCTATGTTGCCAAACAATATCATGGCAATAGCAATGGCCGCCATATACAGCCTCGCGCCACTTGCAAATAAGCGACCCACTAAATAAACAGTTCCTGCCTGATATTTAGCTTGATCACCAAAGCGTTGAGCAAGCAGTTCATAAACAGTGAACACTTTAAACTTATAAAATTTGGGCAGTAAAAACTTTGCGACAAAAATGGCGGCAATAAAGCCAGCAATATTGGTGGCTAAATAAGTAAGGTCGCCCCGATAGCCTTGGTCAGGTCCACCTAAAAACGTTGCGGCACTTTGCGAGGTGGCTAGCACTGATATAGCGACTACCCACATAGGCATCGACTTTCCACCTAGGAAATAGTCGTTTGAATTAGCAGCTTGCCGGTTATACAGCCAACCACTTACAATGAGAAGCAGGCCGTAGCCTCCAAAAATGAGCCAGTCAATGGCGGAAAATTGATCAATCATAACGCTCTTATAGTTATTCTTCGGGGAATGTCTGCTTGTCAAAAGCTCGAAGCTGACATTTTTATCCATTCGCTTGATTTATCTTGCCATTAACCCATTAATCATGATGAAAAACAAGTTTCACTAGTTTACTATCGCAATACTTATTTGCTTGCACTGATTAATCGGAAGTTCATTTTTTGGCTAGACATACCCACGCAGCAATCGATCTCGATGCGCTAACACATAATTTTTTGGCTATGAGCGAATGCTCTCCAAACAGCAAGCAGGTTGTTGTGGTGAAAGCAGACGCCTATGGCAACGGTGCTGTCGCGGTTGCGCTTTGCTTGCAAAACCACGCGGATATGTTTGCGGTTGCGTTTATTGATGAAGTCTTCGAACTAAGAGCAGCGGGAATAACGCAGCCCATATTGGTACTACAAGGACCACATCAAGAGCAAGAGTGTGAACTCACAAACACACTCGATGTAGTTTGGATGCTACATGCAGAACAACAGTTAAATTGGATAAATAAACGTATAAAAAACAAAGAAATAAGTAATCTTCATCATTGGGTAAAGTTTGACACCGGTATGCATCGCTTAGGCTTTATGCTCGAAGACTACGAGCGTTTGAGTGAGGATTACTCACATATATTTCACGCTGAAACCGTTGTCGCTACACATTTGGCAAGAGCTGATGAGCCTAAGAATAAAGCCTCGCTGACAGCAATAGAGCAGTTTTTAAACGTCATGGTTGGTAGACACAATTGTTTATCTATTGCTAACTCTGCTGCAAACATTTGTTTGCCAGCGTCTGCAAAAACTTGGAATAGAATGGGAATATCCCTCTACGGTAGTTCTCCTTTTGAAAACGATGAAGTATTAGTTTCCCTGCAAACGGTGATGCAACTAAATAGCGAAGTCATTGCTATTCGCCATATCCCGGCGGGCGAGTCAGTGGGATACGGAGCAACATGGACAGCCCAACAGCCCTCTACTATTGCCACTGTTGCTATTGGTTATGCTGATGGCTATCCGCGGCATGCTCCAATTGGCACTCCCGCGCTTATCGATGGCCAGGTAGCTAAACTCGTTGGTCGCGTTTCGATGGACATGCTGACGTTTGATGTGACCGATATCGATAATGTTGATATAGGCTCGACAGTAGAACTATGGGGAAGAAACTTACCTATTAATCAGGTGGCTAAACATATTGGCACTATTGGTTATGAATTGATGACTCGTGTTTCCAAACGAGTGCCTAGGAAGCTCGTATGACGGACTATTTTGTTGGTGTTGATGCAGGCGGCACACACTGCAGAGCATCGCTCTATGATAGTACTGAAACACTCATTGGGACTGGGCTTGCCGGCCCTGCAAATGTTTTTAATCACTTTACACAGGCAATGCAGCAAATTGACCTCGCTATTGATATAGCCGTTCGTAGTGCAAACATATCTATTGATAAAAAATCCCTTATTGTTGGTGCAGGTTGTGCTGGAGGGCAAACTGCACAGGCAAGGGAAGGTCTTAGTCGCCTTAATGTTCCTTATAAACGGCTGTTTATGACGAGTGATCTGCACGCAAGTTGCCTAGCAGCGAATAGCGGCGGTGACTGTGTCGTTCTGATTACCGGTACAGGCTCATCCATCGCGCATTATCAAAATGGCCTAGTGACGCAATATGGAGGCCACGGTTTTATTCACGGTGATGAAGCAAGTGGCGCTTGGCTTGGATTAAGAGCGGTGCAACTGTTATTGAAAAGCTTCGACAATCTTGTTGATGATGAAGAGTTCTGTAAAGCAATAGCGCATGCTATCGGCATTAATTATACGAGCGGTATTAGCTATGCTGAAAAGCCGGCAAGCGTTGACCACATTCTACGCTATTTTAAAAATAAGCTCGCTGCAGAATATGCGACCCTTGCCCCTGTTATTATTGGTTTGTATCAGAATGGAAATTCAACGGCGAACACCCTCATTAATGAAGGTGCTGACTACTTATTCTCTGTATTAAGTTCGAACGCACTTGGCAATGGCTTTCCTATATTCATCACGGGAGGCATCGCGGGAAGCTATCAACCGCTGCTGCAACAAAAGATGGGCAAACCAGTGCTCGCTATGCAAAGAGTCGCTCAAGATGGAGCGATGCTTTACGCGAAGTTGCAAATGAACTCATCGCAACCATCAGGTTAGCGTTACCTATACGTATTCTTACCACTTTTGTAAAATATCGCTGTAAACGCGGTCATCAAGTAGGCTTTCTCTGTTAAGGTCTTGTTTCAGCAATTCAGCATACTCGCCACTGCTTTTTAATGCCTCAATACCCTTTTCAAAAGACGCGATAATATCCTTGGCATTAGCGTAATCACGATGTATCGCTAAAGAGACATCGACTGAGATTAGAGATACTTTGGAAACATAAATTGGTTTCTGGCCGACACTTTTGAGCAATAGATTCATTTCATCTAACATCGCTTTGTCCACTAATAGGAAATCGACCCGTCGTTCTGAGAGTTGCTTGATATTGTCGAAAAACCAAGGGGACCGCGCCCATCGAATATCACGTTCGTCGCGCAGTTGATCAGTGTTGGCGAACCGATTCTCGACACCAACTCGCTCACGATACAGCTGTTCAAGCCGAATAATGCTTTCGGCTTTTTGATTTCGTGATACTACGTGCAATTCCACTTGCATGTAGGGCAAAGAGTAGAGGTAATCATCTTTTTGGTCGTTAAGAGAATAATGGTCAATGTACCCAGCAAACTTGCCTGATCTTAATCCGCTGCCGGACCAAGCTTGCGTTGTTGCTATTATTTGCGCTTTTTTATCGCCCAATGCGGCAGCAACAACGTCCATTTGACGAGCGGGTAATTTATGCTCGTCAATATAAGTAGCGACCTTGTTACCTACAAGATTTAAGGTTTGCGCTTGAAGACTGGTTGATAACAACATACTCGATACAACAAGCAGCACTGCCGCTGCCTTTACTGCTTTGTGCGTGTTACTTATAAGCATGGAGACTTACCTTCTAAGCAAATAAAAAGTGATGCTCGTACTGACAATTCATTGTTCATTTAATTACCTTTAAACCTTCATTAATGTAAGTACGAGTTTTCACTCTCATTTGGATTATTCTCCAAACGCACCTGCTGCACCAGGAAATACTACCGGGCTTTCAAAACCGTCTTCGCTAACGCTAGCAACTCCAAAGAAATAGTTATCAATAACAACATTCTCAAGCGTTGCTGTAGTTACGTTACCTACATACTTGCTGTATTGCCACTGTGGTGCATCTGTTAATCGCCAATATATCTTGTAGCCCTTTAAATGTGGGTTGCTTGGCGTTGTATCAGCATCGGCATGAGGTTTCCAACTTAGGGTCGTTGAAGCTTGCACTGCGCCAGAAATACTGACATCTGCTGGTGGATTTGGTGCGTTAGCCATGCCGGCTAGTGACACTGCATTGAGCGCAGTTAACTTCGCTGCATAGTCGAAATTGACGCCTTCAATAGTATCACCATAAACGATGCCATTTTCGGTGCGCAAGTCCTGATGCTGTCTATCATAATGTTCGTTTGTTTCCATAATGCGAACGCCTGGAAAGCCGAGGTCATTGAATGGACGATGATGTCCGCCGCGTCTGAAGCGGTCTAACCGATAAACCACCATCGTATCTAAATTTTCAATGTAGCGATCAGCCATGAAGTCGATATAGCGCGCCAAATTTCGGCTTGGGCTATCAACTTCGCCGCCTGTAAAGCGACGATATGTTGCTTCGTCTGCAGTTTCAGTATTTCTTGTTCCTTCTGCGAATATTCTGGCTGTCGTGTTGTTAATAACGCCGTTAATACCTTCGATGTTACCGATCATGTCGTTATTCAATACTGCCTTTAAACGCCAGTTGTTGGCTTTTGCATATTCTGCGAGTATTTGTCCACCGAACAAACCTTGTTCTTCACCCGCTAATGCAGCATATACGATGCTGCCTTCAAATTTGTGTTTGCTCAATACTCTAGCTGCTTCCAAGGTGCCGGCAACGCCCGATGCATTGTCGTTAGCGCCAGGAGAGTCAGATGTACTGTCCATCACATCGGACACCCGAGAATCAATATCACCACTCATCATGACATACCTATTGGAGTCTGTAGTGCCCTTTTGAATCGCGATAACGCTGACAACTTCGGTTGAATCTGGAATACGTCGTTCACCAGAAATAACTTTTGCTTGAAAAAACACTTCCAAACAGCCGCCGCATTCCGCCGAGATTTTCTCAAACTCTTCCTTAATCCAACGTCGCGCCGCACCGATGCCGCGTGTTTCTGATTCTGTTTCTGAGAGAGTGTGTCGCGTACCAAAACCAACCAAAGTGCGAATATCTTGTTCAATTCGGTCTGCTGAGACATCCTTTGCAATTTCGTGTAAAAGTTCTTGATCAGTGTAACTAACCATATTGGTGGGAGTTTGTTGTGCATGCGCAACGCCGCTATCCACAAGCAGCGAGCATGAAAAAACGAGCAAACTACAGGCAATAGCCTTGTTGATCTTGCCCAGTGAATAAGTTGATTTACGCATACAATGTCCTTAGCTATTTACTTGAAAGAATGGTTATAAAAACAATCGTTACTAGAATAGTGTTTGTTTTGTAAAGCTACTAAAATCCTAGCAATCCGAAAACAATGTTCATCGAACTAAAACTATCTGAAAAAGTGGCCATTAAATCCAAAACTAGGACCTGGCGTAATATAATCAGTAACGAACTGCAGCATAAATTGCTTAAAAAACAGTTCAGTCCGTTCTTGATTTTACTAATTTTTATATAAAGGCGTAGGCGTCGCCGAACAATTCAGTTTTGTTGAGCCCGTTGGCGCAAAATTCATCTCGAATGGTCGCTGACATTTCGAAACGACCTGCTGTATAGACCTGTAAAGCTGAAAAGTCGCTAATATCTTTCATTACCGCTTTATGAACCCAACCAGTGTGCCCCGTCCAACCATCGCTTGGATGCTCGACCACCGGAATGAACGTAAAGTGCGGATGGGTAATACTCATCGCTTCCAATTCACTAGACTCATATAAGTCATTAAGCGATTTAGCCCCCCAATACAAAGTTAGCTCTCTTTGCGGCTGATTTTCAAGACAATCTAAAACAATTGATTTTGCATAAGAATAGCCAGTGCCGCCGGCAACAACAATTGCTGGCGAACTTGATTCTCGCAAATATGCATTACCTAAAGGAGCTTCAACTATCAATTTGCCCTCTTCTTTACATTCCGCCAACACTTCGAAAGCATAGCTATTTGCTGGGTCAGCACCTATATGCAGCTCAATTTTATTTGATGAACTAGGCGCGTTTGCAATAGAAAAAGGACGTTTATCATTTTCACCCATTACTACTTGAAGGTATTGACCCGCTTTAAACTCAAGAGGGAACTCGGGAGTCAATACTACTTTGTGCACAATTGAAGTCTGCGCTTCAATCGATTCAACCGTGCAATTAATCACTTTCATGAAAGTCCTTTATTAAATCGTTAACTTATTATGTGCATTGCTTACTTACTAGTTGGTCTATTAATCAGCCAGTTCATCCCAGATGCAATCAATCTGAGGTGTTAAATACGCTTTTGATGAGAAATTAACGTGTTAGCGCACAGTGACTGCCAATGACTATCAAGATTAATAGCAATTAACTTAATCACTAAAGTCTACCAAAAAATTACACAAGCTGATATTTCATTCTTCGTATTTTGGTAACGTGCTTATTACTGCCTAAACATAGGCATTGATCAAACAAGAGAATTAAAAACACCAAAACAAGGTTTTTTATAGTTTGCTACTATTGCTGTTAGCTAATTTGCCGATAGCTAATTAGCAGCTTAAATATCGCAAGGTCAGGAGTCTTCGTGTTCAAATTTTCAATTTTCATTACTATTTTTATCACTATGATTGGCACTGCTGAGGCTCAGCAATTAGAAGCTGTGCAAATTTACAGTCAAGACGACCTGATTAAAATGATTAATAAAAACGAGCACTTGGAGCGAGTGGTCTCTGATCGTTGTCAGTTAGTTCAGGACATCGAGGCCAGAGCCGAAGTGCTCAGAGTGCCTGCCTATCAATTCCTGTGGGGCGACATGCTTGCTTGGGGTGTATGCGTAGATGCAGAACCAGAGCGCGGCGTTTACTACATGCGGGAAGCCGCAGCGCAAGGTTTAGCAGCTGCGTTAGAACAGTTAGGCCGCTATCATTCTATAGGTAAACTAGTACAAGAAGATAAGAAGAGAGCCGTTATTTATTTGCGAGAAGCATCTGCATTAGGAAACTTAAAAGCTCAACTACAGCTGGCTGAATTGTTTATTGATGGTTATGGCAGTCCATACGATTTTGAAGATCTCTATCATTGGCTTTATAACGCGATCACCGACGATAGACGAACGCACCAGCGTATAGCCATGTACATGGGTGAATTAGAGTCTTTAATGCACCCTAAAGCCGTGCGCGATGCGCGTAAACCGATGATTAATTAGTCGTAGTCATGGATATACGGAATTAGGTAGGGGACAATATAAAGTATCTTGTAATAAACGCTTAATTTATGAGCAAACATTAATTGTCACAGACTTGCAACAAAAACCTTGTTATAATGCTCGCGAATTTAACAACGAAAAGAATGAATGTCAGAAGATCCGCATTACTCAAGAGAAAAAGAAAAATACGAAAACCCGGTAGCAAGCCGAGAATTTCTACTCGAAACACTTTCCAACGCTACTAACGCCCTTTCCTTTTTAGAAATCTGCAATATTGTCAACGCGACAGATGAAGATGCCAGAATTGGTATTCAGCGGCGACTGCGTGCTATGGAGCGCGAAGGGCAGGTGGCTTTCACTCGCGACAAAAAATATGAAGTACAAAAAGCTGAAGCGCTAATCAGAGGCCGAGTTATTGGCCATCGTGATGGCTATGGTTTTTTAAAGCACTCCGATACAGAAAAAGACTTATTTATCCACCAAGGTCAAATGCAAACACTCTTGCACGACGATATCGTAGAGGGTGTAATGGGCGGTGCAGACAGAAGAGGGCGTGCAGAATTCCGTCCGAATCGAGTCCTAGAACCAAGAAAAGAACCGATTGTAGGTCGTTTTTTTATGGAAGAAGGCGTCTCTATCGTTATTCCAGATGATAACCGCATTTCGCACGAAATTATTATTCCACCAGAAGGTAGGAATGGCGCTAGACAAGGTCATGTCGTTATTGTTGAAATTACGCAACGCCCTCGCAGACAAGTTAATGCCATTGGTAAAATATTAGAGGTACTGGGTGAGCATATGGCGCCCGGCATGGAAATTGAAATGGCCTTGCGTAATTTTGATATCCCGCACAACTGGCCGAAAGGCGTTTTGAAGCAGGTTGAAGGTTTATCAGAGGAAGTGCCAGAGCAGTCCAAAGAAGGTCGTGTTGATTTACGACAATTACCGTTAATGACTATTGATGGTGAAGATGCCAGAGATTTTGACGACGCCGTTTATTGTCAGCCCAACGACGATGGTTCATGGCAACTATGGGTGGCGATTGCTGACGTTAGTTCCTATGTCAAAACCGGCACTGCTCTTGACAGCGAAGCTCAAAATCGTGCGACTTCTGTGTATTTCCCTGAAAAAGTAATACCCATGCTGCCTGAAGTTCTTTCTAACGGACTATGCTCTCTCAACCCAGATGTCGACAGACTGTGTATGGTTTGTGAAATGACTATTTCTGCAGGCGGAAAATTAGGTGAATATCAGTTTTATGAAGCAGTAATGCGTTCTCATGCTCGCCTTACCTACAATAAAGTGTGGGGAATTCTGAAGGGAGATGAAGTCTTACTAAAACGTTATGAGCAACATGTACCTCACTTGATGAATCTCAATAACTTGTTTAAAGCGCTGAAAAAAGCGCGTCAAGGTCGCGGTGCCATTGAGTTTGAAACAATTGAAAGCAAATTTGTTTTTAACGCACAACGAAAAATTTCCCATATCATTGCGGTAGAGCGCAATGAAGCGCACATGTTAATTGAAGAATGCATGATTATGGCAAACGTATGTGCAGCGGAGTTCTTGGAGAAAAACAAAGCCGAAGCTCTGTTCCGCGTGCATGATAAGCCAGATGAAGATCGTCTAACTACGTTCAAAACGTATCTGTCAGAAATCGGCATTCCATTTACTGTCAGTGAAGAACCAACGCCAGCTGACTTCACGAGTGTCATGAAAAAAATCCAACATCGACCCGATAAAGAACTTATCCAGACGATGCTTCTTCGCTCCATGAAACAAGCGGTTTATTCGCCGGATAACGTTGGGCATTTTGGTTTAGCACTAAACGCGTATGCACACTTTACGTCGCCTATACGTCGCTATCCGGATTTGGTGGTCCACCGAGCAATTAAAGCAATTGTCGATAAACAAAATCAACGTAAATCGAGAACCGGTGGAAAAGCTTATTCGGCGGAGGAAGTCGAACAGTTAGGTGAACAATGTTCAATGGCAGAGCGCCGGGCAGATGATGCTACGAGAGATGTGTCTGATTGGTTAAAATGTGAGTTTATGCAAGATCACGTTGGCGATGTTTTTGACGGCGTGATTGCATCGGTGACGAACTTTGGTCTGTTTGTACGTATTACAGAGTTCCAAATTGATGGTCTAGTGCACATTACCTCACTAGCAAGCGATTACTATCAATACGATGACCAAAAGCAATGCTTAGTAGGGGAAAGCTCAGGCGTTATATTCAGGTTGGGCGATGAGGTTAAGATTAAAGTTGCGGGCGTTAACCTTGATGAGCGAAAAATTGACTTGCTTATTGATGGTGTAACGAGCAGCCGCGGCAAAGTGAAAGCACCACGTAAGCGCAGCGGTAAAGGTAAAGCTGGCGGTAAAGGCAAAAACGGGTCTCCTTCTAAAGTAGATGGAACTCAAGGTAAGGGCTCAAAGGATAAAGCAGCCAAAGACAGCGCTTCTGCTAATGACAAACCACCTTCGAAGCGCAAGCCTGCAGGCAGAAAAAGACCAGGTCCGGCGTCTAAAGCTAGAAAATCATCAAAAAATAAGAAGCAGACATAAAGATGGCACAACAGGAGTTAATTTACGGACTGCACGCGATGACGGCGGTCATGGATCACGAACCAGAACGTGTTATTGAATTATTTGTGTTGAAAGGCCGCGATGATGAGCGCTTAACCTATATTTTGGATGAAGCTAAGCGACATGGTATTGGCGTTCAATTCTGCCAGCGCAAGACATTAGACGATAAGTGCAATGGCGAACAACATCAAGGTGTGGTCGCACGCGCGAAGCCAGGTAAAGTGCTAGACGAACACGACCTAAACAATATTTTAAAAAGCCAAGCATCACCTTTTATACTGGTTTTAGATGGTGTGACCGATCCTCATAATTTAGGAGCTTGCCTGCGCACCGCTGACGCAGCCGGAGTGCATGCAGTCGTAGTGCCAAAGGATAAATCAGCGACACTCTCACCTACCGTTCGCAAGGTGGCTTGTGGCGCGGCTGAAGTCATTCCTTTAATTCAGGTGACTAATCTTTCACGAACGATTAAAGCAATGCAAGATGCGGGTGTTTGGATTGTTGGTACTGCAGGCGAGGCTGAACAGTCAATCTATGCATGTAAACTGACAGGACCGACTGCTCTGGTCATGGGAGCTGAGGGCAAAGGCATGCGCAGGCTGACTCGCGAAAACTGCGATGAGCTTATTAAGCTACCTATGGCAGGTTCAGTCAGTAGTTTGAATGTGTCAGTAGCGACAGGTGTGTGTTTGTACGAAATTGTTCGACAGCGCTCAATCTAAACAGAATTGATAGGCAGGACTGCTGCCTTTCGTCCTCTCAAGCATTGTGTTTCTATTCACGACCCCAACATACTTATTCATAAAGCGAAGTGAAGTACACAAGACTAGCAAATAAACTGAACTGTTTTGTAAATTAAACTACCGCTACCCCTTAATTTCTGTTATAGTTTCGCGCCCTTTTTGTAGGGGTGTGGTCTATTTTTTCTGAAATTTCTTTTGAAATCAAGGGGCAAATAGCAGCTTAGCGACTCGCAAGAGTCATAATATTTAACAGCGGAGCACTAAACATGATCCAAATGCAAACTAACCTGGACGTTGCCGATAACTCGGGAGCTCGCAGGGTTCAGTGTATTAAGGTTCTTGGTGGCTCGCATCGCCGTTATGCACATATCGGTGACATCATCAAAGTTACTGTCAAGGAAGCAATTCCTCGCGGTAAAGTAAAGAAAGGTGATGTTCTGAATGCAGTGGTGGTGCGTACTAGAAAAGGCGTTCGTCGCGCAGATGGTTCAACCATCCGTTTCGATAACAACGCAGCTGTTTTGCTCAATGCAAACAAGCAACCAATTGGTACGCGTATCTTTGGCCCGGTAACCCGTGAGCTTCGTGGAGATTCATTCATGAAGATTATCTCATTGGCCCCAGAGGTATTATAAGGAGTCACGATAATGGCTAATAAAATTCGTCGTGATGATGAAGTAGTCGTATTAGCGGGAAGAGACAAAGGAAAACAAGGCAAAGTCTTGAAAGTACTTGGTTCTGAAGACCGTTTAGTAGTTGAAGGTGTGAACATGATCAAGAAACACCAGAAAGCCAATCCACAGATTGAGCAGCCTGGCGGTATCATTGAGAAAGAAGCCACCATTCATGTGTCTAACGTCGCGTTAGTAAACCCAGCAACGGGTAAAGCTGATCGCGTTGGTTTCCGTGTTGAAGATGAAAAGAAAGTTCGTTTCTTTAAGTCTAACGGCGAACTAGTATAATTATTGGAGAGTACGATGGCGAAACTGCATGATTTCTATAAAGAAACAGTAGTAGCTGAACTTGCGAAGCAGTTCGGGTACAAAAGCGTCATGCAAGTCCCTCGGATTGAGAAAATCACCTTAAACATGGGTTTGGGTGAAGCAGTAGCGGATAAGAAAGTTCTTGAGTCAGCGCAAGCTGATATGGCAGCGATTGCCGGTCAAAAACCTATTGTCACTGTTGCTAGAAAATCTGTTGCGGGTTTTAAAATCCGTGAAGGTTATCCGATTGGCTGCAAAGTGACCCTGCGTGGCGAACGTATGTGGGAATTCCTTGAGAGATTAATCTCAATTACAATTCCACGTATCCGTGACTTCCGTGGTCTTAACCCGAAATCTTTTGACGGTCGAGGCAACTATAGCATGGGTGTTCGTGAACAAATCATCTTCCCTGAAATCGAATTCGATAAAGTGGATAAAATGCGAGGTATGGATATTACTATCACTACCAGTGCAGATACTAACGATGAAGCACACGCTCTTTTGAGTGCGTTCAGCTTCCCGTTTAGAAAATAAGGTGTAGGGTTATGGCAAAAGAATCAATGAAGGCGCGTGAAGTAAAACGTGCCAAGCTGGTTAAACAGTATGCAACGAAACGTTCTGCGCTTAAAGCGACGATCAGTGACGTAAACTCTTCGGAAGAAGAGCGCTGGAATGCTGTTCTAAAACTGCAATCACTTCCACGTGATTCGTCTCCGTCGCGCCAACATAATCGTTGTCGCATCACGGGCCGTCCACATGGGTTCCTACGCAAATTTGGTCTTTCTCGCATAAAGCTTCGTGAAGCTGCAATGCGTGGTGAAGTCCCTGGCCTTAAAAAAGCCAGTTGGTAAGGAGAGCAGACTATGAGCATGCAAGATCCTATCGCAGATATGTTTACCCGAATTCGTAACGGCCAATTGGCTTCGAAAGTTGCGGTTTCTATGCCTTCTTCAAAAGTACGTGTTGCTATTGCAAAAGTACTTGAAGCTGAAGGTTATATCGAAAGTTCTTCAGTAACTGAAGGCGTTAAGCCTGTATTAGAAGTTACTTTGAAGTATTTCGAAGGTAAAAAAGTAATTGATACAATCGAACGAGTTAGCCGTCCTGGTTTACGCATCTATAAGAAAAAAGATGAGTTACCAAAAGTGATGGGCGGACTCGGGGTTGCTATCGTGTCTACCTCAAAAGGTGTGATGACTGACCGTGCAGCGCGTAAAGCGGGTATGGGCGGTGAGATCATCGGTTATGTAGCATAACAGGGGAATAATTATGTCACGTATAGCAAAAGCACCTGTCGACATCCGAACTGGCGTAGAAATTACAATCGCTGGCCAAGAAGTCACAGTTAAAGGTAGTAAAGGTACATTGACCCGCGTATTTAATAACGCAGTCGAAGTAGTACAAGAAGAGAACCAATTGAAAGCACTTCCACGTGATGGTTTTGCAAACAACTGGGCTCAAGCTGGTACCGCTCGCGCATTGTTGGATCAGATGGTAATCGGTGTTACTGATGGTTTTGAAAAGAAACTTCAACTTAATGGTGTTGGTTACCGTGCGTCAGCACAAGGTAGCAAACTAAACCTTACGTTGGGCTTTTCTCACCCTGTCGGCTACGAAATGCCTGAAGGCATTACCGTAGAAACCCCTACGCAAACTGAAATCATTGTCAAAGGCACTGATAAGCAGGTTGTAGGTCAGGTTGCAGCGAATATCCGCGCATACCGTCCACCAGAGCCATATAAAGGCAAAGGTGTTCGTTACGCAGATGAAACTGTGCGTCGTAAAGAAGCTAAGAAAAAGTAGGTAGGTAATACGATTGATAAGAAATCAGCTCGCTTACGTCGCGCTACTCGCGCCCGTAAGAAAATTAGTGAGTTAGGTGCACATCGCTTGGTTATAAACCGCACACCACGCCACATCTATGCTCAGTTAATCGCTCCAAGTGGTTCTGAAGTATTAGCAGCAGCTTCTACTGTAGAAAAAGACCTTAAGGGTTCTTTAAAAGCTACAGGCAACGCAGAGGCAGCAGCGGCAGTTGGTAAAGCGATCGCAGAACGAGCTATCGAAAAAGGCATTTTGAAAGTGGCTTTCGATAGAAGTGGATTTAAATATCATGGTCGTGTGAAAGCACTGGCTGATGCCGCTCGTGAAGCGGGCCTTCAGTTCTAGGAGTTTAAAATGGCTAAGCAAGAAGTTCAACAACAGGGTGATCTGTTAGAAAAGCTTATCGCTGTAAACCGTGTATCAAAAGTTGTTAAAGGTGGTCGTATCTTTAGTTTCACAGCTTTGACAGTGGTTGGCGATGGCAATGGCCGCGTTGGTTTTGGTTACGGTAAGGCACGTGAAGTACCTGCTGCAATCCAAAAAGCAATGGAAAAGGCTCGACGCAACTTAGTTGACGTTGACCTAAACGGCAATACATTACAGCATCCAATTAAAGGTCGTCATTCTGGCTCTAAAGTTTACATGCAGCCTGCATCAGAAGGTACTGGTATTATTGCCGGTGGTGCGATGCGTGCAGTACTCGAAGTAGCTGGTGTTCAGAACGTACTTTCAAAATGCTACGGTTCTACAAACCCGATTAACGTTGTACGTGCAACAGTCAATGCTCTAGTGGAAATGAATTCACCAGAGAAGATTGCTGCAAAACGCGGTTTGTCAGTCAAAGATATTTTGGGGTAATCGAACATGTCTAAGATGATTAAAGTTAAGCAAACTAAAAGCTCAATCGGACGTCTTCCTAAGCACAAAGCAACTTTAGTTGGTTTGGGATTACGTAAAATCGGACAAGTACGTGAGTTGGAAGATACTCCGTCAGTTCGTGGCATGATCAACCGTGTTCAATACATGGTTGAGATAGTAGAGGAGTAATCTATGAGACTTAATACTCTCGCTCCTGCCGAGGGAGCTAACAAAGCAAGTAAGCGCGCGGGTCGCGGTATCGGTTCTGGCTTAGGCAAGACTGGTGGTCGTGGTCATAAAGGTCAAAAGTCTCGCTCAGGCGGTACTGTTAGACCTGGTTTTGAAGGTGGTCAAATGCCTCTTCAACGTCGTTTACCGAAATTCGGTTTTACGTCACGTAAATCGTTCGTATCTGACCAAGTTACTCTTAGCGAAATTGCTAAAGTAGAAGGCGATATCGTTTCTCTTGAAACTTTGAAAGCAGCGGGTCTTGTTAAAAAAGAAATCCTGTTTGTAAAAGTGATGAAGAGTGGCGAAATTAATCGTTCTGTTACTTTAAGTGGTATCCGTGTGAGTAAAGGTGCACTCGAAGCGATTAACGCGGCTGGCGGTAAAGTAGAGGAATAAGCTAAATGGCAAAACCAGGACAAGATTCAGGAGCAAAAGGCGGATTAAGCGAGCTTAAATCTCGCCTGCTGTTTGTTCTTGGAGCAATCATCGTGTTTAGGCTGGGCTCTTATGTGCCTATCCCTGGTATTGATGGCAACGTGTTGGCTCAATTATTTGAACAACAGAAGGGTACTATCGTAGAGATGATGAATATGTTCTCTGGCGGTGCTCTTGAGCGTGCTTCAGTACTAGCGTTAGGGATTATGCCTTACATTACAGCTTCTATTATAGTGCAGTTGCTTTCGCATATGTACCCTCCATTGATGGAACTGAAAAAAGAAGGTGAAGCGGGTAAACGGAAAATTAGTCAGTACACAAGGTATCTTACTTTGTTGCTAGCTATTTTTCAGTCTGTCGGTATTGCTACTGGTTTGCCAAACTTAGTTCAAGGTTTAGTGGTAAACCCTGGCATTGGTTTCTATTTTACAGCTATCGTGAGTTTGGTTACTGGTACCATGTTTTTGATGTGGTTAGGTGAGCAAATTACAGAACGCGGCATCGGAAATGGTATTTCAATACTTATTTTCGCTGGTATCGTCGCAGGTTTACCTACCGCAATTGGTCAAACTGCAGAGCAAGCAAGATTGGGCGAAATTAACCTCCTGTTCTTGTTAGTTATCGGTGCCATTATTGTAGCGTTGACATATTTGGTTGTTTTCGTAGAACGTGCGCAACGTCGCATTGTTGTAAACTACGCGAAACGCCAACAGGGCCGTAAGGTTTTTGCTGCGCAAAGTTCACATTTGCCTCTCAAGGTAAATATGGCGGGTGTAATTCCACCTATCTTTGCATCTAGTATTATCCTTTTCCCAGGTACTCTTGCCGGAATGGTCGGTCAGAATGAGACATTCTCGTTTTTGACTGATGTGTCCTTAGCATTGTCTCCAGGGCAGCCGTTATACGTTATGCTTTATGCTGCAACGATTATTTTCTTCTGCTTCTTTTATACAGCATTAGTTTTTAATCCTCGCGAAACAGCTGATAATCTAAAGAAATCTGGTGCTTTTGTTCCTGGCATTCGTCCAGGCGAGCAAACCTCTCGATATATCGATAAGGTGATGACTCGTTTAACACTAGCTGGTGCTCTCTATATTACTTTTGTTTGTTTGGTGCCTGAGTTCTTATTACTATGGTTTAACGTTCCGTTTTACTTTGGTGGTACTTCACTACTCATTATATGTGTAGTGGTAATGGACTTTATGGCGCAGGTTCAGACCCATTTGATGTCACATCAATATGGCGATGTTCTTAAAAAAGCGAACCTTAAAGGTTAGGCATTGGCCGACACCTTAAGCTAGCTATTTACGGAGTGATGTGATGAAAGTTCGTGCATCTGTTAAGCGGATTTGCCGTAACTGCAAGGTCATTAAACGCAACGGCGTTGTTAGAGTGATTTGTGTAGAGCCTAAGCATAAGCAAAGGCAAGGTTAATCCAGACCCCTAGAAATAGGGGAATCAAGATGGTTTTTAATATCGGGTTGCTGTACTAGCGCCCGAGCCTTAAAACCTTTATTTGCAATTTTGTTACTGGGTAAGTATCCTATCGGGCTTTTTAGGCTAGTAACACTAAATATAAGGAGTGCTGTTAATGGCCCGTATCGCTGGCATTAACATTCCTGATCACAAACATGCTGTCATTGCTATCCAAGCAATTTTCGGTATTGGCGCAACACGAGCGAAGCTCATATGTGTTGGTGCAGGTGTATCAGAATCAACCAAGATGAAAGATCTTGATGAAACGACCATTGATAAACTTCGTGAAGAAGTTGCTAAATTCACAGTTGAAGGTGACCTTCGCCGTGAAGTATCAATGAGCATTAAACGTTTGATGGACCTAGGTTGCTTCCGTGGTATTCGCCACCGTCGTAGCTTACCTCTACGTGGTCAGCGCACTAAAACTAATGCGCGTACCCGTAAAGGTCCTCGCAAACCTATTAAAAAGTAAGCGAGGGTTACAATGGCTAAAGCTCCTACTCGCGCCCGCAAGCGCGTAAAACGTCAAGTTGCAGATGGTATGGCTCATATCCATGCTTCTTTCAACAACACAATTGTGACAATCACTGACCGTCAGGGTAACGCTCTATCATGGGCAACTTCTGGTGGATCTGGTTTCCGTGGCTCACGTAAATCAACTCCTTTCGCTGCACAGGTTGCTGCTGAAAGAGCTGGTTTAGCTGCTCAGGAATTCGGCTTAAAGAACATTGAAGTGTTCGTTAAGGGCCCAGGTCCAGGTCGTGAATCTGCAATCCGCGCATTAAATGCAACGGGTTACAAGATCACAAATATTACCGATGTGACACCTATACCTCACAACGGTTGTCGTCCACCGAAAAAACGTCGCGTTTAATCGACGGACAGTTGGAGAAAGATCATGGCTAGATATTTGGGTCCAAAACTCAAACTAAGTCGTCGTGAAGGAACTGATTTGTTCCTTAAGAGCGGCGTAAGAGCAATTGAAAGTAAATGTAAAATTGACCAAGCTCCTGGTCAGCATGGCGCCCGTCGCGGTCGTCTGTCTGATTACGGTGTTCAATTGCGTGAAAAGCAAAAAGTACGTCGTATGTATGGCGTATTGGAAAAACAGTTTAGAAACTACTATAAAGAAGCTGCTCGCCTTAAGGGCAATACAGGTGAAAACTTGTTGCAACTTTTAGAACAGCGTTTAGATAACGTTGTTTACCGTATGGGCTTTGCCAGCACTCGTGCTGAAGCTCGCCAACTCGTTAGCCATAAAGCTATCGTAGTAAACGGTAAAGTAGTGAACATTCCATCATTCAACGTAAAAGCTGAAGATGTGGTTGCTGTTCGTGAAAAAGCGAAAAAACAGGCCCGTATTGTTTCTGCACTAGAATTAGCAGATCAACGCGAGAAACCAACTTGGTTGGAAGTTGACAATACGAAAATGGAAGGTGTTTTTAAACGCGTTCCAGAAAGAACGGATTTGTCTGCGGACATAAACGAACAGTTGATTGTCGAACTTTACTCTAAGTAAAGATTAACTAAAGAGGATACATTGTGGGTTCAGTGACCGAATTCCTAAAGCCAAGATTAGTTGAAATTGAAAATATTTCACCTACTCGTGCAAAAGTAACACTAGAGCCTTTAGAGCGAGGCTTCGGCCATACTCTAGGTAATGCGCTTCGTCGTATTTTGCTTTCGTCTATGCCAGGTTGTGCAGTGACGGAAGTTGAAATTGATGGTGTATTACATGAGTACAGCACTAAAGAAGGTGTTCAAGAAGACGTAATTGAAATTTTGCTTAACCTTAAAGGACTAGCAGTTCGTCTTGAAGGTAAAACCGAAGCAACACTTACACTAGTTAAATCTGGTGCAGGTTTAGTTGTTGCCGGCGATATCCAGCACGATGGTGACGTTGAGATCGTAAATCCAGAGCACGTTATTTGTACTTTAACTGGCGAAGCTGAGTTGAGCATGCGCATCAAAGTAGAAATGGGCCGAGGTTATGTTCCAGCTTCAACTCGTCGTTCCTCTGAAGATGATGATCGTCCTATTGGTCGTTTATTAGTTGATGCTTCATACAGCCCTGTAGAACGTATTGCTTATTCTGTAGAGTCAGCCCGTGTTGAACAACGCACTGACTTAGACAAGCTAATTATCGATATGGAAACTAACGGTACTTTAGACCCAGAAGAAGCGATTCGTCGTTCCGCTACTATTTTAGCTGAGCAATTAGATGCCTTCGTAGAATTACGTGACATTTCTGAGCCAGTTGAGAAAGAAGAGAAACCAGAATTCGATCCAATTCTACTTCGTCCTGTTGACGACTTAGAGTTAACGGTTCGTTCTGCTAACTGTTTGAAAGCGGAAGCTATCCAATATATTGGTGACCTGGTACAGCGTACTGAAGTTGAACTTCTAAAAACGCCTAACTTAGGTAAGAAGTCGCTTACAGAAATTAAAGATGTACTTGCTTCTCGTGGTTTGTCATTAGGCATGCGCCTAGAAAATTGGCCACCAGAATCAATCGCTGAAAAAGATTAATCAGGTTTTAGATAAACTGATTTGTAAAGAAGGATATAGCTATGCGCCATCGCAAGAGTGGTAGACAGTTAAATCGCAATAGCAGCCACAGACAAGCAATGTTTAAAAACATGGCGGGTTCTTTGGTAAAGCACGAAGTTATTAAAACTACGTTGCCTAAAGCGAAAGAACTACGTCGAGTAATTGAGCCGCTAATCACATTAGCAAAGCAAGATAGTGTTGCTAATCGTCGTCTTGCTTTTGCAAGAACCGGTGATAAAGAAGTGGTAGGTAAATTGTTTAACGAACTTGGTCCGCGTTACGACGCACGTCCAGGTGGTTATAGTCGTATATTGAAGTGTGGTTTCCGTGCAGGTGACAACGCTCCAATGGCTTACGTTGAATTGGTTGACCGTCCTGTTGTTGAATCTACTGAAGAAGTAGTTGAAGTAACAGAAGACTAGTCACTCTCTAATTAGAGAATGAAATTAAAAAACCCGGCAACCGCCGGGTTTTTTGTTATATGGGATGTGGGCTGGAAGTAGATATTTAATCTTATATCTTTACGCTTTTATTTTTCTATATAGTATCTATCTACATATACCTTTGCTTGTGCATTAGTCAATCCACCTCTCATCGCACTCGCGCTAATCAAATTTTGTTCTATACCGCGTCGTTCTGCTAATTCTATTAAGCGCTCTAGGGCTTCTGGATGTTTAGCCAATTGTTCAACAGATATTATGATCATTGATTCAGACTCAGAAGAGTCGTCAGGGAAAAGTGCAAGCAATGCTTCGACCACATATTTTCCAACAAGCGGTACTTCTTGAATGGTAGTGACTAAAACTTCCAATGTTGTGTTAGGGTATGTCCTTGCTAATGTTTTTGCGATTTGATCTGCAGAATCCGGTTCCATAGTAACGGCGGTTTTTACAATTTCATTGAATTGTTCAGGAGAAAACTTACAAGCCGCCTCTGTTACATACTCTGCATAACTGGGTTCTGCGTTTATGGCTAAGGTGACTATTTCGGTAGTAGGGGCAAGATCTCGAGCAATAGCTAGTTCAAGGATATCGTCTATGTAAGCGGGCTGCGACGAGACTGCAGCGGAAACGATTTCCCGGTACTTGTCTGGATATGTATCCAATGCAATTTCAACCAATTCGGATGTGTTTTCAGGGTATCTCGCTAAAACTGTTCGAATCGCCCTGCCAACAGAGTTACTGCTACGCACTTGTTGTTTAAGAAAATGACTGGATTGCTCAGAGCTTACAACTGAGGCGTCCACAAGTTCGTTAGTATTGTTTTGTGCGGCTACATAACCGCTACTAATCATCAATACGCTAATTGCTAGGACTGAAAGTTTCATATGTTTTCTTCTTCCGTTTTAATCTTATCGGCACAACAAGAGTTTATAACAAGTTTATTAAGTTACGCTTAAGTGAAAAATCTTTCAACATTTGTGCGTATTGCTATTGACCTATTCGTATAAATGACTACAATGCGCGTCGCTTTCGAGATTGGCTTCTTAGCAGGAATGTTAAGACTGTGTAATGTTAAGAAAGTTTACATTTATTTACATTCTCTGAACATTAATAAATGTATTTGCCAACAAGTTAAATTAATTAAAAAGAATTAATAAAATAAGTTGACAATAAATTTGATGCAGGTAGTATACGCATCCCTTGAGACGGCACAGAACGTGACACTCAAGCCGCCAGTGAAATAGAAAGAAACTGGCATGTTCTTTAACAATTTATAACAAGACAATCTGTGTGGGCACTCATTAAGAGTGTCGACAACAAAAAACGATTTACAAAAAATTTAATTGAAGAGTTTGATCATGGCTCAGATTGAAC